>Ga0302252_1000030_pt1 | contig 239040 bp, 196 predicted proteins | sample AAG_RA_Leu_MG_FD_193511 | JGI IMG/M metagenome (GOLD analysis project Ga0302252, IMG submission 193511) | Enriched activated sludge microbial communities from anaerobic digester in WTTP, New Holstein, Wisconsin, United States - AAG_RA_Leu | ecosystem: Engineered > Bioreactor > Anaerobic >... | reverse complement strand
AAGCAATTCCGCGCCGGGATGACAGGACAGATTACGAAGGCGCGGGAAACCGTGCCTTCGCTGCTGACTGCTGTCTATGAAGGAATAATACAGTGACAGGATTCGTAATTCATACAGAGAATAATGACTGTACACGGAAACCCCGGTATTACAAACCTGAAAGGACCAGTGAGCATGAGTCATATTGCAAGGCTTCTCGTCATTATCATTGTCTGCGCTTTCGTGATTCCGCTCCTCTCGCCTGCGCTGCCGGCCCAGGATGCCCAGTATTTCAACAACCAGGGCGTCGGCTTCGCGCAGAGGAAGATGTGGGACAAGGCGATAGAGGCTTTCCAGAGAGCCATAGCGCTGCAGCCCCAGAACTTCGAGGCGCACAACAACCTCGGATACGCCCTCGAAGAGGCGGGCTATTACAAGGAGGCGCTTGCAGAGTATGAGACAGCTCTGAAGATCAAGCCCGATTACAAGCCGGCTCTTCAGAACATCCTGTCCGGAGTGGGACGTTGGAGCCAGGATCTCATCGATCACGGCCAGTATTCAACGGCTGAAGAGATATTGAAAGCAGGAATAGCGAGGGCACCTGAAGCCGGAGAGCTTTACTACTTCCTCGGCGTGGTGTACCAGGCCATGGGAAAGTCCGCAGAGTCGCTGCAGATGTGGAAGAAGGCCGCCCAGATCCGCCCGGACTCGAGCATAGCTCACTACGTGAAAGCAGTGGAAAAGGCTTCGGCAGGCGACTATCAGGGCGCCCTGAATGAGCTCAATGAAGCTGTCAAGATAAAGCCGGACAACGCGTACGCTCACAACCTGATGGGAATCATTCTTGCAACGACAGGGAAGCCTCAGGAGGCTATCGCCAAGTTCGAGACGGCGATAAAGTACAAGCCCAACTACGCCGAGGCCTACCTGTCGATCGCAACACTCTATGAGCGGGCCGGCAAAATGGACGACGCGATAAAGTACTACAAGACCGCGACGATCAAGAACCCTTATTCTGTAAGGGCGCTGATGCACATGGGGAAGATATACTTCACCGCCGGCAGATACTTCGACGCCGAATCGTGCTATCAGCGGGCTCTCAGAATACAGCCCCTTTCAGCCCCAATCTACAACGATCTCGCCTTCACGCTGGCGCAGCAGAACAAGATCAACGAAGCCATCAAGGCCTTCGAGACGTCGGGCCAGATCAACCCGAAGAACATCGACGCCCACTACGCGCTGGGCCTGATATACTACAACAACAGGAGCAAGGGCCCTGAGTATGCGCAGAAGGCAGCCGAGGAGTTCCAGAAGTGCATCGCCATAGATCCTTCGCACAAGTACAGCGCCCAGGCCTCCCAGAAACTTGCCGAGCTAGGCGGCCAGGCGCCTGTTGCGACCTCGACGCCCTCCCACGTGCAGACCCAGGTAGCGCCGATAGTCTGCGAGAGCCCCGACGGCGATCTGGCGCTCTCGATCACGCCTGAATGGCAGGAGGTGTCTGTCCAGGGCGAAGGCTCTGACAAGTATCTGTGGGTCATGGCCCAGCCTGCGAAAGGGCTTACGCTGACCGTCTACAAGCCGCAGGGCGTGCCTGTCAACAACCTTGCGATGATAAAGGACTTCGCCGTCAAAGAAGCCGAAAAGAAGGGCGTCAAGAAAGTCGGCGAGGCGCCTGCGAAGGTAGGAAGCACTGATGCGTTCAGGGTCGAGCTGGCGGACCCGGCCGGGAAGACGAGATACCTCTATGTGGCGGTGAACAACAAGAAGGCGTATATATTCCTGGCGGAGGCGCAGAGCGCAGCGGCGCTTGGAGATGTCGAGAAGGTCATAGGGGCGATTCAGCTCAAATAGCGGATGCTCAATAAGGAAGTGTAATAAGGGAGAGCCGGGGAGCAGGAGAGGGGGAGAGAATACACTTTTTTATGTATTTCAGCTTGAAAAATTTTCCAGACTGATTCATGAGTATTGCGGTATGCGTGGCATTTTACTGCTGTGTCTTCTTCCTGAATCCTTTTTCGAGGAAGTATTTTTCCAGGCCCTTGGCGATGGATTCTGCCAGGATCTGCCTGCAGCTTGGATTTGCGAACATCTCCGCCTCTTCAATGCAGCTTATGTGCGCCATCTCTATCAGGAGGGCAGGCATCGAGCTGTGGTTTATCACATAGAAGTTGTTCTGGAAGAGCCCGCGCTGCGGGATTCCGAGCTTCTGCTCAAAAAGCGAGGTCGAAAGCGTCACCGCAGTAGCGACCTGATAGTCCTCAGGCTTGCACCAGTGAAGCGATGAGCCCCTGAAGCCGGGGTCGGTCGATGCGTTGCAGTGGACGCTCACGAATACCGTCGCGGAGTTGGCCGCGCCGACATCCACCCGGGCCTGCAGTTCCACCTTGTCAGGCGAATTGGCCCATGAGACATCCCTGTCTGTGATTCTCGTCAAAACCACCTTCCATCCGCTCTGCTGGAGAATCCTGGCCAGCCTCAGGCATACGTCGAGGTTGACCTCTTTCTCGGTGAGCTGCAGAGTCCTGTTGACCGCTCCGGGGTCGCATCCGCCGTGCCCCGGGTCGAGCACGATAGTCCCCCAGTTCTCAGACTCTCCTGTGACGCCTCTTCCTGATTTCACGGCCATCTGCCCGCCGGGAGTGAAATCAATGCGCAGCGTGTGAGGGGAGGCCTTGTCGCTGACAAAGGAAAAGCCTGCTCCAGGCGCCAGGGTAAAATAGAGCCTCGTGTCTCCGTATGATTTATTCAGATAGTACGCGCTGTATTCCTTGACGAGAGGGTCGGCGAGGGCGGGAGGCCTCTTGTCAAGCGGGATCTCAAGCAGCGGAATGTCCACGATGAGCAGCCTCGATTCGGCGTCAAAGCTCCACAGATACTGCATGGGCCCGGTGGACGCGATCTGATATGAGAAGCCGGCTTTCTGAGGCCTGCTCTCGAAGGACTGCACCTGCTCGTATCTGTAACCCGGCACGAGGGGAAAGCGCGGTATCATCTCGATTGCCACGTCGCCTGTCATGCGCAGGGCGGTGAGCTTTCCCTCCCAGTAATCGGGATATTTCAGGGTTATGCGCGTATTGCGCGTGCCTGCAGCGTTGTTCTCGATCTTCACAGCGGCGTCTGTAATCGTGTAGTCACCGTCCTTCAGCGCGCTCTCTGCATCAGAGAATACCAGTGAGATTCCTTTTTCATCGGCGCGCTCGACTGAGTATTTGACAGGGCAGGTCACGTGGATCAGGAACTCCCTGGTGCCGAGATCCTCTTTCCAGCAGAAGTCGTCCAGAACAGGGATCAGTGTGTATGAAAGGCTCTTATCCGCCTTCTGAACAGATACCTTCATGAGCTTGAGAAGGTCAGGAAGGGGGATGTACGTCGTGCCGCCTGTTTTCATGAAGCCGTTGGAGAGCCTCATCTCCTGTCCGCGCCAGGTGCACCATCCGCCCTGCCTGTCAAAGTAGATGTTCCGTCCCTGCGAGAAGATCAGCAGCGTCTCGCCGCTCGAAGACCAGCTTGAAAAGGCTCCGATAGAGCTGAACATTCTTACTGCTTCAGGAGAATCCAGCGTGATATAAAGCCCTTTGAGGCTCTCATCGACAGAGAGGACCGCCCTTGCCTTGAGCTGATCTTCCCTGACCGGCGTCATTATGTCTCCGCCCCTGAGAAAAAGAGCGGAGATGGAGAATGATCTCCCTGGCAGCGTAAACTGAAGCGCTCCGTTCGAGCGGACCTCGCCTTTCACCTCCGCAGTGCTTTCAGCGGAGGCCGGGCAGCGTATCGACAGCAGCAGCGCAGCCATGAGACAAATGAAGAGGCTCTTTTTAATCATTCCATCAACTCCCGGGCATATATTTTCAGATAGTACTGCAGTGATCAAGTGGCCAAGTGGTCAAGGGATCCAGAGAAGGAAGAAATTCTCTTTCAATCTCTCGATCCCTGAAATACATGGGGCAACTTGATCCGAACCCATCTATACTGCTATTGCAGGTATTTCTCCCTTGTGGAAGAATCCTATTACCCCGTTCATAATTTGAGTACAGATTGAAAACTCCTTCAAATGCCATAGTACACGGCAGCACAATCATAATGAAATATCCCGTCGTGTGACCGGTGTCAGATTTGATGTGGAAGTCGCAGGAGCCGCATTGTGAGAGACGCAGTAGAAAAAGAGATACTCCACGGCAATCTGTTGAAGGCGATATTCGTGCTGGTCGTCCCGATCCTGGGCTCTCATTTTCTGGAAACTGCCTGGCATTTCCTGAACGGATTCTGGATCGGCAGACTCGGCCCTGTTTCGTTTGCCGCTATCAACATAAGCTCTTTCATCGTCTGGATGTTCTACGCCGTCGTAGGCATAATGAACACCGGGACGACTTCGCTCGTCGCTCAGAACGTGGGCGCAGGAAGAGAGGAAGACGCGAGAAAGGTCGCCCATCAGGGGCTTCTGGGGGGCATACTGCTCTCAGGCGCTTACTCGCTGATCGTGATCGTCTTCGGGAAGACTCTCTTTGCCCATATGGGGGCTAAGGGCGATGTGGTGGAGCTGGCGTACCAGTATGCCTTCATTGTCTTTGTCTTCGGTGTTCCTTTCGGGATACTGGAAGTGATGTCGGCGATTCTGAGAGGCTACGGCGATACGAGGACGCCCTTCAGAGCGAACTCGGTAGGGTTCGTGGTAACCTTCATCCTCGATCCGCTGATGATTCTCGGAATAGGGCCCTTCCCGAAGATGGGCGTGGTAGGGGGAGCGCTGGCGACAATCCTGGGCTTTACCCTCTCCCTTGTCGTCTACGGGTACTGCTTCTACAAAAGAAGCCTGAAATTCAGGCTTTCTCCCCGGTATATGGGCTTCGACAGTGAGATACAGAAGAGGATTGTGAAGATCGGCCTTCCACCTTCCATGAGCTCGATAACGTTCTCTGTTGTGTATATCCTGCTCTCCTCGATAATATCCCGCTTCGGCACCGAGGCGCTGGCCGCGCTGGGTATAGGCCACAGGATAGAAAGCTTCTCGTTTATGATATGCCTCGGCTTCTCACTTGCCGGAATAACCGTGGTGGGCCAGAACATGGGGGCAGGTAATACGAAGAGGGCAGAGAAAGCCGCCTGGATATTGATGGGCATCATCACATCGGTGACAGCCGCTGTCAGCCTGCTTTACTACTTCCTTGCAGACCCTCTGGTAGCGCTGTTCATCAGCGATCCGAAGACCCATGCCATAGGAATGGACTACATGAAGATAGTGTCGTTCTGCCAGATCTTCATGGGCATAGCAATAGTGCTCGACGGCGTCTTCTCGGGATCAGGCGACACTCTGCCTCCCATGCTCATCTGCATACCTGTGACGCTTCTGAGGGTGCCGTTCTCTTCCATACTGGCCCTGTCCCTTCAATGGGGTGTCAACGGAGTCTGGTGGGCCATCACGATACTGGTCGTTGTAAGGGCTCTGTTGTCGTTCGGGTGGTTCTCGCTGGGAAGGTGGAAGCGGGCAGGGCAGGCGCAGCAGTATGAGGCGCCATTCTCTCAGTGGGATCACAAGAAGGAATAACCGGAAGAAGGTTAAAGTACATCAGGGAGCGCTCCCGACACAGTCAGATGAGCAGGGCCTCGCTCAGCCGAAAGACTGTCCACAAACCATACGAAGAGGAACCATGCCAGTGAACAAGCGGATTATTTCAATGACAGCGGCGATATTTCTTCTCATGATATCATTCGTCTCAACTTTGCCCGTCTCTGCATATGTGTACAGGGATCCCATGCTCATACCGGCGCCGTCGCTGAAACTGGTTCCCTTTCAGCCGCTGCAGGATGCTGTTACCATCTATATCCCCTCCGAATGGACCCTGTCAGAAGATGACAGCGGGAGTGATATCTGGAGCTTCACCGCCGGCACTGCGCCATGCCCTCCCTTCGAGCAGTTCACCATAAGGATCGGAGCGAAGTACAGGGACAGCGGCAGCTTCACACTGCTGCCCATGGCCTACGACAGCAAAATGCGCATCCTGGGCCCGATAACGTTCCCTGATTTCTTCAACCCGAAAAGGGAGCGCTTCTTCGTCCACTACATAAAGGAAAGCGCAATGATGTCCGGCATATACTGCAGCTATAACGACAAGAAAACAGGGATGGACCTGGATATCGAATCCACGTTCCATACCGATTACTTCGATTACTACGAAGCGCTCTCGTGTGCCATGCTGTATAACGTATACCGTCCCGGATCTCCTGCCCCGAAGGAGGTGCAGGCTTATCAGCGCTATCAGCCGATATACCCATGCACGGCCCAGTATGTCCCGCTGTCGGCGAAGACTGCGGAAGAGGCCGTGACCTCGTTCTACTCTTGCCTTATTACGAACAGGTGGGAGAAGGCCAGGGGCTTTCTGGATCGCTCTGTAGACAATCTGCCGCCATGCGGCCACGTCCTCTTCAAGGAGAGAAGCTGGTGGACAGTCGTCTCGTGTTCACTCCTCTTCACGCGTATTTACCCCGATCACGTCGAATGCGCAATGAAGAAGGATGTGCGGCAGCAGGGCGAGACGCAGGAAGGCGTGGACATAGTCAAGCTGAAGAAGAAGGGAGATAAGTGGTACGTCATATCTCTACCATAATACAAAGGAAAGCAGAGTGATATCATGAACAGGACTTTCAGAGAGATAGCCATATCCAGCCCCAGAGTCGGAGAAGATGAGGCCAGGGCCGTCTACGAGGCGGTGAAGAGTGGGCAGCTCTGCGAAGGGCCCAGGGTCAGGGAGTTCGAGAGCGAGTTCGCCAGGATGGTCGGAGTGAAGCACGCAGTCGTCTGCTTCAACGGCACGGTGGCGCTCCATCTTCTGTGGAGGATTCTGGAGGTCGGACAGGGCGACGAGGTCATAGTTCCATCCCTGACTTTCATATCCACAGCCGTTTCGCTGCTGTACGTGGGCGCCGTTCCTGTCTTTGCAGAAGTGGATCCTGTCAGCTTCAACATAGATCCCGAAGATGTCAAAAGGAAGATCACCGCCAGGACGAAGGCCGTCATGCCAGTCCACTATGCAGGGCAGATTGCCGATATCGAAGCCCTGCTGAAGCTTTCAGACGAGCACAGCATAGTGGTGAGCGAAGACGCTGCAGAGGCGGCAGGCGCGTTTTTCCGGGGAAGGCACGCCGGGAGCTTCGGAAAGGCATCGATATTCAGTTTTACGCCTACCAAGAACATGACTACGGGAGAGGGCGGTCTGATAGCGACAGACGACGATGCCCTGGCGGAGAGGACGAGACTGCTGAAGAACCACGGCATGGACAGGGAATACCACCACGTCGAGGCCGGATACAACTACAGGATGACAGAGATGCAGGCGGCGATGGGCCTCGTGCAGTTCAGGAAGCTCAATGAGAACATCGAGATAAAGAACAGGAACGCTGCATATCTGACAGGCGAGCTGTCGAAGATCGACGGGATCATTCCGCCGCAGGTGCTTCCTGACAGGAACCATACCTTCATGATATACAGCATCAGGATAGATGAGAAAAAGCTTGGAATCCCGAGGGATACAGTATTGAAAGGACTCAGGGACAGGGGAATACAGGCCAAGATCTACTTCCCGCCTGCCCACCTGCAGCCTGTTTTCAGAGGAATGGGGCACACCGAAGGAGAGCTTCCGGTCACCGAGGCGCTCTCGAAGTCTATAATATCACTCCCGATCCATACGCGCCTCACTGAAGACGATCTCAGCCATATGGTTCATTCCATAAAGGAGATACTGCAGGAGGAGAGAGCGTGAGCGGTGCACCCTGCGCCGCAGGATGCTCTTCCGGGGCGGTCCGGCCTGTGATGCCCCGCGATTCTGTGCTGAGAGCCGCTGTCATTGCAGTGCTGATTGCACTGATCCTTCTGTGCTCATCTCCGTCGCAGGGCTCTGAGACAAGGCCAAAGGTGCTCCTCCCTTCTGCAAAGGCGGACTGGAAAGCCGCAGGCAATACAGGCGACACTTTCGGCAACTACGTGACGGCCCTCGAGAAGGCCGGCTGCGAGCCTGTCATCGTGTCTGCAGACGACGAGGTGGATATCGACGGGATTGACGGCGTGCTGTTGCCGGGAGGCGCCGATATAAACTCGGCGTTCCTGAATCAGAAGCCTTTTGAAAATCCCACCTGGACAGACCCGGCCTTCGACCGCTTCGAGCTGGAGATCATCAAAAAGGCCTGGGAGAAGGACATGCCGATCCTCACTGTCTGCAGGGGTGCGCAGATTCTCAACGTCTCAAGGGGCGGCACCCTTTACGGCGACCTTCCGTCTGAGAAGGGAATCACGGGCGGCGTGTGGCACCGCGATCCCAGGACGAAGAAAGAGACTCACCACATAATAACAGTCGCTGAGGGATCTCTTCTCTACGCGATTCTCATGAGACCTGTCAAGATCGTGAACAGTCATCACCATCACGCAGTCCGGGAGTTTGGGGAAGGGCTTGTGGCCGATGCTGAGGCACCTGACGGGGTCATCGAGTCATTTCATGCCCCGGATCGGACGTTCTGCCTGGGAGTCCAGTTCCACCCCGAGAGGCTTATCAATGAAGACGCGCTTTTCCTCAATATATTCCGGCGATTCCGCGAGGAGGCCGCGAAATACAGAAAAGCCCGTGAATCGTCAAAGCACTCGAGTTTCCTGAAGAGTAAAAAATGGGGAGATGGGGAGGGGTATTAAATATCTTGTTACATTACTTTAGCCGGACCTCTCCATTATTCTCATCTCCCTCTCTCCTCCATCCCCGCCTCTCCTTACTTACACTGATTGTATGGTTTTCTTTTTCTTCTTGATTAGGAGCGATTGGAATCTTTGTACTTTTTGGGGAATGCTTCCCACAGGGGGGAAAGCACAGCGAAGATTACTGTGAAACTCTGCGTAGAACAGGCAGGTAGCTTGACAGTTCCGGGGAATTATACTGTATAAAAGCCATGCAGAGGATAATCTCTAACAGATCCGTCTCCGCCTCGTCACCTGGGATGATTCGGTCATTTTCCCTGGCATTGCTCATTTTTTTCGTCCTTTCCATCACCTCTCTTTCAACGGCCGGCTGCAGAAACGATGATGAGCACAAGCACCTCATCGGCGTGGTGCTGAAGGACAACGCAAACCCCAAGTTCCAGGATATCGAGAAGGGCGCCAGGAAGGCCGCGACAGAGGGGAATGCCGAGATCCTGGTGCTGGCGCCTGAGAGAAGGGATGCGGAGAAGCAGGCGCAGCTTATAAGAGATCTGGTCGATATGAAGGTCGATGCTCTATGCATAGCTCCTGAAGGACCTGATGGAGCTATCCCCGCCATCGCGAAGGCATCGGAGAGGAAGATTCCCGTGGTGCTCGTCGAGTCGGACATAGACAGGGACAAGAGTAACGCCGCCCATGCAGTGATAACGAGCGTCGTGACAGGCAACAACTTCAACGACGGAGTGACTGCCGGGAGGTTCCTGGCCAGGAAGATAAACGGAAAAGGTAAAGTGGCGCTGATGGAAGGCGTTCCTGGGAGCCTGACCGGAAAGAGCAAGCGGGAAGGCTTTCTGGAGGCTATGAAGAGCCATCCCGAGATTCAGGTCATATTCACGAAGCCGGGATATTACAAGAGGAGCAAGGGCTTCGAGATAGGGATGGACCTGCTGAAGAGCTACGAGGATCTCGACGGGGTCTTCGCGTTCAACGATATGATGGCGATAGGCGTGGCCGATGCCCTGAGCATTGTGGGCACAGGGAAGAAGCCCATAATCATAGGATTTGACGGCACGGAGGAAGGAAAGAGAGCTGTAAAAGAGGGCAGAATAGATGCCACTTTCTTCAATAACCCTTATCAGATGGGATATCTTGCAGTCAAGTACGCGCTCACCGCCTGCAAGGGAGGCAAAGTGCCGCCTGTCACTCTCACTAAGACCGATTTCATGACCAAGGAAAAGCTTTTCCTTCCGTTCGAATAGACCGATTCTGCTCAAGCCATTGAAAGGGAGTGAATTAGATTGGCAGTTGGAAAATCAGTACCAAGATGCGACGCGCTCGACAAACTGACAGGGCGTGCGCAGTACATCGATGATATCGAGATGCCGGGGCAGCTGTACGGCACCACAATAAGAAGCCCTCACGCATGCGCGCTCATCAGCAAGATCGAAAAAGATCCCGGATTCGACTGGGAAGGCATCGTCACATTCACCGCCGATGAGATCCCGGGACAGAATGTGTTCAACAACTTCAACATGGACGTGCCTTTCCTGCCGAAAGACGGAAGGGTGAACTACACGGCAGAGCCTGTGATGCTGGTGGCTGCGCCTGACAGAGACAGGCTTGCGGAAGCTGTACGCCACATCCGTATCGAATACGAGCCGCTTCCGGCAGCGCTCACAATCGAGGAAGGGCTTGCCGTAACGCAGAAAATATACGGAGAGGACAACATCCTGAAGGCCTACGAGGTGAACAAGGGAGAGCTCGAGCCCGGTATGGCCGGCGCGCACCTCATAAGGGAAGGAACTTATGTTACGAACCATCAGGAGCACGTGTACATAGAGCCTCAGGGCATTATAGCGGTTCCCGATGCGGACGGGCAGGGCGTGACCATATACGGCTCGCTGCAGTGCCCGTACTATATCAGGCTTGAAACGCAGAAGCTCTTCACATTTCCTCCCGAGAAGATAAGAGTCATCCAGGTCACGACAGGCGGCGGGTTCGGCGGCAAGGAGCACTATCCTTCCATAGTGGCGGGACATGCGGCGCTGCTGGCGCTGAAGGCCGGGAAGCCTGTCAAGATGATATACGAGCGCACCGAGGATATCGAAGGGACCACGAAGAGGCATCCGTCGAAGATCACCGTGAAATCCGGCGTAGACAGCGACGGCAATCTAGTGGCGATGGACGTCGACATAATCTTCAACGGCGGCGCTTACTCGATGGCGACTCCAGTCGTGCTGGCGAGAGCGGCGATAGCCGGAATAGGCGCCTACAACTGCCCCAACGTGCGCGTCCGCGCCAGGGCCGTCGCCACTAATACCGTGCCGACCTCTGCCTTCAGAGGCTTTGGAGCCCCCCAGATCTTCTACGCCATCGAATTGCACATGACGAAGGTCGCCGAGGAGCTCGGACAGGATCCTTATTTCTTCAGGAAGAGGAACCTGCTCAAGGAGGGCGATCTGACAGCAACCGGACAGGTGCTGAGAAACAGTGTCGGCATAGGCGAATGTATAGACATAGTCAAGGAGCGCTCCCAGTTCCTCGAGCTCTATGAAAAGTTCGGCAATCAGCCGAAAGACCTCAGAAAGCGGAGAGGCATAGGCATCGCCGCAGTATTTCACGGGGCCGGCTTCACCGGGAAAGGCGAGGACAGGATCAAGGCAAAGGCCGGAATCACGCTCACTCCCGACGGAGAAGTAAAGATTCTGTGCGGAACGACCGAGATGGGCCAGGGAATGCGCACGATCCTCCCGCAGATAGTCGCCGAGGTGCTGCAGCTTCCTGTGGAGCAGGTTAGCGTTGAGAAGACTGACACTGCGCTCGTGCCTGACAGTGGGCCGACGGTGGCTTCGCGGACTACGATGATAGTCGGGAAGGTTCTCAAGGATGTGGCTGAAGGCCTGCTTGAGAGCCTCAAGGATGCGCTCGTCGATCTGACAGGCAAGCCCAGAGGCGATTTTGAATACAGGCAGGGCAGGTTCCAGAGCAGGGACGGGCAGATTTTCGATTTTTCACAGACAGTGAGGCTCTATCACAAGAGCGGGAAGGAAGCCACTTTTTACGGGCAATACAGCCATCCGCCGTTCATCAAGTGGGACGAACAGAGATTCGTCGGAGACGCTTACGCAGGCTTTGGATGGGCTGCATGCGCCGCCGAGGTGGAAGTGGACATGTCCACGTTTGAAGTGGAGATCGTCAGGATAGTAAACGCCCACGACATGGGGAAGGCAATCAACCCGACGCTCGTGGAAGGCCAGATCGAGGGCGGAATAGTCCAGGCCTGCGGCTACGCGCTGCTCGAGGAGATGAAGTTCAGGGACGGCAGGATCCTGAACAACAACTTCACGACTTATATAATACCGACCGCGCTCGATGCGCCTCCAATCGAGACCATTCTGGTCGAGAAGGAGTACAGTTACGGGCCTTTCGGCGCAAAGGGAGTCGGCGAGATGCCGCTTGTCGTGCCTGCTCCGGCCATCGCCTCAGCGGTAAGGCAGGCCGCAGGGCTCGATATAGACGAGATTCCAATCACCCCTGAGAAGCTGTTCGCGATTGCATCCGCGGCTTCCGGGAAGTAAGGACAGAATATAACTGACAGAAGGGGAAGTGCTCATATGCAGGTTACTTTTACAGTCAACGACAGGGAAGTCACGCTTTCCGTGCCTCCTGAAAGGAGACTCGTGGATATTCTGAGGGAAGATCTGAGGCTGACCGGCACGAAGCTGGGCTGCGGAGAAGGGGAGTGCGGCGCCTGCACGGTCATCATGAACGATCTGACTGTCAACTCTTGCCTGATACCGGCCTGCCAGCTCGGAGGCTCGAACATATGGACTATCGAAGGCCTCGAGAAAGCCGGCGCCATCGAGGACATCAAGAAGGCTTTCACGGAGGCCGGAGCTGTCCAGTGCGGATACTGCATCCCAGGGATGGTCATCTCGGCGCATACGCTCCTCCGGAAGGCGATCAACCCGACGGAGCACGAGATCAGGGAAGCGATGGCAGGCAACCTGTGCAGGTGCACAGGCTACGCGAAGATAATCAGCGCCGTGAGAAACGCCGCCGACATAAGACAGGGGGGAAGTAAATGACTCTCAAGGAAGGTTACAATCCCGGAACGACAGATGAGGCGCTCGACATCCTGAATGCATACCAGGACAAGAAGGTCAGGATCATAGCAGGCGGCACCGATCTGATGGTCTTCCTGAAGGACGGCAAAGCGGACTTTCAGCATATCGTGGATATTACTGGCATAAAGGAACTGAAGGGCGTCTACGAGGACGGAGACAGGCTCGTGATAGGCCCGCTCGTTACTCACGCCGAGGCCGCAGCAAACGCTCTGATAGCGAAGAAGGCGCCCATTCTCGTGAAGGGATGCTCCATAATGGGCTCTCCTCAGATCCGGAACAGAGCGACACTTGGTGGCAACGTCTGTACAGGCAGCCCTGCCGGAGACTCTCTTCCCGCACTGGCGGTGCTGGGAGCTGTCTTCACGCTGAAGAGCCGCTCCGGGGAGCGCCACATACCCTTTGCAGAGTTTTTTACAGGCCCGCAGAGAACCGTGGCCAGGCCTGATGAGCTGCTCACGGCGATAACGGTGGTTCCCATGAAGGCAAAGGACCATCATTTCTACGACAGGCTGGGCCTCAGGAAGACGCTCACGGTGTCGAAGGCCTCTGTTGCGGCGCTGGCCAGAATGGACGGAAGCGCCGTGAAGGATATCAGGATCGCGCTGGGAAGCGTCGGGCCGACTGTCAAGAGGGCGGAGCGCACCGAGCAGTATCTGCTGAACAGGTCTCTGAATGAGGAAGTCATAGCGCAGGCTGTCAAGAACATCAGGACCGACGCAACGCCCATTGACGACATCCGCTCTACGGCGGCGTATCGAACCCACGTCACAGGAGTGCTTCTCGAGAAGTTTCTGTGTTCGCTGTGCCAATGAAAAAACTGAGGTTCGCCATAGTCGGATGCGGACGCATCGCCTCGCAGAAACACGCGCCGCTCCTGGCCGGTGAGCTTGAAGAGGCCGCGCTCGAGGCCGTATGCGACGTCAAGCCGGAGCGGGCAAGGCAGATGGGCGAGAGATACGGCGTGCCCTTCTACACCGATTTCCACATCATGATGAGAGAGCGCGGCTCGATTGATGTGGTAAATATCTGCACGGAGAGCGGAAACCATGGCCGCCATGCCGTTTCACTCGCCCGCCACGGGAAGCACATCGTCGTGGAGAAACCCATGGCTCTGACATTAAGCGACGCGCGGGCCATGAGGGAGGCCTGCCGCAGGAACGGATGCCGTCTCTTCGTGGTGCAGCAGAACCGTTACAACCCGCCTGTGCTGAAGCTCAGGGAGGCCATAAGAGAAGGCAGGTTCGGCAGGATCTTTCTGGCCACTGCCAGGGTGCGCTGGTGCCGGCATCAGGATTACTACGACAGGGATGCCTGGCGCGGAACGTGGGCGCTCGACGGGGGAGTCTTTTCCCAGCAGGCAAACCACTACCTCGATGCGCTCGAATGGCTGGCAGGCGGAGTGAAGAGCGTTTTCGCGAGATCTGCCAACACGTTCGCGTCAATAGAGGCGGAGGATACGGGAACGGTCTCGCTGACGTTCAGGAATGGCGCTCTGGGGATGATAGAAGCCACGACAGCGGCGAGGCCCTCCGATATCGAAGGCTCGATCAGCATCCTCGGGAGCAGAGGGACTGCCGAGGTCGGAGGGTTCGCGCTCAACGAGATGAGAGAGTGGCGATTCGACGACAGGCGCCCCGGCGACGACTCGATCCGGGAGCTCTGCAGCACCTCTCCACCCACCGTATATGGATTCGGACATTACCAGTATCTGAAAGACGTCATCGACGCCATAGCGAGCGGCAGGAGAGCCCCTGTCGGAGGCGCCGAGGGGGAAAAGGCTCTGCGCCTGATCCACGCCGTTTACGCGTCAATTGAAAAGGGGAGGGAAGTATTTCTCGACAATCATCCTGTGAGCAGAAAACTGGGGCGCAGGAGATGACATGGAGCGGATAGCCCTCTCGGATGTCTATGTCGACGACGAAATAAGGATGAGAGTGCTGGGCGTGATCGATTCGGGCCGCTATATCCTCAGGGAGAACTGCCTTGAATTCGAAAAGCGCTTCAGCTCCTATATAGGCAGAGATTATGGAGTCCTTGCAAACTCGGCTACGTCAGTGATGCAGCTCACGCTCATGGCCCTCGGGATTGGCAGAGGCCATGAGGTCATAGTTCCTTCCCATACTGCTTTCCCCACCATTGAGCCGATATTTCACGCAGGCGCAAAGCCTGTCTTTGTGGATATCGACGACTATTATGGCATTGATGCGGACCTGATCGAGGAGAGGATCACGAACAGGACCAGGGCCATAATGCCTGTTCATCTGTACGGAAATCCGGCAGACATGCGGCGCATAATGCAGATCGCAGACTGTCACGGGCTGACAGTTCTGGAAGACAGCTCGCAGGCTCATGGTGCCGCTCACGGGGATCGCCGGGTTGGCGCTTTCGGCGAGGCGTCATTTTTCAGCTTCTACCCGTCTAAGAATATGACATTCATGGGCGACGGCGGGATCGTGATCACCGACGATGAGAAGCTGGCGCGAAAAGTGGCGATGCTGAGGGATCACGGCAGGGCGGAGAAATATGTCCACAGGCTCATAGGCTTCAACATGCGCGCCAACGAGATCCAGGCCGCAGTCGGGCTCGTTCAGTTGAAGCATCTTGATGATTTCAACAGCCGGCGCCGTGAAACAGCCGCAATCTATGACAGGATGCTGGACGATCTGCCTGTAAAGCTTCCTGCTGCAAGACCCGGATCAGTTCCTGTCTATCATATGTACGTTATAGCAACGGAGAAGCGCGACGAATTGGCTCAGTATCTTTATAAGCAGGGAATCGATACAGGGATCCACTATCCCGTTCCCTGTCATATGCAGCCAGCTGTAAAGAAGAGGCTCGGCTTCCGCAGCCTTCCCGCGACAGAGCGGGCCTGCCGGGAGATCCTGTCGCTCCCCATCCATCCGCGGCTCACCGACGAAAAAGCGCATCGCGTGGCCTCTGCGATCAGGGATTTTTTCAAAGGGAGATGAGCTGTCAGTAGATCTATCTGTCTACGTCTGTCAGAAAAACAGCCTCTGTGCAGCTGATCGGGCCTGCCGGACCTCAGCTCTTCCCGCCTTCTCTGCAGAAAACGGCGAAATGGTGGCGGAATTTTGCTATGCTGATGAATTTCTCCCGGCGCGCTTCCAGCAGCCTGAGCTGCAGCTCTGATTCCAGGTATCTGAAGAGCCTGCGGTCTGTGAAGAAGCGCGGCGTAATGTACATGTAGATGATCCTCTCCCTGATGACGCTCAGAGGCAGATCGGGGTGGAGCATGGCGGCTGCTTTCAGGATGATCGAGTCTGACAACGGGCTTCTGACAGCTCTGAAAAATGACCTGACAGGGAGCAGCAGCGTGTTGTAGAGGCACCTGTATGGAACGCCCAGTGCCAGGATCCCGCCTGCAGTCAGATCGCGGGAGAGCTTCGTGAAGATCTCCTCTTTTGGAGCGGGGATGAGCTGCAGCACCGCATATGAGATTATCACATCAAAGGGCTCGCCTAGGTACTGCATATAATCGCCTGCCGCGAACGATATGCGCTCGCCTCCGGGAAAGGTGCTGCGCTTCTCTTCCGCGGCGCTGATGCTCTCCGGTGAAAGGTCCATCCCTGTGAAGCGCGCCTGCGGCATCAGTGATGCGAGATGAAATATCTGGTCTCCTGAGCCGCAGCCTATGTCCAGCACCCTGCAGGGGCGGTCCGCCGCTGTATGGCTCAGTATTACCTCGCTGAACCAGGCAATTCTGGGCAGGGGACAGGAGAAACGGTGCCCGCTGTAATCAACCTCATTCATATCGCGCTGTCTTTCGTATCATCCTCGATCTTCCCGATAGAAGCACCGGAGAGTGGACAGGGAGCACCGCATCAGAAAGGCTTTGCTGAATTGTATCCGCCCTCCGGGTTGCTCCGCTATCTGCTCATCTCGCTGTATTCCCTCGACAGGGCCTCGCCGGCTCTCATCATATCGTGTATCCACGAGTATTCGAACCTGCCGTTCCTGCCTGTGAGTCTCAGGTTTTCAAAATTCCCGAGCCACTGTCTTATCTCATTCACTTCGCTCGGTGTCGTGGCAAGCAGAACAGGGTAGGCGTGCCGGACCCTTTCAGTTGCGGAGCCGGCGATTTCGCTCTCCTTCATAAGTCCTGTAGCGATGATTTTTGAGCGGACAGTCCCGGTAAGCTCTTCATCACTCATTTCATGGAGGGAGTCACCGGATTCGCACGGGATCTCTGCCGCGAGTGATGTCTTTGCTTCCGGAGCCATCCCTGAATTCCTGTTTCTGGGCTCGTAGAGCCTCGTAAAAGGGAACTCCATCCCTGGAACGTAAAGGGTGGCGACTTTCATCACAGATTTCCTGTCGAGGAAGAAGCAGACGACCCTCAGATCTCTGAACCTGAGATTTCCGGCGAGCCCGGCGATACGGGAAGGCGGAAGTGGGTCCAGGATTTTTATCAGGTAGTCGAGTGGCAATGTGCTGACGACCTGGTCGACATCCATCCTTTCGCTGCCGTTAACCTCCACTCTGATGATACGTCTTCCGTCGTGCAGAACGGCTGTAACCTTTGAGCTGACTCTTATCTCGCTGCTATGGCAGGCCTTTTCCATAGTCTTTGCGAGCGTGTGTATCCCGCCCTCCGGGTAGTAAAAGACGCCTTCCCTGTGCCCTGATTTCGCGAAGCGACCGAGCAGCGCCTCTTTCACGATCTCCCTGATGCTGAGCCCCTGGAGCCTTTTCCCGGATATGATCGGAGAGAGCATGCCTGTCGGCCGCCCCCACAGCTTCTCGGTGTAGTTGAGCAGAAATCTCGAGGCTATTGTTCTGCCGTAAGTGCGGAGCGCGAAGTCCTCAAAGCTCTCGAAGGGCCCGCCGGGCTTAAGGCGCTCTGCCAGTATCTCCGCGGCGGATCTGACAAAAGTGCCTGCCCCGAGACACGCCAGCAGGTTCAAAGGCTTGAACGGTATGTCGATCAGCCTTCCGCCGTCGAAGATCCTGCTCGGCACGTCTATCGGCTTCAGATCATCGCCCAGCAGAGCCCGCAGTTCATCCGTGACCTCCGGATACTCATCGAGAAATCGATGAGCTCCTGAGTCGAAGTGGAAGCCGCCTCTGTGGTAAGTGACGCAGTTGCCGCCTGTCACGGCGTTCTCTTCGAGGAGCGTGGAGGCGATGCCTCTCTTGCCCGAATAGTAAGCCGCGGAGAGCCCTGCGAGCCCTCCGCCGAGTATCGTTACATGGTTCATATGGATTTGCTAGAATGACGCCTTGAATACAGGCTTCGTCGTTACGCCATTGCCCCCGCTCAAAAGAAGGGTCAGGAAATCAGGGTCATAGGTGAAGGTCACGTTCTTTCCATTCTGGAACTTCACTTTCCCATCTGTCGTCGAGGTCAGCGTCGGATCGAAGGTGGCAGGATCGCCGCCATAGGCTACGAGCCCTCCGCGAATGCTGAGACTTCCTCCCTGCATATCGGGAGCTAATATATTCTTATGTGTATACACCAGGCCAGAGAATTTTGTGTCGTTGAACACGAGATCCTTGAACCTGGAGTCGTCTTTTTTGAGGAGCTGAATGGTAGTTGAGTTCTGGGTCTTCGTCACGCCGACACCGGTAAATGATAGTTGGTTTGCAGTTGTGGCGGCGTCAGTTTCAATTTTGAACGTGTATTTATTAGCGCCTACGGTTATAGTGTCAGTGAATTTCCATCCGACGCGATCTGTGATTGAATCGAAAGATGGGGCGCCGCCAACAGAGCCCTTGGTAACCGATCCATTTCTATTGTATATATAGCTATATATACTGGTATCGGTTGTATTTATAATGACAATAGACGACTTGTTGGAGGATGTGTTAACTCCTGTTGCTACATAGTAATCCGTCCCTTCTATTGTCACAGTAGGGAGTGTGGAAAGATCAGCAGGTAAGCCTGTTCTTGTTCCAGCTGCGCTGCATGATGGAACTGTGGATCTGAGGTCGGTCTTAAGTGAGCTTTCACCTGCCGTGCTGGTTGTGTCAGAGCCTATGTAGGAGTTCTTGGAGAGCATCATGGCCACGAGCTCGGAAGCCTGCGATGAATCGTAGGTGAAGCAGGAGGTATCGCCGAGCACGTCGCTCAGCTTCGTGGCTTCGTTATACGTTTTAGTTCTGCCGGTGCTGTCGGTGTAGGTTCCTGTGATGGTGGTGGCCAGCAGTTTCTCGATGATCTTCTGGTAGTTGTCAGATGTCGAATCAAAATACCCGTTCGTGTCAGTCCCCAGTGTTGCCGTATAAGCGGTCCAGGCGGCCTTGATCGCATCGTTTACTCCGTTTGTACCTCCCGAGCCTCTCACGGGGTTTATCGATACGTCTCCGTTTGCATAGGTGGAGACGGCGCCTACCTGATTGGGATTTGTGACGCGTGAGGGATCGGTCTCGAGCAGCGAGCCTCCCTGGAAGTCAAGGCTGCCGGCGGCAAGCACCTTTCCCGAGCCTGACAGCTCGCCGTCTATATAGACATTTCGCCCCGTGCCTCCCATGGTTACCAGGGCGGGGTCTTTGCCGGAGCTTCCATCTCCCAGCCTCAGGCTTGTCCGGTAATCCGCCGAGGGAACATACCCCTTGTCTTCATCGTAATCGTATATCAGCAGCGAGAATCCTTTGTTACCATCAGACTCATCTATTCCGACAGGGTTTGTCACCTTGAAGAGGTATGTGCCTGATGTGGCGAGCTGGGTCTTGGTGATGGAAGGCACCATGGTGATGTCCGAGCCGCTGGAAAATGTGCCGTCGGCGATGGCAGTTTCTTTCGTGGCCTTGTTGTTGTTCACGAACTCATTTTTATAAGTGGTTGAGTCAGTCTGGCTGGAAGGGTCAAAGGCCGCGTCGTAGTAATAGAGTTTGTATGTATTGGTGTCTGTGGGAGAATTCCTGTACACGTAGGTTCCCGATTTGACGGTGGATTTCACCTTGGTGGAGTTGAAGGTACCGCTTGTAATGTAGTCTTTTGACACATTGTCCCATGTGAGGGCAGCCTTTTTAAGGGCTGAGCCCTGATCGGAGCCATCGACAGTCAGATCATAACTTCCCTGGTTGCTCGTCGTGACTGTGGTGTTGTTGACAGAGGTGTGCACCGAGTCAGCCGAGCTGTTTCCCGTATAAGAAGTTCCCTTGTCGGCGATCTGGAAGCAGTTCTTGTCGTTCGCGTCGGGAGCTTTGCTGGAAGAAGTGACTTTGATGTTCCCCATCGACCGGATAGATGAATTGCCTGATTTCGAGTTCACGAGGAAGACCGAGTCGGTGTCGGCGAGCTGCACCTCGATATCTCCTGCCGTAATGCTGCACGCCTCCCCCGGCATTGCATTTTTCTTTGTGAGAATTGCTTCCACATACCGTCGTGCCTGGTTGCAACGCCCCTCCACGATTATATTGGCAAGAGAGTTCGGCACCGTCTTGAATTTGGAGGCGGTGGTCCCGTCAAAGTGCACTGAGTAGGCCTTTGAGGTTCCTGCCAGGTTGTTGAATGAATAAAAGGAGAGGAAGTTGCCCTTTGCATCTACGCACTTCTGCGCATTGGCCGTACCGAGAGTTCCGGTGCCGTCACAGAAGGCCACATAAAACTCGGAGCCGCTTTCCGTCAGCCTGCCATGAATGCAGTTTGAGGAACCCACCTGCTCTATTTCCAGTCCGGTAAATCCGGGGTTATAAATTCCCCCGCCCTGGTATTGGGCGCACCTTGTGATGCAGTACTGCACATATGCCAGGCCGCATTCAGCCGCATAATGCGCCTGTTCCCTGTCGCTGTAGCTCGCGCCGAGCATAAGCGTGTTCCGGCCCGTCGCAATGAGCATTGCAGCGATCATGATGATGAAGGAAAGCAGAAGCATCGTGGTGATTAGAACAATTCCCCTCACTGTCTTTTTCATTGGTTTCCCGCCTTTCGTAACAGGATATGGCCCGGATCTTACTGTAACAGCAGAAAATACGGACACATCATCAGGAAATCTTTAAACCCCGCCTTTTTTAATTATAGCAGAAATCCTTACTGTCATCCAGGATATTACGATTTCGTAACAATTGCTCTCTGGCAATTATATGAGGTTGTATGAGCAATGGATTTCTGATAAGATCATTGTCATGAGTGTATTCAGAGTTTGACATGGAGCGTTTCAGACATTGAGGAAAAAGTACGTTGCCGAGGTATTCCGCCGACTGAGGAGAGGCGATGTGAGGTGGCTGATCGCGAGGATCATGCATGCATTGTCCATTCCGTTCGAGGCGGTTACAGAAAAGTGTGTCACCGGTCCCATTCTGACGTCTTTTGCCGTGACGTACAGATGCAACGAGAGCTGCCTGTACTGCGAGATACCATCGAGAGCGAGGCATGATGGCGAGCCTTCGACAGATGACATGAAAAGCCTGATAGACCAGGTCGCCGGAGCCGGTGCATCCAGCATGAGCTTTTTCGGCGGCGAGCCGCTGATCCGTGAAGACTTAGCCGAGCTCGTATTACATGCGCGAAACAGCAATCTGTCCACCAACATCACGACTAACGGGATACTTCTGACTCCGGGGCTCGCAGCAGAGCTGATAGATGCCGGTCTCGATTCACTCAATGTGTCTCTCGACAGCAGTGCCGGAGACTACGTCAACAGGATGAGAAACACTCCCGGAGCTTTCCCCGGCGCCGTCAGCGCAATCAGCGCCATGGCTTCGGAGAGAAGGAAGAAGCAATCGCATACGCCCAATATATCTGTATCGACAGTTCTCACCTCTCTAAACTGCGGCGATATTGATGATACAATAAGGTTTGTGGCCGATAAGGGCTCAGACAGCGTGTATTTCAACGTCATGGAGGTATTTCCTGAAGCGCATGAAAAGAACAGGCCCGAGCGCTTTCTGCAGGACAGGGATAAACTGGCAGATGCCCTCGGGCATCTGCAGAAGCTTGTAGGCAGAAATCCCTTCATTGACAACACACCTCGCTACCTCGAGCATCTCAGGCAGTATATCCTTGGAAACTATCCCCCGATAAGGTGCTATGCCGGGTATCATTCCCTGGATATAGACTGCTATGGGAATATCTTTCCCTGCTATTACTATTTTCAGGACAACAGGCCCATAGCCAACATAAAGGATATCGGCAATCTGAAGAAGTTCTGGCACGGAGCCGAATATGGCAGAGTTCGAAAAGAGCTGCTGGACTGCAGAAAATGTTTTTTCGGATGCCAGATGGAATTGAATGAAATATATAATGCGATGACGCGGAAGAGATGAGTTTATGAAGGACTTGATATCACAGGCCGCAGCCGATGGGAATCCTCTCCCGGGGAAGTGGGTTTTTGCTGCAGTCCTCATTGCAATCACGCTGCTGAATGTGACTGCCTTTTTTCCTTCTCTGCACTGCGGTTTTACAAACTGGGATGATGACCGTTATGTCACTAACAATTTCACGATAAGAGATCTTTCACCGCATAACCTGTCGCGCATCCTTACAAAGCCTGTATTGAACATGTTCACTCCACTCGTTATTCTCTCATTTGCGGTGGAGTATCATTTCTGGGGCCTGAATCCCTTCCCATACCACCTGGATAACCTGATTCTTCACTGTATCAACAGCATACTGGTCTTCTGGCTGATCTTCCTCATAAGCGGGGATTTTACTGCATCGCTGGTGGCGACGCTGCTATTTGCCCTTTCGCCTCTCCGTGTGCAGTCGGTGGCATGGGTCGTGGAGAGAAAGGGCCTTCTCTGCGCTCTTTTCTTCTTCTCCTCGTTCATTGCCTATATCTACTCTGTAAAACGCTCAAGCCGTCTGCTGTACGGGCTCTCTCTTTTTTTCTTCGTGCTGTCGTTTCTCTCCAAAGCCCAGGGTACTCTTCTGCTCTTTGTGCTCATTATGTACGACTGGCTTATTGCAGGTAAGCTTGACAGGCGCTCCCTCATTGCCAAGCTGCCTTATCTTGCCGGATTTGTCATTGCCGGCCTGCTTGCCTGGATGTATATGTACACATATGCAAATTTGAGGGATACATACTCTGTGCCGCTCTTCAAAGGGCTCTTTCTGGCCTGTTACATTTTTCTCTTCTATGTCTGGAAAATCGCGGCACCATTCGACCTGCATGAGATCTATCCTCTTGATATGGAGTTTATCAGGAACCTCCCCATAACAGTATGGCTTTCACCGGTTATCATACTGATCCTGGCAGCTCTCCTCGCCCGGCCTTTGAAAAGGCTCAGGAGAGTTTCGCCGCGCCACTTCGGCCATGTGATCTTCGGCATCCTCCTCTTCACTCTTTTTCTGGCGCCTTCACTCAGGGTGCTGCCTCTCACCGCTACATCACTGATAGGTCTCCGTCAGACCTATATTGCATGCCTGGGCCTTTTCCTCATCGCGGGTGAAGGCTTTTCATGGCTCTACCGGAAGAAGAAATCAAAGCCGGTGAGATTCATGCTCTGCCTGATTCTGGCCGTTGTTATGATCACATATGTAGTCTCGAGCTTTCTGCAGTGCGCAGTCTGGAAGGACGGGATCACTTTCTGGAATCATGTCATTGAAAGATACCCCCGCTTCACCATCGCCCTCAATAACAGAGGATTTACATACAATGAGAAGGGGGATTTCGTCCATGCGCTCGAAGACTTCAACAAGGTGCTCGCTCTCAACCCTCTCAGTGTGGAAGGCCGCATCAATCTTGGAAATCTCTACATTGACATGCATCAGTATCAGAAAGCCAAAGAAAACCTGGACTTCGCGCTGATCTTCGAGCCCGAATATGCCACTGCTTACTTCAACCGGGGAAACCTGTACCAGAGGGACAGGGACTACGACAGGGCAATAGAAATGTATCAGAAGGCCATCGCCCGTGACCCGAGCTATGTAAAGCCTTATGTGAATCTGGGCAATATCTATCTTGAAAGAGGCGACAGGGGCGCTGCCATTGAAGAGTTCAACAGGGCCATCTCAATCAACGGCAGGTGGCCTGAGAGCTATTATAACAGGGGAAACGTCTGGTTCAGGCTGAAAGAGTATGGCAAAGCCATCAGTGATTATTGCAGGGCCATTTCTCTAGACTGGGATTACTGGGATGCACACCGAAACAGGGCGCTTGCATATTTCATGGTTAAAGACTACAACAGCGCAGCTTCAGATGTCAGGGCACTTCTCAGCAACCGGCAGACTGTCGACCCTGTATTCCTGCTGATGCTGGACAATGCTTCGAAATCAGGGCGCAATGAAGATTGAAGCCCGCCGGCAGATGCCTGTCAATTGCTGCATGCTCCTTCCGGTTTCTGCGCCTGAGAGATCGTTCTGATGTCGAAACCCAGCATGGCCGTGGCAGGGAGGCCTATCAGCAATGTGACGGCCTTGGGGATGAAATGGGTCAGTATTGCTATTACCAGAGCAAGATCGAAAGACATCCCGAAAAGGGTGAGCATACCTGCCAGAACACCTTCGTAAATGCCTGTTCCCCCCGGAACGGGAGCCAGACCTTTTCCTATGTTGGCGGCGGCCAGCGCTCCGATACCCGCAGCCAGAGGGATCTCCGCTCCCGCCGCGTAGGCGGTGGCGCAGCAGATGAGCCCGTAGTTGAGCCACAGCAGAAGAGAGAGTAGAACGGAGAAAAACAGGAGATGCCTGTCTGACATCATGTCGTGATAGGCGCAGTATGCCTCACGGACCTTCATCACCGCCATCCTGAGGATTTTCCCTTTCAGCGCGGCCCCCAGTTTTTCGAGGGCGTCTCCCAGTTTCATCTTCCTGTCGATTATCAACGTCGCGATCGGCACTGCCACGATGGCCAGGCAGATCACGAGCGAGGCTGTCATCCATTGCGGAGCCTCCCTGCCTGCCAGCATGATGAAAGCAGGGATGGTATAACATATGATCGCGAAGATATCCAGAACTCTTGTCTGGAGAACTATCGCTGCAGATCTGCCCAGCGGGATTCCCTTCATCGAGAGGAAGCCTGCGAGAGCCGCATCTCCCAGCTTTGCAGGAAGGATTGCGTTCAGGGCATAGCCTGAGATGTGCATTTTGAAGAGCTCTGCGAGAGAGATTATGCTCCCTGCCTGCCTCGTGAACAATGCGAGTCTCAGTGTGAGAAAAACCCAGGTGAGGCAGCTGAGTGCGAGTGTGAGCAGGAGCCGCGGCATCGAAACGCGCACGATGATGGCGCAGACCTGCTTCAGCCCTGCGCAGCAGACCAGGGCTGCGAGCACTGCCAGCCCGATGATGAACGTTATGACCATGTTCCTGATATGCCTGACCATCACGTGATCATTGTAGCAGAAGACAGAGTTTATTCACAGGGGATCGCCTGCAGAAACTCACCTGCGAAAGTCTTCAATATTTGCAGGCTGGTTTTTGTGTAAGAACAGGGGATGGGGAGATGGGGGGAGATAAGGAGATGATTTTTTTCCAGATATTCTATCTCCATATCCCGTCTTATCCCCGTATCTCCTTACTTACACTCTTTTTCCTGAAATTCATATCACCTGTAAAGGCAGAACGTTATCCTCACCTGCGGCGGGGCGCCAGGCGGACCTCAGTAAGTGGAAACACTGCCCAGCGATTCAGAAGCTCAGTATCTTCGAGACAGGGGCGTGCTGCGACAGCAGCAGCAGGTATTTTCTCCTGATCCTGCAGGGAAGCGCCAGCGTCAGGTACTGCATCGTGAGTGAGTAAAGAAAGCTGTCCTTGTAATACCTGGAAAGGATCAGGATGGCTTTTTCGATCCCTTCGCTCCCGTGGACGAGCTTCCCGCCTTTTGCCAGATCAGGCAGGTTCCCGGCGATCACCTCTATCGAGTTCACGAAGCGCAATTCCGGCTTCACGGCGTCTTTAACCTTTGACGCAAGAGTGTCGAGCAACGCTGATTCATCGAACGGCTCGCCATCTGGGGCGGGAGAGGGAGCCATATCCTGCCCTGCAGGAGCCTCGCTTTTGGAATTGCCTGCTTCACTCTCCGCCGCGCAGAAGCCCCGCTCATCCCAGGCCAGGCAGATCTTTCTCTCCAGTTCTTTGACAAAGGCCTTTGAGAGCATCCAGAGCACCCACAGGTTTATCACGAGCAGCGCGATGATAACGATGTTGAAGCTCTTCATCGACAGCGCGATGACTTCTGTGAAAATGAACATCAGCAGCGCAGTGAACATGTTTGCGATGCGGTAGAAGAGGATATCTATCACCGCCTTGGCGCGGTACTTTTCCTCTCTCGTGCAGGGGATGTAGAGCATCTCGCGGGTCACCTGCGATATGCCGTATTTGAGGCTGCCGTCCAGAACCTTTGTAACGACTATGGCGCCAAGCGAGGCGAGCACGGTGAACGCGCCGAGCGTTATTATGTTGACAGACGGCGCCAGCACCAGTGCGCCGAAGATCCCGAGGTATCTGTAAAGCAGGGGCGCGAAGAAGAGAAGTATGAATGACAGCGAGTTGGCCCACAGGTAGATATTTCCCATGAAGCTGGTCTTGCTGTCCTTGTCCGGGATTACATCTTCCATCACCCTTCCGATCTGGTAGTCGATGAGCTTCGAGCACATTATCATGATGCAGAGCAGGATCGTGAAGAAAAGAAGGTACCGCGACCGCACGACGAGCAGGAAGTTTTCATATATCTCGGAAAATCCTTTGCCGCTCCTGTGCGCCTCATCGCTCTTCAGCGCCACCGGGCCTGAGATATCCTCCTGTCTCCTGGCCAGCATATCCACCCTTATTATTATTGCTGCTATGAGGCCTGTAAACAATGCAGACAGAAGCAGGAGGTCCTCTGTGGCGATATGTCCCCTGATCTTCGTCGTCACGAAGCTTCCGAGAATTCCTCCGATCTGAGAGCCTATCCCTATGAAGCCGTAGACCCGCTTTGCGCCTTCTGACGTGTAGATGTCGTTCGTGATGGACCAGAACTGCGTGACAGTCGCCACTGAGTATATATCGGACCAGACATAGAGGCAGTACGCCGCCTCCCTTTTAATACCGGCCTTGAACATCAGCCAGAGTATGATCAGATTGGACACGAAGAAGAAGATCAGCGTGATCGAGAAGGTCTTCCTCGACAGCTTTCTGACGAGGTAGTCGTACAGAAAGAGGAACAGCAGAGTCAGAATCGGTATAATCACATACGCTGCTGACATGGACTTTGTTCCCACATAATGGACGAACAGCGCGTCCTTTGAGGGCTTGATCAGATAATATGAAAAGATGACAAGGAAGAAAAAGATGAATACATAGACTGTCTTTTCGAGCTCGTTCTTCTCGATTTTCAGAAATCTGCACAGAAAATCAGCCACTGTAACGCCAAACCTCTCCACCGCGTGCAGGTCATACGGAGAACGCTATGCCTGCATATCCCACGAAGTCTGAAGCCTTTCTGAAAGGCATCATATCGTGGCTGGTTATGTATTCAAGGAGAGTGCCCCTTACGGCACCGAGAGCCTTTGCTGCCGCAACCGTGCCTGCCATGGCTCCGGCGCCGCACGCGTTACGGCGCTTTTCTGCATCGGCTACAATCTGATCGTCTTTCATTGCCACGGCAAGTGATACTATTGATGCGTCGTTGTCTTCCTTTACCCATTTGAGGGCCTCATCGCCGACTCCCTGGGGGGCAAAGCCGTAGTTCGGACCGTAATGCGTGAGGTCCGTCGTGCCTATGACCACCGTGTCCGGATACTCCTCCTTGAGGAAGGCGCCAATCTTCCCGCCGATCAGATGGGACTGCTTCGTCGGAGGCAGCGAAATCGGCACTATCTTCGCCTTCGGGAAGAGATATGATATAAAAGGGAGCTGCACTTCTATCGAATGCTCTCCTGAATGGGCCTGCGGGCTTTCCTCCAGGATGTCGCCAAGCGCCTTCAGCATCTTTTCGGCCATGGCACTGTCTATCTCCAGGTCGCCCAGCGGGGTCTCCCACGAGCCCTTTGAATAGACGGCCGCCCCTTTTGTTCCCCATCTGTGAACGGCGCCGAACAGCACAAAGGCCGGCGGAGGGTTTTCGCTGTCAATCTGGGCGAAGACCTTCGCCGCTGTCGGGCCTGAAAAGGTCCATCCCGCATGCGGCACTATTCCCGCCACGACTTTTCCTATGCCTTCCACTTTCTTCGCCGTGGCGAGACATTCCTCGATATGACCTCTGGCCAGCTTTTCGTTGGAAGGGTAGAACTGGCCGGATACTATGGCGCTGCGCCTTTCCATGTTATACCTCCTTATCGCCTGTTGTACTCACCAGTATAATTAACGCCACCTGTCCTGGGCACCTGGAGCAGGTAAACCTGATGTTATAAATATCACCATCCGGTCACGATGTCTGCTTTGAGCGTCAATATACAGTCTGCTGTGCAGGAGAGTATGATGCTGATAGGATTATCCTCCACAATCGGGAATAAATACTGTATTCAAGCTTTTCAATGAATATCCTTTGACAGGCCTGCATGCCGGCTGCCGAAGCAGTTACAGCAATCCGCGTAAATGGAGGGATATGGTGAAAAAGACCCGTGAAGCCCGAATACTGATGGAGTCATCCAGGGAGCTGCTGAGCTTCGACCTCAGGAGCGGATCGTTTGATCTGATAGACATAGAGACAGGCTTCGTGCTTGTAAGCCAGGCCACGGCGGGCTTCAACGAAGTCACGATGAAGGAGAGAGGCGGGCAGATTGCCTGCAGGCCCGTTCCCGGAGGCTACACTTTCACCTCATTGCATGAAAAGAAGAAACACCAGTTTGATCTGACGATAACCCAGCAGGGGCCCCAGAGAGTATTCATTCTCGATGCGGCTGTCACGAACAACTCGGACGCGCCGCTCCCGATTCACAGGATATCGCCTTTTCAGCTCGACAGAGAGAGCGGAGGCTCGCTGCTGCTGGAAAGACCATCTATGTATGTGCAGGGATTCCACTCGTGGAGTGAGAGCCGCATCTACCGCCCGGCCGATTACAAGACACAGGCCCATCTCACCAGCCACTGGATGACCGTACTGCAGGACGCCGCTTCCCGGTGGGCGCTGCTGCTCGGGTTTCTGACCTTCTCGCAGACGCTTTCAGAGATCCGGTTCCACGGCGGGAAGGAGTGCAACCTGCTCGAGGCCCTTTCGCACTGCGAGGGGATAGCGCTGGCGCCTGGAAAGGCGACGGCTGCAGAGAAGGCCGTGTTGTCCCTCTCGCCTTCAGGGATGAACGCGCTGGAGGAATGGGCGAGGATGGCCGGTGAGATGTCCAGGAGGCGCGCCTCAGAGCCTGTACCTTCAGGATGGTGCTCGTGGTACCACTGCTACGACGGCATCGATGATTCGTATATCCTTAGGAATCTCGAACTGGCCTCGGAGATGCCGGCGATAAGGTTCTTTCAGATAGACGACGGATACCAGAAGAGCGAAGGCGACTGGCTGCAGTGCAACGAGAAGTTTCCGGGAGGCATGCAGAACCTGATCGGAAAGATCAGAGAGAGAAAGCTCATGCCTGGCCTCTGGGTGGCTCCGTTCATGGTGAGCGCTGAATCCACTCTCTTCAGCGAGCATCCAGGTTGGCTGATAAGGGACGAGAAGGGAAAGCCTGCGCCGCTCCTCGACTGGAAGGGGAAGCCTGTATACGGCCTCGATGCCTCCCATCCCGAGGCCTGCCAGTGGCTTCACGACATCTTCACAGTCATGAGCAGGGAGTGGGGCGTCGAGCTCTTCAAGCTGGACTTCCTTTATCTCGCCGCGCTTTCCGGCAGGCGCCACAAAAAGACGTGGACCGGAGCGCAGTGCTACAGGAAGGGCCTCGAGACGATACGCGAGGCGGTTGGAGACAGGCTCATCCTGGGCTGCGGCGCGCCGCTCGGGCCTTCAATAGGCCTCGTCGATGCCATGCGAATCAGCGGGGATGTCGGGGCGTCGTGGTATGGAGAGCTTTCGGCATTGACTGCGATATCGAATACGATCTCCCGCTATTTCTGTCATCACAGGCTCTGGCAGAACGATCCAGACTGCGTGATAGTCAGGGATGTCGATACAGGGCTCTCGCTCAATGAAGTCCAGACCCTGGCGTCTGTGGCCGGGCTTTCAGGCGGGATAATCTCGTTCAGCGACGATCTGGAGCGGCTCTCGCCGGAGAGAAGGGAGCTGTTCATGAAGCTCACGCCGTCTCTGGGCATCTGCGCGCCGCCTCATGATCTCTTCTCGTCTCCCCGCCCTTCCATCATCGATTTGAAGGTGGACAGGCCTCTCGGGCGCTGGCACATAGTCGCCCTGATAAACTTCAGCGACAGATCGGCCTCGCTGACTCTTCCGCTTCCCAGGCTCTCGATGAGGAGGGAGAGATACCTGATCTACGATATCTGGGACGAACTCTTTCTCGGCACATATGACAGGGAAATATGCTTCCCGTCGATGCCGCCCCATTCGACGAAGCTGATCTGCATAAGAGCTGCCCTCGATCACCCACAGATTCTGGCTACATCGACACATATCACATGCGGCGCCGTCGAGCTTCAGAGCTACGAGTGGGTCAGGAAGCCGCGCCGCCTCTCTCTTGCGTTCGACCCGCTCCATCACAGGGCTGGGAAGCTGATCTTCCACGTTCCTTCGGGATACCTGATGGGGCAGACTGAATGCACGGCAGATGAGTGGAGCCTTCTTCCCGTCGATTCGGAAGGGCTGCTCGTAATGGAGTGGAAGGGCCGGCAGCCCTTCAAGGTGGAGATGAGCTTCCTGTCGTGAAGGCAGCTCAGCATCACCTGCGGAAAGTTGCATTAGAATATGTGCTGTCTCTGATACCAGCGGTCCTTGAAGGCGTTGACTCCTGCATAGCCCCACGGCATCTCGTCCTGAGCGATGTTGTTGTTCTTCTTGATGATCTTGCCTTCGCCGTAGACCATGCCGTCTGCCGTGACGGGATCGATGGCCATGGTTCCGAAGGCTCCTACCCAGAAGTGGTATGACGAGCCTGCGCTGGTGTTCTTGTCGTCAGTGAGGGCTCTGAAACATGCGAATTTATTCTCCGGATCGAAGAGATCCTGGCCTTTCCCGCATTCGACGTATGTCTGGCCGTATTTTTCCTTCAGCAGCTTGTGGATTCCGCCGTTTTTACTGTTCATGTCGTTGAAGATGTCCTTGACAGGGTCGCCATCTTTCAGGTTCTGCGGCTGGGCGGCGTCAGGCCTCGCGAGGGCGCGCATGACGTTGTGGGCAGTGAGCAGCGCCTCCTGGATGCAGACCTTGCCGTTGCTGTTGTTTACCTCGAGAGACCATTTCATTATCATGTCCGGAGTTATCTTCTTGTTCGGATCTTTTATGTCGTTTGTCCTGATATATTCCTTGACCTTGTAATACAGCTCCTTTTCATGGCCGGAGCGGAGCGGTGGCAGCTTGCCGATCGCATCGGTAGCTGAGGTGCCCTCCTCGAAATACAGATATTGAGCTATGTTTGCCGCCGTCCCGTGCTTTGTCATCCACAGCCTGTCGTCGTATACCTTAGCGCCTGTCTGCTTCTCGTAGTTTGAGACGGCATCCTTGACCTTCGTCGATGTAGTGCCTGGATCGAGGGGAGGGTTCACCGACTTCTTGTCCTCCTGGCCTGTCGAGATATCGTTGTACGCCACCATGCCTTCCAGGCCGCTCCCTCCGGCTCCGCTGCTCCCCTGCGGCATGACCTGAGGGATATTCTGGTATCTTATCGAGTCTATGTTGTTCAGCGTGCTGTTGTAGAAGCTCTGGAGATCTTTTATCTGCTGGGGCGAGAGCTGCTCTACCCGGCCCGATTCCTGCAGCAGCGCTCCGCTGTAATCCCTGCCCTGCAGCGCTGACGCGCCTTGAGGCGCAAAGCCTGTGGAAACAGGAGAATATCCCTGGAATTCATTGATTGAAGACATAGTCGTCACCTCGATTGCAAGATGTGCCGGGATTGTTGGCGCAAAAAACTGTCGACATTTGCCACTTTATTCTATTATACAGAACATGGGGACAAAAGTCAACGGCAGCGGCTCAGTCGATGAATCTTTTCGTGAGATCGCTGTACGCGTCTGTGCGCCTGTCCCTCAGGAATGGCCAGATCCGTCTCACTGTCTCTGTCCTGTGCAGGTCGATGTCGACTGTGAGCGTCTCTTCGGTGTCGGCCTGGGCCTGGGCCAGGATCTCGCCCTGCGGCCCGGCGGCAAAGCTGCTGCCCCAGAAGAGCTGCCCGCCATTGCCGGAGCGCGACTCTTCGAAGCCCACCCTGTTAACACTCAGAACATGGAGGCCGTTTGCAACCGCATGGCTCCGCTGAATTGTCATCCACGCCTCGCGCTGCCTGGCCTGCTCGTCCTTCCCGTCTTCAGGGTCCCATCCTATCGCAGTGGGATAGATCAATACCTCCGCGCCTGCAAGAGCCATAAGCCGGGCGGCCTCGGGGAACCACTGATCCCAGCAGATCAGGACGCCAAGCGTAGCGATGGAGGTCTTTATCGGCCTGAACCCGAGATCGCCTGGCGTGAAGTAGAATTTTTCGTAATAGGCCGGGTCGTCAGGTATGTGCATCTTCCTGTATCTGCCGGCCATCGAGCCGTCCCTGTCGAAGACCACGGAAGTGTTGTGACAGAGCCCTGCGCTGCGCTTCTCGAAGATGGAGGCTACAGTAACGATCTCCAGCTCACGCGAGAGCGCGGAGAAGAAGTCCGTGGAGGGGCCGGGGACAGGCTCTGCCAGATCGAAGACGGATGTATTTTCTTCCTGGCAGAAGTACAGGCCTGTGTGCAGTTCCTGGAGGACTGCCAGCGCTGCGCCTTTTTCGGCGGCCTCCCTGATGGCTTTCTCCGACTTCGCGATGTTCTCCGCCCTGTCGGCTGTGCATCTCTGCTGAATCAGCGCCGCTTTTAGAGTCTTCATATCAACACTCCTTGTGGAATCTGCATTGTGACGCAGTGCAGGGAGCCGTGCTGCAAAAGCAGCGGCCGGCAGCCGATGCCTTTGATCTCCCTTCCGGGAAAGGCCCTGCCGAGCTGCTCCAATGCCTCCTGATCCCTGCTGTCATCGTACACAGGCACCAGAACGGCATTGTTGATGACAAGAAAGTTGGCGTAAGTGGCAGGGATTCTGTCGCCTTTTTCATCGAAGACCGGAGAGGGAAGCGGCAGCGGAAACAGCCTGTAGGGATTCCCCTCCGGGGTTCTGAATTTCCTGAGCTCCTCCTCCATGGCCTTCAGCGCTTCACAGTGCTCATCCCTGTCGTCTTCACAGCTCGCATAGGCGATGGCATCGCCGGGACAGAACCTCGCGAGCGTATCTATGTGAGAGTCCGTGTCGTCTCCTGCGAGGTATCCGCTGTTGATCCACAGTATTCTCTGGGCTCCCAGCAGCCTGAAAAGCCTCTGCTCTATCTCCTCTTTGCCGAGGTGAGGGTTCCTGTTCGCCTGCAGAAGGCACTCGGATGTGGTCAGCACCGTCCCTTCCCCGTCGCTCTCGATGCTTCCGCCTTCCAGGATCAGTCCCTCTGTCTCTATGGCAGCTCCTCCGAACGCTCCGGCCCTGTGCAGTCTGCGGGTTATCTGGTTGTCGTGGAAGGCTGGGAATTTGAGACCCCATCCGTTGAATCCGAAATCAAGCAGTATCGGCCTGGTGGCCTCGTATACCGTGATCGGGCCGAAATCCCTTGCCCAGGTGTCATCGGATTCTAAGTAAAAAATATGGATATTGTCGAGCTGTGCCCCTGCGTCATCGAGCCTTTCCTCGAGGGAATCCCTTTCAGGGACGGTGATGACGACTCTCTCGAATCTGCTTATGTTCGCGGCTATATCGAGGAAGACAGGCTCGACGGCGTCAAGCACAGGCGCCCAGTCAGTCTTTTCATGCGGCCAGGTCATCAGCACGCCGTCCTGGGCCTCCCATTCTGCAGGCAGTCTTCTCTCCATCTTTCCGCTCCCGTCCTGTCTCATGCTCGCGGCGTCTTCCCGAACCGGAGGTATTTCCGCAGTGACATAGCTGCGGCTGCAGGCGCTTTCAGATCCTCTCTTTCAGAGTCTCACATTTCGGTCTCTGCTGATGCTGTTCCTCCTAGAAGGGCTGCCGGTTGAGCGGAAGGCCACGCCTGCTGTCCCGGGAAAATAAAAATCCCGGAGAGGCCGGGCCTTTCCGGGATTGTCTGTCTGATCTTTCAGGCAGCGCTCAGTTTGCCTGTGCCAGTTTATACTGCTCGATGATGGCGTTCAGGACAGAGTCCTTCGTCTCCCTGTCAGGGAAGAAGTAGACGTCCTCCCACATTTCATTTTTCTTCCGGCGCGCCATTCCAAGCCAGAGCGTGCCGTCCTTGTCGAAAAGCTTCAGCCCTTTCAGGATGACTCCTCTGAAGTTCAGCGATGCGATTGCCTTCAGGCTCCCGAATCCGTTCATGGGATTGACCATAACGCTAGAGATATCGTCGCTCATTGCAATTTCTCCTTTCGTGTTTTGAACAGTCTCCACCTGGATTTCGCGGGCCCTTACCAGTCCGGTGAATCTTGTGCCTTACAATGACTATTATATCCTCCGGAGTTTGCCGGGATATTGCAGATTTATTAGCATTGATGAGGCTTTTGTAAATAATTTGTAAACGCATGCCGACCTGGTACTTTCTCCGGCATGCACTTGAATTTAGCAGCCATTCCTGGTAAAATCGTCTGAGTATATTCTATTTCACTTTTTCTTAAGGAGGACAGAGAATGAAGACTAATCTCAAGGGAAGGGACTTTATAAGCATCATGGACTTCAACCAGGAAGAGCTGGAGACCATGTTCGAACTGGCATTTGACCTCAAGAGACGCGTCGCTGTTGGGGAAGCCCATCCCTTGCTCGCAGGAAAGACGCTGGGTATGCTTTTCGCATCGCCCTCGACCCGTACCAGAATCTCTTTCGAGACAGGTATGACACATCTAGGTGGCCATGCGCAGTATTATTCGCCGGATCAGCTTCAGCTCAAGAACAAGGAGTCGTGGAGAGATACAGCTGAGATGGTGAGCAGATTCATAGATGGATTCATGATCCGCCTCTACAACCTGAAGGTCCAGATGGGCGCAGACAAATACGAGTACGGCGATGCCCGCAACGTGCTGAGAGGCATAGCCGATTTCGCCACAATACCCATCATCAACGCGCTTGACGACAAAGAGCATCCCTGCCAGATCATGGCCGACATCATGACCATGAAGGAGAAGTTCGGCGAGGGATACAAGCAGAAGAAGATCGTCATGGGCTGGGCATATGACGAGAGAGCCAAGTCGGCAGGCGTTCCGCAGACGATGGCAGCCGCTGCCGGAATCCTCGGAATGAATCTCGTTCTCGCATATCCGGATGAAGACGGATACGATATCGACCCCGAGTACTACGAGTTTGCGAAGAAGGCAGCCGCAGAGTCAGGCGGAAGCATCACAGTCGAGCACGATATCTGGAAAGCCTGCAAAGACGCCGATATCATCTACTGCAAGTCCTGGGCGAGAAAGCCTGAAGTGCACGAGAAGAACCGCGAGAAGTACAGGAATGACTGGTGCATATCGCACAAGCACTTTGAAGTTGCAAGCAAGAGAGCGAAATACATGCACTGCCTGCCTGCAAAGAGAAACCAGGAAGTCACAGACGCCCTCATCGACGATCCGATAATCTCAATCGTCAACGACGAGGCGGAGAACAGACTCCACATCCAGAAGGCCATCATGTCGCTCACAATGCGATAGGCCCCGGAAAAAAGCCTGAAATGAAAAGGGACGGCAGAGCCGTCCCTTTTTTTGATCATTACCGCAGCAGGTCAGTTGCCTGCTCCCCATATGACCGGCCGTTTGTCAGCAGCGCGGTAGAGGGTGTTGTCACTCCTGATCTCAGGGAAGGCTTCATAGAAGGCCGGAACGTTGAAGAGCGTGCCGTTCACGCGGAACCTGGCAGGTGAGTGCACATCTGTCCTGACCTGCTTCCTGAGCGCTTCGTCCCGGATCATTGTGCGCCATATTCTCGCATACGACAGGAAGAACTGCTGCGATGCCTGCCTGTCTTCCGGCGCCTGTTTCCCGAGAGAAAGCTTCCAGGCATTGTATGCTATCGTAACTCCGCCCAGGTCGGCGATGTTCTCGCCGAGAGTCAGCTCGCCGTTGATGTGCACGCCTGGCAGGACCTGGTAGTCGTTGAACTGCTCGACGAGCAGGTGAGTCCTTCTGTTGAACTCTTCGGCGTCTTTTTCGGTCCACCAGTCTTTCAGGTTGCCCGCGCTGTCGTACAGCCTCCCCTGGTCATCGAAGCCGTGGGTCATCTCATGGGCTATCACCGCTCCAATGGAGCCGTAATTCGTCGCGTCGTCTGCATTTACATCGAAGAACGGCGGCTGGAGGATGCCTGCAGGGAAGAGCATCTCGTTCCTGCTGGGCTCATAGCATGCGTTGACAGTCTGAGGAGGCATGAGCCAGATAGTCTTGTCAGGAGGCTTCCCAACGTGAGCGATGCCCATGGGCCCGTATCTGAACTCGAATCTGTTGCCGTTGAGGATGTTCCGAACATAGCAGTCAGGCGATATCTGAAGCTTCGAATAGTCTTGCCAGACATCCGGATAGCCGATCTTGACGTCCATGGCGTTCAGCTTTTCCCTGGCCTTCGCCTTCGTGGTGTCGCTCATCCACGACAGTTGGTCGATTACATTGCCGAAAGCCTTCTTGATGTTGGATACCATGGTCTGCATCTTCTTCTTGGCCAGCGGCGAGAAGTGCTTTTCCACGAACAGGCGCCCTGGAATCTCTCCAAGACATTGATTCATCGAGCTGATGACCTTTTTCCACCGGGGCTCCATCTTCTCGAGCCCTTCGAGACGCTTCCCGAAGAAATTGAAATGCTCCTCTTCGAAGGCTGATGAAAGATACGGCGACGTCGCGCTGAGGAGCTTCCATGTCAGGAATGTCTTCCAGTCCGATATCTGCACATCTGTCAACATTTTGTCGAGTTCTTTCAGGAATCTCAGTTGGCCTACATTGATCTCGCCGATTCCCGTACAGCCCAACTCGTTCAGCATCAGTTTCCAGTCCAGGTGAGGAAACTGCTTCTCCAGTTCGCCGACTGTCAGCATGTTGTTTGTGTTTTTGATATCCCTGTTCTCGACGTTTGTAAAAGAGGCTTCCGCCAGCCTGCTTTCAAGCGCGATGATTGTTTTCGCGCTTACAGCGGCCTTTTTGCTGTCATATCCGGCGAGCATGAAGACTTTTTCAACGTGGCTGCGATATTCGGACAGGAGCTTCTTCGTCCTGTCATCTGTTTTTGTGTAGTAGTCCCGGTCCGGAAGGGCGAGGCCTCCCTGCAGGAGCCTTGCCATTATGATTGACGAGTTACGCGGATCGGGCTCTGCATAGATCTCAAAGAAGCTCCTGATGTTCTCGCCCTGCAGATACGCTGCGACCTGCTGCACATCTTTCACTGTCTTTATAGAGTCTATCCTCTTCATCTCTTCATCGATGGCTTTAAGCGAGTATCTGTCGATGGCCTTTACATCCATGCCGCTTCTGTAGAAGTCTCCGACTTTCTGCTCATTGCTTCCAGGTTTCAGGTCCTTCCGTGATGCAAGCGATTCGGCGATCTCTTTCAGCGCCTCCCTGGTGGACTGTCTCACCTCGTCGAACGAGCTGTATACCGATCTGTCTGAAGGTATGGTATGTGATTTCATCCAGAGCCCGTTGGCATATCTGAAGAAGTCGTCTCCCGGACTGACAGTCTTGTCCAGCTCTCTCACGAGGGAGCTCTGCGCGCCGTTCTCGCTCTTTATCTGAGTCTGTCTCTCCTGGGCTGGCGCCGTTCCGGGGAGCAGCGCATAACAGATGACCGCCGCAATCAAAAAGCAAAGCAGAAGTCTGGTCTTTTTCATCTCTTTCATCTCCTGTGTCTTTCTGTATATATAAAATCTATCTCTTTATGAAATGAGAAAATCTCCTTTCGGGAGGTGCAGGACATGATCCTTCCCACTCCGGTATACAGGATAACACGCAGATCTGTGACAGAAAAGATCCAGCGGCGTTCCAATCGAGTGAACGCCCGGACAAATGGCAGAAGCCTGCCGCTTCAGAAGGGCCAGGATTTCCCTTCGCGACAGGCCGTGGTCGGGGTGCGCCTGAATTGTGCGGCGCTGTTTACTGCTTTGCCGGCTTCGATTTCAGATCGAGCTTCATGGTCAGGTTGAAGACAGGAATCGATGCGTCTCCATTTTTGTCTGAGCCTGCCCCGAAGCTTATCATCCCTCCGAACAACTCGGTGGCTTTGCACCACTTTTTGCAATCGAGCGAGAAGAGAGGGTCGCTCCCCTTCTTCGATGAGGCGTAGAAGTAGACAGGTGTCTGGAATTTTATCACTATGGGCTTTTCGCCTCCGTCTTTCATCGACACGACGCTGCCCTCCACCTTCACATTGACAGCCATCTCGAAGCCTTCCGGGGCGTAGAATATGAATTCGCTCCCCTTCTTCTCGCAGATGGCCTGGAACTCCTTGAGCTTGTCGGCTGTCAGTTCGCCGATATTGATCACCGGAACGTCAGGCGAAGGACCTTCTGTCCTGCACCATCCCTGCTGCGCCATCGAAAAGATAGCCAGCACGGCCAGAATAATGATAACCGCATTTTTGCTTTTCATTTTGAAACCTCCATTATTTTGATATTATGTGAAAATTGTCCAGCACTCCCGGCCTCTTCACCCGTATCCATTGACATACGGGCTTCCCTCGCTGTTGTGCATGTCTCTTATCTCCTTTCTGAAGTGCTATCTCCTAATATATTAATACTAACCACTTAGTATTTTGTCTTAAAAAAAATCAAAGCACGCTGCATCCGAAGACGAAGAGGAAGCATACTGCATACAGCAGCGCCGCCTTTATGATGCCCAGGGCTCTTGGGCCGCCAATGCTCCCTGCTGTGAAGATGAGCTTGAGCCGTCTTTCGATACTGTCTTTCTCTCTGATAAAGCCTGGCACCGCATGCGCCAGTCTGAAGGAAGATTTCAGCTCTGCAAGCCCTGTCTGGAACTCCGCCAGCTTCAGGAGCGCGTGGGCGACATCGCTCGAGCGTCTGCCTTCAGCGACGACTGTCACGTCGCAGATCTGCTCTTCTGCTTCTTCGAGCTTTCTCATGGCGGTTCTGAGCGGTATTACGCAGATGAAGAGCGCTTCGAGCATTGACAGAGCGGCGAATATGATATGATCCCGCCTCGAGATGTGAACCTTCTCATGATGAATCACGGCCTGCAACTCCTCCCTGCTGCAGAGGCAGGTGAAGGAAAGGGGGAGCACCACGACAGGCTTCAGGATCCCGAATACGATGGGAGTTGTTATGTGATCGCTCGTGAAGATGCCGTCTTCGCCGGGGAAATGCCACGGAACGAGCGATTCTCTGAGCGATCTGCTGAAGGCGGAATATTGGATCAGCCGCCTGCAGACCGCGTATATTCCAATGGCCAGCATCGCGAAGCCAGCGTAGCAGACAGTGTTGGCGCCCAGCATCGTTGCCAGCAGATCGCCGAACGTGTATTTTACGTCATAGAGCCACACAGATGTGACCAGCATCTTGAACAGCTCAGCGGTGCTGCCTGAAAATCCCAGGCCTATTGAAAGAAGGCCGTGAGGATGGTCTGACACCTGCCCGAAAGGGAAGGGGAGCTCGACTGAGCGCACTGCCGAATTCTCGGGATAGAGGACGAGATTGAAGAGGAAGCGCACCACCACGAGGCCCCATATAACATATCGCGCTCCGGGGCTTTTGACTCTGAAGATCGATATGATGGCCGATGCGAGCGCCACTGCGATCATCAGGTTCAGGTTAAGGTATGCCGCCTTCTTGAAGAAGATGATAAGAAGGTCACTCATCTCTGTTCTGCTCCCTTTCCAGCTCACCGAGCTTCTGCTTCAGCTCTTCTATCTGATTCCTGTCGAGTCCGCTCTGCGACTTCAGAAAGCATCTGAAGAACTCAGGTATGTCGTTGCGGCAGAACATCTCGGCTATCTTTCTGATCGCTCCGCTGGCCATCTCGTCGCGCTTCCTTGCAGGCGCGTAGAGGTATGCCTTCCCCTCTTTCTTTCTCTGCAGCACTCCCTTTTTGTGCAGGTTCCCCATCACCGTCATTATGGTCGTATACGCCAGTCTGCTGCCCGGATAGAGGATCTCGTGCACCTCAGAAACGCTGCAGTATCTGTCCTTGTCCCATATTATGTGCATGATCTGCAGCTCCAGATCGCCGAGGTGCTGATAGCTCTGCTCTTCTCCGTCTTTCATGGTCATTTTATTAACCTTCTAGTACTAAGTGATTAGTAGAATATCACAGAAGACTGAAAATGTCAAGAGGCGAAATGCAGATTGTCCAGATCAGGTTTTCTCAAGTATGTCAGGGATCGAGAGAACCAGGGATCAATGGGTCGAGGGATTGAAAGAGAATTTCTTCCCATTAGCCACTCGATCACTTCATCATCTCAGAGATCAGATGGTTTCTTCCTTCCCTGGATCCCTCGACCACTTGGCCACTTGATCACTGCAATAATACCTGGAAATATGAGATCCGATGCCGGAAATATCCGGATCTGCGCCGCAGAAGGAAAAGACAGCTCAATCCCTGAATAATGCCGAGAAGCAATTGAATCGAAAGAGGTGGCGCTCATGGGAAATCCCTATCTGGGAGAGTTCATAGGAACTATGATTCTGATCATTCTGGGCGACGGCGTGGTCGCAAATGTCCTGCTGAAACACTCAAAGGCTGAAGGAGCGGGTTGGCTCACGATCACTTCAGGATGGGCATTTGGAGTGGTGATGGGAGTTTTTGCAGCCCAGTCGCTTGGCTCGGCGCAGGCGGATATCAATCCGGCTGTGACGCTCGCGAAGGCGCTGAACGGGGTGTATGATCCAGGCAGCGCGGCGCTGACCATGCTGGCCCAGTTCGCAGGAGCTTTTGCAGGCGGAGTCCTTGTATGGCTTTACTTCCTGCCTCACTGGGAAGTGACCGAAGATCAGGGCGCCAAACTCGGAGTGTTCTGCACAGGGCCGGCAATCAGGAAGCCTTTAGCCAACCTCTTCTGTGAGGTGCTGGGCACAGTTCTGCTCATATTCATGGTATTCGCCATATTCTCGAAATCGACAGGCACGATAGCCGTAGGCCTGGGCCCTTATCTGGTCGGAGTTCTCGTGTGGGCAATAGGCATCTCGCTCGGAGGCACGACAGGATACGCAATCAATCCTGCCCGCGATCTGGGCCCCAGAATCGCCCACGCTGTGCTGCCCATAGCCGGGAAGGGCAGCTCAGACTGGGGATACTCGTGGGTTCCCGTGGCCGGGCCTTTCCTGGGCGCCATGATAGCGTTCGGGGCGGCAAAGCTCTTCGGGCTCCTGTAATAGATCGAAGCAGACTCAGGTGAAATAGAGAGAGGCGGGCTCATGACCCGCCTCTCCAATATATGCCGGAGTTCAGTCCTGGACTATTTCTTCTTCATTATCTCTTCACGGGCTTTCTTGAGAGCCTCAAAATATTTTGCCCGCACCTCGAGCTCTTTGCGGCTGTCTTCGTCTGTCTCGTACTTTATCGCCTCTCTGATGGAGGCGATCGATTCGTCGAGCATGTCGAGCTCCTTGTATATCATCGCGAGCGTCACGAGCAGTTCAGAGCTCTTCCTGTCAGTCAGCGCAAGGCCCTGCTTGACCGTATCGTAGGCGAAAACCATGTCCCGCATCTGCACGTTGTCGCAGGACAATGCATCGTAGGCGATCCTGTCGAGCATCTCGGTGTTCTTCGAAAAGCGGTTTACGGCGTCAATGCGCGCCGCTCTGAGCGCCTGCGGGTCTCCCTTCAATGTGAGGAGCTTGAGCTTTACCAGCATTGCCTTCTGATTGGCCGGATCGTCTTTCATCATCTCGTCGCAGGCTGCAATGCTCTTTTCCATGTTCTGCTCGTCCAGTGCCTTCTGCAGATTGGCCTGAAGCTGCTCCCTTTTCTTGACCGATTCAATGTTGTAGGTGCCTGCAAGCACTTTAGGCAGCACATCGTCAAGCCCGGAGAGTGGATGGCCCGACCATATGACTATGCCATCCCTGTTTACGATGAATGAGTGCGGTATTCCGTCGATGCCCTTCATGTAAACGCTGCTGGTCTTGTCCTTGTCGTCGATGCCGACCCGGTAATTCATCTTCATCTCACTGACGAAGGGAGTCACGACCTTTTCCGCTTCATTCGTTATTCCTATGACCACCACATTTTTATCCTTGTATTTCTCGTTGAGCTCGTTGAGATGAGGGATCGTTTTCTTGCACGGTCCGCACCATGTAGCCCAGAACTCGATCACATAGACGGTTTTCCCATCCGGCTTGTCCGGGCTTACAGCCGTGCCGTTAAGCCATTTCGAGATTGACAGGGGCGGCGCTTTGTCTCCTGTCGTGAGAGCCCATGACGGCCCTCCCATGAAGATAGCGATCATCATCGCAGCAGCGATGAGAGTGAATAGGAAACGTTTTTTCATATCAGGCTCCTTTCATATGGCACCGATTACGCGCTCCAATGGATGGAAGCTCGCACTGGTACATTACGTCAGTTGGGAAGAGAATCAGGGAAGTATGATGCAGGGCGGGATCTCCTGAGATCCTGAATATATTCGAGATATGGCGTAATTGACCTTCTACCGCATCTTCCGGGTGACTCGTCCCGTTTCAGGCCAGCAGAATGGCTTCCTGCTCGGCAAGCTGTGACTTCAGCTGCTGATTCTTCGCCTTCAGCTCTGCTGCTGTCCATCCGGGAACAGATACATCGCTGCGAACCTCTCCCGTTTTATAGCTGACCAGGTTTGTCTTCTCGCAGGGGTCGTTATCCATGTTGTAAAGCTCCTACTGGTCTGATTCCACTCCGTTCGGATCTATGTACCTGACCAGTTTCCAGTCTCCCGTGCACAGCGCGTGCACGTTGTTCGGCTGCCTGACAGGCCCCGATTCCAGGCTGTACCCCTGTCGCTTCGCCACTTCCACGTTGGCCAGAAATGTGTTGTAGTTCTGCTGTGTATCTGCATCAGGATTGGGGCCCAGCTCTGTAATCATGTCGCTTGTGATGAAGAGCACGCCGGGCCTCGCTGCTCCGTTGCGGCCGGTTATGCTTCCTGAGCTCTCGCCCTTTATCAGCGATGACAGGTCTGCTCCGGCGAACGATGCCTCCGGAGTATGGCCCTGCATCGATGATTTGAGCGCGCCGACCAGCTCGGATGTTAATCCCGCAAGGCCCAGCAGAGTTGGAGCGATATCGATCGAGCTGGTTGGCTGGGTTATCACCCTCATCTGCTGCGGACTCGAGTTGACGAGCGGAGACGAGATCACCATCGGGATCCTTATTGCTTCTTCATATGCGTTGTGCCATTTCTGGATCATAGCGCCGTGCGCGCCTGTCATATCACCGTGATCAGAGACAAACATCACGACTGTGTTTCGGGCCAGGCCGTTTGAATCGAGCGCGTCGAGGATCCTCCTCAACTGAAGATCCACCAGATATGTGCAGTAAGTGTAGAACTGGCTGTATGCCAGAGACCACGCCGTGGCGTATTCGCCCTGCATCTGGAAGGGATAGGGGCTCATCAGCTCGGCCTTCGATTTCATGGCCAGCTCGTATTTGAATGAGTACTCATACTGGCACACCGGCTTTTCGCTGAGTGTTTCGGTGAATGTGGACGGCAGCGAAAAGTTCTGCTGCGGGAAGCCGTCGGGGTTCAGCTCCACGACGAGCCCTTCCGTGTTCGGCAGGCTCGTGGCGCCCTGAACTGGATTCGGCGGCGGTGGCGGGTATGATGTCCACGGCACAACGCCGGCATCCTGCGGCATCTGCCAGTTTACAGGCCAGCTGCTGCAGTCGTGCGGGTTCACCAGCGAGCCTACGGCAAGCCACGGAGCGCTGGAAGAAGAGCTCCCCTTCTGTCCCAGAAAGCTCACCAGGTTGTCCGTGAAGCCCACGTCCCTGTATACTCCCAGGTTGTAGGCGTTCCCGCCGTGAGGCTCGGGATATGAGCTCTCCCAGTCCGCAAAGCCCCAGGGCTCCAGATAATCAGGGGGGCCGGCTTCTGACACATGCCATTTGCCGAAGTAGTGAGTCGTGTATCCTGCGGCTCTGAACCAGTCTCCTATCGTCGGGATGCCTGCGGCGTCGAGCCATGGGATGTCGTCGTTCGATCTGAAGAGGCCTGGAGTATAGTTGACGCCTGTATTATACTGGCCTGTCATGATGCAGGCCCTGCTGGGCGTGCAGGCTGCAGCGGCCGTGTAGTGGGTCCGGAGCACCACGGCGTTTCTGCGCAGGCGCATGAAGCCTTTGAAGAATTTCTCGTAATGGTTTCCCGCAGATAGCTGCTGGAAGCCGAGTATCTCCTTTATGCCTGTCAGCACTCCCTCTCCCTCGGCGTATCCCTGCGGCGGGGTGTGCAGTTGATCCATCATCAGAAAGAGTATGTTGGGGCGCGATTGTGGCGATGACTGTTCGCCCTCTGAGGCTGTGCTCTGCTGTGTAGAGCCTCCGCTCGAGCAGCCTGAGCCGGTGGCGAGCCCGACTGGTCCCAGAAGCAGCGCTGCTGCCATAAACTTTGCTGAAATGCTGAGGAACTCTCTTCTCGTTGATTTCATGATATCTCCGTCTGTGAATTGTGCTGCAATTTTCTCTCTATTTGTTCCCTGGTCTAGGATCTCCTGCCAGCGCCCGTCCCAGACTTCGGGGGAGTATAAAAAAAGAAGCCTTCGAGGGCTTCACGTCGATTATTGTGCCATCCTGACCTATTTCACCCAGGTCTTCACGAAGTCGATCAGATCCTGTTTTGTCATCGCTCCTGTATGCTGCTTCAGAGTCTTCTTGCTGCTGTCGATTATTATGGTATGGGGAACATACTCTGATTTGCACAGGCTGTTGTACTGCTTGTACTCGGCAGAGTCTTCGTCGTTCACATCGACTTTTACTATGTTCATCTTCGTCTTGTACTCTCCCTCAAACTGGAGGAGAGCCGGCTTCATCCGGTCGCAGCTCCCTCAGCCGTCGAAGTAGTAATACACCAGCGTGTACTGATAAACCGGTCCCGCCTGCGCGCAGTGCGAGCTGAGGAGCATTACACACGCAAGCAGTAATGTTGCAAGTAATGCTGTTTTCGTCACTTTTTCACCTCCTTTCAATCGCAGATCTCTTGCCTGCGATAATATGTGCCATGGCAGAACAATTATCCCGCTCTCTGAAAAGTCCTTCCGTTCATCTGCGAGCGTCTGCTCAATATTTGCTGAATAAAATTCAATTTGTTAATAAAAGAGTCTGTCCCCATTTTTTCAGTTATTTTTCAGGGAAGGTCCTGATAATGTAATCAACAGCCGGAATGGGCGCTCCCCGGAACGGGAGTGCTATATCCTGTTTTTGAGTTTTTACCGGCACGTTGACGTTAATTTTATACTCTGAAAATAAGAGGTGCCCGATATGGCAGACAATGACGGAAAAGTGGAAGAGATACGCTCGAGGCGGACTGACAGCACGCAGGACCTGCGCAGGAGCGCAGAGAGCCAGCCAGGTGTGCCGGCTGTCAGGAAGGAAGACGCGAAGACTCCGGTAAAGGACGACAAGGCTGGAGAGCCTGTCGACCGCTACGATAAGAAAGAGGCTCCCGGTGATAAGGGAAAGGCTCGAACGAAAGACTATTCAGGCAATCTGGACAGCTTCAGGAGCAATTTCCTGAGTGCGTTGAAAGTGCCGGGAAGGACAGATGACGGCGCAGGTCCCTCTCAGAAAGCTGAAAAGGGCGAAACAGCCGGGCGAAATGAAAGCAGCGCAGCTTCCCTGACAGAATCGAATGAGAAGGGGAGCGGCGCCGCGGCAGGTGAGAAAAAGCCTCAGGCGGCCGAGGGCAGAGATGGCGCAGTTATTACCACGAAGCCCGACGGCTCGACTGTCAGGGAATACAGCAGTGACGGAGATAAAATAACCGAGACTTCACAGGAGAAGGATGGCGCGAAGATAAGCCAGGTAGTGACAAGGCGTGAAGACGGCAGCTACAGAACTGTCACCACTACAGACAAAAACGGGATCGTTGACAGAACAGTCTCGGAGACGAAGCTGTCTGATACAAAAATTGAGGATCTAGTCAACGGGGAAGACAGAGAAGCCCTGGAAAAGCAGGCAGGCAGTGAGAACGATCTCTGCAGAGCAATTCAGCCTGGGGGAATGGCGCCTGACGGCACGCCTTACCTGGCAGGCGGAGGCCAGTACGATTCAGGGAGCGATCCCGAAAGGGGAAAGACTGAGATAACATCAACGACCAGGACCATCACCGATAACACGAAGAAGCCTCCAGCTGAAAAAACAGTTATGGAATCGACAAAATACGCTCAAACGGAAAAGCTCGGAGAGAATCTGATTCCTCCTGAAGGCATGGAGCGAATTGACGCAGAGAGCTCAGGAAAGACGCTGTCGGTGACAGAGACGAAGATCTATGACAGGGACGGAAAGGCTCAGACAGTTAAGGATGTGGGCTCCGAGCAGGTCATAAAGGGCAGGGGGAAAGACGGGCAGGATGTCAATGTCACGCGCGACAACGCAATAGTGAGCAGGGACGGCAGGAAGGAGAGGGAGATTTCCTGCACCGATTACAAAGGCTTCGACAGGAAGACGATGGGCCATATTTCCGGCGTGGACGGCAAGGATGAGTTCATGTACAGACTGCAGGGCGATACATTGAATTACAGGGATATGACTGTAAAGACATACAGGGATGGAAAGGACCCGAAAGAGGTGCGAGAGAGGAGCCTTGGCGACTACGAGCACCCCGATCAGGACGGGCGGACAGTCAGGCGCATCGATCAGGACGGCAAAAAGTTCTGGAACTATACGAAAGTAGACGAGCAGGGGAATCATACGCAGTCACAGACCGTGATAGAAGGCACTGAGGCCAGCATAATATCAGACTCGAGAAAGAACTACGACGGCACGTTCAGGTCCGAGACGAAGGCATACAACGGCAGAGAGATGATGGAGCACACGATCAATGAGCGCAGACTGGTCAATGCGCAGGAGATCCGCGGCGATGACGGATACAAAAAGGAGTTTCTGAAAGCGAACAAGGATGATAAGATATTCGAGGACCGTTCATTCCATCAGAAATGGAACACAGACAAGGACGGGGAACTGACAGATCTCAACACCACAGATGTGCGCTCATATTCCACGAAGGATGGGGAAGACACGCTGACGTCGGCCCTGTCGATGACAAAGGACGGGATCCAGAAGACCTCTATCATGCAGGACGGCAGCGGCGACACCCCTGCGAGGGTTAAAAACGAGGGCGACGGCTCGGAGCTTTCGATCAACAGGAATGGCGACATAATGGTCAACGGCAGAAAGCTCAGTGTTCCGGGAAAAACGGAAGACAACTCGGCGCCCAACCATAATACGGCCCGATCCGGAACCGATTCCCTGAAGAATCTTTTCGACGGCGTCAAGAAATACAACGACGACATCTCGAGAGCCGGCCGCACAGTCAGCGATCTGCCCGGCTCAGTGACAGGAACGCTCGGCGGCCTGGGCGTCGCGATGGGTTCGCTGAACCTCTACAAGGCAATAAGGGAGGGGAAGCCGGCCGATGCTGTCAACTCGGGCGGTGAGATAGCCTCCGGTTTCAGCGCGATGGCGCCGGTTGTAGAGAGCTCAATCTCGAGCGCGGCGCTCAAATCTGCGGTGGGCGTCGGAGGGAAGGTCCTCGGAGGCGCAGGCTCCATAATAGGTGTGGGATACGGCGCATATGAGATAGGGAAAGGCAAGACTGTAGACGGCATCCTGGATATGGGCGCCGGAGCGGGAGCCGGAGCGGTTCTGCTTGGCACTGCGGCAGGATCGTCGGTGATACCTGTCGCCGGATGGGTGGTGGCAGGCGTCTGCATAGGAGCAAAGATAGGATACGATGTCTACAATTATTTCGATAAGAAGGACGATACGGCGAAATTGCAGATATAGATGCATCATGATGCCGGCACGGAAGCAGAGGCAAGGGAGAAGACTCTGCCTCGCCTGTTTTTCCCGCGATATCTGCCAGTTGATATAAATTCAATTTGTTAATAAAAGAGTCTGTCCCTGTTTTTGTGGTATAATGCAGCTATGAAGATCGAGGGTTTTTACGACAAATACAAAGCGGTGTTCTACCAGTTCGGGGCGGAAAAGGCTGTGACTCTAGCGTTCTGCGAGCTCTTCACGGCGAACTGCCTCGAAGTGAGGAAGATTTCGAACCCCGGAGAGCCGGCTCATCAGTACAGGCTCAGGAATGGCATTCCCATACATATGCTTCACAAAGTGGAGCAGATTGTTGCCGACAGGCTTCGCGATTTCAGGACTTTCCCCGGCATGCTCGAAGAGGCGCGGCACGAAGTCAAAAAGGCATACAGAATAGGCGGCAGGAAGCCTGTGGAGAGAATCATTCAGGGCGATTCCCAGTCTCCTGTCGAGACAAATCCGCAGTTCCAGGACATAATGGCCAAAGCGTTGGAAGTAAACGCCATCCAGTATCAGGTCGGGCCTGCCGGCTGCTGAGCGGGGAGGTAGAGATGCAGACCATTCCTTCCCGCATTTACGTGGACGTGACAAACGCCTGCCCGCTCCAGTGCCTGCACTGCTGCTCCGCATCAGGCGAATCTTATCCCGATGAGCTCACCGTCGCCGAGATCATGGATATCATCGATCAGACTGCCGAGATGTCAATAAGAAATATTGTATTCTCGGGCGGAGAGCCGATGCTGCGCCGCGATCTCTTCGACATCCTCGAGTATGCGCGCTCGAAAGCACTCTCGATTACTCTTCTGACAAACGGAATGCTCATAGACAGAGATTCGGCTGAGACTTTTGCAGAGATGGGGATCAGGGTGAAGCTCAGCATTGACGGCGTCACCGACGTCTCGCACGACTTCCTGAGAGGCGACGGCAGCTTCGAAAGGACCGTCGAGGCACTGATGCTGCTCAGGAGCGCCGGAGTGGAGAACCGCTCAGTTCATTTCACCACTCACCGCATGAACTTCGACGATCTGATGCAGCTTCCTGAGTTCCTCCCTTCAGTCGGGATACGCAACGTCGTAGTCGGCACGATAAAGCCCTCAGGAAGGGCCAGAGAGCACGAGCCGCTGCTGATCCCGGCTGAGCTCTATCCGTATTTCAAACAGAAAGTGCACGAGTTGTCACGGTGCGGCTCCATCACGATACAGAGCCATACTGAGCGGGGCTGGGAAGGCTTCGGCTGCCCGGCCACCTGCAACAAGTTCGGGATCACCGCTTACGGCAGAGCCACAACCTGCGTCTTCTTCGAAGATCAGCACCTCGGCGGGAGCATAAGAGAGCACAGCCTCAGGGAGCTTTGGAAGCAGTACAGGGCGCAGGATTCCATCTTCATCCCCAACGATAATTGCAGGGAGTGCCCGGCCCTCGCTGCCTCAGGCGGAGGCTGCAGAGTAAGGGCCCAGCACCATTACGGCGACATCAATGAAAGAGATCCTTACTGCTGCGCCCTCTATGAAAAGAAGCTGTTCATCGATTCATACAGGTACATATGCGAAGAAGCTCTTCGCGATGAAAATCCCTTTTACTGACTTTCAGCTGACTGCATGGCCGGCTATGCGGCAGTCTGCCTGTCTCTGTTCTGCGTGATCCAATCATCAGGCCGGAAGCCTTCCCCGCAGACCGCACCCTGTGCCCCAAAGCAGTTACCTCAAACGACTTCAGTGTATAACGGTTTTTATACTCTAGTCGCGGCTTCTCAGTTTGGCCAGGAGGCGCAGTATCTCCAGATAAAGCCACACAAGAGTCACCATGAGCCCGAAGGCGCCATACCACTCCATATACTTTGGAGCGCCGCTCTGTGCTCCCTGCTCGATGAAGTCGAAATCGAGCACGAGGTTCAGAGCCGCTATCACGACGACGAACAGCGAGAAGAGTATTCCTATCGGGCCGCTCTGATGTATATAGGGGATCTGGATATTGAAGAAGCCCAGCACGATGGTCAAAAGGTAGATGAGGCAGATTCCGCCTGTTGCCGCCACTATTCCAAGCTTGAAGTTCTCAGTCGCCTTTATGAGCCTTGATTTATATGCCAGCAGCAGAGCCAGGAGCGTCCCTCCTGTGAGCGCTACAGCCTGTATCACGATTCCAGGCCACTGTGCCTCCAGCATCGCCGAGATCCCGCCGAGGAAAAGGCCTTCACAGATAGCGTAGACAGGGGAAGTGAACGCCGACCACTGCTTCGCGAATATCGTGATCAGCGAAAAGATGAGCCCGCCTATTACTCCGCCAATCATCAGGAGGTTGACCGTCGCCGCCGCGCCGGGGTTTGTGGCCGATGTCAGGAAAAGCTTCCAGACAAATCCTGCAGACATCATCAGCAGAAACAGCAGAAGGAGGGACTTGTTCACAGTCCCTTCGATGGTCATCGTGCCTGAGTCCCTCGAGGCATCGACAAGATTGTTGAACGTGTTCGCGTTGAGAGCGGGATTTCCAGATCTGAGAGCCATGTGCCGGTACCTCCTTAAGATACTCTAACCAGACATTGAGAATATTTATATTTATATCAAAGTGCCGATCATCCCTGCTCGGACTTACGGATCACTTCGCGGACTTCTTTTCGAAGAGCAGATCCCTGATGCTCTCTCTCATTTCGTCGTTTTTGATGTTGGTGCCGTCCAGTGAGTTGATCTCTGACAGAGAGGCGTTGATTTGTGCTGCGAATGCCTTCTGATGGAACTCATCGAGAAAGCGCGAGATGTCCAGATGCCTGTTCCCCGTCCTGGCAGTGGAGGCCGTGAACACCCTGTTCCCGAAGTTGTCGAGAAGGTCTCCTGCGATAGCGTTTCCCCTGATCGAAACGTCAATCGCGAAAGCTCCTTTCCTCATCGAAAAGCGCGGCGATCCTGCGAGATGTTTTTTTATTCCGGCAAGAGAGCCATCATTCCCCCCGGCTCTTATCGTGACAGGGAGCCTTATGTTGAGGTGCCTGAAAATGGACGGACAGATCTGATAGGCTTTCTGATAGAGCGCCAGTGCTGCATCCGATTCTCCGAGATCGTCTCTGATCTTTGCTGTAAGTAAGAGTATTCTCGCATGAAGGATCTTTTCTGCAGGCGGAAGCTTTTGCTGTGCTTCTGTAAGATCTGCCATTGCCTTTTTTCTGTCGCCCGATTTGAAGGCAATCTCTCCTTCAAACTCTTTCAGATAGGGCTCTGCCAGATCCCTGTATCTATAGCTTTTTCTTATGTTGATTATCTCTGCTCCAATCAGTCCTCTCCCTGCGATGTCGATGATGTCGGGCTTGCCGAACTCGTTGATCTGCAGGCCGAGGGGATGGAGCGGTATGATGGTGTAATAGAGAGCCCTGTTGTTGAATATTATAGCCTTGAGCCTCGATCTCTGAATCGATTCCTCTGTCTCCATCGCCCGGATTGTCCAGGCGATCGCTGCTTTTTCCCTGAGGTTGCTCCAGATGAACCTTTCCTGCAACATTCTCTTGTAATCGAGAAGAGCAGCCAGATTGAGCTGAATCGACGCGCCCTCCTGGACATATCCCCTGCTGCTCGAGTATCCCTGCCTGTCCGGCCTGTCCACGAGCCTTTTCGTGATTGAATATGCCTGCTCCGCATAGCCGCAGGAGAGCAGGAACTGCGCCTTCGTCTGGTTCTCTTCGCTGATGCACTGCTGGTCCAGATAGGCGACCCTCCTGAGACCCCACTTGATCATATTTCTCAAAGCGCCGAATGCCTCTTCAAACCTTCCTTCCAGTGTATAGTAGTAGGCCAGAGAGTCCCAGGGATTGCACGATTCATACTTGGTGCCGCCTTCTTCTGCCGCCTTTATCAGGGATTTCTCCGCTTCGTCGAATTTCCACAGGTTGTGAGCCGCGATGGCAAAGTTGTATTTTTCTGTTACGTATCCGGACTCATCTCCCGCTTTTTTCAGGATGTTTTTAAAAAGCCTGTATGCTTCTTCCCTGTTGTCCAGGTCGAGTTCTATCACGCCGAGCGTGTTCATCGCGATAGACCTGTCATAATCGGTGCTCTGCTCTCTCAAAGCTTTCTGTATCACTTTCCGCGCTTCAGATGTCCGGCCGAGCTTCATGAGCGGCCACGCATAGTACGCCGTTTTCTTCGGAGTGTACAGCGCATCATATTCTCTGAGGTACTCAATCTGCTTCTCGTGCATCTCGAGCCCGCCTGCCGTGTCTATCAGCGCTGAGAGGATATCCATGTGCCATCTCCATGATTTTTCGTCTGTACCCTCTCTGCCGTGCTGTCTTTCATAAGAGTCCTTTGCCCGCTGAAGATGGAAATACGCCTTCGGGAGGTTTGCCTCGGCTGTGCTGACTATGACGCCCATTGCATAGTTGGCCGCAAATGAGGTGCTGTCTATCAGCAGTATCTTCTCCGCAATCTCGCGGGCCTGTATCAGCTTCTCGTCTTCGATGAGCTTTATCAACTTCATCTCGGCGCTGGTTCCGGCATATCCCTGCATCTCAGCATGGGCCGCTGCGGCCATGAGCAGAGCAAATACTGTGGTGATGATAACGGAAAGCCTTCTCATGCAGTTATCCCCGAGCCTTTCACGCCTCGCGGCCGAGGTAAGGTTTCACTTTTTCCGGGACTTTCTGTCGAAGAGTATGTCTCTTATACCCTCTCTCATCTGGTCGTCCTTGATGTTCGAGCCGTCGAGGGAGTTTATGTCGGAGAGAGAAGCGCTGATCGGCGCAGAAAAAGCCTTTATGTGGAACTCGTCGAGAAAAAGCGAGGCGTCCTTCTGCTTATTGCCTGTCTTTACAGTGGATACGGTGAACACTCTGTTGCCAAAGTTGTCGAGCAGATTTCCGGTGATCCTGTTGCCTGTCATCCCGACATCGATCCGGAAGGCGCCTTCCCTGAGCCTGAACCGCGGCGATTTCCTGAGGTTCTTCCTGATCTCATCTATCGACGGCTCTCCGCTCTCGGAGCTTATTGTGACAGGAAGCCTGATCGAGAGCTCTCTGAAGAGCGCGGGGTATATCTGGTAAGCCTTCTGATAGAGGGGCATCGCCGAATCGAGATCCCCCAGGTTCTCCTTGACCTTGCCTGTCAATGCATAGATCCTTGCGTTCAGGAGCTTTTCCGCAGGCGGAAGCTTTTCCTGCGCCTCGAGAAAGCAGGACAGCGCCTTTTTGTTGTTGCGGGCGTTATATGCCAGCTCTCCTTCCATCTCCAGCAGGTAGGGCTCTGCAAGATCTTTGTACCTGTAGGACCTTCTGATGTTGCCGATCTCGGCGGAGATCAGCCCTGTCCCGACGATTCCGAGCAGATAGGGCTTCAGGAACTCTGCTATATGGATTCCGTTCGGATGGCTCGGGATGAGAGTCGGGTTCAGCGCGTTGTTGTTAAGTATTGTGGATTTGAGTCTGGACTTCAGCAGTATCCTTTCAGACTCAAGAGTCTTGATATTCCAGATGATTCCGGCCTTCTCCACGGGAGAAGCCCATACGAGCCTCTCCTGCAGTACTTTTATATAGTCATCGAGAGCGATCATGTAGAAGAGGATGGTTCCGCCTTCATTTGTATATTTTTTCGAGCTGCTGAAGCCCTGCCTGTCCGGCCTGTCCACCAGCTTCTTCGAGATTATCCACGCCTGCTCGGGATAGCCGCAGGCCAGCATGAAAAGAGCTTTCGTGCCGTTCTCTCCTGCTATGCACTGCTGATCGAGATAGGCTTCCCGCTCCAATCCCCACTGTATCATCTTCCTCAGCGCCCCGTATGCTTCGTTGAAGCGGCCTTCCATCGTGTAGATGTAGGCCAGGGAATCCCAGGGATTCGAGACTTCATAGGGAGTGCAGCCTTCGGCAGCTGATTCGATAAGTATCTTCTCCGCTTCGTCGAATTTGTGCAGAGCAAGCGCCGCGCTGGCCAGGTTGTGCTTCTCCACCACGTATCCCTTTTTATAGTTGACGCTTGTGACGAGCTCCTTATACACTCTGTAAGACTCATCCCTGTTGTCCAGCTCGAGCTCGATTGCCCCGAGCGTATTCAGCGCCACCGCTTTGCTGAACTCGTCCTTGCTCTCCTTCAGCGCCTTCTGGATGATCCTCCTCGATTCGGAGATGCGCCCCATCTTCATGAGCGGCCAGGCGTAGAAAGATGTCTTTTTCGGGATGTAAGCTGCGTCGTGTGCTTTCAGGTATTCGAGCTGTTTTTCGAACAGCTCCATCCCTGCCGACGTGTGTATGAGCTGCAGCAGGATATTGACGTGCCATCTCCAGGTATTCTCGTCTCCTGCCATCTTTCCGTGCCGGCTCTCGTAGGAATCCTTTGCCCGCTGCAGGTAGAAGTATGCCTTCGGCAGGTTTGTCTCGGCGGTGCTTATTATGAAGCCCATTGCGTAGTTCGCCGCATACGAATTGCTGTTAATCGCCAGCATCTTTTCCGCCAGCTCTCTGGCCTTGATGTACTTGCCCTGCGAAAGCAACTCGGCCAGTTTGATCTCATCCTTCGTGCCTGAATATCCGGCTTCGACTGCCAGGCATCTGGCAGGCGTCAGAAGGATCACGATGACCAGAATTATCAGTGAAAGCTTTTTCATTATTCGCTCTCGTCCATGTATCTCAATATTTGGTATTGCCGGGACAGATGTTTACTGCTGAAGCCCGGCTCCTGCCCGGCAGCATGCAGTGTCTGCAGGTCCGGGACAGAAGGCTGAGCCTTTGCCGCGTTACCTTCTCGTCAGCGATTTTCGCGTAAGCTGCTCCACAGGCTCTCTCAGGCACTCCTTGACGATGGCGATGCCGTCGTCCACGCCCGGCGTGAGCTCCATCCTGTGCCCGAACACAAACGGGGCGAGGAAGATCACGTCTTCAGACGATACGTAATCCCTCCCCTTCATCAGCGCCGCCACCTGCATGGCAGGCATCATAAGCACGAGGCTCCTGGTGGAGATGCCCTGTATCACCGATTTGTGCGCCCTTATCGTCCGCGCTATGTCCACCAGGCATTCGTTTATGTCAGGCGCGATGTATATCTGGTGCTCGATTATCTTTCTCGCCTCGACGATCTCGCGGCGCTCCACTCTCGGCATGTCCGGAGGGAGGCCGTTTTTTCTCTCCCTGTATGTGTTGAGGACTTTTATCTCCTCGTCCCTGGGGATGTAATCCATCCTTATCTTGAAGAGAAAGCGGTCCAGCTGCGCAATCGGGAGCGGGTACGTGCCTACCAGGTCGAGCGGGTTCTGCGTGGCTATAACGAAGAAGAACTCATCGAGGCGGTACGACACGTTGTCGACTGTCACCTGCTTTTCCGCCATGGCCTCGAGCATCGCCGACTGAACCTTGGGAGATGTCCTGTTTATCTCGTCTGCAAGCACCACATATGCGAAGATCGGGCCCCGCTTGAAGTAGAACTTGTTGTGCTCGGCGTCGAATACGTTTACTCCCGTCACGTCGGAGGGGAGGAGGTCCGGCGTGAACTGGACTCTCCTGAAGTTCGGTATCTCGTCGTCAGGCAGATCGTCGATTATCGAATCGCCCAGCGATTTTGCAAGCGTCGTCTTGCCTGAGCCGGGATAGTCTTCGAGCAGCACATGGCCGTCAGACAGAAGGGCGATGAGGAGCAGGTCGATTACCTGATCCCTTCCCATCACGGTCTTCTTCAGACGGTTCTCGAGCCTGGAGATGACAGAGTTTGCCTGTTCCATTTCATTTTCCATGTTTAATTACTCCTCTCATTTGGAAAAAAGCCATGAAATCGGGTTTAAGGCCCCAAGCAGCCTCTTGAAAGGGGAGATGTTCTTCGAGACCTCCCTGTATATGCTGTGATAAAGCCCGAGAACCCTGTTCCTCGGGATTTCCCTCACGTCCCTGCCGAGGAACGAGCCCAGATGGATACCGGTCAAATCCGCAAACGCCGGCGAGATGTCTTTCAGCTTTTCGGCAAATGCTTCTCTGGTCTCGCCGAATTCTCTTATGAACCCTCCTTCGACCATCAGATCGAGCGCAGATATGAATGTGACGCGCGGAAGCTCAGAAGAGCCGCAGAAGTAGGGTCTGAACCTTCTGAATACCTTGACGGAGTAAAGGAACAGCAGGATGAAAAGGATCACGATGACGAGCGCTATAAGCGCAGGCCTCAGATCGATCTTCAGCTTCGGCTCGACAGGTGTCTTTTCTTTCACATTCTGCGAGCCTTTCCTCAGCATGTCTCCCATCATGGACTGCAGGCCCTGATCAGGCGACTCGGTTGGAGGCTCGTTGGTCTTCTTCGGCGAGATGTCTATGATGAGCCATCCGAACCCCTCCACGTATATCTCAGGCCAGAGGTGCGAGTATTTGCCGAGTATCAGGACAGTCGAGCTCCCTCTCCTGAACCGCTCGTTTACAGCATAGCCGCCGCAGACCCTCGACGGGATTCCCAGCGTTCTGAAGAGGTAGCAGGCTGAATGGGCGGTATACACGCAGTATCCGGTCCTGTCTCCGAACAGGAAGGAGGCGGTCGGGTCCTGGGCTCCTGAATGAGAGCACTTGCGCGAATACGTGCAGTTGTCGTCCAGCCACAGCTTTACGGCCAGCGCCTGTATTATCGGCTCTTTGCTGTACTGCGGCTTGATTGTGGAGATGATGTCGCTGGCGAGCTCCCTGTAGCGGGGATCGGAAGGCGCGTCTGTGTACTGCGTCCAGAGCTTTTTATCCCAGGTCTTCGACCCCATCGGAGTGCCGAGAATCTTCTCGTAGGGCTTCGTCCTGACGAAGGAGCCGACCCTGTATATCCTGTCGAAGCGTCCCGGGTCGAGGTTTTTTATCGGAGTGTACTTGTACATGTTCACAAGTCCGAAGGGCCTCGTATGGCTGGCTATCATAGCTACTGTAGTTTCGATGTATTTGTAGCAGACTTCCCTCTTATCCTTGTTCTTATCCATCTCTGCGAACATGGAGGTGTCTGCGCCTATCCTGGTCTCTGTGCCGGGAAACTCATCGAAGATATCCCTGTCTGCCTTACCAGATGTGTCTTTCACGAGGCGTATGCCATTGTATAGCGAAAACGCCGTCTGCCTGAAGTAGAAATAGCCGTCAAGCGGCGTATAGTCGTCGTGCAGGTTCACTACGGCCACAGGCGCGTCAGAACCAGAAGATGTGGAATCGCTCATCTTCGTCTGATCATCGTCTTTTTCGTCGTTATTGTCTTTGCCGCCTCTGTCGCCCTGCTGCGGCGTGCCTGAAGACGGGCTCCCCCCCGGCTGAGGCGATCCTGTCGCAGGGCTGGGCGATCCCATGGCCGGCTTCCCTTTTTCGCCTGTGTTCCCTCCGCCCTTTGAAACGTACTTTTCTATTTTGGAGAACGGGATGGAGAATATAAGAACGAGAAGCACGACGAAAAAGATCATGATATCGAGCACCGATTTCTTGCTGTGCCTCCTGTTCGAGATTACGAAGAAGAGGATGAAGCACACGGCGAGGCCTATCGTCATGAAAACATATCTCGGATCTATCCCGTAATACCAGGTCTGGTCGATCAGGGCGAGCGGCCTGTTTATCGAGCCCATCCTGTGCCCCCAGAACGGGGAGGTGAGGAGCAGCGCGATCAGCGCCGTTTCAAGAGAAAGGAATAGCGGGTTTTTCATGCTCAGAAAGCGGGCCGTGAACACGACGAAGAAGAGGATGGTCGACCAGAAAATCATCTCTGAGACTATGTATGTGGCAGTGACACCGAAGACTGAAGCAAAGAAGGCAGTCGACGTCATCACGTGCGATACGAGCCTTGCAATCAGATACAGGGCCGCCGAGCCCAGCAGTACCGCCGCGATAGATACGCGGGTCCGCGAGAGCCTGTTCCCCAGGAAATAGGCGGCGACGATCAGCGGTATCACAGTGAGAAGCACCAGCGAACTGCTGAACTGCGACACCCACAGCAGGGATGCAAGGATCCATATCGATACGGCACAGAGATGAAAGATCGCCGTATTGATCTTCTCCTCGAGCGGAACTACTTTGTTTTCACTACCTGTTCCCATCTGTCTCTGCAAAGATTTCCCTCTCTGAACATCTTTCCCGTCTTTCTGTCGACCAGGAATATCGAGCCGTTCGTGCGCGGCAGCGCCTTCAGCACCGTTTCGTGATCAGGGACGTGGTGGGCGTGCCTGTCTTCCTTTTCTATCAGGATGTCCTTGACTCTGTCTCTTAATTTCTCGCTTTCCTTGCACGGCTTGTCGAATACGGTCATGAAGTGCAGCTTCGTCTTGCTCTGAGCCACTTCGACTATTTCATCCTTCCAGCTCTGCATGTCAGGCGGCAGGATGACGAGGCAGTGATATGCGCCTTTTGAGACTGCATAGTCCAGGAAGTTCCTGAGATTCACTATATCGAGCTTCCTGAAGTTGCCTGATTTGGCAAGGTTTATCAGCGCGTCCTGCTGCTCTGTCGCAGGACGGGTGCTGCCGTCAGAGCCGAAGATCCATTCCCTTCCGAGCATTCTGTTCTCTATTATTATTCTGGCCAGCGACGCCGTCGTTTCGTCTCCCCTTCCTGAGACCAGGTAGGCGGCGACTCTGGGCTTCACGGCGATGGCCGTCTCAGGTATCCTGACATAGAGCTTTCTGGTCTGCGCGTAGATCTTCCACATTATCGACTTGAACGAGTCGCCTGCGCAGTACTGCCTTATCTCTATGCGATCTCCCTCAGGCATGCCGTCCGGATGCGATATGTCCTCGCCCCTGAACATCGCCAGGAACATGTTCATATTGGTGAGCTTTCCGATCCTCGGCAGTATCTCGATCCTGGTGGGCTCTTTCTGCTCCCACCTGATCCTCGTGAAGCCGAATACATCTCCGACCTCTATCTTTCTCGTGATCTCCTCGTAAAAGCCTCTCCGCTCGGCAGTGACGATCTCCATGCTCCTGCCGCCCTCTTTTCTAACGTCGACAGTCATCTCCTGAGGCTTTTCCCATGCCCACGTGACGTTGATGAAGGGAGTCCATATGAATGAAGGTATATAGAAGCCTGTCGATGTGGGAATTCCTACAGTCATCCTGATGAAGGAGAGGGAGTGGATGTTCTTCATCTTCTTCCTGGACGTGTAGGCCACTACGAGCACCCATGCAATCATCAGGATGAAGATGCCTCCCCACAGCACGCTCATAGACAGGTAGATGATGTCCAGCTCTTTTACGGCGAAGAACCAGAAGGCCAGCCCGCACAGAACCAGGAACAGCAATCCCCAGGGAGTGATGGGGAAGTTGTCTCTGAATCTTCTGAGCAGTGTCTTGAGCTTCTCCATTGCGATCAGCCCGATTCCCACCTTTTGATATTATCAGAAAATCCATCCGGGCTGCGGCTGTGGCTGCTGCGGCGTATAAGCTGCGTCCTGAGGAGAGACGGCCCGTTTCATGAGGGTCATATTTATCTGCTTTAGTAATTACGAGATGGGCCGGCAGAATCCCTTTGAAAAGGTGATCAGAAGTCTGAAAAATGGAGATCCTGCCTGTTGATCGGACATCGCTGACGCCGGCGCCGATGAATCTGCTGATTGGCGATGGCATTTCATTATGTTATAATGTTTCATGGTCAATCGTTTCGGCGGGGAGGCTCCCTGAAATGCCTGTATGGAAGTTCCGCAGTATCGAAGAGATGAATGAGTGCGCGCACCAGTCCGGTGCAGACGGTCTTTCAAGACAGGAAGCCATTGTGAGCCTGATGAACAGTCTGGTGCCTCCTGCGGTGAAGAGAGGCGTTCAGAAGTTCAGAAACATGGAAGAGGCTAACGAGGCAAGGCTGCGCGCTGAAGCAGAACGGGCCAGGCAGATGAAGGAATCACGATGAAGGCTCACTTTTTGCCTGCGTCCCAGTCCTGGTTCTTCTCAGGGTCCTGCGGATCGAAATCCTCCGGCCTGAGCCTCAGGATGTAATGGCGCGGTGAGACTATCTCGAGGGTCCCGTCGCTCAGCCATCTCTCGAAGCGTCTTTTGTCCATGCGCATCAGCGCGTCGCGCTCTTCGGGGTCGCGGTTCCTCCGCTTTGCCGCTCTCCTCCGCCCAAGCCGCGCTCTGAGGGAGAAGAATCTCTCTTTCTTTTCGCGCATGAACTCGTCGTAGTTAATGATTCTCATCGCTGCCGCCTGTCACCTTTTCCAGCATTGATTCAAGGGCGTCAATCGTCTGCTCGTCTCTGCACCTGCTCTTGAGATAATCGAGGTCCAGTCTGTCAAAATGGATCAATATGAGCTCACGGGCCCAGTATCCATCATCTGTGGATTTCCAGTGCACGAATGCGTTCAATCTGTCTATGATCAGGTCTTCCACGCCTATCATGCATACCGTCATTGCCTCGATCTCTATGGTCACAGTTCTTTTCTGTTCCACATCGGGCAGAAAGGAGCCCGGAGTCTCCACGAACAGCTCCAGCTCATCGTTTATCCAGTGCCGTCCTTCTTTCTTGAACCCCCATGCCGCCAGTGTTTCTCCGAAAAGCTCCGAGTCAGGATATATGAGGTCAATGTCGCCGGTTGAATACCCTCCGGTGGAATAGAACTCCAGCGCCAGCCCGCCCACCACGACGGGAGCTGCTTTTGCTCCGCCGAGCGCCTCTGTCAGGAGAGCGAGAAAATAAAGGCTCCTTTTCAGCGGATCGTTTAATGATTTCAATTTACGCAGCTTTTTGCTGATTTTTTCAGTCATGTCTGGCTTTCGACTCTCTCTTTCCTGCCAACAATTATAACAGAAATGAAACTGCTGTTCAACGACGCCGCGGTTCCTATAACTCCGTATCTGTCAGAACGGCTCTGCCGGAAATGTAACGGCATCATGGAAAATCTTAACAGCCTGTTAATGCTTTTGAGCAGTTATTGACCGTTCTTTGAGCGCGCGTTGACGGATGAGGGTTACCATGGAGTCAACAGGGCAGAACAAAACTCGATAAGGAGGACAATTAAATGGACGGAATATCAGCAAGACCTCATCCTGGAGCGAATCCCGCAGGTCCGTTGTTTCAGAATAACACGATGGGCTTCATCGGAAAGCAGACCGAAGCAGGAACGATTGACGATTTCGAGAAATCGAAGTTGCAGGAGATAGAAAATGCAATCAGGCAGAAAGTCGAGCAGGACAAGGCTCAGGGCACCAAACCAGAAGAAGACAGGGAGCTGGCAGCAATGCAGATACAGATGCGCCAGATGAGCGACGCCTTTGCGAACTTCAACCCTGAAACGCAGCAGGCCGCAGGCACCGACGAGGCAACAAAGGAAACGAACTGATATTTTTGAATCCGGGAGAGTAATGCTGAAAGGGCAGGCCGATACGAGCCGCCCTTTTTTGCATTCAGCCGGATATCTGCAGAGGCATCTCCCTCGGCGGGCATGCCGGTGGATTTTGATGCAGTGAGCGACAATGTGTCAGTAGAAGAAGCAGGTGATTCCACCTCAGCACCGCTGATGCAATCACTGTCAGGCTTTCTCACCTTCACGGCGCCATCGTAAAAGCAGTCTGCTTGGATCTGACTGTTTATGGTCACCTGTGCGCTTCCCCCTTACTTCACTGCATATCCCATATGATTGAGAGATTTTCTGGAGATCTTCACCCCATCAATATTGACCTTGTCATCAGTTGTCTCGATCTGGCCGGAATGCTGCCCACCGTCACAGGCCTTTGCCATCTGCTCAATCTCTGACGCCATTCCCGGCTCCTCCTTGATGATCCTCTCAATCTCCCGGAAGGCCTTCAGCTTATCAGAATAATTCTTCTGGGCAGCTCCAGTCCGGGCGAGAGTCCTGATCGACTGCGATGCCTGAGATTCTTTACTGATATCCTCTATGACGATTTCCAGAAGACTGTTTTTGCATACCTATTCAGAGCTGTTCCTGCGGCAAACTTCACCTCATGATTATTTGAGATCTCACTCATCAGCTGCTTTGTTGAGGCTGCCAGGGCCTTTTCACGCTGAGAGGTGGCGGGATTGATTATAATCTCACTCAATCCGTCTCTCAATAACTCTACTTTATCCTGTCTGCAATCGGTCCCGCTCACAGCCCCGTATATGGCTTCAGCCATAATGGCCGAAGCCTGTGGCTTTGCAGAATTGCCTGCAGCATCGAGGAAGGTCTTCTCTGCTGCCACCTGCAGCGAAGGACTGTTTGACACCTTTTTCGAGAACTCTCTGCCGAAGGCGAGAAGCGATTTCTGATTCTGTGAAATGAGACTATCGTTCATCAGCCCGTCAACGGCCTTGTCCATAAAGCTTACTGCCTGAGGCGAATTTTCGAATCTGTCTGCCCCATCCTTGATGGCTTTTGTCATTGCCGCAAGCACCGGTCCATTATTCAACGTGGCTATGGCAGTCAGGAATGCAGTGCCTGCCACCCTGACCGTGTAAGGGTGCTCCGATGAGTCTTTCATCAGCTTTTTCCAGAAAGCTGCAAGCATCTTTTCATCCTGGGAAGTCTTTGCGCTGTTCTGTATCTCATCCAGGCCATTTTCCATCAGACAGAGGGCCTTAGAATTATCTTCCAGTCTTGATGAGGCTGCTTTCAAAGCTTCTGCCATAAGCGCGCCGGGTGCTGCAGGTGCAGTAGAGGCGATGGCGCTGAGGAAGGTCCATCCTGCCGCCACCTGAAGGGATGAGTCATTGGATTTTTCCTGCATGAGCCCTCTCAAAAGGCCTGAAATCGATTTGTCTTTCCTGGGATTGCAGCTGAGGCTTCCTATGAAGCCTTTTGCAAATTCGGCCAGCTCCTTCTCATCCTTTGAGGTCTGTGAATCCTTCATAATTGTATCAAATCCGTCCACCACCGTTTTGAGCCTGCCATCAGCAGTGCCGGCCTGTGAATATGACTTCATGCTTCTCCCGGCAAGCTCTCTGCCTACATAGCTGGACGTGTAGTTGTTGACTGTAGTGTTTGACATTTTTTTCTCCTCCGCTCATCTCTCTGTAATGTCTTTCTACTGTCTATTTAACCAGAATCAGCTGTGACATGACAGTGCCAGGGGGGGATCCAATCGGGCTGCCGGAAATATGTCCATGGCAGTGTAACAAGGAGACCGATTGTTCTTTTGTTTGACTCAGAATCCAGATAGAGGAGACTGTCCGTATATTCAGGAACTGTATCAGGAAAGGAAAGGAACGTGACAATGATTATCTATGTAGACTCCTGCAAGAACATCGAAGCTGCGATGCTCAACGGATTTTTTGATGGCTGGTCTGACCCGCCGTCTCCGGAGACACATCTCGAGATTCTCCGAAACAGTGACTATGTCATAGTGGCTGTTGATGAGGAGAAGAATATAGTGGCGGGATTCATTACTGCACTCAGCGATCACGTGCTGAGCGCTTATATCCCCCTTCTGGAAGTCCTTCCTGCATACCGCCGCCGTGGAATAGGCTCGAAGCTCCTTGATCAGATGAAAGAAAAATTGCAGTCCTTCTACATGATCGACCTCATCTGTGATGAAGATAAGGTTTCATTTTACCAGAAGATGGGAATGAAAAAGATGTCCGCCATGTCGTGGCGAAACTACGGTAATCAGAATGGGAAGGGAGATTTTCATGCCAGGCTTTAACGTAACTGTCAAGCACGCGCTTCCGCAGGGGGAAGCACGTCTCAGGATGAAGCAGTTTCTCCAGCAGATGAAGGGTGAATATGCAAGCCAGGAACCTTCAAGCATATCCGACTGCCAGAGTTTGTTTGTATGATCATCCTGCCACCGTGCCAGGTCCTGCCGCGATCGGCTATCCGACAGCCTGAAGCGCCTGTTGACGAACGCAGGGTTATCAATACCTTGCATTGAATTGGATGACTCGTGCATGGAATAATCCACTGACATTCATGGGAGACAGTTTTACAAAGTATGACCAAACAAGACCCTCAGCACAGCATACCTGTTCTGGCCTCTGGTGAGGAGCGTCCCGGCGCTGGGTTGGGAACAGCTCGAGAATCAGATTTCCTGACACTTGTAAAATACTTCATTGCCTATTTTCTACCCATCTTTTTAATCATATGCGCGAGCACGTATGTGGCCGTTGAAAATGAAAATGCCATAGCAATGGCTATTTTTCAGAGGAATGAGGAAAGAACGATCGGCCGAATCACGAGAGCAGTCCTTTCCGAATTGCACGTTGTCATATCAAACTTTTTTCTGCTTGCCGAGAAAAGGAGTTTCAAGGAGAATCTGGAGCATCTTACGGATCATTACCGAAGCGAGCTTGAGGAAGAATATCTCACCCATATGAAGAGGAATCAATTATACGAAGAGCTGGCTCTCCTAGACAAAACAGGCCGGGAAGTCCTGAGAATACTAAACAATCATGGAGATCTTATAGTTGTTCCCCGAAGACAGTTGAAGGATCAGGAACTGGATCTGGAGGACATTTTTGAGGGAAGTGAAGGAAGGGGAACCAAAGATATTATTATCTCACGACTAAATCTGACGCATGAGAGAAAGATGTTTCAGGAGGAACTGCCAGGAGCGGCATTGTATATCGGAAAATTCCTATTTTCAGAAAATAGTGTGAATCTGGGGATGCTGGTTGTCAAATATCCAGCCGACAACATATTTCAGCATTTTGATAAATTATCATTGAGCGCTGAAAGCCACATGATGCTCATCGATTCTGAAGGAATCTGCATGAAAAATTCAATACCCGAGAGCAGTTTCGCCACCGGAGAGAGTGAGGAAGACAACAACTCTTTCAGGAGTGCGTTTCCTTTGGAATGGGCCCGCATTTCGAAAAATGATTCAGGACAATTTATTGATGCGAAGGGTATGTTTACCTTTAGAACAGTGTTTCCCCGGAGGGAGGCCGGAAGGTTGGGCACCATGATGGGCCACAGTGATAAATCCGGCAATGGTAAGCCTTATGATAGAGGCTATTTCTGGAAGATCGTGTCGTACATTCCCCCAGACATAATATCTCTTCCCTCCAGGAGACTATTCAGACTTATTGCTATCTTTGACATTATTTTAATAATACCTCTTGCGTTCATTACATGGTATCTTGCCAAATCACATGCAAGCAGGAAGTCTGCCGAAAAAGAGCTCAGGGAATCGGAAGCCAGGTATTCAACACTTGTAGAGCAGGCAAAAGATGGGATCATAATAATGAAGGGCGGATTCATTACCTTTGCCAATAGAATTATGAACGATATTTCAGGTTACACCCGGGATCAGATTCTTGGCCGATCCCTGAAGGATATCGTCGTAGCGGAAAATGATGCTGAAATTGAAAAGATCATCAATGAAGAATTACTTGACGGGAATATGGCCGCCCCATTTGAAATCAAGCTTCATTGCAGTGATGGCACATTGAAGGATATTGGAGTATCAGCCGGAACGATCAGATTCAGAGGGGAGCTGGCTGTAATGTGGATATTGCGCGATATCGGTGAACGAAAGCGCGTGGAAGAGGAGCTTCAGAGGCTCAGAGAGGATTTTCTTGCCACCCTTACCCATGACATGAAGAGCCCTCTCACATCAATGATAGGTTATCTGAGACTGGTTGCAGATCCAAAGCTGGGACAGATTTCGGAAGAAAAACAGGGATATATAGAAATGATACGTTATTCAGGGAGCATACTGCTTACCATGATTAACAATATAGTTAATGCCTCAAGATTAGAGACAGGTCAGATGGGGTATGCCTTTGAAGATATATCCCTTTCAGAGCTGATTCAGGAGATCCATGCGACATTCAATGCTCTGGCAATAGTCGGCGGTATCTCGTTTACCTGCGAGTGCCCTGAAAATACCAGAGTCTGGGCAGATAGAGAAAAAATAAGGGAAGTCTTCTATAACCTGTTGAGCAATGCTTTCCGCTTTACGCCGCCAGGAGGAACAATATCTGCTACCGCTTCTCTTCATGATAACCGCATTCTGATAAAGGTCTCTGACACCGGAAAGGGTATTTCTGAATCAGAGCAGGGAAAGATCTTTCAGAAATTTATACAGGGCAGGGGAGAACTCAAAGGAACAGGACTCGGCCTTTATATCGTCAAGAATATTCTACAGGGTCACAGTTCAGAAATCTTCCTTGAGAGCACACCCGGAAAGGGATCATGTTTTACGTTCAGTCTGGAAAAAGGAACACCTTCTTCAGAATCTCTTACGATAGAAAAGACTATCCTTGTCGCGAGCAGTGATGGGGGGCGTGCTCAGATCATCAAAGAGATGCTTGCTGGAGAAGATTATCATGTCGAAGTGGCTGAAATCGCCAGAGAAGCCCTCAGCACGATTTATTCCCTGAAGCCGTGTCTTATCATAATATATGGTCGCCTGGCTGACTGTGATGCCACAAAATTTCGAGGTGTTATGAAGATGAACATTGATACCATGAAAATCCCGATCATACTTATCTCAGGCGACCCCAATCCGGTCGAGGAAGGATTGTTCCCCCACATCATACCACTACCCCTTGATATGTGCTTTTTGAGAGATGAAGTCAATCGGATATTAAATGCATAATCGAGCTACATCGGGGGCCTCTTTCATTCTCCCTGGGCGAACATTCATATTACCCCTTACACGGTAAGAAGCCCATGTTAGCCTTAATCGGCGGAACCCGCAGCGGCGGGCTCCTCGGGGTCTGGAAACATGGGCTTCCAGGGCCCCGTGTCAAGGGCGTTCGTCTCTTGCTTCGCTGTTTGAAAATTCTCAGCGCTAATTCATGGGCATTGGAGCTAATCCACCTTTCTGAGCCCTCTCAGAAGAAACTGGCGCAAACAATGACATTCCTTTATCTGCCCGAACACAGCCTCTATGGATGTTATTCTGAAACAGTGTTCTTTGCCCTCATTGAATTCAGGGATAAGGCATATAATCTTGAAGAGTTGAAAGTACCCTCTACGACTACTCGCCCGGGTTGAACAGGTTCCCTTGCAGAGAATACCACTCAGGGGTATGCGTCTTTTCGCCACAATATGAAAGGGAATTCATCGCTCCATGGTTCTCGCGGGCGTGATTGTGTGCAGTTTTGCCTTGTCTTCCCAGGCGGATACTGCCAGGATGAAAATGACCACCGACATCCCGCCAGGTATAGGAGTACCGGATAAAATCGAAGGTTCGATCGGCACATTGAACCTGCGCTATGGCTATCCCGAGGCTGACACCGTCCGGAAAATTTACGACAACCTCGATCGTTCTCGAGCCCTGCAGGCTTACCTGATGGCAATACCAATAGTAAACCAGGCCGGTATGCGCGACTCACTCCGCCAATTTGGGCCTGATAACCAGACCGACGTCATCTGGGAAAATCTGGTCGATGCAAAAACAGTGGAACTGACGGCAAACGATAACACTGTCTACAACTTCATCTGGCTCGATACGAAAAAGGGTCCGCTGGTACTGGAAATTCCACCCGAGGTCCTGGGTGGAATCGATGACTTCTGGTATCGATGGGTCGCCGACGTCGGCATCACGGGCGAGGACAGAGGAAAAGGCGGCAGGTACCTGGTGTTGCCTCCCGGATACAAGGGCCAGCTCCCGTCTGGTTACACTGTTTTGTGACCAAGCACATTTGGCAGTTGGCTGTTTTTCAGGGCCTTTCTTGTCGAGGGCTCGACGAAACCGGGTGTCGAGTCGGTAAAGAAGCACCTGAGAATCTATCAATTGTCGGAAGCAGCAAACCCGCAGCCGATGAACTTCGTCAATGCATCGGGAGTTCCATCGAATTTTGTCGCGCCTGGCGATTACTCCTTTTTCGGCGCCATTTGAAGTTCTTTATCACTCTATTTTTTCTGCCTGAACCTGTACTGAATACTCCGTTACGGCTTGAATCCTGTGCTGTTCACAGCCGGAGCCGGCTCGATCGTCTTTCCGGTTCTCTCCCAGGCGATCCTTCCTGAGTCGCTTGAGAAGAACACCTGCCTGGCTTTTCCGATCACGTCCCTGAGCGGCACGGGCCCGAAGTCCCTGCTGTCCTGGCTCGATTCCCTGTTGTCGCCGCAGAGAAATACGCTGCCGTGCGGCACCTTGCAGGACTGCCCGTCGTCTAGAGTGATCGTCTCTCCGGGGAGCGCCTCGACTCTCTTTATGTATACCCTGCTCCTGTCGTCCGGATATACGAAGACTATGATGTCGCCCTTTTGAGGTGATATTCTGCTGTATGCGGTCTTGTCCACTATTACTCTGTCGCCTTTCAAAACCTGAGGCTCCATACTTTTTCCTGCTATCTTGTATACTGAAATCACATTATTGCAGGTATAGTGAAGGATCTCGCCGGTTATCAGGATTGAGCAGAGAAGCCAGACGGCCACATAGAAGTACCAGTGCGCATAGCTTTTCCCGGCGACGGTCCCGGCTCCCCTGCCGGCCTGCCTGAAAGCGTCTATTGCCGCGATTATATAGGTGAGCAGCACTGCCAGCGCCGTCATCGTTATTCCGGCGATAAGCAGCCGATCCGGCAGCATGGCCGAGAGTCTCATGCCGATTATCCAGAGCACAAGGAATATTACGAATACACTGAGACCCTTGACCAGCTCGCCGTTGTACATCTGGCCCATCCCCGGCATCATCAGGGCCATGGCGGCGGCTATCCACTTCCTGTTTCTTCCCGCAGTATTTTCACTCATCAATGAACACTCCCTTTCATAAGCCTGGCGCTTTGAGATAAGCCATCACCTGCAGATAACAGGAGAAAAGATGGCGTAGTAAAGTCTCGCTATGTTGAACAGCCCTATGAGCAGCCCGCATATTGTCAATGCGTACTGCAGAAGCGGCGGCGGAATGAGACCCAGAGCAGGCGAGGGCTCGCCTTTCCTCTCCGCTTCGTAGTCGTGAATCGCCTTCATCGTTCTGGACACGAAATCTTTTGACGGCTCAAAATCATTCATAGCTTTTCCCTCCCAGGTAGCTCATCACGAATGTTTTCAGCTTTTCTCTTGCCCTGGAGAGCCTGGACTTGACAGTGCCTGCCGATACGCCGCAGTCGCAGGCGATTTCACTCAGGGCTTCTCCCTGCAGGCTCTTGAGCAATGTGCTCCTGAACGGCTCCGGCAGATGCTCCAGGGAGGCCTGCACTGCCTGCCACTGTTCATCGGCGATTACCCTGTCCTCGATAGAATCGCCTCCGGCTCTCGCTGCGAAGATCTCATCGAGGGAGAGCCTCTCGCCGGCCTTATTACGTCTCAACTCGCTTATGCAGCGGTTTCTGGCTGCAGTGAAGAGCCAGGCTGAAAAAGGCGTCCCTCTCGTCTCGTCAAAACCGGACAGCGATCTGTACACGTTCAGGAATACCTCCTGGCCGATGTCTTCGACGATCTCCCTGTTCCCAGTCAGTCTGTAGATAAAGCCGAGCAGCGGCCTGTGATATTTTTGCACGAGCGCTGAAAAGGCTTCCGTATCTCCGTTCCTGACTTTTCTTATGATTGCCGTGTCTTCCATAACTGCTTCCATTTTTATATTATATACGCAGATTCTGAAGAAAGGTTCCCGGATAAAATGAAATTCTGAGATCTTCTGGAAATGCCGGATTACGGAGGATGTATGCCATCATCACCGTGATTACATAAGAATCGCATCAGTCTGCCAGGAAGGTTTCATGGGCAATACGCTTTCAGCAGACCGCCGCTTTTATCCGGGATGGCTCCAGAGGATCACCGCTTCTTCAGAAGGCGGCCCAGCGGGAGCACGGCAGGCACGTTCTCGCTGTAGCTCCTGTAGTCCGCCCCGAACTCCTTTTCCAGATAGGTGTCCTCGGCGGGTATGTCTCTGCGGAGCGTCAGGTACATGGCCAGCGATGCGAAGAGCAGCAGCCACGTGTTGACTAGAAGCGACAGGCCGGGAATTATGAAGACTATCCACGCCGAATAAACGGGATGCCTGCAGAGCGAGTATGGCCCTTCGGTGCACAGGCGGTGGGCCTTGTAGGCCTTCATCACCAGCACGACCGACATAATCCAGAAGACGACCCCGAAAGCTGTAAGGAGGATGCCGGCAGCTGCCTGGAATGGCCTGATCTCAGGCGGATAGTTGAACAGGGCTGTGAACCGGAATGAAATCCCCAGAGTCAGAGCCGCCGTAAAAAGGGCCGATATGAAGAGCTTTAGTCCGATGCCCCATTTTGTCATGTTCCGCATCTCCGGGTCATCGCGTTTATTTCACTGCTGTCGCGCCATTGCGTGGTGTCAGAGCGGGCCCAGCCGGCTCTTCAGCTTTTCCGCCTGCTCCCTGTTCAGCATGGAGAGATATGCCAGCTTTCCTTTCAGGGAAGCGACCTCCGCCGGGTTCACGCGGCCATCTTCCTTTTCCTTTCTCAATCTGTGGATCTCGGCCCTGAGCTTCCGCCGCTCGCTGCGCGGGAGTCCCGCCACGCTGTTCACGACCACGCCGGTCACTGCCTGGCGCCTGCCCTTTCGCATGACCCTCGTCTTTCTCCTGTTGATGCTGAAGCCTTCCTCCCTGACGATCCTGGACGCGAGCGTGATGAGCTTTTTCAGATTATCGAAGCCGTCTCCCGAGAAGGTGAGGTCGTCGGCATAGCGGCTGTATGCAAAGCCGAGCGACTTCGAGAGCCCTTTCAGCCTCCTGTCCATCCTGAGAACGACGGCGTTTGAGATTCCGGGGCTCGTAGGCGCGCCCTGGACGCAGTACCGGGACGTCACCGGCACGAAATAGCGCTTCCCGTCAATGACGACAGGCTGGCGCTCCGCCTCTGTCATCAGCACGGCGAGGACAGTGGCCACCCAGTAGCCGTATCCCAGCGCGATCAGAAGCCCTCTGACCCTCCCGACGTGAATCGACGGAAAGAAGTCCTTCAGATCGAGGTTCACGACGACGGCGCGGCCTACATGGGCTTCGGCGTTGGTTCGCACAGAGCGCCCGCTCCGGAATCCGTTCGCCGCATCGCTCACAGGCAGCCTGTCCACTATAAGCCCGAGGAGTTTCCGCTGGATAGCCTTCAGGCGTTTTTTGGGCGCCATGATGATGCGCTCGCCTCCGCTCCGCTTCGGTATGACGTATGTCACGTAGTGAGCTCTCTCTTCCTTTTCCCTGTGGACGGAGAAAAAGCGGAGCTCTCCCACTGTAATCCCCAGCGCGGCTGCCAGCTCTTCTTCGGTGCGGATAATAGGAAGGCCGTATCGTTTAAGCTGCTCTTCGTCGGCGAGGAGATCGCGGTTACTCCTGTTGTGCGTGCGTAGAGTCCCTGAAAAGAGCCTTCCTGCATCGCCGCGCGTCAAATACCTTTTTCTCGGCGCGCCTGTGATTGCCCTCATCGAGATGGCGGGCTTCTTCTTCGGCAGCAGCCGCCTGTCTCTGAGCGCCCGTCTCAGGTGTTTTTCCCTGAGAGGCTTTCCTGAGAGGTCTACGCTCTCGTCGACGGTGTCCACCTGATCTTCTGAAATGGAGGAAAGACGGGCCACATTGCGTTTGGGCTCTTTGATGAAGAGTTTCTTTATCAGCTCCAGGAAGCCCATGGCATCCACCTCCCGTGAATTGTCGTGCTGCAGGGCTGAAGCCGCCCGCCCCCGCCGCTTTTCAGATTCTGCGGCACAATAATAATGCCTGAGGCCCGGCAGAAGGCCACTTGCAAGGCTCTGGACTCATGGCCTCCCATCGTTTCGTACGATGGGAGCCGTGGCGAAGTGAATGGCTCAAGTCTCCTCCGCGGCGAAACACCGCGGAATAAATGGCTGGCTGCAGGCTGCCGGGCCTTCAGGCAATCTCTTTTCAATACCAGGCAGAGCTTTCTGCCTGATCTGTCATTCTTCAGGTGATTCAGTATCGTCACCGCCGTCTCCTTCTTCGCGCCTGCGCCTTTCCGAAGGCTCGTCAGGCGTCGCTGTCCCAGTGATCTCGGTCGATGTGGGGAGATCCCTGATCCTGTCCATCCCTTTCCCGTAGAGGGCCAGCATGTGCTCGCAAGGCCCCCTGTTGAGCAGGTTTTCAGTGAAGAAGGGGCATCCGCACCGGCCGAAGATTATGCGCCCCCCTTCATTGACCACGATCTCGACGCCGTCAAACGCACCGGCCTTCCCCGAGATCTGCCAGTCCCTGTATACGACCTCTCTCGAGAGCAGGCCGTCAGGCGAAGGCAGACGCCTGACCTTTCTCGTCTCCCTCGGGCTCACCGAGTCGGCGCGCGCCTCTCCCTTCTCCATCATCTCGATGGCGCGCTCCCTTCTCTCTTCGGGAGGGAAGACGATCTCCTCGTCCACGGGCTTTTCAAACAGCTTACGGTGCCTGAAAGCCCTCCCCTCTATGTCGTATATCGCCTGGCCTCTCCTGCAGAGCCCTGAGAAGAGGGCCGTGGCTGTCTTCTGATCGACTCCGAGGAGCCCCGTGAGTGCGGCAGGAGTCATTGTGACTGCTTCCTTCAGCGCATCGAGCGCTTTTTCGAGAAGCAGAGGGTCAATCTGGCTGTTCAGAAGAGCCAGCTCCAGGTTCCGCCCGTCTGTCCAGCGGGAGCCCGACCATCCCGAGAGGCCCGTCACAAATGTGATGCCGGACATCCTGACCGCGTAGAAGCTCGGCATCGCCCTGCCTTTCAGGTAGATGTCGACAGAGTCGGCGAAGGGCAGCAGCGGCTCGATGAGCTTCAGTCTCCTGCGCCCCCATGTCCTTATTATCTTCGTCTGGTCATAGCCGTGCGACGCTCCCCTGAGTGGCACCCGGTGCTCCCAGGGCTCAAGCACGACTGTGGCGTCGCAGCCCGGCTCGAACTCATAGCGCATGGCCCGCGGCGACAGCTTCGCCTTCGTATACCGCAGGTATCTGAGCGCCGACAGAAGGTCAACGGGCCTGACGGTGATAAGCGTTCCCGGCTGCGACATCGAGAACGATATCTCCAGGAATGCCCTGACCCAAGGCAGCGGAAGCTCGACTTTCTGCTCGAAGCGCCCGCCGGCGCCTGTCGTTTTAACCTCGAAGCCTGACGGGTCGATGGTCAGCCAGGTCTCCCTCGACGTGCGCAATTCTGCCAGCGCGGCCCACAGCCACGCCGAAAAATCGACGTTTGTCGTGCCTGTCACGATCTCGCCTTCTGTCTCGAATATGGATGGATCGACTATCACGATCCCATAGACGCTCTCGTCGCCGCTGAACGCCTCGAAGAATATCCTGTCCCGGTGCACCGTTATCACGGGGTCCAGGATGGCGCTGCTCTCGAGCCACATGTCATTGGACCAGATAAGCTCGCCCAGGGCGCGGAGGGCAAGCCTCAGCAGGAATGCGTCTTTCCTGATCCGCCCCCTGAACCTGACGGGCCTGCGCTCGTTGGCCGTGAAGCCGAGGGACGCCCTGTCCTTTTCGGACTGCAATGCGCTGGGCGTGGAGTAGTCGACGAGAACTGTTATCATGATCGGGCCTCCCTCCCGGCTGGCCGGAATATGACCGGCTCCTCGCCTTCCTCTCTGAGTCCGGGCCACTGTCTGACGATATGGCCGATGAGCCCGAGAAGCCTTTCCTTCGGATACCTCGTGTCTGGAAGCTCGAAGGCCTCTCGCGCCCTCGCGCAGATCCGGGCTGCTGCCTCAGCCGTTGCCGACGCTGCGTTTTCGAGCGCGTCGAAGGCCGCCATGCGGGTTCTCCTGTGGAGCGGGCGCAGCAGAGTCCCGATGAGTATGTCGATATTGTCTGCAGCAAGCTTCTTTGCCCGCTCGTCCCGCAGCCCGAGCGCCCTGTAGACCATCGCCTGCACGTGAATCTCAGGCGATTCCAGCAGGTTTCGCACAGCCACTCGATCATCCAGGTAAGACGAGAAGGAGCGCTCGAAGAGCAGTCTGGCGAGCCTGTTGTCCTTAATCAGCTCATCGTAGTTGTAGATGGCGTAGGCCGGTATCTGGGTGAGCACGTCGCTGGCCCGCCTTGAGAATACTGCCGTATCCCCGCGGAACGACTCATAATATGCTGAAAGCCTCTCCACTATGCCTTTAAGCTGCTCATCGGCCGAGACTCTCCATCTCGTCGCCATCCTTGCTGCCATGTAATCGATCAGATCTTCGTCTTTCGCCTCGATGGCCTTATCGAGCAGCTTTCTGTAAGGACTTCCCCAGGTGAGTGAGATATTGGCTTTGAACGGGCCGCGGAGCAGGTGGGGGAACTTTTCGTACATCTTCACCGCCACATCGTCTTCGAGCTGCTGTACCTGCATGAACCCGATTCCCGGGAAGTTCCACTCCCTCGACGCTCCGCACAGCAGCAGCAGGCGTCGCATCTTCTCATCATCGGAGAGCCCCTGGTCGTCGAGCAGCTTTGAAACGGCGCTGTTGTATTCTTTCTGAGGCATCACGATCCGCATCAGCGCGGACCACAGATCGAGCCATCCCTTCTGATACGAGAGCTCGGCCAGCTTGTCGAACCCCGATTTCAGAATCCACCTTCTGAACCAGGCCCGGCGAAGGTTTTTGACGACGTAGGGGAATACGTCGCGGCCTCTCTTCAATACGAGCTGATGGAACACGTCGCCGAGATCCATGCCCCAGCCTTCGGGATGCCGCTTTCCAAGCTCGTCATTGAGCCTGTCACTGTCTTTCACGGAGTCGCAGAGCTGCAGGATCTCGCTTCGCCAGGCCTGCAGCGGGATCTGCTTTCTGTAGAGAGCGAACGCCATCTCTTCGTCGCCCTTTTCCTTTGCGCTTTCATAAAGGGCTTTCCAGAGTGTTCTCTTGCTCTGGTCCCACCATGCGACAGGGAGATGGCGCAGGATGAACGGCTTTGCCGCCCTGTCGTCTATGGAATACAGCTTCTGCGCGGAGGCCTCGTCCAGGGTAAACCATATCTCGAACTTATCCAGCACCGCGGCGCGACGGGCAGGCGTGCCGGCCTCTTCGAAGCGGGTGCACAGATTCCGGCGAATCTCCGCGTCGTCAGGTCTGTGAAACGCCCTTTTAGCCATCTTCCAGGCATAGAGGCGCCTGAAGAGCTCCACATCGTCGTTCCTGTCTACTTCGTCAAGCCATTTGTCGAGAGCAGCCGCCTTTTCGCCCTTCCACTCGACCCATTCCCATCTGAATGTCTCCCTGATCAGGAACGACGAAAAATGGGAGAGGATGAAAGGCCTGAAAAGAACCCTGTTCCGTCCGTAAAGGACGGGGCCCCAGATCCATGTAAAGCCTGGAAAGGAATGATGGCCCGCCAGCTCCTCGAGCCTGGAGCGAAGCTCCTCATTTGAGGCCGGCGAAGCGATCTGCTCCCTTATCTTCTTTTCTATCTCTGCCGCAGTCGGTGTTTTTTTCCTGTCCATCAGAATTTACTATTCTTCCGCCGCCTTCTGGGCTTTCTCTCCGGCTCCGCCGCCCTTCTCTCCGGCCGCTTGTGTCTTGCCGCCTTCGGGAGACGCCTCGCCTGTCTGCCCTGCCGGAGATGCCTCTGCGGCCTGCCCTGCGGCCGGCTTTATCTCCTCTTTCTGCTCCCTGTTCCTGTCGTCCTGAGCCTGGATTGCAGGGTCCTTCCCTTCCTGGAGCTGCGACGCTTCCGATTTGAATCCCAGCATTATTGACGCGCCGCTGTCCATGTTGCCCTTTCCGGCCTGCCTCTGCAGCGAGTCTTCCATCTGCGCGAAGTTCGTGTCGGGCCTCATCGAAAGCGTCGTGCAGGCAGTTTTGAATATTCCGGCCTTGTTTTCAAGGGACATCCTGTCGCGCCCTCCCACAGCCATGTCCAGGTTGTTCATGAAGCCTGTGACCTGCTGGACGCTGACATCAGGGCGCTTGCCCAGCATCTCCGTGGCATCCCTGAAGGAGCGGCTCACCCTCGGCAGCGACATCTCGTCCTTCTTGTTCCCGAAGCTCTTGACCGTAGCTTCGGAGAGCTTCGTCATGTCCTCCGTGTTGAGGTCCTTTCTCTTGATGAGAACGTCCACCGAGCTTTCGAGCATGTCCTGCCGCGCCGCGTTCATAAGCGTGCCTGACATCTGGCCCTCAGGCCTTATCGTCTCGAGCTGCTCGTTCATCGAGATGACCATCTTGCCAACCGCGCCCGGGCTTATATCCGATCTGTTCATCAGCAGCCTTGCCGCCTGCGTGTATGCCCTCTTTGCCTGCGACTGATCTCCGTCAAAGGCCTTCACAAGGAAGCCGAAAAGGGAGGAAAGCTCTTTGGGCTTCACGTCCTTGCGCGTTCCCATTATCTCCTTCGATTGCTCGTCAGACACGGACCATGTGATGGAGGCCTTGCCGTCAGGCGATTTGCTGACGAGATCGTTGAACGAGAGGTCCTTCCTTTCGTTCAGCATGTTCGTGAGCTCGCCGATTCCCTTTTTGTCGTTTCTTATTGAAAGCATGTCTGAGAGCTTGACATCGTCTCTGGTTTTCATGAGATCGCGCATCTGCTTCCCCTGATCGCCGAAGAGCTTTTCCATGTCGTCGTCAGAGAGCTTGTCCTGGCGCACATCCTCTTCCACGAGCTTCTTCAGCTTCAGCTTGGGGTCCAGTTCGGTCATATCCACGTTGAGGCTGCCGTCTATATCGCGGGAGATCAGGCTCGAGAATGGGGAGTCAGGCTTCTGCTGCAGGTACGACAGAGTCTTGTTCAGGATCTCAGGCTTGCCGCGAAGGGCCGAGAGGTCGCTCAGCTTTACGTCCGACCTGGAGTTCAGCAGGCTCCGCACAGTCTGAGACTGCTCTCCGAAGAGCTTCGTCAGCTCTTCGTCTGTTATCTTGTCCTGCCTGGCGTCGAGGGCGGTCCCTCCGTCGTCGCGGGTGATGCCGTGGTACACTGTCTGGCGCCTGTCGAGGCTGTATTTGAGCCGCATCTCAAGCAGCGAGCCTTCCGTGACGTCCATCGGGAGCGCTGCTCCCTGCGGGCTGTAAGCAACTGGCCCGGCAGCGCCGGTGATTCCCTGGCCTGGAACACTGTTCGGTCCTATTGACGGTATGCTCATTGATTTCAGCTCCTTTTGATGATTTGATCAGTATATCACGACAACAGTAAAAACTGTAAATACCTTCGGCTGTTTTACTGTGTCTGCATTGTCTGAGGCTGGAGTTAGGGTATGTTGATTATTTCTGGATGACGATTGGGCGCTCCTCTTTGCTCTGGGAAATGGCGAAAAGGACGGGAAGATGAATGGATGGAGATGCTTTATTTCAGGCCTGTGCGGGTAAGTTTGTCGGCTATGGCTGTATCTACGCTCTCATGTCCACATTTCTGCCTTTGCCGATCGACTTGTCGTACTCGCTCTTGCTGCTGCTGGCGGTTACAGTGGTCGTCTTGCCGCCTGCCACATAGACTCTGCCGCATTCAGGGCAGACTCCCGTAAAGAGCTGGACGTTCTGGCTGACAACTTTTTTGCCGCTCTGAGATGCTTTGAGAGTGCTGTTCGTGACGTGCTCGTATTCATGGGCGGCCACAACCGCCCCGGAGGATTCAGGGGAAATGTATCCAGGAGCCTTGAAGGAGACGCCTGAATCGTTGGAAGAATCGACGTATCTGCGGTTCTTGCAGGTCTGGCACTCTCCCTTTACGCCCTCCTGCTTCTGAAGGCCATGGGTAATCAGGCCCTGCACCGCGCTCTGATTGGATTTGTTGGCAACTGCTCCGACCATGATATCGCCTCTGAAAAGTCTGTCTTCCTATATTATACACTCCCGGAAAGCACTTGAAAAGTGGGGACAGTTAACTACTTTTCTTAAATCAACATATGAACAGGGAAAGAGAAAAGTATTTCAACCAGGATTTAAGCGCATGAAAGATCTGTTCTGCTGTTCGGCATGTCGCTTTTTGGCCGGAAGAAGGTAAATAATGCCGTAGAAGTGAATAGATAAATATATGTGTTCCAACAGGTGAGGTGGGGACATGCTTCTGCGCTTCGGTATCTCGCTGATTATGGTTCTGCTGATAGTCTCTGCCGGGCATTATCTGACATCCGTGGACCCTTCGCCAGCGCCCGATCCTTTGCCGGAATCTCCATCTGAACATGGACGGAAGATTCAGAAGATTCCTGATGCGGCGCAGCCGCTTCTTGCAAAGAACGGCTTCGTGGTGGTGCCGAGATACTATAAACAGATATTCTCGCCATATATCCAGGAGTCACGGCTGCCGCCCTTCATAACGACGGACTCTCTCTTTGCGACGTTCCATATCATCTTCGAGAACCAGGTGAAGATAGTCGAGACTGATTTCGCATTCGAAGCACAGTCACTGACAGCAGCAATGCTGGAAGGATTGAAGCCTGTCGAGAGATTGAAAAGAGGGAAGCCGATTGCCGCTTGCGCGATGGGGAAGAAGAATGCAGCAGCGGAACGTCCTCTGGATGTATTCTCTCCTGAATCCCGGCTTTTTTGCCTTGCCTTTCTTTCTGTGGGGGCTAAGCTTCTCGATGATTCCTTCGAGCCTGATGAACAGGTCAGAAATGTTGTAGATGCGGAGACGGGGCTCATCGTGAGCGGGAAAGGCGTGTCAGAATCGCCGCTTTTCGCCTACATGATGGACTATTCACAGTTCGTTCCGCGCGGCTTCTACACTGATTCCGAGCAGCTCAGGAAATACTTCAGGGCCATGAGCTGGTATGGGAACTGCGCGTTCCGTCTCGAATCGGACAGGGAGACGGAAGCCGCCGCGCTGATGGCTGAATTGCTCGTCAATAATAAAAAGGCCTGCGCGATCTGGAAAAAGATGGATGGTATCTACTCTGCGCTGCTGGCGCCTGCCGATGACATAACGCCTCTCCGCTATTCAGAGATATATGTGAGAGCGGGCCGGGCAGATTCTGCTGAATGGCTTCCGCGCTTCAGGAGCGAGGCCTCAATGGAGCCTGATCCGACTATAAACTCGATGTATCTGACTCCGGAAGAGATGCCGCGCTGGAAGGAGCTTACGAAGGGTATGAGGCTCTTCGGCAAGAGATATGTTCCGGACAGCGGGATATTCATGTATCTGACCTTTCCCGAGGTGCCTGCGAGGTGGATGCCGTCAGGGCTGGACATAATGGCGGCCAACGGCTCTGAGAGGGCGAGGGAGCACCTCGGAGGAGAAGGAGCATTTTCTCTTGCGGGATATCAGAAGGGCTTTGAAAAGTCGGAAGAGCTTATGAAGAAGGCCGGGAATGATGAAAACCGTTCATGCTACGGAGATTTCCTTTATCTCGCCGAGACTTTGACCTCGCCTGATCAGGATAAGGTCTTTCCTTTCATGAAGACAGAGGCATACAAGGATAAGAACCTCATGACTGCTTTAGCCTGCTGGGCCTCGATGCGCCACACCTGGCAGCTCCAGGCCAAGCCGAGCTCGATGCTGGCCTGCGCGTCAAGTCCTCCTTTCGGGTTCGTGGAGCCGAATGTGCCTTACTATGAGATGCTTCGAAATCTAATCGACCACACGATAAGAGCGCTTCGGCCGGTAAAAGGCGCGGATATCAAAAGGCCTGAAGAGCTGGGTGATTTGACAGACACGATCAGGAGGATTGCGATCAAACAGCAGAATGATAAAGAACTGAGCGTAAAGGAGCAGCAGGCGCTCTTCAGGTATGGCGAGACGCTCGCTCATCTCTCTTATTTCAATGGCAATCTGTTCTATGATGAGAGCAGTCTCCCGTGGATGTCCTGCGTCACTGATGTTCATACTGATTATACAGGCGATGCTCCGGAAGTCCTGGAGGTGGCCAGGGGGCCTGCAATGCCCATCTATGTCAGGATCCCTGTAAAGGGCAAAGATGTGCTGGCCGTGGGAGGCGTTCTGTCATACTACCAGTTCGCTTCGCGTCTGCCTGAGCGTCTGACCGATGAGCAATGGAAGAACAGAGCCTCGGCCGGCTCACTGCCCTCCCTCCCGGCCTGGACCGGCTCCTTCGTGTCAGGCCTCGACGTGGAGGCTGTATTGAAGAAGCTCGCAGATGGATGGAGGGTTGAAGAGATCAACAACATCGGCGACCCGAGGATTCTAGCGACTCTTGAAAAAGCCATCAGGCCGGGAGGGGCGTTCACGCAGGGCAGCGATCTGGCGTGGGCGGTGGAGATGTATGGAAAGAAGGCGGGGCGGAAAGCGGTTCCGCAGATGATGGGATACCTCGCGAGAGGGATATCTGGACAAGCCACCGATGGGGACAGCGATGATCTGGATGTATCATCGGCTGCCGCAAAAGCTCTCTGCCTGACAGCCGGCCCTGAAGAGGTTCCTGCGCTCTGCGAGATCCTGAGATCCGGTGACGGAAGCCGCGCTGAAATGGCTGTCAGAATACTGTGCCAAATAGGCGGGGATGAAGCCAGGGAAGCGCTCTATGAGCATTACAGGGCTTTTCCTGATGAAGATCTGTGTAGCATATTCGGTGACTGCCAGTTGAAGAGCAGCACGCCTCTTCTCGTGGAGGAATTCAGCAAGAAGCCCCAGCCATATATTATCTGGAATCTGGGCACGATGTGGAGCAGGAAGGATTATAGAAGCGAGAATTGGAGGTCCGCAGCATCGTCGCTCAAAGACAACATCTCGCCTGATCGCGAGAAGATTCTCCGAAGAGAAGCGGAAAAGCTGATACTCGAAACGATATCATCTGATGATGAGAAATTGAGCGACGCCGCCATATTGGAAGTCGGAGAGTTTGAGCTTGATGAGGCGCTGCCGCTTCTTGAAAAAAAGGCCAGGAAAAGCAAAGACCATTCTTATATCATCCATGCGCTGGGGATGCTGAAATGCAGGGACTCTTGCAGAATTCTCGCCGATCTGGCCAGAAAAGCAGATTGCCGCGGGAAAATCGGAATCATCTCTTCGTTCGAGAATCTCGGAGATCGTGAATGCCTCCCGCTTCTGAAGAGTTATCTCAACGACAGGAGCAAAAAGGACCCGTACGATGATATGCTGGTCTGCGATCATGCCGCCAGGGTGCTCCAGCATTTCTACAGCTCAGGCCCTGTGTGGGGAGACAGGGAGCGGTTCAGAAAAGTCACCCGCAGAGAGATGGATACATACATTGAGCAGTGGAAAAGGTTTCTCGCAGAAAGGCCGAGGTAGGCCAGCTATCTTATCAGCTCTGTGAAAGGCGGGGAGTGTCATGATTGTTGATAAGTTCGTCCAGAAGGTGATCCTGTGCTTTTTTCTGCTGGCAATCCTTTTCACGATGAGGGTAGAGAATGCCTCTGCCATGCTCGGTGAAAGGGAAAGTGGTGAGATGAAGGTTGATTCGAAGGGATTCGTCTATGTCAATGTGGGAAGGGCTGGCATGCTCCTCAAGTTCGACAGCAATGGCCAGTTCGTCGAGGAGGTGAAGTCATTCACAGTCGATGGAAAGCCTGTCAAAGCCATGCTTTTTGACATAGACATGCAGGATAACTTCTGGCTGATCAGCGGCGGAAAGGAAGGCCTGACCCTTTATCAGTTCAGCCCAGATGGAAAATTTCTGAAAACGATGAAGCCTTCCGAGAAAAAGAAGAAGCCATCAGAAGATGGATTTGCAACGCCCATAGGAATTGGATTCGACTGCTCTGAGCTTCCTTTCGATTATGAGGCTCAGCTTTCAATGGGCGTCAACGAGAAGTTCAATGTCAGCCCTGATTACCTGTGGAAGGGCGACTCGATGAAGTTGCCTGAGCGATACAGGGACTATGCGGCAGATGCAGATGGAAACCTGTATGTGCTGATCTCCAGTGGGAGCAAAGGATCCGTCAGAAAGCTCAACAGAGAGGGAGAGACAATTGCCGAATGGGAAGCCGAGCCATCGCCGATCACATCTGTATCAGCACTGCGCTCGATAACAACCGATGTCGATGGAAACGTATATGTAATGGACTCTTCTTGGGAAGTAAGCTCCTCGCTCGAGAACTCAGGAAGCATACAGAAGTTCATCCCTGATGGGAAGCTTCTTTTCCGGATTACTAAAGGTGACAGTTTTATCAGTGTTCCACAGGAGATGGCTGTTGACAGGGATGGATATGTCTACCTGCTGGATCTCGGCAACTATATCCTGAAGTTTGATCGGGACGGCAGGTATCTTTTAAGATGGAACATTCTTCCGCCAAGATACGGCGAGAGCTGGAAGGAGAAGCAGAGGCTCGAAAAACTGGCTGATACTATAACAGATGACTCAAAAGCTGAAGATTTGATTGTCGCCCTGGTTTATGGTGATCCTGTCCATCAGTATAAAGCGGTGAATATGATGTCAGATAGAGGTGTTGAGAATGCGACGCTCCTTGTGCAGGCGCTTGTCAGGTATGATAAAGGCTTTCAAGCTGGCTATTATATCAACAGAATATTCGATGCCTGGGGCAAAAAGGGTATCGATGCATTACAAAGTGTTTACAGGGATGGCAACACTGGTGTCAAGAAGAAGCTTGCTGTCTATCTTGGCTGGAAAGGATGTAAAGAGGTCATCCCCATGCTGAGGGAGATGATGAAGAGCAGTAACAGTAATGAAAGGGAAAATGCCATCGATGTTCTTTCAAGCATTTCGATGGATGACGAAATTATAACGATACTGATCAATAGGCTCGGCGCAGGAAGGGATATCAGTGCAGAGAGAAGGCTGGGCGAGCAGATAGATATCACCCTGCCCAGGCTGATTGTGATACTGAAGAGCCAGGCTCACCCGCTGAAAAAGAAAGTAGCTGAGATGATAGAAAAAGCAGCCGTTGATCACAGTATGAAAGAGAAAAGATCGCTTGAAAGCCTTAGAAATCTTGTTTCATGCAATGACCCCTTCGTGAGAAAAACTGCTCTGCTGGCTCTGTGGAAGAACGGGGACAGGTCGCTTGATAATGCTGTTCTCAGTCTTGCTGAAGCTGATCGCACAATCAGAGAAGAAGTGTTCGATGTATTCAATGAGAGGAAGGACAAAAAGTGTGTGCCGCTGCTTGTTGTTCTGATTAAAAAAGAGAAAGACATGTCGGTGAGAAATTCTTTTCTAATTGATCTCCGTTCACTTGATGCGGAAAAGGGTTGCCGGATGGCAATGGAGATCGCTCTCGACCCGCATGAGAAAGAAGAGATGAAGATGAAAGCGCTCCGTCATCTTCCCTGGCTGCCAGAAGATAAGAAATCCGAGCTTCTCCCTGCACTCAGAAAGATACTATCAACTGCATCAGGCGATGAGCTTCGATGCGACGTAATCAAGCTGATGGGTATGTCAGCAGGCAGGCAGACCATCCCTGTGCTGTGGTCGATATTCGACAATAAGTCATATTCACAGGATGTAAGGCTTACGGCATTGGAGACAGTTGGGGAATATCGTGACAAAGGGCAGCTCGACAGGCTCTGGGAGCTATTTCAGGGCTCGTATGAAAATCCAGCTCTCCACAAGGCATCCTTTTATGCGATATGCGAGACAGGCGGCGATGACAAGCACCTGCCCCAGTTGATGGAGTTGCTGAAGGATAAGGACTTGTCGCTTCCGGCAGCGATGATCCTGGGAAAGATGGGCAGAATCGAAGCTCTGCCCATCCTGGTGGAAGAGACCAAGAAAACAGGCTCGTATTCAAATCTCGATGAATATCTTCTCGAGCCTCTTATTGCAATTGGAAAGCCGGCAGCCGAAGAGATTTCAAAGCTCGTCACCTACCAGAACATGTGCACGCGCCTTGTCGCGGCAAAAGTGATAGCAAAGGCCGGCGGCAAAGAAGGCCTCGAGAAGGTCAGACAACTCTACCTCAGATGCTTTGAAAACAGCACAGACAGATATCTCCTGGGATCATATGCTGCGATTCTGATTGATGCAGGTGAAAATCCCTTCCCGGCCTGCATCGAGTGGCTGAAGAAGGTCAACTTTGATAAGGAGGATGTAACGGGTGCTAAAAACCTGTTTGGGATAAGGGATGACAATATGGGCCATCTGATCAAGATTCTCAGGAAGGAGACAGACGAAGAAAAGGTGGCAGATTATGTAACCCTTCTTCTGGTCTGCAATCCGAGCGGCGCGTTGAAGGCGGTATCCGAATACCTCGCCACGGTCACGTCGGAAAAGCTGAGGGAGAAGATAGATTCGCTGATGAAAAAGTATGCAGTGAAAAGCAGGGACTGACAGCCCCTTTCGATTTTTCCCGATAACTGAGATACTTCGAGGCCAGGGTGATCATTCTAAATTGTTACAAAATTGTTAATATAGGAGTCTGTCCCCTTTTTGCAGAATAGGGGATATATGGTGAAATCATCCAGGAAAGCGCATTCTCCAGCTGGGAAATCAGCAAATAGACGTGATAATCCTGACCAGGCCATTGCGAAATACTCGGAAGCCCTGGAGGCAGACCCGAAGGACGTCAGGGCATGGTGCGGCAGGGGGAGGGCCAGGCTTCAGAAAGGCGATTATGACGAGGCCATCGCAGACCTGACGAAGGCTCTGGAGCTGGACCCGAAAGATGCGCTCGCCCTCAGCTACCGGGCTCTTGCCTTCAAGAAGAAAGGCGACCTCGCGAGCTCGATAGAGGACTATACGAAAGCCATCGAGCTTGAGCCTGACGACGCCATCCTGTATGATCTCCGCGGCACTTCATTCGCGTTCGGCGGAGAGTTCGAAAAGGCCATCGCCGACTATAATCTGGCCATTGAGAAGCGCCCTGAAAGCGCGTCGTTCTATTTCGACAGGGCTTCGGTCTACAACGAGGCAGGCGATCAGCAGAAGGCCGTCGCCGATTACACCAGGGCGATAGAGCTGAACCCTGAAGATATCAACGCATACGGCTGCCGCGCCATGATATACTGGCTCAGGCAGGACCACGAAAAGGCCATCGCCGATTTCACGAAGATAATGAAGCTCGACCCCGAAAACCTGGAAGCTTATGAGAGCCGCGCCGCAATCAATCTTTCGATGGGAAGCCCTGAAAAAGCGCTGAGCGACTGCAGGAAGGCGCTGATGCTCAGCCCTTCGTCTCCGAGGGCATACGTGGTGAAAGCGGTGGCGTGCGAGATGCTGAAGCGGCACAGTGAAGCTGCGAAAGCGTACAGCAGATATCTGGAGCTGTCGCCTGAGATCAGCGATGCGGAGAAAGATGGGATCGCTAAGAAGATCAGCCTGTTTCAGAAAAAGAGGTCCGATTCCCGGGAAGATTGACAGTTCTCCTTGCGGCGATAAAAAAACACCATCATAAATGGTGCTTTTCGATAACTTCAGGATGTCCTGGCTCTCTGTAATCACGAGAGCCGATATAGCCCGCCTACTTGCTGCGGTTCACTTTAAGCTCATAGGTGTCGTCATTTCTGTCAGGAACCGGATCGTTGCTTCTGTAGTTATCTATCTTCTTATCCTTCAAAGGGTCGTCGTCCTTGTCGTTGGGGTTCTTGACCGAAAAGGAGATGGATTTCTGAAATTCCTTGTTCCCGATCTTGACGACTATGCAGAGCTCATAGATTCCCGTATCCATCGTGTCCGGAAGGAAGCAGAGCCACTTGTCGTTAATATGGGGCCCCCATACGAACTGCTCCACTTTCTCAGCCTTCAGCACTTCTGTGCGCGCCGAGTCGTAAAAGTGAAGGATCAGGTTTCTGTATGAGCCGATGACGCCCTTCCCATAGTTCTGCAGGACGTTTATCCTGATGCTCTGGCCTGCCTTGAAGAAGACGCAGGGCTTGCACATAGGGTCCGACGGGTCGCAGAGCACGATCTTCGATATCTGGAAGTCTCCAGAGCCTGGAGCGGGCTGCTCCTCCTCCGCGCCATAAGCTTTAAAGGCCGCACTGCCTGATAACAGGACGCAGAGCAGGACTGCCGCAGCTATAACTGATACGGGATTTATTTTCATTGCCATTCCACTCACTTCATATAAAACTTCCCCCGTATATTCAACGGGGCCTGCGCTATTCCTTTTCTCCTGAATCTTCAGAATTCTCTGATTCAGAGACAGTAAAGTTTTTCACTTCCACCGGATGGTCGTTGAGCGACAGCTCAACCGAGTAATCTCCAGGAGTCCATCCGGATTTATTGCGGCAGTAAAGATTGAGAGTTTTTGCTCCGCCTTCTTTAAGGGGGACCTCGCTCTCCTTCATCATCTCTTCTCCGTGATACCACTTCGCCTTCACTGTCGTGCCGGCCGGAGCGTTCTCCAGCACGACGACGCAGTTGAACGTGTCGCTGCTGCCGAAGACTTCCGTCTCGTCTATCGGTTTATACTCATCATCGACGCCCTTGCACAGCGTGGCGCTCCTGATGCACTCCTTCAGGGCGGGGTCCATCTCGGTCTCTGTAGATGAGCTCCCTCCGCCTTCCTCGACTTTGAACGTGGCTTCTCCGATCGATTTGCCGCTGATGAAGACCTCGACTCTGTAGTCATCGCCTGCCGGCCACTTTGTCTTGGGCTTCAGTGAGAAGCCTATGTATGCCGCATTCGGGATGTTGATCGTGCACGGATATTCCTTGATGAAAGTGTCGCCCTTGTACCATCTGGCAGTGACTGTCTTTCCCATCCTGATGCCCTTGACATCGACTGAGCAGTAGATTGTCTCCGATGGAGAGAAGACGGTGCTCACCTCATCCGGCCCCATGTTCTTCTTCAGGCTCTTGCACATGGTCATGTTGTCTGAATAAACCGCTTCAGTCGGATGAGCGGAAGGCGTCTCCTGTCCGCCGTTGCTGGGGGGAGTGGCTGTCACGGTAACGCGGCCGGACTTGTCGGCTGCAATCTTTTTACCGACTATGATGAGTCCCAGGATGAAGACGCCGGCCAGCATTATTATGCCCAGGCATCCGAGCCCGAGATACAGCCAGATGTTGCTTCCCACGGCCTTCCTGGCCTGCGGCGGCTGGGGCGATGCAGATGCAGATGAGCCTGAGGCGCTGACCGGCTGACTTCCTTTTGCCTGAGAATCTGTAACGGATTTCTTCGCATCTGCCGGTTTCGAGATGTCTACCGCCGGTTTCGATTCACCGTCTGCAGCCGGCAGCGCCCCTCCCTCCGCCTTTGCATCCTGGGAAGCCCCTTCCGGAGCGGATGGCATGGCAGTGCCGCATTCCAGGCAGAACTTGGCCATTGGTAGATTCTGGTGTCCACATTGCGGGCAGAACATAGCCGCACCCCCTGTCAGTATTTTTTCACTGTATATTAACGCTCAAAATTTCCGTCATCGAAGAATGGCGAAAATTTTGATTACCACAGCTTTTGCTGTGGTCGTTAATTATGCTGGTGAGTATATTATCTCTAGGGCCTCTCTGTTTTGCTGGCCTTTTATCTTTTTCCAGTATTCCCTCTCCAGATCTTCTATGTCCTTCTCTTCTCCTACCATGTTCCGTCCCTGGTAGAACTTTGTGCCTTCGAGGATAATCTGCGAGTTTCTGGTCATTTCGTGCTTCATGCCCCTTACGCCGAAGATCAGCACCGGCTCCTCTCCGACTGAGGTAAAGCGCTTGTAGACATTGCCGTCCATGGGGTCTTTGTACTTTTCATAGAGCAGCACGCTTTTTTCACTCAACCCGACCATCACGCCGTTCTTCTGGCGGATCGAGAAGAAGGAGAGGGCGTCGGGATGGGCTTCCCTGATATATGCGTAATCCTCTGCGTGAGGCGTGACCCAGAGGCCTTCAACGAGCCCCATGCCGCTGTCGGCAGCGCGCAGATATCCGCCTGGCGTGAACCGCTCCAGGTTCAGATAGAAGCGCGACATCTGGCAGAGCGTTCCGGCGCTTATGCCGTATATGTTCGCGCCGCGCGCCAGCACTCTCTTGAAGACCTCGTCGAGCCTGTAGAAGCGCAGCCTGTTCACCAGCACATAGACCCTTCCGCCGAATATGAAGATCGTGGCGCTCGAGGTAATCCTCTCCTCGAGATCGAGGCGCTGCTCCTTGTACAGCGCAGTCTCGGTGATCCCGCTCTTCTCCAGGAAATATTCCTCCATATACTGGCAGAGGTCGAAAACCTCCTGGTCCTTGAAGATGAGATGATCGATAGTCGCCCGCAGCTCCTTGCAGAGGTCCTTGTCCAGCGGGCTTCCGGAGAGACTCTTCAGATCCATCAGCTTTCTCTCGGACTGCTCGGATGTGACGCCTGTCGTGAAAACATCGGGGTTGTCGCTGAACTGCTCGATGTTGTAAAAGTCGAACATCGTGAGATTTGGATAAGTTCTGCCTAAATCTTTCGCGAGCTGGTGGGCACTCTCGACGTAGTGGCTGTTCTTCAGCAGGTAGTCCTGTTTGACTGCCTTGATGCGGTCCTGTTTCTCCGTATACTTTCTGTACAGCCACGTCTCCCTGGCCTTGAAGGTGTTGAACATCGACCATACAGACAGGTTCTGAATGTTCCTGGGGAAGTCGTTCTCCCATTTGGCGTCTATGGACAGGCGCTCGAACATGTCTATCAGGTGCCTGTCGTGATGCTCGTGGCCTTTCTGAAAGGCCGCCGTTATAAGGAGCACTTTCTTGCGCTCATCCATTTCGCTGTCGAAGTGCTGTGGCTGCAGGATCTGGTCGCGGCACATCTTGACAAGGTCTTCTTCTCTCGAGACGTTTCCGTTCAGGAAGATCCATCCCTGGGCTTTGTTCTGAAAAGGCTTCGAATATTTGAAATCATCGCTTTCAATCTTTATCTCCGTTACCTGGGCAGTCTCATCCGCCTTTGCAGGCTGTGATTCCGCTGCCTTGGCAGCCTCCTCGGTTTTTGCAGGCTGTGATTCTGCTGCCTGGGCGGGCTCCTCAGTCTTCGCAGGCTGTGATTCCTGCGCCTGGGCGGGCTCTTCAGTTTTTGCAGGCTGTGATTCTGCTGCCTGAGCGTTCTCCTCAGTTTTCGCAGGCTGTGATTCTGCTGCCTGGGCGGGCTCCTCAGTTTTCGCAGGCTGAGCTTCCTGCGCCTGGGCAGTCTCCTCCGCCTTTACAGTCTGAGCTTCCAATACTTCGATTTTTACTTCGTCCATAGTATCATCCTCCATGCTGTATGAGCAGATTCAGCCTTCAATTATGAAAATCCTCTATTAAGGGCATATGAGGCGGCAGCGGCGCAATAAAGGGATATGAAATTATGCCAGAGAATAAGCTGTAGGCAGTTCACTGCAAACTCTCCGGAAAGGAAGAGCCTGTTTTACCGTATGAGCATCAGAACGAAAAAAAGCGTCTCTCTCCCTCTGCTTGCAGCTGTCCTGATCTGCATCTGCATGGCTCTTCCAGAGCTTTGCTGCGGAGCCTTGCCAGCTTTTTCTCAGGAAGGCAGAGATGAGCAGCCGTCGACTTCACCTGTCCCCGTCGTGGAGCTGAAGGGGGACTGGATGATAATGGGCATGCAGTATGGAAAGCAAGCGGGGCCGGAGATATGCGGCAATGTGGACGCCGTCTACAGGTTATGGTCGGCGAAGTCGCTCGGAGACGACTATCTGAGAGAGACGCTCAGGAAATACAGCTTCCACATGAAGGCCCTGTCGCCTGATATCTTCAGTTTCATCGAAGGCATATCGATGGGCGCGGAAAAGGCTCTCAGGCGGTCTGTTACGGACGGGAAGCTCGATGACAGGGAAAAGATACTGCTCCTCAACTGCGCGATAGAGCTGCTCGGCAACGACGAATGGCACTCGTCACGGGCCTGGAACAGAAACCCTGTGAGGACCGGCGGCCCGCTAAGGAGCCGGGGCAGAGGTGCCTGCTGGGCTGCGCTGAAAGAAGAGACCTTTTCCCGCGATCTCATCTGCGGTTTCATAAGAGATCTTCCATATCTCCCGAAGCTTCAGCAGGTGGCGCTCAGGATGGTGCCGGACAGCGAAGGCGCCCAGAGAAGCGCGGCCATAGTGCCTGCAGGATGGATCGGCGGCGACTGCGCAATGAGCGGCTCCAAGCTCTTTGCCGGAGTTATCCCTGTGAACGGCGCCTGCAGGGCAAGGGCTTCCGAGATAGATTACGGACTGCCGATTGTTTACATCACATGCTATATGGTCTCATACTGCGCCGACCCTTCGGAGGCTGCAATGCTTCTGACTGAAGGGAGCGAAGAATACAGAAAGGCCACCGGAAGAGCCACTCTGCTTCCTGCACAGGCGGCCAATTATCTTCTCGCCGATTCGGAGAGGGCGGTCGTGGTCGAGAGAACGGCTCATCACTACTATGTCAGAGGGAAAGACGACCGGTCGCCTGCGAGAGTGGTCTCGAATTACTTCGTCGGCTCGGACAGCTTCAACGGCGAAGCATTGAGAACTCTGACCCCGATGACGCACTTCGGCACCGCCTTTTCTGAGGATAGAAGCAATCCTGCGGCTGCAGAGGTGAATCTGATAGCCGGGAGGATTGCGAAGAGATACTGCTCTATGACTGCGGGAGAAGCGCGAACCGATATGGTGGAGATATTCCGTCTTTCCCAGGGAGGCGGCCGCTCCGGTCTCTCCGGAGCCTTCCTGACAGTAATGCCGACCCTGTCGATGGATTACTCGGTGACTCCTCTCAGTGCAGGCACCTGGGGCCTCCTGCGCCTCTTCAACTGACCTGGAATTGCGATCAGCGCAGGGCGGGGGATAGGTCTGCCGAAAAAGAAGGATGAAGAGGTTTATGGGAGAACTAAGGAGAGCCCTGTCCACCGGACCGGATTCCGGCGTCTGCGTCAGGCCCTGAAGAGGCCATTTAACAATGAGATGACGAGGAGAAAGCCATGATTGAAACTCTGCGTATAAAGTCCGAGGTGCTCAACAACGAGAGGGATATTTTCGTTCTTCTTCCGCCCGGATATCACGACGAGCCGTCTGTCTCCTATCCGGTGCTGCTGATGCACGACGGGCAGAATGTCTTCTCCACACACGGCAACTGGTTCAAGAAGTGGAATATCGATCTGATTCTCGACTGGCTTTATGGAGAGAAGTCCGTTGAAAAGATGATAGTGGTCGGAATTACCCACCTGAACAGGAGAGAATACGAGTTCACGCCGACAGTCGACACCCTGATGGCCGATGGCGGAGGCGCTTACCACTATATCCGCTTCATGAAGGAAGAGCTGAGGCCTCTCATCGAGAAAAACTACCGGGTAATGGCAGATCGCGAGCATTACGCCATGTGCGGCTCGTCTCTGGGAGGCCTTATCACCCTCGTCGCCGCAATACACGCCAACGACGCTTTCAGCAGATTCGCCGCCGTTTCACCGTCTCTGTGGTGGGACTTCGGAGTCATGCTCGAGCGCGTCAGAACTTGGAACCCGAGGCCGGCGAACATCAAACTCTGGATAGATATCGGCGGAAAGGAAGGCCCTGGCTCGGTATCTATCGACGAGATATTGAAGGAGATATACAATCCCACAAACTTCTGCCGCGTGCTGTGCAACCTGCTGCTCGCAAAGGGATTCAAGCTGAAGAAGAACCTGATGTATGTCGAGGATGCCGAAGGCATACACGATGAGGTGACATGGGGAAAGCGCTTTCCCGATATCGTCAAGTTCTTCTACCCCGTCAAGGATGAGAAGAAGCAGGCTGACGAGAAGAAATAATGCGGCTCAGACTCTCTTCATCGCATGAAAATTATGGTATAATAGTTGCGGGTTTATATGCCATCCAATGGCCGGACAGACATACACACCTTTCAGATTCGATACAGTCGCTGCAGAGATGAGTCATTGATGGAGGAGAGCGATGAGCGAGCAGGAAAACTCTGGATTTAAAAAGGTTTTTACATTCAGCCGCAACTCACCGGGCGATTCTGTTCCTCTCCAGGTGACGAAGAAGCCTTTTACTGCAGGCACTGCGCCGAAGATCGATCAGATGGCGCAGGAACGGGATGGCTCAGGTCTGAAGCCTGCCGCGCAGTTGCCTTCAGCACCGCAGGCTCCTGATATCTCATCGCTTTCGAATCCTGTAATCACTCTGCCCCAGTCAGGAAATACATTGAACCGGGCCGGGGCTCCTGCTCTCAATCCAGGCGCTGCACCGGCAACATCGGGGTCGCTGCCGACAATACCAGGCTCGCCTCCGAAGCTTCCCGGCACGCTGCCAACAATTCCAGGCACGCCTCCGGCGTCTCCGGGCACGTCGCCGACTCTCCCGGGAGAAGTCTCCAGCGGCCTTCGCTCCTCTGCATCTTCGCCTCAGTCCGGCCTGCCATCGCAGCCGGGAGAAGCGAATCCTGCTGCAGGCCCTTCTCTGAAGCTGCCAGGCGTGCCGCTGAAGGCTCCCACAGTCTCAGCTCCGCAGTCAGGCATCGGCCTCGTATCCCAGATAACGTCTGCCGCGCCCCCGACACAGCAGGGAAGCTCGCCCCAGACTCAGCAGGCAGGCGCGCCTCAGACTCCTCCTTCCATATCGGGCACTCCGCTCATCAACGTGACGTCCAGGTCCCTCGATTCCCTGGCCGCCGGAACAGGCGTTCCAAAGGCATATGCGAACGCCATGCGTGAAAAAGTCTCGTACATGCTCAACTTCCAGGTTAAGGTGACGAGTCTCACCAAGCATCTGAGAGGGCTCATGAGGAAGACGGCACGCCAGGGAGATGGTGACGCCTCTGCCAGTCCGCCTGCAGGCCCTGGCCAATAAGAAAGCTTTCGACTGCCCGCCTGCAGAATTGGCCCTCTGCCGGAAACGTTTACATGTCTGTAACTTCCCTGTAACAAGTTAATCCAATGTTTACTTTATCGCGCTTTACTCTGACTGTGTATTTTATATAATTGAATCAGAAGAGGAGGTTGAGGTCTCGTGACGGTTAATGTATACAGGTTTTACGACAGCGCCAGCCCCGTCCCTGCTGAAGTGACCTCGATGCTGGAGAAATACAGGAAGTTCAGGGTGTTCAAGGCTGTCCGTAAAGTGCTGGGGGCCGATGTCACTGCGGCGGGCGACGAAATAAGGATGCTGATGAGCTTCACACTGTCGCTCATCTCGGCGATACTGCTCGCGTTTCTGCATGAAGACATCCTTGCAGGATGCTTCATATTCTTCTCGCTGTGTATATATCTGAGCCTGTTTATCGGGGCCGTGAGGGAAAAAGTGCGCATGGCCCTCACCGTTACATCGTCATCTGATATCTAGGCAGGCTGATCAGACTGCCCGTGCTCCTGCGCCTGATGCTGGCCCTGCTCAATGGCCTTTTCAATCTCCCGGGCTTTTTCCTCGCTCTTTACCACCCTGTAGATCTCCTGCGGAGCGATTCTCTTCTCGATGTTCTGTGTCCTGAACTCGAGGGCGCCCAGCTTGCTTTCCAGCTTGGAGACTCTGTCTCTCAGAACATCAAAATCTCTTTTTGACAGTGTCATGTTAACCACCTCTGCCTGTTATGCTTGGGGATGCGCTGCAACGGTATCAGTGGCAGCAGAAGATCTCCCTCTTTTCCCATTCCAGGTTGCCGTTCCTGTGAACGGCAGGGAGCATGGATTTCAGCTTCTTGAGCCCAATGGCCTCGGAAGGTATGTCGTCGTTCAGCACTTTCGTATGGATCGCCTTGAAGAAATAGAACCAATCCGGATGCAGATCGCAGGTCAGGTCGAGATCATCGGTCTCGACAATCAGCTTCTTGTGCGGATAGTCGGCGATCCACTCCTCGTAAGCGCCTGACAGCTTTTCCATGTAATCGCGCTGGATGCTCTTCTCCATCGTGCGGTCCCGCTTTCCGATTCTGTACAGCAGCGTGTCCACTGACGCGCGGAGATATATCATCAGATGAGGAGCCGGCAGAATCTTGCAGAGAAGCTTATAGTGCGGCAGGTATGTCAGGTTGTAGTCGTCGTTGTTCATGACGCCGCTCTGGTACAGGACCTTTGCAAAAATGGCGTCTTCGTAAATGCAGCGATCGGCCACTATGTCCCTTCCGCTCATCACGGATGAATAGTGCTTGTTGAACCTGTCCCACAGGAAGAAGACCTGTGTCCTGAAGGCGTATTCCTTTGGATTTTCGTAGAACTTTTCGAGATAGGGGTGGCCTATCACTGTCTCGAAAAGGGGCTCGAAGCCCGTTATCTGCGAATAGATTCTCGTCACTGTCGACTTTCCAGCTCCAATTGGTCCGGCAACTACTATGAACATGATCTCACCTCAGCCTGAATAATTTGGTACAGCAATTCAAATTTTGTCAGGATGCTTACAAATGATGTACCCATTACGCAAAACAAATATTTTCGGATTATCTGTGGAAAACGTGAAAAGTAATGGGAGAGAATTTTAAGTAAAATTCATCTTTACGGCTTGATTTCCTGCAGAATATATTTCAACCTGGAAAATATTTTAGTCCTTTCAGAGTCGTTTAAAACCAGATTTTGAAAGGAATTCTACTTTTCAGGGGGTCATCTGCCAGGGATGAGCCGGGCTTCATGATAGCGCGTCGATCAGGGCACTTTCGCCTTCCGGTCTGAATGAGCGCCCTTTCACTTTTTCTGCCAGAACTTCCAGTCCTTTTTTTCGAGAGGCGCCCTCGCCGTCACGTTCAGATACCACCACCAGTGATCCCGTGGGGGATCGTTGACTATCTGGTACTGCTTGAAGTTCTTGTAGCCGACTTCGTCCACGAGGCGCTGTGCATTGACTCTCATCATGTTGTCAAGACCTACGAGCTTCTGGTAGTACTTCCTGAAATCCAGTCCTGACGGCTGAAGATCGTCGAGCGTATATTTGATCTCGTCTCTGTAATAGAGCAGCAGGCTCGCAGAAAGCCCGTTATTGCCTATGTTTCTTACGAGCTTTTCATATTCGAGAAAAACTTCGTTCAGATATTCTATCGATTCCCTGGTCTCTTCATCCATCAGGGAGCCTCTCCTGTCTTTCTTCTCAGTATCGCCTCTCCGATAAGCAGATCTTCCCTTGTGGTTATCTTGATGTTTTCAAAGGGCCCTTCAATGATCTTTATCCTCCCGCCGTACCTCTCGAGCAGGCCTGCATCATCAGTGCCCCTGTAGCCTTCGGAAAGCGCCTTCTCATGTGCTTCGAGAATCCTGGAGCGCAGGAACACCTGGGGCGTCTGAACGGCAAAGTAGTCAGATCGCCGGGGAGTATCCGTGATGATCCCCTCTGAATCGACGCGCTTTATGGTGTCCTTCAGAGGGGTTCCCAGGATTGCGCCGTCGCAGCCGTCAGGGATAGACAGCACAGAAGAGAGGGCGTCATCTGTCAGGAACGGTCGGGCGCCGTCGTGTATGGCCACCTTGTCGTATGCTGCGGACGCCCTGAGCAGATTGTATACCGACTCCTGGCGGTCCCCCCCCCCGGTGATGACATCCTTGACCTTGATGAGGCCGTATGAGCTGATGAGCTCACGGAATGAGGCTTTCTCGTCCTCAGGGGCCGCTATTATCACCGCATCGATTGCGCCGTGCCTTTCAAAGATCCTCAGTGTATGTGCAATTACAGGAGCTCCCATGAGCAGCATCAGGAGCTTGTTCTCCGTCTCTCCCATGCGAGCCCCTCTCCCTGCCGCAGGGATCAGGGCGGCAACACTCAATGGACATCCTCCTCTGCTTCGGTTTCCTTCTTTTCACTGCTGTCGTGCTGGCCGCGGAGCCTGGCGAAGATCATCTTCCCGGCGACCGTCTGCAGCGAGCTCGTGACTTCGATATTGACAGAGTCGCCTATGTGCTTTTTTCCTCCCTCGACCACGACCATCGTGCCGTCTTCCAGGTATGCCACGCCCTGTCCCGGCTCCTTGCCCTCTTTCAGGATCCTTATCTTCATGTTCTCTCCCGGCAGCATCACGGGCTTTACCGCGTTGGCGAGCTCGTTCATGTTCAGAACGGTGATTCCCTGCAGCGAAGCAAGCTTGTTCAGGTTGTAGTCAGTCGTGACTATCGTGCCTCTCAGCTCGTTGGCCAGCTTTATCAGCTTTCCGTCGACACCCGGCTCGTCGTATTCCTTCTCGAGGATCTGGATGCCGAACTCCTTCCGGAGAGTGTTCAGCATATCGAGACCGCGCCTTCCCCTGTTGCGCTTCTGCGAGTCTGAAGAGTCGGCAATCGTCTGCAGTTCCCTCAGCACGAATCGCGGTATCACTATCGTTCCCTCCAGAAAGCCCGACCTCGTGATATCGGCTATCCTCCCGTCGATGATCACGCTCGTATCCAGTATCTTGTAGTTCGTGCCCCATATGAGCGAGTTGGTCTTCATCGTGCCGTCGACGACCTGGCCCAGGTTGCTGAACAGAGGGATCCTCGTGCCGAAGAAGATTCCCAGGTAGCCGAAAAATATCGCGGTGATTATCTTTATCAGCGGATAGAAGTACTCTCCGATTCCGGGAATGCTTGAAAACGGTATTACTGCCAGTGGAAGGCAGATCAGGTAGGCGATGATTAGGCCTACTATGAGTCCGACAGATCCGAGAAAGATCTGTAAAAGTGAAGATTTCTGCAAAGTCGCTATGGCTTTGTCTATCATCTTCAGAAACATGTTCGCAAAGAGCGGAGAGACTGCTACGCCGAGAAGAAAGCCGATGGAGATAAATGCGAAGGCATTCACCTGCTGAGCCTCCGAAGGAAGCTGCGTGTAGAACGGGAGAGTGCTGGAGGCCAGCTTCCATCCGATATTGCCGCCGAAAAGTCCGAATATTGCGTAAAAGAACCCGCGTATGAACTGTGTCATTTTTTCACCTCCTTTCTCTATTAATATAGGGTACGGGGTACTGGGTAAGGGAAAATCCCGGCAGAAAATCTGCAGAGTTGCCTTTGCCCACGTCTCCGAACCCATATGGACCATATCAGTTTTATACTCACCAGCATAATTAACGCCACCTGTCCTGGGCACCAGGAGCAGGTAAATCTGATGTTATCAGATTTTGAGCGTTAATATGTATGCCGTGTCAGTTATTGTCTATTTCATCGATATCCCAGTCGTTGAGACCGTCTGGATCTTCCCTGTCTCTCCAGCCGGCCTTCCCGGAGTTTCCCTTCTTCTGCTTCCGCTCTGCGAAGCTCACGCCGGGGAAGGCAAGCGCGAGAGCCTCGCTGATATTTGAGACTCCGATCAGTTCCATTGTCGGGAAATCAGGTAGCTCCTCCGTCATATTCGAAGCCGGCATGATACATTTGCTGAAGCCCAGCCTCTGTGCCTCCTGAATTCTGGTGACCGCCTGGCTCACGCCTCTTATCTCGCCTCCCAGCCCTGCTTCACCGAACACGACTGTCTTCGGATCGAGAGGAACGTTCTTCCTGCTCGAAGCCATGGCGAGCAACAGGGGGAGATCGAGGGCAGGTTCGTCTACTTCCACGCCTCCCACGGCGTTTATGAATGCATCGTATGTCAGGACCTTGACTCCTGCCTTCTTGTCCAGAATTGCCAGCAGCAGCGACACTCTGTTCACGTCGATCCCCTTCGTCTTCCTTACTGGAATATTGCAGTATCCGTGCGACACGAGAGCCTGCAGTTCCAGCATCAGCGTGCGCGTGCCCTCCATTACGGGCACGATTACGGAACCCGAGCTGGACAGGCATCTCTCGCCTATGAACACCGACGACGCGTTCTTGACACCCTTCAGGCCCTGGGCGCTCATCTCGAATATACCTGTTTCGTTCGTCGAGCCGAAGCGGTTTTTCACCGACTTCAGGACCCTGTAATTCTGAAACCCCTCCCCTTCAAAGTATAACACTGTATCGACCAGATGCTCAAGCACCCTCGGCCCGGCAATTGTGCCGTCCTTGGTTACATGGCCCACTATTATTATCGTTATTCCGAGAGTTTTTCCGGTTCTCATCAGCGCCGCCGTACATTCTCTCACCTGTGTCACGCTTCCAGGGGCGCCTGCGAGATCCGGATTGTAGATCGTCTGTATCGAGTCTATCAGAACGAGAGCCGGCTTCATCTTCTCTATCGAGGCAGTAATGGATTCGAGGTTGATCTCAGGGAGGACGAATATCGTGTCTGAGCTTATCCTGAGCCGCTCCGAACGGAGCTTGACCTGCGAGGACGATTCCTCGCCTGTCACGTACAGAACGACCCTGGCGTCTGCCGAGAGCCCCCTTGCAATCTGCAGCAGCAGAGTCGATTTTCCTATTCCCGGCGGCCCTCCGATCAGGATCAGCGAGCCTGTGACAAGCCCTCCGCCGAGCACGCAGTCGAATTCATCGATGCCGGTCAAGAGCCTGGCATCTGATATTGTCGTGATCTGCCCGAGCGGCTCGGGCTCCTGCGGGATTCCCACTTCACGGCGCGGCGTCAGCGGGACTATCGGCTCCTCGACAAAGGTGTTCCAGTTGCCGCAGCCAGGGCATCTGCCCTGCCACCTCACTGCGAAGGTTCCACAGTCCTGACAGACAAAACGGGTCTTCGGCTTTGCCATGACAGTCAATCCCAGCCTCATGGAGTGATGTGAGGCAACCAGGTTGCGCGCCTGATTGCCTCATATTGTTACCTGATACTCAAAAACGCACTGGAAGAGAGCTCACTGCTGAGCTTCAGCAGGCTTCTCCTCTGTCGGCTTTTCTTCAGCCGGTTTCTGCTCCTGCTTCTCAGGCTTCTCGCCTTCCTTGTAGAATATGATCTTGCTCTCGTCATCAGGCGACACGTCGATTATCACCTTGTCGCCTTCCTTGTAAGTGCTGCGGATGAACTGCTCTGCGAGCGGGTCTTCCACAAGGCGCTGGATGGCTCTTCTGAGCGGTCTCGCGCCGTATACCGGGTCGAAGCCCTCCTTCGCCAGGATCTCCTTGGCCGCCTCTTTGTATTCCATGAAGCGCTCCTGCGCCTCGATCTCCTTCTTGACCCTGTTCATCATCAGATCGACGATGTCCCTGATCTCCTTCTGCGACAGGTGGTGGAAGACGATGACCTCGTCGAGGCGGTTGATGAACTCGGGCTTGAAGACCTTCTTCGTTTCCTCGAGGATCTTCTTCTTCATCCTCTCGTACTTCGCTTCAGTCGAGCCTTCGTCTTTGACCGTCCTGAATCCCATCTCTGTCTCTGCCATCGTCCCTGATGTTCCGATGTTGGAAGTCATTATTATCACGACGTTCTTGAAGTTGACGATCCTTCCCTGCGAATCTGTCAGCCTTCCATCCTCGAGCACCTGCAGAAGGATGTTGAACACATCGGGGTGGGCCTTCTCGATCTCGTCGAGCAGGATTACCGAGTATGGCTTTCTCCTGACAGACTCGGTGAGCTGTCCGCCCTCTTCGAAGCCCACGTATCCCGGAGGCGCTCCGACGAGTCTGGAGACTGCAAATTTCTCCATGTACTCGGACATGTCGATCCGGACCAGCGAGTCCTCGTCGTCGAACATGAACTCGGCCAGCGCTTTTGCTAGCTCTGTCTTTCCGATACCGGTCGGGCCCAGGAACAGGAACGTGCCTACAGGCTTCTTGGCGTCCTGCAATCCTGCCCTCGCTCTTCTTATGGACTTTGATATCACGTTGATCGGCTCGTCCTGCCCGATCACTCTCTTGTGAAGCTCTGCCTCCATGTTCAGCAATTTCATCGATTCGGTCTCGGTGAGCTTCGTAACAGGTATCTTCGTCCACTGCGATACGATGAAGGCTATCTCTTCATCTGTCACGGTGTTGATCCTGTCGCCCTTGTTGTTCTTCTTCTCCTGCCAGTCCTTTTCCAGCTCCTCCTTCTTCTTGCGGAGCTTTTCCTCTTCCTCTCTGAACTTGGCTGCCTTCTCGTACTCCTGGGCTTTGATTACAGCCTCTTTCTCTTCCCTGATCTTCCTGAGCTTCGCGTCGACCTGCCTCAGCTCCGGCGGCGGAAGGGTGGATTGGAGTCTGACTCTCGATGCGGCTTCATCCATCACGTCGATGGCCTTGTCCGGCAGGAAGCGGTCACTGATATATCGATCCGCCAGTTTGGCCGACATCACCAGCGCCTCATCGGTTATACGGACCTTGTGGTGCGCCTCGTAACGGTCCCTGAGCCCCTTCAGGATGTCTATAGTCTCATCCACCGTTGGCTCGTTGACTGTAATCGGCTGGAATCTGCGCTCGAGGGCGGCGTCCTTCTCGATGTACTTTCTGTACTCATCGAGCGTCGTAGCGCCGATGCACTGCAATTCTCCGCGGGAGAGGGAAGGCTTCAGGATGTTCGATGCGTCGATTGCTCCTTCCGCGGCGCCTGCCCCCACGATTGTGTGGAGCTCATCGACGAACAGGATTATCTCTCCGGCTGCCGCCCTTATCTCTTCCATCACGCGCTTCAGGCGCTCTTCGAACTCGCCTCTGTACTTGGTGCCGGCGACGAGCCCTGCCAGATCGAGGGCTATCACGCGCTTGTCCCTGAGCAGCTCTGGCACGTCGGATTCAATGATCCGCTGCGAGAGGCCTTCCACGATGGCCGTCTTTCCCACGCCGGGCTCTCCAATAAGCGCCGGGTTGTTCTTTGTTCTTCTGGAGAGCACCTGGATTACTCTCTCTATCTCCTGATGGCGGCCGATGACCGGATCCAGCTTGTTTTCCCTCGCCAGCTGAGTAAGATCGCGGCCGTACTGGTCCAGGGTCGGAGTTCTGGTCCGCTCCTTCATCGGTGTGGGTGTGCTCTCCACTCCGAGGAGCTTCGTTATCTCGGCCCGTATCTTTGCAGGCTCCACTCCAAGGTTCGACAGCACGCGCGCCGCCACGCCCTCTCCCTCCCGGATCAGGCCGAGCAGCAGGTGCTCGGTGCCGATATAGTTATGAGTGAGGCTGCGCGCCTCTTCAAAGGCAAGCTCGATGACTCTCTTTGCCCTTGGCGTGAAGACCATCTCCTGCTGGGTGGTCTTTCCGCCCTTCCCCACCAGGGATTCCACTTCCTGGCGCACTTTCTGCAGGCTTATTCCAAGGTTCTCGAGCACTTTCGCCGCTACACTCTCGCCTTCACTTATGATTCCGAGAAGGAGGTGCTCCGTACCGATGTAATTGTTGCCCAGTCGCTGCGCTTCTTCCTGAGCCAGGACTATCGAGCGTCTAGCCCGTTCTGTAAAAGGTTCCCACATATATGACTTCCTCCTTTACATATTGCCATAACACTGTTATCCACTGTGAAACGGGTTCCCAATATACTGGAGATTGCAGAATCACCGGATGGATTCAGAAATTCTTCGACGCAGGGCACTTTTTATCCTCTAACTGCCTCTGTCTGTAAGGATTTGCAAAGCTCATCGAAAGAGATGCCGGAAAGGGTCAGGCAGCATGTGTCAGCGCAGGGGGAGACAGGAGCGGCTGCAGGGGCTTCGAGAGGAGAGATCGCGGCGCTTCCCGGCTTCAGTCTGTAGTGAGGAGGAAAATGGAGATGGCGGTAAGAATAATATCCTTCAGACAGTATGCTCGAAAGAGCACGTCACAAGCCGCTTCCGCTCAGGGAGAGGCGGAATTGCTTTTTATACGCCTGCCTGCTTTGGCTATTCTCAAGAATTAGGAGCATAATATCATGTGCGGTATAGTGGGATATGTCGGGAAGAAGGAAGTCGTCCCCCTGCTGATAGGAGGCCTGCGGAGGCTGGAATACAGGGGATATGACTCGGCCGGAGTCGCAGTCGTGTCGAAGGGCGGCCTTCTTGTCAAGAAGAGCGTCGGCAAGCTGATTGAGCTGGAGAAGATGATAAAGACTGAGAGCCTCGAGGGTAATCACGGAATAGGCCATACGAGGTGGGCGACTCACGGCAGGCCTTCAGATATAAACGCCCATCCCCACACGGACTGCAGCGGAACGCTCGCCCTGGTCCACAACGGCATCATAGAAAACTACCTCGAGCTGAAAGAGCGCCTGAAGGCGGAGGGCCACAGATTCCTGTCCGATACTGATACGGAAGTGCTGGCTCATCTCGTCGAGAAGTATTACACCGGCGCGCTCGAAGAGGCTGTGCACAAGGCGGTCAGCGAAGCCAGGGGCTCGTACGCGCTGGGTGTGCTGAGCTCCAGAGAGCCGGGAAAGATAGTGGGGGCGAGAAAAGAGAGCCCTCTCGTGGTTGGAGTCGGTGAAGGGGAGAACTTCCTGGCTTCGGATATCCCGGCATTTCTCTCCCACACGCGCGACGTGGCGTTGCTGAACGACGGGGAGATAGTTGCGCTCACCGAGGATTCGCATAAAATATACGGCGAGGGCATGAAAGAGGTCAGCCGCCCCAGTTTCAGAGTGCTCTGGGATTCCATGATGGCCGAGAAGAGCGGATACAAGAACTTCATGCTCAAAGAGATCTTCGAGCAGCCCAGGAGCCTCACGCAGACCATGCAGGGCAGGTTCAAAGACTCGAAAATAGTCCTCGAAGACGCCAACCTCACGCCTGAAGTGCTGAAGCGCATCAGGAACATAACGATAGTCGCCTGCGGAACAGCCTTTCATGCCGGCATCATCGGAAAATACATAATCGAGGAAGTTGCAGGCATCCCTGTCGAGCTGGATGTAGCCTCCGAATACAGATACAGAAACCCCATCGTCTCAGAAGAGAATCTCTTCGTGGCGATTAGCCAGTCCGGCGAGACGGCTGACACGCTGGCGGCCTTGAAGGAGGCCGCCAGAAAGGGAGCCCACACTCTGGCCGTGACTAATGTTGTGGGGTGCTCGATAACGAGGGAAGTGGATGGCGTCATCTATACGAGGGCGGGCCTCGAAGTCGGCGTGGCGGCCACGAAGACTTTCACGGCCCAGGTGCTCGTGATGTACCTGCTGGCCCACTATCTGGCCCAGGAGAAGGGCCTGATCGACAGGTCCAGGATGACAGAGGTGATAGAGAAACTGGAAGAGCTGCCGCGCCTTGTGGAGCGCCTGCTGAAGAACCGGGAGAAGATAAAGATAATCGCCAGCAAGTTCCAGAAGAGCCGCGATTTTCTCTATCTTGGAAGGCATATAAACTATCCGGTCGCTCTCGAGGGAGCGCTGAAGCTGAAAGAGATTTCGTATATCCACGCCGAGGGCTATGCAGCAGGCGAGATGAAGCACGGGCCGATAGCTCTTGTCGACAGGATGTGCCCCACTGTCGTAATCCTGACGAAGAATCAGGTCTATGAGAAGATGCTGAGCAATGTCAAGGAGGTCGCCGCAAGGGAGGGCTTCGTCATCGGCGTCGCCACCGAAGGGGACCTCCACGTGGGAGAATATCTCGATCACGTGATATACGTGCCTGAGACAGATCCTCTGCTGTCGCCGATACTGTCCATCATCCCTCTTCAACTGCTGGCCTACTATATCGCCGACAGGAAGAGAAGGGACGTGGACAAGCCGCGCAACCTAGCAAAGAGCGTCACTGTTGAATGACAGGGAGGCGTTCCGGAATCCGGGCTGTTTTAAAAAACCTGCCCGCAGGGACTTTTCAAGCCCTGCTTTCTGTGATATTATAGAGAAAATTGCCTTTTATCCGGTATCTGTATAAAGAGACGAAAAACTCTTCAGGGGAGAGAATCTCATGCCAATATATCGCTATACCGCACAGTCCAAGGATGGCAAGCTCATCAACGCATCGATAGAGGCAATGAATCTGAACCTAGCCATCGACACTCTCACCGCCAGCAAACTCAAGATCCTCGAAATAAAGCCGCTCCGGTTCGATCCCTTCGCTTTCGTCAGAAATATGGCCCCCATCAAGAGGGAGGCCATAGTCATGATGACCAGAAGGCTCGGAGCCATGCTCAAGGCCGGCCTTCCGGTAGCCAGAGCGATGCAGGTACTTCACGATCAGGAGGCGGACAGAAAGCTCAAATCAGTGCTGATGAACGTGCTGCACGATATCAGGGTCGGCTCCACGCTGTCGTGGTCGCTTGCCAAGCACCCCGGAGTTTTCGGCTCGCTTTTCATCAGCATGGTCAAGGTGGGAGAGACGACAGGCGATCTGTCGCTGATGTTGGATAAGCTCTCAGATTTTCTCGAAAGGGACCTGAGAGTCAGGAAGCAGGCCGGCTCGGCGATGTCATATCCCGCCTTCGTTTTCGTATTCTGTATCGGCACGGTGGCAGGCATCTTCCTCTACGTGCTGCCTCAGATATTCCAGGTCTTCGACGCCCTTTCGTCGGATCTGCCTCTCCCTACGAAGATAATGCTGTTCGTGATCAATACGCTCAAGAATCCATATGTGCAATTGGCCACCCTGCTGGGCGGCATCTACTACTTCATATATTTCAAGGACTATATCAAGACTTCTGAAGGCAAATTCAGATTTGACAAGATGAAGCTGACCCTTCCGCTGCTGGGAAACCTCAACAGAAAGCTCCTCATCGCGCATTTCTGCCGCGCCATGGGAGTGCTCCTCGCGACAGGCATCCCCATCCTGAGAGCTCTCGAGATCCTCGTGGAGTTCATGGACAACGATTTCTTCAAACAGGTCGTTCTGAAGCCGATGTATGAAGAGATCAAGGAGGGAAGCAGCGTTACGCAGGCGATTCACAACCAGCAGTCCTTCTTCCCGCTGATGACAATAAACATGATAGCCGTAGGAGAGAATACAGGCGAGATGCCTCAGATGCTTCAGAAGATATCGTCGTTCTACGACGGCGAGATCATATATGCGCTCGAGACCTTCCTTAGCCTGCTCGAGCCTCTGATGATCGTCTTCATGGGTCTCGTGGTGTGCTTCGTGCTGCTGTCAATCTTCCTGCCGCTCTACTCCATCATAATCAACCTGGGGTAGGGAGCGGGCCCGTGGCAATCGACGGATGACTGAAAATAAAACAAACGCCATCAGGCTCTCCTGGTGGCGTCAATATTTTCCCATCAGACTCTGCGGCTGCAGACCGCCTGTCTCCTTATACATTCCGCAAGGCGCAATCCGGGCGGATGGCGTCATATCGCCTGTGGATGGGCATCACGCCGAACTCACTTCGATGCGGGAACAGGAGGCGGCGGCTCTGTCGTCTTGGCCTTGGCCCTCATCTTTGCGGGAGACGGCTGCTCCTCCTCGTATCCCTGCAGGAAGCTGAGCATGTCAGACAGGACTGTCTTGGCCAGGAATACGACGTACTGGCTCTCGATTGTCTTCAGGATGTCGAGCTGGCACAGCAGGTATTCCCCCTTCCCCTCTCTGAACGAGCCCACTATGGCGCCTGTGACGCCTGAGAGCTTGTTGTATGCCGTAATCATCGCCTTGTCAACGTCCCTGCCGTTCACCTTGAAGTAAATCTGTGTGACGCCGAAAGGATAGATGTTCTTCTCAAGCTCCGCCACCTTGGTCTTCTTCCAGATATTGGATTTGACCGTGAAGAAGACCTCCTCGTCAAACTTCTTGAGCGGTATGAAGCTCGGAGCGACGGGCATCGAAGCAGTGCTCTCGATGCTGTGCGGGAGCAGAAGCACTCTTCCGCCCTCCTCGACGTACGCTTTGATCAGGTACAGGTGGTTCTTGATATTGGCGCTCATCTCGTTTTCGATTATGATGGCCCTCGGAAGCTCCATCCCCTTCTTCCTGGTCAGCAGTTTGCGCTCTTCGGATATCAGCTCGCTCGTGAACGGCACGGCCTTGAATCCGAGCGTCTCGAGCGCTTTCGTGGTGCGCCCTTCAGGGCCCTCGACGACGATCAGCTCTTCCCGCTTGAAGAGCTTTCTCGTCGTGACGAACTTGATATACCTGTAACCATAATAGCCGAGACCGGCCAGCAGGAATATCACGAAGGTGGACAGTATGGGCGACAGGAATATGACTTTCTCGAGAGGCGTCTCTACCCTTTGGATGCGCAGCTTCTTGCCGTATCTGAACTTCGATTCGCCGAACTTCCACATCTTCGAAGGGTCCACGTAGCCGAATATCTTGGTCGTGTCTATGTTGATGTCGAACTTGGTTATCTCCGCCGAGTAGATGATCCTGCCGTCGAGCATCACTTCCATGGACTGGGCGAAGTAGAATGTTTTCCCGTCCTTGTTGTAGGTGGTGAAGTTCTTGTAATATGCGTCTATCGGCTTGTTCGTCTCAGGATCCGAGTACTGCAGCTTCATTATGTAGTTGTACTTCTTGTTCAGCCAGAGCGTCATCTCGCCGCGGGCTGTCGTGGATATGTCCAGGACGTAGCAGTCTTCGTTATAAACCTTTTCGGTACCCGCCACGCTCGTATAGTTTTCAGGGATTTGCGCTTTCAAATCGTAGGGAAAGACAAGGTTTATCGCGTGCATCTGGCTCGTGAGATCGCCTCGGAATGTCTCGGTGTTGGCGATCATCGGAGTCGCGGACGGCGTCTGTGTGAGAGTTTTATCAGGCACGAAGACCACTCCATTTCCTGTCGGAGACGGTGAAGGCGAAGGCGATACCGCAGCCGCGGGAGATGGCGTTGCGCCTGGCGACAGCGACGGGGATGGAGTGGGAGATGGTGAAGGCGAGCTCTCGACCGGATATGACACCGTGAAGGGCTCGCGTAGCATCATTCTCACGCCGTCGTCGCTGACGAGCTCCATCTTCCTGTCCGTGGAAAGCTCTAACATCAGGTTGAAGTAGTTGGGCCGGTAGAAGCTGACCTTGCCTTTGTACGGCACCGCTCCGGAAGCCTTCTTCGCCTCGGGAAAGAGCTTCTCCAGGTAGGCAGGGTCCTGCTTCATCACTATAATGTCTGCCTGGTAGTTGTTGATAATCTTGGGCGGCTCGTACAGCTTCTCGAGCAGCTCCTTGGCCTTTGGCGCGGCCAGAGACGGCGCGGAGCATGCAAATGCCAGAAGGACGAGGTAAAGCAATGCTAAGGTGGTGTTTCCGGTAGTTTTCAAAGTGAAGTCCCCTCCCGAGTTTGTCGCTATTTTAAATATATGCAAAAATCAACCTCTTGTCAATCGCGCGCAGGCACTATATTGAAGCGGTATCAGTCTGATTTTGACGTCCCGCTCTTTCAGAAATACAGCTTGAGCCCCCCCTGGAAGCCGTCGACGCTGTATCCATCGAAGACATCCCTGTTGTAGCCGAGAACGAACGATGACTCGTCGTTTAATCTGCAGGTCATGAACGCTCCGCAAGAGCTCAGCAGCACGGCGTACTGGGTATAGACGCTCGAGATGTCGTTATCCACCGCGTTGATTCTCCTGCCGACGGCTCCTCTGAGCTGCAGGCTGACTGAAGGCGACATCTGCCAGTTTATTCTCTCCTGCACAGCCGTCCCGCTCCTGGAGTCGGAGCTCCGGGGATCGATGCTCGAAGAGTCATTGACATAGAGCTTCGTATTGAAGCTCAGCTTCGGGGTGGGAGCATAATACAGTCTCGCGTTATACTGCTTCATCGTGAAGCGCGGGTTGGAAGTGTAGTAATAAGCCGCTCCGGCGGCCAGGTTCTTTCCCACCCGGTGGATCAGCTCTCCGCCGTAGATCGTCGTCAGATCGCCGAGCTGGTTGGTCAGGCGGAAACAGTCGAACTGGTATGAAAACCTGTTCTTGTAAGTGAAGTATCCCCCGACGGTATTGTAATCCTCCCTGAATTTGCCGAATCCGAAGGGCCTTGGCGGCTCGATGTACACGGTGCTCTGATATCCATACCAGATCTTGCTCTCGTTCGGGAAATGGAAGAGCAGAAACGAAGAGGTGATGTGTGACGCCTCGCCTGTGCTATACTGTGAGTAAGTAAAATACTGGTTGAACTCGACTTTCGGCGTCTGATCTGCAATGGCCTGCGAGGAGCACAGAGCTGTAATCAGTGCGACCAGTAGAAATACGTGCGTCGGTGATTTCATATCTTCCATCTGCCGGGCCAGGCCGGCCATGCGTTTAAGCGATTGCGGCCCTTCCGGACAGCTCAGGAGAAGCCGCTCTGCATTACATTCAACAGTGCCTTATTGAAGCCCTGCAAACAGTCAGATCACCCCTCTGTATCCGCCGATTCGCTTCCTGAGGCCCGTATTCATTATCGACGCCCTCACTATGGTCCACTCGCCGTACCTGTCGTTTATCCTGTCGAGCGCCGCGACGAGGCGGTGTGACTTCCGGTCCTCCGGGAAGAGGGGGATTTGGCGGTAGTGCTGCAGCAGATTGCTCACCGAGACTCCTATCAGCCTCACTCCGCCGCGGTAGCAGAGGGAGTCCATGATGGAGCAGGCCTCCATGTATATTCTGTATCCATCGTCTATGTAGTCGCCGATCGTGCGCTGTCTGTGGAGGGTCTGGAACTCAGGGGTGCGGAGGATCAGCGTGACCGTCCTTCCGCTGTAGTGATCGTGCCTCAGCCGTCTCCCGACCCTCTCGGAGAGGCGGAGCAGCACCCGCTTCACCTTGTCCATGTCGTATGAGTCCTTCGGGAGCGTGTAGCTGTGCCCCATCGATTTGTAAGGCGGATTCAGGTGGTATGGAAGAACGGGAGAGCTGTCCTCTCCCAGGCTCATGCGGTGAAGTACCGCTCCGATCACGCCGAAGCGCCTTACGAGGGACTCTTCAGGCGTGGCCCGCAGTTTGTCTATGGTGTCGATTCCGGCGTTGATGAGGCGCCGCTCCATCCTGTCTCCGATGCCGCAGAGATCTGATAGCTTCATCCTGGACAGGAGTGACGGCACGTCCTGGGGGGCCACCACCACGAGGCCGTCAGGCTTTTTGAGGTCTGAGGCGAGCTTGGCTATCAGCTTTGAAGGCCCGATGCCGATGGAGCACCTCATCCAGTCGCCCAGCTCCTCCCTGAGCCTCTTCTTGATCTCGCCGGCCACTGCCACGGCGCCGCCGAACCGGGCCTGGGTCCCGGTGACGTCGAGAAAGGCCTCGTCGATGCTGAAGATCTCCAGAACCGGCGTGTAATTCTCGAATATGGAGATGAACTGCTGGGTTACGTAGACATACTTTTCCTGGTCGCCCTCCACGATGACGGCGTGAGGGCAGAGCCTCAGAGCCTCCTGCATGGGCATGCCCGACTTTATGCCGTACTTTTTGGCCTCGACCGATGCTGCCGCTACCACGGTGCGGGTAAGAAGGCTGCCTCCCACGACTATGGGCCGGCCTCTGAGCAGCGGATTGGCCTGCTGCTCGACAGTGGCGAAGTAGGAGTTCATATCGATGTGAAGTATTGTCCGGGGCTGTGAGGGCATGCTTCCGTTCTCCATGCTGCGGTGATTGCCCTTTCGAAATGTGCTTCCTTTTGAGGCTTACGGGTGATAGCGCCTTATCACGCCGACCACCTTGCCGTTGATGGTGAAGCCGTCTTCCGGGTATATGTCGCTGTAGTCATAGTTCAGAGCGCGCAGGAAAATCTTTGAGTTTTTCCTTGCCAGCTCCTTGACCGTGGCTTCGCCGTCGATTATCGCCACGACCATGTCGCCTATCGAAGCGTAGCTCTGAGGCTTCACGACCACGTAGTCGCCGTCCTTCAGCTCGGGATCCATGCTGCCGCCCTTCACCTTCAGCAGAAAGAACGACTCGCCGCTCCCCCAGAAGGAGGAATCGAGCACCACGCTCTCGTCGCGGTTTTCTATCGCAGGTATCGGCGGGCCTGCGGCAATTCTGCCTGCGAGCGGAAGGCCTGCCGCAGTTGAATCGGATATTGCAGCTGCGTTTATGTGGATTCCCCTGGAGCAGTGCTCGAGGGTGATGAGCTTTTTCCGCTCCAGCGCCTTCAGGTGCATTCTGACTGCGTTGAGGGATACTATCCTGAAATGAAGGGCGATCTCCCTGATTGTGGGGGGATATCCGTTCTCGCGGGCGTACTCGACTATGTAGTCAAAAACGGCTTTCTGGCGCTGCGTGACTGTCTGGGGCATGATGTCGATACCTCTCTCTGATCTTATTGTAAAGATACATATGTATCCTCGTCAATCCTTTGTGGAAGCTCAGTGGGAAGGAATTCTGATGAATGTATCGGCTGTAATATCGAGATTATATATTTTTCTTGCTTTTTCGCAATAATTCATCCGATTCTGCCGTGTTGCGTCCTATTGGAGCCTCAGGCGGAAATGGCGCATCCAGCTTCCACCGGGCCTCCTGGAGGCCGGGAAGTCCTGTGCCGTCTGCCCGGCGTTTCCTGTGTGGATTGCGGAGATGTCATGACATGCAGGATACAAAAGTGTATCATTTTTTCAGATCGATGCGGTGAAAATAAGCATGCAGAGTGTAACAATGGTGAAATGGAGAGAATGCGGAGATGGGGATGAATTATCAATATACGTTTGTTTTGCGAAAGACGGACCTCTTTATCGTCTTACTCTCCCTCTCTCCACGCTCCCCACCTCTCCATGCTTACACATCTTGAATGGCTTCCTTTCTTTTTCTGGATAGCAATTCTGAAGCAATCCCGGGATATTGCTCAGTATTTATTGCGTCTTTCTGGCAGTGTTTCTGGCAGAAAAGCTGCCCGAGGATCGATTTTGTTTCAAATCGTCATTATAATGCCGTTGAATTACGACATATTCATGCAATGGAATATCAGTGGATTGAGCGCTTTCTCCGAGGATTTCTCTGCAATATGTCAAAGTATATTAGATGCGTCTTCCTGAAAAGCACCCCATGCAGAGGGTGGCTTATGCAGGCAAGGGCAGCCCGGGAGGAATTGATGGATGAACAGAAGGCAAGGGAGAGTCTCGACGAGCGCCTGGAGATGACTCTCCGCAGGGAGCTGAAAAGGGCGGGGCGCCACAAGGAGCCGCTGTCCCTGGTGCTGATAGAATGCTACATCGAGAATGCAGATTACAGGAAGAGCGCCTTCGTGCCGCTTGTCAAGCAGGTGGCGGCTCTGATAAGGAAGATCATACGCGATGAAGATACTGAGATGATTCTCGGCAGATATCTTCTTCTCATTCTGCCTGTCACATTTCCCGACGGCGCCCACATCGTGACGGCCAAGATCGTCAAAAAGCTCTCCACTGCTGCGTTCAAAGGGCTCGAGGAGTTTCCGGGCCTTCGCTTTCACCTCGTATTCGGCTATTCCCACTTTCCCAATGACGGCACCGAGAGGGAAGAGCTTCTGGCGGCGGCGCGGAGCTCCCTCAAAGACGAGAAGAAGAAGCTTCTCGAGAAGCTCTGCTGAGCGAAAAGCCTCTCACTCAATGCCTTCCAGGGCGGTTGAGCCTCCGGCTGCGATTTCAGGCATCCTGCTTCCGCATTTCATGCAGAATCTGCCGCCTGCAGGCGCCGCGGCTCCACAGGCTTTGCAGAATGGCGCTGAGGGCTCAGGCTCGCCTTCCCGCATCTTCCCTCCGCATTTCATGCAGAAGAGACTCTCTTCAGGCATTGAATTTCCGCAGTGAGGGCATATGCATGCCGGGCCTGCAGGGCCGTCTTCCTTCTGCGGGTTGAACCGGTATATGGACATGGCCTGCGCCTTTTTTGTCAGCCATATTGCAATGATCCACAAAATGCCGACAAGCGGGAATATTGTGAGGATCAGCAATACCTTCTGACTGAAGAGCACGAAATCGAACACAGTATGCGCAAAGGCTGCCGCAAAGAGGCCTGTGAGCAGGTATAGCGAGGTGAAGGATTTATCCGCAAACCTGGCTTTCCCGAACCAGTAGCCCATTATCACGCCGTACAGCGCATGTCCCGGAACGCTCAGCAGCGCCCTGAGTATGCCGACTGAGACCCCGTTTGAAAACACGTACAGGATGTTCTCAAGCGCGGCGAAGCCAAGGGAGGCGGCGACTGTGTAGGTTATGCCGTCGTAAGGCTCATCGAATTCTGGCGAGCGATAGACCCCGAGGTAGATTACGAGAAACTTTACGAACTCCTCCACGAAGCCCACGCAGATGAAGATCGATATGAAGAGGGCGGGAAGATCGCGGGGATCCTTCCAGGCCGGGAAGATCTGGGAGTACAGCGTTTCCGCAATCAGTGCCGGTATTACGCTCAGAACCCCGAAGCCGAAGACCTTCAGCACAACCTTTTTGGGCTCAGGCTCGAAGCGGTCGAGCCAGTAGAAAAGAACGAGCAGGGCAATCACCGGTGCGAGAGAAAGAGCTAACAGGTGCATCCTCTGACCTTTCCATGACCTGAACTTTCCGGCTCGCCGCACCACATATCATGCGGTCCGCTGTTACTGGTATTCCTTGAATATTTCCGATTTCTTCGAAGTCTTTATCACCGCCGGCTGGTTTTCTTCCTTTTCCAGCTCAGATGGCGTGGCTGGGATGATAGGAGTAGGCGGCGCCGAGTTCCTTGTCTCTTCTTCAATGTGAGGGATCTTGATGGTGTCTATATCAGGCTTTTCAGGGGTCCTCGGCTTCGGAGGCCCGTCGGCGGCAGTGGTGTGAACTGTCTCCGGATTATCGGCTCTCGAAGGCGGGGTCTCTATCGTCTGCGGCTCGTAGGAGCGATTGCCAGTCCTGTCTGACTGCTGGTTGTAGTCTGGAGGAGGAGGTATGGAGCTTTCCTGATATCCTGTGTCCTTCTGAGGGATCTGCTGGCCCTGTTTCCTCGTGTCCTTCCACTGCCTGAAGTTCTGTCCCACTATTATCGTGATGTCTTCGTCGTTTTCCTTCTTCCCCTCGTCGTCGCCCACATATTCAGAGGGGCCTACGAACTGCTCCATGCTGTTTGCCAGCTTCGGATCGTGTATGTGGTCGATTACCTTCGTGCAGGCATAATCCCGGCGATCTGCGTCGGCCACGCGGATTATCTTGTACCCGCTCTTCTCGAGCATATCGGCCACCTCGATGGCCTGCCCTTCAATGCCGCTGCCGTTCAGGACCCCGATCTTGAGGTCTGCAGGCGGAAGTGAGTTGTCTCTGAGGAGGAGTCTTCTGACCAGGTTGTTCTTTTCGTCTTCGAACGGAATTATGTAGCTCAGGCCGGCGTCGCCGCCGTCATCACCTTTGACGATACCAGTCTTCATGTTCCGCCGGTCGAAATCCTTGTACACTCTGGCGAGATCCATGAGCTGGGCGAGCGACAGATCCGTCTCGATGCCTTCCTTCACCACCTTGGCCAGCTTGTCTATCCTCGTCACGTTCGAAGGCTTCTTGAGCTCCCTGATCATGGCGTTCAGCACCTGCTGCTGCCTCCGCATCCTTCCCCAGTCGCCTTCCTCGTCATGCCTGAACCTGGCGTAGCCCACCGCCTCTTCTCCGTTCAGGTGCTGCGGGCCCTTCTTGAGATGGATGTGCAGGTGCCCCCAGTTGTCGTCGTAGTCCATGTCCTTCATCACATCGACTTCGACACCGCCTATGGCGTTTATCAGGTTCGTTGTGGTCTGCACCTTCAGAATCACGTAGTGATCGACCTGTATGCCGAGAAATTTCTCTATCACGCGCTTTGCCATGTCGAGCCCGCCGATGGCATAGGCGGCGTTGATCTTGTCGAAGCCGTGCTCGTCGGAGAGATTGACCCATGTGTCGCGCGGGATCGACAGAACATTGAGAGCTTCGGCATTTTTATCAACCGAAGCGAGAAGTATGGTGTCCGTTCTCGCCCCCTTGGTGTACACCAGGTTCTTGTCTGTCCAGTTGTTGTCCACTCCGAGGCAGAGGATTATCATCCTGTCCTTGTTGTCAAATGCGACTCCGCCGGGCTTCTTGACGCCGAAGTTGATGATGTCCACGATGGTGTTGTGCGCGTCCGGCGGAGTGATGTAATAGATGTAAGCGAAGCCGGCAATGAGAACCACAAAGGCGCAGAAGAAAACGACCAGGCTGAAAAGCAGGAGCCTTTTGATCCAGGAAGGCGGGTTTTTCTTGAAAGTCAGCTTGTCTATCTTTGCCATCCTATGTCCTCCTGACAGGGCCTGGTTGAATCAGGTGCTGCGTTTGGTTCTGCCGGGCAGTAATGATCCATATTATATATTAAATTTCGAAAAAAGGGAAGAAATCCTTTCAATTATTGTTGACTCCTCTGAATCAATGGAATATACTTTCACTGGTATAATCATGCACAGGGGTATCCTGAAAGCTGAAAATGGCAAATCCACAGTCGTCCTCCCATGCCGTGCGTCTCAAAAAGAGCCTCGGTCAGCATCTGCTGGCTGACACGCGATTTCTCGACGATATCGTCAGCCGCTCATCGCTGGAGGCCGGCGACAGAGTCCTCGAGATCGGGGCCGGTTCAGGCCTTCTGACTGAAAGGCTTCTCAGGCGCGTCAATCAGGTCGTGGCCGTCGAAGTGGACAGGCAGTTCGAGTACCATCTCGGCAGGCTGAAAGCGGCATACCCTGATTCGCTGACTCTGATGTTCGACGATATCCGCGCCGTTTCGCTCCATGGCCTTCTGGGCGGCGCAGCCGGGAAGTGGAAGGTTGTTGCGAACATTCCCTATTATATCACCGCCCCTCTGCTGGAGATATTGCTGGTCGAATCATCCGGCCTTTTCTCCGATCTGTTCCTGCTGGTGCAGAAGGAGATCGCAGTGCGCCTCGAGGGGAGCGATCCCCGCGAAGTGAGCTCGCTGTCATTTGTCTCGCGCTACCATGCGGTGCCGACAGTGCTTTTCGATATACCTCCTTCTGCGTTCATGCCTCCGCCAAAGGTGGATTCGGCGTTTATACATCTTGCCGTCAGAACCGCTCCGCCAGTCAGCGCTCCGAGGGAGCAGCTGTTCAGGCTTATCAGAACGGCTTTCGGACAGAGAAGAAAGGGTATAAGAAACTCTCTCAAAGCCCTTTCTCCCGCCTGTGACGCCGCTCTCAGCTCGGCGCTGGAGAAGTGCGGGATAGCGCCGCTGGAAAGACCTCAGAACCTTTCGCTCGAAGATTTTGACCGCCTCGCCAATGCGCTTTCAGATTCACTGTGAGCCGCCGGTGGAGGCGCAGCCCCTCAGGTAGATTATAGCACGACGATGTTGCGCTGCAGTTACATTCATGTATCAGGACAATAACAGAGGGGCGCATAATTCACGCCCCTCGTCTATCACTCTATGCTTTTTTCATCATCCCGGGGGATGATGAATGCTACTCCTTGACTTTTGTCGCCAGCGCTATCGATGTAAGTCCGGCTTTCTTGGAGCAGTCCATTGCAAATATCACTTTTCCATATTGCACGTCCGTGTCTCCGTTGATGACCACCTTGTTCGTGTTCTTCGATTTTGCGAGCTTCTTCAAATAAGCTTCCAGGTTGTTGGTCGCTATCTTGTTCGCGCCGACATAGACATCTCCGTTTCTCGCGACAGATAGAACGATCTGGGACTGCTGAGCCTCTTCCTTGGAGGAGACTCTGGGAAGCTTTATATTGAATCCTGTCTGTGAGATCGCTGTAGATGCGATCATGAAGATGATCAGAAGCACCATGATGCAGTCTGTAAGCGGTGTAATGTTGATGGTGGCCATGACTTCTTCGTCGCCATCGCCGGCGCTCATTGCCATGTCGGGAGCCTCCTTTCTGTGCTGTTACTTGTCGCGTCCCTTCGACATCTTTTCCATGACGACCGGTGCCCTGAGATCCTCAGGCAGAGGCTCATCGGCATCTGAAAGCACGAGCATCTCGGCCAGTCTCGAGCCTGAGATCTTCATCTGCGAAGTTGTGTTCTTTACCCTCGTCTTAAAGTAGTTGAAGAATATCGAGGCGGGGATTGCAACGAAGAGCCCTGCCGCCGTTGCCGTGAGAGCCTCGGCAACGCCTTTGGCCACAACTGCAGGTCCTGTCGCTCCTTTGAGGGCGATATCGCTGAAGGCGCGCATGATGCCGAGAACCGTTCCCAGAAGACCGATGAAGGGAGCGATGACGGCGAGTGTTCCTATATAGTTCAGGTTCTTGTCGAATTTGAGGGATTCCTCCGATATTGATGAGCTCATGGCCTCCTCTATCTCTCCCCGCGGCTTTCCGGCACGAAGAAGCGCGACTTCGAAGACCCTTGCGAGGCACCCCTGTATCTGTCTGCAGAAGTTGATGGCTGCCTCAAGCTGTTTGTTCTCGATGAAGTAAGCCATCTGCATCAGCATCCATTCGTAGTCGAGGCTCATCTTCCAGAAGAAGTAGTAGCGCTCGAAGACAAGCCCGATGAGTAGAACCGAGCACAGCACGATGCAATACATTGTAAGGCCGCCCTGGTTGAGGAACTGGATCACTGCTCCGATTGGGTTTGTTTCTTCCAAAATTATCTCTCCCTTCTTGCGACTTAATAGTACTCCAGGCAGGCTGAAAACTGTTGTCGTGATAGATTCTACAAATTATGCGCTGTGCCTTCTTTTATGTTTATAGATATGAAGACAATCAGCTTTTTATTCCGGGGCGCTGAGCCTGCCTGTGCAGCAGTGCCGGCCACAGATTTCATCCCTGGTCCTCACTCAGCTTCTTCATTGTGCCTTTTTCGAACATAGCCACGAATACATCCACGACTTCGGGATCGAGTTGCGTTCCCTTCACTTCCTTCAGCAGGCCCAGGGCGGCTTCGGTCGACATGCCTTTCCTGTAAGGGCGATCCGTCGTGAGGGCGTCAAACGTGTCCGAGACGCTCAGTATCCTGGCACCGAGCGGTATCTCCTCGCCTTTTTTGCCGAAGATGTAACCCTTCCCGTCGAAGCGCTCATGGTGGGAGTAGGCGAGCACTACAGGTATCTTCTCAGACAGCTTGCTTCTGCCTTCGAAGAGCTCCTTGACGGCCATGGCATGTCCTTTCATGACGGCGTACTCGTCGTCGTCAAGCTTGGCCTGTTTCTTCAAAATGGCATCGGGTATCTTGATCTTCCCTATGTCGTGGATGCGGCCCGCCCTTTCGATCTCGTCGATCAGATTCGGGCTGAGACCCATCTCGGCGGCTATCGAGCGGGAATATGTGGCGACCCTGTCTGAATGGCCGTAAGTGTAATGATCGCGCGCATCGAGCGCGTTGGCGAGCGAGTCTATGAACTGCCCCATCTCCTCCTCGATCTTCTCGAAGTTCTTGCCCGCCCTGTGCATGGAATAGAGAGGGACTGCCAGAAGCACCAGAGCGGCTGGCTGCCGCTCGTACAGAAGGGCGAAGAGCAGGGCCAGCGGGCAGAGCATTACGACATAGATGGAAAAATCCGAGTAGTTGTCCCACCAGATCAGCGGCAGTTGCCTGAGGGGCCTGAGATCTCTCAGGATTATGGTCAGCGTCGAGATGAACGTCGCTATTGTGTAATAGACGATGAACATGGCGAAGACTGCCATGACGTTGTTCCAGTCACTCAGAATCCCGCTCCCCCTGTTGATCATCCCGTAGACGATGCCGGCAGGCGCTATCATCAGGATTCTGTTGAAGGGGCTCGTGAAGCCGAACAGTATCTGTCCCGGCGGCGGTATCAGCCTGCCCAATGTCACCCTTCCCCCGGCCTTCCTGAGCCTCTGATAGCGTCTCACAAGCGCGCGGGCCAGCAGGAAGACCTGGAATGAGAAGGAGCTGAGCGCTATTATCCAGGCGGCGGTGCCTGTTCCCTTCAGGAAAAGCGCGGCGAAGAGCGGGATCTCGTCCATGACCCACCGTGTTTTGCCTCCCTGTTTGATCATCTGGCCGCCTTTTTTCCTGACGGTTTTTTTCCTGAATATCCAGAAGGTCAGGTTTTCCATGTGAAGCAGAAAGCATATCACTGAAAAGACCAGGATGAAGATTACAGAGCCAATGCCTGCAGGGATTGTCGGGGTTACGGCGGCGAGAAGCGCTATACCCGCTGCTATCAGGAGGGGATATATTATCTTTTCAGGCAGGGAAAGCTCTTCTCGCATGCGGCGAAACCTCCGGAGGGAACAGTTCAATGGCCTGCATGATGATTCCTGTAATCGACGCCATCCGGTCAGATGGCTGTGATAACGTAAAAGGCATGGCGATGGATATGAAAAAGCGCCCTTTCAGGCGCTTCTGATTTCTAGTTGCCGCCGCCGTAGCTCGGGTAGTTGTCCGGGCCTTTGATTATGTAGTATTCTTCACTGTCTTCTTCCCTGGGCAGTATCACCGAAGAGACAGCCGGCTTCTCGGGTTTTATCTCCTCTGTTTCCACTGATTTACCGCCGTAGCTCGGGTAGTTGTCCGGACCTTCATCATCTCCCTTGATCCTGTATTCCTCTGTTTCGGCCTCGCCTGAAGCGCTGCTGACCCTGCTGTCCTGCAGGCTGATGAGGTTTTCAGGCGCAAGGTCGCCTATTGAGCATTTGTCGCCGTATGTCGGATAGTTGTCCGGACCTTCAGGGCCGGCATCCTTCTTCATAACTTCCTTTTTGTCGCTGTCCACTGAGAGCGGAAGCATGTTTCCGGAGCCGCCGATATTGTTTATTGTCATTGCGCACCTCGCTTTATGGACTGAACGTAGATAAATTCTGAGAGAAAATTCCCTCTTCCAATTTTATACCATGGAGGGAGGCGTGTAGTCAACAGAACAGGGCGCTCCGGCAGGGGGTATAAATGTTAAAAAATTGCTAACATTTGGACATCATGCCTCTTCCGGGCTATGTGGCAGGGATCCTGTGCCCGATATCCTCCACCGCCTTGATGAATGCGTCGACAACCATGGGATCGAACTGGGTGCCGCTCTTTCTCTTCATCTCATCAATTATTATCTCGAGCGGGACAGGGTCGCGGTATGATCTGGGCGACGCCATGGAATCGAATGTCTCTGCCACGGCGAGTATGCGGGCCCCCAGGGGGATCTCCTCGCCTCGGAGCCCTTTGGGATAGCCCGAGCCGTCGTACCATTCGTGGTGATGGTATATGCACTTGGCCTCGTACTGATACCACGACAGTTGCTGAGTCACTCTGTGGCCCATCTCGGGATGCTTCCGGATCTCCTCATACTCTTCGAAGGACAGCGTCTCGAACTTCCCTTTTTCCAGTATCTCGTCTGCGATGCCGATCTTGCCGAGATCGTGGAGCTTGCCTGCAGAGACTATCTTTTCGATCTCGTCGTCTTCGAGGCACATCTCCCTGGCTATCTCTCCGGCAGTCTGGGCCACATTGATCGAGTGGCTCCTGCTGAAAGGGTCGCGACTCTCGAAGGCGAGCGCCAGGTCTTCGATCGTTGAACGTGCTTCGCCGAGTATCTCGGCATAGTTTCTTATATAGCGATACATGGAGTAGACAGGCACGAGCAGCACGAGGCCGACAGGCTCAATCTGGAAGATGGTGACTGCCAGGAGTCCGAGAGGCACGAGCATGGCCATGTGGACCTTCAGGCTCCTCAGGTTGACCCGCCACATGTAGCGGATGTTGAGACGCATCGTGAATATTCTTTCTGCGCCTGTCAGCATGTGAAGTATCAGAAACACTATCAGAGAGCTCAGAATCAGCCAGGCGAGCTTGTGAAGGGTGGCGAATCCGGAGAAGAACTGCGGATCGCTCACTTGCGTCCTGTAGAGAATGCCTCCTGCCGTGAACGCCAGCAGCAGGTATATGGTCTCCCTGACTGTGGCGAAGAACGGCTCCTTCCTTATTCTGCTGCAGTAGAATGCCTTGAGCAGCCCTGAAGCCACGATGAGTATTGCTGTTATGAACGGGCCGAAGAGCAGTGTCGTGCTGTAGAAGACCGGAATGCCCATCATTATCTCGCCGTAGCGGAGTATCCGAACCTCCCACAGGCCTGTCGTGATTGCCAGGCCGAAGAAGATCAGCACCTGGAGGTGAAACGGCAGTCCGTTATTCTGGGCGCCAAAGGTGAGGCAGTCTCTGAAGGCTGTCAGGAATATCAGGACGACAACGGAAAGAGCCGACAGAAAGCTGAAGTATTCCCGCTCCCTGAAGCTGAAGCCCGACTTTCGATTTCTCGATGCACCTGTGCCGCTCATTGAAAAATCTGTCCGTTTCATCTATGATCCATGTGTCCGGAGGGTATTACTATTCCACATGCATGAGCGGTGCTCCTCGCATGCGCACAGTGCAACCGGGAATGCCTGCTCAAATGAGCACCGCATGGTGTGCCTGTATTTAACAGAATGTTAAAAATGTAAACTGACTCGCGTTACGTATCCGGGGGCCCGGCTTCACGAAGCTCTGTGCAGAGCTGATCCATTATCAGCCGGGATCATGCAGTGGTGCCCTCCAGAGTGGGGTGACATGCACGAAAGTCAAGTGCAGTCGCAAAAATCAATAATGTTAACATGTTAGAAACAATCTGTTAATATCTTGGCAACAGAATTTATTTATAATGAAGCTGGACAACGTGGGCTTTCTATTATCGCTTTAACAGGAGTCTGTCATCATGCAGTCGGCCGGAATGCCAGGTTTTATGAACTTTGGCCCTCAGACGCCAGCTCTCAGGGTTCAGCCCGGAATGGGAATGAACCTCATGAAGGGTCAGTTCGTCAACGGCCAGGTTCTCGGCAGGATGGGGAATCAGATGACGCTGCGCGTGGGACAGAATATAATGCACGCGGAGACGTCGACGCCGCTCGAAGTGGGGATGAAGCTCCAGCTCCAGGTAAAGGGTCAGACAGGAGAGGGCTCCCTGAGCCTCCAGCTGCTCAGGGCCCAGAGCTTCACGCCGATGACCGGTGAAGACCTCACTCAGACTATGACGGCGATGAAACTCCCTCTGAGCGAGGACAATGTCAAGACTGCCAAGGGAATGCTGCAGTCCGGCCTCTCCCTTACGAAGGAGAACTTCACGGAGATGAAGGAAGCGCTGGCCCAGCTTCCCAGAAGCCTTCCCACAGACACGCAGGCGGCTTCCTTCCTGAAGCTCAGCTCACTTCCTCTCACGCCTCAGAACATATCGACCTTATCCAATTTCATAACCAGTCACCCTCTCATCGGCGCTCAGCTCTTCGAGGTCCAGCACGAATTCAGAAATCTGACGTCCGGCAAGAACGAGAAGGTATCGCGCGAGACGATGGAGATGCTCGCAAAGGTGCCTGGCCTCCTCGGAGAATACATCCTCGATGGAAAGTCGAAGACCGGAAAGAAGAACTCAGGCGTTCCAAAGAAGATGGCCGGCCAGGTCGGCATCGAGAGGATGGCTCCGCACTTCGGCGACGACGAAGACTGGGACCTTCTCAGGATGATGATGGCCATCAGGGGAAAGCTCTCAAAGGAGAACAGCGAGGAGCAGGAAGCTCTGAACAGGCTGTTCAATCTGATGACGGCAGTCGAGGACAACATGACTGCGCAACAGCTGATAAACACCGCAAGGAAAAACGACGATCTGACATACTATTACATGCAGGTTCCGTTCCGTCTCGGCGACAGCGAGCTCACCGCCGAGATCAAAATTTACTATACGACCGATTACGATCAGCGCAAGGAGGTGGATCCTGAGAACACCCGCATAGAGTTCTCGATCGCCTCTGAGCACCTCGGTCTCCTCCACTTCCAGATGGAGATAGTTCATGGTATAATAAACATTGACGTGGGCACGGAACGCGAGGAAGTTAGAGCCTTCGTGGAATATTATCTGCCGGCTCTGCTGGAGAACATCAGGAAGCTGTCCTACAAGCCGGGCCGCGCTTCGAGCCATGTATCGAGCGGCGAGCCCGTGACTCCTCTCCCGATGCGGACGCAGGAGTTTGAAGCGCTGGAAAGAGTAAATATCACCGGCTAGGTGCGGGATATAGATGAGTGAAGAAAAAAAAGCATTAGCAATCAAAAGAGAGGAGGATGGCACCTGTAAGGTAGTAGCCTACGGAGAAGGTCCGGCTGCAGAAGCCATAATAGAAAAAGCCAGAGAACACGATGTCGATGTCATCCGGGATTCGCAGGAGATGGAGCGGATCCTGGAAGAGAGAAGAAGTGAAGAGGGTGCAGTACCCGAAAGGATTTACGGGCTCATATCGGAGATAGTGTCTTTTGTGACTGAGCTGAACGACCAGTGGGTGAAAAGAAGCTTTGAGGGAGGGGAGGCGGAAGCCTCCACAGTTACAGAGACGGTCGAGATCGAATGAGCGTTCAAGATTATAATGGAGGTGTGTGGACATGTACGACGGGATACGCAAGGCGACGATAGGTATGCAGGCGATGAACGAGAAGCAGGACGTCATCCTGAACAACCTTGCAAACGTGGGAACATCGGGGTACAGGAAGGAAAATATGGTCTTCTCCTCCTTCAGTGAAGTGATGGAAAAGGAGATGACGTTCAATCCGAACCCCACCAAGCAGAGCTGCGAGTATATGCAGGCCGGCATCGGTCTCGAATCGGATGGCGCGCTTTACAAGAAAACATCGACGTCCTTTACGCAGGGCTCGCTGAAAAATACGGGAAATCAGTTCGATCTGGCCCTCGATGACGACGGCAAGGGCTTCTTTACACTGCAGACGGAGAAAGGTCTCGTTTTCAGCCGCGCCGGCTCTTTCAGGCTCGACAACCAGGGCTATCTTGTGACTCCTGACGGCTCATTCGTGATGGGCCACAAGGGCAAGATAAAGATGACAGGCACCACCAGCTTCGAGGTCACCAACGAAGGCTCGATCAAGATGGACGGCAAGGAAGTCGACAAACTGCTCATCACCGAGTTCGACGCGAATCTGACGAACAGAGGCCTGAAGCACGGAGGCGAGAACAACTTCATGACCCTCGGCGGCGGCAAGATATCCACCAAGTCCCACGTCAAGCAGGGCTTCCTGGAGATGGCCAACGTGAACGCCGTGCAGTCGATGATCGAGCTCATGACGATAATGAGAGCCTATGAAGCCAACCAGAAGTCGCTTCAGGCCGAAGACAAGATGATCCAGAAGACGACGAGCGAAACGGGCAAGGTCCGTTAGTCTTCGTGATGAAATTATAAAAAGGAGGATGAGAGGATATGTTAAGAGGGCTTTACACAGCAGCATCGGGAATGACAGCCCAGCAGATGAATATCGACAACATCGCCAACAACCTGGCCAATATCCAGACGACAGGATACAAGAAGTCGCGCTATGACTTCCAGGATCTCCTCTATTCCCACGAGCAGGATCCCGGCACGGAAGCCACGGCAGGAACCCAGATCGGTATGGGTGTCCGCGCCGCCTGCACTCAGCAGATCTTCACCGACGGCAGCCTTCTGCAGACAGGACGCGATCTCGACGTGGCCATCCAGGGGACGGGCTTCTTCGAGGTGACGCTGCCGAACAATAAGAAGGCCTATACGAGAGACGGCGCGCTTAAGATGGACGGCGAGGGAAACCTCCTGACAGGCGCAGGCTACAGCCTTGGCGTAAAGGTGCCCAAGGATGTCACAGGCATTGTGATAGAATCAGACGGCACGATTAAGGCAACGCCGCTCAACTCGACGAAGGCAGTCGAGATCGGCAAGCTGTCCCTCGTAAGATTCCTGAATCCGTCCGGCCTCAAGGCGCTGGGCAGCAATCTCTATGATCGCACACCGATCGCAGGCGACATGTACAAAGGCTCGCCAGGCAAGGACAGCCTGGGAACACTGGCGCAGGGCCACCTGGAGAAATCGAACGTGAACGTCATCGAAGAGATGATCAGCATCGTGCAGGCACAGCGCGCCTATGAAATGAACCAGAAGGGCGTTCAGGCCTCAGACGAAATGGTCAAGATGGCAAATCAGCTTCAGAGGTAGTCAGAGTGGGCGGGCCGGTCCATGAATTTGTCCCGATTACTGTCAGGAGGCAGGAAAATTCGGCGATCCTGACAAATAAAGGAGGTAGGGGAAGATGCAGATTGAAGGGATAACTCCGCAGCCCATGAAGGAAACTGCGGAATGCACTCCTTCCAAGAAGCAGGATGAGGCAAAGCTTAAAGACGCGTGTCAGCAGTTTGAGTCACTTTTCCTGTCCCAGATCCTGAAAGAGATGAAGAAGTCCATACCGAAGTCCGATGAGGAAGGCGGCAAGGACAAGGAAATGTACGAAGAGCTGATGTATGATGAGATCGCAAAGTCCATGGCTGCCTCCGGTGGGGTTGGAATGGCAAATATTCTGTATCAGCAGATGAAGGACGTCATGTAATCCGCATGATCAGAAATATCTGCCGTATGGGGCTCTTCTCCTGATGGAGGTTCATGAATGCCTGTAGATGTGGCTGAGCTCTGGGGGAAGTTTAAAACGCATGCGGATCTCGGTGCGAAGGATACTCTCATCGAGAACTATCTACCCCTGGTGCGGCAGATTGCGATAAGCATAATCAAGAAGCTCAGGCCGGGCGTCGATCTGGACGATCTGATAAGCGACGGCTCGTTTGGCCTGATGCGTGCCATAGAACAGTTTGACCCCGGGCGGGGAGTGAAGTTTGAAACATACGCCACTCCTGTCGTCCGGGGTGCTATTTATAACGGGCTGCGCGCGCTGGACTGGATGCCTGAGCGGACGCGCGGCAAGGCGAGAGCCCTGCAGAGGGCGATGGAAAAGTTCACTGTCCTCTACGGACGGCCAGGCACCGAGCAGGAACTGGCCGAAGAGCTCAAGATGAGCACCTCTGAGGTATACGAGCTGATCACCGATCTGGGCTGCGTGTACCTGCTTTCACTTGACCAGCCCTTCCCGAGCAGCGAAGATGAAGACGGCAGCATTCTGGACATCCTCGAGGACAAGGAAGGCACGGACCCGTCACTTGAGATCGAATTCATAGAACAGCGCGAGATCCTCAAAAGGGTTGTCGAGGATCTCACAGAGCGCGAGCGCATGCTTGTCCAGATGCATTACTACGAAGGCGTCTCCTTCGATAAGATTGCCGCTATGATGGGCATTTCAAAGCAGCGGATCTCCCAGATTCACTCACGGGCAGTCAGAAGACTCAGGGAGGCCCTGGCCGTCCATGGCATGGGAGAGGGGCGGCGGGAGGAAATGTCCCATACGTATGATCAGCACTTATAAAAAGCCCGTCCACACAAGCTTTTTAAACTATTTTTTCTCTTTTTCGAAGGCACTGCAGAGTCTGTTTCTTCTATTTGCGACAGAAAGCCGCAAAATCAATACATCAATTATTTTAAATGCCAGATTTTCGCTCAGTGTAGGCCTTTATCGAAAGATACATGAGAGGTGACAATTTTTCAGGGATATGCTATAATGTTCCCGCAGTTATTCAGAAAAGAGTTCGAGTTTCCCTGAGGCTTCTTTCAAAGTGCCCTGCGGTTACAAGAAGTTGAATTGAATGGCCGCCGGTAAATACCGAATACTGTTCCAGCAGCACTGGAGAAAGGAGCCATTTAAATGGCGAAGAAAGTTTATGTGGGCAATCTGTCTTACAGCACCCAGGAGGATACCCTCAGAGAGGTTTTCGCTCCGTACGGGACAATCGAATCGGTGAACGTCATCACCGACCGCGACACAGGTCGCTCAAAGGGTTTCGCATTCGTTGAGATGTCAACCGAGGACGAAGCCAAGGCAGCTATAGCCGCTCTCGACAAGAAAGAGATCGACGGCCGTCAGGTGCAGGTCAACGAAGCAAGAGACAGAAAAGATTCAGGCGGTCGCGACTCAAGAGGCGGCGGCGGATTCAGAAAAAATAGATACTAGGCTATAATTCTCTGAAACAGGAAATGAGACAGCAGTTTGATGCGCTGCTGTCTCTTCATATGTACGCTGTCAGTGGATACCGGATCATGGCCGGCATGATTACACAGACAGATCGTGGATCGGTATCTTGCAGGAAAAAGTCTGCGTGCAGATATAATTATTGTCAGTGAGTATATGTGCAGGATGGTGTAACATGGCAGATGAAGAAGCAGGAACTCCGCGATCGATCAGGCTTTCGGCTGTCACATTGATTATGGCCCTGTTGGTCTTTTTTATTGTGACGGCCTACTTCATCACATGCGGCGGGACCAGGAGCGTCGCTCTTTTCCCGACTTGCAAGAACAACCTCAGAAACCTCGGAACTCAATGTGACATCTACTCAGTCGACAACAGCCTTTACTTCCCTGAGAGCCTTGAGATCCTCGTCCAAAAGGGATACATGAAGGAGCTGCCTTTATGCTATGCAAGCGCCGGGAGGACTTTTCTGGACAAGGTGTATTTTGACTTCAGAGGGAGATACATCTCAAAGCCCCAGATGACTTACAGGCTCAAGAGCTTCGGAAAAGACGGCGTGATAATCTGGTGCTCCGGCGGATACCACAGCAGAGTGATCGGCACGAAGGAAGGGCCTGCCTATGGAACGGCCTCAGGCGTCGTGGACACTCTCGATCTGGCCAGGAACAGGTGAAAGAGAGCACGATGATAAAAAAGGTAGTCACAAGGAAGAAGCTGTCCGAGGCATCTGCTCAGGAGGACACAGAATACTGGCTCTCCCGTCCTGTGGAAGAGCGTCTCGAAGCCGTTGAGCTGTTAAGAAGGCGGAACGATGGAGATTCAGAGCGACTTCAAAGAGTTGCTGTCGTTATTAAGCGCGCACAATGTTGAATACATGATTGTCGCCGCCCGCCCCTGTTTCCTCTGATCCGGATTGCCGCGTTTAATAATTACCATTTTTTAACATGATTCGCCTGTCTGTATTTTTCCTTATGTTTTTTTTAAGCTTTTTTTTATCTGCCGGTTATACCATGAAGATGGAAAAGCGGACAACTGAAAGCGAGGAACAATACGATGATAAACCAGATACACGGCAGCTATCCAGGGGCTTCAGGCAGAGCGAAGAGCGGACAGGGCAGCGTGTCCCTGTCATTCATTCATACAAATGACCTTCACGGCTATACGGCGTCGAGAAAGAAGCCGGATGAAGAGGGAATCATCGGCGGACTGGCCCGTGTGGCAGGCGAGATAGAGACTCTGAAGGCGAAAAATCCTGATAACTCAGTTGTCCTCGATGGCGGCGACATATTTGACGGCGGATTCTACAGCAGGTTTTCCCAGGGCGAAGCCGTCAGCAGGTCATACGCCCAGATAGGCTATGACGCAGTAGCTCTCGGAAATCACGATGTCAGCTGGGGAGCCGACAAGGTGGCGCAGATAGCAGAGGATACGAATGCCGATTTCCTCGCGGCTAATGTGCTCGATGAGTCTCCCGGCGGAAAGCTCGGATTCCTGAAGCCGTACAAAGTCATCGAGAGAGGCGGCGTCAAGATTGGCATCCTCGGCCTCACGACCCCGATGACAGCCCTCTCCTCTCCTCAGAAGGGGATAATGGAAGTCGAAAACGCTGCAGACACAGCCTCTCACTATATCAGGAAGATGAAGAGCGATGAAGGCGTCGACATGGTCGTCGTGCTGTCCCATCTGGGATACGAAGAGGACGTAAACCTGGCCGGGAAGGTAAAGGGAATCGATGTGATAGTCGGAGCCCATTCCCACACTGTGATGAAAGATGCCGGGAAGGTAAACGGCACAGTGATAGTGCAGGCAGGCAGCGAGGGAAAATATGTCGGCGATCTCGAGATATCATTCAGCCCTGAAGAGAAGAAGGTGCTTTCGTATAAGGAAAACCTCGTTCCGATAACCGATGAGATCAAACCGGACAGAGCCGCAGAAGCAGTAATGTCCCCCTTCGTGGAAAAATACAGACCGCTGAAGGACAAGGTGCTCGGCCATACAGACGAGCCGCTCGTGCAGAGTGATATGAAGCGCACGAACCTTCACAGGATCTTCATAGATGCGCAGAAGATGGATTCCGATCTCGCAGTCGCCTCCGCATTCTCGGTGAGAAGGGGTATGGATAAAGGCGACATAACCTTTGGAAAGCTCTTCCAGATGTATCCCTTCGACAACGAGCTGCTGCAGGTCAAGGTGAAGGGCGCCGACGTGCTGAAGTTTCTCGAGGGCGGCCTCAGCTATTCAACAGGCGAGCAGGACAGCGCCACGCTCGTATCAGGACTTACATACCGCTTCAACCCGGCTCTCGAGGAAGGGCACAGAATCACTTCAGTCACTTTCGACGGCAAAAAGATATCGGTCGATGAGTTTGGCAAAAAGACCCTGACGGTAAGCATGGACAACTATACGCACGGCAAGTCGTGCTTCAGGGGCGGCGATGTGGTCAAGAGCTACGGCAGGGTATTCGAGATCCTGCAGAACAACATGAAGAGCCTCTCTTCCGAAAGACTGTCTGAGCTCTCCCCGGAGTTCAAAAGAGTATCTACAGTTCCTTCCGGCTCAGTGATTGCTGAAAATGAGATAGGCACTGCTGCAGATCCGCTTGCCTACAGTGAAGGCCAGAATTGCGAAGCTGCATCGTTTTTTGGCGATGCAATAAAAGGCAGCGCCGATTTCTCCATCTTCTTCAGCAGATCTGTCAGAGACGGCCTTCCTGCAGGCGAGATAGACCGCGCGACGCTTAAAAAGATGTACCCCTTCGACAACGGGCTTCTCAATGTGAAGACTACAGGGGCCAGAATTCTGTCCCTGCTCGAGGGCTCAATCGCTTCGGCTCCTGAAGGAAAGTCGCCGCTCTCGGCGTCCGGAATCACCTTCAAGGCGGACGGCTCGAAGCCTGAGGGCCAGAAGATCAGCTTCATCGAGGTGAATGGCAGAAGATTCGACAGAGAGTCTTTCAGGCAACAGAGCTTCACCGTGGCTGTCGACAACTTCCTCTACAAGGTGAAGCTGGGCGGCGAGGAGATAGAGCAGAAGCGAGGTTCAGTCTTCGGGGCCCTTTCCGATTCGCTGAAGAGCGGCGTGAAGACCGGGCAGAGTAACAGAGAAAGCGCAAAGAAAGAGTCATCAGAGGTAAGCGATGCCGCATGGGAGAGGAAGAGAGAGATTCTCTCCGATGGGAAGGGCAAGATAAAGGCAGATGAAATCCCTTATTACTCGCTTTCAAAGGTAGCAGAGGATGTCGATGCGAAAGCGGCTTTCGCGACTCAGAAGAAGATGATCGGTGACGCCCGGACCGGAGTGGGTGTGACGATGTATACCCTCACTCACGAGGACAAGATGAATGAGCTCGCCGCCAAGGCAGGCGAGGGCGTTCCAGTTAGAGTCGCGATAGACCCGCATATCCACACGACGCCTGAGAAGCTGGTCGAGCGCATGGAGATGCAGAAAACGCTTCTCAACGCCGGCGTCAAGCTCGTCGAAGATCCCGGCGATCACATCTTCTGCAATCACAGCAAGACGCTGGTCACAGATGGAAAAGAGTCGTATGTCGCAAAGATAAACTGGGCCGATTACTCAGAAGGCTACCACGATTACGGTGTCCACATAGAGGGCGGCAGGGCAGTCAATGATGTTGAAAAATACCAGAACAGGCTTTTCCACCGCTCAGGCTTCAAGACAATCGAATCAGACGCCGTGCTGGAAGACGTGAAAAACGGCACGCCGATAAAGGTTCTCGTGACAGATCCCGATTCAGCCTCGAGAGTTACTCCGTTCTCGGCGATGATGAAGAATCTCCGCGAAGCCGAGAAAACAGTGAGAGGCCAGTACTTCTCCCTCACATCGCGCCCGCTGGTCAGCAACCTGATAAAGATGAAGCAGAATGACCCGGAAAAAGACATAAGGATAGTGCTCAACGAAGGAATCTTCCTCGAGAGCCCGATCTCGCAGAAGTATGCGAAGATGCTCCTCGATGCTGGCGTTGAAGTGAGGCTCTACAGGGACAGCCTGGGAAAGCTAGACACGCTCCACGCCGCCACCACAATTTATGACAGAGATGAAGCGGTTGTGGGCAGCGCTAACACGACTTTCGGCGGCCTTTTCAGTAACAGAGAGGTCGATGTGGATATAGCCGGGACGGGAAATGTCGAAGTGCTCGATCGCCAATTTGACTATGACTGGGAGCACAACACAAGGGAGATAACCGGTGCCGATCTTTCTCTCGCCGAAAGCAGCGAAAAGACGAAGCCATATTATGATACGCCGATGCCCAATATCGCCGCTGTAATGGGGCTCCCTGAGGCGGCTCTTCGCAAGGCGCGCCGCGAGATATACGACAGGCTCGGCAGAGACAGCTACAAGACTGGCAATGAGCTCGAGATCAAGCTTATCATCCAGAAGCTGGCTTCGATGAGCTACAGAGACGAGGCCGAGTTCCAGAAATCGCTGCGCCGCTATCTCGACCTCCTCACCGTGGAAGTTGCAGACTGCAGCAATAAGGGGAAGACAGATTCGAAGAAGGAGAGCTCGCTCGTCAGAGACGCGAGAGAGGCACTCGGCGACTACATCGTCGTTCACAACGTAGCGGTCAACACTGATGCCGGCTCGATGGACTCGCTCACCAGAGCCTTCATAAAGACCTTCGAATCGACAGGCGACAGCAGGGGCCTCACAGAGGACACCGAAGAAGCCAGAAGCCTCTTCGCAGACCGCCACGGCATCGCCTGAAAAGTGGGGACAGTTTACCAATATTTACAATTTGTTAACATTTCAGGTCGCACTTCTCCGCCCTGGCGAGAGAAAGCAGTGAGCAGTCTACATTTCTCCGCCGCTGACGTAGCGAGTGAATAAATAGTAAGCTGTCCGCATTTATCCATGTTGGAGGAGCTCCGCGATCTTTCTCGAATTATTCGTTTTCAATTTGAACGGATGGAGCGCTTCAGATGCTGGAAGCTCAACGGACAGGCATCACAACAACAATACCTGTCGAGGTCGTATTTGCGGCGGGACTCAGGCCTGCCGATCTGAACAACCTGTTCATCACCCATGCGAATCCTCATCAGGTGATAGAGAGGGCCGAATGCAGGGGATTCCCGCGCACGCTGTGCAGCTGGGTGAAGGGGATATACGGCGTGCTGCAGGAGGCCTCAGACGTGAAGAAAATAGTGGCGGTGATCGAAGGCGACTGCAGTAACAGCATCCCCCTGCTGGAGATTCTCAGGAAGGAAGGGAGAGTGGTCATTCCCTTCTCATTTCCCTTTGACAGGGACAGGGAGGCGCTGAGACATCAGGTAGAACACTTGATGAAGGAGCTCGGAGCGGACTGGCACGAGGTGAGGCAGTGGAAGGCCCGTCTCGATGAAGTGAGGAAGATAGCCCATGCCGTAGACGAGATGACGTGGAAAGACGACAGGATAACAGGCTTCGAGAACCATCTGCACCTGGTCAACTGCAGCGACTTCCAGGGAGATCCTGACTGCTATGCAGACATGCTGCAGCGTTTTCTGGAGGCCGTCAGGGAGAGGCCTCACTGCGAAAAGCCTTTCAGGAGGCTCGGCTACATCGGAGTGCCGCCGATCTTCTCAGATCTCCACGACTTCCTCGAGGAGAAAGGCGCCAGGATATTGTTCAACGAGGTGCAGCGCCAGTTTGCCCTCCCGTTCGACGCAGCAGACCTGCTCGACAAGTATCTGCTCTATACATATCCATACAGCATAGCAGAGAGGATAGACGACATCAGGTCCGAGATCGACAGGCGCGGCCTGGAGGGGATTATTCACTACACCCAGGTCTTCTGCCATCATCAGATGGAGCACATGCTCCTGAGGGAGCATATCAAAGTTCCGCTGCTGATGCTCGAAGGCGACCGTCCAGGCAGCCTCGACGCCAGGACAAAGCTGCGCATCGAGAGTTTCCTGGAGATGCTCACGTAGGATTTTTAACAGGAAGAAAGAAAAAAAGGGAGAACTATAGAAATGTTCCTGGATTACAGAATCCAGGACATACTCTTTTATAATCAAGAGCATAAGTAGCGCCGTGAAGAAAGCTCAGGGCAGAATAATCACCATTTCCTGATGGTGATTATTCTGGGCGTTACTATATACCGGAAAATGGAGAGCCCAGTGAAAAGAACATATAACAAGACTGCCAGACTAACATGCATTGCCATTTTATATGCAGTGGCTTTTGCTGCAATATTCACGACAGGCTGTGGCAAGAAGATGTCCCCGCTCGAAATCATCAACAGGACGAAGAACACCTATGCGGCGATGAGCGATTTCCATGAAGTCACGACTTCGGTCATCGTCGACTATATGGACGATAAGAAGGAGAGCACAGTCGAGACGGAGCTCTATTACAAAAAGCCCAACAAGATATACTACGACACCAGGTCTGGAAAGGTGTCAGGGATGGCGGTGAGCGACGGGAAGGACTCATATCTCTACATCAGCGCGCTGAACGAGTGCATCAAGGAGAAGGCGGCAGCCAGTTTCTCGGATTTTTACAAGAAGACGGCCGGAATGGGCCTGATCAACCCTTCGAATGTCGTGCTCGAGACTTTCCTGATAGATGGCAAGCTTCCGTCAGGCGGCATCGAATCGTCTGTGCTGGAAAACAAGGATGAAAATGTAGGATCTGTGCCATGTCACGTGATATCCATAACATTCCCGACAGGTGAGAAGCAGAAGCTCTGGATCGGGAAGAAGGACTTTTTCATATGGAAAAACAGCATCACGGTAACTGAGAAGGCAATGCGCAACAAGCTGCAGTCGCAGCCCGGGATGGAAAACAAAGCAAAGGATGGCGACGAAAAGGAATCGAGAGCCATGCTGGTCTCCACCGAGACGATGAAGATCGTCGAAGCGAACAGGGGCGTGCCTGATTCGAAGTTCGCCTATAAGCCTCCTGAGAACGTGAAGATTGTGGCCAAGTTCACCAGGAAGGAGACGGAAGAGGCGCTGACCGTCAACTACAAGGGAAAGACGGCCCCTGCTTTCTCTCTCGAGGACATGGAAGGGAAGAAGGTCTCGCTCGCCGACTGTAAAGGCAAGGTGGTGATCCTGGACTTCTGGGATTCCTGGTGTAAGCAGTGCGCGCAGGATCTTGTGATCATGCAGAAACTGCACGAAGCTTACAATGGCTCAGGCCTTCTCGTGCTCGGAATCAACGGTGAATCAGACGACGCGCAGAAGAGAAAATACATAAGCGCCAACAAGCTCACCTTTCAGAGCCTGAACGACGTGACAGGTGAGCTGTCGAAGACTTACGGCGTCGAGGCTTTTCCGCGGATAGTCATCATCGACAGGGAAGGGAAAGTGGCGGCTGATTTTCTGGGCCTTCAAAAAGAGGAGACAATCAGGGAAGAGCTCAAAAAGCTTGGATTGCGCTGACATCTATAATTCAGACTGTATACTGGAGAGGAGTTATCTATATGGCGAGTGAAAAAAATGAATCACCATCAAAGGGCGAACAGGTAAAGAAGAAAGGGAAGGGAAAGGGAGGAAAATCCCTGAAGCAGGCCGGCAACTGGTTCCAGCGAAACAAGGCGCTCGTCACGTGGGCGCTCGTGATAGCCTTTGCCTCCACGTGCATCGGCCTCATGGGTATCATGTACGTAGTCCAGATGGACAAGGAGAGCAAGGAAAAGAAGAATCAGGTTGAGACAAAGATAGACAGAGTTGATGAGAGTATAAAAGAATGGCAGGACAAAGTTACCAGAAATCCTGAGGACCCTCAGAACGAAGGCAACCTTGGATGGGCATACCAGGAAAAGGCCTATGGAATACAGACCAGGAGCATGGGAAAAGAGATGACGCCCGAGGAAAAAGCGCAGTATGAAGACTGCCTGAAGCAGGCGGAAGAGCATTACACGAAGTCGCTGGTCCTCGACAAGGGCTACCTGTTCGCGGCGACTAACCTTGCTGACATCTATCTGATTAAAAACGACAGCGGAGCTGCCATAAAGGTGCTGACCGAGATCCAGAGCTACGCTGACAAGCAGGTGAGCGGAGCCACGCCGAACGAGAAGAACCTCTCGCCGCAGGAAAAGCTCTCCATCGTCGAAAAACTCTGCCACGCCTACTGTCTGGCAGGCAGGTACAGCGAGTCAATAGCAGAAGGTGAAAAGGTTCTGAAAGACGATCCCGGTAACTACTCGGTGCGCACTTTCATGGCCAGATCGTACTTTGAAGAGAAGAAATACGACCAGGCCCTGACCTTCTCACAGGATGCAAGAGACATAATAACATCGCGCCTCAACAGGACGGCAGACGAGAATGCCAGGCGCGGTCTCGTGTCATATCTGCTCGAGCTTTCCATGACAGACGCTGACATGTACATGATAAAGAAAGACTACCAGAAGGCCAAGAACTCGTTCGACCAGGCCAAGATGTGGGCCATGGTAACCGGCAACGAGAAGGCGGCGAAGGAGATTGCCGACAAGATGGCCAAGGCGGCTCCGTTCCTCCCCAAGGAGACAGCCACTCCCGGGGCGCAGCAGTCACCAGGGACAATAAAAATCGCTCCTGGAACGGCACAGCCTTCACCGGGAGCTTCCCAGCCTGCTCCGGAAACATCTCAACCGTCTCAGGATGAGCCTCAGCAGTCGCCTGGTGCATCTCAGCCGTCGACTCAGCCTGTTCCGCCTCTGCCTGGAGCGACTCAGACCCCTTCAGGGACTTCGCAGACAACTCCCGGAGAGACTGGCACTCCGCCGGCTCTGCCTCCAGGCGCTCCGGCAGCCCCGGCGGCGACATCCACGCCATAATCATCAAGACTCAGTCAAGCATATAGGGAGCCCGTAAGGGCTCTTTTTACTTGTGAGATTTCGGTCTGGGTGGCAGGCAGAACTCCGGGCTTCGTCAAGAAGGGATAATTCTCCAGTTGTCAAATATTAAGACAGAGAAGGTGAAGCAATGGCGATATGTCCGTTTAAAAAACAGCAGTGCAGCAGTGAATGTCAATACTTCGCAGTTGGGGTCAAGAAGTGCTGCTTCGCCGCGCAGACGATGATTGTGGAGGATCTTCACAAATTGAGTCTCGTGCTGCTCGATAACGCCATTCTGAAAGAAGAAGAGAAAAAGGAAAAGAGTTCATAGCCTCCTTCGGATAAGCCTCCAGAGGATCCGTGGATAGCAGAGGATGATGGATATGAGTGCAGCAGACAGAAAATTTTCCCCGGACAGATATACACCGCTTTACAACAAGGTTCTCTCCGATATTCTGTTTATCACCTACAATATATTCCCTGAGATGGAGGAGCACAAGGCTTCGCGCACTCCCCTGTCAAAGCTTCGGCAGGTGATGGAGAAAGAGGGGAAGGACGCGTCGCCGCTGGATGACAAGCTGAAGGTGATTGTCAGCGACCTCATCACTCAGCGATTCCAGAGCAACCTGATCAAATTCAAGATGCTCCAGCAGCAGGAGATCCTCAGAAGCATGGCCACAGGCGGCATATCGCCTGAAGAGGCCATACTGATACTGCTCGATCAGACAACAGGAGATGAGCTGGAAGAGAAGGTGCTGTCGAAGGGAAAGGTTTCTCCTCAGGCAATGGACGAGCTCTACAGGTTCTACTCCAGAATCGGGGACAATATCGAGCGCCTGTCGCAGCGGCGCACCGTTCATCCTGAAGGTGAAAAGCAGGATGAGCTGCCTTTTTTCAGTGAATAACAGCGCAAAGCATGAATTTAGTTCGCTACGCTCACAATTTGGAAAAATGGAATACTGGAAGGATGGAATGATGGGTTCAAAAAGGAAGAAAGCATTAGAATTTCGTCTCTCTCTTCTTCTTATCTTCAACCCAATCTTCCATTATTCCACCGCTCCATCATTCCAAACCGCGTCGTTACAGCGAAATTATAGGAGTTGCAAAACACAATATTAGACGAGGAGATGTGTCACTATGACTGTTGGCGACGAAAGAATGGACCTTCTCGGCTTCCTGAGAAACCTCGCAGATTATCTTGCCGCCGGCGTTCAGTTCGAGGGGAATGAAATAGAAAACAGTCTCAACGCGGTTATAGGCAATATCGAGTCCATCAGGGCCGAGTACAGAAATCCTTCTCCTCCCGGAACCGAGACAATCAGAGAGTTCATGCTGGAAGCACTCGATCTTTTCGAAAACGCAATCGGAGAGTTCTTCAATTTCTTCGAGGACAGTGACGTTGAGCATCTCAGGGTGGGAGTCATGAACGCTGAAGAGGCCAATGACATACTGAGCTCAATTGAATACATCATAGAGCAGAACAAGCAGTGGCTCAGCGAGTTCGTGTCTGGATAGAGAGGGAGTTGTAATCTGTGGAAGAAAAGCAGTTCTATACAATGGAAGAAGTTCTCAGCATGGCCAACGAACTGGCCCTTGACATCGATGAGAGGACTTTCAAATATTATCTCTCCCTTGAGATAATCTCGAAGCCTGTCAAGAATCCTTTCCCTGAAGGCGACAAGAGGGTCAAGTTCTACCCTGCCCAGGTCATGGACGACCTGAAGCGGATCTTTCAGCTGAAAAGCAGAGGCTTCTCTCTGAAACAGATCAAGAAGCTGATGCTGGAGGACAAGAGCAAGGAGCTGACCACGCTCGTCACTGTAACGCAGAAGGATGAAAAGAGGGAGATGGCCCATGATTTCCTGAGAACCATCACGGGCCCCGAGCTTGGAGAGGCGTGGAAGGATTTCATGTCCTCGGCGATGAGCGATGTCTCGGACAAGAACCTCCACGACGCCGTGAAGGTTTATCTGGGCCGTCTTCTCGGCTCCTGGCTCGAAAGCGACGAAGCCGGAAAGTACGTGGAGGATTTCTTCATCAATCTGGACCCTGATGATCGCGAAGAGCTGATCGAGCCGTTCAGGAAGAAGCGCGACGACGAGCTGCTGAAGCACAAGGCCGACAGGCTCGACCTGCTCAGGTATCTGCAGAAGCTCTGCGGCAGGGTGATCCTCGGCAGATACAACAGGCTGGAGGTTCTCGAGTGGCTGGACGGAATATCGGCGAACCTGCAGAAGGTAAAAGCCGAATACGAGGAAAAGAAGAGCGATGATTCAATAGAGCGGGAGATACAGTGGTTCATGCTGAAGGGGCTTAATCTGTATCTCGAAGCGCTCTCGGAGATAAAGGAGAATCTCTCGTCAAAGAAGCGGGAAGTGCTGATAGCCTCTCTCGGCAAGGCCAGGTCGGCGCACAATGTCATAAAGACCCTGGAAGAGATCACGGAGAAGAAGAAAGTGCTTCTCAGCCTGATGCAATAGCATTTTGCACAGGCACTTCCCTGGAACCCGGATATAAAAAGGCACGCATCAGCGTGCCTTTGACTTTACGGACTCCGGCGGCCCTCAGGCCCTATTTCTTCCTGTCATTCTTTTTCTTTGGCTCCAACGGCTTTGCCGCTTTCTTTTCCTTCGACTTCGGCGCAGGCTCAGCCGCTTTCGCTGCGCTCTGGCGCGCTCCGGCAGCCTTTTCCACTGCGGCGCCTGCCTTGACAGTCTTTTTTCCCTTTGGAGCCTTGACCTCTTCCTCGACGGCTGTCAAGAGATTTTCAAGCTCCCGCTGAAGCATCTGCTGGTATTTGACCTTTCCCTGCTTCTTTGCAAGCCTGAGGGCCAGCTCGAGCTGCGCCTTGGCCTTGGCTTTCATCTTCGATTTGATATACAGCAGTCCGAGGTTCCCCTGGGCAGGGAGCAGGTTCGGATCTATCTCTGATGCCTTCTGATACTCGTCTATGGCTTCCGGTGTGGCCCCCATCTCCGAGAAGGCAAGGCCGAGGTTGAAATGCGCCTCTGCATACCGCTGGTTCAGCGATATGGCCTTCTTCCACATCGATATGGCCTCTTCGATCTTCCTCTGCCTCGCGTAGACTATCCCGAGGTTGTTGTGGGCGTATATATCGCTGGGATCGAACTCGATGGAGCGCTCGAACGCCTGCTGGGCCCTCTCCAGATTGTTCTGGTACGTGTATACGAGGCCCAGATTGTTGTATGTATAGGCATCCTGGGGGTCTGTCTCGAGGGCCTTTCTGAACGCCTCGATAGCTCTCTCCGTGTCATTGATCGCTATGTAGGCAAGGCCCAGATTGTTGTATGTGAAGACATCCCTCGGGTTTATCGACAGAGACTTCTCATATTGCTCTATGGCCTTCTGTATCTGTCCGAGCCTGGCGTAGCAGAGGCCCAGGTTGTTGAGGGCGTATGTGTCGTTGTGATCGACCTCGAGTGCTCTGACGAAGTGATCAACCGCTTCAGACAGATTCCCGAGGGAGCAGAGCGCAAAGCCCAGGTTGTTCCTGGCCAGGATATCTCCTGAGTCCAGCTCGAGCGACTGCTTGAACTGTGTGATGGCTTCCTCTATCCTGCCGAGCCTGATCAGGCAGAGGCCCAGGTTGTTGTGTGCGTATGTGTCGTTCGGGTCGATCGACAGGGAGACCCTGAACTCCGTCTCGGCCAGGTCGAGCTTGTCCAGGCTGATGTAAGCCCTTCCGAGGTTGTTGCGGGCATATGTGTCCATCGGGTTTGTCTCGAGAGCGTGGTGGTACTCGTCGACTGCCTTTTCCCACTGGGAGAGCTGCGCGTAGACCATGCCCAGGTTGTGATGAGCCACGCCGTCCTTGGGATTTATCTCCAGGACCTTGTGGAACTGCTCGACTGCGTCGTTCCATCTGTTCTGCTTGGCCAGGATCCTCCCGAGGTTGTTGCGGGCGTAAATATCTGAAGGATTGGTGTCGAGCGCCCTCGTGAACTCATTTTCAGCTTCCTCGATCTGCCCCAGCTTTTCGAATACCTTCCCGAGGTTGTTGTGGGCGTAAAGGTCGAGCGGATCTATCTCGAGGGCGGCCTGGAACTCTCTCCTGGCGTCATCGAGCATCCCCTTCTGCGCGAACAGAAGGCCCAGATTATTGTGGGCATATACATCGTGCGGATTTATGCTGAGATCCTTGTTGTATTCATCTATCGCCTCTTCGACATTCCCTATCCTCGAATAGATGAGGCCGAGGTGGTAGTGGGCCTGGCTGTAGTTGGGGTCTATGTCGATGGCCTTTTTCAATACTTCTATGGCCTCGCTGTACTTTCTCTGTCTGGCCAGCACCAGGCCCAGATTGTTGTGCGCGAATACATCCCTGGGGTTGAACTCTATGGCCTTCCTGTAGATATCCACTGCCTCGTTGAGCTTTCCTGTCGACAGGTAGGCGATGCCGAGCATGTATCTGGCGAGCGAGTGATGAGGATCGAGCTCGAGGGCCTTCTTCCATGCCTTGCTTGCAAGCCCCATCTCACCTCTCTGGGCGTAGGCAACTCCAATATTGTAATGCACCTCGGGGTCGTTGGGTCTGTTATCTTTCTCGGCTTCAAGCTTTTCGATAACATCATCGTTGTATACAGTAGACATTTCGTGCCCCTTTCGTGTATCGCTCTGAGTCCCTGAACCGATATGAACAAAAGACTGGATTATACTCACCAGCATAATTAACGACCACAACCAAAGCTGTGGTAATCAAAATTTCCGCCATTTTATGATGGCAAAGATTTTGAGCGTTAATATAGGATTTCTCTTCACGAAGTATTGTAAGGCTAACATTCGTGGCACCTGAAATAAATCCTTCTTTCGTTAAGAGCCTGGGAATTGGTTTTGAGGCTGTTTTCGATCAGGCAGGGCCGTGGCATGACATTATGATAAAAAAACAGTAAAAAGTGATCACAAAAATCATTGCAAACATATTGCATTTTGAGATGCAATGTAGTATAATGGAGTTGGTAAAGAATGTGAACAGTGGGTGCTGGAACAAAAAGTGTTCATAAAAGGGAGGTCGCACAGATGAGTATAGGAATGAATTTCAACATAGGTTTCCAGACTGGGTCGCCGGACATGGTCGCCTATCAGCAGCGGATGATGATGAGGCAGAATCAGCTCGGCCAGTGCTACATGCCTATTGCTCAGCCTTCAATGGGAGAGATCATGGGACTGCAGGGCTTTTATAACGGCTGCCTGGGAAACATCCAGCAGCTCCGTTACGGATGCCCTTATGGCCAGGGGCTCTTCGAAGGCCTTCCTCCATCTAACACAATGGCCTATCTCGATCCCCAGATCATGCAGTATCTGGCGATGAGAAAGCAGCAGACTAACCAGACGATCATGATGTGCCTCATGATGGAGCAGCAGAACCAGATGCAGCAGGCTCTCATGCAGATGGCGCTTATGGGACAGCAGAATCAGATGAATCCTGACATTCTGAGGCAGCTGCTCCAGCAGCAGCAGTCACAGAACCAGCAGACGAACCAGAATCCGCAGACTCAGACGACACAGACTCAGCAGACAACACAGACCCAGCAGCCTGTGGACAGGGGAGCGGCAAGAGCCGACGCTGTGGCGCTTCACAGCGCGATGGAAGGCTGGGGCACCGACGAGGCGACGCTGTCGAGGATACTTGCAAGCAAGACAAACGAGCAGATAAAGGCCATAAAGGATGAGTATCAGAGCCTCTACGGAGTCTCTCTCGAGCAGGATATCAACGGCGATACAAGCGGGAATTACAAGGAGGCTCTGAACAGGCTGTGCCAGGCGAACAGAAGCACGGCGGCCCCTAATGATTCCGAGGCGAGAGCCGACGCGACAGCATTGCATGAGGCTATGAAGGGATGGGGAACAGATGAGAAGGCCCTGACGAATATACTCTGCAGCAGAAACAGGGAGCAGATAGAGGCCATCAAGAAGGCATACCAGCAGATGTACGGCTCTGATCTGGCGCAGGATGTGCGGAATGAGACTCACGGCCTGTTCGAGAACAATTCTTACGGCGATCTGCTCAATCAACTGCTCAGCAGCTCTCCGGCAGGCACGGCGGGGCAGCAGGGCGCAGTTCCCGCAACAGGTGTCAAGCCTGAAATAATGCCCTCGACACCGCAGGTCACCACACCGCAAATTACCACACCGCAGGTCACGACGCCGGTCTATACGCCGACAGCAACTCCCGGCAATGTGCCTGGAACGACGCCTGACATAAAGACGGGAGTCAACAATACGCAGACACAGCCGGCAAATACTCCTGTACAGACGACCCAGATTCGCCCGCAGGCGGACAGGGGAGCTTCGCGGGCCGATGCAGTGGCGCTCCATACTGCCATAGAGGGAATGGGCACTGATGAGAAGACCCTCTCGAGGATACTGTCAGGCAGGAGCAACGAGGAGATGAAGGCCATAAAGGAGGAGTATCAGAACCTCTATGGCGTCTCTCTCGAGCAGGATGTCAAGGGAGATACGAGCGGCAACTATCAGAAAGCCCTTATGAAGCTGATGGGAGGCAACAGGAGCACGGCGCCTGCAAACGAGGGTGAAGCCCGCGCCGATGCAACAGCCCTCCGCCAGGCGATGGCCGGGGCAGGGACCAATGAGGAGGTTCTCACGAACATCCTGTGCAGCAGGAACAGGGAGCAACTCGAGGCCATCAAGAAGGCATACCAGCAGATGTACGGCAGAGATCTCTCGAAGGATGTGAGCGGCGAGACCCATGGGCTCTTTGAGAACAATGCATACGGTGATCTTCTGGGCTCGGTTCTTCAGAACTCCCCTTCCGGCAGGCCTGCCGTTAAGTAAGGCCGGCACATGAAGACTCGATGAAATAACAGGAGCCCTGAGCGATCAGGGCTCCCTTGTCATATGCCGATGAGATGGGATGGCTACGATGCCATTCCGCTCCCCCGCTCTATCACGACGATGCCTGTGTCTGAGACGTGATACCTCTCCATGTCCTTCGGCTGATCGTATCCAACGGTGTCATCGTCTGCGACAGCAACCTTCTTGTCTATTATGGCTCTCCTGATCTTTGCCCTGGCACCTATTTTAACGTCGTTCAGTATGATCGAGTCTTCGATATGCGCTCCGCTTTCCACGACTATGTTTCTACCCAGCACCGAGTTCTTTATCGTCGCGGCATTTATGATGGAGCCCTCCGATATTATCGAGTTGCTGATCTCAGGCCTGTTTCCATCGGCGTCACATGCAAACTTCGCAGGTGGCGAGCTGTAACTCGAAGTTTTGATGGGCCACAGGTTATTGTAGAGATCGAATGGAGGCGTGCGCGACAGAAGCTCCATGTGGGAATCGAGATACGCTTCGAGCGTTCCGACATCCCTCCAGTAATCGTTCTTTTCGCTCGAGATGACGCCCGGGATCTTGTTTCTCTTGAAGTTGTATGCGTACAGGCTCTTAGTCCTGTAGATATCCGGGAAGATTGACTTGCCGAAGTCGTGCTCCGAGTCTTTCCTGTCGGCGTCCTTCGCGAGGACGTCCAGGAGGATGCCGCTGTTGAAGAGATAGTTTCCCATCGATATCAGCGCCATGTCGGGCTGGCCCGGTATCGGGATCGGGTTTTCAGGCTTCTCCTGGAAGCCTATGATTCTCCAGTCTTCGTCGACCTGTATCACTCCGAACGCGCCTGCCTCGCTGAGTGGGAGAGGCAGGGTGGCGATCGTGACATCGGCTTTTTTGGACCTGTGGAACGAGAGCATCTGCCTGATGTCCATCCTGTAGATGTGATCGGCGCCGAATACGGCCACGATGTCGGGGTTGTGGTTCTCTATCAGCTGTATGTTCTGGAAGATGGCGTCGGCAGTGCCCTCATACCATCTGTCGCCTGCCCTCATCTGCGCCGGAACCGGAGTTATGAAATGATCGCGCAGAATATTGCTTCCGAACTGCCAGCCGTCCTTGATGTGCTCTGTCAGTGACTGCGACAGAAACTGCGTGAGGACGTATATTGAGAATATCCCCGAGTTGATGAAGTTCGAAAGCACGAAGTCGATGATCCTGTACTTGCCTCCGAACGGGACTGCCGGCTTTGCCCGGTGCTTGGTCAGGGGAAAGAGCCGGCTGCCCTTGCCTCCCGCCATAATCATTGCCAGTACCTTGTCGTTCATTGATGCTCCTTTCCTGTCTGTCCATCTTATTGAAATGAGCGTTTGAGCCTTTTGTAAGATGCGTTTTTGACTATCCCCGAGAAGGAGGGGTCTTTCTCCACGAGGGGCCAGTTCTTGAATCCGCAGGTGATCGCGTGCTCCATGTGCAGAAGAGCCTTCTTTTCGTCCCTGCTTTTCAGATAGAGGCAGGCCCACTGATAGTTTATATAGGCAGAAATCAGCGCATCGTCCGTTGCGTTGTCGGCGCTTTCAAACGCGCTTTCAGCCATGGAGGTCTCGCCCTGCTCGCTGTATGCGACTCCCCTCAGGCACTCGATGAACGCCGTCAGGAAGCTGTCGCCTGTCTTAACATACCCGGCGCACCTGTCCAGCTCGCGCCTGGCCGATTCGCAGTCCTTCCTGCCGAGCCAGGCCAGCGCCGTGCAGAGCCCCGGTGTCGGGCGCTCAGGCAGTTTTTCCGTTTCAGTCTTCAGCGCCTTGATCGCCTCATCGTATTTTCGCTCGATTATCAAGGCGAGCCCGAGATATTCCGGAGCGATCTCCTTATTGGAGATCACCTTCGAAATCTCCATGAGCATCGCTCTCCCGTCAGGCATGTGGTTCTTGACATACGCAGTCAGGAAGATTCGGAGCGCAAACTCCGGATTTGCAGGGTCCTGCTGCACAGCCTTAATTATCTCGTCCTGCGCTTTCGACGTATATCTAAGCTCCCACAGCAGCAGGCCCAGCTCGAAATGATCCTCTTTCGTGGCTCCGTTTTTCTTTATCACCGCGTCATACTCTTCGATGGCTTTCCTCGTATCGCCGGTCCGCTTGAGCTGATCGGCCAGGCTGCGCCTCGCCTGCACGAGCGCCGGGTCGATCGACAGGGCCTCCCTGTTGAATGCAATGGCTTTCTCAATGTTTCCCTCGTGATCATAGAGCTGTGCGAGCCCTGCCAGAGCTACGGCGCTCTTCCCCTTCCTCGCGATTACCTTTTCGAGGACTTCCTTCGCTTCTTCGTATGAACGGAGCTCCATCAGCAGGAAGCCGTAGTTTTCGAGAAGAGTAATGTCGCCCTGGGAGCTCTTGAGGGAGAGCTTCGCCTCGTCGAGCGCTTCCGGCATCTTTCCCTCGGCCTGCAGCAAGAGGCTCAGAAGGTAATGGGCCCTGGGGTTGGACGGGGAGATCCTGAGGGCCTTGTCCACCCACTCTCTGGCTTTGCCGTAGTCAGGCTGGTTGAAATATATTGCCGCGCATTCGACCATGGGCTGGGCCCGCAGCGGATCCAGCTCTGAAGCCTTCTGAAACGCTTCCAGGGCTCGCTCCGTGTCCTTCTTCTGCCTGTAGACGAGCCCGAGCTGCTCGTATCCCGCCGATGATTCAGGGTCGAGGGTGAGGTATTTTCTGATCTCGCTGTACGCGGCATCGGTCTTGCCTCTGATCAGATAGGCCCTGCAGAGGTCTATGTGGAGAGGGGGAAACTCTGAGTCGATCTCGAGGATCCTGTGAAACTGCTTGATAGCCTCATCGATGTTGCCTGTTTTCAGGTTTTCCACGCCCAGGCCGTGATAGCCCCAGATGAAGTTGGGGTCTTCCGAGATGGCTCTGTTGTAGGCTTCCTTTCTTGCCGAAGATTCGTCCAGGAGCCGGCCGTAAAGATATATTGCCACCGGGCTCGACGAGTTGTCCCTGGCCCTGCGCTCGTAGGCAGTGACTATTGCCTTCTTCTGGCCTTTCTGAATCATGAGCCGCTGGTATTCTATATGGGCAGGGACGAAGTTCGGAGAGGCCGTTATTGCGTTGCCGTATTCCTCCAGCGCCTTGTCGAGTTTCCCCTGGCGCTCGCAGGCCTTTCCCTGGTCATAGTGGAGCTTTGCCTTCTTGGTTGTCTTGCCGCATCCGGGAAGAAATATCAGAATCAGCATCAGGATTGAAATCAAGAGACGGTTCATGTCAGGTAGGGAGCCTCCCCTGCGGGATAGTAATGATTAAAAGATTGCGGTGTAATCTTCTTGCTCCGGTTATGTGAATCCTCTCGCATATTCTGAAGCCGCCTGTCAGGCAGAAGGAGATGGAGGTGAAAAAGTACAATTCCTCACAGGAGACTGGCTTGTCCGGTGAGCATCCCTGCACAACTCACTCACCTGCATTGCGCGATTCGATGAAGCACGCTTCCGGCCCGATGCCTCTCAAGAGATTCCAGCCGTCTGCCTTTGAGCTTTCCGAAGCCTGATATCTGATACGCGGAGCCTGAACTGTGTCAAAAGCCCATATACTCATAGTCGATGACGATCCGATTGGACAGGAAGCCATGAGAGGAATACTGTCCAACGGCGATTACAGGCTCAGCTTCGCGTCAGGCGGTGAAGAGGCGATCGTCTCGGCAGCCGCGCATCTGCCCGATCTCGTGCTACTCGACATTATGATGCCCGATCTCGACGGCTTCGAAGTCTGCAGGCGCCTGAGAGCCAATCCATTGACATCCGGAATGCCTGTCGTTTTCCTGACTGCGCTCGAGGACAACGAATCGAGGCTGGCAGGGATAGAAGCGGGAGCCGATGACTTCATATCGAAGCCTTTCAACAAGACTGAGCTCAGGGCAAGGGTCAGGACCATAACGCGCCTGAACAGATACAGGCTCCTTCTTGAAGAGAGCGAAAAGCTCGAATGCGCCCACAGGGCCCTCGAAGAGGCGTATGACTCGACTATCCAGGGATGGGCGAAGGCTCTTGAGCTGCGTGACTACGAATCTGCAGGCCACTCCCGCCGGGTCACCGGGATGACGCTCGCGCTGTGCAGGGCGTACGGGCTGCCGGAGGAAGAGCTCTGCCATATCCGGCGCGGCGCCCTTCTGCACGACATCGGGAAGATGGGCATGCCTGATTCGATCCTGCTCAAGAAAGGCCCGCTGACTGAAGACGAGTGGGTCATCATGAAAAAGCACACCTGCTATGCCAGGGATCTTCTTGCGCCGATAAAGTTTCTTGAGCCGGCTCTCGAGATTCCCTGCATGCATCACGAGAAATGGGATGGAAGCGGCTATCCGGAAGGCCTGAGCGGCACCGCGATACCGGTATCGGCGCGCATATTTGCAGTTGTCGACGTGTGGGACGCTCTTACATCCGATCGCCCTTACAAAAAAGCCTGGCCCAGGGACAAGACTGTCGAGCACATAAAGGGGCTCAGTGGAACCCATTTCGACCCCGCCGTGGTAGAGCTCTTTCTCGCCTTCATGGATGGCGGAAATGAGCCTGACAGCCTGTATACCGGCGATCATAGTTAACGGCATCCGGATTAAAGGGAGGAGAAGCGAAAACCTGATTATGGACAGAGATGATCAGCATCTTTTACAGCAGCTTGTAAACGCAGTCCCGGGCCCAGCCTACTTCAGGGACTCACAGGGACTCTTTCAGGGGTGCAACACCGATTTCGAGAGCTATCTGGGGGTGAGATGCAATTCCCTGAAAGGCACAAAGTCGAACGATTTCTTCTCAAAGGAAGTGGCGGAGCAGTGCAATGCCACCGAGCATCTCCTTCTCCGCGAAGGAGGAAGGAAGACGATGGACTTCTCGTTCCTGCATCCCGATGGAACGCTCCGCTCCATCACCTGCACGAAATCGGCCATCAGCAACAGGAGCGGGGATGTCATAGGACTCCTCGGGATTATAGACGACACGACAGAGCAGCGCCAGATGAAGGAATCCCTCGAGACTGCTCTCAATCAGTACCGCACGACCATAGAGTCGATCGGAGACGGAATAAACGTAATCGACAGGGACCTGCGCATAATTCTGCACAACAACGCTTATAAAGCCCTCTGCGAGGAATACGGGTTCAACTCGAGCCTCCTTGGGGCCCGCCTTCCCGATCTCTTCCCGTTCATTCCTGCGGAAGTATTCGAAGATCTGAAGAGGCTCTTCAAGACCGGAAAGCCCGAGATTTCTGAGGACGCCACTGTAATCTCCGGCCGGGACTGCATAACCGAGACAAGGAAGATCCCCCTTGCCGAAGGCGGCAAAGTGACAAAACTGCTGACTGTGATACGGGACATTACCGAGCGTAAGCGCACAGAGAAGGCTCTCGCCGAGAGCGAGCTCAAATACAGGACGCTCACTAACAATATACCGGACATAATCTGCTCCATCGACAGAAACGGCAATATCACCGCCATCAATGAAACCTCCACGAAGATCTCGGGATACGGCACTGATGAAGTGACAGGGGCTTCGTTCACGAAGTTCATACACGGCGAGGACAGGGAGTTCGTCAGGAAGAACTTCGCCGAGGGGATCGCGAGCCGCAGCGAGACCTCCAGGGACCTGCAGTTCCGCATCGTCACGAAGGATGAACGGATTCTATGGGTCGAGATGAATTCGAGGCGCAGATTTGGCGCAGATGGCGCTTTCGTGCAGGAGGACGTGGTGCTCCGGGATATAACGCAGCGCAAGCGCATAGAGGAAGAGCGGGCAATCCTGGCGCAGCGCATAGCCGAGCGCACATCCCAGCTCTCGGCGGCGAATGCCGAGCTTTCGAGGGCCGTGAGAGCGAAGGACGAGTTCCTGGCCAGCATGAGCCACGAGCTCAGAACGCCGCTCAGCGCCATTCTGACCATCTCCGAGTCGATAGAGGAAGAAATATATGGGCCGGTCAGCGAAAAGCAGAGGCGGGCCATAAAGAACATAACCGAGAGCGGCCAGCACCTCCTCTCCCTTATTAACGACATCCTCGATCTGTCGAAGATTGAGGCAGGGAAGATCACCCTCGATCCCGTGCCCGTCCCTGTAGAAGAGGTCTGTCAGGCGAGCATCAGGCTTGCAAGGGGGCAGGCGCAGAAGAAGCACCTGTCTCTGACCCTGACTGTGGACAGCCATCTGAACACGATAATGGCAGATGAGCGCTATCTGAAGCAGATCCTCGTCAATCTGCTCGGCAATGCGGTGAAGTTCACGCCTGACAACGGCAGGATGGGCCTCGAGGTCCAGGCCGACACAGAGGGGCAGGTGGCTCTGTTCACCGTATGGGATACCGGAATCGGCATCCCGAAGGACAAGCACTCGCTGCTTTTCAAGCCCTTCACCCAGCTGGACAGCAGCCTTTCGAGGCAGTACGGCGGCACCGGCCTCGGGCTGGCACTGGTGGCCCGCCTCACGGAACTTCACGGCGGCAGCGTCTCCTTCGAGAGCGAAGAAGGAAAGGGAAGCCGATTCACTGTAAGGCTGCCGTGGAGCGGCGATGCGGGGCCTGCCGAAGAGCCTCCAAGACAGGAGAAGCCTCAGAAGGTTGACAGCATCCGCAACGCTCTCGTAGTGGAGGATTCCATAGGAGATGCGCAGAGGCTGGAGCGCTACCTCGTGGAGCTGGGGATTACCGCCACGACACTCGGGAAGGGCGAGAAGGCTGTCGAGAGGACTCTTGAAGTGAAGCCCGATGTAATAATCCTGGACATTCTCCTCCCAGGGATCGACGGCTGGGAGGTGCTTTCTCTGCTGAAAGCCGACGCCCGAACATCCGGTATCCCAATCATAATGGTCTCGGTGCTCGACGAGCGCCTGGAGGCTCTGCAGAGAGGCGCCGCCGAATACCTGATGAAGCCTGTCAGCAGAGATTCGCTGAAGAGGGTGCTCTCGTCATCTCTCGAAAAGGCTGAAAAGGGCCGAACGGCCCTGCTCATCGCCCCTGTCGCCGAAGATGACGCAGCTTCATACGGCCCCGTAATCGTGCTGGCGGAAGACAATGAATCGATAATAGCCAATGTATCCGACTACCTGAAGGCCAAGGGATACACGGTGGTGGTTGCCAGAAACGGCAGCGAGGCCGTCGAGCGGGTCTGCGAATCGTGTCCTGAAGTCGTGCTGATGGATATTCAGATGCCCGGAGTGGACGGGCTGGAGGCCATACAACGGATCAGAGCGGGCGATCTGTGCAGAAATGTGCCGATAATAGCCTTGACCGCGCTGGCGATGACGGGAGACAGAGAGCGGTGCCTGCAGGCCGGCGCCGACGAGTATCTGAGCAAGCCTGTAAAGCTCAGATATCTTGTCGAGACCATCGAGCGGTTCAGGCAGACAGGCAGAGAAAGAGCAAAGTAAGGAGGAGCGATGACATCCATTACGACCATTCTCATTGTGGACGATGAGCCGACAGGGAGGGATGCGCTCGAGGGACTGCTGTCCGGCCAGGGGTATGTGCTGGCTTTCGCGGCGAACGGGAGCGAGGCCATCTCGAGGGCGGACGCGCTTCAGCCGGATCTGATCCTGCTCGATGTGATGATGCCGGATATGGATGGCTTTGAGGTGTGCCGGCGGATCAGGTCGAACGGGCTCCTTGCGGAAGTCCCGATAGTGCTTCTGACGGCTCTTGACGACCACGATTCCCGCATTGCAGGCATTGAGGCCGGAGCCGATGATTTCATATCGAAGCCGTACAACAGGGCGGAATTGCGCGCCAGGATAAAGACGATTACGAGGCTCAACCGGTACAGGCGCCTTCTAGTGGAGAGGGAGCAGGCCGAATGGGTGCTCGAACGCTCCGGCGAGGGCTTCCTGATCATCGGGGAGGATGACACGATACATTACGCAAATGTGAAGGCGCGCCTCTATCTGGGCATCATTGGAGAGTTAGGGGAGCCTGTCGGGAAGACCTTTCTCGAGCTGGCGAGAGGCGAGTTCAGATGCGAGCCGGCCGAGCTGTGGGAGGGATGGCCCTCCAGAGCGGCGCTTGCCAGGTCTGAGAAGCGCTATCTCGTCAGGGAGGAGACTGCCGACCGGGAGGCCTGCTGGCTCGAGGTATCATTCTTCGAGCGCACCCTCGGGGAAAATGTGCAGTGGTTGATCAGGATCCGCGAAGTGACGCAGGAAGTGAAGGCCAGGCGTTTTTCCCTCGTGATGAAACGGCTGGTTTTCTTCCGCATGAAGAGGGCGCTCGGCGCGATTAAGAAAGAGCTGAGGTCGGCTTCATCCGGTCAGGACGGAGAACAGTGCATGCAAACGGCACAGACTGCCTGTGAGCACGTGGAAGCCCTCGAAGGTGAGATGGGAGCGCTCTCGAAGCATCTGGACGCCCCTGTGCTCGCGAAGGCCGGCCAGGGCTTCTGGATGGGCAGGTTCAGGGACATGCTGAAAAGGCTTGCAGATGACATGGGGATTGAGCATATGACCGTCACGCTTGACAGTGAAGCCGAAGAGAGGTCTCTTTCCCTGACGGAGACTGCCATGGAGATGATATTCTGGGAGATTCTGGACAACTCGAGGAAATTCCATCCTGAAAACAGGCCGATGATAATGATCAATGCCACATGCACTGGCGGGGACAGGCTGGTCATATCAGTCTGCGATGACGGCGTGAACATCCCTCAGCACAGGCTGGCCAGGGTATGGATGCCGTACTATAGAGGGGATGAGGCTCGCGCCGAGGCTGATGGAGGGGAAGGACTGGGGCTGTCGCTCGTGGCGTCTCTGCTGTGGCAGGCAGGGGGAAGTTGCCGCCTTTTCAACAGGGCCGAAGACCCGGGAGTGGTATTTGAGTCCTCAATGCCTGCGAGATGAGATGATTCAGCCGGCATGCCTTATTGCCGAAAAAGTGCGATGGCTTGATGGAGCGAAGCACTCCGATGAGGCCGCTGCCGCGCTGTGGATGCATTGAAGACGGCATCCCGGCGAAAGTTACCAAAAGTTTACTTTTTTGTAACAATCCCGAAGCCTGTAGCGAGCCTATTTTTCTTTACAACCTGGTTTCTCCATGTTAGAATGGTATCAAGGAAAGCCAAGGAGGAATTACATATGTCTGGTATTGGCTCTTTAGGACCAATGGGAATGCCCGATCATCAGTACAAATCGGCAATGATAAGCAATTCTGCCCACGCGGCCCAGGGAACGGGAAAGGCGCGCGAGCACGAGAAATCGGAACACGCTCACCATGAGCTTCAGCAGGACGACAACGACATGGTGACATTGAGCTTTACCCAGGCCCCTGACGACACGCAGCAGGCGCAGCAGAAGGAAAAGGAGAAAGAGGCGAGACAGAAGGGCGACGAAAGCAAGCTGGAGCGCCAGAGAATGCACTCGTCCTCAGGCCATGCCGCCATGGCGAGCGGTGCGAAGGACAAGGCCAAGGAAAAGGAAGCGAAACAGAGCGAGGAGAGCGAGGGAGATCCGCTCACCATGCTCGAGTCTGCCCAGACTGAGCTCGGCCAGGCCGGCGTGACAGGAGCGCTGCAGGAATCCGCCAAGGAAGTCAGGGGAAAGAAAGACGAAAAGGACGCGCGCTTCACCGCCATGGACGGTGTCAAGCAGCGCCTTCAGGGAGACAGTGGCGAGGAGGTCCAGCATCGCGTCACCGTCAAGCCTGAGATGATAGAGCAGATTATGAACCGTTCGCCGGAGGAGATTCTGAAGGATGTGCCTCCTCAGTTCAGGGCGGCATCGGAAGCCATGGTGAAAGGTCAGATCAGCCAGGCTGGAAAGCCGAACCAGACCCTCACCGAGCTGAAGACGGTTCCGCAGAGTGTGGACTGCAAGGCCCTCGAGCTGATGCCTGCAGAAGAGCAGCCTGTGATGGATATCTGGGTCGACGCCCCGCCGATTCCTGACCTCTCAGAGCACTCTTCAGCTGCAACCTAAACCGGCAAGAGCTTAGTTCGCTTCGCTCACAAATTGGAATAATGGAAGGTTGGAATGATGGGTTCGTTCCATCCTTCCCCTCACCAGGGCAGGCGAACCGAGCTGTATCAGAGAAATTGTGGAAGTTTCGATACATTCAGACAAGTCTCAAGGCCCTCGCCTCGCTGCGGGGGCTTTTTGCATATACAGCGCAATGGATAGATTGAGCCCTGCCTGGAAAGTCAAGATTCTGGTGGTCGTGTTCTTCAATATCAAGGCTTACTTTCTTCTGACTGTCTTCAGCCTCTTGACTGAATGAGGCTTTGCGATTTCAGTGTGACAGCTCCGCAGGAACTCTTCGACCTCCCTGTGCCCCTCGGCCTTTGACAGATCTGCGGCATTCCATCCTGAGCGGGTCCTGGCGCTCAGATCCGCACCTTTCTTAAGTATGCTCCGGACCAATGCGAGATTCCCATACTCTGCAGCCCAGTGCAGCGGCGTATATCCGTCGTCGTCTGCGACATTTACAGGGCTTCCGCTTCGTATGAACTTTTTCACAGTTTTGATGTCTTTCATCTTCATGGCTTCGAATATGTCGTCGTAATCCTGGATGCTCTTGCCGGGAGACTCTCCGTGAAATTTTGTGCCACAGTCATTGCAGAACCTTGCGCCCTTCTTATTCTTTCCGTGACAGGACGTGCATACTTTCATCATATTATCACCTCCCTTATCGCTGATGAGCGTTGCCGGTAAACGGACTGAACCAGGTCAGGAGAAGCGTCTTCGCTGCCTGCATCTATTTGGATCTCATGTCAGAAGATATTTAAGAAGTGATCCGGGTAATCACTTTGAAGTAAATTCAAAAATCAAAGCTCCACTCAATAGTATTGATTCACTGGAGGCTGAGGCGATTCATGGATTTTCGGGGATTTGGAGGAAGAGCGCCTGAATGAGGCCGGGGCTTCTATGTGACTTTTCTGTATCTGCCCTTCTCTTCCTTGACGAGCTTTGTGAAGCCCATCTTCTTCAGGTTCTTGTCCTTGAGGAACTCCTTGCCGTGATCGGTATATGCGTAGACGGAGGTGATTATCCGCTCTATCTTCGCTCCGCACTGCGGGCAGACTTCCAGCGCGGGTTCGCTCATCTTCTGCGTGACTTCGAAGATTTCCCGGCAGTAATCGCACGGTTTTTCGTCTTCCATTGCTCTGTAGCAGTATATGGGCATTGTTCCGACCTCCGGAGTGTTCGTATTTCTGTATGGGCCCGCGCAGGCGCCGGCCCGGCCTGTTTTCTATTCTGGCTCGATGTTTCAGTATCCTCCGCGAAAGGGCGGAGCTCTCCCTGTGCTTCGCCTGTGAAGGAGTCCCCGCTCTCCGGAGAGAAAACACAGTCATATATTGATCCGGCGTCCGGAGGATTCAGTTGAAGGCGCTTTCATCAGTCGATATCCTGGTAATATACAGCATAGCCGCGACGATCGTGATGCAGATCGGACTTCTGGTATACGGCCACAGGCTTCTGCCCGTCCAGCTCCAGGAGAAGGTGGAGATCAGGATCTCGATCTGCTCGTTCTTTATCTCATGGGTTTTTTTCGCGCTGTTCATAATAATGTGGCCTGCCCTGAAGAGGGAGCAGTGGTTCGAAGCTCTGCCGTTCAAATACTTCTACGATCTGTACAGCAGCCCGCCGGCCATACTGCCGGATGTCAACCTGGCTCATGTGCTGGTGTTTCTCGAGTTCGGCCTGGCTTTCGCCTTCATCAACACCATAATCACGTCATACCTGGGAAGGATGCTGCGCCACGGAAAGCTCCGCAGGATAAGATAGCCTATTGCGCTTTCGGGGTTCTGATGAGCAGCGCAAGCGCGGCGCCGAGTACCGAAAAGATTCCGAGAGCGGCAAAGCCTGCCGTGAAGCCGCCGAATCTGTCGACAGCCATCCCTCCGAGAGGCGGCCCGAGCAGGCACCCGATCATCATCATCATCATCATTACCCCGTAGCCGCTGTTCAGCTTCTCTTTCCCCGTTATCATCGGCACGAAGATATATACAGGCGTCATTATCACTCCTGATGCGGCTGCGAGAAGCAGGAGATCGAAAAACAGAGGCGTTTTGTCGAACGGAACGATGATGAGCGCCGCACCCTGCAGCAGGGAGCCAAGGCCCACCAGCAGTCTGCCCATGCTGTGCCTGCCTGTCAGGTAGCCTGCGAGCGGCGACAGGAACAGGGAGCCCCACAGCACAGCCGAGAGCATGAGGCCTGTGGTGACTCTGGAAAATCCCTGTTCGGCAAAATACGAGGGAGCGATCGTCACATATCCCATCGTGGACATGTTGGCGAAGAGGACGATGCCTGCGAGAATCCAGAGCTGCGGAGATGTCGGGATCGACAGAGCCTTCCGCTGCTCCTGATCTCCCGGAGCCTTTGCGGGTATATTGAAAAAGAACAGTATAAGCATCACAAGCGCGAAAAGGGCAGGCAGCGCGAATACGTTGAAGCAGCCGGTTATCGCGGCAATGCTGCCTGTCAGCGTCAAGGTCGCGATTGAGCCTATAGGGAGAGCCGTATTGAAGATCCCCATCGCCGTGCCGAGGCTTTTGCCATCATAGCGGGGCGTGAAGACTCCGGGGAGCAGGGCGGAAAGGAATGCGCACCCTGCGCCGGATACCATCCTGGCGATGCAGAGCCAGGTGTATGGCGGATGGAGCATGAAGATCAGCGCTCCTGCAATGAGGCACAGGAAGCCGGTGAGAAGGAGAGCCCTGTTGCCCCACCGGTCTGCCAGATAGCCTGCAGGCAATGACAGGAAGATGCCCGGTATGGAGATCACGCCCATCAGAAAACCGAGCGCGCCGTAATCTATGGCGAGTGTCTTCTGGATCTCGTGGCTGATCGGGCTCAGCACCTGGATGGTAATGGCCATCGTCACCATTCCGGCAAAGCTCAGGGCCAGCATCCGGCCTTTCAGGCGGTCAGTATTCCCTGTCTCTGAACAGTGACTTGATGTTTCCATAGAGTGCTCCGTATTTCTCCTTGTGTGCTCTGTATACCCGCTCGCTGCCTCTCTGCGGAAGCACCGCCTTTCTGAACCTCACGAGCTCAGCTGCGGCCTTCTTCAGATCGGGGTACAGGGAGATACCGTGTCCCGCCAGTATGGCAAGCCCCAGAAGCTCCGCCTCCGGAACAGACGGTACGCGCACAGGGAGGCCTGTCACATCTGCCTTGATCTGATTCCAGAGCTTGCTCCTCGAAGGGCCTCCGGCCACTCTGAGCTCATTGACTTCTATTCCATGGCTGCCGATCATCTTGACGATCTGATCGATCCCCAATGCCACGCCTTCCATCACCGACCTCAGGAAGTGGCCGCGTTTGTGGCAGAGCGAGACGCCGAAGAACACGCCGCGCGCCTTTTCGTCCCATACAGGGGTGCGCTCGCCCAGCAGATACGGCAGGAAGATGAGTCCCTCCGAGCCGGGAGGAGTCTTTCCGGCTTCTATCAGGGCGCGCTGGAAAGGAGTGCCGTTCGGGAAGAATGTGTCCCGGAACCACGCCAGCGCCCTCCCGCTCGTGGACATGATCCCTCCGATGTGATAGTATCCCGGCAGTATCGGATGGGGGGCCGTGAAGAAGCGCTCGTCGTTTATCTTCATTCTGGATACGACCTCAATCCCCTCTGAAGTGCCGGCCTTGTCGCAGGCGACGCCCTCCTCGAGGGTGGATGTTCCGAGTATGACCTGGATTGCGTCTACTCCGCCTGTTCCCGCTATTACCGGCAGGCCTTCCGGCAGGCCCATCGCATCTGCGTACTCCTTCACGAGGCCTCCAATTGCATTGCCCATCACGACCGGCTCGGCGAGCAGGCGGGCGGGCAGTTCCGCAGCCTTCCACAGATGCTTCGGGATCGCACCGAAATCGCCTGAAACGACTGAGAAGCGCATTTTCCCTGTAAAATGGGCAGCTACGAAGTCGAGCGGCTGGATGACCGCCGCAGCCTTTTTCATCGCTGCAGGCCTGTGCCTGCTGAACCAGAGCGTCTTGGCGGTGAGAGATGCCGCATCGACTCTTCCGTTTACCCTCTCTGACAGGATCCGCGCCTCTCTGTAAGCCCTGCGGTCCATCCACAGCATGGCGGGGGCGAGAGGCTTCATCGCCCTGTCCACGAGAACCATCGTGGGACCCTCGCTGGCTATGCAGATCGCGGCGCACTGCTTCCTGTCTATCGACGAGACGGCCTTTTTCGTCGCCGCGACAGATGCGGCAAGCCACTCTCCGGGCTTTGTCTCAGCCCGGCCGGATTCATCGTGCAGTATCAGGTTCGATGAATGGGAGGCCTTCGACAGGAGGTGTCCTTCCACGTCGAAAACCGCAGCCTTTGTGCGTGTCGAGCCTATGTCTATCGTGATGAGAAATGGAGTTTTCATATCTGCCCGTCCTTCTGCAATAAGCCGAAGCCAGAGCGGTGGGTGCGGCGGGGCCGCGCTTGCTGCCGTCTGGCTTCGGCATAATATTCTGTCTCTCAGGCTGATGCACCCGGTGCGTCAGTCAAAATAAGGCTTTGTATAGTAGCGATAAGGAGTGAGAGCCTTTATCCTGTCATCGCTTACAGGGTATCCGAGCTGGCGCGCGAGATCATACTGGATGCACGATTCGAGCCATCTTTCGTGCCTGAAGTAATAATCGCCCAGCGCATTGTGCGCGACCGCCCTGTAGGGAGCTTCGTCGAAGCGGATCATGTCGAAATATTCCTTGATGGCCATCTTGAAATCGCCGCGGGCCTCAAAGAGCGAGCCCGGGCCACCCGGCACCAGCTCCATGAGTGATTTCTCACCCTTTGCCTCGAGATGCCGCTCGGGAAGGCTTGCTGTTCTCTGGACGTAGGGGTTCAGCCTGGCAAAATCGGCCATCGCCTGGTCGTATTCGTCCGCGACGCTTGTATAGGTCGGGAGGCTCTGATACTTTCTGTTGTAAGGGTTCTTCGGGTCTATGGCGAACTTCAGTGTGCCCACGTAGACGACATCCGACTTCTCGGGAACCTCGAATTTATAGGAGATCGGGAAGCTCTTGCCGCCCTTTTTCATAAGGAATCCCGGTATGATGCCCATCGGTATGCCCCACGCGTTGTAAGACACGCCAGCCAGCCCGATTATGTGGACGCTGTCAACGATGTATGTGCCGGGCTGCAGCAGCATGTTGAAACTGCCGCTCTGCGACAGCACTCTGTAGAACTCCTCGCCTGTCTGGAGGCTCTGGAACTGGACGACCTTGATTCCGAGGTGATACTCTTCCCGGACCTTCTCCAGATTCACCGTATCTATTCTTCCGACCACGGCAGCCCTGCCGTCGCACTCTCTGAGGATGAACTCGGGTTTGACGTTTTTACAGGTATGAACCGGTGGCCTGTATGTTTCTTCGGCAGGCAGCGACAGCACCGCGTCACCGATCTTCATCGATTTCGTCTCGGGAAGAGCCATGATCCGGCTGCAGATCTGGCTTACTTCACTCACTTCCGCTCTTCCGACATATTTTCCGGCGCGATAGAGATAGAGAATCATACCGGGCTGAATGCCCTTGCTGCTGGGAATGCTGATCACTCCCACATTGCCCTCCATGCGGGAGACCATACCCACGAGCTCGGCCGCCCACAGCGGCGCGCACACAGATACGAGAAGCAGGGCACAGGTTATCATTATCAACGCTTTTTTCATTTCATGTCCTCCATTCTTTGGATTGAATACAGAGTGTCTCTCTTCTCCCTCCTCTCCGCAAGAGTGAAGCCTTTTCTATGAAAATCTGACCTGTGGCTTGGCATGTGGATGGAATGATATCGGGCTGCCCTGGTGGTCGAGGCGGAAAGGTCTGCAAATCACGTAACAGAGTCCTGATGGATGTCCGGCTTCTTCTTCCGCGATTCAGGGCAGTCTGTATGGTCTTCCACCCTTTGTTTTATAGATTCGTCAAAAGTTCATCTTTCCTGCAAAGGCAGATTATTTTCTTCGCTCTCCACCATGGACAGGAAATACCGGGCGTTGTCCACGATGTCATCCGATCTCGAGAAGAGGCTGGACCCTACGAGGAATACTATCTCATTGCCGAAAGCCTCTCTGAGCTGCGGTATCTTTGAGAGGCTTATGCCGCCGGCGGGAACGGGGAAGGACGCCTCGAGATGGTACAGAGGCTCGGCAAGAGCGGCGTTGATGCTCTGGCATATCTCCCTCGTGAAGGGGAAGCGGCCGATGAAGTTGGGGTATATGACGAGATCGGCTCCGGCCATGCGCATCAGCGTTCCCAGCAGCAGGTGATGCCCGATTCCGTGGCACTGGTCGTTAAAGAACGTTCCTGTGAGGGCCGGGTGCGACATTACTGAAAGGCCTATCCTGTCGTTCTCCGCAATATATCTCATGAAATCGAGGCCTGTTATGAAAGGGGCGATCAGGAGCCCTCCCACGCCTTCCTCTGAGGCCCACTGGTAGAGGTCGATCATCTTTTCGTATTCGCCTGTCAGAGAGGGGAAGTACAGGATCGTTCTCCCTGTCTCCTTTTCAGCCTTTCTTATCGACTGCATGCATAGCCTGACTCTCTCCCTGAAAGGGCAGAAGCTCTGGTCCGCCAGGCCGTGGTCATCCTTTATTATGTCTACGCCGCCTAAGGCCAGTTCGTAGCACAGCTTCGCGAGGGCTTCAGGGCTCTTCCCCATTGGTTTGAGCGGCGCGGCGAGAAGGGGCCTGTGGTGTACGCCCAGGCGGTCGCGTATGCCTCTCCGGCCTGATCGGGGACCTCTGAAATGGGACATGAATGAAACCGGGAGGTCCAGGCTCTCCACCCAGAGGCCGCGCTTCAGCGAGATGTTCCCGTAGATAAGGTTCATGAGCCCTGAAAGGTTGTAACCGGTAATCTCTTCAGCATAGCTTATTATCACCTGGAAGGTGTTTTCGCCGATCTCTCTCAGTTCTTCGATCTTCCCGACGATGTTTTCGCCGATCCACTTGTCAGTTATTATGTCCTGCGTCACTTCGACGGTCTGCTCGAGGCAGATGTCGAGGGCCCTCGCCGAGGCGTTGCTGCACTCAGTGGAGATTCTGTATGTGACTGTGATTCTGCCTTTTCCGTCTGAGGTCACGGGCATTATCCCCTTTTCCTTTTCAGCGTCTGCATCGCTGTTTCCGCGATTGACCGGGCGGTGAGACCGTATTTCGAGAAGAGGTATTCAGTCGTGCCGGGCTCCGCAAATGTGTCCCTCAGGCCGACGCGCCCCACAGGGACAGGCATCTCTTCGGCAAGAAGATCTGCTGCCGCGCCTCCCAGCCCTCCGCTTACCAGGTGATTCTCGACGGTTACAACAGCGCCTGCCGAGGCTGCCGCCCTCAGCACCGCCTCTCTGTCGAGCGGTTTCACTGTCGGGATATGAAGCAGCGATGCGCTGACCGACTGCTGCTGCAATATCTTCACCGCAGACAGCGATTCTCCGAGCATCAGCCCTGTCGACAGTATCGCCACATCGGTGCCGCTCGAGAGCTCCACGGCCTTCCCGATTTCGAACCGGTATGAACCTGGATCGAGGATGACAGGGACCTCCCTGCGCATGGCCCGCATGTAGACAGGGCCGTCATAAGCCGCGATGGCGGGAACGGCCTGCTCTATCTCTGTGGCATCGGCGGGATCGATGACTGTCATGCCTGGCAGCAGCCTCATCAGGGCCACGTCGTCTATGGCCTGGTGGGTGGGTCCGAGCCTCGATGTGAGGCCCGGTATCACGCCTATCAGCTTTACGTTCGCCCGGTGCATGGCAATCTGGACGCAGACCTGGTCATACGATCTCCTCGTCAGGAAGACTCCGAAGCTGTGCACGAAAGGTATCTCCCCTTCGAACGCCAGACCTGCCGCTATATTTATCGCGTTCTGCTCGGCTGCGCCGATATTGAAGAAGCGCTCAGGGAACCGCTTCGCGAAGCCGTCTATCTCGGTTGAGTTGGCGAGGTCCGCGCCCAGCACAACGGTGTGTCCTTCCCTCTCGCCGAGGGTTACCAGGCTTTTGCCGTAAGGCCCGAAAGCCATGGCTGGATTCTCCATCAGAAGTGCGGCCATGTTCAGACACCTGACCTTTCCGGAGCCATTGCGGAGCCTGAATAAGAGCGTGAGATCAAAGCGAGTCCCATTCTCCCTCGAGCTCCTTTCCGGCCTTCGAGCGCGTTGTCTCGTCGAGCCTCGTGTAATGATATGCGGGGTTTCCCTCCATGAACGAGACGCCCTTTCCTCTAACTGTGCTTCCTATGAAGATTCCCGGAGCCCTGCGATGCCCGGCTTCCGGTTCGATGTCTGATTGGGACGGTAAGATCAGGCTGTCGAGCGCATCCACGATCTCGGGCATCGAGTTACCGTCGCCTTCCCGGACCTGCCAGCCGAAGGACCTGTATTTGTCTGCCAGCGGCTCCATGTTCATCACCTCTCTCGTGGGGCCGTCTACCTGGAATCCGTTCTTGTCTATCACGGCGAAGAGGTTGTCGAGCCCGAAGTGGGCCGCCGACGCCGCGGCTTCCCATATGGAGCCCTCATCCTGCTCGCCGTCGCTCATGAAAGCGAAGACTCTGTGCCTCTTTCCGCGCATCTTCGCGTGGAGCGCCATGCCCACAGCGACAGAGAGGACCTGGCCGAGCGACCCTCCGGTCACCTCGACGCCCGGCACTGTTCCTCGGTGCGACGCCAGTTCGAGCGGAGAGCCGTTTTCCTTGAAGGTGAAGAGGAGCTCGCCTGGGAAGTACTGCTGATCTGCAAGTACCACATAGAGAGGCAGAGCGTAATGGCCGGGCGACAGCAGGAAGCGGTCCCGGTCAGGCCATTCAGGCTCTTGGGGCCTGTTGCTGATGAACCTGTAGAACAGCGCGGTCATCATGTCGATTCCCGAAAGGGCCTGGGCGAGGTATGCGCCGCCTGTCCTGTATGTGACATCGAGAAGCGTCTTCCTGTGCCGGGCGCAGATCGCCTCCAGCTCTTCTACGTTGGCGCCGGTCATATATGCTGTGCCGCCTTCCTTCAATCTCCTCATATTATACGTCTGCACGAGCTTCTCATCAAGCCCCTTTCAGGAAATATTGTGAAAAGATGGCGTCCCGCTTTTACAGGCGAGAGGAATTCCAATAGATCAAAGAGGTGTAAATAAGGAGATATGGTGATAAGAAGGGATATGGAGATGCTGCTTTTATGCCCTGAAGACAGGAAAAAGCCGGTCATCCTAGAATTGGAGACCCTGATAACGCTTTGAAAAAAGGGGAAGATGCCGTGGTGACGAGCGCTCATACGTTATTCTGGGCCTGCATCGCAGGGGCTCTCATCGCGCTGGGGCTGATGGCGGACGGAGCGCAGGCTTCTCAGATACCTGATTGCGATGCAAAGCTCGATGTGGTCTACGGAAGCGCCGGCGGTGAAAAGCTCTGCCTTGATCTCTACCTGCCTCGCGGCATCAACGAGCCGGCCCCGCTGGCCGTCTGGGTTCACGGCGGCGGCTGGGTGGGAGGGAGCAGGTCCCAGCTCGGACCGGGCGCCGATGAGCTCGTGAAGCGCGGCTTTGCCGTTGCGTCGCTCGATTACCGCCTGGGGCCCGCCCATCCCTGGCCAGCCCAGATAGACGACGTTAGAAGCGCTCTCTGCTTCCTCTGCAATAGTGCCGCCCGCTTCAACATAGATCCGGGCCGGACATGCCTGTGGGGCGGCAGCGCCGGAGGTCAGCTCGTCTCACTTCTGGGCCTCACCGGCAACTATGAGCAAGAGCCGCTGCGGATACGGGCGGTTGTAGATTTCTGCGGGCCGGCCGATCTCCTCGCATCAGATTTTCCAGAGGCTCTGGCGCATATGCTGGAAGCGGTCTTTCCGCCGGGCGAAAATCAGAGGGAGCTTATGAGAGAAGCCAGCCCTGTCCGTCATGTGACAGCAGGCGCCCCGCCTTTTCTCATCATCCACGGCGAATATGACAACCTCGTCCCGCCTGCGCAGGCGAGGCTTTTCCACACCAGGCTGAAAGAAGCCGGCGCGCCTTCCGAGCTTGTCATCGTAAGGAACGCAGGCCACGGCTTCCAGGCAATGAACGGTGAGCCCGGATACACAAGGGTCCAGATGGGGCACATGGTCGTAGAGTTTTTCGAGAAGAATCTGAAACCCGAAAAGTGCAGCGCACCTGTGAAGGCTTCTCCTTCAAAAGAGACTCCAATCCCTGGAGGCTCTGAAAGGCCGTGACAGTGGACCCCGGCAGCAGCAATCAGCAGAATGCCAGTCCTGAATCTCAGCCCGGAGATCCCGGCATACCTTCAGGCGATTACGCCATTATTGATGAAGGCACTGCATCCGGATCCGTTGAAGCTCTTCGGAGCCGTGAAGGCTCTCCGGTGCCTTCTTCAAAGAGGTGGGATGAGCTCGACGCATACAAAGGCATAGCCATCCTGGCCGTCCTCGCAATCCATCTCTCCGGAAATTTCATGGCCAGACTGGATGCCATGTCGCCGCCGATGATGGCTGTCGCGGCTCTCAACAGGATCTGCCAGTTCGCCGTGCCTGCTTTTCTTATGTTGAGCGCACTCCTGAACGGAGGCAGCCTGATGAGAGGAGCCTCGCAGCAGAAGTTTTTCGGCAGGCGGTTCAGAAGAGCTCTCTGGCCCTACATACTGTGGAGCGCGGCCGGTATTGCAATCAATACCGCGAACGGCCAGTTCAAGTGGACTTACGGCTGCATCCTGTATACGATGCTGTGGGGGAAGGCATATTATCACCTGTATTTTCTGTCGCTCGTGCTTCAGCTTTATATACTGCTGCCCTTTGCGATCCGCCTTTTCAGGGCAAGGCCGCCTTTCTGGATTGCCGCTCTGGTCACCATAGCCGCCCAGGGGGGCATATACTGCATGAACAGATATGTTCACACACTGCATATGATGAGCAGCATGATATTCTGGTTTCTGCCTGTCGTTTCTCTGGGACTTTGGCTGGCCTCTAAGGAAGACGAGATCCCGGGGATGCTGAAAAGGAATGTCACCGCGGCGGTCGCTGCCGTGGCGGTCTCGCTGCTCATATACCTCCCGCAGGCCATGGCCATGATGTGCGGTCAGGCTGTGAACACGTGCCTCTATCAGGCCGGCCAGTGGCTCTACAGCGCAGGTGCAAGTTTTCTTCTGATCTGCATTGTCTTTGTCATGCCCAGACTCGGCAAATCGGCTGCTCTGAGATACCTCGGCATATACTCCATGCAGATCTACCTCATCCACCCTTTCGTGATGACAGCGCTCGACATCTATCTCGGCAGGGCCTTCCCGGTGCTTCCCGCCCTGGCGATATATGTTACAGCCGTAATATTGATACCGCTTCTGATTGCGAAAATGGCCGATCGCGCGAAGATATCGGCAGCGCTGTTCGGAGTCTAGCCTTTGACGCTATTCTGATCGAGTTTCCCCATGTATTTCAGGGATCAAGGGATCGAGAGATCAAGAGCTCCAGGGATTGAAGGAGAATCTCTTCCCATTGGCCACTGCAGCATTTCAGAGATCAGAAGATTTGTTCCTTCCCTTGAACCCTCGGCCACTTGATCACTGCAGTAATACCTGGAATATGAGATCCGAGCTTTGAAGTTCTTTCAAATGAAGGCCTGACATTCATGCAGCGGAGTTTCACTATGGCTCACCTCCCAGTCGCCATCTTTCAACTGTCTCAGAGTAGAGCGCGAGGTTCAGCAGCATCCCTGCCGCGAAGAGGATGAAGCACTGCGGGCCTGCGAGGAACCAGAGAATGAATGGCTGGCTTTCCAGCCTGCTCTGCAGAGCCGTTTTCCCTGCATCTATCGTGTCAGTGCATCTCCCTTCGAAGAGCTTCCTGCCCTCATAATCGGATCGCTTCTCAGATATGAGCCTTCCCTGGCCGTCATATACATAGAGCGTGTTGAGCGTGGTAAATGCCTCGAGATTGCCTTCTTCACTGACTCGGAGAGCCACTCTCTTGCCGCCTGTATTGACAGGCCATCCGGTCTGGAAGCCTCCGTTGCTGTCATATTTCTGAATGCGGCATAAAAAGCTGAGATAGCAGTATATATTGCCATCCCTGTCCCTTACCGCCTGGGTCATGGAGGTTACCGGAATCTCCGTTGTAGGCAGGATCCAAGGGGTAAACCCGCTTGCCGCCAGGAATCCGTTCATGAAGAGCGCCATCCCGGTTATAAGTAATAAGATGGCGATGGATCTCAGCGCTCCGAGGAGGACGGCTTTCCACGGGACAATTGCTCCAGGGCCTGAAAAGAGGGATATGATGGAAGATATGGAGCCGATGGCCATTGAGATCAGGGCTCCGCCGAAGAGCGATATGATTATCACTGCCAGCACTCCTGTGTAAACCGACCACGGATGCGCGAAAAAAATCATCGCGGTTATGGATATCGCGGCGAGCGAGATGGAGCTCACTGTGAATACCAGGCGCTCCTTCTGAGTCATCTGTTTGTTCTCGGGCTTTGCTTTCTTCACGCGCGACTTTTTGGGCGGATTAAACATCTCCCTGCCGATTCTCTCCATCAGTCTGCATTTTCCCCAGTATACGCCCAGGTTGAACAGATAACCGACTGAAAGGCCGAATGAGATGAAGGCGAACAATCCATAGAACTGCTTCAGGTGAATGCCCAAAGATCTCGACAGCATATTCGAGACGACCATGGTGGTTGTCAAGATGAAAAAGCCCGTAAGCATCTTAAGGCCCTGGTTGTCTTTGATCCTCATGTGGAAGTTTACTGCCGTCCGGGACCCTTGTGGTCGGATCTCGCCGCTGAATGCAAATGAGACTCCTCTCACATCCGGCGTTATCATGTCTGCGCGAAACCTGCCGTTCGAGACCGAGCCGATGAACCGCTGCACATCCGAGTCGTCGAGCTCAAAGCCTCTTACTATGACGTTTTTGAGTATCTGTTCGGCCTTTTCGACTGATTCGTCGACTTCCACGGTAAAGGAATACCTGAATATGAACAACGGCAGTATTTTCCTTAGCTCCACAGACACCTCACCTGCGTTCAGATTTTTATTTCAATCCGGGGCTCCGGAACATCTCCGGCTGAGGATCATATCATGGTGATTCAATATAAATGCATTTTGCATTGAACCCGTCCAATCCTTTCTGGTATAATTGAAATAATAAACAGTCACCGTCGGGGGGGAGAGTGATTTATGAAAAAAAAGAAGCGGGAACGACACAGTGCCGGCATTGTCATAATGACGGCCATTTTTTTAGTGCTGGTGATATTTGCGCTTGTCGTCGCTATAGTCTCCATGGTCAACCAGAACATAAGCTTCACGAAATACAGCCACATGAAGACGAGGGCGCATTATCTCGCAAAGGGGGCGGCAAACCTCGCGCTGAAGGCGATGGTGGAAGATCCCGACAGCCTGTGGGACGTCAAATACGCAAAAGATAAGCCACCTTACGAAGTAATTGATGACAGGGATAAGATGCAGGCCTGGACAACTGTCTCAGCCGCGAGCTCAGATCTTCTTTTTCTCCACGGCCGGGGGATAGTCAACTACGCGAGCCCGGGCCGGATAATCCAGGATTATGTCGTTGTCGTAAAAAAGGCGCCTACACTGCCTGTGGCATACGCCAGGAAAAACGCCTGGGGCCCCGATGCGATTTACAGAAGTGAAGGCGGAGGCCAATGGGAGCACATAGAGGAAGTGCCTCCCAGGATATACTGGAACAACAGCTTCGTCAAGAAGGACATGACGAATGATGTGGATATGACAAAATCCGGAAGCGTGTATAAAATGGCCTGCAACCTCAGGTCGATGTGCGCCGACAACAAAGGCAATCTTTACGGGATCTGGATCAGGAGCGGCCCTGACACGCTCTATCGGTATAACAAGAACGACGGCTGGACGGCAATAAAGCCTCCGATGAAAGTGATGTACAACAATAAAGGTGAAAAGACTGAAAAACCGGCCAATCCGGTGCCATGGCTCACCGACCTGACCACCGATGGAGAGAACTATCTATATGCGCGCTTTTCAAAAGGCGGCCCTGATACGATCTACAGGCTGGATCTCAAAGACTGCGATCCGGAAAACCCGACATGGAAGGTCCTTCCGCCTGCGCCCTGCAGATACTATGTCAATGCTCCTGATGCGCCGCTCAAGGAGCCGGACGGCTACGCATCCAATCTTCAGAGCCTCTGCGCCGACAAGAGCGGCAATCTGTATGCCCGCTACAATAGATATGGCATAGACACCATCTACAGGTTCCCCAACGGGGGCAGGCCCTCGTCGGAGGTGAGCGATACCACGTGGAAGCCCGATGACTGGCAGTGGCTCCCGGCAGTTCCAAGAGTCTATTACAAACTGGAAGGCGGGCAATACGTCGAATACGATCAGCAATACAACGATGCGCAGGGAGGCGGGCCCAAATATGCCGGGAACCTGCAGAACCTGTCGGTGACGTCAGACGGAACAGTCTATGGAAGGTTCTACCACAACGGCGTGGATACATTGTACCGCCTTCCTGTCGGGTCGAAAAGCCCTGAGGATATAACCAAGATGACCACATCGGACTGGCAGACTGTAAAGCCCGGCGCTGTATCTTTCTATGTCAGCAACTACAGTGACGAGACCGAGGGGGAAGATGAGGACGATACAGAGGAAGACACTCAGGAGCCCGACGATCTGACACTAGAGCAGAAGAAGGCGAATGCCCATTTCAGAGAGACGGACATGGACAGCGATAACACCCTGTATATGCGCTTCCCTATCTCATATCATCCTGATTCGATAATGACTTTCGCCGATAAATCGTTTAAGCCGAGCGGCGAGCAGAAGTACAACCTGATGAAGCCTGTGACGGCTTATCGCTTTAAGTTCCTTCACGATCCGACATACCCGCTCGACAAGACGAAGAAAAAGTTCCAGTGGGTTCCGCTTGAGAGAAAGGTGGACGGAAAGATTGTCAAGTGCAGAGAGGTGCTGCTCAACGAGGTCGCTGCAGGCGGCGTGACATCCAGCACAGGAAAGAGCGTATATGTCGTCGTCTCGAATCTCTAGAAGAAACATAAGCGCATTCACTCTGAGCGAGATAATGGTTGCGCTGGTGCTGCTGTCAATCGCAGTGCTCGGCCTCGTCGGAGCCATCATGTACTCCATGAAGGCCGGCGGCGGCAACAGGATGCGCCACACTGCCAGCGTTATAGCATACAGGGTAATGAACGAGAAGGAAGCCGAGCTGAGGCAGGTGTTTTCGGCTAACGTGTCAACCTCGGGAAAGCTGGATGTCCCGGAGAACGAAGGCTTTCAATACCGCGTGCAGGACGTGTATCAGACAGGCGACGACCTGAAAAGAGTATCCTGTTCTGTTTACTGGGCAGAGGAAGGTGCAGATCGTGAATATTCGGTCTATACGTACGTATACAAATACAATCAATAAGGGCAGGCGGGATATCCGGGCTAGGAGGGCCGGGCAGGGCCTGACTCTCGTGGAGACGCTCGTGGCAATATTGATCTTCTCCGTCATCCTCGTTTTCATAGTTTTCATACAGGGCACCGCGTTCAGTTCCTTTAACAAGACACAGATACAGAGCGATACATACCGCATGGCCATGCTTGCTGCAGAGCATCTGAAAAAGGAGATGCAGTACGTGCAGGTGACTGAGTATGATCTCCCGGGAACACTGCTGAAATACAAGGTTCCTCTCACCGATTCCAACGGGGAGATGTCACTGCTGGCCTCAGGACTGCCGGACTGGAACCCCAGTGAGATATCGCTCTGTCTCGAGAGCGACCCTGACGGCACCAGGAACGTCACCCGCCATCAGTCAGGCTGGCCTGCAAAGAAGCTGTTCTCTCTTGGAAACGAAGGGAGCATAGTGTTCAGCATGCCTGAGAACAAGCGTCTCGATGCATATATAACGGTCAAGGTCACCAATCAGGGCGTAAAGGTGAAGGAGAGCGATTACTCAGTGAAGCTGCAGTTCTACATACCGAACCAGGAGATTTAGAAGCGGCTCAGGCTTCAGAGAGTCTTCAGCAGCTGAAAGACTGGAAGAAAAGCCGCCAGCACGATAAACCCAACCACGATGCCCAGCATCAGCAGCATTATCGGCTCTACAATCGTGAGCAGGTCTGTTATCATAGTCTCGTTCTGTATCTCCACCATCTCGGCGTATTTGTTCAGGCATTCAGGAAGGTTGCCTGTATAGACGCCTGCTGCAACCATGCTCACCATGGCCTGCGGAAAGACAGAGAAGTTTCCGAGCGCCTCCTCCAGGCTGCTGCCGTGGTTTGCAATCATAGCGCTCATCTCGTCGACTGCTTTGTCGACCTTTACAACGCCTGTGGGAGTGCTCCTGATGATCTTGAGGGTGAAGAACAGGCTGCCGCTTCCTCTTATCAGGACTGATATGCTCCTGGCGATCCTGGCGACAGCCATCGAGACTATGAGGTTCCCGAGAATCGGGACATTGATGGCCAGAGCCTGCAGTCTGGCCTTCCCGATCGGGGTCCTGTAGAAGTATCTGATTAGAAAGAAAAGAATCACTGCAACGCTGCAGATGATCAGCAGGTACATGGCCGGACATTTAGTGAAGTTCAGCAGTATCTGTGTCATCTGTGGTATCTCGGCACCTTCGTTTTCGAACAGCGGCATGAACCTGGGAAAGACATAGAACAGCAGGAAGGCCACCATTACAATCGACGACAGCAGTATTATGAACGGATAAGTGAGCGATGAAATCAGCTTCGAGCGCTTCTTTTCCTCGTTGTCCAGATACAGGGCCAGGTTGTTCATCCCTTCAGGCAGGTTGCCTATCTTCTCGTTGAGACGTATCACGCTTGTATAGAATGGTGAGAAGGCTTCAGGGATGCTCTCCATCGCCTTCCACAGCGGGTAGCCTGATTTCAGCATATAAGCCAGCTTTTCCGAGACCCTGTTCAGATTTTCATCAGACGTGTGGGTAAGGCTGTCGAGAGCCGCCACGTAGGTCAGGCCGGCGTTGTACATCGTTGAAAACTGTAGCGTGAAGAGGCTCAGGGAGCGCTGTGAGAGCCTGCCCCGCCTCTTCTTTATCCCTGAAGCGGCCGGCCTGGCTTTCTGTGAAGGCTCGGCTGTCTGCTCGTGCCTTTTGACTGCTTCCCTTTCTTCAGCGGCGGGAGGCGATCCCTTATCGGCGGAAGCGCTCCGGGCCTTCGATGCTGCTCTTATCTCAGACGAATCGAAGAGGGGGAGAAAGCTCGTCTTGACTGCTTCCAGGATATTGCCGGATCCTCTCCCGCTCATCTTCGGTTTATTCTCTTCGAGATGGCTCAGCCTGTCGAGAGGAGACATATCGGTCTTTTGTCTCATCTCGATCTTCTTTGCCGTCTCAACCCTTCTCGCCCTTGCAATCCTGTTCAGCGCTTCTGATATCTGGGGCTGTGACTGCGCCAGCACGTCGAACTCCTCTTTTTTGAAGAGGTAGGCCACGACAGGCTCTTCTGCAATTACCGAGGCCGTTCTGGTGCAGTCCCCGAGAGACGCTATCTCGCCGAAGTGGCTGGGAGCGTTCAGCGTGGCGAGCTGGATATTCTGTCCGGGATCCCCTTCAGTCCATACCGACACGGAGCCTGAGGCAAGGATATAGAAGGCCGACCCGGTCCTTCCTGAGCGTATTATATGGCTGCCCTTGTCGAAGTTTATCCTTATGAGCTTCTTCTCCAGCCCCTCGAGCAGGTGATCAGGCACTCCTGCCAGGAAGTCTATCTTCCTGAGACATTCCTGCAGTGAATAGCTGTGTTCTGCTGTCATGTGATTTACCTCATCAGTTTATAAGGTAGTCAATCCGATAGTATTGGAGAATATTGATGAACTCCGGCAGCAGCAGAGGGTTTCTGCCGAACCAGAACAGATGGCCGGCGCAGTCGCAGTCTGAGGATCCGAACTGGCGGACGCACGACTGCGCTATCGACAGTATGGCCCTGGACAGTTCGCATTCCAGCCTCTTTGAAGATCGTATCGGGAGATCGGCTACAAACGCCGTGTACATCCTGAACGTGTCCAGATGCCAGTGCACGGTCTTCCGCAATCTGCGGTGCCGCTCCAGCCTTTTAGACAGGTTGGCCATTGCCGATCCTACATAGATATAGTATCCAGCCTTGTAAATCTGATGCTTCAGCCTTCCTATCTGAATCTTCGTATCATAGTCCAGCTTGAGAATTACCAGGTAGCTCCCCCGGTCCTGCGATTCCCTCTCTATGAGCTGCCAGGGGATTGTCAGCACCCTGGCGGGCAGTACGGGGTTCAGCTCTTCATCCCAGCCGATTGACATCGGTATGTAGCGGACTTTGTGCCTGAGCTCGATGAATGTGCTGGCGAACTTGGGGTCTGTATGATAGCAGGGCATGAAGAACTTGGCCTTCTTATAATGCACGAGGAACAGAACCGCGCATTGGTAGCCTTCCCCGCTGAGGGAAGCGAGCTCGCGGAGATGCTTCGTGCCCCTGGCAGTCTCGGCGTCCGGGAACATGGCTATCTTCTCTCCAAAGAGTGTGCAGGACTTCACTTCGAGGATGACCTTCCGCCCTTCCTGCTCCAGCAGGAAATCGAACCTGCTGTTTCCGAAGGTCGCTTCCGCTGTCACAATACGCGCGCCTTTAAGCTCCGGAACGCTGCCGGATTCTATGAGCCAGCGGGCAACGTCGTTCGTTCTGTGCGTGTGCAGCATTACAGGAGAGCTGCCCTTCATGATGGCCACTGCCGTGTAGTCCGTCTTCCTTGCCGATGCGCCGGACTCTTTCCTGGTCAGATATACTGTGCGCCCTGGGAGAAGCAGCTCTTCCATCCTGCCAGGGTTCGGCACGTGGGCGCTCACTATCCCGTCGTCCGATGAGCATCGCATCAGAAACCTGTTTGGCCTGTCTATGAACGTGGCCTTCTGAAATTTTGGAAAGAAACGGGGCTCTTCCATAGTTGTATCAATTTCCCATCAGGCCTCAAATTCCTTTCGGTTTTCCCCTGACTTTGACAGATGGGTGCAAATGATGAATTTCGTTCAGGCTGTCGGCTTTTCAGAGGAAAGGCCGATTCTTTAAAGAAATCATGGTGAATGGCGAGCTATCGCACTTTTGTTTCTTACGGAGGATTGACATGAAAGGGAATAAGGCCGGTCTGCTCATCGCACTGTTCATTCTCGCTTCGCTCTGCTGCAGCTTTTTCACCTGCGGCAGGGCCTGCGCCGGGGACGACAGAGGAAGCTTCATTAAGGAAGATACTGTCAAGAAAGTAATCCAGATGCTCGGAGACGGCATCTCAGGCGAAGAGATGTCCAGCATCGATCGGTGCGTGCGCAACTGCGCCCTGCTCTGGCGGAGCGAAGATGGAGACGCCGATGCCTTCGTGGCCTTCTGCAAGGCTCAGTATATCAAGGATCCGTCAGTCAGGAGCGAGTACCGCAGGCGGTGCGAAAAGAACTTCGAGCTGATATCGGGCCATTTCACGGAGATGGAAAGAGGCCTGACTGAGCCGCTGCAGCTCGACATCGGCCCTATCCTCCCGATCGACTATCTGTTCGGTGAATATTCGCCTTCTTCTCATACCAGCGACGATCTGTACACAAGCAAGGTCGCCTTTGCCGTGGCGCTGAACTTTCCTGTGTACACACTGAAGGAGATGCTCGAAAAAGGCGCTTCGTGGAGCCGCGATCAGTGGGCGGACGCCCGCCTCGGGCAGCATTTCGATGCAAGAGTGCCTGCAGAGGTCAACCAGAAGGTGAGCAGCGCATACAACAAGGGAGACAACTACATAAGCGCTTACTATATCTACATGCACAACCTGCTCGACGAAAAGGGCGACAGGCTTTTTCCTGAAGGGCTCCGCCTCATCTCCCACTGGGGGCTCAGGGACGAGCTGAAGGCCCAGTACAGGAACAAGGACGGCTTCCCGCGGCAGAAGATGATCGTGAAGGTCATGGAGCGCATCATCAACCAGGAGATCCCGAAAGAGGTCATAAACAGCGACAGATTTGACTGGAATCCATATACCAACACGATCTGGCAGAACGGGAAGGAGCTGAAGGGAACTCCCGAGGCAGGAGCCCGCTATGTTATACTGAAGGGAATCTTCGACGCGGAGCGGCTGAAAGACCCATACTACCCGGCATATCCTACGCACATCAAGAGGAGCTTCGAGCTGGGAAGAGAGATGCCCGAAGAGGAGGTGGAGGCCCAGTTAGTCTCCGTGATGAGCTCCCCCGAGATAAGGAAGGCCGCCCGCATAATAGAGAAGAGGCTGGGGAGGAAGCTCACGCCTTTTGACGTGTGGTATGACGGATTCCGCTCCACGACTGCCATTCCTGAGGCGGAGCTGGACAGGATTGTTTCTGCGCTCTACCCTGACGTGGCGAGCTTGCAGCGCGATCTCCCTGCAATCCTCGGAAAGCTCGGCTTCTCCGCCGACAAGGCCCGCTTCCTGGCGTCGAAGATTACCGTAGACCCGTCCAGAGGCGCTGGACACGCCCTCGGGGCCGAGATCCGCGACGACAACGCCCACCTGAGAACGCGCTTCCAGAAGAACGGCCTCAACTACAAGGGATACAACATCGCGCTGCACGAGTTCGGCCACACTGTTGAGCAGGTATTCTCGCTCAACTGCGTCGATACAACTCTGCTTTCAGGCGTTCCCAATACAGCCTTCACAGAAGCGTTCGCCTTCCTGTTCCAGGCCAGGGATCTGGAAGTGCTGGGCGTCGAAAAGCCAGACCCGATGAAGAAGCACTACAGGGTGCTCGACACTCTCTGGGACACATATGAGCTTGCCGGCGACGCGCTGATGGATATGAGGGTGTGGCGTTGGATGTACGCCCATCCCGACGCTTCGCCAGCCCAGCTCCAGGAGGCCGTGAAATCCATTGCGAAGGATATCTGGAACAGCTATTACGCCGATGTCTTCGGCGAGAAGGATGTCTATCTCTTCGCCATCTATTCGCATATGATCGATTCAGGGCTCTACCTGCCCAACTATCCGATCGGCCACATAATCGAGTACCAGATCGGCGATTACGTCGGTGATAAGAACCTGGGAGCCGAGATGGAGCGCATGTGCACGATAGGCTCGGTAACTCCGGATCAGTGGATGAGGAAGGCAGTAGGCGGGCCAGTGTCGGCGAAACCGATGCTGCAGGCCGCGGACAGGGCGATAAAGGCGCTGGAGGCCGGCGGCAGGTAAGGCGGCGTCGCCGAAAAGACTGTCACGCTATTGCGCCGAGCAGCAGCAACAGCAGAATCATCTCGATATAGCGCCTGAATGTGCCGGCTTCCCTGACGAAGACAAAGATGTTGCCAATCAGGAAGAGCAGGATTGCAAAGGACAGGAAGGTCAGGAAGAGCATCGAGAAAGGATTTACGCTGTAGCAGAAGACGGCGATGGCGAGTGCCAGCGCGCTCGAGATATCGGCTGTGATAAAAGCCCTGGTTATGCCGATACGCAGCGGTACCGAAACAATACCGGCCTCCCTGTCGTTTTCAATGTATTCGACATCACTTACTATTTCACGTGAGGAGATCAGGAGAAATGCCACCGGCATGCAGTAGAGGCTCAGCCCCGCATTGCCGGTCAGGAGAGGACCCAGGGCGAACACAAGTGACCCGTTGAGAGCTCGGAGGAAATTCATTGAAACACCCACCGCCTTCCAGTATCTTCCATAGACCAGCAGCAGCGCTCCAATCAGCAGTGAGCCGGAGAAGAATCCCAGGCCTCCGGACAGGGCCAGAAGAATCGCCGCTCCGATGGTAATTCCCGCCTGCAAGAACTCCTTTTTCCCGCCGGTGTCCGGGGCTGAATCCGAAGACGGATTGCGACGGCTTCCAATGATGTTCCCGCCGCCGTAAAGCAGCGTCACTGAGATCAGAGCAAGAAGAAGCCCTGGTGACAGAAGTGCTGCAATGGGTTGGGATTCTGCACAGAGGTGAACGGACACAGCGAATGCCAGCGTGAATACAAGTGATTCGACAGGGCGCAGAGCTTGGAAGTATCCGCTCATTCAGCCGGGGGAGGCTCCTTTTTCTTCGAAGCGGACGGCGAAGAGCCTGTCATCCTGAAGATCCTCCTCTTGAGCCGCTCGAGCAGCGCGCTGTACGACAGCGAGCCGTTCAGGACAGCGGCGGCCTCTTCTGATACGTTGATCAGGCCTCCGTATGTGACGGATGGGAACAGATATGCGATGCGCACAAACTTTCCTGCCAGCAGGAGCTCCTGCCCAATCTCTTTGTGAACGCGCCTGCTGTATTGCTGAATCGTGTCGCGGCCCTGCAGAGTCTCCTCCAGAACCGTCGCGGCAATCTCTCCGGAATGGATCGCATGCCGGATGCCCTCGCCTGAAAGAGGGTCGGCCAGCGCCGCTGCGTCCCCGACGGCGAGAAGCTTCTTTCCTCCCAGTTTCCTGTGCGAGGTATAGACCTGGTAGTTCTTGACGTTGAAGCTGCGCACCTCGCCTTTCACATCCAGCAGGTCCAGAAGCTCCATCGTCATGCTCTGCAGAAACGTCCGCGGCGAGAGAGCCATCTGATAGAGGCAGACAGCAAGGTGATCGCTCTTCGGGATGATGCCGCCATACCCGTTCTTGATCAGCGCGAAGTCAATGTGCACCGATTTCTGATACAGCGATTTGGTAAAATCGTCCACGGCTATTTCGAGCAGCGTCGCGCAGGCCTTCGTGCTGCTCTTCGCAATGCCTGAGAATACGGGGTGGTTCGACAGCAGCGATGATGAAGAGCCGCAGGCCAGCACGCCGTACTTTCCCTTGATGGTTCTTCCGCTTTTCGTGTAGAAGTTGATGTTGCCGCCGATCTCTTCAAATGATCGGATTCTCTCGTCATCGACCAGCTCGCACCCTGATTTCGCCGCATGCCGGGCAAGCGCGTAGTCGAACTCGGCCCGGTCGACAGAATAAACCTGCGCCGAATTGGTGAAGCGCTCCACGAGCTGGGTCCCGCCGAAGGTGTAGCGGACATTCGCAAGGCCGATGCCGTGCGAGAGCGAATCAGCCTTAAACGGCAGTCTGTCGAAGACAGTCCTGGGGATAGCGCCGCCGCAGATCTTCTGCCTTGGCAATTTCTCCTGCTCGCACAGGATCACCCTGAAGCCCTTCTGCGCCAACAGCGCCGCGCAGTGCGAGCCTCCCGGTCCGGCTCCGATCACAACAACATCATACAGATCGCTCATCTTATCTTCCGCCTGTCCAGACGCACGGCTCTGCCGTGCCCGATCTCATTTTCAGCCTGACACTTCGACAGGATGCCGTTCGATACCTGTGTTCAGGCTTCTAATGAGCGGCGATGATCGGCTCGGAAGATATTCCTCCCCCTATTATTCCGGAGGGAGCCTGACCTTCGAAAAGAGGAGAAAGGAGCATGAAAATGATCATATTCGGAAAGAAGATAACGCGCAAGCGCCTGTCTGAAATGTCCATCGACGAGATCAAAGCTGATATGCGTGCAGCGGTGCAGGGCAGGGGATATCAATCCCTGGTCAAAAAGCTTGAGGCTCTGCATGAAGAATGTCGCAGGCTAGAAAGAAAGCGGATAGAAGTCTGGCGTGAGCACACCAGGATTGAAGACAGGCAGATGGAGATCAGCAATGAGATCAGCAAGATATCTGCCATAAAAAATAGTATTGACCTGCAGATTTATGACATCGAGGACAGCCTGGGCTTCAGGCTGTGGGGGTAGACCCGCTGTTTCTGGGAGGGAGCGCTCCCTGGCAGAGGAGTGGTGCAAGAGGATAGACGGAGAGTATTTTAATCATGGAGGATTTGACACAACTACGCGAAATTGATATAGAACCGGTCTGAGTTTTATAGTTCAATGACGTTCTGAATGATTGAACGGTATAGAAGGAAATGCAGGGTTCAGCCCGGCACCAAATCGCAGCGCTCAGACCGTCATATTTTTAAGAGACGGTCCGGAAATGACATTTAAGGACTGAGGAAAGCTTTATCCGTGGATATTTTGGGAGTTACATTTCTTCTGTGAGCTCAGGAGGGAGATTAATATGGAACAGGTGGAATTGACAGAAAAGATTGAAGACATTGAGATTATGGAGCAATCAGAGCAGGCGGAACAGCCAGGGCCGGCAGAGCAGAGGCAGTCCGATGCTGATATCTCTCTCGAAAGCTCGCTGGCAAAAACCGAGCAGGAGAGCGTCCAGTGCCTGAATGCCGTTACACGGCTCCAGTCTCTTGTAAAATTCATAAGGCATGCAGCTTCCGCAGGCGATCTGAAAGGGCTGCACAAAGGACTCGAGAGCTCGCGTGAGCTGCTTGGCAGGACAGCCGGCGCAATAGATGCGCTTGCTTCGAGCTGGCTTTTAACTGAAAGCGATGAGGAGCGTTTGCTCAGCTCCGGAGCCTTCAGGCGTGAGCTGATCAGCGCCGCAGAGCGGGCAGGACTGGGCCTCTACGAACAGGAGACATATCTTGCCTGTTATCCGTCGCTTCTGAAAGAGCTCCCGAAAGATCGCGCCGTTTCGATAGATAGAAAAACCTATCGCTCGATACGCCCTTCCCATCTTGTCACCCACCTGATGAAGCTGCAGAAGAGCGGGCCCAGATTCAATGCGGCTCAGTTCCTCGATACTCTGAGGGCCGCATACGAGCTGAAACAGGGCCAGCGTGCAGGCGGCGTGGAGAAGCTCGTCGACATATACAGAGTCCTGACAGTTCTTCCGATGGCGAAAAGGGAATACAGCCTGCAGGAGTTTGCAAGAGACATCTACCTTCTCGATGCCAGCGGAGAGACTTCGGCAAGAGATGGTTTGAAGGCCAGGCTTCATGCAGGCGCGACGGCCGCCAGAAACAGGAGCAACCTCCTTGTCGTGGTCACGCGCGACGGAGAAGAGCGGACATACTATGGCATCGAATTCTACGAAACGGAGCAGGTCAATGAACGTTGAAATCGGCCAGTGGATTGACATCATAAGGAAGGAATATCTGAAGGATTTTATCCTGCATGGAGGCTCAGCGGTTAAATTTGCCGTTGCCGAAAACGAGACGGCAGTCCGCGGGATACTGAGCGGCCTTCAGAAGTGCTCTGCCGGCGAGGGCTATCTCAATGCCCATGTAGACGCGTCGTTTGTCCGGATTCACATGATGCAGCACTTTTTTTTCGAGGTGGCGAGACAGATCCCCTGGGAAGAGCTTGCAGTCAGGATAGTGAGGTCCTGCTATGCCAGACTGGGCTATGAGGTCGGAGAGGATCTGAGGTTCAATACTGTTGCGGCTCTCCGCGATGAAGAGCCCGGTCCCCTTGGCACTGAGGTCCGGCGTGAGCTGCAGGGCGTGCTGTCACTCAGCAGCTCCATGGCAAAGGACTTCCGTTATGCCATGCTCTGGATGTGCATGGAGAAGATCAGGAACATGGGCAACGGAGGGATGGATACCTCTGTGATAATGGAGTGGCTCAGAGGCGATCTGAAGCTCATAAGCGCATTGAAAAAGCTTCTCATCTTCAGGAGGATCAGCAGGCACAATGCCAGGGTGATGCTGAGCTCCCTCGGCTCCTGGTGCAGACAGGCCGGATATCCTGGGCTGCTGCTGACTATGGATATACGCAATCTCATGTTCTCCCGCAAGACGGACACGCCCGAAGGGAGCCTGCACTACACCCAGTCTGCGGTGATGGACGCATATGAAGTGCTTCGCCAGTTGATTGACGGCACCGACGATCTGACAGGCATATTGAGTGTGGTTATCGCGCCGCCTGAGCTTTTCGATGATGAAAAGAGGGGCATCAAGGTATATAAAGCGCTGTATGAAAGGATCTGGCCGGATGTCCGGCTCAGGCGCCTGCCGAATCCGCTGTCTGCGCTGACAAGAGTGGAGGTGGGCTCGTGACAGTTGAACTCAGTCATCTTGATATGAAAAGAGCCATAGAATCGCTCCGTTCCGGAGTGCCCAGCTCTGCAGCGGTCGATGCGGTGGGCTCCGGTCAGGAGCAGCTCTCCGATCGATTCCGCGATCTGCTGAAAAGAGCCGATCAAAAAGCCGCCGAAGGCTCGCAGTGCAGGGGGCTGATGATCCGCGCCGGATTCGGGGAGGGGAAATCGCATCTCCTGACCGCCTTCGAGCATATCGCGCTCGAACAGTCGTATGCAGTCAGCCGACTTGTGATCAGCAAGGAGACTCCGCTGAATGTACCGGCGAAGCTGCTTGTCAGCGCAGTCGAGAATCTGAGAGTTCCAGGCGCGATAGGCCGGGGCCTCGATGAAGTGGGGCTGCTGCTTCGAAAGCGTTTCCAGTCGCCTGAATATGACGGGCTCATGGAGCAGTTGAAGCAGGGAAAGCTTGATCACAGATTTGCCGTGACGCTGCATATCTTCAAAGACGCGATCCACGATGAAGAGATAATAGACAGAGTGCTGCGCTTCTGGTCCGGAGAGTCTTTCGGCGTCTCAGAGCTGAAGCGCATCATGCGGGATCTGGGAATTGCCGACTTCAGGCTTGAATCGATGAAAGCGCGCGAGCTTGCGCTTCAGACCTTCACATTCCTGCCTATGATGCTTCGCGCAGCCGGCCTCAGGGGATTGGTAATTCTGGTGGATGAGCTCGAGCTGATCGGGCGCTATGGGAAGGTAGCCAGAGGGCAGTCCTATGCGGAGCTTGCCAGATGGTTCGGGGCGCTGGAGCAGGAGCAGAGGCCCGGTCTTGTCACTGTAGGTGCTATAACCTCTGACTTTGAGCGGGACGTTCTGATCGACAAGGGCGATCTGGACAACATGGCCCTGTTCATCGGGACGCGAAATGTCAATCCATCTCATGCTGAACTTGGCATGAGAATGATTCAGGGGGCGGAATTGCTTGTCGAGCACGACGAGGCTCTGCTGAAGAAAGCCTACGTCACCCTCAGGCATCTACACAGCCGCGCTTACAACTGGGAAGCGCCGGATGTAGTATGGCCTGAAGTGCTGGGCGCAACGCCGATGCGAACCTTCGTGAGGGCCTGGATCAACGCCTGGGATGTGCGCCGAATATATAATGTGGCGGCAGATCAGGACGGATATGAGATCTGCACGGTCAAGGAGGATTACAGGGAATCTCCCGAGCTTGAAGCAGCAGACAGAGACTCTGAGAACGAGGCAAAGTGAAATTGCCTGACAGAATTGACTCGTGGAGCTCACAGCTGCTTCCCTTCCAGGAAAAGGGCTCTCTTGCTCTGCTGCAGTGTGACGCGCTTCTGCTCGCCGATGACATGGGGCTGGGAAAAACGGTGCAGGCCATCGCGGCATTGCAGGTTCTATTCGCATCTCTGAAGATCCATCATGCGCTGATAGTAGTTCCGGCCGGCCTGATCATACAGTGGCGGCGTGAGCTGTTCAAATGGGCGCCGGGGCTGTCTGTAATTCGAATAGACGGCCCCCGTGAGGAGCGGATCCCGAAATGGCGCGCCGACAGGCAGATATCCATCATCAGCTATGAAACTCTCCGCAACGATGCCGCTCTGGCGAAAGAGCGCGTCTGGGATGTTGTAATACTGGATGAGGCCCAGAGGATCAAGAACAGAAGTGCGTCGGTAAGCCAGGTATGCAAGAAGTTGCCGCGCAACCGCGCCTGGGCATTGACAGGAACTCCGCTGGAAAACTGTGAGGATGATCTCGCTTCAGTGCTCGAATTCGTAAGAAAGAATCCCGACGGAGCGCATCTTCCTTCAATGCACCCTGGATTCGCGCTTCGCATCGCTCAGGAGGATCGCCAGTTGCGAAGGCGCAAGCAGGATGTCCTGAAAGATCTTCCTCCGATGATGCTGATACGGGTGCCTCTCGAGATGACTCCGATGCAGTGGACGGTATATGAAGCTATGGAGGAGAAGGGCAAAGCGCACCTGTCAGGCCTCGGCGGGCGAGCAGGTGTCATGCACGTGCTCGAGCTTATAACGAGGCTCAAACAGATCTGCAACTTCTGCCCCGAAACAGGAAGCTCAGCCAAAGCCGATGATCTTGTCCAGCGGCTCAACGCCCTGCGCGGCAGGGGACACAGGGCGCTTGTGTTTTCACAGTGGACTGGCGATATCCACGGAACCGGAAGGCTTGCAGAAAGGCTGAATCAGTTCAACCCTCTTGTCTATACAGGCTCGCTCGGGCAGGCCGAGCGAGCGGCGCGCATCGATGAATTCAAGCAGGATAAGAGGCGCGGCGCTCTTATATTGTCACTGCGGGCAGGCGGTCAGGGATTGAATCTGCAGGAAGCATCGTATGTTTTTCACTTCGATCGCTGGTGGAACCCTGCAGTCGAGAACCAGGCCACAGGCCGCTCCCATCGGATGGGGCAGCAGTATCCCGTCACGGTGTATGCTTATACGTGCATCAATACGATAGAAGAGCGGATTGAAAAGATTCTCGGGGAAAAGCGGGCTCTCTTCGCAGCCCTCGTCGATCAGGTTACAATCGATGTGAGGAAGCTGCTTACAGCTGATGAGCTTTTCGGCCTCTTCGGGCTGTCTTCTCCTGTCAGGCTGAAAACCAGTGCCTCACGCGCCGGAAGAGACGGTGATGTCAGGCGTATCGTCAAAGCGATAAAGAAGTGCGGATGGAGTCAGGTCGGCTTCGACGATGATTCAACCATAACTGCCAGGCGTTTTGATGAAATTGGTACAGAGAGGATTGCACGCATAAAATACGCCGGAATATGGAGCGATTCTCTGCTCGATGAAGGCAGCGGTAAATGGGACCTCATAGTCTGTCCTTCAGGCTTCCCGGATGAAGCGAAATCACTTGCCGAGGCCTGCTCCATAGGCCTTCTGGATGAAGCCGACATTACCAGGCTGGAGGAGGTTGCCGGAACAGCGAAATGAAGAACGATGGAGGACAAGACGATGTTACTGCTCTTTGCGCTCCATTCTCACCCGGAAGCCCACCGTGTCATCGCCGTACTCGGGCCTTTTCCAGAAGCGTGTCGCAGTCCTCAGTGACTGAGGATTCTCGGTAAACCACGATCCGCCCCTCACCACCTTCTGCACGCCGGTGGAAGGCCCCCTGGGATCGATGAAGGGGCTCTCATTGTAATATCTTTCGTCATACCAGTCGCTGCACCACTCCCAGACATTGCCAGCCATATCGTGGACTCCGAACGGGCTTGCTCCTGCAGGGAATGATCCGGGCTCGACGGTTCCGCGGACTGTCGCCGATGCTCCTGATTTTGCCTTCCCGGTCTTCTTATCCGATGAGATCCTGCTGCACTGGCATCTGTGCCTGTCCCATCCGATGCCCCATGGATAAGACCTTTCATCAGTTCCTCTCGCTGCGAACTCCCATTCAGCCTCTGTCGGAAGCCCTCCTCCAGCCCATCTGCAATAGGCGGCGGCATCGTTCCACGAAACATTTACTGCCGGATGTGATTCGAGAGACAATGTGAAGCGGTTCTTCCAGTCGCCTTCTGTTATATAGCCGGTCTGCCGCACAAAGAGCAGGAACTGCCGGTTCGTCACTGGATATTTGTAAAGCCGGTAAGCTCCAAGAGAAACCCTGTGACAAGGCCGCTCATCTGCGGCTCCTCTATCGGAGCGGCTTCCCATCAGGAATTCACCGCCAGGTATGGAGACCATTACCGCTCCGTCAATGGGGTTGATCTTCTCTGCGGGGGAAAGCGGCTGATGAGATGGCGCAGATATTCCTGAACTGGCTGAAGCTCCTGTCTGAACAGAAGCAGGGATGCGGATTCCGCCTGCTGACGGGCTGATTCCTGTATTGGAAGAGGCAGTCTTTGCGGCATGAAGCCAGGCGGGAACCTTCACTACATTGGCTCCGGCAGTGAATATTCTGTTCGCTGCATTTGATGAATGACCGGCTGCGCTAGGCGGATGCGCTGCTGAGCTAGGTAGATGACCGGCTGCGCTCGGCTGATGCCTTGCTGCGCTCGGCTGATGCCCTGCTATGCTCGGCTGATGCCCTGCTATGCTCGGCTGATGCGCTGCTGCGCCAGATGCATTTTTCCCCGAACCGGATGTTTGAACGTTGATAGCCTGGCTGCGGCCCTGTGCATTCAGCGTATGGCCTGAGAAATGACTTCTCCTCATATTCTCGAGAGCTTTCTTCGCTTCGCCGGTATTGTTGAAGCGCTCTTCAGGCTTCATGGCGAGAAGGCTGTCGAGAATGCTCTGCCAGTCATACTTCACTGATCTGAAATCTCTGATCGGATTCTGATTGAACGTGAACGGAGTGTTTGATTCGGGATCTCGGCCTGTCAATGCATAGTGAAGAACGACGCCCATAGAGTAGAGATCGCTCCGGATATCCAGTTCGCCTCTGTAAACTTCAGGCGCGGCATATCCGATAGTGCCTATAGCCGTTCCGTCTCTGCTGTTCAATTCCCTGGCGATCCCGAAATCGACCAGGTAGAGCTCCTGATTCTTTGAAACCATCAGGTTCTGAGGCTTCAGATCGCGGAACACGACCGGAGGGTTTCTGCTGTGGAGGTACGAGAGTATCGCGCATATCTCATCGGCGAATCTGTAGAGAAGGTCTTCGTCAATTGTTGGATTTCTGCTGATGAACCGCGCCAGAGTCTCTCCCTCAATATACTCCATCGCTATGAAGCACCTGTCGTGCTAGCTGAAAAAATCATATATGGCAGGGATCTTCTGATGCCTGAGGCTGGAAAGTATCCTGGACTCGCGCGCAAAGCGATCCTTTCCCTCCTGAAGCTCCTGCAGGCTCGACGCCGTTATCAGCATCTCCTTGACTGCAGCCTTTTTGCTGAAGTTCATATCGAAAGCGCTGTAGACCCGGCCCATGCCGCCTTCGCCGAGAAGGCCGTCTATTCTGAACCTGTTCTGCAGCAGGATGCCATCAGGGATCCTGAGGAACGAGGCCTGTGGGATCTGAGGCACCTGAGCCGGCCCTGTTATTGGGATACCTGCAGGAAGAGGGATTCTGCGGACCTGAGATGAGCCCATGGCTGTGTTCGGAATAGTGCCTGCCGAACTGCAGATAGAGGAGCCTGCCTTCTGTATAGTGCAGATCGCAGCCTGGGAAAGGGCCGCGCCGCAGGCGGAGCAGAACCTGGCCCTGTCTGATACAAAATTTCCGCATAATGAGCAGCTTCGCTGCATGAGAGCACCTCCTTCCGGTATTGAAGTCCGCCGCTTACGGTAATTGGATATCACGCTCTCAATTCATGTTATAGGGGGACGAATTCAGACTGCTGTCTGCTGGCTGTCCCGGAATACACAGCAGATTCTGCTACAGAGAGCTTGATAAGGCGTTTCTGCTCAGCGATATTAAGGAACTGCACTTCCTGGAGCTTCCAAAATTCAGAGGCGATGCCGTAGAGAGCCTTACGACCTCTCTGGAAGGGTGATTTCATCCTGTGAGAATCAGCGTGAAATATCTCGGCAGGAGAGGAAAACCCCGGGTATACACTTACAGAATAAATTGTGCACGCATCCCGGGGCTTCCGCTCAATATTATACCTTCATCAGTAATACATGTTTCCGCAGTATCTCGGCAAACTGCCTGATTTTCTGCCCAGCCAGCTGCAGAAAAGGTTGCCTGAGCTATCGTGGATTATTTTCGGCAGCGCATCAACGTATGATTCATATACGCCGGAATAATCATCTATATACTGCGCCGCGCTCCAGTTCCCTGAAGTCCCTGAGCCCGCCTCATAAGCCGCCGCTGCGACCTTGAAAGTGGTCCCGTCAGAGCTTGTAAGGAAGACGCAGTGCGCCTTATTCCCTGACGGGATACCGGTGACAGAAGGCCATATATTCCTCCCACCGGTAGAAAGAGTAACAGGATTCTGCCATGTGTCTGTGTTGATATTGTAAGAGCGTGCCTTTACAGCCTCATCTGGAGATGTGCCTGTGCTGTATGCGCAGACCATTGTGCCCTTTCCTGCGGCAGCCACATGCCCTTGGTTGCCCAGGATGTCCAGCCTCTGAAGCGGACTGCCCCAGTCACTGCTCCACGTTGAGGCCGAGCCATGAGTATATCTGCGGGCATAGAGATAGTTGATTCCGTTATAGGGCTCGTCAAAGACAACCAGTCCGTTTCCGCTGTCGGGATCGAAAGTGAGCTCCGGATCAGTTGGTACATCTGATGCTCCCGTATCCACTGCCGTTGCTGATGTCCAGTCACTGATAGTCATAGCCGATGAAGCGTGTGCATACTTTCTGGCCATGAGTCGATCGCCTGACGAACTGTGCTCCATCCACAACGCGATGGCATCGCTGTAACGATCGAATGCGATTCTGGGCTGGCGGGAGTATATGCCGCTCCCTGAAGAGCTTATGGTGAGAAGAGGCGACCAGTCATTCAGAGTCATCGCGCCTGAGGAAGGCCTGTACATTCTGGCTCTTACCACCTCGGCATTTGATGAGCCTTCCAGGAACACGACAAGAACATTTCCATCGCTGTCCGCCTCTGCGGCAGGATCGGTGGAGCCGCTGCCTGCAGAGCCTCCGGCATCGATTGTAACCGATGAAGAATCCCAGGTGCCTGTTGCGATGCTGAATTTTTTGGCTTTAAGCCTGGTGACGCCGAGCGAGTAGTCAGTCTCCCTCCAGACAATTATTGCATCGCCATTCCTGGTGGCAACGACTCTTGGCTTAGTCGGCGATTTGGAACCGGCGTCGGAATCCAGTGTTGAAGCAACAGACCACGCTACCCCATTGTAGTACCTGGCTTTGAGCCGATTATTGCCGGAGCTGTCTTTTTCAACATAGGCGCTCAGTATGGTATTAAATCCGGATGTTGTGCCGAGATATGCAGCCGACTGCCCTGGGCACTTGTTCGAATCTGTGATGTTGATGCCGCTCCCGTCATCGAAGGGAAAGGCGCTGTGCCATTTACTTGTGGAAGTGGGTATTGGCGATGGAGTGGGTGTAGGGGTTGGAGAAGGTGTTGGCGTCACTGTTTCAGTCGGGCTCGGAGTCGGTGAAGGCGATTGACTGTCCCACTTCGCTCCTGTGTAAAGATATGCGTAATTCCATACCTCGGAATACTTTATCCTGAAATATCCTCCTTCTCCCCAGTCATTACCCCAGCTGTTTTTGCAGATCCAGCATCCCTGCTGATCATCCCATCCGATTATTGTAATTGCATGGCCGCCGGCCTTTGAATTCGAATTGATGACACGTGTGTACACCCCGCTCTTGTAATAAAAGAAATCCATGTATACATACATTCCTCCTACTATGGGGCCCTGGAGTATTGCATCCTTGAAATCCGCAGAACCGGTGACCTTTCTGCATTCAGTGGCCCTGCAGCACAGTTCTGTGGCCGCCGGAGCGATGTATTGAGGAATATCCGAATACGGACATGCAGATTCTTTCACCGTACCGTTGGAAGTCAGGAATGCTGCCGGACCCTTGAGCGCCCATCCACTGTTAAGAGTCTGCAATCCTCCGTTTCCATTCCACCAGAGATACCACTCTGACAGATCAACCGCGGCTGACGGATCATTAAGCGTCTGCTTCATCATGACCTCAAGAGCTCCCAGTGTAGCAAAAGCTACACAGGTGCCATATCTGCCCTGACTCTTCGCTGAAGTCATCCAGTCGCTGCCGTTATAACTTTTCCAGGAGAATGACGAAGGAGCCGTTCTTCCTGAGTTCACATATCTCAATGAAGTGCCTGACTCTTCGGTATCTGTCAGGCCGCAAAGCGCTTTCGCCTGCTCTTCGGTGTAAGCTGTCGTTATTGTGTTGTTCTCTGCAGTCCACTGCGCGGAAGAGTTGCTGCTGATGGCGTTCTGAACAGTCTGGACATTTGTGCTCCATTGCGAAGCGGCACTGTCTCCTCCTGAGGTGCCGCCGGTCCCTCCGGCGCCTCCTGTAGAGCCTCCGCCTCCTCCGCATCCTGTGAGGATGAGGGCACATACAAGAAGAACGATAATAATCGGCGATCTTCCAGATATTCCCATAGATTGGCTGTTCACTTCCATTTCCTCCCTTTCTTTTTTTATTGGCATCATTGACTGAAAGCCCGGTAATTCGAGACAGGCTCACCTCCTTTGTGTATCATCCGAATCTGCCTTATGAGAAAATGTCATTATACTGCAATTTATTCAATGAATGCAGCATCAAAAGCAAACAAAATAAATACATTATATGTTTAGAAAAATAAAAAGTCATACCTCTCTGAAAAACATCTTAATGGCATATCTTTAGATATGCATGTGTCCATATCTTTAGATATGATCATCGTTGTTCTCGCTTTCTACGCTGATGATTGAGAGCCTGATGGCAGTTATGACGGCATGGGTCCTGTCCCTGGCTTTGAGTTTTTTAAGCAGGGAGTGGATCAGGCGCTTCACCGATGCGAGGGAGATGCCGAGTGCCGCCGCAATCTCCTTGTTGGCCATTCCTTCTCTTGCCATACAGAGAATCATCATCTGCCTGTCGTTGAGATAAGGCGCTCCGGAGGTTTTCCGGAGGCTGCTGATGTCAGAACTGAAATTGATGTCATAGCTGCTGCTCGAAGCGCTGCTGTTTTCCGACACTGGCCGGGAGGGGGTTTCAGGGCATTTGTGGTTATTATTGCAGCTACTTTCAGAATAGTGCATCGATTCTCTCCTTTCTCACCGATCACAGTATCTCGCCGGTTGCCTGTGCCTCTCAATATGACTATAGGGGGAGGAACCTGCATTCCGTGCAGGGAGTCAGGAAGATTCTGATGAGGGACGTCAATAAACTGTCCTGCTGTGGATCGTTCCCAGCCTGAATGCCAGGCCATAGCCGAGGTTCATCTGGCACAGAAGCATCGCTCTGAACCATTGCTCCTGCTGGCCGTCCGATTCGGCAATAAATCCCGGCACCCGATACCAGGCGACGATCAGCAGGCACTGCACCGCAATATCATAAGGTTTTAGATTGGTTTTTACGGAGCCTGTAAAAAGGCTTTCCGCGCCATTGCTGAGCTCTGCATAACCTTTGTCCTGATCAGAAAAGAGAGCCATGGCGTCACATGAGCATTTTCCGCCGCTGCAGCCTCTGCTCCGGGATTCGGCAGCGCCGGTTCCCTTGAGGCTCTGATTGATGGCTTTATCTTCAAGCCCTGGAATGCAGAACAGGATGGAATGTCTGGATTGGTGGCTGCAATGCCGATCGCCGTTAAAGGCTATTCGCGTATCTGTGATCACAGGATCTCCTATCCCGTCAGCGCCGTAAAGAATCGGCAGAAATATGTTCTTCTCGAGAAATAGCAGCTTTCTGAAGTCTTTCTTTATCCTTTTGAAATATCTGGCCTCAATTGGCTCGTAAGGATACCAGTAGTGAGAATAGCTCATTGAAGGTGCCTCCTTTTCACGGTTATGTCATCCATCTATATAGATAGGGGGATGAACAGGCAGGCTCTCTGCACAGGCATATTCCACTTCACAATACCCCCCCCTTTATGGGTTCGACTGCAAGAATCCATGTTCTGGAGCCTTCTCTTGTGATCAATTATAGCGGGGGACAGTGATATGTATGTGTCACTGCAAGGTGAGAGCTGGATTTTGGGGCTATGTCATACCCAACCTGTTTCTGGATCCCATTTTCTTTTAAAAGATTTCCCTTCGAGCAGTGTTTTTGTTGGAGGAATGAGAAAGAGTTTCAATCTAGTGATCACATCGTGAAGAGCGAGCACATTCTGCTCCAATTCTTTCTGGCTTATAAAGGCCTTCCATTGCTTCTTCTTATCGCTATCATCGGCAAATTCATCGGTGAGTGCGGTAGGCAGGCTTTGGGGCAGTGGGGTCTTCCTTCTTCGAAAGGTACTTTGTATCGCTCTTGATAGTATTTCGCCATCGAAGGCAAAATGATGAGAGAGGTACCATAGATCATAGAAGTCCTTCATTCTGCTATTTATGATTCCCAGCTTCACCAGTGCTTCATACTTTTCAGATATGAGTGTCTCCTTGGGATAAATCCTCATCCAGGGAGACGGAAAATTGAGGAGAGATGGAATTTCAATAATGGGGCTTTCGGGCGTCACTTCGTCGCCAAAACCTATGTCAAACTGCAGACGGAAGCGTGCGTTGGTAAGTGCGCCCTCTACAAAGATTCTGATTCCTCCATAAGCCTGATTGTCCCTTATGGCTTCCGCAGTAACAGATTCTCTGTTGAATATGATCCCATCATCGCTTGAAATATCACAGACTTCCTTGAAGATGCCCATATACCGTTCAAAATTGAGATCTTCGAGTGCCAGGAAATCGATATCTCTAGTCGGACGATGAGATGTTCCGGTCCATATGAGAAAGAGAAATGCACCCTTGATTATAAATAATGTCGCATGGCTGGATTGGCTGAACCGATAGAGGAAGCGCTCATTTGCAAATCTGTTCAGGAGATAATTGAAATCCACCTTCTGCTGCCTGCTGATATCGAGGAGACGCTGCCTTATTGACGATGCGATATTTTTGAGGGGCTTCTTCGTCATGTGAGCGCCTCCATATAGGGGCGCATGGTCTTTGCCACGCGGCAGATCTTGGCGTAGCGCCAGATGTCGTCCACTTCGCATCTGCCATTTTTCAGGCCGTCCTTGAGCGCTTCTATTGCCACGTCAACACCGATCTTGTTCCTGAACTTGAAACAGTCCGCGATAGTCTTGGCCACGTTGAAAATCTTCACTTGTACTCCCTCGATTTTATGAAGCTCTACCCCTTCACTCAGGGTGGTTTTTGAATAGTGGACAATCGTTGTGGGGACCCCTTTGAATGCAGGAGTCCGTCTGCCTGAACTGATGGCAATCCATACTTTGAATGGATTTTGTGTGGTGAGTCCATGAAACTGGAGGGCTGAAAGAAGGCATATGATGCCTCCCGGAATAGCGACGGACGCCTCGACGAAGCTGTGATGCTCAGAGACATTATAATGCTGCAGCGTATAATAACCACGATTATACTGTGTTATCAGGCCCTGCTTTTTCATCTTGCTGAGGTAGGCTCTCGATATGCCCATATTGACAAATGCCGCGGTTTTCATGACACCATGCCTGAGAAGTGAGTGAGTGACTATATCTGACTTGTTTTTCTTTCGTTTTTTAGTTGACATATCGTATATAATTATATAAAGTATAGATCGTTTTGTCAACTTAATTCTCACTTTCATTGACACAGAATGTCCGACACTTTTCAGTTGGAGTATGAAAAGAAAGTCTTCACAGGATCCTGATATTCCATGCAAAGAAGCAGCCCGAAGCCATATTAACGCTCAAAATAAACGCTATCTTGCTGCCGCTTCTTACTTATCCCCCTTCACTTATTAAACCCCCTTGAACGAAGATCGGGGGCAGGCAGAATCCGTATGCAATGACTCTCCGCTCCCACCTGTCGGTGATGTGACATATCGATAGGGGGATGAACAGGCGGGCCCTCTGCACTTGTTCCTCCCCCTATATCATAGAGTGAAAGCATGAAAAGGAAGGAGAAATATCATGGGATATTCACATTACTGGGCGCCAAGCGAACCCATAGAAGAGGGGGAGTTCTCAGGCATATTCCACGATTTCAGCAAGCTGAATTCCCTGGAAGCCGGGCGCATCAAAGATATCATACGCGGGCCTCACGGCGAGGGACTTCCCATAATCAGCGACAGTCTCATCTCTTTCAATGGCGACAGGCACTGCAGACATGAATCTGATAAGAAAGTACTGTTCTACGTTCCCGGCAAAGGCGAGATACTGACTCCCTCCACATTATACGGAACCCATGTAGAATCATCTCCTGTAAGAACATGCAGTTCAGGCAAATGCTCCTGTGAGACCATAACGCTGTTTTCAACAGCAAACAGGAAATTTGTCGACCTGTATGAAGCCGATAATGACTTCTTTCTGGGAAGCGTCAAGACAAATTACAAGCCGTATGATCTCGCCGTTCAATGCTTGTTGATCATACTCAACAGACACGTACAAAACTGCAGAATCTCATCGGATGGAGATGATGAGTACTGGTTCGATGCGAAACTGCTCTGCCAGATGAATCTGGGATATGGATTGAGCTTTCATCTCAGTTAGTGTCTCCATCTTTTCCATCTGGCAGGAATGTGGCAGTGCTCCCGCCCTCGTCGATAGAGCCGGATATCTCTGAATCATCTGCAGGCTCTGTGCGGGAGGAACTTTTGAAGGCTGAAAGAATGTTCACAGATGCTTCTGTCTTATTATATCTTTGAGCTTAAAAGCTCTCGGTTGAGGAAATGTCAAATTCAAGAAAACCTTCAAGTAGAAAATCAGAACTGGAACAGAAGATCCTTCTCCTCAAGGAAAGGATCCTGGATGGATGTCTCAGCGATGATGAGCGGGAAGAAATATATAAGCACCTGTCGATGTGTGTAAGAGAAAAGACGGAGAAGTTCATCGGTGAGCTGAATTTTAAGACGAGATATCTTCTATACCCGTATAATGGGCTTTCAAAATTCTGGGATCACAGTGACTGGAATGACCCGATGGACTGGGCTGCCGATCCTGAAAGCGCGGTCTCTTCGCCTGTTCAGGACTTGAAATCACTGGAAGATCAGATTAATAACGAAAAGTATCTTTGGAAAAGCAGCATCGATTCTGAGATATTATCTATTTCCGATTATTTGACATCGGCATTTATCAGTGAGGACTGCCGCTGTAATGACACGCGAAAGAAAAGCTCAGGACAGAAATGTGCAAGACATGACAGCCACAGCCTTCGGGCCTGGCTTGAGAAAGATACCGGAAAGACTCTTGAAAACTTTCTCTCCGGCGCGCTGAAAGGGTACTATGGTAAAAGGATGCTGATCAAGGAAATACAGTACGGGATGGCTTACATCTGCCTATTTGAAGATGGCCTTCGCTTTACCGAGAACAAGATAATGAACAGGTGCCTGAACTGCAGAGACCAGAATGATGAGCCCCTGCGCTATGAAGACCATTACTGCTATAATTGCAGCACAGCGTTCAATGAAAGCACGATGAAGAGAAGCCTCAGCGAGCACTTCATAACAGAGCGCGCCTATAATCGGGGCGAGTTCTGGCAGTGCAAGGGCAATGCCTGCGGGAATGTATTCCCAGTGAGAAAGGGCAAGAACAGTGATATCTGCCCTTACGAAGGATGCGGTTACAGGCCTGCAGGACGTGCCAAGGTAACAAAAGCCTTTTACAGGGAGATTTTCGCTGATGAACCGTCAAAACCTGAGATGCCATCTGCAAGACCTGCTCCGGATCTTGAGCGGTGTTATCAGTTCTCCAGGCAGTACATATTTCTGACTGATCTCATCTTCATGGCAGTCACGGGAGAACTGAGTCTGACCATTGATGAATGGCTTGAACAGAAACGGCGGGCCATACGCCTTGAGCTTGACGATGAGGAGCGGCTCAGGCTGAAAAAAGAATCAATAAGAGAGCTGTTCAGCAGTTTCCTTATTGATGATTTTGATCCCGGTTTTGATATAAATGATATACGAGCCATCCTGAGAAAAAAGTATCGTTACTCCATTAGGGAAGGAATGCCTGTAACCGATTTCCACCTCATTACATTGGATATCGGACAGATCATTCGCCATCTCCGTGACTTTCTGAACAGGGAGGTGGCATCGTGACTTTGAAGCACGATCCGGCTCTGCTCTTCGATATTTCTTCAGTTCTATCCCGTATGGGAATCATCACTGTAAATGCCGGCGAACTGCAGAGTTCAGGACGCGATCATCAGGCTTCCCTGTCTGCAACTCCTCTGCCTTCGAAAGAAAGGCTCAGACTTCTCGAAGACATTGAATATGGAGCTCCGGAAAAGATCATCCAGTCACTCGCCAGACTCTCGCAGAACATGCAGAGAGATGACCTCCCCTTCATCGCCCATACTCTCACGCACAAGAATCCGGGAGTGAGAAAGGCCGCCGCCGGGGCTCTAGGCGCATCAGGCCTCAGAGAGGCGCTCCCCATAATCGAGAAGGCTCTGCACAATGATCTCCACGAAGATGTGCTCGAAGCGCTGCTGCAATCCCGCGACTCGATAACCGGAGATTCGTCTCTTGATGAAAGAGTGCTGAAAACCATCCACCGGACAGGCGCTCTCTGCGAAGCGGTGATGACTGTGTTCAGATCTCAGGAAGGCGGAAATGCAAGCCTGATGATTCACCTTATGAGCCGGGAGGACTTCCATCGCGGCATCTCAGACGTATATGTCGTATTAAACGAGATAACGCATGCCGGCAGTTCGCATTCGCCTTCCAGGATCTGTCTTACAGACAGCCGGGGGCGTGCCGTCTTCGAAAATCTTGGGCCTGGCTCATACTCTCTCCGCGGAAGAAATGCAACTTCGAAGCCTTCAGAATCAGTCTTCGCAGGGAAGCGGGCTGAACTGGCCGGCCTCCTGGTTCCCGCCGCTGCCGACGAAATCGTCTTCGAGTCTGTCATCCTCCATCTCAGCTCAGACGATCCGCAGATCGACTGCGCGATCACTGTGAGATGCGGATCCGGCCAGGGACTGTACGACGCAGAGGTCTTTGTCGCCCTCATCGGAGCCGCGGAAGGGACGATCCTCAATTACCGGGCGGACTGGGAATCGGACAGACCTGCCTTTGCAGAAGGCTCGCCAAAACTCTACAACACCGGTGAATGCCTGGAAGGAAAGTTCAATCTCAGCGGCCTTACCCTCCGCGATATCGAAACCATGGAGATCCGATTCGCATGGGATGCAGGAATTGACCATTAATAAAAGCGGCCGTGCACGTCTGATTTGATCGAGGCTTGAATGGGCATTGGTATTTCATGTCCGATATGACTGCTGGTCAGCAGCAATCCCATTTTCGAATCAGTTGTTATACCATCCCTCTCTTCGTCCTCTCCGACAGACCCATTATTCTCTTTCCTGCAGAGATTCTCCGGAATTCCCAGCCTTCATCAAAACCTTTATGATATCTGTTATTCATTCTATAGGGGGAGGAACTCATTCCGTGCAGAGAGGCAGCCTGGGCGGTGATACTGTAATCAATACAATGTTTACAATTTCTCGACCTTTTCTAACATTGCCGACATATCACGGCAATATCATCTGGCTATACTGGAAGCAGGTGGGCTGATCAGACAGATGCTTTGCCGTGAAAGGAGATCGTGGTATAATGAAGGGGAGGAAAGAACACGACAGGGGTTACCGTATGCTTCTCTCCCATCCGAGGGTGGTGGAGGATCTGATAACATCCTTTGTTCCCGGGGACTTCGTAAAGGATATCGATTTTTCGAAACTCGAATCCTGCGCCCGGAGTTTTGTGACTGAAAGCTACAGGGAGAGAGAAGCTGATGTAATCTGGCATGTGAAGGTGAAGGGAAGGCCGGTCTATTTCTATATCCTGATTGAGCTGCAGAGTTCCAGAGACCGGTGGATGGCTCTCAGGATGCTGGTGTATATCCTGCTTCTCTATCAGGATCTGATTGTAAAGAAGAAGATCCGGAAGAAACTCCCTTCGGTGTTCCCCCTGCTTCTTTACAGGGGGGAGCGTGAGTGGAAGTATCCGATATCTCTCAGGGAACTGATAGAGGTTCCATTCGAGGCTTTCAAGCCTCATGTGCCTGATTTCTCCTTCCTGATGATCGATGAGCAGCGCTTCTCGAAAGAGAGCCTGCTCGCGCTGGATAGCATAATGGCAAGGGTTTTTCTGGTGGAGAAGGCTACGATGGACGATATGGCCAGGATCGGTGGAGCCTTCCAGGATATATACAAGAAAGAAATCGAGCCTGAGCTCAAGAGAATTCTGGAGATATGGTTTTTGAGAAAGATCGAAATGGCAGGTCTTGAGACTGAAGGTCTGGATCTCGATGAAGGTGAGGTGGCAGAAGTGTTGGAGACAAATATTCGAAGAGACAGGGCCAGGCTGAGGAAAGAAGGCAGAGAGGAAGGCAAGGAAGAAGGCAGAGCTGAAGAGAAGTATGAAATTGCGAGGAAACTTGGAGCATTGGGGGAAGACATCGGGAAAATAGCGCTGGTTACCGGATTGCCTGAAGAGCAGATAGAGATGCTGCTGAGGACCTCGAAGAGCGGAGAATAGCCTCGCCGGATTGATGTGAGACAGATTCGGCAGGGAGGCCCGACTATTACAGTTTATTTTTTGCCGGTCGTATCTTCTGCCTGTGGCATAAAACCTGTCACCCGCAGGATTGTATGGAGAGGGTAGCCAAGACACTGCATTTTCCAGGCTATATACTTTCCTGTTTTTTCTGCCGCTTCTCTTTTTATTACTTCACGGATTTGCTTCCAGGACGCTTTGACGTGTTTTTCGAAATCCTCATAGCTGCTATGTTCTTGCCTGCTTTCAAGGACTTTGTCCATCATTTCTTTTGAACTGATTACAGGAGAATCTATAGTGTCATTTGGCGCGCTCACTTCTGCATCAGGAGTCTTTGCCTGTTCTATGGCAATATGGGCTTTGAGTTCGGTTAGCAGATAAACCAGCCGGTCGAATTCTACATCATCCATATCCAGCAGGCATCTGCTCACACGATCGCCAAACTCTTCTTTCAACAACTTCTTTCTGAGCCGCTGGATTTCTTCGTCACATCCCTCATCATCGGCATTCATGCTTGACACGACTACTGAAACTCTAAGCCTGGTCTCTGGTGATGCTTCTTCTTTTCCTTTTTTCATCTCATGTCATCTCCTCTCATCCAGAAGTAACATACAGGATTGATACTGACTTTTTAATATGTGTTACTGACATCTTCCTGCCCACCGTTTACCCGCCGCCCGTTTATGAACAGTGCGAAGGGAGGTCTGCCCGGCTCCACGCCCATCGCGACAGTGAGATTGTCTGGTGCCTGTCCTTTTATTGTGATGTAGCGGTTGTCGTGGACGCACTGGCAGTGGTGGAGATGGCACGTCGATGTGTTGTTCGGGAGCTCGTCGCCGCCGCCCTGTGAGCGGAATGTTATATGATGGTCGTCCAGACCGGATCTGGAAGAGCACCCCGGAACAATACACCTGAAATTGTCGCGCTCGATCACTTTGTGGCGCAGGCGGCGCTTCTTTTTCTTCAGGTTTTTGTGCTCATTTTCGAGGTAGTGGTAAATGAGGCTGAACAGGAAGCCTTCCAGCAGATCGCCCAAGCCATCTGAGTGTGAGAAAAGAGTTGAAGCTTTGTGCGGGATTTCTTTGCCGGCATGGCCCGATGCGGTTGTGTTTTGGACTGCATCTGTTGATGCTGGGCTTTCAGGCTCCGTGCCTGAGCCGGCAGCAAACTCGAGATACCTTATGAATGCATAATTCCACATCGGGATAAGGCTGTCAGGGATGAAGAAGCTTATCGTGACAGCGTTTTTATCGGGGCTGCAGGCCGAATCTCCGGAAGAGCCTGAAGCAAATCCTGATATGGAGATGCTAACCGGGAGGCCATCTGGCCCGCCTGTGATATCTGCTGAATCAGAATCGGTGGCACACATTTTCCAGGCCGGGTCTGTTGAAGTCGGACTGGCCTGCGCTGTCTGTGGCTCATCATCTGTTGCTGATTCGGAATCTGAATCTGAGCTCTGCCTGGAACCTGAATCTGAGCTCTGCCTGGAACCTGAATCATCTCCTGAATCATCTCCTGAACCCGTCTCCTTATCCTGAGCCACTCCAACATCTTCACAGTCAAGCCTGCCAGACATAATCATCTGCCACGATTCCAACTCTGATGGATCGTTTATGTCTACCGTCTCTTTTCTTAATACCACTTCCCAGGGGCCATCATCATCGTCATACTGATATGATGCAGCCGGCAGGTTACCGATGGCACACATTTTCCAGGAGGCTCCGGTCACTCCCGGGCCTGCCGCATCCGGCGGCATTTCAGTGGCACACATTTTCCAGGATGAGCCAGTTGCTTCGGGGTCTGCCCCATCCGTCAGCATATCAGTGGCACACATTTGCACAGGAGCGCTTGAAATTTTCTCAAATGCGCCTGAAGGCCCGGCATCAGCCTTCAGCATTTCTTTTCCGGAACCGGCCGCTGTCTCGACCTTCTCAGGAGGCGAGAACCCCGGCAGAACTGGATATGCGTCGAGAAGGTTCGGATTTGCCTCGATCAGGCGGGACAGTCTTTTCACTTCAAGCTCCAGATCGAGCGCCGGCACTTCAATGCCGTATTTGAGCCATTCCGCCTCAGTCTTCTCGGTGGCAACCTTCAGAAGGAGAAGCGCTCTCTGCTGCGTGAGGTCGCCGTCTTTGAATGCCTTCTCCAGAACCGGCAGCGAAAGAAAGCTTCTTACAAGCTTTATCAGGTTCCTGGCTGTCCTCATCGATATTCCGAGACGCTCGACAGCATAGTGGTTGAGGCTGGCAAACTGCATATCGGCATAGAGATGCAGATTCTCGAAAGTCCTGAGAAGGCGCCCCGTATAGAATCCGACCAGTTGCCTCATCGCTACTATCTTCTTTATCATATTGGCTACGGCCCTGATGTCTTCAAGCGCGTCATCCCATTCAAGAGGAGTCTCGACTGTGACAGGAGTCCAGGACAGGAACTGCCATATCTGTGTAACATCTTCGAGATCTCTGCGGAGTTCCCGCCATCTCTCTCTTTCCTCATCGGCCTCTTTGCCATCGCCAGAGACGAATTCATCATCTTCATCGCCGGTGATGCGGCGCCAGTGCCTGCCTGAAGGAAGCGGTGAATCACTGGGTGCTGAAGCGCGGTCTGCTAGAAGTGAGTGATTGGAATGTGCTTTTGGAACTTCAGCACTGGGGCTGCAAGCGGTTCTACCGGCTGCATCTAAATGAGAATTGTCATCAGGAAGCGGCAGCGCGCTGCAGAACTCGGCAAGTAGAGTCTCGATGAAAGCCTCTGTTGAGAAATTCCCGCCTTCGTGACCTCTGTAATGTTCAATAGCGAAATCCCATATCGCGGCCTTCTCCGGTGTCGTTTTCAGGGTCATCAGATATCCTGCCCGGTCTGTTGGGGCAGGCCCCTGTGCCTGTCCCCATGCGATATGCAGGCACGGGGGCCTGCATTTACCATTGGCCTTCACGAGATCTTCCAGCGCCCTCACCGAGACCTTTGAGGCCTTCGCAATCCAGGCCTCTTCATTTTCAGCCGTTGCCACTCTCAGCAGAGAGCGGAGCTTTGACTTCGATATCCTCCCTTCGCGGTGCGCCTGTTTGAGAAGCGGCAGCTTTTCGAGAGCAGTCCAGTTACTGACGAGCAGTGAAGCGCTCCTCCAGGGAATTCCCATCTCTTCTCTCGTGTAATCCGCCAGGCGGACAAAGCCGAGTTTCTGAGGCTGCCTCTTTCGTAGCTGCACCAGGAGCTCGCCGAGCCTCAGATCGATCACTGCCTTTCCCTGCGTGAGTCTCCTGAGGTTCCAGTCCAGCAGGATGGCTGCGGCATTGCGGTCTATGTGCTGCGATCTCTTTTTGCCGACCTGTTCATCGGCGCCTTCAGTGATCAGCGGCAGTTCGAGACCGAGAGTGAACCTGTTGAAAGGTGCCTGAAAATCTATTATTCCGCTGGTGTGCCACTTCGTATCGGCATTGCCAGAGGGACAATACGATTCGGCAACCTCAGCAGACAAATCCTGGATTGTTTTGAAGGGTGTCATGATATTATTATACCTTATAGCAAAGGCAAAGTCAAAACAGGCGATCCCTGAAAAGCCCATTGCAACAGCATTTGGAGGGCGCATTTGCATGCATTTCAGGAGCAATTTTGAGGCAGGGGAATGTTTTTTGTTAAAGAGCGGCCTAAACAACCTGAGAATAGGCCTTATAAGCCCCTCTACGCGTGTGCCGGCAAGTGGGTCTATAAAGAATAGGCATCCCGAATCCTTAAAATGTTTTCACATCATAGAATTTCCATGGGCAGGATCCCTCATCCGTCGATGTGACAGAGACACGATGATGTCCTTCGAGCCAGGGCAGTAGAGAATACAAAGATATGCGCCAACGAATCAACACGGAATCAGAGAGGCATTAGAGAAACATCGGAGACGCATCAACGCTGCATCAGCGCAAACACGCCCCAGCCCAGGTATTCACGCGTGTAAGTGGCGTAATGCTCGGGTTCTCTGGTCAGTCTGGCTCGAACATCTTTCGCGAACTCGTCGTCGGGATTGGCATCAAGCCATCGGCGCATGGTGAGCCATTTGGCCGCTTCGTATCTGTCCCAGCCATCCTGGTCGGCCAGAACCATTTCGACGACGTCGTAGCCAAGTTGGCCGAAAGACTTGAGAAGCTCCGGAAGCGTGAGAAAGTCAGAGATTGAGTTGGCAAGACACCCCTTGACCACATCTTCCGTCGGCGGTAACTGCCGCCAGTAAGGCTCGCCGATGAGAATGATCCCTCCGGTGCGCAGGCTCCGCGCCAGAAGCTCTATAGTGCCGGCGACTCCCCCTCCGATCCAGGTGGCACCGACACAGGCTGCCACACTGACCTTCTCCTCAGAAACATAGCCGGCAGCATCGCCGTGTATGAACCTGACTTGATCGGCGACACCGAGCTCTTCAGCACGGAGTTTCGCCTGCTCGGTGAACAACTTGCTCATATCGACGCCGATGCCTGTGACGCCGTGATCGCGTGCCCAGGTGCACAACATCTCCCCCGAGCCGCTGCCGAGGTCGAGCACTCGGGCCCCTGATTCCAGGCGCAGCGCAGCGCCGAGAGTAGCGAGCTTGTCCGGTGTGATCGGGTTGTGGATGCGGTGAGCACTCTCACTGATGTTGAATATCCGTGGGATGTCCATTGTAAAATCTCCTTACTGGTTTGAATAGAGGATATGAAGCTGGATCCCGGCGCCCCTGTTCTCCGGGGAAATTATACAGGAAATCTCAGGAAAAGTCCAGGAATTTCCAGGTTAAGGGCAGTAAAAAGGGGTAAAGAGGTTTATATTCCCTCAATACTCCTGATAAGTTCCCTGATGCGATCAATTGATAGGATGTTCTTCGTCCTATACATCATTTCTGATGAGCTCCAGCAGGGGGAACGGTTGCATCAGGCTCGGTATCATCTACTATTACTGCCAATGGCCCAAATGATAGCTACAAATAAAACTAAACATCCGATACCCGATACAGTCTGCATAAATATTTCTCTGCCGCCGTTTACCCACCAGTGCACGACAGAATAACCGACATAAAAGGTAATACCTAAAATCAGAAGAGGTCGGCCATACTTGCGCAGTATGTCCCAGATCAGCTTCAATTGTCTCAGCCGCAGGAGTCTGATAATATCCTTATGGTCTCCGGTTACTGCATGCTTCAATGGAGTGCCGATGCTCAACAGGCCGGCAAATGGCGAGCCTCCCTGTGATATCAGAAATTCCACCATCTCTTTGTGGCCTTTGGCTGCTGCAAGATGCAGGGGAGTAGAGTCGTTGATGTCACCGGAATTGATTTTGCACTTGCTGGCAAGAAGTAACTGAGCTACTTTCATATGACCGTTCGAAGCGGCAAGATGAAGCGGGGTCTTGCCCGGTTTCATGTCTGCAGAAGAGGCCCCGCAATCGATGAGCATCTTCACAATCTCGTAGCTTCCAGACTCTGCTGCGCTGTGCAATGGCGTATAAGAGCTGTCGTCCGCCGGACTGTGATCGGCTCCTCTTGAAAGGAATATCCTGACCAGCCAGGCCTTTTCAAGTTTCACTGCAAGGTGAAGGGGAGTGAGCCCTTTCCTGTTCTTTTTCTCGATACTCGCGCCTTTTGTTATGAGAAGCTCAACGGCGTTTCGATTTCCCTCATTGACGGCGCAGTGAAGGGCGGTATTTCCACTGTTGTCCACGGCATCGATACTGGCGCCGAAGGAAAGGAGAAGAGCGGCTGTCTCATGACGATCATATGCCGCAGCCAGATGAAGCGCAGTCTCCCCGTCGGAGTTTCTGGCCTCTATGTCTGCTCCTTTGACCTTGGCGAAGCGAATCGTCTTTTCTGACAGGAGAATTTCTGCAAGATCTCTTCTTCCGTTAATCACTGCAGTATGGAGAGGGGTTGTGCCTTTTGTGTCGGCAACCTGGATGTCCGCACCGTTTTTTATCAGGTATTCAACTACAGATATTTGTCCATTGTTTACCGCGCAATGAAGAGGAGTAAAACCTTTGCAGTCAGGATAATTGATGACACTCCCTTTCAGAACCAGTGATTCCGCAACGTTCCTGTGGCCTTGTCCGGCCGCCCAGTGAAGAGGTGTCTCATTGCCAGAGTTTCTGATATTGACCTTTGCATCGCTGCTTATTAACAGCTCAACACAGCTCTCAAAGCCTTTGAATGCGGCACAGTGAAGGGGAGTTACGCCCCGGCTGTCTACTGCGTTTACATCCGCGCCGCTTGAGATAAGGCATTCCACAATATCCTGAAAGCCGTTTTCAGAGGCAGCATGAAGAATCGTCCAGCCGCCGCCGTGCTTCGCATTCACATCTGCGCCATTCGCGATAAACTCTTTTACGGACTCAATATCGCCGCATTCAACTGCTTTCATAATGTCTTGATACTTTATCGTGCTTCCCGTTTTGCAGCTTCGAGCCGGCAGAAATGCAGTTTTCAATACCCTGGTTTTCCTGTCATCATTCAGGACACTCACTTTCTCAAGTATTTCTGAAGCGCTTCCAGGCCTGTTATCCGGTATCGTCTCGAGAAGGGACATGAGAAGTGAATCGAGCTCTTCAGATACCTGCGCATTCAATGTTCGAATCGGCTGAAAATGGAAGTTCTGCCGGCTTCCTCCCTCCGGATCGATTCCTGTCAGAAGATAATGCATGAGGACTCCCAGAGAATACAGATCGCTTCTGGGCTCCGCTGCCCCGCTGTACTGCTCCGGAGATGCATATCCAGGTGTTCCTATGGCCGTTCCGCTCGTTCGCGGTATGAACAGGCGCGCAAGTCCGAAATCAACGAGAAATACTTTCCCCTCCTGCATCATGATGTTTCTTGGACTGAGATCGCGGTAAATGACCGGCGGGTTCTGCCTGTGCAGATAGTCCAGAATCTCCAGTATCTGAACAAAAAAATCCATTACTTCCGGGAGCGGAAGCGGCAGCCTGCAGGTGCCCTGAAGGATTGTCTCGAGATCCCTTCCTTTGATATATGTCATTACCAGGTAGAATGAGGTGTCTCCGGTATCGGGATCGGTTGTGGTGAAGAAATCGCTTACTTTCGGGAGGCCTGGATGATGAAGAATGAAGAGGAGCTTTGCCTCTTCTCTGAATCTCTCTTCCATATATTGCTTTTCGATAAAGGAATTCATTTTTTTGACTGCAACGAAATCGTTGAAGCGCCTGTCCATTGCCTTATAGACGCATCCCATGCTTCCGGATTTCAGAGTCTGCAGTATCTCGTAACGATCATCCAGCACAACAGCCGCATTTGTGCCGGCACCGACAATAGAGGATTTGCAGGACATGCACTGAGAGCTCTTATCCTGATTACTTTCCTTACAATGAGGACACATCCAGGTCATTTTGTTTACCTCCTGCAAGTTAATGTTGAGGGATCAATCATGATAAAATTGAATTCAGCCGATGCTCCGCCTCATAATGCCTGTTTCTTCCTGCAAGCACTGCGCCGGGATGCCGATCTGTCATCTGCGGTATTCTCATACATCGCCTCCCTGTAGGATTATGTGATGGCCGCCCTGCAGTTCCGAACAATGAAAGGCCGGATTTTCTGAGAGCGGATATTGCAGGGACCGCTCTTATTAACTTATAGGGGGAGGAAACCTGAGGGAGTTCCAATCAATGCTTCTGCATCACAAGTGGGACATGAGGTTCAAACGCCTGTACAAAGGCAATTGCAGGTTTGTGAGGTATCTGGATGCCAGTCATCACTTGACAGATTTTCAGCAAAGAAGACAGTAATCAATACGCGACACAACGGCTGTGACAAAAACTTTTACAATTTTGCATCTTTGATAGCATCGCCGACATATCGCGGAAATATCATCTGTCTATACTGGAAGCAGGCGGTTTGAGCAGGCAGATGTTTTGCCGTGAAAGGAGAGTGTAGTATGATGAAGATGAAGTGGCAGAAGTTTTGGAGACAGGTATTCGGAGAAACAGGGCCGGGTCCAATCCCTCGAACTTCTTCATAAGAAGGTTCTCTTTATTTATCGTTCAGGCGGCAGCTGATGTGGCGTCGTGAATATCGACGCAAGATCAATGGTGAAAGGATCTGATATTCGAACTTCGATGGTATCGTCATTAGAATAAACTTCATAGGGGCTGTACAGACCATTTTCCTGCAGCGAAAATACCATTACGCTCCTCTCTGACGGCAGGATTATCCAGTATTCCTTCACTCCCACCTTTTCATAAAGAGACCTCTTGGTTTTCATGTCCTTATGGGCTGTGAATGGGGACAACACCTCCACTATCAGATCAGGCACACCGCGGCATCCCTTCTCATCGAGCTTCGATGGATCGCAGATGACTGTGAGGTCCGGCTGTACAACCGTGTCTGTCTTCTCATCAGATTCGTCACCCTTCGGCAGGCGCACATCAAAGGGAGCAAGAAAAGCTTCACAGGTCTTCCCCTCCAGATGGTCTGCAAATCGCCGATAGAACTGTCCCAGAATGCGCTGATGAATCAATGATGGCGCCGGAGTCATATTGTAGGGAACTCCATCAATAAGCTCCCAGCGCTCCTCATCCGGCCACGAGAGATAATCACCATAGGTAAAATGTGATTTTTCATTTTCCTGGAAGAGAGCCACGCCATCAACCCCTTCAAGAACGACTGTCCCACAGAAATTCTATCAAAAAAGATTCATAAGATCAATGACGATGAAAGATTCCCTTTTCTGCTCATTGCGCTTCAAATGATTCGCTGCTGCGCACAGAGTAGCCGGGCCGGGATTTCTTAAACAGATAAACCGCACTGATGACAACTGAGGCAGGGATAGGTCATAGAAGAAACGCACAGCGCCGCGCTCCATGGAGAATTCTCCTTATCTCCACGGTCTTTCCCCTGATCAGATAGAATATGAGAATCTTGTCTACGATAAGCAGGCGATAGCCGAGTCTCTGCAGATGGATGTCTTTCGGCACTGAGCCGGAGAGCGGCAGATGTTCGAGCCTCGACATCGCTTCATCGATTCTGTCCAGGAGACTGACTGCTGCAGAAGGCCTGTCTTTACATACATATTCAAGGATTTCAATCAGGTCGGCCTCTGCGATTGGAAGATAGAGAATCTCATGCTTTGCCATCCAGCTTCTTCCTCGCTCTCTTCATGACCTCGAGGTGAGAGCTGCCTGGAGCTCCGGAAAGGCTTTCCGCTTCGGCTTCTCCAAGCTTCTGATAAAGCTCCAGCATGGCCTGCTGCCTTTCATAGAGAGCCATACTCATTACGACCAGGTCTCCCTGTCCGTTCCTTGTGATGAAAACAGGCTCTCCCTCTCTATGGCATATCTCGGAGATTTCATTGAAGTTGTTCCTCAGATCAGATATGGGTTTGATGATGGGCATTGCCTTCTCCTATCATTATATATGTAATAATTATATCATCAGAATGATAATTTGTAAAACCAGTACTGTCAGGACCACCGCAGGCGCCGCATCTGAATGCGTGTAAAACATGAAAGTCTCATTGGTTTCTCTACATCCCAGTAGTGACGACATTCGCGTCTGCATTTCCAGTGAAAGGCCACCAAATGAAGGAGTTTTTCAAACATTGGACAATTTCATTTACTAAACAGGTAAACGATATTGACTAAATATCTCGATAATGATTATAATATATGGTAGGGACAAAACAAAGCAGGAGTTTAATAATCATAAACTCTTGACCCAGCAGTACGGCTCGAAAATGGCGAAAGTCATCAGGCGCCGGCTCGATGATCTTGATGCGGCAGATAATCTTGAGGTCATGCGCAATCTTCCCGGAAGATGTCACGAACTCAAAGGTGATCGTAAAGGTCAACTGTCAATTGATCTTGTTCACCCGGAGCGTCTGGTATTTGTTCCTGCACACGATCCCGTTCCCATAAAAGAAGATGGCGGGATTGATTGGAAAAGGGTTACTTCAATAAAAATTGTGGAAGTAGTTGATACACATGAATGAATATATGAGAAGTGAACATACTCCTGACTATGTATCTCCGCCGGGTGAAACACTGGAGGAGCTCCTTGCTGAGAAGGGGATGTCGCAGATTGAACTTGCAAAACGCACCGGACGGAGAACAAAAACGATAAACCAGATAATCAAGGGAATTGCCCCCATAACGCCGGAAACAGCCATCCAGTTTGAAAGAGCTCTCGGTGTGCCAGCGAGTTTTTGGAACAACAGGGAATCCAGATATCAGGAATATCGGGCACGAATAAAAGAATATGGGATTCTCAACGCTCAGAAAGAATGGCTCAAAAAAATACCCCTTAAAGAAATGATACGCTTGAAATGGGTTGAAAAGTATGAAGATGAAGCTTTCCAGGCAGAAGAGTTATTGAAATTCTATGGTATAACTCATTTTGAATGTTACACTGACACGCTTGAAACAGTATACTGCCGAAGAGCATGTTCATTTGCGGTTGACAAGGAGGCTCTTGTCGCATGGATGAGAAAAGGGGAGATTGAAGGACAGAAGATTTTTACATATCCCTATGACGAAAAGAAGTTCAAAGAAATTCTCCGTGAGATTCGTGCCTTCACTGTCGCCTCGCCGGAAGCTTTCATTAAAGAAATACCACAGCGATGTTCGAAGGCTGGAGTAGCAGTAGTCTTTGTGCCGGAGCTATCGAAAACACATATATATGGAGCAACGAGATGGCTTACACCTCAAAAGGCATTGATATCTCTCAGTCTTCGCTATAAAACCGATGATCATTTCTGGTTCACTTTCTTTCACGAAGCCGGACACATCATTCACCACGGGAAACGAGATATGTTCATAGAAGAGAAAAACATTTCGGAATGGAGCGGGAACAAAGAGGAAGAAGAAGCGAACCGATTCGCGGCAAATTTTCTCATACCTCACGCCGAATTGTCACGATTTATAAATGCCGGCAGGAAAAGTGCCGATGCCATTGTGCGTTTTGCAGATCGAATAGGCATAGCTCCGGGAATCATAGTCGGACGCCTTCAGCATGAAGGGTATATTCCGATGAGCCATTGCAATGCAATGAAACGTCGAATATCCTGGAATCCAGTCAAAGACCAATGCCACTGAAATAAGGTGTAAGAAAGGTGAGGCAGTGAGGAGGAGAGATGGAGAGCATAATAAGAGAGCACGCTTTCAACCCTGTAAAGAGATGTTCTGAATTCTTCCCCATATCTCATTATCTGTAATAATCATCTCCTGGTTTATTTTTTGCCGGTCGTATCTTGTGCCTGTGGCGTTAAACCTGTCACCCGCAGGATTGTATGGAGGGGGTAGCCAAGGCACTGCATTTTCCAGGCTATATACTTTCTTGTTTTTTCTGCTGCTTCTCTTTTTATTACTTCACGGATTTGCTTCCAGGACGTCTTGACGTATTTTTCGAAATCCTCATAGCTGCTGTGTTCTTGCCCGCTTTCAAGGACTTTGTCCAACATTTCTTTTGAACTCGTTACAGGAGAATCTACAATGTCATTTGGCGCGCTCACTTCCGTATCGGGAGTCTTTGCCTGTTCTATGGCAATATGGGCATTGAACTCGGTAAGGAGATGAATCAGCCGGTTAAATTTTGCACGTTCCATGTCAAGCAGGCATTCACTCACATAATCGCCAAACTTTTCTTTAAACAGCTTCTTTTTGATCCTCTGGATTTCTTCATCACAACCCTCATCATCGGCTTTCATAGATGACACGTATACTGAAACTGCCAGCCTGGTTTCCGGTGGTATTTCGGCTTTTTTTATTTTCATCCCAGGTCATCTCCTCTCATTCAGAAGTAACATATGGAATTGATACTGACTTTTTCAATGTGTGTTACTGACATCTTCCTGCCCACCGTATACCCGCCGCCCGTTTATGAACAGAGCAAAGGGAGGTCTGCCGGGCTCTACGCCCATAGCAACGGTGAGATTGTCTGGCGCCTGTCCTTTTATGGTGATGTAGCGTTTGTCGTGGATGCAGTGCCGGTGGTGCTCGAAGCATGCGCTGGAGTTGTTCGGGAGCTCATCACCGCCGCCCTGTGAGCGGAATGTTATATGATGGTCGTCCAGTCCGGACCTGGAAGAGCACCCCGGAACGATACACCTGAAATTGTCGCGCTCGATCACTTTGTGGCGCAGGCGGCGCTTCTTTTTCTTCAGATTTTTGTGCTCGTTTTCGAGGTAGTGATATATGAGGCTGAACAGGAAGCCTTCCAGCAGAGTGCCCGGGTTATCTGAGCCTGAGAGTGAAGGCAGAGCTGGTGCCATGGGTTGGATTTCTGTGCCGGTATGGTCAGAAGCGGTTGTGTTTTGGGCTGCATCTGTTGATGCTGGGCTTTCAAGCTCTGTGCCTGAGCCGGCAGCAAACTCGAGATACCTTATGAATGCATAATTCCACATCGGGATAAGGCTGTCAGGGATCACGAAGCTTATCGTGGCAGAGTTTTTATCGGGGCTGCAGGCCGAATCTCTGGAGGGGCCTGAAGCAAATCCTGATATGGAGCTGCCAACCGGGAGGTCAGCCGGATCGTTTGTGACACCTGCTGAATCGGCATCAGTGGCACACATTTTCCTGGAGGGACCATTTCCGTAAGAATCGTTCCCAGAGGGATCATTCCCGGAAGGGTTGGATACTTCCAGGCCTGTTGTATCCGGCGACATTTCGGTGGCACACATTTTCCAGGCTGGGTCTGTTGAAGTCGGACTGGCCGGAGCCGACTGCGGCTCATCATCCGTTGATGATTCAGAAGCTGAATCTGAGCTCTGCCTGGAGCCTGAATCATCTTCTGATCCCGCCTCTTTATCCTGAGACGCTTCAATATCTTCACCGTCAAGCCTGCCAGACATAATCATCTGCCACGATTCCAACTCTGATGGATCGTTTATATCAACAGTCTCTTTTCTTAATACCACTTCCCAGGGGCCGTCGTCATCTTCATACTGACACGATGCAGCCGGCAGGTTGCCGCTGGCACACATTTTCCATGAGGAGTCTGTCACTCCCGGGTCTGCGGAATCCGGCGGCATTTCAGTGGCACACATTTTCCAGGATGAGCCTGTCGCTCCCGGGTCTGCGGTATCCGGCAGCATATCAGTGGCACACATTTTCCAGGATGAGTCATTCACTCCCGGGTCTGCAGAATCCGGTGGCATTTCAGTGGCACACATTTGCACAGGAGCGCTTGAAATTTTATCAACAGCACCTGATGGCCCGACTTCATCCTTCAGCGCATCTTTCACGGGACCGGTTTCTGTCTTCTCAGGAGGTGAGAACCCCGGAAGAACTGTATATGCATCGAGAAGGTTCGGATTTGCCTCGATCAGGCGGGACAGCCTTTTCACTTCAAGCTCCAGATCGAGCGCTGGCGCTTCAATGCCGTATTTGAGCCATTCCGCCTCAGTCTTCTCCGTGGCAACCTTCAGAAGGAGAAGCGCTCTCTGCTGCGTGAGGTCGCCATCTTTGAAGGCCTTCTCCAGAACCGGCAGCGAAAGAAAGCTTCTGACAAGCTTTATCAGGTTCCTGGCTGTCCTCATCGATATCCCGAGGCGCTCCACAGCATAGTGATTGAGGCTGGCAAACTGCATATCGGCATAGAGATGCAGATTCTCGAAAGTCCTGAGAAGGCGCCCCATATAGAACCCGACTAGTTGCCTCACAGCAACTATCTTCTTTATCATATTGGCTACGGCCCTGATGTCTTCGAGCGCGTCATCCCATTCAAGAGGAGTCTCGACTGTGACAGGAGTCCAGGACAGGAACTGCCATATCTGCGTAACATCTTCGAGATCCCTGCGGAGCTCCCGCCATCTCTCCCTTTCCTCGTCGGCCTCTTTGCCATCGGCAGAAACGAATTCGTCGTCTTCATCGCCGGTGATGCGGCGCCAGTGACTGCCTGCTGGAAGCGGCTTGTCGATAGGAGGGGAAGCACTGTCAAAAGGAGTGGATGGAATACAGTGTACTTTGGAAACTCCAATCAGGGGTTTGCCTGTAACTCTGCTGGCAGCATTAGAATGTCTATTGTCATCAGGAAGCGGGATTGCGCTGCAGAACTCTGCAAGCAGAGTCTCGATAAAGATATCTGTTGAGAAATTCCCGCCTTCGTGCCCTCTGTAGTGTTCGAGCGCGAAGTCCCATATCGCGGCCCTCTCCGGAGTGGTCTTAAGGGTCATCAGGTAGCCGGCCCGGTCGTTTCCTCTACCGGAACCCTGATTGTCAGCGTTCTGCACACATTTTCCATCAGGCCCTGCAACTTCTTCCGACCCAGAGTCCTCGGAGACAGGCACACATTTCCCACCTGCCCTTGGCTCCATTGAACCAGATGATGACGCTCCGCCATAATCCACCAGTTCGCCGTTTTTTCGCGCTTCTTCTGCCTTCACGAGATCTTCCAGCGCTCTCACAGAGACCTTTGAGGCCTTCGCAATCCAGGCCTTTTCATTTTCAGCCGTTGCGACTCTCAGCAAAGAGCGGAGCTTTGACTTCGATATCAGCCCTTCACGGTGAGCCTGCTTGAGAAGTGGCAACTTTTCGAGAGCAGTCCAGTTGCTGACGAGCAGCGAAGCGCTCCTCCAGGGAATTCCCATCTCTTCTCTCGTATAATCCGCCAGGCGGACAAAGCCGAGTTTCTGAGGTTGCCTCTTTCGGAGTTGTGTCAGGAGCTCGCCGAGCCTCAGATCGATCACTGCCTTCCCCTGCGAGAGCCTCCTGAGGTTCCAGTCCAGCAGGATTGCGGCGGCATTGCGGTCGATGTGCTGCGATCTCTTTCTGCCGACCTGCTCATCGGCGCCTTCAGTGATCAGTGGCAGTTCGCGACCTAGAGTGAACCTGTTGAAAGGAGCCTGAAAATCTATGATTCCGCTCATATGCCACTTCGTATCGACATTGCCAGAGGGACAATACGATTCTGCAACCTCAACAGACAAATCCTGGATTGTTTTGAAGGGTATCATGATATAATTATAGCTGATAGGAAAGGCAAAGTCAAAACAGGCGATCCCTGAAAAGCTTATTGCGACAGCATTTTGATGGCCTGTATATATGCATTCCAGAAGCGATTCTGGGGCGCTGGAATGATTTTTGTCCAAGAGCGCTTTAAACAATCTGAGAACAGGGCTTGTAAGCCCCTCTACGCGCGTGCCGGCGGCTGAGTCTGCAAAGACGAGGCAATCCTGAATCTCTGAAAATGTTTTGCATCATAGATTTCCCATGGACAAGATCCCTCATCAACCGGTGTGACAGTGATAAAGCATCTGTGAATCATGCTGGCTGAAGACATGTGCGAATTATACCAGGCTGTATTGCTGCGGAGACGCATTTTCCGGTATTCCTGTTACTGTTCTACTCGATCAAAGTATGAACAGACGTGCAAGTTCGAAATCAACGAGAAATGTATTCCCTGCAGATTTCCTGCGTAGATGACGGTTATCGTTATATGACACACCGGCTGTGTCAAAAACGTTAACAATTTCTCCACCTTTGATAACATCGCTGACATACCACGGCAATACAGGCCAGATATAATGAAGACAGGACCAGATGCTTTGCCGTGAAAGGAGATCGTGTTATAATGAAGGGGAGGAAAGAGCACGACAGGGGCTATCGTATGCTTCTCTCCCATCCGAGGGTGGTGGAGGACCTCATAACATCCTTTGTTCCCGGGGACTTCGTAAGGGATATCGATTTCTCGAAGCTCAAATCCTGCGCCCGGAGCTTTGTGACTGAAAATTACAGGGAGAGGGAAGCTGATGTCATCTGGCATGTGAAGGTGAAGGGAAGGCCGGTCTACTTCTATATCCTGATTGAGTTGCAGAGCTCCAGAGATCGGTGGATGGCTCTCAGGATGCTGGTCTATATCCTGCTTCTCTATCAGGATCTTATCGTAAAGGAGAAGATCACCGACAAGCTTCCTTCTGTTTTTCCGATGCTGCTGTACAGGGGAGATATTGAGTGGAAAGATCCTGCATCGCTCTCCGATCTGATAGAGGTGCCTTTCAAGGCGTTCAGGCCTCATGTGCCTGAGTTCTCGTTCCTGCTGATCGATGAGAAGCGCTTCTCGAAGGAAAGCCTTCTCGCGCTGGACAGCATAATGGCAAGAGTTTTTCTGGTTGAGAAGGCAACGTTGGACGATTTATCCGAGATCGGCGAAGCCTTCCAGAAGATTTATCAGAAAGAGGTCAAGCTTCCGCTCAAGAGGATTCTGAAGATATGGTTCATGAGGAAGCTGAGGATGTCGGGCCTACCGACTGCAGGCGTAAACCTTGATAAAGGTGAGGTGTTTAAGGTGCTGGAGGCAAATATTGAGAGAGACAGGGCCAGATTGAGGGAAGAAGGTATGGAAAAGGGCATAGAAAAGGGCAGGGTGGAAGAGAAGTATGAAATTGCAAGGAAACTTGGAGCTATGGGGGAAAGCATCGGTAAAATAGCGCTGGTTACCGGACTGTCTGAAGAGCAGATAATAGCGCTGCTCAATGACTCAACAAGTGGAGAATAGCCTCGCCGGATTGATGTGAGGCTATTCGGCAGAGAGGCCCGACTATTTCAAATAATCCTCTCCTGGTTTATTTTTTCCGGTCGTATCTTCTGCCTGTGGTATAAAACCTGTCACCCGCGGGATTGTATGAAGGGTGTAGCCATAGTTGCCATGTTCTTGCCTGCTTTCCAGGACTTTGTCCAACATTTCCTTTGAACTCGTTACAGGAGATTCTACAGTGTCATTTGGCGTAATCACTTCCGTATCGGGAGTCTTTGCCTGTTTTGGCTTCCAACCTTTTATATGATGGCGAAATTTATGCGTTTCAGTATATCACCAAAGTATAGTGTGATCACATTCAACAGATCTGATTGACACAGTGTTAATATAAATGTTAATATTAACATATAAAGAAAGGATACCTTATGGCGACTCTTTTCTTTAATGACAATGGCCTTCTTCCTCTGGAGAATATTTGTTGACCATTGCAGAGCTCCGGCGTTCAATTCTTGTAAAAGGTCCCAGACAAAATCAGGAAATCTGGGATAGAGAATGGCGTAAATCTCTTGTTGACAGCCTTCAAATACTTGCAGGCCATCTCTGGAGCGTTGGGATTACTGAGCTTTTCATTGACGGATCCTTTGTAGAAAACAAAGGCCATCCTAACGACATTGACGGGTATTTCGTAACAGATCTCATGTCCTTCCGCACAATACAATCAGAATTGTTGCTCATTGATGAATGCTGGACATGGGATTCATCTCTTCGCAGGCCGTACCGTGGCCATTCCAAGAAGCAACTGCCGATGTGGCATAAATACAGGTAGAGCTTTACCCTCACTTTGGCCAGCTCTCGGGAATTCGTGACGAGTTCGGCAACGATCAGCAATTCCCCGCGGCATTCCGCAAAACACGCGGAGCTCCGCCGCTTCAAAAGGGTATCGTGAAGATAATCAAAGGAAGGGGTGGAAAATAGTGATACGGACAGACAATGAGTATCAGGAAGCCCACAAAAGACTTCTCAAGGATCAAGAGGTGATGACCGAACAAAGGCAGCGTATGGGGGAGCTCGGGCTCTCTGAAAAAGATATTGAAAACGCAATGGAGCCAGCCGTTTCTTTTCATCTTCAACTGCAGGAAGAAGTCGAATGGTATGAGCGTGTGAAAAACGGAGATTTTCGTCCCATCGAATATCTGGATGAAGTCGGCCATCTCCTTATAGGATTAAGGATCTATCTTGGCTTAAGTCAGAAAGAGCTTGCAGATCGCCTTGGTGTATCTGAGGCACAGGTCTCAAGAGACGAGAAAAATGAATATCACGGAATCACTGTTGAGAGGGCCCAGAAGATTTTTGAGGCATTGAAAGCAGGAATTGAGCTCAGGGTAAAAAGACCGGATCGTATTTGTGCTTGATTGCAAAGAAAGCCGCTTTGTATGTATCGGAACTTCTATTGAAACCTGGCAACCACGAGGTTTACCTGTCCCTGTTAAAGGGCAGGGCCATCTAATCGGGACTTTGTAAATCCTCTTCCATGGAAGTGAGTCATTCCCTCAGGAAGCTGGATTTCCGGAAGTCTGTTGTTTATGTATAGACGGTAATCTATGACAAAAGGATGTCCGACAGGAATTGTGCCCTGGCCAGCAGGCTGTTTGCATTATGCAGTTTTCTGATATGCACTGAGGACTTCTGTAATCTCCAGTTTTTCGCCGAGAAACTCAGGCAGCTCTGAATGAATCCTGTCTCTCAACTCGTTAAGGGTTTCTCCGCCTGCCAGATAATTTTCAATATCAGGAGTTCGAGCCACCCAGATATTAGGCTCCCAGGAATAGGTAATGGTAATTTTTCTTGCCATATCGACGCCTCCTTATAAAAGATTTAATGCTTCCCGCTCTGTCAATCCGACCTGATTGATGAGTATTTCTCTCACAATGCTTCCGGGGAGAGTTACGCTGTCATGGAATGCGTATCTCAGATCGGGGTATCCACTGGCGGAAACAAGTTTGCGATGCGATCCTGCACTATGAGCTACAGAGTAATTAAGCGGGGATCTTTTAAGTATGGCGAACATCTTCTTTGCTTTGAGTGATGGGAACTGCGCCATTTCGTATCTCCTGTCCACTCGTCCTGAATCAATTATATCATGTAGCATAGCGTATGTTAATATGAATGTGAAAAGTGCCATGAGAAGATATCATATCCTGCAGGTGGATTCCGTGGTAGATAGAATTTATGCAGCACAAAGCTCTTCCAGCCGTGTCATGCGAAAAACCGCTCTGAAATGATTGGCCGGAATCTGCTATGCGCTGTGCCGGAGCGCCAGCAATTCTTCAACAGATGAAACTGTCTTGATGATTCCCGAAACCGAGGCCTCCGCACTGATACCGGGCTCACAGTTGTTTCCTCCTGGGATGATGAAGTTGACGCGCCTGCCGTGAGAGCTGGACCATTTCTTGACCGCATCCAGCTTGGCCCTCATTGCCCTGACCGGAAGGATGAGCCCTTCAGCAGAAACAGACCCTGTGACACATAAAGAATGTGCCGTTGCTGAGGAATCCAGAATGGAAGAGAGCGCCATTGCCAGTCCGGCGCCGCAGGAGGTTCCCCGCAGCGCTCTCACTGCTTTCCCTGTGGTTTCGCTCTTCAGATGCCATATGATGTCGCGCCGCCCGTTATCAATGCCTGAACCTCTCAGATATGCTCTTATGAGATGATTCACTGTATTCATGGAATCTTCGGTATCTTTCCATATCACACAGGGATTGGCATAGACTGGATGAGGATAAATTGCGCCGGTGCCGTATGGAAGGCGCTCAACGACAAGAGTGCATATCTCTCCGTCGGTTCCGGGATAATAAAGAGGCACGGACACCGAGCTTGTGATTTCGTTTCTCCTGCCGTCCTCAATGAAAAAGCTGATAAGCCTGAAAGGCCAACCGAGCCAGAATCTGCTATCTGTCGAATCACAGCCTGGTTCCTGAGCCGCGGTTCTGAAGAGAGCCTCCAGCATCTCTTTCTCATCAGCCTTTTTCTGGAGAATCACTTCAGAACCGAGATCTCTGAGGCCGGGCTCTGATCCGCGGAGAGCGGCGAGCGAATGTCGGATCTCATCCCAGGAGACCGACATCCCAGACTCGCCGCCTTTGAGCTCAATGGCGGCCAGAGCCGCTCTGAGCGAAGCCTCTGCCATCGATGAAGGACGGACTTCGCACCCTGACTCGCCATCATTGAATTGACGATCGATCTTTTCCTTCACGGCGTCAATGCGGGAAAGGCACTGCGCGATAATGTCCTTTCTGCCTTCCCTGACAGCTTCGGCACAGGCACTCAGAAAAATGACTGTGCATTCGCCGTTGTCATCGGTAAAAAGCCTTTTAAGCTTCGCCGTTGCAAAGGCATGAGAGGTCTCAGTGAAGGCATCCTGAAGGGTCTGAAGGTAACTGGCACCGCTGCGAAAAGTCATTTTTTCCTCCTTTCTTACCGGCACTCCTCCCACAGTTCCCTGCCCGGTGCTTTCGGACAGAGAACTGCCCCTTATCGGGGCATAATTATATCAGGTAACAGTTGGTAGTATGGAGCCTGCAGAGCGGGTCTGAACGGACCAGGCGTGAGCTTGGGCTGCAGGCGAGCGCTAATCGTGACCGAACCTTCAACAAAAGTATAACACTCCAGAGCAGTAAAGTTGTTGCCGGAATGTTATGATAATGTTAAAACATTGTAAAACTTACAATTACCCACTTTTATTATAGCATTTTCATGAAAAAAAAGTGTTTCCGGGAGGTTACAATTTTGATCATAATTTGTTAACAATTTGTATTAACAATTTATGAACAAGAAAATAAGGGGATTTATGACGCAGGATGGTGGATTTAGCTATCAGGAGTTTAAAACAGCCATTCTTATTTCAGGGAGCTCGCTATGCACCTCTTTTGGCGGAATCCAGTAAGCGCCTTCAGCAGGTTCTGTCAGCGATGAATAAGCGGAGTTCAGCATATGCCCAATATTAAACATACATTCTCCTTATTGAATTTGTTCCTGTGAGGCTCCAAGGCAACCTCCTTTGAACTACCCATAACACAGTCTTGCTATTCTGAAAATCCTCAACGCGCTCAACTCCTATATGCCAGCTTTAACATATCAATACTATGTAAATACTTACTCCTGTCATTTAAGAGTAAAGATATCACAGAAGTTATATCCCTTCGATGATCTGAGTTATAAACTTTACTCAAAACCTGATGATGGGAAAAGTATTCAGTTTTTTAAAGAGGCTTTTATCGTGAGCAACAATCCAGCTATTCACAAAGCCTTTAAATTTGTTGTAGTCTTCCTCATTGACAGTGGCGATACCATGCTCAATCCACAGTTTGTTTCTAACCTCCGTCTGTTGTCTTAGATGGCTCAAATATTCTGTTTTTCCGCCGCACAATTCTGTTACTACCGAATCTTCTATACAAAGGAGCAGTATCATGCCATGAAGGAGAGCGACCTTGTCGGGAATTTCCGATTCAGAACCGTATATTTTCTTTGTCAGCTCTTTGAATTTGTCCTTTTGGCTTGAACGGATTTCCGAAGAAATTTTGTCCGAATCGACGTTATGTGTCGAAAGGCGATATTGTGAGAAAAATTCCAATAATCTGTATAGAATGAGCACGGCGATGTTGTATTGCTTGAGTTTGGCACATTTTTCTGACTGTAGAAGCAGATTTATCATTGCATGGTTTACAAAATCTAAATCTTTTATTTTATCGAAAAATTTGATGTCAGTTCTGTCGCAATGCTTGAGGACTTTTAGAAAATCCATATATCCCATGACCGTATTCTCTATGTCTTTTAAAATATCGTGTTGTCTTATTATCTTGTGAGCTTCTTCAAATTTGAGATAGGCTGCGTTGAAACGGAATTGCTGCCAGAGGCTCATGCCGTCGCTAATGAGTCTCTTTATTTCAACCTGCCATGGCTTTTTAAGTCCAGAGAATAGCCTGGCATAGAGCTCGCTTGCTGCATGATAGTTCTCTTCATTAAAAAAACCGTCAGCCCTATGTTCTTCCAGGAATCCCACCTGTTCGAATGCATTGCCAATGTTCACAGTTTTCATTGATGTTGGATCGGGTTTCCCATCTTTGAATGGAGTATCGACATAAATCATGGTGAGATCTAAAAACGATGCGATCATTACTGCGCCACTGGACATCCATTTTCTCCCTCCTGTTGGGTCAACGAGAATATTCTCTACAGGGATATTGATATCAGAAATGAGCCAGCTGTATGCCTTATAGAAATTTCTCACTATACTGCCGATCTCGTTTGGTGCATCAGGAGTTGAGTACGCTCTACATTTTACTGGAGAAAGGTGATACGCGGCATCGATGGCTTCAACCGATTTGATGGAATCCGGTGTATCGGTATGAAGTAGCGCTAAGTAATCTGGTTTTTTTTCAGAAAGTGAAAAGATAATTTGATTTGCCTGCGCGCCTACAGTAACGATCATTGCTTTTAGCATTATAACCTCCTAAAACGATATTTCAAATAATTCTCTTTGTTCGTTGAATTTTCTAGCACTACTTCGCAACCTTTTCCTATACCCCTCAGCCAACCCATGTTCTTCTATCCCCTCCAGCACAATCTGCAGATACTCTTCGGATGGCTCAAACTCTTTATCTGCTTTGTCCACCACCATATAGGTTATGCAGGGACAGGGCGCTCCATCGAATGTTACCATGATGGTTTCTTCACTGTAGCATTTTGGATAGCCCTCACGCCTTCTGAGCCTGCTCTGGCCTTCTTCTGAGATCTCATACAGCACTCCTATTACCTGATCGCCTGGCGACGGGATGACATCAAGAACGCCTGCGTCCCAATTTGTGGATTTGCGGGTGAAGGCCAGGCGGTAGTCGTTGAGATGGGCGATTCCCAGTTCTTTATACTGGTGGTTGCCTATCGTTTCTGCGAACGATTTTCTGTTCATGCAGCTTCCATAGGCGAAGTATTTTATCATCGGTTCATCTCTCATTTCTGAAGACTCTCCAGTCTCCGTCGGTGACCAAGGTTCCCTTTGAGGTTGCGTAATCTTTGTCGCAGTAAACGTAGATCCAGCATTCCATCTGATTTCCGTCTTCCATTGTCACTGCCCGGCTTTTTCTGTCATAGAGGTTGTCGTCTCCGTCTCCGTTGTATCCTTCCAGCCAGTCCAGTTCATCACGGGCTTCGGTGCCGGGGAGCTCGTATACCTCGCCGTACACTGTACCATCGCTTTCTATGAGCCCCGGATAGCCCTGCGGGAGGTGGTAGAGCGTTCCCTTCAGGGAGCCTCTGCCGCAGTATGACGACTTTCCTTCGAGAAAGGCGCTGTAGTTCCTGAATCCTTTCATCAGAGTGCCGTAGACAAATACTCTCTCTTTTCTCACATCCTTTTCGGGCATAGGCTCTCCGCTCTTAAAAGTGAAATGCTGAAATTGCGTTGATTCCGGATAAATGTGATGCTGATATGAGTATAGGGAGAGAAACGGCCGATGCCGGCCGGAAGGTGATTGTGAATAGCTGTCACTGCCTGACCCCCCTTTGTGTAAGTGATATTGAGAACTGATACCGGAAAAGACAGTTACAGCGTAAAGGCAATGATGATTGACACAAATGAAAAGGGGAATATTTTTAAATTCTGCAAAGCATTGGTATTTCCTTCAGGACTTTATTTTCTTCTTTTTTGGCAGGGTGTGACATATTCATGTCAACTCCATCTGCTATTATTTACTTGAATGTGAAAAGGGGTTCAGGATAGTTGGAAAGCCCGAAAGGGGCTTGAAAGGGATTCTGATTGATGAAGGAGGTGATGAATTGAAGCTTGTGTTTCTTTTCATCTGTCTGGCAGCTATTCTTTCATTGCCGGCTCAATTGTGCGGCTGTGCGTCACGGGAGGAGAAGATACAGCGTTATGAGCAGCTTGTCGAGAAAAAGTCGAAAGAGCTTCAGCCGGTGATTGAACAGAAGGCCAGTGAGGTCAAGTATACGCCGGGTATGTCTCAGGAGCAGTACAACAGCCAGATTGATCAGAAGGCGAAGGAGATGCAGCCTTACTATGAGCAGAAGGCCAGAGAGATTCAGAGAGAGATGAAATACTGAGATGTGAATAAATCATTGAGTGAGGTGGGAGCGATATGATGAAATGTCCATACTGTGCCGAAGAGATACAGGATGATGCAAAGAAGTGCCGTTTCTGTGGAGAATGGCTTGAAAGCGGCAGGGCTGCTCAGGGACAGGCCGCTGCCCAGAGAGCAAAAACAATAGAGGAGATGCTTCATGAAGGCATCCTGAGAGTTGATTCCAGTCAGCAGGAGGAGCTCCCCGGGAACCTGGGAGTTGCCATGACCATAGTGAAAAGGCAGCTGCCAGGCGAGCCGATCCTTATTTCCTGGCACACCAGTCCAGGAGAAGCGCTCGTCATTTCCGCCCGTCATCTTGTTACTATCAGAGCGGGGCTTATTGGTGGCTCTGGAACGGCTTATCTGATTCCGCACAGGAATATTCAGAATATCGAGTTGAGGCAGATGATGGGAGTGTCGCACATTGTCATACAGGCGACTGATAAGGAAGGAAAGCCTCTTCTCAGTCCGTACAATGATTTTAATTGTATCAATAACAGAGAGCGGCGCCTGAACTACGCGCTTGCCGTACTTGGACTGATCCGGTCGATAAATGGGGTCTCGCCTTCTACACAGAAGAGCGTAATCGCATCATCTCTTGGCACTGCAGCCGCCGTTACGGCAGGTGTTGCGGCAGGCAGCGTGATAGCGGATGTGTTGACTGGCCACGAGGCTGTTACCACGACTATTGAATCAGTCACCACCATTACTGATGCTGTTTCTGGAGTCAGTGATGTAGTGAGCGCTACAGAGACTATAACGTCTACGACCCAAACAGCCGGAGGGCTGCTGGATTTAATTGGCGGTCTGTTTTCATGATGGTTCTGTGAGACTGGCGCTTCATTGCCTTTTCCTGTGGCAGGTTCCTGATTCCGGCAGTATGGTTGTCTTCCGACGCCGTGATATATTTTCCTTTTCATGCGAGTGTTTTTCTCATCCATAGCCATCGCTGTGTTATCGTATCCTCTGCTGAATCAGGCAATCGATATATGAGGCGCTGATTGAGGGAGTCACATCGGAGCTGGGAAGGAGCCTGTTCTTCTTCCAGGCGATGACATGCAGATGTCACTCCCTGTTTATCAGGTGTATCATCTATCAGAGCTCAGATGTTCTGCCTGATACTGCCGTCAGTATGAATATAGAGGGATAGACTTCGTTTTGTGCAGGGAGTCGGGGAGATGCTGGCGGTTTTCAGGGGGGCATTACCATGAAGCGGAGAAGTGATGCCGATTACGGCAGGTGTTGCAGGCGCGCTATATCTGTGTCGCAGCTCACAGCTTCTTAAGATAGCTCACGAGCGCTTCTGCAGATTCATGAGATTCCACTCTGCCGAAGATAAAATCAAGCTCTGATTCTATGATGGAGTTTGAGCCCGAAGACTGGACTATCAGGAACAGAAGATACTTCGCTGCTGCTTCCAGGTCCTTTTCCTTCAGCATGTCAACCATCTTATGAATGCTCTTTCTAGGATCCAACTCTTCCATATCAGTGCTCCTGTATTGCATCATGCCATTACTATTATAAAAGCCGCAGAGAGGGAAGTCAATAAAGAGCAGGGAGTCGGGGAGATGCTGGCGGTTTTCAGGGGGCGTTACCGTGAAACGGAGAAGGATTAGGATCACGGCAGGTGTTGCAGGCGAAGGGAACTCTATTGATACTGATGCATTATCGTCATAGCACTTGTTGAAGAACGGGGTAAAGAATTCTTGCAAGGAGGGTTCTCTTTTGCTAAAATTGATGGGAGGCAGAAATCCGGAATCCTGTCTGTAAATCGGGGTGGAGGATGCCGAGCAGGTGGCGGAGAGTGCGGTTGCAAAATGATTAATGTGAGGTGAGTCTCCATATGACGGAATCCGATAGCGCTCATTTAAAAGAGATTAAGGGGCTTCTTACAGAAATTGTTGAGAAATATAGAGAACTCATCGGAGACAGACTCGTTGAGGTAGTATTGTTCGGCTCCTACGCGAAAGGCCGCCAGGAGCAATACTCCGATATTGACATTATGGCGCTGGTAAATGATTCTGATGAAAAAATAAGAGAGTATGACAGAAATCTTGAAGAAGTCAATTATGAGATTACCATGAAATATGAGGTTCTGGTATCCTGTGTAGTGATAAGCTCGATTCGTTTTGAGGAATACAGGGGTTTGCTGCCCTTTTTCATAAATGTCGAGAAAGAAGGAATTCCCATCTATGAGCGACCCGCTGCTTAACCTCGCACTGCATCGAATGGAGAAGGCAGGAGAAGATCTCGAGTCTTCGGAAGCACTGCTGAAAATCAATAAATATGCGCAATCGCTCAACCGCTCCTATTATGCGATGTTTCATGCGACGAGGGCCATCCTTGCCATCAATAAATTTGACGCCAAAAAGCATTCATCGGTCATCTCATTTTTCATCTTCAACTATGTGAAAGCAGGAAAAGTAAGCGAAAAGTTCGGCAAAATGCTTGCGAATGCCGAAAAGATAAGAATCAACAGCGACTATAATGATTTCTTCATAGCTGACAGGGAGACTGCGGAAGAGCAGCTAAGCAATGCCCGGAACTTTATTGAGATGGCCCGGGCGCTGGTTGGAGAAGAGCGGAGCATTTGATATGTAAAAGTACTCTGTAATATGTAATAACGTCCATTTGCCATATCGGGAATTCACTGCATTGGGTCTTTGATGGTGCTGTGCTCAGGGTGTCATGCCCTTGTGTACGAAGGGAAGCTGTCTGTCGAGGGTGAGGCACCAAACCAACTCATCTGGCGGGATGGGAAGGGCAGGGTCATATAATCGTGACTATCTAAATCCTCTTCTATGGAAGTGAGCCATTCCTTCAGGAAGGCAGATTTCAGGAAGTCTGTTGTTTATGTGATGTCAACAAACTGTTTACAATTTCTCCACCTTTTCTAACATTACCGACATATCACGGCAATATCATCTGTCTATACTGGAAGCAGGCGGGCTGCTCAGGCAGATGCTTTGCCGTGAAAGGAGATCGTGGTATAATGAAGGGGAGGAAAGAGCACGACAGGGGCTACCGTATGCTTCTCTCCCATCCGAGGGTGGTGGAGGATCTGATAACATCCTTTGTACCTGGGGACTTCGTAAGGGATATCGATTTCTCGAAGCTCAAATCCTGCGCCCGGAGCTTTGTGACTGAAAACTACAGGGAGAGGGAAGCTGATGTCATCTGGCATGTGAAGGTTAAGGGAAGGCCGGTCTACTTCTATATCCTGATTGAGCTCCAGAGCTCCAGAGACCGGTGGATGGCTCTCAGGATGCTGGTGTATATCCTGCTTCTCTATCAGGATCTTATCGTAAAGGAGAAGATCACCGGCAAGCTTCCTTCTGTTTTCCCACTGCTGCTGTACAGGGGAGATATTGAGTGGAAAGATCCTTTATCGCTCTCCGATCTGATAGAGGTGCCTTTCAAGGCGTTCAGGCCTCATGTGCCTGAGTTCTCGTTCCTGCTGATAGATGAGAAGCGCTTCTCGAAGGAGAGCCTTCTCGCACTGGACAGCATAATGGCAAGAGTTTTTCTGGTTGAGAAGGCAACGTTGGACGATCTATCCAGGATCAGCGCAGCCTTCCAGGAGATTTATCAGAAAGAGGTCAAGCTTCCGCTCAAGAGGATTCTGAAGATATGGTTCATGAGGAAACTGAGGATGTCGGGCCTGCCGACTGCAGGCGTAAACCTTGATAAAGGTGAGGTGTTTGAAGTGCTGGAGGCAAATATTGCAAGAGACAGGGCCAGGCTGAGGGAAGAGGCCAGGAGAGAAGGCAGTGTAGAGGGTATGGAAAAAGGCATGGAAGAAGGCATGGAAAAGGGCAGGGTTGAAGGCAGAAATGAAGAGAAGTATGAAATTGCAAGAAAACTGGGCGCCCTTGGGGAAAGCATCGGAAAAATAGCGCTGGTTACCGGACTGTCTGAAGAGCAGATAGAGGCGCTGCTGAGGGCCTCGAAGAGCGGAGAATAGCCTCGCCGGATTGATAACATCTCCTGATAAGCCCTGGCAAGCATGCCATATCACAATGCCTTTCGCCTGCGGGAGGCACGGAAATCACGGATCGAGCTTCACGATATTGAGATGTGATTCCCGTGCTTTCATTCAGAGCCGATCTCATATAAAGCAGGGCAGCGGAGGCCGGATCTAGAAGATCGGGTGATGAAACGCGCTGTCTATCCTCTGCTGCTGCTCCTCGTCATTGCGGTTTCCTGGTATATCAGAAGCGCTTTCGTTGCTGTTCCGCTGTTCCGTGATGAGGGCGGCTATGGCTATATCGCACAGGTGATTCAGCAGGGAGGGCTTCTCTACAGGGATGTCGTGGACATCAAGCCTCCAGGCGTCTATTACCTCTACTGGCTCGCGCAGATTCTCTTCGGGTGGGGCTCAGGCCCGGGCGTGAGGATCTTCGCCTCCATCGCCTGCCTGCTCACCATCCCCTTTATTTATCTGCTCACGAAAAGGATTTCCTCGCCCGGCGCAGCCCTGGCTGCCGCTCTGCTGTTCGGATTGATCACGCCTTCTCCTCGGCTCATGGGATGCCTCGCCTTCTGCGAGGTGTTCATGTTCCTGCCCATAGTGGCTTCTTTCTGGCTGTTCATTGCGGCTCTCGATGAGGAGGGGGCCGGAAGCCGAATCCTTCTTGCAATTGCGGGATTTCTGATGGGCCTGGCCTTCATGATCAAGCCTGTCGCGCTGTTCTTCCTGCTGCCGCCCTGCGCATATGCGCTGCTCAGATTCCAGGATACGAATGACAGGCGGAAGCTGTACGGAGCGGCATTTTTCCTGGGCGGGTTTGCCCTTTCGATGACACTTCTCGTTCTGTGGCTCGTCTTGAAGGGCATCTTTACAGATTTCTATGAGGTGAATGTCAGGTTCAACTCGATCTTCGCCAGCAGTTATCCTGACGAGATGGGCACCACCTATGCGTCGAGGCTTCTGCGCAGCTTAAAGGCCCAGATCATTGATAATAACGAGATGATGTTCCTGCTCATCCTGTCGATGCTGTACTGGGTGCTGGGGCCGAAGTCTGAGAAGAGCATCCGCATAACGCTCGTGCTCTGGTGCCTCACTGCATATGCCGGAGTCTGCATGTCAGGGCGCTTCTACCTGCATTATTATCTGCTGATGATTCCGGCTCTCGCCATCTCGTCGGCCCTGGCTTTTCATCACGCTGCGCAGAAGGCCCCTCAGATGGCCAGACTTTTTCTTCTTTTCATCTCGCTTGTTTTTCTCATCTACTATGGCGGCTATCTGTCGCCGTTCCTCTTTTCCAATACTCCCGCAGATACGGCCCAGTCGATGTTCCACGCCGATAACAACATCTATGCCCAGAAGCTGGCCGATTATATCCGCGCGCGCACGTCGGACAGTGACAGGATCTTTGTCTGGGGCATGGAGTTCCAGGTCTACTTCTATGCCAGGAGGCTCTGTGCGACTCGCCATCTCTGCCTCTACAACATCATTGTTCTTGCCGCCAGCAGGGAGCCTGCCGCCAGGGAGCTGCTGCGCCAATACCAGGATGAGACAATCGCCGATTTCAAAAGAACGCCGCCCCGGTATTTCATCGTGACGCTCCCGAACCTGAGCATGAAATACCAGACGGAAGAGGTGTATCTGACGACCTTTGCAGACAGGATGCTTAAAGAGGGTTATGCGCAGGAAACGGTAATAGGGCCGTACACCGTTTTCGCGATGAAAAAGAAGCCCTGAACAGCAGACGTGACTGCCTGGAAATACCAGATCCGATGCTGCTAGTAACCCCGCTCTGTGAGATCCTTCACTGTGGACAGCACTTCGTCAGGGTTTTCCAGGTGGAAGATGTTTATCGGGTCCGGCACCTCTATATCGAGCACCTCAGGGAGGAAGAACGGGTCGTCCCTCAGCTCGAGAGGCTTGAGCGGCGCCAGCGAGTTCCTGCTCATGGACTGGAGCTTTTTCCATTTCAGGAACTTCTCCTGGTTTGTCTCGTATGCGTGCTGCAGCAGTTCCTCGGCTTTCTGCTTCTTCTGCATCTTTTCCATGCAGAGGGCTTTCAACACGAGTCCCTCGAAGAGGTCGGGCTCGAGGGCGAGGGCCTGGCTTCCCCACTTGAATGCGTGCTCGAGCTTGTCGTCCCTGAACGCCACGTAGCCGAGGTTGTACCATACGACAGGCTCTTCAGGCGCCAGCTCGGACGCCTTCTTGAAGCTCTGCAGGCTCAGGTTTACCTCTCCGCTCTCGCACTCGATGATGCCCCGTAATACCCACGCCTTCAGCTCGTCAGGCATGTAGACGAGCGCGCTTTCTATGCTCTTCTGGGCGTCTTCCATGTTGCCGTAGATCCTGCAGCACCTGGCTCTCGCAAGCCATGCGGGGCCGTACTCGGGGTTGATCCTGAGCGCCTTCTCAGCCCACTGCTGCGCCTCGACGAGGCGCCCCTGCTCGTAGAGATAGATGCCGAGGTTCACGAGCGCAGGCGTGTATGAGCCCTTTATCAGGAGGGCCTGCCTGAACAGCGTCTCGGCGATCTTCTCGTTTCCGAGATGGAAATGAGTGGCGCCGAGGAAGAGCCAGATATCGGGGTTTCTGAAGTCAATCTCCGCAGCGCTCTGGAACGACGAGAGAGCCTTCTGGTAGTTGCATGTCTTGTAATGGGCAATCCCCTGCGCCATTGCCGCATCGACGTCGATCTTATTCCACGAGATCAGCAGATCGCACGCCGCCACTGCCTTGAAGTAGTCGTGCATGTCCAGGTATGAGAGCGCGAGCGCTTTCAGCAGCGTCACGTTCCTCGGGTGCGCCGAGATGCCTCTCGAGATGAAGTCCACGGAAGAGCGCGATTTCTCCTGCAGCGCGACACAGTGCAGGACATAGCCCGCTATCAGGCTCTTGTCCGTCGTTATGACCTTGTAACAGACCTCGAGGCAGTCTGAATACTCTTTGAGCCAGTAAAGGCACTCGGCCTTCCTGAACAGCAGCTCGCTGATCTTTGGCCGCAGCGCGAGCGCCTCGTTGATCGATGCCAGGGCCTTTTCATACTGCTTCATCCTGCCATGAAGACCTGAGAGCTGGTAGAACGCCATCAGCGAGATTTCCTCGATTTCTGTGGCCTCCCTGTAGATTCTCTCTGCTTCAGGGAGCATACCGGCCAGCTCCTTTGCCTTCCCCAGCGCAATCTTTGCTGCATGATGATCAGGATTGCTTTTCAGTATATCTGAGAAAGTCTGCTCGGCGCTCTTATATCTCTGCATGAAGAGCTGCAGGAGCCCGTATATCATCACATATTCGTCGCTTTCAGCCGGGATGAGCCAGTTGTCGATATAAGTTCCTACAACCCTGTTTGCCACGAGGCGCGCCTTTTCCGTGTATCCGAAGCGTATCAGGAAGCGCAGGTACGCGAGCCACGAGCGGTGATCAGACGGCAGGAAGCCAATCCACTTCTTGTAGGCGAGCTCGATCTCTTCGAACGAATATACCCCTCTTCCTCTCAGGATCATCTCCCTGTAAAAGCCCGGCGAGTGAGGGAAATACTGCACGAAGTTGTTGAGGTAACGCCTGTAGTCTTCGCTTCTTCCCAGGCCTTCGAAGGCGAGGCCTGCAAAGTACCATATTGCATGCAGGGAGGCATCCTTGCTGAGAGCCTTCTGGAATGCCTTCAGCGCCTCGTCGTACGAGCGCTCGCTCAGCCTGCCGAGCCCTGAAAGCATCCACTCCACGGCGTTCTTCCTTTCTCCGCGGTCTATGCTGTGGCCCCTCATCGCCCTGGAGATGTCTGCCAGCATATGCTCCATCTCAGGCGGAGGGATCGGATGAGCGGCGCATGCGTTTTCCATGGCCTTGTGCGCCTCTTCATACTGGCCGATGGCGGTGAGAAGGTGCGCCTGGATTATCATCGCATCCGATTTTCCCGAGCGGCTCACGTAGTGTTCCAGGAGATCGAGCGCGTAATCCACGTCGCATGTCACGCAGAGCAAAGTGTTGATGTCAGAGAAGACCTCCTCCTCAGTTAGAGGAGTGCAGTCCATGATGTCCTCCAACAGGTTTCTCTCTTCCCTGAGCCAGTTTTTAGCCGACTTCATCAGAAGCGAGAGCCTCCAGTTGCCTTTCTCGCGCTTGCTGAGCTCCTGCGCGAGCTGAAGGCTGTCTTCGAACATGCCGATCTCGTAGAAGGTCTGCACCAGCTCGAGGATCAGCTGGGGGTTGTCAGGCTCCTTCTTCAGGATCTCGTTTATGTACTCGAGCGCGTCTTCATAGTGTCTGTCCTCGATCAGCAGCCGCAGTTTGGCGAGCTGGACCGGAAGGCTGTCCGGCTGCAGAATGAGCGCCTTGTTGTAGAAGTCGATGGCCCTGCCGAAGTCCTTGAGCTCCCTGTAGCAGTCTCCAAGGCCGAGAAGGCTCGGGATGAACTCGCACTGCAGTGACAGGGAGAGGCTGTGCGCCTTTATCGACTCGTTGAAGAAGCCCAGCTCATAGAGGGCTATGCCCCTGTGGAACCACGCCTCCTGGAAGCGCGGGTTGATCTCGGTGGCCTCGGTGAAGCACTCCTGCGCCGTATCGAACTTGTTCATCTGCATGAGAAGGCAGCCTTTGTAGTCCCATACCTCGGCCATCTTCTCGTTGTGGGCGAGGGCCTGATCATAATACTCGAGAGCTTCCTGGAAGTTGCCCTGCTCTTCCATCACCTTTCCGATTCCGCCTATGATCGGGGCCTTCTGTGTAGTCAGTGTGAGCGCCTTGTTATAGCATGTGAGGGCCTCTTCGAATTTCCCCTGCAGGCGGTGCGTGTCTCCCTTGTGATACCAAATCTTCCAGGTGTCAGGGAAGAGCCTCAGCATCTCGTCAAAGCACCTGAGCGATTCCTGGTATTTTCCGAGCGCTGACAGGGAGATGCCCTTATGGAGCTTGGCGGGCGAGCGCGGGTTGAGCTTTATTGCCTCATCAAATGTGAAGACCGCCTCTTCGTGCCTTCCGAGCGACGCGAGCGAGACACCTTTCTTGATCCAGTCCTCTTCTGTGACGACATCCTGCTCGCCCTTGTATTCGTAAGGCTTACCGGCGACTGCCTGGTAGACCTTCTCCAGGTCGTCCTTGATGATTGCGAAGTCTGCGTATCGATCTCCCGATTCCTTCTCGAGGCATTTGAAAACTATATTCTTCAGCTCCACCGGAATTTCAGGGTGCTTTTCCCTGGGATCGTCTGGCGTGAGCGAGAGGTGCCTGTCAATCACCTCCGTCGGGTCTTCATCGAAGAACGGATTTATCCCGGTGAGCATGTTGTAGAGCATTACGCCAAAGGCGTATATATCGGTCTTTACTCCGGCGCTCTGCATATCGGTGAAAAGCTCAGGCGCCATGAACGGGAGAGTGCCCACCATCGCCGCCGAAGACAGCAGATCGCCTGACTCCATCCTCGACATCGTTCTGTCCTTATGGTCCTTCGATTCGAGCACCACTTTGCCGAGGCCGAAATCGGATATCTTCAGAATGCCTTCCCTCGTGATGAAGCAGTTCGAAGGCTTGATGTCCCTGTGTACGAGGCCCAGTCTCTGGAAGGCGTAGCTCATCCCGTCGCTGAACTGGATGGCATAGTCGATGGTCTTTTCGAGCGGCAGCAGTTCGTCTTTGAGGACCGTCTCCAGGTCTTTCCCTCTGATGTATTCCAGGAATATGTAGGGTTTCCCGTCTATGATCTTGACCATTTCGGCCTGTACGACGTTCCTGTGCTTCCCGAGGTTCACCCAGATCTCGGCTTCCCTGATGAACTGCGCGATGACAGTCTCCTCCCAGAGATATTTGTCCTGGAATGTCTTGATGGCGTAGTAATAGGCCCTCGTGTTGTCCAGCGCCACGTAGACTATGCCCATGCCGCCTTTCAGGATGGAGTCTATTACGTAGCGGTTTTCCTTGACGCTCCCGACCTTCCACTCCTCTCTCGTGACGAGAGGGCCTGTCAATGTCTGGATCTCCTTCAGCGGGTCCTCGGCGGCTGATACCTCAGTCGCAGCGGCGGCTGACGCGTTGGCAATGCTTTCGCAGTAGTCCATCACGGCCTCGATCGATGTGAAGGAGGGAAGGGCCTGGTTCTCTCCCTTGATCAGCTCGCGGAGCGGCCTGTCTATGTGGGTCCACGAGAATTTGGCGCATATCTTCGAAACGATGTCGACGAACTCGGCATCTATCGCGTCTGCCGATTTGCGGTGGGACAGCATCTTGGAGGCGAGCAGTCTCAGGTAGATCGAGCCGTCGAAGACCAGCTTCATGGCCGCGATGTTGCTTCCGTCGATGTAGAGATACTGGCGGGTGTCCCTCGTCAGCATCAGGAAGAGAGGTATTTTGTGAAGGTTGCGCTTCTCGAAGAAGACTGCGAACGCATGGGTTATAGAATCCCAGGGGAGGGACATGTGGCCTGCTTCATGGCTCACCAGTATGCCCTTTTTCTCCACTGAGCATCCCATTATCCTGAGGAACTGGCCTTGCTCGCTGTCATTCTCCATTGTTATATGCCGGGAACTTACATTGATTTTATCTACACTTTCTTTTCAGAGATGGCAAAATCCTCTCATGCGCTTCAGCCTCTCAGTAAATGGGAACTGAGCAGCTGATTATTCTCACGCAGGCAGTGCGGTCAGCGGGGAAATACTGTGGTGAGAAGCGTGTAGAGCTCAGGATGGCGGTTCAGGCGCAGAATCTTCCTGTCAGGTGATATGAAGGTGTGCGTCGATGTTCCTCTTGCAACAGTTTCGCCGCTTTTCTTCTGCACGGCTCTGTATCTGAAAGTGAGCCTGGCCGAAGTGAAGCGCTCCGGCTCGGTAATTATGAGCAGCGCATCCTCATAGTGCGCCACTCCGACGAGGTCGCAGGTGAAGTTGATTACCGGCGCCCAGATTCCTCTTCTTTCCAGCTCGGAATAGGGGAGGATGTGTCTGGAGAAGAAGTCGGTCCTTCCTGCCTCGAAGTATACCGGATAGACAGAGTGGTGTACAACGCCCATCTGATCTGTCTCGGCGTATCTCACTGTTATCTCGATTGACGAACTGACTGTCTTCATCTCCGAATCGGATGCTGCTGTTTCGTTCATCTCATCCTCCATCTGCTGCAATAAAAAGAGGGGCTTCCCGTCGAAGTCCCTCCTGTCTGCTTCGAGAGCTAATATCAGGCAGTTTCAGGATCAGGCCACGGAATCTGATCCTTGTGCTCTATCACGTAGTCCATGAAGATGTTGCAGGGCTCGAAGAGCTTTTTGCAGGTGGGCTCGATCTCCTTGGGATCCGGGTAGAACGAGCGTCCCACTTCGAGCGTGTAAGTGAGGCGCTTGTTGGCGTGGTGCACGTTCTCCGACGAGCCTGATGACGGATAGAGCTCAGAGCTCTGCATGAGCCTGAAGCTGTTGCCCATCGCGGCGTTCATCTTCTGGCCCAGGTTCTTGTATGTATCGACATTCTCGGGCTGATCGTATGAATGTCCCCAAGGATACAGCATCATGTTGCCGTAAGTGTGGAAATCTATCACACCTTTGATGTTCTTGTGGCCGAGATCGAGGTTCAGAACTGCCTGGATCTCCTTCTCGGAGGCTCCTGATTTGCCGCGGTATGTGTCGTCAGATGGATCGTCGCTGGCGCCCTCGTCGTCGTATGTGCTTCCGGGAGTGTCGCCTTTGGGCCTGTACATCTCAGCGTGCACTGGGTTGCCGTCGTCGAAGTTCCTGTTCAGATCGACTCCCACAGGGCCGTTTTTCTTTTCGACTCCTGCAATGTTCCCCTCGAAGTTGGCCTCGGCGCCTTTGCCGTCATAGGGGTTGCGGTTCTTTCTCCAGTAGCTGTTCTGCGTCCTCGCGTATTCATAGCCGTCAGGGTTGAGAATCGGCACGAACCATATCTCGGCGTTGTCGACCCGGCTCTTTATCTTCGGATCGCTTTCATATCCCTCAACGGTCTTTCTCATCAGGTAGTCGCACACCTCGCCGCCCATGGGCTCTCTCGCGTGGGTAAGGCCTGTGAACAGTATGCCGGGCTTTTCCGATGTGTCGCCGCCGGCGCCCTTCGAAACCTTCAGCGCCCATATGTCTCTTCCCTCGACAGTCTTGCCGAGCGACTCCATTTTGCACAGGTTGGGATATTTCGCCTGGAGGGCCTTCATCTCGTCTGCCACATCGCTGTATGTGTGGTAGCCCTCCTTCTGGATCATCGGCTTGTTCTCGAGGAAATCCTTGTAGTCCGATATGACTTTTTCCTGGTCGACATCGCACTTGGCAGGGTCCCTGAGGATATCCTGCTTCGTGAGAAAATCGCGGAGCTCCTTATCTTCTATCACGCCGTTGTGATTGGTGTCTATGCTGTCGGCGATGTCCAGCTTGCATTCGTGGACATCCTTGAGATTTTCGCCATCGACGTATTTTATCGATCTATGCTGCTGCGGGCCGCCTGTTGAAGATATGGATGACGTGTTCATGGCAGATCCTCCTGCAAAATAATACATCCACTATATGATATCACACCGGCCGGCTTTTGGGATGTCCTGATTTGTGAACTTTTCTTTAAATTTACACCAGATTCTGCCGGTTCCGGTCACTGTGCGCTTTTCGTCCCAGCGCCTGTCTCAGGGATCAGGAAAGAGCCGATCAGCACGGTGAGGCTCAGCGCCGTGACATAAAGGAATCCTGAGGTCATAGAGCCCGTCATCTCCGAGAGCCTGCCTACGAACCACACGTTGAACGTAGCGGCGATGTAGCATATGGACCAGAAGAGGCTCATCATGTTCCCTGCGCTCTGCGCCGTCGCTTCAGGAAGCTCCTGCGGTATCGTGAAGAACGGCGACGCCCACAGGAAGAGCGCGAAGCCTGTCAGCACGGAAGACGTGATGATGAGCGCCGGGTTGTTTACGACAAACATGCCGGCGGTGGCCGGAACGAGGAGGATGCCGCTGTAGCGGAGGAAAGGTATCCTGAGGCCTGTCTTCCTGGCCAGGTATATCCCGATCAGCGCGGCCGGGATTCCCATCGACATCGCGATCGCCGGCGCCTTCATTATGAAGCTGTCCTTGTCGTAGCCGAACACCTCCCTGTAGAATGTGGGGAAGTAGGTGAAGAGCGCGAGATACAGCGACAGGGCCCCTATATATGTGAAAGCCAGCTTCCACGTTGTGGCGTTTTTTGCCGCATCTATGAGCGTGCCGCCCCCTGAGCTCTTTCCGCCTCCTGCAGCGGCTGCTCCATCGCCCCTGTCCCTCCCGAAGATGAGCCACAGCAAGGCCATCACGATGCTGGCGCAGCTATAGAGCACCAGCGTGTTTCTCCACGAGTTTGCCATCGCTGCCATTAGTGGCGCTGTTATGAACAGCCCCACCATCATTCCGGTGTTGATTGCAACGAAGTTAATTCCGTTCACTGCAAGGCGCTCCCTCGGAGGAAACCACTTCATCACGAGAGGCGTGAAATACACCACCACCATAGCCCCGCCCATTCCCATCGCGAATCTGGCCAGCAGCAGCAGCGTGAAGCTCGGTGAAAGAGGGGCGAAGATTCCCAGACAGATCAGCACGGAAGCTACCATGAAAGCCCAGCGCAGTCCCAGCATTGCGGAAAGAAATCCTGCAAGGGCGGGGCCGAATATCTTGGCAAAGCTGACGCTCGTGCTGATGAAGCTCGCCTGAGACAGCGAGAGATGCAGATCTTTCATTATCTCTTTCAGGAAAGACCCGCAGGCGGCCCATGTCATGCCGAAAGTCGCATATGTTACGAAGATGATTATCTCTATCACGAACCTGTGATTGCTCAATGAATCCTGCTGTTCCTTGTTCTCAGGGCTTTCCATGTTGTCTCCTTGCATTGCGGAATTGCAATAATTTCTGTGATGCCGTTGAAACTCCTCTCCGGCTGTTCCGCCGGCCCAGGCGCCGGGACGTGTAAAAATGTTAACAATTTAGTCTATTGTTTGGCAGATGCTTCTCTGTTATCATAGAAAAGGAACATTGCAGGTATCATGTACATTTGGCGGGAAATCCGCAGGGAGCGCTGTACCAATGATAGATGGCATATCATCACAGAACTGGCTGAGTCAGGGCGCGTCGCTGCCGAAGATGCTGACCGGGCAGTCAGAGAATTCGGCGATGCAGGCAGACACATTTGCCCGTTCTGCCGAGCCCGAGCTTCCGCTGATGTCTCCGAGAGATGTCAGAATGAAGACCGGCGCTGATGTATCCGCTGCAGCGTCGGCATCGTCAGCTAAGCCTGCCTCTGCGGGAAACGTTCATCACGCTGAAGTCGTAAAGAGAGTGCCGTTCTCGCTCGGAGACTGGACAGAACTCCTGCATGATCCGGATCCTCATCTGAAGCAGCAGAACTTCCATCCCAGGGCCGTGCACAGGAATCCCGAGATAGTGAAGGCTTTCGGGACCGCAGCACCTCCATCTTCCGACGTGCTTCTGCACTATGCAGGCGACCCGCCTCCCGGAGTCGAGAAGAAGCCTGTTCCGGTCCTTCTCGTGCACGGAGCCAACAAGGAAGGCACTTTCTGGTGGGATCCCCATGAGAATGGCCAGGGGAAAGGCCTCCCGCAGCATCTCCGCGACCAGGGCTACCAGGTGTTTGCAGTCACATTCGCGCACAACCAGGATGACAACTTCTTCTGGTCCCAGGGGATCGCCAACTCGATAGATCGCATCAAAGACCTGACCGGCTCGTCACAGGTGGACCTTATGGGCCACAGCAAGGGCGGAGCGGCAGTAAGGACATACTGCTCGGACTACAGGCAGGACTGGATGTCTCCTTATCAGGGAGACGTGAGAAAGCTGTTCCTTCTCGCGGCGCCAAACGGCGGGATAGACGTTTCGTTCCGGCACTCGCTGTCGAACTATGCGCTCTACACAGGCGGAGACAATCCTCATCTGAACGCGCCGATGTCGTGGGATAAAATAATGGCCTTTGGTGTCATGGTCGATACGAACAAGGTCGGATTCGGCAGTGACGGCCCCGATTACTGGCCCGGCCAGCGCCAGCTCCTCGCGAAGTGGGATGACAAATATCCCCTCCCGATGATGGAGCCTGACTGGTACACGACGTATAACGGCGGCAGGGGATTCGTCAGCGAATCGAAGGGTATGGAGTATTACATGCATCAGGGCGGCGATTATATGGAGAACCTCCAGGCCTCGCCGATAGACCCGAAGATCCAGGTGGCGGTGCTCGCAGGCAACAAGCCTGACATACCCGGAATCGTCAACGAGTTCACAGGCCCGAGCGACGGCCTTCTCTTCCTCGAGAGCGCCCTGAAGCTCCCTGATTCGGCTCCTGTCGTGGCCGAAGCGGTGATGCCGTTCAACCACAAGTCCATAGTCGGCGAGGAGCAGGCTTACCGCTGGATAGAGAACGTGCTGTCCCAGGAAAAGCTCCCTGTAATGACGAAAGGCGAGCGCGCACAGGTGCTGTCGAAGGCTCTCGGCGAGTCGAGAACTGCGGCGCCTCCGAAGCGGAAGGTCGGAGTCGAGATGCTTTCCGCTGCCGGCATACCGTCAATACCGCACGACGCGCTGCCTTCAACTGGCGGCAGGTCTCCTGCGCCGGTCTCCCTGACGTCGATGCCGGGAAATCTGGCGGTTATAAGCGGAGATATATCGGCGAAGGATTCGCCGGCCCTTTACGGCGCAGGCGGACTGACTGCAGATGACGGCGGAGATCTTCCTCTCATGCCTTGCCTGCCTTAAAGCGGCGCAGGAGGTAAACAAGCACGAAATAAAAACGCCACCGGAAATGCCCGGCGGCGTTGTCATATCCCTGAAATTCCGGCTTCAGTAGTTGCTGAAGTATGTGATGGTGCCGTTCCCTTTGTTGAACCTGACCTTTTCTACGGAGGTCGCGTCTGGATCGGCGTTTTCGTCCAGTTCGGCCATCTCGTAGTACAGTTCTTCCTTTCCGGGCTCCTCCGCTGTCTTCTGGAACTTTACATAGCAGTTCCCGTCGAAGCTCTCCATCGCCTTCAGCTCTTTCGTCTTCGAGTCGAAGAGCACTTTGCCGTTGCCCATGTCGGGGTCCCTGAACTCGACATATCCATCCTGTATATTCGTGTCAAATCCGGGCTGGTTGTCCTTTTCCATCAGCTTTCCTGCCCGATTCTCAACCTCTTTCATCAGGTTCTGCGAGTGCTGAAAAGCCTCTTTCTCCGCAGGTGTCTGGATGTTGTTGACGTTGAACGTGATGTTCATGACGGGCCTCCTGGATGCTTATTTTCCGGCTCCTCCGCCTTTGGATGAGAAGAACCTGATGCCTGCGGCGATCAATATCACGAGACCGATGACCGCTACGATCAGAAATGGTATCACGAATACAGTGCGGAACGAGTCATAGCGGTTCGAAGTGAAAAGGAATGGCCAGGCCGAGATTCCGGCTATTCCGATGATCAGGCATATGGCGCCCTTGACTGCGAGAGAGATGCACTTCTTTACCCTCTCCGCCTCCTGCTGTTCTTCGGCGCCTTCTCTTCCAACCTTTTTCCGGTGCTCGTCTTCCCAGCGCTCGAAGTCCTTCTGTGTCAGAGACCCCCGCCTTTTTGGCGCGGGAGAACGGCCTGAGCCGGTGTCATTGCTGGAGCTCATCTCTCCATCTCCAATCCTGTTCGTTGTGGAGCCTGACAGGATCATTTCACGGCGCGGGGGATCTCTCCTTCTTTACCGGAAAAATGCCACTCTGCCTGTAATGACGGATGCAGACGATGCTCATCAGCACTTTTCGGCTTTCTGCCGCTCCTTGATGACTTCCTTCTCCGTCTCGGCAGGGAGCGGGGCGTAGTGCATGAACTCCATCGAGAACGTGGCCCTGCCGCTGCTCAATGTGCGGAGCGTCGTGGCGTAGCCGAACATCTCCTTCAGCGGCACGACGCCGTCTATCTTCTGGGATCCCTTGCGGAAACGTCGCATGCTCAGGATCTTGCCGCGGCGCCTCGATATGTCACCCAGGATGTCGCCGAGGTACTCGTCGGGAGAGTTTATCTCTATCTTCATCAGAGGCTCGAGAAGCACGGGAGAGGCTTTTCTGAAGGCCTCCTTGAACGCCATCGAGCCTGCCATCCTGAAGGCCATCTCTGAAGAGTCGACCTCGTGATATGAGCCGTCGAGCAGAACCACCTTAATGTCGAGGATGGGATAGCCTGCGTAGACTCCCTCCTCCATTGCGTCGCGAACTCCCTTTTCTATGGCCGGTATATACTCTCTTGGAATCACGCCGCCCTTTATGCGCTCCTCGAATTCGAAGCCGTTCTTCGCGTTCGGCTCGATCCTCATCACGCAGTGGGCGAAGTGCCCCTTGCCGCCTGACTGCTTGACATAGCGGTAATTCGTCGAGGACTCCGCTGTAATCGTCTCCCTGTATGAGATGGAAGGCTCGCCGGCTTCGGCGACCACTCCGAACTCTGTCTTCAGGCGATCGAGCACAATCTCCAGGTGCAGCTCGCCCATCCCTGATATGATGACTTCCTTTGTCTCCTCGTCGGTGCGGAACCGGAAGGAAGGGTCCTCCATCGCGAGCTTCCGGAGAGAGCCTGTGAGCTTCTCCGATTCGGCCTGCGGGACGCTTGCCCGGACGTTTATCACAGATTCAGGGACTGCAATCGTCTCGAGCATCAGCGGGTGCTCGAGATCGCACAGCGTGTCGCCTGTATTCGTGTATTTCATGCCAACGAGCCCGATGATGTCGCCGGCCTGCGCCTCTTCGAGATCCTCGCGCTCCTTGGCTCTTATCCTGAGGATCCTGCCGATTCTCTCCTTCTTGCCCTTGCCGGGATTCAAAACCGTGTCTCCCTTGGATATGGTTCCCGAGTATATCCTTACGAAGGTCTGCTGGCCGACATACGGATCGTGGATAATCTTGAACGCCAGCGCAGAGAAAGGGTCGGCTCCCCGGGGCCTTCTTATGTGCGTCTTCGCCAGATCGCTCAGATTGCACCCGACTATGTCGCCTCTGTCGAGAGGCGAGGGCAGATACTGCACTATCGCGTCGAGGAGCGGCTGGACTCCCCTGTTCTTGTATGCCGCCCCGCAGAAGACCGGCGTTATCAGGGAGTTGACCACGCAGTGCCTTGCCACTTTCTGCAGCGCTTCCCTCGAGATCTCTTTCTCGCCCAGGTAGTCTTCCAGAAGCTGATCGTCATATTCGGCGAGCGCTTCAATCATGGCTGTCCGCCTGGCCGAGGCCTCCCCGAGCTTTTCTGCAGGGATTGCAGTCTCTTCCATCGTGCCTTTCGAATACAATATGGCCTTCATCTCCATCAGGTCTATCATGCCGACGAACTCGTCACCTTCGTAGACCGGGATCTGGAATGCGACGGGATGCGCTTCGAGTCTCTCATCCATCGTGGTGATGCAGCGGTCGAAATCGGCGCCGGCCGTATCCATCTTGTTGATGAAGGCAATTCTGGGCACGCGGTATTTCTGAGCCTGGTTCCATACGGTCTCGGACTGGGGCTCTACGCCGTTTACCGCGCAGAATACCGCCACCACACCGTCGAGAACTCTCAGGGAGCGCTCGACTTCCACCATGAAATCCACGTGGCCCGGAGTGTCGATGAGGTTTATCTGGCAGTCGTTCCACGCGCAGCTTATGGCTGCCGAAGCGATTGTGATCCCGCGCTCCTGCTCCTGCTTCATGAAGTCCATCGTGGCCTCGCCGTTGTGGACTTCGCCCATCTTCCTGAGGCATCCGGTGTAGAAGAGGATACGCTCTGTGACCGTGGTCTTTCCCGCGTCGATATGCGCAATGATTCCGATATTTCTTAGCTTGTTGAGGTGCATTGTCCTGACTCCGTTTCCCTGCTGCATCTTGTGCTGATTTAGGATAAGCGATTATAAGCAATTAATCCGGCTTTGTCAAGGGGCATGACGCGATTGTGATTGACAGCATACCTGCAATGCGGTTTCATGGAGCGGCATGCCTGGAGGTGACCTTTCAGGCGAGAGAGAATCTCACATGATATAGAGATTATGTTTTACATTCCGGCTTCATCGAATCTGCCTGTATCTGCGTCTCACGCAATGCCGGAGCCGGAAAGTGCGTCAACAATGCTCATCAGGAGGAATAGTAACAGTATGCGCTCTTTCATCAGGAAATCGATCTGCCTTCTTCTCACTGTCGCTGCCTTGACAGGCCTGGCCGGGACGGCTTTCGCGCAGCAGAAATACCAGAAGCCGCCGAAGGCCGTGATGGATGTGCTCGACGCGCCTCTCGCTCCGAATCTTTTTCTCTCCCCGAAGCGCGATTTCATGGTCTTTGCGAACCCCATTCACTATCCTTCGATCTCCGATCTGGCAGAGCCCATGCTGAGGCTGGCAGGAGTGCGGATCAGCCCTGGCAACAACGCGGCGCGCGGCTATATATACTACTGGACTGGGCTCTCAGTCAAGAAATTTCCCGACGGGGAAGAGAGGAAGGTTTCGCTGCCTCCCGGAGTCAACCACATAGTTGAGCCGCGCTGGAGCCCGACAGGAAAGATGCTCGCCTTCAACAACGAGACTTCGAGCGCTGTCAACCTGTGGGTGCTCGATGTGGCCGAGGCCAGGGTCCGGCAGATACCGGGAGTGCGTCTCAATCCGCTTCTCGGCAACTCGGCGCAGTGGATGTCAGACCAGAAGTCGATGCTCGTGAAGCTCATACCTGCCGACAGGGGAGCAGTTCCGAAGCCGCCTGCCGTGCCTCCCGGCCCGAAGATCCAGGAGAGCTCGAGCATTTCGAAGGCCAGCAGCACATACGAGGCGAGAGATGTCCTGAAGAGCCCCTACGATGAGGATCTTTTCGATTATTACGCCACTTCCCAGCTGGCGCTCGTGGACATGACTTCCGGAAAAGTCGCTCCGATCGGGAAGCCTGCTGTGTACGGCAAGGTTGTAAGCGCGCCTGGCGGCCGGTACATTCTCGCAGAGAGGATTCACAGGCCCTATTCATATCTGGTCGCCAACAACAGGTTCCCCAGGGAAGTCGAGATATGGAACAGTTCAGGTGAGCTGGTCGAGAAAGTGGCGAGCATGCCCCTTGCGGAGCAGGTTCCGATAGACGGCGTCATCACAGGCCCGAGAGATTTCACATGGCGTCCCACCGCTCCGGCTACGCTTATATGGGCAGAGGCGCAGGACGGCGGAGACCCGAAAGCCAAAGCGCCCTTCCGCGACAGGGTAATACAGAAGCCGATAGGAGGAAAGGAAAGTGAACTGTGGAAGTGCGAGCAGCGCTTCGGTGGCATGACTTGGGTGGAGAACAGCGGCCTCGTGTTCGCGTCCGATTTCGACCGCATGAGCCGGTTGAAGAGGATGTTCCTGCTGAACGCCGACAACCCGTCGAGCGAGCCGAGGATGGTCTGGAAGATCAGCGCAGATGACCGCTACAACGACCCGGGATACTTTGTCCAGCGCATGATGCCGAACTGCTTCTACGGAGCGGTCACCCAGGATGGATGGGTTTACCTGAGCGGATGGGGCGCGTCTCCGGAGGGCGAGCGGCCTTTCCTGGACCGCATGAGACTGTCGGATTTCCGGAAAGAGCGACTTTTCCGCTGCGACAAGGTGAGCTACGAAGCATTCGCCGCCTGGGTCGATCCGGCGGCTGGGACGTTCATCACTAGATGGGAATCGCCCATCGAGCCTCCGAACTATCTGCTGCATACGCTTGCAAAGGCCCCTCTCGCATCGGCTCCTGCAGGGGAGGCGCTGTGGACTTCGACGACAAAACCGTTAACGAAGTTTCCAAATCCCGTTCCGCAGCTCGGAGAGATTAAGAAGCAGCTTGTCACATACAAGAGAGCGGATGGAGTTCCTCTCTCGTTCATGCTGTACCTGCCGCCCGGCTATAAGCCGGGAACGCGCCTGCCCACAGTTCTGTGGGCATATCCTCTTGACTATGTTGAAAAGGGCGTGGCAGGCCAGGTTGAGGGCTCTTCGAAGCAGTTTACCATCTTCTCAGGATCTTCTGAGCTCTTCTTCGTGCTTCAGGGCTATGCCGTGCTCGCCGACGCTTCAATGCCTGTGATAGGTCCCCGCGAGAACGCATACGACACATTCATCGAGCAGATTGTCGCCAACGCGAAGGCGGCAATCGACAAGGCCGTCGAGATGGGAGTCACCGATCCCGACCGGGTCGGCGTCGGCGGCCACAGCCACGGCGCGCTTATGACAGCCGATCTTCTCGCCTATTCTGATCTCTTCAGGGCAGGCATAGCCAGAAGCGGCGCATACAACCACACGATGAGGCCCTTCGGATTTCAGAACGAGAGCCGCACGCTCTGGCAGGCGAAGGACAACTACATCAAGCTGTCGCCTGTGCTGCAGGCTGATAAGATAAAGAAGCCGCTGCTCCTCATCCACGGCGAGTTGGACGAAAACCCCGGCACCGTTCCGATGCAGTCTGAGAAGCTGTACGAGGCGGTACGAGGCACCGGAGGCAATGTGCGCCTGCTGATGCTGCCCTGCGAAGGCCACGGATACCAGGCAAAGGAGTCGATAGGGCACGTGCTGTGGGAAATGATCACCTGGTTCGACAAATATGTGAAGAACGCCCCGCCGCGGGCTTCCAAATAACAAACGCATTGAAAGGGGAGGGGAGAGTATGAAGATTGTCGCTATTTCAGGGAGCTACAGGAAGGGAAAGACGATTGAGACATTGATGGAGAAGGCTCTGGAAGGCGCCAGGGCCCAGAATGAAAGCACCGAATCCACAATGATCAGGCTTGTGGAGAAAAAAATTGAATACTGCAGGAACTGCTACGCCTGCTACAACGACGATCCGTCGAAACCGTACGCGCGGTGCGTTATACAGGATGACATGCAGGAGATATACCCGTTATTGGCAGAAGCCGACGGTTATATCTTCGGGACTCCTGTGAACATGGGGCATGCTACAGCAGTTATGAAGACATTCCTTGAGAGAACAGCATACGTGATGGGAGTGCCAGGGAAAGTGCCGATTAAGGGATGCCCGAAGCCGCGCTCCACGCGAAGGAAGAAGGCGATCATCCTCGTCAGCTCAGGCGTCGTCCCTCCGATACTGAGGAGGCTGTGTGACGCCGCGACAGGCCTGCTCAGCGAAGCATGCAGAGATTATCTCGGCGCGGAGGTGACAGGCAGCATGTACGCCGGCGCCGTGCAGACCTGCGGTATAGAGCCTTATCTGAAGAGGGCTTACCGGCTCGGCGAGTATCTCGTTCTGTAACCGCGGCAATAGGAAAATGATCGAAGCGGGAGAATATCAGTCTGCAATATTGTCAGTCGTCATGTTCGGATCAGGTTTTCCCAGTATTCCAGGGATCAAGGGATCGAGGGATTGAAAGAGAATTTCTTCACATTGACCACCAGGGATTGAGAGTCAGAGATCAGAAGATTTATTCCTTCCCTGGATCCCTCGGCCACTCGGCCACTCGATCACTGCATTATTGCATGGAAATATGAGATCCGATGGTCGTCATACCGTGCCGACAGGCTTATTGTGAATAACAGATTGATGAAACGGACGCAGCTTCCATCGAGCCCGGAAATATGATGATGACAAAAAGACCTCTGCCTCTCTACAGAAAGGTGATACTCGCCGTCCTGCTGACATCTCTGGTTGTCCTTTCATATCTGCTTGGCGCGGCGACACCGGGCCAGGAGCCGGGCCAGGAGCCGAGTCAGGATATGACGCCCGCTCCTTCGCCTACACCTGAGATCTCTCCGTCTGCAGAAGCCTCCGCGGAAGAGGTGGAAGAGAAGGAAGAGCCTTATAAGTTCATGGGAGAGGAAGTTGTCGAGAGGAGCTTCAAACTGACTCCCGGAATGCACGACATGAGCTTCCCCCTCTCTGTAACGGAGAGCGTCAAGGGATTTTACGGCGCGTTCAGGATTTTCTATCAGGGCGAGTGGAGAAATGTGACGCTCCCCCCGCCGGTCCTCCGCCCGGTGCTGGGTTACCGTCTTTATAACCGGGTTCCTCTCGAGGTCAAGCTGAGCTGCGTAATCAACACGTCGTCCCTTTCGATATGCACGCTTGTGAAGGGCTCGAACTTCATAGGCAATCCATACGATGAAAGGCTCGTATGGGGAGACACGCTCGTATATGCAAGGGAAAGGATGATGTCTGTCAGTGAAGCTGCTCAAAGCTCCGTGATAGAGAGAGATGTTAAATACTACAATGGAGGAAAGGGCAAGGCAATACAGCCTGAAGGCCGGCTCGAGCCCTGGAAGGGATACTGGCTCAAAGCCGGAGAGCCCTGCTTCCTCATCTTTCTTAATCCTATCAAATACAGATACAAGGATAAGATGTCGCTGAGCATCGCCGCATATCCTCCACAGATTCCGGCCGACAACAGGTCTGTGGCCGAGATAGAGATCACCGCGAAAGACACGGATGGGCAGCCTCTCTCCGACTATCCTGTCGATCTGGCGACATCGTGCGGAAATGTGTTTCCCGAGCGCCTCACACTCAGTGAAGGAAAGGCCCGGGCCAGCTTCAGGACTCACGTGATGAGGAAGGACCTGATCGCCGCGACATGCGGCAATACTGTAACAGCCGTGCCTGTTGAGATAACTCTCCCGAAGAAGGTCACCGAGACCTCGTGGAAGCCCTCCGAAAAGCTCGTGGGCGCCGCCTTCGAGCCGAAGCCTGAAGGACGATTCGGCATCAACGGATTTCACGAGATGAAGCTGGATGCGTTCACGAGCGCGGGCAATGTCGAATATATAGAC
>Ga0302252_1000029_pt1 | contig 244972 bp, 226 predicted proteins | sample AAG_RA_Leu_MG_FD_193511 | JGI IMG/M metagenome (GOLD analysis project Ga0302252, IMG submission 193511) | Enriched activated sludge microbial communities from anaerobic digester in WTTP, New Holstein, Wisconsin, United States - AAG_RA_Leu | ecosystem: Engineered > Bioreactor > Anaerobic >... | reverse complement strand
CCGTGGGACACCGACAACTTGCAGTCGATGGTGGACCGGATCCGGGAAACAGCTTTTGCCGGCAAGGATGTCGAAGTGGAATTTGAATACAAGACCATTCTATTTGCTGCTGGGGCGGCGTTCAAGCAGTGGGTAGAAGTGAACAAACTCGATGCGGGCGAGCTCAGTAAAAAGGGAGTTATTAAACAATGAGAAGAAAGACCTACGGCTTCGGCGTTGATCCAGCCCAAAGCCAGAACCACTTTTTGGTGCTGATTCCGCCGAAAGAGCCCAAAACAGCTTCGCCGCCGGTTGTTCAGATTTATGAGCGATACACCTGGTCCGAGGGCAGCGAGCAACAGCTTGACGCTGCAGATGTTTTGCGGTTGGAGATATCAAAACATAAATGGGGCGAAATTAAAGCCGCCCTGACATCTGAGTTTAACTCCCGGCTGAAAAAGGACGGGTTGAAGATTGGAAAATTTCTCGCGGTTGGCGGCACGCCGGTGGAGCGGCTGCTTGGCAAGGAGATGATGGTGCTGCTCTGGAGCATCGAGGACAGCGATCCCTCGCTCATTGCCACCGCGATTCGCAATTGGAAAGGACTGCTGCCGGAGGAACGCTGGTGGCTGTACACGATGACGAACGCAGCGACGGGCGGTCTGAAAGACAAGAAAGGCTGGCGCAAAGCGCTGCGCTTTGCCCTGTGCGAGAACCCGGTGGTGGAACGCAAGCAAGTCTCCCTGTTTGAACCGGAGGATTCGAAGCTATGACCGTTTCATTCATTGAAAAGCAATTTCCTGTTTCAAAGCTATCCAAAGAGAGCTATAAAGAGCGGAAAGCAAATAATGGTCAAACCCTGACCGGCTTAGGCAAATGGTGGGGACGCAAGCCGCTGGTTCTGGTGCGCGCTGCTATACTTGGCTGCCTGATGCCCGCGAGCGACAACCCGCGGCGCGATATGGAGATCTTCTTAAAGATCATGAGTATGGATGAAAGCGGATTATTGGCGCGCGCTGACAAATCGGCCATGGATAAGCTGGTGCGTGAGGAATTGGGACACACTGCGCCGGAATATCGCGCGTTGGATATTGACCAAAAGAATAAACTTCGCAAGAAAATATTTAAAAAGCTAGGTTATGACGAAAAAATAGCCATTGGCCTGCGCCCCGAACAGTTCGAGCGTCCGGTTGAAGATCACGCCTGGCAAGAGATAAATCACCATTTGGGCACTCATGCCTTCAACCTGCAAGACCTGATGCGCCAGCTCTCCAATAAACATTTCGGCAAGAACGCTGTAATCGGCGATTGCTTCTGCGGCGGCGGTTCGGTACCGTTCGAAGCGGCACGGATGGGGCTGGACGTGTATGCCTCTGATTTGAACCCCATCGCCGGACTACTGACCTGGGCAGCCATCAACATCTGTGGCGCTTCGGAAACGGAGATTGAAGAAATCAAGCGCTTTCAACAGGAAGTCTACAACGCGGTTGACAAAGAGATCACTGATCTCGGTATTGAGCATAACGAGCAGGGTGACCGCGCCGTGTCATATCTTTACTGTGTAGAAGCTAAATGTCCGGAGTGCGGGGTGAGTGTACCTTTAGCACCGAGTTGGGTGATCGGAAAAGGAACAAAAACCGTTGCCCAGCTTACGAAGAATGGTGATCGTTACGACATTGCCGTAAAGATGAATGCGACCGCAGCCGAGATGAAAGCTGCCGAGAACGGTACGGCAACATCAAAGGGCATGCTCTGCCCGAACTGCGAGAAGACGACGCCGATCAGCGTTCTGCGCCGAGACCGAAGAGATGAAAATGGGAACACGATTTATGGCTTGCGTCCGTGGGGAAAAAGCGAATTCGAGCCGCGTTTGGACGACGTGTATCAGGAACGGTTGTATTGCATTAAATATGAACGTCCCACAAATGGAAAATCCCGCCCGGAACGCTATTACCGTACCCCGAACGAGCGTGATCTTGCTAATGAGAAGAAGGTTCGCGGCCTAGTTGCGGAGAACATCGTCAAATGGCAGGAGCAGGGACTTGTGCCCAGTATGGCTATTGAAAGCGGATATAATACCGAACAAGTTATCCGTGAGCGAGGATGGACGTATTGGAATCATTTGTTTAATGCGAGGCAGCTATTACTTGTTCAGTTTTATAACCGAATTGTAATGAGCATTAATATTCATAGGATGAATGTGGTGTTGGGATCGCTTTCAATAAATAGAATGGTTAATTGGAATTCTAAGTTGAGTCAATGGTCTTCATATCATTCACAAGAATGTGGCTTACAAACCTATTACAATCAAGCACTTAATACATTCTTTAATTATTCAACTCGTGCACTCTCAGGCCTAGAAGCTACTTGTATATTCAACATTAACAGTTACAAGCTTAATGGGAATGCTAATATTGGTATTGTTGACGCGAGACAAATATCAACTGCTGCTAATTTTTGGATTACTGACCCGCCCTATGCTGATGCAATTAATTATCATGAACTTTCCGAGTTCTTCCTCGCTTGGGACAAGCGTTTACTGAAAGAGGCTTTCCCAGATTGGTATGCGGATAGCAAGCGGGTGTTAGCGGTGCGCGGCGGCGAGGGCTTCGCGCAGAATATGATCGATATCTACTCGAACCTCACCACGCATATGCCGGATGATGGCATGCAAGTCGTGATGTTCACCCATTCCGACCCGGCGGTATGGGCGCAGCTGGCTTTGATCATGTGGAAAGCGGGCTTAAGAGTCACGGCTGCCTGGAATATCGCTACTGAAACCGACGCCAGCGGGCTGAAGGACGGCAATTATGTCAAAGGCACGGTGCTGCTCGTCCTCCGTAAACGCACCGGTACGAACGAGGCTTTTCTGGACGAGATCAATGCCGACATCAAAGCCGAAGTAGTCCGTCAGATTGAGAGCATGCAGCAGCTCGACGACAAGGAAGACCCGAACTTCTCTGACCCCGACTATGTGCTGGCTGCCTACGCCGCGAGTTTGAAGGTGCTGACCTCATACTCGTCTATTGGCGAGCTTAATCTCGACTATGAACTGGATAAGGCCATCAACGATTCGAAGAAATCCCAAGTAGTCGCCCTTATCGAACGGGCGAAGAAGCAGGCCTACGACTGCATTATCCCGGCTGATTTTGATAATTACCTGTGGAAAGAGCTTTCGCCCGCTGAGCGGTTTTATGTCAAGGGTTTGGAGTATGAAAAGAACGGCGGATATCAGATCTCGACGTATCAGGAGTATGCACGCGGCTTCGCGATCAACAGTTACAGCCAGCTTATGGCGAGCGAGCGGGCGAATACCTGTCGCCTGAAAACGCCCTCGGAGTTTGCCATGCGGATCGTGGGCGAGGTGCCGGGGTTTGAGGAATCAATCCTGCGGCTTGTCCTTGCCGCGATCCATATCGCCCTGAAAGAAGACGAGCAGCCGAGCAAGGGCTTATGGCACCTGAAAAATAATCTTTCGGATTACTGGGGCAGCCGAGATCTGCTGAAAACTTTACTCCGGTTCTTGAAAGACACGAAAGACATCGCCAATATGCCTCACTGGAAAGAGTCTGCCCAGATGGCCGAGCATATTTACGTTTTGGTGGACAACGACCATATCTGAGGTGAATGAATGAACCGATATTCATCCCGCAATAACCAATTAGGTGAGCAGTTCTTAAACGCCAAACTGCAAGGTGCTGTCAGCTATGACCGCATTGCCGGCTATTTTTGCTCGTCCATTTTGGAGGTAGCGGGTGAGGCGATAGAAGCTATGCCGGGCAAAGCCCGAGTGATCTGCAACTCTGGGCTGGCCCCGGCCGACGTTGCGGTTGCCAAGCTCGGTATGCGTCAGGAGTGGAATGATTTCCGGCCGGAAGAAGTGTATGCGACTGCCGGAGCCATGGCTCGCCTAAAAAAACTGTATGGTCTCCTTAAATCCGGAAAACTTGAAGTGCGGGTGCTTCCCGATCAGATATACGGTCTTATGCACGGCAAAGCCGGCGTAATTACCTACGCCGATGGTAGCAAGACCTCGTTCCTGGGCAGTATCAACGAAACGAAAAAAGCGTTTACCACTAACTATGAAATGGTGTGGGAAGATAACGATCCTGATTCCGTAGCCTGGGTGCAGAAAGAGTTTGATTTCTTTTGGCATAACCCGCACGCTGTTGCGCTTTCGGATTATGTGGTTGAAGATGTTAAACGCCTATCCGAACGCCGCTTGATTCCGTTAAAAGACTGGCGGGAATCAGCAGAAGAAACGATTCCCGCGGTTGCGGCAGAGGAACCGATTTATCGGAACGAGTTTGGGCTGTGGGCGCACCAGAAGTATTTTATTGCCCGGGCGTTTAATGAACATAAGCAGCGCGGGGGCGCGCGTCTGCTGCTGGCCGACCAAGTGGGCCTCGGAAAGACAGTGCAATTAGCCATGACCGCGAAACTGATTGCGCTGCACGACGATAAGCCGGTATTGATTATTGTGCCCAAAACCCTGTTATTCCAATGGCAGGATGAGTTAAAGACGCTGCTTAATCTCCCGTCTGCTGTATGGACGGGGCATTATTGGATTGATGAAAACGGCTACGAATATCCGGCAGATAGCATAAAAGCAATATTGAAATGCCCCCGCCGGGTAGGGATTGTTTCCCAAGGTTTGATTACCCGCAAGTCGGAATCAGCTGATCTATTAAAGTCTTTACGCTTCTCCTGTGTGATCTTGGACGAAGCGCATCGTGCGAGGCGCAAGAATCTGGGCAAAGATCCGGATAAACATAAAGCGCAAATGAATAATCTCCTGGCTTTTCTCAATGAAATCACGCTATACACCAAGAGCTTGCTGTTCGCGACGGCAACACCAGTTCAGCTTGACCCAATCGAAGCCTTTGACTTGCTTGCCGCGTTAGGTCAATCGCCGGATGCGGACAAGGTATTGGGTGACAATTACAGTGTTTGGCGAAGAACACCGGGAACCGGCATGAAGTACATTCAGGGGGACGAGTCGCCTCCAACCGCGGAAGCGGAGATGTGGGAGATTATCCGCAACCCTTTTCCTCCGGGAAGCGAAGATAAGCGTTTTGAAATTCTGCGCCAGCAGCTTGGTGTCGCGGACAATAATACCGTACTCGGCCAAGACGTCTATGCAAAGTTAAGCCTGCCACAGAAAAACAGGGTTAAGCTGATCTATAACGACGACGACTTTATCCAAAACCACAATCCGTATATTCGCACCATTGTCCGTCGCACTCGCGATTACTTGGAAAACAATAAGAACCCGGATACCGGCGAACCTTATCTGAAAAAGATAGAGTCAGTTTTGCTCGGCGAAAAAGACGATGAAGCCCTCGAACTTTCCGGTTATCTGGCCCAGGCCTATGGGATTGCTGAGGAATTCTGCCAGATGCTGTCGTCAAGAGTTAGGGGCGGCGGCTTTATGTCCACCCTGCTTTTAAAGCGGATTGGCAGCACCATGTTTGCCGGTGAGAATACCGCCAAGAAGATGCTCGGGTGGACTGCGGAGGGAAAAGGAAAACTTCGCTTGCTCGATGATGAGTTCGCGGAGGAAGATGACGATGAAGCCGAAGAACCTGCGACGCAAAGCGATATCAAAGATCTCACGCCGGAAGAAATCGAGTGCCTGGGCAAACTGGTTGCGGTTTTAAACTCGAACACCGATACTGACCCGAAATATAACCGCGCCAAGACCATCCTGATGCACGGAGTGGAAAACGAAGGCACCTGGAAGGACAAGGGCTGCATCCTGTTTTCCCAATACTTTGACAGCGCTCTGTATGTGGCGGAGCGGTTATCAAGAGATTTTCCAGATGTCCCAATTGGCTTGTATGCGGGCGGAGACAAGTCCCGCCTATACCTGAACGGCTCATTTAGAAAAGAGACTAAGGATGAAATCAAGCGGCTCGTTAGAGAACGGGAGCTTTTGATACTGGTCGGTACCGATGCTGCGTCGGAAGGCTTGAACCTGCAAGCGTTGGGATCACTGATCAACATCGACTTGCCGTGGAACCCGACCAGGCTCGAGCAGCGCAAAGGGCGTATCCAGCGAATTGGGCAGTTGGCTGATAAAATTTATATTTACAATATGCGCTATAAAGACTCGGTCGAGGACAAGGTGCACAGCAAGCTCTCCGGCCGGCTGATGGAGATTTATAACCTTTTCGGGCAAATCCCCGATGTCTTAGAAGACGTGTGGATCGCGATCGCCCAGAAAGACGAGGCTCGAGCTGAACTGGCCATCAGCAAACTGCCGCAGAAGAATCCGTTTATGCTTAAATACGAGGAATCCATACCGGACTGTGGTGATTGGGAAAAATGCGCTGTGGTATTGGACAAATCTGAAGAACGGCAGGAACTCATTCGTGGTTGGTAGAAGATCGATTTCAAGGGAATGCGGATGCTTGGCTTAGGGGTGAAAAAGATTAAGCCTTGCCAGCGGGAAAAAATTAAACAGATGATTGGCTACATAAATCCGATTTACTATTAAAAACAAGGCAAAGCTTGCTAAAGATACAAAATAAGCCTAAAAAGACAAGGGATTCCGGCTGTTGTCGTGTAAAACATGTGCGTGGAAAACGAAATTACCCTATAAAAACCGTGCACATGGAGGCTGAGCAGATGTATCGAAAACTCAGTCCACAACTGACCATCGACGATTTCGTCCTTCCCTTTTCCGGGAAGCTCAGCGCTGAAAATCGCTGGGTGCAACTGGCTAAGATCATACCGTGGGATGAAATCGAAAAAGAATATGCGTTCATGTTCCCCGGCGATCGGGGGAACGTGGCCAAACCGGTGCGCATGGCCCTGGGCTCGTTACTCATTTAGGCCCGCTGCGGCTACACTGACCGGGAAACGGTGCACAGATCACCGAAAATCCCTACCTGCAATATTTCATCTCAACGAAGCCGCTACCTTGCCGGCAAGCGCCGAATCCTATCGGGAGCGCAACGGCTGTTACCCGGAAGTGAATCTGGCCGATCGAATCTACCGCAACCGAGCCAATTTAAGCTACTGTAAAGCCCGCGGCATCCGGCTCAGTGGACCCAAACGGGGGTGACCGCAAACCAAATCCTGTATGCTGCAGGCCGAAAGATTGATCGAGCGGCAAGACGCCAAAAACCCCAATGCCATTGAAGGCAAATTCGGCGAAGGGAAAAGAAAGTACGGACTGAGTCGCATCGTCGCCAAGCTGAAAGAACCCTCCGAGAGTGTCATCATGTTGCAATTCCTGGTAATGAAATTGGAGCATAAGCTCAGAGTTCTCTTTGCCCAAATTTTGCTTTGGATATTTGGCAGAAGACATAAAGAAATATTGGTCGGGTAACAAATATTGAAGGGTTTGGCTAGCAATCCCTGATTATTGTGAGGCATCGATATTGATAAGGAGGACAAGATGACTGAAGCAAAGATGTGGGTTCGCAATATGTACACAGGACCGGGCGGTGGAGCCTATACTGGTCCGGGCGGTGGGATGTATACCGGACCAGGTGGTGGACTATACACTGGGCCTGGTGGCGGTATGTATACCGGACCAGGTGGCGGAGCTTACACGGGCCCCGGTGGAGGACTTTACACGGGCCCCGGCGGTGGTGCATACACTGGACCTGGCGGCGGTCTTTATACAGGTCCCGGGGGTGGGCTCTATACCGGACCAGGTGGTGGACTATACACTGGGCCTGGTGGCGGTATGTATACCGGCCCAGATTCAAATCCTTACATGGCCATCCATCCACCGTGGCCACTGTTCGTTATTGAACTTCGCAAGATGGGCATGCATGCACAAGCGGATTTGATCGCGCAAGCCCTGGTAAGAAATGGATTACGTTCCTAGCCAGAGCGTGGCCCAATACGTTTCACCTGCCGTGAGGGGCGGGTGAAACGAGGATCACGCTCGACGTTATGCGCATAGAAAAAGGGCAGAACGCTGGTGGCAAAAAATAGGGAAAATTGATTCCACTGAAACTGTGGGTGTGGGACGTAGCCCGCTACATCTACGGTGCATGCACACGCCAAAATACAAGGACAATATTTTTCCCCTCTTTCCGACGATCCCGAGTAGCTTGACTGGTTCGTTATCGGCAAGTAAGCGGCGCGCCAAGATCTCGTCCACACATTTCTTCACGAACTGATGACCGCAAAGCCTACATTCATGTGATCGAACTTGGAAAGGAGGGTATCGGATGAGCATTAGCATGTCCCAGCTATTTCCAGGAATCGAGACGGGTTTGAACAGCATTGGATTCATCTTTGGTGCTGGGACTTCTAAGGAAGCTGGTTACCCATTGATGGGCGATCTCACAAAGACCGTCGTTTCAAATCTTCGTCCTCCCCTAAAGGCAACATTGGATGAAATATTGACTGCGAAAACTCTCAATTATGACCCCGCTAAAGGAACTCCCAATATCGAGATCCTTTCCGATTTGGTCACTGAGTATTTCGTTACGACGCAGGAGTCAAAATATGAAGACCTCGAGTCAGAGATTCGTAAACTGATCGTTGACGCGATCATTTCAGTTAATACTCCAGACCTCACTCACCACGTTCGCTTCCTCGACGCTCTAAAACGGAGGTCTCATGGAAATTCGTCAACAGTCACTATCATTACAACCAACTACGACGCTCTCTTCGAGTTGGCGGCTGGCGAGGTTGGCGTTCGTATTGAGACAGGATTCGATGGACCGCTCCGACGAGTGTTCGATCCCGCAGTTTTTGATTTAGCGAGGGGGATGGTCGAAAGAAAACGTTTTACACACCGGAGTGAGCTTCACGTTAATATCATCAAACTACATGGATCAGTATCCTGGCTAAAGGACGGAATCCGTGTCATTGAAACCGGTCTCGACCTTCAAAGCACCAAACTAGAAAGAGCCCTTGTTCTGCCACGCCGAAGAAAGGTTATGGACACTCTTTCAGAGCCATTCGACCAGCTATTCGCGCGGGCTTCTCGAACACTCGGATCGAATTGCAAATTTGTCGTAGCTTGCGGTTTCAGTTTTGGCGACAAGCACATTAATGATCAGCTGATTTTCCCGAAACTTAATGCCAATAAAATTAGGTTGACTGCGTTGTGCGGCGAAGAACCCGACTGTCTCGATGAATTGAAAAGATTTCCATCATTTTGCGCAGGGTTCCCAGCGAACTGCTTCATCGATCAAAGGGACACCGGTGCGGGGACAGACCTTTGGAAATTCAGTGCCCTAGCTCAATTGCTACAACCTTAAAGGAGAAGACCTCACATGAATGATTACAAAATTGGACAAGTCGTCGGAGTTTCAGGTGAGCGCATTATAATTTCTTTAACAGATTACTCAGATGAGGGAGAAAATGAAGAGGGCGTTCTTCCAAACATGATCGTTAATCTTCCAAGCGACACAGGGCCAACTCCTTTGCTCATCGGTCAACCAGGCACCTTTGTTGCCGTTAATCTGCCGTCGGGGCGACTCCTCGCAATGATCACGACGATCGACATGAAGAAGAGCGCTCCTCTTCAATCAGAGCTTAGAAATGCAGAAGCCGAGGGGGATGCGATAATCGAAGAGCACAAGAGGGTGGTCTCAGCCGTTCCGGTGGGAACTCTGGATGCAGGCGGAACTTTCGAACGAGGCACCGATGTCCTGCCGACAGTGAACTCTTCGGCATTTGCAGTGCCACCGACGACTATCGACAGTATATATCGGCAATACGCAGAGGGGAATTTCTCTCTTGGCCACTTGTCACTAATTCCGAACCAGCAGGCCAATATCAACTTGGATGCTTTCTTGTCCCGGCACGGAGCTATTCTCGGACAGACCGGGGGAGGCAAGTCTTGGACGGTGGCCTCGTTCCTGCAAAAGATTGCGGCCTTTCCTCAATCTACGGTAGTGCTATTCGATCTCCACGGGGAATACGCCTTAGCGTTTGGAGACGAGGCAGATGTGATCTCAGGTACCGATATTGAGTTGCCTTATTGGTTGATGAACAGTGAGGAACTCCTCGGACTGATGGTTGATCGTAGTGAGTCCGCAGCTCCCAATCAGATCGCCAAATTCAAGGAGCTGCTTCAGGCAGCTAAGGAAAGTCATCCTGAGAATCAGACACTCGGGCTTGATTGCATCACGATTGACACACCTGTTTATTTCGATTTTGCGAAAATAATCGGTGAGTTCCGCAGGTTGGACACGCAGATGGTCGCAGGTCAAGGTAGAGATCGCCAAGGTCCACTTTTCGGGCAGTTCACTCGTTTATTGATGCGAGTCGATTCGAGATTAAACGACCGACGTTACGACCTAATTTTCCATCCTCAGACGTATACAACAAGCGCATCCATGGAAGATCTATTTCGACGACTTCTTGGGGCGACTTCCGTCGACAGAAAGAAGGTTGTAATCATTGATTTGAGCCCTGTTCCTTTCGATGTTCGAAACTCGGTGATCTCACTAATTTTCAGATGCCTCTTTGATTTTGCTTACTGGTATCGGAGGATAAATGGAACTTCATACCCAATCGCGGTCTTTGCGGACGAGGCTCATATATACTTGAATGATAGCGACTCCGACGCAAAGTCTTCACGGGGATCGGCCGAGCGCATCGCAAAGGAAGGACGGAAATATGGAATTAGCCTAACTGTCATTAGTCAAAGGCCGCGCGAGGTCTCTGCCACAATCCTTTCACAATGTAATTCATTCTTGTGTTTGCGACTTTCGAATCCCGACGATCAGAGCTATGTAAGAAGCCTTTTGCCAGATTCGGTGCGAGGAATCACTAGTATGTTTTCCACGCTTAGAAGGGGGGAAGGGATTTTACTTGGCGATTCGGTGATGATGCCAACCCGAATTCGAATCGATCCGCCGAACCCTACTCCCCACAGCGAAGACACTTCGTTCTACGCTACATGGAATGAAAAACCTAAGGAAATCGACGTTGCTGGCGTCCTTGATGCATGGCGACGTCAAGCGGTTCAAGATGCCTAACGAGTAAGAGATGAGGAACGCTTACGCTTGTTGAACATAAACCGTCCAAGCTCGGATCCTCGAATACGCCGAGGCCATCGATTGAGCTATCGTGACCCCCAAGGATGATCTTCTCTGACAAAGAAGACACCAAGTTACGCTACTTTTCGTTTAATTTCGTAGTTTATTGGACTTACATAACCATTCGTCGAATGAAACCGGATCCGATTGTAAAATACTTCAATATATTCGAAGATATCCTGCCGGGTATGATCTCGGTGTGAGATAGCGACGGCGATAGACCAGCTCAGTTTTCGAGGCATGAAATTTCTATCACAGAGTTACCCCAACATTTGCCTGTTCGGCTCATTGAACAGAAAAGTTGGATCAATGATAGAATTTCGGACAGGTTGGCAAGACAAAATCGTGTTCAGGAGAGTCAAAACTGCAAAAAAGCCGCAGAATGTACGACGAGGAATTCAAAAGACGAGTTGTGCGATTGAGTTACAGCAGTGAACGCTTGATCAAAGCCATGGCCGAGAGCGTGTGTTAAATACCAATATGCTGCATCGCTGGCGGAACCAATACACACCCGAAGGCGACAAAATATGGAATAAAAAAATTGGCGGCTACCGGCAGGAGTTATTTTACATAGTGATCGCGGCAGCCAATGCACCGCCAAAGACGTCACGGAACAAATCGCTGGTTATGGCTGGCGGAAAACTTCTCGAGGGTCGGCAAACCAGGCGATAATTCCTGAATCGAAAGCTTCGTTGCCATCTTGAAAAACGAAACCATCCACTGGAGATGTAACCAAACTTGCGAGCAGGCCCGGCAAGCGGTCTTCGAATACATCGAAGTTTTCTATAACCGCCGGAGAGCACAAAAAAGGTTGGGTTATCTCAGCCCAGTCCAATACCTCAAAAAGTGGCAGCAGAGCCATCTACAAGCAGTAGCATAGCAAATTGTCCGAAAAAGTGTTGACGATCCATAAGATATCTGAAAGAGCGAGACGCTCCGAGAGGAAAAATTAGCTAAACTACAGACATGGAAAAGAGAAATCGCTACATAGCAGAATTTAAAGCCAAGGTAGTCCTGGATCTCTTGCGGGAGGATCAACCTTATCCCAGGTAGATTCCAATTACCAATTGAATCCGCAAATGCTCAGTCAGTGGAAATGAAAAAGGCAAAGGGAAAAAAGTGTTCCAATTTCGTGCCAAAACCTACAAAAAATAGCCTTAAGACACCACGTCAGGCCAAAAATCAAATCCCTGAAACCCTATGATACCAAGGAATAACCGAAATTGACCAATAGACCGAGCCGGACTACGAATCCGGTGGTCGCTAGTTCGAATCCAGCCGGGCGCGCCAAGAAAAATTTGCAGATACACGAAGAGGAAAAATACAAATAACTATAAAAAAGCCCGGTCCCTAAGCCGGAACCGGGCATCAAAATGTGATAAATTATTCCTCAAGGCAACCCACCAAAACAGCCCCGATTTTATCTGCGGCTTCCTGCCGCATCCGCTCGGTAACGTGGCCGTAGATATCTCCGGTCATGGTAATGCTGGTATGCCCAAGCACTTCCTGAATCGCCTTCAATGAAACTCCCGCCTCGAGGCTTAGAGTGGCATAGCTATGCCGCAGGTCGTGAAATCGGATTTTCTCCAATCCTGCCCTTTTTACCGCTGCTCCAAATTGCCGGGCGAACTGGCAGGGATCAAGGGGCATGCCATCTTCCCGGCAGAACACCAAACCATGATCTGCATAAGCAGCACCCAGAAGCAGTCGGACTTCATTCTGCTGCTTCTTATGAGCTTTCAAGACGTCTATCAATTCCTTGTGCAGAGCGATGGATCGTTTTGATTTGGGAGTTTTCGGCTCGCCAAATAGCAGACCATGTCGCCCTCGTACAATCTGTTGCTTGATGCTGAGCATCCCTTTGTGAAAGTCAACATCCGACCAGCGGAGTCCAAGCAATTCTCCCCTGCGAAGACCAGTGCCGATGGTTAGCAAGAAAGCAGGATAGTGAGGGTGGTTCTTGGTCTTAGCAAGAAAAAGCTGAAGATCTTCACGGGAGAAGGTGCGCATTTCCCGGTTGACCTTTCTGGGCAGCTCGACTCCCTCGCATGGATTGTGGAGGAGTAGTCTTTCCTTGACTGCCTGGCGTAAAGCGCCATTCAGAGCGGAATGGATATGCTTGACAGTGCGAGGAGAAAGTCCTCCTCTGCCATCAACTCGCCCGGATGAAAACTTCTCGTTCAGCAGTTTTTGAATATCTCGAGTGCGTAAGTCTTTCAGCCTAATTGCACCTAGTACCGGGTTTAAGTGGCAGCGGATCATGGTTCCCAGGAGTTCATGAGTGTTCTCGCTGATATGTGGCTTTCGACCTTGGTGCCAATCATCAAGCCATTGGCCGATGGTTAGGGCAGTCGGTTCGATATAATTGCCAGTCTTAAATTCGACTAGCACCTTCTGCATCTTATCGACGACTTCTTTCCGGGTCTTTCCATAAAACGTTTTGCGCTTGCTCTTGCCAGTGGCGGGGTCGAAACCAACTGTGGCCTGAGCCTGCCAAGTTCCATCGCTTCTCCGACAAATAGAGCCTTCGCCGTTGCTTCGCTTCTTAGCCATTTTGGCCCCCTTGGTTCGATATAGTGTTATATAGATATATATAGTATCGCATAGATACATTAGACAATCAACAGTTATATTATGTGTTTGATAAGCATGATAAACTAATCTCTAGAGGTGAGATGGATCGTGGATGAACAAGTATTTTACACACCTGAAGAAATTGCCCAGAGGTTCAAGGTCCAGAAACGAACCGTCTACGGTTGGATTCGTGACGGCAAGTTGAAAGCCATTCGCATAGGGAATCTGCTTCGCGTACCCGAAGAAGCATTGCAGCAATTCATCCTGGAATCAGGCGAGAGACGACCGGTTAAAAGTTGAAGCCACAACGGTTGAAAAGCGGAGTGATTTGTGCGACCAGCCAATGTTACATAGGAAAAGATAATGCATTAAATCAGACCCTAGGCCAAATATTATATGGAAGCAATTATTCCGCTGAGTAGCTCCAACATAATTAAAAAGTCTCAACTAGTCGGCCATTTTCAGTTTCTTGGCCAATGCTTGCGTTGGTCTAGAAACTGATCTCAAAAAGCCGTCTAAAAACGAAGCAGCAAAGGGGATTCTAATTGTCTTCAGGCAGATCAAGTGCCGGGTAACAAGCTAGAGCAGACCTGCGATACTCATAATTCTTATTCTGCTTCCCGCGTATTCTATAAAGATCACTTGGCTGGAAATCCCAGATTAATGACTATTCCGTTGCTGTATCTTTGCTGTATCGGGTTTTGCAGCCCTTGCGATTCAGGGGTTTCAGCATCGTCGCTTGTTCAGATGACAAGCACTTGCCGTTGACTAACGCATCACGGCGCTTCACTTCGGTGCAGAATTCCTCGAAGGTCAGGCCGGGTGGATCGATATCTTCGGCTTCGGAATATGCTCCGAGCCGAGCAAGAAGTTCTTCGATTGCAGCCTCCTTGTCGAACGCCGGCGGTAGAGCCTGCTCCAAACGGACCAATCGAGCTGACAGTCTCTTCAGGTCCATGACGAGACCTCAATTCGACCGGCGTCCATCTCCAGCTTCTCGATGCGCACCAGCAATTCGTCAATTTCAACAATCCGCAACGCCATATCAATGATAATTTTCGCGGCAGCCACCCGAACGGCTGCCGGAGAATTGGAATTGTTCATAATAGTACGCAGAACTCCTGCGGCTTCTTTGCTAATGGTTTGAATAGTGGCGAGGGCTTCCTGTACCACCTGCCGCCGGGCTGCTGCGTATCTGTCGCGAAAATCTGGATCTTGCATCCACCGCCAGAGAGTTACACTGCTTATTCCAACAGTTTTTGCCGCTTCTCCTGCTGTCGGTACAGTCAGTAAAGCTGCGATTGCTTGCTCTTTGCGTCTGCTGAATTTTTCTCCATGTCCTTTCACCTGGAAACACCTGCCTTCAAGAATTATTTAAAGTTCTATTTTGAACGTAGGGGATTCAAACCGGGGGCGCTAGCACGAAATGATGCCAAGCTTCCAATGATGTCGATGCTGAATATAAATTGAATTTTATGTTTTACTTTTTACTTTCCCCCCGGTACCTTCTAAATCCACATAATCTATAAATATAATCGGAATCGTTGGAATCAAATGTGCTGAGCCCTTGTCAATATTCAGTTTCGGGTGATGCCGTAAGGTGCCGGGATCGGAATTTTATGGGCATCATTGGAATCTATGATTTCAATTTACAATTATGGGGGAATCCCGTTGCCACCCGCGGATTGTCCATGGAAATGCTTAGCCATTATTTTGAGGTTCACTGCACCTAACGTATGCTCTTTGCATGCCGTGATTTGGGAAACGCAACTTTTTGCTTTTGCTGCCTTCGTATGATTTCCATCCCTTAATCTGTCCCATAAGAGCATGCAATTCTGCGGCTTCCCGGTTTTTAATAGAGCCTTTGCCCTTCGAGAAAAGCTCCTCCCAAAGCTCAACCACGCAAATTCGATCAAGTTTAATGGGCTCCTTGTTCGGGTCGGTGTTGTGAAAATCTCCGACGAGATAACCTAAACGTTGCTGAGTAGTTCTGCTCCCCCAATCGGCTGGAAAATCCCTTTCCAGATATTCCTCGATAATACCCAGCCGTGGATCATCTTCCATCGCTGCTTTTTGCTGATCCAATGCTTCTACTGCCGTTTTCCCTTCAAGATAAAGTTTTTCGCCACGATTCCAATAATACAAAGCCTCAGCCCAAACCTGATCGATTTCTGTTTGTTCGATCGTCCATGATTCCCGACCAGGCTTTGCCCCTTTTACTCGCACCGGCCAAAAACGACGATTGCCCGTACTATCTCGCAGGAAAGCATCGGCATTGGTGGTGCCGACCAGAATACACTGCCTCGGATACTTAGCAGCCCTTCGGCCATATGATTCCCTATAAACGTCAGCCTCGCGGCTTATAAAGCTCTTCACCGACTCAATTTCCGCCTTGCGCAGCCCTGAGAGCTCGGCGATCTCAACAATCCAAAATTCCCGAATTTTCTCTGGGCCTTCTTTACTGGCCATGTCATTGAGGCTAAGCGAATCTTGGTGCCACCGGCCGCCCAGCCGAGCGAATAAGGTGCTCTTGCCCAAACCCTGATTGCCAGCGATAATCAGCAGATAATCAAATTTAATTCCCGGCTGCATTACTCGAGCTACCGCGGCAACCAAGGTCTTGCGAGTGACAGCTCGAACATACGGGGAATCGAATGCGCCCAGCCAGTCGATGAGCAAGGTGTCAAGGCGTTTCACACCATCCCATTTCGGGAGGGAATTCAAATAGTCTCGTATTGGGTGAAACCTGCGCTCCCAACCCACAGTAAAGAGCGCGTCGATAATCTTTGAAGTAGGCCACTTCGTGTACCTGGACTCAAGGTAAATGCGTAAATGCGAGTCGTCGAGATCCTGCCACGCAATGTTGCTAGAGCCAGAATCCCGCCAGGGAACCGGACTAGTTAAAACTAAGGCACCCGAAAATTCATTGTAGGCAATCCCCTTAAGTTTAGGATCGTGTTTGAGGATGATAAGCAAATTCTCTAATGTGGGCTTTAAATTACCTTTCTTATCCCATTCGAGTTTCTCAATTTCAGGAAATGCGGCGAAGTCTTCTGGTGCAGATTCAAACATATCTGCCGCTAATTGCTTTTTCACAAGGCAATCGCTATTGGCGAGCACTTCCATTTCCAGCTGGGACGGGAGTTTATAAACGGGAGTGTCGGGGCGTTTGGAATCATCTAGATGTCCGAACTTATGAATTCGAACAAGGTCCCAAGCGTTACACAACCGCCCACACGCCGGGTCGGAGCTGTGGTGTGAATAGGCAAATTTGCCGTTATCGTAAACCACCAAGCCGCTGGTTGTTGTGCCAGGCATGTAGGTATACCGATCGGCGCTTTCAGCTTCTTCGTAGACATCGTCTAGGAATTCAAGGACTGCCGCATTAATGTCGTAGACTCTGCAAAAAGCCCCGATAACTCCTTTTTTCAACTCAGGATCCTCTTGTTTTTGTTTTTTGGCTTCGTGAAGAGCCTTGTTTTCTCTTTCTGATTTCGGCCAGCTGGCAACACATTTCCAATCTTTATACTGTGAGAGAAATTGGTCAGGATTTATGAATTCGGCATCATTATGTTCAAAGACAAATTCCCCATCGGAGGGGGTCGTTGGCCAATACATCATTTGCGTAACTGAAAATGAAACACTGTCGAAAAATTCGATGCCGATTATGGAAGCAACCATTCTGGACAGCGGAGCATATTTTTCCGGTTCAATCGAATATGCCAGGGGGATCACTAGCCGATAACGAGGTTGATCCGGGGTGTGGCGATGGGTAGAATGCAACGCCCAATTATAATCGAGCTTTTCTCTGAGTAATTCAGCCGCCCCGTGCGGCGCGTGATCCATGTCGAAAGTAAGCAAACTTCGCTCTGACACAGAAGATTTGTTGCGTTGAGCCCCATTCAGCGTTCCGCCCAAGAACCCGCCTTGATCTTTGATCTTCTTTTGCTTGTCCTTGCCCATTTTTTCATATTCGGCAACAGTTTCTGCGGTTATCTTGGTGGATCTCAGGCGCTCTAAAAGCTCCGACCATAGCAACTCTTTTTTCTGCCACGATTTGGAGAAAAGATTATTTCCGACTGCAATGTTTAGCGGCTTATCATATTTCAACTTGGGAATCTGACTTGTTCCGACCAACTTTATCGAGTTCTGGCTCCTAGTCATTGAAATCACCACCTGCTGTTTGATCAAGCCACCTCAATAGCGCCACTTTGGGAATTACAATCCGTTTTCCAATTCGAATGGATGGGAAATCGGATCTCCGCACTAGAAAATATGCGGCAGTGCGGTTTACTCCTAGGATTTGAGACAGCTCGGAGACGGTTACGGTTAGTCTATCCATATGCTTCCTCCTGAAAATAGTAACGACAAAGATAATGAGCCTTTCTTTAATTATCCGATATTTGATGGTAAAATATCAAATAACTAGCCGCTACAATCCGTTACGAATAAAAAATAGGAGGAAATTATGGTTGATCTCCGAGAAAAATATTATGATGAGGTATTCTTTGACTGGGATTCTTACTTTTCATCATATGAGTGGGGCATCGCGGGTCATTGGCCGCGATACAAAGAATATGAGTATTTCGAGTTTCTGGATCAACCTGGAGCAACCAGGTTGCTGCAAGCCAATAATGCTGAATTCGAAACCTACGAACCCGGGGGGGTTGGCGCAAGGCTGTTTGGGGCACTGCGTAATTATCACAAGGAAAATACGGAAAAAGCCCATCATCTCCACTTCGCGCGGGAGTTTGGGCTTGTTGCTCCGGATGGGACACACATTGAATCTGTAATAAAGGAATCACGCAGGTTGGATATTATTTGCTGGCTAATTGAAAGATCAATCGAAGATGATTTGGAAAAACATTTTCGAGAGGCAGTGCCTGAACTGGCTGCCAAACCTGATTTTAAATTTGGCATCAGCGCTTCAATGGGAATAGCCAATGCTATTAATGCAGGACTTCGAGCGCATCCCATTTACCCGCAAATTATAATCGGAACGGCTGACGCCGTAGCAGGGGAGGCGTCGAGACTGACCTTTGGCTTTACTGATTTGTTCAGCATAGCCTATGCCCAATTGCTAGCTGTTTACCGGCAGCAGCGAAACATTCGCTTTTGCCCGATATGTCGCGGTTTGGTTCCACCTGAGAAAAAGCGTCCCGCGGAGGGACAAGCCGATTATTGCTCTCCGGCTTGCCGACAGAAAGCACACCGGATAAAGGTAGCTGCCGAGAGGGGGGGCGCTCTTCGGCCTAAACCAGGGAGGCCGCCAAGAGGGAAATAAATTCTGTTGTGAAAAGTTTCCTCTAAATATGCACTGACTAAGTCCTTCGGCGGAGTTAAGAAATATGATTGAAAATCAAAACGTCAGATTTGGGGAATCAAAACCCTGCGAATGAGCAGAGTTTTGATTTATTTGCCTAATTCAGTAATACTACAGTAGCCGGTCGGTCTTCTCTACGGTTACAGTAGTCGCATTGCAATGGTCGTGGATTTAGAGATTAAATTTCCGGGTGATAGCCAATATATGCCTTTCTTAGAATTCTTAAACTGCTAACGTAGACGTGTCAGGTCCTCGACTTGACTATTGCTCAGCAGTATGGAGGACCAAATCATATGATTGAACCTATTATAAAATTAACATTGGCGGTATATGAGAATCCTGGAGTTTATGCCTTGCTGCTTGGTTCTGGTATTTCGAGAGCAGCAAATATTCCCACCGGGTGGGAAATTATGAATGACCTTATAACTAAGGTTGCCAATCTGTATAGCGAAGATGTAGGAGAATCTCCCGAGACTTGGTATATTAAATACTTTAGGGAAGATCCAAATTATAGCAGAATCCTGGAAGAACTTGCTCCTACACGAACTGAAAGAATGAGGCTGTTAAATTCATACTTTGAAGCTGATGAAGAAGATCAAGCAACTGGATCTAAACAGCCAACAGATGCTCATCGTGTAATAGCTCGCTTAGTACGCGAGGGGTACATCAGAATCATCCTTACAACAAATTTTGACCGATTATTAGAAAATGCGTTAAGGGATGAAGGAATTGAACCGGATATAGTCTGCTCAGATGATTCTTTGAATGGTGCGCTTCCATTTTGCCATTCTGATTGTTACATCGTGAAACTTCATGGAGATTATAAAGATTCGCGAATAAAGAATTCCCATGAAGAGCTGATGGATTATTCGGAGGCAATAAATCAACTTCTAGACAGAATACTTGATGAGCATGGATTAATTATTTGTGGCTGGTCAGCCACTTGGGATGTTGCTTTAAGATGCGCGATCCAACGCTGCCCGAATCGCAGATTTTCTATGTATTGGTTGAGTAAAGGCGAACTTACTGAGGCATCAAAATTAATCATTGAGCAACGGCATGCAGAAGTGATAAATATCGAGAGCGCTAATCATATTTTCACAGAGTTATGGGGGAAAGTTATATCCATGCAGGAGATAAAGGTGAAGCATCCCATATCCTCTGCACTTGCTGTCTCTGAGTGTAAAAAATATTTGTCTGATCCAGTTCACCGGATAAGACTCCATGATTTTCTTATGAATGAAATAGCGAGGGCGCTAAGCCGAATTCCTGATATACCATCCATGCGATCATCGAGGGATCCTTATGAGGACTTTGTTGGATGGATACAAAAATGTAACGCAATCATGGATATTCCAAACAGTATAATTGCAGCAATAGCGTTTCATGGAAGTACAATGGGACATGCAAAGTTATTATGTTTAGCCATAGAACGATTATTCAATATGGATTTATATTCAATCGCCAACACAGACACCGCCGTATATAAATATCCTGCCTTGCTTGCTTTATATATTGGCGGGATTTCTGCTCTGGCATCGAATAACTTTACAAACCTAGCCGAGCTAGTGCTTCAGCCACAATACTATGAACGTTACGAAAAGAAGCCTGTTCTCAAAGTATTGAATGCGCGAGTGATCTTTTATGATACAGGCCTTGAAAGATGTCTTCCAGAAAGACGTCCAAATGAGAGCACTCCTGTAAATTCATACCTATATAAAATTGCGAAGAAATGGGTTTGTGGTTATATTCCAGAGGAAAAAAGATATGAGTGTATGTTTGATATATTTGAATATATTTTAGCAGTATCGAATGAGTGTTTGATTGGCAAAAGACCTCGAGGCCCGCTAGGATGCTTTGAATTGAAATACGGAGACTTTGAGGCAGATGGTCTTTTATCTCCTATCGACCAATTTTTAACTGATGGAATAGGATTGGGTGATAAATGGGATCCGCTTAAAAATGGGTTCTTTGGGGGCAATACAACAGACCTGAACCGTCTTATAAAAGAATACAGGATTTATAATCCACAAAGTTTTAAGACTATTCAAGAATCGGACTGTGAATGTTAGGCTTAAGTTCGATATCTTAAAAACCTTAAACACTTGCTCTTCCTAGGTTTTGGGAAATAAAAGGAGACGTGCCACTGCAATTCCCACAATGTGGTATCGGCACTCAACCACTTGGGGCGAGATGCACCGATATGAGTTTGACAAGAGACTCTCTGAACTTCAATAGAAAACAATGATGCAACACTTGGCGGTAAAAAGCAGACAATTAAGTGGTTGGAGCCTCTAAAACCAGTACGGCATTTACAGCAACTAGTACAGCAACCTAGATAATAAAACCCCAGAACAGATTAAAAGACTGGGAGAAGATGGATGGGCGGAGAAGAAGGAGTCGTTGATTACCAAGGGAATTCGGTAATAGATGATATCAGATTAAACGGTTCCTATTTTGTTCGGGACCAAGAGGCCGCAGGTTCAAATCCTGTCTGCCCGACCAGCAAACTCAAGGGCTCCGAGTTGATCGGAGCCCTTTTTGCTGTGCGCACATGCAAGATGTCAGCAGTTCAAGCCCGTTATTGCCCACCATGCAGATCAGGCCCCGCGCGTGCGCGGGGCTTTTTCAACCGGCCATTGGACGCCGGGGATGGTGGTCTCAGGCCCCGCGCACGTGCGGGGCTTTTAAATTTACCGGTTTGCCGCAACCTGCTGCATCTTTGCAGAAGGAATTGCTTGGGTGTAGTCGAAAGTTGTTAAAATGGAAATCACTGTCTGATGAACTTTCTGATTCTGCGCTGCCGGCTGTTCTCAATTCTTGAGGCAAATCTAATAATCTGATTTCGATACGCCTAATGTTTTGGCCCACTTCGCGGTGGCGTGCTGTTTCTGTTGCGCTATAGTTGGATCAAAGCCCGATGATGATCTTTTGAGAGAGGAGTAGGAGATGGAGAGCAATAAGGCCAAAAGTGACCTTCGTTTTGTAATTATACCGAAGGTGGTTCACCCCTGGTTTGATGAAGTTCATAAAGGGGCTATGGTTCAGGCTGAATTACTGGAAAATCAGCTGGGGAGAAAAATCACAGTTGAATATCTTCCCCCTCTAGTTGCCGATATAAATGATCAGAATAGTATTCTTGAAAAGGAGGTGGCTACTAATCCGGATGGGATTGCGATTGATCCGCTTGAAAACCTATTGCAGATGGAGGCAATGGCCGAAATCAGAAAAAAACGAGTCCCGATAATCGTATTTGACTCTCCATCACCGGCAGCTGGGATAGCCAGTGTTGGAAATAACTTTACCCAGCAGGGGATCATTGCAGCGGAACGGCTGGTCGAATTGATCGGTGCAAAGGGCAAGGTTGCTGTTATGCAGGGTTTTCCCAGTGCGCCCAATCACAAGGAGCGCTATGAGGCACAGATAGCGGTTTTGAAAATGTATCCGAATATAATCATTGTTGATGGCGGGATTGACAATGACGATATTGGCATGGCTAAGCAACAAGCAGCAGCTGTTCTTGAATCGAACCCTGACCTTAGCGGTTACTTGTGCTGCGATGCCTCAGGCCCTATCGGCATTGCAGCAGCTATAAAGGAAGCTGGTAAAGTCGGTGAGATAAAATTTGTAGGGATGGATGGCATTAAACCCATACTCGACGCAATCAAAGAGGGAGTGATAGAATCCTCATCTGCAACTATTCCCAGAATGCAAGGGATGATGTCGATATTGATGTTATGGCAGGCTTCTTTGGGTGTTCAGATGCCCCAGCGGATTGATACGGGCATTGACGTAATTACGCAGGAGAATGTTGATAGCTTTTTGTCTTTAGCTGAGTCGTTGAGCTAATATTTTTGGGATATTTGCCCTGGATCGTCACGCCATAATCATGGTCAGTTTCTTTGGCTTCTATTTGCAGTTGCTCCCCCTGGAAAGTTAGCTTCAGATTCAGGTGATTGTTGGCGGCTATCTCATCATATTCGCAGATGAAAGTGCGTTCATCCTCCCAATAGCCGCGCGCCCCCCGGGGAAGGTTGTATTCGGCAAGTATAATGCGATATATCCCGTCCAGGCCAATCGGCTGAGGGAGGAAGGGTTGGTTGTCGGCTAAGGTCAGGTATAGGGTGGCCGAATCAGTACCGATGAAGTCCATCCGCAGAGTTTTAACTTGCAGAGGATTGTCATCCAGCAAATAGGTTTTCCCGGTGATGGCATGGGCCATAACGGGCAGAGGTTTAACTAGCTGCGCAGCTGGAGGCTGGGCCACAGCGGCTATTGCAGCAATCATTTTCTCTACCCCGGTCGGATTGGCGGGTAAAGGTTTTTCTGGGTCGACTAGGACTCCATCCAGGTAAGGCCACAAGTCATCGATTTCAAATCCGCTGCCGGTGGTCACCACCATGAGGTTCAAGTCGGCCATCACGTGAATCCTCTGCCCGCCCCGGCCGATGGCCGCATACTCTTTGCCAACATTGCCGTTCATCACCCACCACCCGTAGCCGTAATCATCGTCGGTTGGTGTCTTCATATGCCGTTGGACCGAGTCTTCCACCCAAGCGCGGGGAACTATCTGCCGGCCTTCCCATGTCCCACAATTGAGCCAGAGATAACCAAGTTTAGCGGCATCGCGAGGATACAGATACATATGGCCCCAGCCATCGTTGAAACCCTGGGGATCAGTCATCCACATGACTTCGGTGATTCCCAGCGGCTCCAGCAGATTTTGGCGGGCAAACTCCAAGGCGGTCTGGCCTGTGGCCTTCTGCAGGATGGCGGACAGAAGATGCATCCCCGGGCTGTCGTATACAAACTCGGTGCCCGGTTCACTGATTACTGGGCGATCCAGGGACCATTGGATCCAGTCAGGCGAGTCTTCCATTTCGGTAAGAGAACCCTCATCGCGTTCAAAACCCATTGATTGCAAGCTGGAGGTCATGCCGGCCAAGTGCCGTACGGTAATGCGTTTCTTGCGCTCATTCAAGTTGGCGATGGTCCGGTCCGGGAAGAAGGACACCATCGGCTGGTCGAGCTGCAGCTTGCCCTGCTCGGCAGCGATGGCGATCAGGGTGGTCATCATGCTCTTGGTTACCGACTCCATATCATGAGGCGAACGACCATCGTAAGGATAGAAATAAGCATCGGTTATCACCATGCCGTTGCGGATAACCAGCAGGCTGTGGATGTCCATGTCCGAATCCCGGATGGACTGCAATGCAGCCGCCATTTTGGCAGAGTCAAAGCCTTGTTCCTCGGGGGCAGCGTTGCGCCACCCTTGGGTGGGCCAGTAGATCAGCGTGGAATTCGATTCCGGACCACACAAACGAATGTTGAAGATAATCAATGCGACCAAGAGGATAATGGCTGGAATTGCAACAAAAGCTAAACGCTTTTTCCCTCTCAAAGCCTTTTTCATTGTGCACCTCCCTGTATGTTTACTGTACATGTAGAACCAGCCCCCAACAATAAACTTATTGCCGGCGTTTCATCAGTAATCCTTGCCTTGCGGCCCTATTTGTTTTTTATATTGCTCCTTGAAACGAGATCTCCGTAAAAGCAATCAAAACAGCCGGTGAAAACCGTCCGCGCCCAGAAGCCAGCGAAACACGACCAGGATGGTGCCGTCCTGTAATGGATCTTGCCAACCCAGATGGCAAAACCAGCGGTACAATGGATTGTAGTGTAATTTCCGGCAGACCTGGCCATCTTGGGGTTTGAGCACGAACAACACCCTCGGCGGATAGATTCAGGTTCAATAGCTCAGATCATCGGCTATGTCTTCTGGAATGAGGAGTTGGATTCCTGCGGCGGGGCTAGAGTTAATGGGAAAATGCCTTTTGACAGCGTAAATTAGGAAATGTTGGCGGAAAAGATTTCACTTGCGCAAATAAAGTGTCAAGAACTTCTCGACAAATGCCTGTCCGCAGACGACAGACTGACCTTTCCACCAAGAAGCTAGGTTCCCGACAAGGTAGCAAATTAAGGGGGGAAACCATGAGCACCAAAACAAGTTTATCCGCGTCGAAAGCATATTCGGTGCCAGCGGTAATTATGGTTGTGATGGCGTTGGTGTTGTTTTTACCGGCTGGATCGATCCAGTATTGGCAAGGATGGATCTGGTGGAGCATAATCTCGGCAATGACCGTTTACATCACAGCTTATTTCATAAGAAGAGATCCCGGGCTTTTATCCCGACGGATGAAGGTCAGAGAAAAAGAAGAACAACCTGGCATCATAAAACTCCTGTCATTCGTATCGCTGCTTGTTTTTGTCGTTCCCGGCTTTGATTTTCGTTTCCACTGGTCGGCGGTGCCGGTTTGGCTGGTAATTGCCGCCAATGCTGCCGTTTTCATGGGATATCTATTGATATTCTTGACTTTTAGACAAAACAGCTATGCGGCTACTATCATCCAGGTGGAAGCAGGCCAGCAGGTTATTTCAACCGGCCTTTATGCTATTGTTCGCCACCCCATGTATGCGGGACTGCTTATTATCCAATTGTTCTCTCCGCTGGCTCTCGGATCTTACTGGGCCTTAATCTTCTCGTTGCTGTTCATTCCGCCCTTGGTATTTCGGATAAGAAAAGAGGAGGAATTATTGCTGCGCAGCCTGCCGGGATATGCAGACTATTGCGCACAAACTCATTATCGGCTGCTCCCATTAATCTGGTAGCATTTCGGCTCAACACCACCAGATTGATTGTTGGCTCAGGAGAGGAGAGAACCTTTGATACAGCATTTGAAAGAATTCAAACTCGTGGAGTGTCGGGGGACGGCTTATGAGATCGGCCGGCAATGGGGGGAAGGCTGTCAAGAGAGCATCCTCAAGATTTCGGAAAACATCTATAAAAGCATGGAGTATCTATACCAAGCCGGCAAGCAAGAAGTCCTTGCTCAGGCACTGAAGTTTTTCCCGGTGGTTGAAGAGTTTGATCCGTATCTGGTGGAAATAATGCGGGGACAGGCCGATGCGACCGGCCTCAGTATGGAAGAGATTTTTACCCAGAAGTGCTTCAATGAGCTGATTTTCAACTACAAGGACATCTCCGGCCGGTGTACTTCCTTGGCGGCGACCGGCAAGGCGACGGAAGCGGGGAATACCATCTTGGGGCAGAATATCGATTTTCTGCCGGATACCCCGATCGATCTGCTGAAAATCCATCATGCCGACGGGCTCGTTCAATTCATATTGAGCTTTTCCAACTCCAGCGAGTTCGCTTGTTCATCCGCCGGCATCGGGATGTGCGCAAATGCGACGATCAGTCAAGAATGCTCATTTAATATTCCGGTGGGTTGTTACCTGCCGCGAGTGATGAGGGCGAAAAGCATCCGCGAAGCCAGGGATGTCCTTCAAAAAGCCGCCCGCGGTCTGGGCTACTACCATTTGGCCGACTTAAACGGAGAAATGTTCGGAATCGAGAGTGTTCACAACGATTTTGAGCTGCTCTTTCCGGAAAGGGATATGCTGCTGCACTCGAATCACTATCTTACCGAACGGTTCCGGGAGGCGGACACCGCGCTTCAGTTCCAGCCCGACAGCTTTCATCGCCTGGAGCGGATTCGAGCTTTAACGGACCGGTATTACGGCCGGTTAAATCCAGAAATTGTTATGGCCATCCTGGCCGATCACGACCGTAATCCCTATTCGATCTGCCGCCATGTTGATCCCGCAGCCCCAATATCATCGACTACCCTGGCTTCTTTTATCATGGTTCCGGCTGAAGGCGCTATCTATATCGCTGCCGGCAATCCCTGCCAACAGCAATATAAACGCTATGCGTTTTAGTCGATCAATGCCACGGTCTAAAGTTACTTAGGGGGTCCTCCGCTCAATTCCAGCCGAAGCCGATTCAACCATTCGACTTTCACCTTTTGCACTTCAATTCCATAATCAAGGATATGAATCCGAATCGGATCGACCTTTTTCTTCTGCATGCTCTCCCGGGCGGCAACGAAGTTGTCCAGCTTTTCTTTCATCAACCCGATCTGTCGATCCAGCTTCTTCAGAATATCTTCCCGGCTCAGATCGCTAAAGTGCATCACTTTATAGAGAAAATTGTACTTGCCGAAAAAATCATAGCGAATGTCTTCGTTTTCGTCCTCGTCCGACCGGAGCCAATGGTCAAACTCCGCAGCTCCTTTAAGGGTGATGCTGATCATTTTTCGGCTGGGAGCCTTATCCTGTTGGACGGTTTCCCGCACGATCAATCCGTCTTCCTCCATTTTCTGAACCAGGGTATAGAATTGTCCTTTGTTGATCTCCGGGCCTTGTTCGGCGAAGTCGCGATATATCACTTTCATCACTTCATAGCCGTAGACCGGAAACTCCCGGACCAAGCCAAGGATCATGTGCTTTAAACTCAAAATCCAGCCCTCCTGCTATATTAGATAGGGACTATTGTTTGCATAATATTAAAGTAAGCTGGTTGTTGTCAAATTCAATAATAAGCTATTGACAGCATCTTGTGCAGATATTATTCTCAAATTAACTATATTACAACTAATATAGATTCGCGATAAGCATTGGTCTCCTAACATGGACGTCGGCTGCAGTTTGAAGATTAATGCTGAGCAATGTAAAAAAGATCAGGATTGAGCTGGGGGGCGAGAATTATGAAATACGAGGTCTTTGATGTTCATTACACCGAGCGGATTCGCACCAGTTTTGAGCAGCAAGGGATAATGGCGACAATCGGAGGGCGGCTGATCAAGGTCGAGCCGGGTGAAGTGCTGATTGAGTTCCCGTATGCAAAAGCGATAACCCAGAAGCATGGATTTATCCATGCCGGGATACTGACCACGGTCGTCGACAGTGCCTGCGGTTATGCCGCCAGCACTCTGATGCCGCGGGAATCAGAAGTGTTAACAGTGGAATATAAAGTGAATTTTCTGTCTCCGGCACAAGGCACTGAATTTGTTGCTGTTGGGCGGGTAATCAAGCCCGGCCGGACGATTACGGTCTGTGTTGGCGAAGTAATGGTCAAAGAGCAATCCGGATTCAAAACGATTGCGCTGATGCAGGCGACGATGATGACAATCCTTCAGTAAGCGATCCATTTTTGTCGGGAGTTCGGTACCGCGCACGGTTCTTGTGCAAGCGGTCGCGGGTTGCCGAAAAATTGAGGAGATGACACATGAAAACACGGGTGACAGAACTGCTGGGCAGCAAATACCCGATAATTCTGGGGGGCATGCACTGGCTGGGAAGAGGCAGGCTGGCTGCGGCCGTATCGGAAGCCGGCGGATTTGGGTTGATCAGCGCCGGCAGTCTGGTCGATCACCAGCAGCTGCTAACGGAAATCGAACTGGTCAGGAGCTTGACCAAACAACCATTCGGGGTCAACATCTCCCTGGGCTACCGGGATATGGAGGAATTCTTTGAAGCTGCGGTTGCTGCCCAAGTTAACGCGATATTCACTTCCGGCAGAAACCCGGAAAAGCATATTCCTCGGCTCAAAGCCGGAAAAACCGTCTGGGTGCATGTCGCCCCGTCAGTGAGGCATGCGGTGAAAGCGGAGAGCATGGGCGCGGATGCGGTGGTTATAGTGGGGATCGAGGCGGGCGGACATCCCGGCCCGGATGACGTCGCGTTGATGGCGTCGATTCCCAAAGCCGCCGGGCTGATGAGGATTCCAATTATCGCCGCCGGCGCAATCACCAACGGCAAGTCGTTGTTGGCGGCGCTGGCGATGGGCGCGGAGGGGGTCCAGATCGGGACCCGCTTCATCGCTACCGAAGAATGCATCGCTCATGCCAATGTCAAGCAGCTCATCGTCTGGGCTGACGAAACCGACGCAGCGCTTTTCAACCTGAAAAACGGGGGCAGAACCCGCGCCTTGAAACCGGAGACGGTCGCCAGATTCCAGGCTGCTGCAGCCTTGGCCGCAGCCACTAGCGCCGATGATTCGGCTAACAGTTTTGAGCGAGTTTACAGGGACGGGGCAATCGGCGAAGGATTGGTCATTGTCGGCCAAGGCTTGGGGACCATCAACGAAATATTAACGGTGCCGGAAGTCATCGAAACAATGGTAATGGAAGCCGAGGCAGGAAGAAAGGCTATCAACACTTATTTTGGAGAGGCATGAGTAAATCCAACCGTACGGCCGAACCAAGTCCTCCCGTTGCGCCAGGCTTCATGTTGCCGAGCGGGCCCCAGGGCTTCATTTTAGGGGCAGCTCAGACGTTGCCGGAGCCCGGTGTTCCGGACCAGCACTTTGTTATTTCGGACTGCGCAGGCGATCGCTTTTTTGCTGCCAATAATGATCAGGATCGACTTGGCCCGAGTCACTGCAGTGTACAACAGGTTTTTCTGGAGCATGATGTAGTGCTGCATGGTCAGGGGTACGATCACGATCGGATATTCTGAGCCTTGGGCCTTGTGGATGGTGGTGGCGTAAGCGAGGACGATTTCATCCAGCTCTGAGCGATCATAGACTGTCGCGACGCCGTCAAAATTGATGGTCAGACTGCCCTCCTCCAGGTTGAGGCCGGTGATGATGCCGATATCCCCGTTGAATACGTTTTTTTCGTAATTGTTTCTGATCTGCATGACCTTGTCCCGGAGCCGGTATTCGGTGCTGCCGCGCTTCAGGGCCAGGGTGTTTTTGTTCAGCGCCGCCTGCAGTTCGACGTTCAGGTTGAGTGCTCCGGTTTCTCCCCGCTGCATCGGGCTGAGAACCTGGATATCCCGGATCGGATTTACCCGGTAGAAGGCGGGCAGCCGCTTGGTGCAAAGCTGCTTGATCAGGTCCGGAATTGCGGCCGGGTCTTCGGCTGGGATGAAAAAGAAATCGCCGTTTTTTTGGGGCCTGATATCCGGGAACAGTCCTTGATTGATGCGGTGGGCGTTGGTAATGATCGCGCTTCCCAGCGCCTGCCGGAAAATTCGCTCCAGCTTGATTACCGGTACCGCTCCGGAATCGATGATGTCACGCAGGACGTTGCCGGGGCCGACCGAAGGCAGCTGGTCCACGTCGCCGACCAGGATGACCGTCATCTGCCTGGGAACGGCTTTGAACAGATTGTACATCAGCACCACGTCGACCATCGAGGCTTCGTCGAGAATCAGCACGTCGCCCTCGAGGGGATGATCGCTGTTGCGCTGGCATCCAGCCGGGGGCTTGAATTCCAGCAGGCGGTGGATGGTTTTTGCTTCCCGGCCGGTGATTTCAGCCAGTCGCTTGGCCGCCCGGCCGGTGGGGGCGGCGAGCAGAATTCGCAGGCCGCTCTGGGCGAAAGCGGTGATGATCGCCTGGGTGGTGGTGGTCTTGCCGGTGCCGGGGCCGCCGGTCAGGACCATGATCTTTGACTGCACGGCGCAATTGATGGCATCGACCTGGACTTGGTCATAGATGATCCCGGTTTTTTGCTGAACCTGAGCGATAATCGCAGCAACGTCTTCGACTATCGCCGGTCGGGGCGTCTGCAGCAGTTCAAGGATTTTGCGGGCGGTGCCGGCTTCGCTGAAAAAGAGCTGCGGGAGATAGATGGCGTCCGGCTCTTCAAAAATGACATCATTTTCTTTGAGCATGTGGTCGAGTGTGATTGAGAGCAGGCTTTCCTCGATTTCCAGCAGTTTGCAGGCGGAGCCGATCAGCTGCTCCCGGGTGGCGAAGCAATGGCCGTCGTTGGAAAGTTCGTTGAGGGTGAAGAGAATCCCGCTTCGGCAGCGGACGAAGCTTTCTTGGTTGAAGCCCATTTTGGCGGCGATGGCGTCGGCGGTTTTAAAGCCGATTCCCCAGATGTCGTCGGCCAGCCGGTAAGGATTGGTCTTGACGATGTCGATGCTCTCGTTGCCGTAAGTCTTATAAATTTTGACTGCGTGGGAGGTGTTCACATCGTGCTCCTGCAGGAAAAGCATGACGTTCTTGATTTCTTTTTGATCTTGCCAGGCGTTCTTGATCATGTTGATCCGTTTTTGGCCGATACCCGGGACTTCGACCAATCGTTCAGTGTCGGTTTCGATCACCTGTAGCGTGGAGGATCCGAACTGCTGCACAATTTTCCGGGCATACACTGGTCCGATACCCTTGATTAATCCGCTGCCCAGGTATTTCTCGATGCCGTGTGAGGTGGCGGGCAGAGATTCCTCCCATTCCGCCACCGCAAATTGCCGTCCGAATTTGCTGTCATGCTTCCATTGCCCCTTCAGCGACAAAACGGTGCCGATGTTGACTGTCGCCATGGTGCCGACCACGGTGACCAGATCGCGGTATCCCGAGGCCTTTACTTTAATGACGCAAAAGCCGTTGTCTTCATTGGCAAATGTGATGCGCTCAACCACGCCGCGTAACGAATCCATATCTCCAACCTGTTGTGCGCTCCTTGCGGAGCAGCAGATATTCTGGCTTGCTTGAAACTGTTCTTATGATACCAGAATCGAGGCATAAACGGCGGGTGCAATACCGAATCCCGGCATCAGCTTCGGTAGTGAACGAAAGGTATGCCGATTGACTACCCGGTACCCGGTTCAGGGTGCCCCTCAATTAACCAGAAATAGAATAGAATAGAAGCAAGAGCCATTTGCAGGACAGCCGTTGGAAGAATCCTCTGATGGTCGGGAGAGGAGTGAGCGTGGATGGGCATTGCGACAAAGGGCTGGTGGCGGGTCGGAGTGCTGGTGGTGCTGCTGCTGGGGGGGATTCTGACCGGAAGCATTGGTGCGGAAGCCTATACGGTGCCGGCGACCATGACCATGGCGGCGGGGATCACGCATACCCTGGCGGTTGAAACCAGCGGTAGCGTCTGGAGCTGGGGCAAAAATGAATACGGTCAGTTGGGAATCGGGACGACCGCTGACTGGCATATTCCGGTGAAAGTCTCGGGACTAAATGCGATCGTGACTGTCGCTGCCGGCGAGAGTCACAGTTTGGCACTGAAAAATGACGGCAGTATTTGGAGTTGGGGGCAGAACAATTACGGGCAGCTGGGCATCGGCAATACGGCCGACCGGCACAGTCCGGTGCAGCTGAGTGATCTGAATGGAGTCATGATGATCGCCGCCGGCAGTAATCACTGTTTGGCATTAAAGAACGATGGAACAGTGTGGAGCTGGGGCCGGAATCTCTACGGGCAGTTGGGGGACGGATCCAGAACCAATTCCAGTAGTCCGGTGCGAGTCAGCGGCCTCAGCGGAGTCGTGATGGTGGCGGCCGGCGACGGGCATAGTCTGGCGCTCAAGAGTGATGGCAGCGTTTGGGCCTGGGGGAGTAACGGCAATGGTCAATTGGGAGATGGAAGCACAACCCAGAGCAGCTTCCCGGTGCCAGTGAGCGGGCTTGGCAATGTGCAGGCGATTGCCACCGGCGGGTTTCACAGTCTTGCCCTTCGCAGCGACGGTAGTGTCTGGAGCTGGGGCTGGAATGGATATGGCCAGCTGGGGGACGGGACGGGTGACGATCGCCTGACCCCGGTTCAAGTGGTCGGCCTGGCCGGAGCGGTGGCGGTGGCGGCCGGTACTGAACATAGTCTGGTGCTGATGAACGATGTCTGTATCTGCAGTTGGGGTAGGAACGCAGTCGGCCAACTGGGAGATGGAACTAATCTCAGCCGCAACCGTCCGGTGGTAGTCGGCGGCATGAGCGGGTTGGCGGCAGCGGTAGCCGCTGGCGGTAGGCACAGTCTGGCTCTGAAAAGCGACGGTTGGGCTTGGAGTTGGGGAAGCAATCAGGCAGGTCAGTTGGGGGTAGGAACCACGTCCAGCGCTTTGAACCCGCTCCCAGTGAGCGGATTGAACGAGGCATCGGCGGTTTCCGCCGGCCAGGATTTCAGTCTGATGCTGCGCAGCGACGGCAGTGTCTGGTCATGGGGGCGGAATGATTACGGACAGATTGGCGATGGAAGCTTTACCGACCGTCACAATCCGGGCCGGGTGCAGGGGCTGGACGGGATTTCGATGGTGGATGCCGGAGACCACCATTGCCTGGCCCTGAAAAGTGATGGCCGGGTCTGGGCTTGGGGCAGCAATCTCTACGGTGAGTGTGGTGATGGTGGGATAGGACCTGATGACAACCGAACCGAACCGGTGCTAGTGAGCACTCTGAAAGGAGTGACCGCGGTGGCGGCGGGGATGGCGCATAGTCTGGCGTTGAAGAGCGACGGGACGGTGTGGAGCTGGGGGTGGAACGGATACGGCCAGCTGGGCGATGGGACCGATGAAGACCGGCTGCTTCCCGTCGAGGTTAGTAATCTGAGCGGCGTGGTGGCGGTGGCGGCCGGCGAATCGCACAGTCTGGCGCTCAAGAATGACGGTACGATCTGGGCTTGGGGCAAAAACGTTAAGGGTCAATTGGGAGACGGAACCAACGTCAGTCGCCAGGTTCCGGTCCAAGTCAGCGGATTGAGCGGCATCGAAATGGTGGCGGCGGGGATGGCACACAGTCTGGCCTTGAAGAACGATGGGACGGTGTGGAGTTGGGGTTGGAATGTATCCGGGCAGCTGGGCAACGGCGCGATGATTGATCGAGCTGCGCCGGTAAAGGTCAGCGGTTTGAGCGGGGCCTTCAAGATCGGCGCCGGCAGCGGTCACAGCTTGGTTGTAAAAACGAATCGAAACGTGTGGGCCTGGGGCTGGAATGAATACGGCCAGTTGGGCGATGGCACCAAACTTCAGCGTAATACTGTGGTTGAAACCGAGGGTCTACATTGGGCCTTGGGCGTGACTGGCGGTGGCGCTCATAGCCTGGCCTGTGACAATGAAGGCAGTGTTTGGAGCTGGGGGAGCAACGGCTTTGGCCAGCTCGGGGATGGTACGATCACCGCTCGCAGCTTGCCCGTCAAGCTTCCTTGCATGGGCAAGGTGGAGAAGCCGATCCGGCCTACGGTTATAATTGTTCCCTCGGCTGAGCGAGTCGCTTGTGGACAGTCGTTTACAGCGGAAATCTCTGCGGCGGCGATTGCTGATCCCCAATTTCAGCTCTGGGTGCAGAATCCCCAGGATGGAAGTTGGTCCAGCCCGGGAGGCTTCGCCTCAACTACCAGCTTTACGTTTACCCGGCAGGTACCGGGCGTGTATGCTCTTTTAGCGTATGCCAAATCACCGGATGCTGCTTTCGAGATGACTGTCGCCAGTCAGCTGGTGACAGTCGAATTCCTTAAATCCCAGGCGGTCAATTCCCTGATCGTGACCGGACCTAGTGGCGCCCAGCCGGTAGGGGTATCGCCCCAATTCAATGCATCGGCAGGTGATGACGGTGGAACTGCTCTCTATCAGTTCTGGCTGCACGACCACAGCGACTGGCGGGTGATTCGTGACTATTCGACGAACCATATCCTCGACCTCGGCCCCTTAGCCCGGGGAAGTTATGTTGTTGCGGCCTATGCGCTCGACCAGCGAGATATCGCGGCCGGCAATTGGTCGTCGGTGTACTTTCGAGTGTTCATTCTCAATGTCGGCAGCAGCCTGCAGTTAACGGCTCCGGGCAGCACCAGCCAAGGGAGTCAAATCCAGCTCCAAGCCGCCGCTGAAGGGATCAACGGTTGTGAATACCAGTTCTGGTATCGATCACCGGATGGGATCTGGCATCAGAGCGGTGCTTATGCGACTAATGGGGAATACACTGTTAACGCTGATCAGACCGGAATCTATACCGTAGTTGCGTTTGCTAAAGATCATTATGCCCCGGCGACCGAGGAGTTCGCGGTGACTGCCATCAGCCAGGTCGTAGTGAGCGAAGCCGGCTAACAGCGAGTGCTGGTGGATATGGTGGCTGAATCGAAAAGAATGAATGGAAGCTGATGCAGGATATTGTCGTTAGTTGTCGAAAATGATAAATTAAGTTAATTGTTACTGGCAAGGAGGCGTGAATGGTGGCCGACAGCGATCTGCACATGCAAGCGGAAAGCCTGCAATCAATGGAAGAATACCGGACTATTTTTGAAACCACCGGCACCGCGACGATTATCATCGAGGAAGATACGATTTTATCCAGAGTCAATTCCGAATTCGCCAATATGGTCGGATTCAGCAAAGAGGAAATTGAAGGAAAAAAATCATGGACTGAGTTCTTCTCCCCGGATGAGGTCGAAAAGTCGAAGGAATATCATCGGCTGCGGCGTTTGAATCGGGAGTACGCCCCCAGCCATTATGAATCGAAGCTGAACAACCGCCAGGGCCAGGAGATCGATATCGCGATCGCGGTGGAGGTGTTGCCCGGCGGCAAACGGAGTGTGGCCTCATTCCTGGATATAACCAAGCGCAAGCAGATGGAAGCGGCGTTGCGGCAGACCCAGGAAGAACTGGAACAGCGGGTTCTGGATCGGACCGCGGAACTGGCGGCGGCAAACGGTGCACTCCGGGCGGAGGTCGAGGAGCGGCGGCGGGCGGAAGAGATTATCTCTCGCCAGGCTCAGGAAATTCTTGAAGTATCGACGCCGGTGATTCAGATCTGGGAAGGAATCGTCACCGTGCCGCTGATCGGCACTCTGGACAGCCAGCGCACCCAGCAGCTGATGGAACAGCTGCTGAACCGGATTGTGGAAACCAATTCCTCGGTGGCCTTGATTGACGTCACCGGCGTGCCGACCATCGATACCCAGACCGCCCAGCATCTGATCGAAACTATCAGTGCGGTGCGGCTGCTGGGGGCGCAGGTGGTGCTGACCGGCATTCGACCGGTGATTGCCCAGACCCTGGTGCACCTGGGGATCGATTTAACCAATATCAATACTCGTTCTTCTCTTTCCGCCGGTTTGCTGTATGCACTGAACCTGCTTAACCTGCATGTCACGGACAAGGGCAGGGGGGCTTAACGGAGGATGAGAACAATGGTTGAAGATCAAATCTCGGTAATGAAGATCCGGGACATTCTGATGGTGACCATGCCGTCCGATCCGGATGATCTTTTTATATCCGCCCTGCAGGAGCAGGTGTTGGCGGCGATGGAGCATTACAAGTCAAAAGGGGTTATCCTCGACATTTCCGCGGTTGAAACCCTTGACTCTTTTTTCGCACGGGTGATTGCCGAGACAGCGCAGATGGTGGTGCTGATGGGCGGAAAAACCGTGATTGCCGGCATGCGGCCGAGTGTGGCGATAACCGCCACCCAGCTGGGATTGACGCTGGGAGGGGCGATGACCGCCCTCAATGCCGATATTGCTCTGGAAATGGTGAGTGATACTTTTCAGCGGAGGCGATAAGAATGGGCCCAGAGGCTCAGGGAGAAGTCAGCATCAGCTCCGATAGCGATATCGTTTATGTCCGCAAAACTGTGCGGACAGTTGCTGACGGCCTTAAATTCGGCATAACCGACGTGACCAGAATTGTGACCGCCGCCTCTGAGTTGGCTCGCAACATCCATCTTTATGCGGGATCCGGCACCATGCGCTGGCGAATAATCGAAGGCGCCAAAGGCACCGGACTGGAACTGGCTTTTATCGATCAGGGTCCGGGGATGAATAACGTTGAGCAAGCGCTGCAGGAAGGCTACACCACCGGCCGGGGACTGGGCATGGGACTTCCCGGAACCAGACGGCTGATGGACGAGATGGAAATCATAAGCGAGCCGGGCCAAGGCACGACCGTGACCGTAAAAAAATGGAGAAGAAGCCGGTAACATGAATCAACCCGCCAGCAACACCTTGATGATCAGCCACCGCAGCGACATTTCGGAAGCACGGCTGCTCGCCCGGAGTGCGGCGCTGCTGGTCGGCTTCAATCAGCAGGAAACGGAAGAGATCCTGATTGTGGTTAATGAGCTGGTCTCCAACCTGGTCAAACATGCTGGCCGGGGCTTTTTGACGATCAGTGTGCTGCGGTCGGGAAGCCGGACCGGGTTGGAAATCGAAGCCGCCGATCATGGACCGGGAATAGCTGATGTTGAGCAGGCGATCAGCAACGGCTTTTCAACCACCGGCAGTCTGGGCTACGGGCTTGGGACGGTGCACCGACTGATGGACGAGCTGGAGATCAACTCCCGGGTGGGGAAAGCCCACGGTACCTGCCTGCTTTGCCGGCGGTGGCTGCGGGTGCGCCTGCAGGACGAGATTCCGAGCCGGCTGGAGATTGGCGCGGCGACTATGGCGCATCCCAAAATGCTGGTCAACGGGGATGCCTTTGTCATCAAGAACTGGGACAATTCTAGTCTGCTGGCGGTGGTCGACGGGCTGGGGCACGGACAGTTCGCTCATCGGGCGGCGCAGAAGGCCCGCCATTATATTGAGACCCATTATGATCAGGAACTGGCAAGCCTCTTCCGCGGAGTCGGGCGGGAATGCCGGGCGACTCGGGGCGTGGTGATGGCAATCGCCCGCTTCGACTGGTGGCGGGAGGCCGGCTCCGAACTCCAGACCAAACTTCGATTGGCCAGCGTGGGCAATATCGAGACTCGATTTTTTGGCATGAGCAAACCCGCCCATTTTATTGTCCGCCGGGGAGTGATTGGGCTGAACGCCCCTCCGCCGGTGGTCGCGGAGATGGACTGGGAGCCGGAAGCGGTGCTGGTCATGCATTCAGATGGTTTGCGCTCCCGTTGGACTTGGGATGACTACCCGGCGTTGCAGTCTTTGCCGGCGGCTCAGTCCGCCCAGCTGTTATTGCGTTCCCTCAAAAAGGAAGAAGATGATGCTACCGTGCTGGTGGCCAAAAGTAAAAATGACAGTGAATCTTGCAGGTGATGAAATGGATAAGGCCGAGACCGATCGTCGAATTGAAGAAGTATTGAAAGCCAATCAATTGCTGCAGGAAGAGTTGGAACAGTCGAACCGGGGCCTTATCGCCTTGACGATGGAACTCGAGCAAAAAAACGAAGAATTGGAAATAATGAATCAACAGCTGCTTCAAGCAGCTAAAATGGCGACAGTGGGGGAGCTCGTGGCTAGTGTGGCCCATGAGTTCAACAATCCGCTGGCGGTAATCGGTGTCCGCATGGATCACCTGCTCCAGCAGGTGCCGGCAGAAGACCCGAAGTACCGGCTGCTGAATATCATCGATCAGGAAATCGAACGGATGAGCACGCTGGTTTCGAACCTGCTTTCCTTCAGCCGCCGGACCAGCCGGCAGCTCTCCCGGGTGAATATTGAGCAGGAAATCGATAGCACGCTGGATCTGATTTTTTACCATCTGCGTAAAAATAAAATAACTGTCAACAAGCAGGTGACTGCCCGGGAACCCTTCGTCATGGCTGATAATCAGCAGCTGCGCCAGCTTTTCCTGAACCTTTTCACCAATGCCAGCGATGCCATGCCGGAAGGCGGGCAGTTGCTCATCAAAATTTGTGAAGCCGGGAAAAAGAACGAAAACATCCGGATCGAAATCCAGGATAGCGGCTGCGGCATAGCGGAGGCGGATTTGTCGCGGGTAATGGATCCTTTTTTCACCACCAAAGTCGAGGGGAAGGGCACTGGTCTGGGCTTGTCAATCTGCCGCCGCATCGTTTACGAGCATCATGGCTCCATACATATTCTGAGTGAGCTCAATCGGGGCACCACGATTTCGATCAGCCTGCCCCGGGCGGAGTGAGAAGCGCCAGCCGGAGGCGCAAATCAGTTGAAGGTGGGATGGCTATGGCGGAGCAGCGTAATGATAACCGAACAGATCGGACGAACGGTAATATCTTCGCATATAAGCTGCCGGCGGTAATGCCGGGTGAATCTTTTGAGCTGCTCATCCCCGATCGGGGAGTGTTGATCGAGCGGATCATTTCGGTCGGGAGCGAAGATGAGGAAGAAAACTGGTATGATCAGGAGCGGGATGAATGGGTGATTTTGCTTCAGGGTAAGGCGGTTTTGGTCTGGGCGAACGGTGAGCGGCTGCCTTTGGCTGCCGGTGATTGGGTTTACATTCCGGCCCATCACCGTCATCGGGTGGCCGAAACCAGCGCCCAGCCCCCGTGCGTCTGGCTGGCGGTGCACGGCCGGCTAGGCTGAAAGCGGAGTCGAAGAAAAAGACTTGACTGGTTTATTTTTTTGCCTATAATAAGGACAAATAAGGTCCAGTATATCCAATAAGGAGCAGTTATGCAGTTAACCCGGCAAAGTGACTATGCAATCAGGCTGCTGATGGCCTTGGCCCGACAGCCGGCGAATCGGCCTTTACCGGCCCGGATGGCGGCGGAGCAGTTGGGGGTGCCGGAAGATTTCCTGCATAAGACCATTCAGGTGCTGGCCCGGGCGGGTCTGGTTGCGACCCAAAAGGGTCCCCAGGGCGGAGTCCGGCTGACCGGAATTCCCGAAGAAATTACTCTGGCGCAGGTGATAACCGCCGTCGAAGGACCACTGGCGATCAACCCCTGCCTGCGCCAGTCATTATATTGCCCGCGGCAAGAAGGCTGTGCGGCAAGAAAATTTCTAGGCCGACTCCAGCAACTGATTCAAACAGAATTGGCCGCGGAAACCATCGCCGGGCTGGTTGCCGAGGAGGATGGGATACGGCGGCCGGAAGCAACAAGGAGGGAAAACAATGTTTTGTAACCAATGCGAACAAACCAGCAAGGGCACAGCCTGCACCGTAGTTGGGATCTGCGGCAAGAAGCCGGAGGTAGCGGCGCTGCAAGATCTGCTGACCTATGCCATGCGCGGACTGGCCGAGGTGGTCCGGGCTTTGGAACAGGCGGGCAAGCTGCCCGCGCCCGAAGTTGACCGTCTAATTTGCGAAGGTCTATTCGCTACCTTGACCAATGTCAATTTTGATCCCGAATCGCTGACCCGGCTGATCCGCCGCACCGCGACCAACCGGAATCAGATTCTAGCCGAACTGAGCCCGGAAGTGCAACAGCAGTTGAAGGCCCAGGCGACCGTAAGCTTTGCACCGGCGTCAGATCTGCCGGAGTTGGTCCGGCAGGGCGAAGCGGTGGGGGCACCTGCTTCTGAGGTCAAGGATCCGGATCTGGCTTCGCTCCAGCAAATTGTCGTTTATGGTCTGCGGGGTGTGGCCGCTTACGCATATCATGCTGCTGCCATGGGCCAGGAAGACCGGGAAATGTACGACTACGTCTATGAGGCAATGAGTGCCCTCAACAATCCGGCTCTGGGTGGCGAGGAGTGGCTGCAGTTGGTGATTGGCTGCGGCAAAGCCAATCTTAAAGCGATGGAACTGCTGGACAAGGGTCACACCAGCCGCTTCGGTCATCCGGAACCGACCGCGGTCAAACTCGGACACCGTCAAGGCAAGTGCATTCTGGTTTCCGGGCACGATCTGCCTGATCTCGAGCAGCTGCTCGAGCAGACCCAGGGCACTGGCATCAATATCTATACCCACGGGGAAATGCTGCCCGCCCACGGCTATCCGGGCTTGAAGCGTTATCCCCATCTAGCCGGACATTTCGGCACCGCCTGGCAAAATCAGAAGAAAGAATTCGCGCAATTCCCGGGGCCGATCTTGATGACCACCAATTGCATCCAGGAACCGCAAGCTTCATACCTGAACAACATTTATACCACCGGGCCGGTCGATTGGCCGGGCGTGGTCCATGTCCAGCCCCATGACTATTCGCTGCTGATCAAACAGGCACTGGCGATGCCCGGCTTCGCTGAGGATCTGGAAGCGGGCAGCGTGCTCTGCGGCTTTGGCCGGGAGGCCGTGCTGAGCCGCGCCGGGGTGATTCTGGAAGCGGTCAAGAGCGGCGCAATCCGTCATTTCTTCCTGGTCGGGGGCTGCGATGGGGCCAAGCCGGGCCGCAACTACTATGCTGAGTTTGTGGAAAAAACCCCGGCTGACACCGTGGTTCTGACTCTGGCCTGCGGCAAGTTCCGGTTCTTTGACAAGCAGTTGGGCGACATCGGCGGGATACCCCGATTGCTCGACGTCGGACAGTGCAATGACGCCTATTCCGCGATTCAGATTGCTGTGGCACTGGCTAATGCGTTAGAATGCGAAGTTAACGATCTCCCCTTGTCGATGGTGTTGTCCTGGTACGAACAAAAAGCGGTCTCCATCCTGCTCACCCTGCTCTATCTGGGGATCAAGAATATCCGATTGGGGCCGTCACTGCCGGCCTTTGTTTCGCCCAACGTCCTCCAGGTTCTGCAGCAGAATTTCGGGCTGATGGCAATCGGCAATGTGGACGAGGACCTGGCGGCGATCCTCCAAAAGTAATCTCTGCTAAAGCCGGATGTCAGCAAACCGGGGTTGGATGACCCCGGTTTGCGCATGCATGTGCCTTTTCCCGGGGGGATTTCCGGAGTACAATAGGAGCTGAATCAAACCGGGCAGAGAAGGGATGAATACACATGGCCGAACAACAATCCGCATCGGAAAATTTTATTGAAGCCATTATCAACGAAGATCTGCGTTCAAACAAACACCAGGGAAAAGTCCACACCAGATTTCCGCCGGAGCCCAATGGCTATCTCCACATTGGTCACGCCAAGGCGATCTGCCTGAATTTCGGGCTGGCCGCCCGGTATGCTGGATTGTGCAACCTGCGTTTCGACGACACCAATCCGACCAAAGAGGAAACCGAATACGTGGATTCGATTCGGAGTGATGTGCGCTGGCTGGGATTTGACTGGGGCGGGCGGGAGTTTTACGCCTCCGACTACTTCGAACAGCTCTATCAATTTGCGCTGGAGCTGATTGCGGCCGACAAAGCCTATGTTTGTGATCTCGCTCCGGCAGAGGTCCGCGCCTATCGGGGGACCCTGACCGAGCCTGGCCGGGAAAGTCCCTTCCGCAACCGTTCCCGGGAGGAGAATCTGGATCTCTTCCAACGGATGCGGGCCGGTGAATTCCCAGATGGGTCCCGCACCCTGCGGGCAAAAATCGACATGGCATCTCCCAACCTCAATCTGCGTGACCCGGTGCTTTACCGAATTCTTCATGCTGAGCATCATCGGAGTGGCAACGACTGGTGCATCTACCCTATGTATGATTATGCTCATCCGCTCTCGGATGCGATTGAGGGTATCACCCATTCGATCTGCACCCTGGAGTTCGAGGATCATCGTCCGCTCTACGATTGGGTGCTGGACAACGTCAGTGTCAGTTGCCATCCGCAACAAATTGAATTTGCCCGGCTCAATCTGACTTACACCGTAATGAGCAAGCGCCGGCTCCGTGCGCTGGTGGAAAAGAATTGGGTGAATGGGTGGGATGATCCCCGGATGCCTACTATCTCCGGCTTCCGGCGGCGGGGTTGCACGCCCGCGGCGATTCATGATTTTTGCGAACGGATCGGGGTGGCCAAACGCAATAGCATTGTCGACCTGGCTCTCCTGGAGCACTGCATGCGCGAAGACCTGAACCTCAAAGCCCCCCGGGCCATGGCGGTGCTGCAGCCGCTGCGGCTGGTGATCGAGAATTATCCTGAACAGCAGGTGGAGCAGATCATGCTGGAAGTCAATCCCGAGCGGCCTGAGCTGGGCCAGCGGACGGTTCCCTTTTCCCGGGTGATTTACATTGAGCAGGAGGATTTCCGGGAAGAGGCTCCGCGTAAATATTTCCGTCTGACCCCGGAGCAGGAGGTGCGGCTGAAAGGCGCCTATATCGTGAAATGTACCGGCTTCAGCAAGGATCCGGTGAGCGGCGAGATTACCGAAGTGCGATGTGTCTACGATCCGGAAAGTAAGAGCGGGGGGGCCAACAGCGGGCGCAAAGTCAAGGGCACCCTGCACTGGGTGTCGGCTGCCCATGCCGTGCCGGCGGAAGTCCGGCTCTACAATCAATTGTTCACGGTCCCCAATCCCGGTGAAATCGATGACGAACAGGAATTCGAGGCCGTGCTCAATCCCGATTCCTTGCAGCGGGTGCTGGGCGCCCAGGCGGAACCGATGTTGGCGGAGGCAGCCGTCCACAGCCAGTTTCAATTCTTACGCCATGGCTATTTTTGCGTGGATCCGGACTCCCGGCCGGGAACAATGGTTTTCAACCGGACCGTATCGCTGCGGGATACCTGGGCCAAAATCGCCGGCGAGAAACAGGGAGAACGGGTATGACCACCGCTGCCGCCCGTTTCCGGCGGCTGCTGGCGGAACCGGACATGATTGTGCTGCCCGGGGCTTTTGACGCCCTTTCCGCCCGACTGATCGAGCAAGCTGGGTTTTCCGCCCTGGTGATGGGCGGGTACAGCATTGCCGCCTCCCGGCTGGGGCAGCCGGACGTCGGGTACCTGGGTATGAGCGAAATGGCGGCGGCGGTCAAGACCGTTGCCGATGCAGTCGCCATCCCGGTGCTGGCTGACGGCGATACCGGCTATGGCAATGCCCTGAGTGTGATCCGGACGGTGCGCGAATATGAGCGGATGGGAGCGGCGGGCATTATCCTGGAAGACCAGGTATGGCCCAAACGCTGCGGCCACATGCAGGGGAAAGCGGTCATACCCACCGAGGAGCACGCGGGCAAGATCGCCGCTGCCTGCGATGCCCGGCGCGACCCGGATTTTGTGGTGGTGGCCCGCACCGATGCCCGGGCGGATTTGGGCTTGGAGGTTGCTCTGGAACGGGCCCGGCAGTACCGGACGGCGGGGGCGGATGTCCTGTTTATTGAAGCGCCGCAAAATCTTGGTGAATTAGCGCTGATCGGGCAGGCGTTTCCGGAGGTGCCGTTGCTGGCCAACATGGTCGAAGGCGGAGCGACACCGCTGCTCACCGCTGCCGAACTGAAGGAACTAGGCTTTAAACTGGTGCTGTTTGCCTGCACCCCGATTTACACGGCAGCGGCTGCTCTCCGTTCGGTGTTGGCACATATCCACCGAACTGGGAGCAGCCGCGATTACCCGGGTCTGCATATGGAGTTTGCGGACTTCAATCAGATGATCGGCCTGCCCGATTTCCGAGAGCTGGAAGCTCGCTATCGGGCCGGACTAGCGGTCAAAGCGAACTAAAAGCCAGCAGCCGGAAAGATCTGCAGGCTGCCCTGGCGGACCGCTCCGTCTTGGTGATATAGAACATTTTCCGATTGATCGTACAGCCAGATTTCCACCCATTGCTGATTATTTCGCTGTGAGCCGCCGAGGCCGCAGCGAATTTCCATTTGGGCAACCTCCTCACCACCGACCTGGCCCTGGGCCGGGCCGCGGAGAAGCAGGCTCTCGTCGCCGGGCCGGGAATTGCCGGGCTCGATCACCAGCTGTCGCAGAGCAGTAGTGACCGCCATGGTTTGAGCGGATTGGCTGCGAAAGGCCAGGCTGCCGGTGGGAAGCGTATCCCCGGGCTGCCAGGCCACCCGTCCGGACAAGGAAGCATTGTCATTGCTGGGCTTGGTGGCATCCTCGATCTTAATATTGAGTTGAGCCCGGCCTTTGCCGGCGGAGCTGTCGGGGTCAACGGTGTAAGCCTTCAGGCAGACATTCAGATTGTCAATGCCCAGGATGTCGGGTGAACAATCGGTGTCAAACCAGTACAGGCCTTCCATGCTGAAGAAGCTTTCTCCCGGCTCGGCACTGGCGGCGGAGCTGAATCCGGGCCAGGGAAATTCAGCCGGAATGGGGAAAGGGTAGCCGGGAGTGGTCAATTGCAGCACCACTGAGAATTTCTGCCCAGCCTGGAGCTGAACCGGAGCTGGCAGATCGACAGTGTGGTAGCCGGGCAGAGCCAAAGTCCCGGTGAACTCGGCGACCGGAGTGCCGCTGTTCGGAACGGAATCCAGGGGATCAAGATAGATGGCGGCAGTGTAATCGGTTCCGGGAGATAAGGCATAAAAACCGATCGCCTGCAGCGGGTGGCTGTCGAATGCGGTGAAGACATTGGCGCACCAGGCAGTCTCAGTTGCACCGTCGCCCAGCATACCGACCAGGCCCAATTCGTCATATTGGTACATACCAGCATAATTACTGACGGCTTCGCTGCCATGGAAAAGGGTATTTTCAACTTTGGCCAAACTGGAATCATAATACGATACGTAAAAATAGCCGGCTTCACCCCAAGCCTCACCCCAGCTATTCTTGACGATGAAGGCTCCGTTGCCCGGCGGCAGATTTTCAGCATTAAACCGGCTGCGGTCAAAATTGTCATCCCACCCGACAATACTGACGCCGTGGTTGACCGCCGGATAGCCATTATAGAAATAACTGCAATTGTCCGGATTGTAGCAAGTGTTGTCATAGTACATCATGCTGGCTACAGCACCGAAATTTACGATCGCCTGCTTGATTTGAGTGTTGGCAGCGGGATTTTCCGAACCGAACAGAAACCAGGCCTCCTGGAGGTGGCGGTCGGGAGCGGCGAAAACCGGGAGCGGATTGGCTGGATTATAGGGATCGGCGGTTTCGGTTACCGGACCACCCCAGCGACCGAGATAAGCGGCGGCCATCAAGGTATTGCCGCCTTCGCAGGGGCCCCAGTCATAGCCATGTTGAGTAATCATATTCTGTTCCGAGTAGTCTCGGGGATACAGCGGAAGCTGGCAGGACTCCAATGAGGCAAGCGAGCCGAAAGCCCAGCAGCTGCCGCAATCGCCCTGGTCCCGGACCGAACTGAGTTTGCCCGATTCCCGAAGATCATAGCGGCTAGGCAAGGTGCCGGCAGTGCTGACGATGGAGGGGAGTTTTCCCTGGAGATGTTTCAGATTGGCGGGAGAGGGCCGGCCGCTGGTCGGATGATGAGTCTTATTGCTGTTTTCCGGACTTTCGGACGGAAGCTGCTGGCTGTACTGGAGGAAATCGGGGTTGACGGGGGCGAGTTTGAAGGGTGCAGCGGCAGCAGTGCCGCCGCCGAAGCTGAGTGCGGTCAGGCTCAGGGTGAGGCCGGCCGCGAGCAGGGATCGGCGCCACGTCTTTTTCAGTTGGGAAATAAACATTGAAGTATCATTCCTCCTTTTGGGCAGTCGAATTTTTGGGACTGCGTTCTATTGCTCCTTATTTCGCGGGGAAGCGACAGTTTCCTGCCGCTCCTCTGAAAAAACAAGAAAATTCTGCTTTTATTGGTAAAAGATCCGATATACAGCTCCGGCTTTATCGTCTGACACCAGTAAAGCGCCATCGGGCATAACTTGGACATCAACCGGCCGCCCCCAGCTCGAGCCGTCGGCCCGCAGCCATCCGGTTACGAAGGGCTGGCTGGCCACAGCCCGACTGCCGTCCAGCATCACCCGGAGCAACTGATAACCGACCGGTTGGCTCCGATTCCAAGAGCCGTGTTCGGCGATAATTATCTGGTTGCGATATTCTGAAGGAAACTGAGAGCCGGTGTAGAAGCGCATACCGAGAGCGGCGACATGAGCCCCCAATTCAAATTCGGGAGGCTGATAACCGGCGCAGCGGTCAGGACGGCCGAATACCGGATCGGCAATGCTGCCGTGGCAAAAGGGGAAGCCGAAGTGCAGCCCGGCGGTCGGGACTCGGTTCAATTCGTCGGGAGGCTGGTCATCGCCCAGCCAGTCGCGTCCATTGTCGGTGAACCAGAGCTCGCCGGTACCCGGGTGCCAATCGAATCCGACCGTGTTGCGAACCCCGCTTGCAAAAACTTCTAGGTTGGAGCCGTCGGGATTCATGCGCAGAATGCTGGCGTAGCGTTCATCTGAGCGGAGGCAGACATTGCAGGGAGCGCCCACCGGGATATAAAGTTTGTCGTCCGGACCGAAGGCGATGAATTTCCAGCCATGTTGCGTATCAGCCGGGAAAGCGCTGCTGATCACGACCGGTGGGGGCGGTTGGGACAACTGTTCTTCGATCCGGTCGAATCGGAGGATGCGATTGATCTCCGCTACATACAGAGAACCTGCCCGAAAGGCCACGCCATTGGGCGAGTTGAGATTAGCCGCGATGGGGTAGACGGTTTCCGCCCGGCCGTCCTGGTTTTGGTCCTGCAGGGCATAAACCATGCCGGGGGATCGAGTTCCGACAAAAACGGTGCCCTGTGGGCTGACAGTTAAGGAGCGGGCGCCGGGAATATTGTCGGCAAAAAGTTGGAGGCGGAATCCGGGCGGCAGTTGGAGTGATTCCAAAGGAAGACCCCGGGGATTCTCAGCTGCAATCTGGGTGCGGTCAGGTTGAGGGCTGCCGCTGGGGCTGACGGTGCCGACCGGGTTCGGTGCTTTCAGCGGTGTCCGGGCGTAGGCCAGCCACACGCTGACCGCCAGCAGCCCGCAGGCGAGCAGAAAGAACAGCCAGTGTTTGCCGGACAGGTTCATTTTCTCTCCTCCTTTTTGCGTTCCTGAGCCTAGTGTAGCATGGAGCAGGAAGGAGAACTCTCGAGGGTTGTCGAATAGAATTGAAAATAGGCTGCATGTGAGGGAGGTTAGCCATGCAAGAAGAGAACAAGAGCAAGGAACAGCTGATCTTAGAAGTCCAGGAGCTTCGGCAGCGCTGTGCTGAGCTGGCTACCTCGGAATTGATGTGTCAGCAGGCGCGCACCGATCTCAAGGAATCGGAAGAAAGCTTGAAAGCGATCATTGATTCGCTGCCGGATCCAACCTTTGTCATTGACACCGAAGGCAAGGTTATCGCCTGGAACCGGGCGATGGAAAAGATCACCAAAATTAAGGCGACTGACATGCTGGGCAAAGGTAACTATGAGTATTCGGTTCCGCTTTATGGAAAGCGAGGGCCGATGTTAATTGACTATGTGCTCCATCCGGATGAGAATCTGGAAGCCGCCTACCCCAATCTGCAACGGGATGAAGACAGTTTGATTGCCGATAATCTGACCTTGGCGGTCGGCCGGGACGAGCAGCTGGTGCAGTGGGGCAAAGCTTCCCGCTTGTATGACGGCCAGGGCAATTTATTGGGTGCAATCGAGACGATTCGGGATATAACCGACCGGAAGAGAGCCGAAGCAGCGCTGAAGGAATCGGAGCAGACTCTGGCGGCGATGATTAACTTCCTTCCCGACGCTACCTTTGTGATCGATCGGGAGGGGCGGGTTCTAGCCTGGAACCGGGCGATGGAAGAAATGACTGGAGTTAAGGCCACTGAAATTTTGGGCAAGGGCAACTTTGAATATTCATTGTGCTTTTACGGATCCCGGCGGCCGATGCTGGTTGACCTCCTGCTGCACCCCAACCCGGAAGCGGAAGCTGCCTATCCATATCTCAAAAAAGAAGGCGACACCATGATCGCCGACGAAGTGCAGCGGAATATGCAGGGCAAGGAAGCCATTCACTGGGTCAAGGCGAGTCTGCTCTACGATACTCGGGGCAATGTCATCGGTGCCATTGAAACCATTCGCGATGTCACCGATCGTAAGAAGATGGAAGAGGGGCTTAAGGATTCGGAGCGGCGGCTGGCTTCGATCATCGATTTTCTTCCGGATGCTACTTTTGTCATCAACACCCGACATGAAGTTATCGCCTGGAACCGGGCGATGGAAGAGCTGTACGGAGTCAATGCCGCCGACATTCTGGGTAAAAACGACTATGAATATGCGATTCCCCTCTATGGCAAGAGAAGAAAAATGATCATCGACCTAGTGCTGGAGCCCGACCCGGATATGGAAAAGACTTATCCGTTCCTGCGCTGGGAAGGAAATTCGCTCATCGCTGACAACGTCACCTGGCCGATGCGGGGCAAAGAAGCGATTCACTGGGGGAAAGCGTCGCCCCTTTTTGACGGCCAGGGGAATGTGGTCGGGGCGATTGAAACTATACGGGACATCACCGAACGGAAACAGGTAGAGGCGGCGCTCAAGGAATCGGAGCAGCGTCTGGCGTCCTTTATCGATTTTCTGCCGGATCCGACCTTTGCAATTGACAAAGAAGGTAAAGTAATCACTTGGAACCAGGCGATGGAGGAACTAACCGGCGTCACCGAAGCGGAAATGATCGGCAAAGACAACTATGAATATGCCGTATCCTTTTATGGAAACCGCCGGCCGATGTTGGTTGATCTCCTTTTAAATCCGGACGAGAAGGTGGAAAAGAGTTACTTGTTTCTGCAGCGGGACCGCGACACCATCATCGCTGATGATATTCACCGCGACCGCAAAGGCCAGGAGGCGATCCACTGGATCAAGGCGAAGCTCTTGTATGATGTCCAAGGCAATGTCGTCGGAGCGATCGAGACAATTCGGGACGTGACTGAAATCCGCCGGGTGGAATCGGCTTTGCGTGACTCGGAAGAGCGGCTGGCGGCAATCATCAACTCGCTGCCGGATGCGACGTTTGTCATCAGTGCGGACGGCAAGGTCATCGCCTGGAACCGGGCGATGGAAGAAATGACCGGTATCAAGGCGGCGGACATGCTGGGCAAGGGCGATCATGAGTACGCCGTACCGATCTATGGGACCAAACGCAAAATGCTGGCCGATTTACTGCTGGAGCCGGATGAGGAGCTGGAAAAACAGTACCTCAGCGTAAAGCGGGAAGGAGACAGCATCATCGGCGACAATATCACCTTGGGGATTGGAGAAAAAGGAGCGATCATGTGGGGCAAGGCCTCCCTGCTCTACGATAATCGGGGCAAAATAATCGGAGCGATTGAAACCCTGCGCGACATAACCGAGCGCAGACGCAAACGAGAATTATAATTGAATCCGACAACTTATCTGGACAGCCACCCGCCGGGTGGCTGTTGCTTTTGCTAAAATAGAAGGAAGTACAAAAGAAGGTGGAAAGCATGAGTTTACGAACGCCCTGGTTTGTGCAGGAACTAGCGGCTCATGATCCGGAGTTGGGGTGGCGGGTGGAACAACAGCTGCGTTGGGCGACCGCCCCCGGCAGCCTGGATGCGAAAACCAAGCTGTTGCTGGTCTTGGCAATCGATGCAGTCAAGGGCAGCCGCAGGGGCGTCCAGGTGGTGGCGGAGCAGGCCCGCAGGGCCGGCGCGGCGGAGGCCGAGATCCAGGAATGTTTGCGGCTGGCGTATGCCATCGCTGGTCTCGATTGTCTGGCTGCCGTTGCCTGCGCTTTTTCGAGTAATCGGGAAGGGGATGGCGATGAATCAGTTTGAGCAGGTCCAGCAATTTCTCGACCGCTGCTGCCCAGGCTTACAGCCGCGTTTGATCGAGGGCACGACGGCTACGGTGGAACTGGCCGCCCAAGCGCTGGGGGTAGAAGTCGGGCAGATTGCCAAGACCCTGCTGTTTAAAGCAAAAAACGATTATGTCATGGTGGTAGCGGCCGGCGACGTCCGGATTGACCACCATAAGCTGCGGGGGCTGGTGGGGAGCAAAACCCGGCTCGCTCGCCCCGACGAGGTTCGACTGATCACCGGCTACAGCGTCGGCGGAGTTTGTCCGTTTAACCTGAAGCAGCCGCTGCGGATTTTATTGGATGCCAGCATGGACCGTTTTCCGGTGGTCTATGCGGCGGCTGGAACAGCCAATTCAGCGCTGCCGATTACTTTACCGGAGCTGGCGCAGATAACCGCTGGGGAAATAGTGGACGTTATTTTTGACAGGGAGGCGTAGTCATGGAGTTGTATTCCCGCCAGAAAGCCGTGGCCGTGGAGCTGCTGGACCAAGATCGGCTGCGGGCTGAGGCGACGATGCAGGACAATGTTCATGAAATCACGGTGCGGCTGGAGTACGATCTTGGGCGACAGGAAATCGTGGCGGCAGATGTGGAGTTTATCCGCTTTCCCTGGGATGTGTGTGCGGAAGTGGCCGGATTGATGGACCGGCTGATCGGAAAAACCATCGGCCGGGGCTTGCGCCGGGAAGTTCAGAGCCTGGTCGGCGGCTGTGACGGCTGTTCTCATGTTGGCGACCTGGTGATGGAAGCGTTGCTCGGCATCATCCAGGCCCAGTACCGGATAAAATACCAAAAAATGTCTCCAAAAGAACGGGAAGAGGCGGTCAAATCCGACCTTAAAAGCACCTGTCGGGCGTATACCCTGACCGATCGCAAACCGATCCCCCGCGGCCAGTGGGTGCGGGGTGCGGTGTAATGAGGCGCCAATGAAAAAGATCCCCTTTGTTCACCTCCATTGTCACACTGAATACAGCCTGCTTGATGGTGCCGCCCGCATCGAACCCTTGCTTCAGGCGGCGCAGGAGGCGGGTATGCCGGCCCTGGCCATCACCGATCATGGAGTTATGTGCGGGGTGGTGGACTTCTATCGCAAAGCAGCCAAGTGGGGTGTCAAACCGATTCTGGGCTGTGAGGTGTACGTCGCTCCCCGCAGCCGCTTTGACCGCGTCCACGGGGTGGACGACCGTCTTTCCCATTTGGTGTTACTGGCTGAAAATGATGAGGGTTATCGCAACCTGATGCAGTTGGTGAGCCGCGCTCACCTGGAGGGTTTTTACTACAAACCGCGGGTAGACCGGGAACTACTGGAGCAATACAGCCGGGGATTGATCGCCCTCAGCGCCTGCTTGGCCGGCCAGGTTCCAGAGGCTTTGCTGCGGGGCGACTGGTCGGCGGCACGGTCTGCAGCCGGCACTTTGGCGGAAATCTTCGGCCGGGAAAGCTTCTTTTTGGAACTGCAAAACCATGGTCTGGCGGAGCAGCAGCGGGTCAATCCGTTGCTCCATAAACTGGCTGGAGAGCTGGCGCTGCCCTTGGTCGCGACCAACGATTTGCATTATGTCAAACAACAGGATGCGGCGCTGCAGGATGTACTGCTCTGCATCCAGACCGGGAAGACTCTCCAGGACGAAGATCGTACGCTTCGTTTTGCCGGTGATCAATTCTATCTGAAGTCGGGTGGCGAAATGGCGCGGAGTCTGCCGGATTGGCCGCAGGCGCTGAGCAACACCATCCGGATTGCGGAGCGATGCCAAGTGGAAATGGATTTTTCCAGCCTTCACCTGCCTGATTTCCCGGTGCCTGCCGGCTATACCCCAGAGAGCTATCTGCGTCATCTCTGCCGGTTGGGAGCTGATCGCCGCTATCCGACCGTAACCGCGGAGGTGGAGCAGCGCCTCGAATATGAGTTGGGCGTAATCGTTCCCATGGGATTTGCCGGCTACTTTCTGATCGTTCAGGATTTTGTCAATTGGGCCCGCCGCCGGGGGATTCAGGTGGGACCGGGGAGAGGTTCGGCGGCAGGTAGTTTGGTGGCGTTTGTGCTGGGGATTACCGATCTTGATCCCCTGCGCTATGGCCTGTTGTTCGAGCGGTTTTTAAATCCCGGCCGGGTGAGCATGCCCGATATCGACATTGACTTCTGTTATCAGCGACGCGATGAGGTGCTGGAATATATTGTCCAGAAATACGGGAGCAACCGCGTCGCCCAGATCATTACCTTTGGGACGATGATGGCCCGGGCAGCTATTCGCGATGTCGGCCGGGTCTTGGGGATACCGATTCCCGAAGTGGACCGCATTGCCAAATTGATTCCAGAGGAGCTGGGAATTACCATCAAGCGGGCGTTGGAAAGTTCAGCCGAACTACGCCGAATCTATGACGGCGACGAGCGGGTGCGGCAGCTGCTGGCCACCGCCCAAGCTCTGGAAGGTATGCCGCGTCATGCCTCCACCCATGCTGCCGGAGTGGTGATCGGCAAAGGGGAGTTGATGCAGTATGTACCTCTGCAAAAGAGCGGGGAAACGGTGGTTACGCAATTTCCCAAAGAAACGGTAGAAGAGATTGGGCTGCTCAAAATGGACATCCTGGGGCTGCGCACATTGACGGTGATGGACGAAGCAGTGCAGGCGGTGGGCAAGCGGGAACCGGGCTTGGCGCTGGACCGGCTGGAGCTGGATGATCCAGCTACTTATGAACTGCTGAGCCGAGGGGAGACCATCGGTATCTTCCAATTGGAAAGCGCGGGGCTGCGGTCGCTGATCCGCGAGCTTAAACCCAATCGCTTCGACGACTTGGTGGCGCTGGTCGCGCTCTACCGCCCGGGACCGCTGGGAAGCGGTATGGTCGAGGATTTCATTCAGCGCAAACATGGCTTGAGTCAGGTGGTTTACCCCCATCCCCGTTTGGCATCAATTCTCAGTGACACCTACGGGGTGATCGTCTATCAGGAGCAGGTGATGCAAATTGCCCACACCTTGGCCGGATTCAGTCTGGCGGAAGCGGACGATCTGCGGCGGGCAATGGGGAAAAAAAAGCCGGAAGTGCTGGCAGCCTATCGGGACCGATTCTTGAGCGGAGCTATTCAGCTGGGGGTGGAGGAGGAAGTCGGCCACCGGGTCTTCAGCCTGATGGAGTATTTTGCCGGCTATGGCTTCAATCGCAGCCATTCCGCTGCCTACGCGTTGATTGCCTATCAGACTGCGTACCTCAAAACCCATTATCCGGTGGAATTTATGGCGGCGCTGCTCAGCAGCGTAATGAGCAATACTGCTAAAATGGCCTTTTATATCGAGGAGTGCCGGCGAATGCAGATTGATGTGCTGCCGCCGGATATCAATGAAAGCCTGGAACGATTCACAGCGGTGGGGGGAAGGATTCGCTTTGGCTTGTCCGGAGTCAAACAGGTTGGTGAAGGGGCGGTTGCTGCAATTTTGGATGCTCGTCGGGACCGAATTCCCTTTGCGTCTTTAATCGACTTGTGCCTTCGGGTCGACACTCGGCAGGTAAACCGCCGGGTACTGGAAAATCTGATTCGAGCCGGCGCCTTCAGCTCGCTCGGAGTGGCCCGTTCCCGCCTGCTGCAATCGCTGGACCGTACGATGGAACTGGTTCATCGCTCCCAGAAAATGCGCAGCGGAGGGCAGGGCAGCCTGTTTGATTTTGGATTGACCGAGGAGCCGCTGACAGCCGACAATTTAAGCGATCCCGATCTGCCTGAATTTCAGCCGCGGGAACTGCTGGAAATGGAGCGGGAAGTACTGGGACTGTACCTTAGCGGCAGTCCTCTGGAAGAACATCGAGCCCAGCTGGCACAGAGCACTACCCATACGATTGCGGAATTACAGATTGAAACCGATGCTCAGCCGGTTATAGTCGGAGGCCTGGTGGCGGGAGTGAAACGGACGGTTACCAAGCGCGGGGAAACCATGGCCTATACAACTCTGGAAGACACCACCGGCAGCATCGAAGTCGTTGTATTTCCGCGGATTTATCAATCAGTTGCTCGGCATCTCCAGCCGGGGTCAGTGGTGATTGGCCGAGGCCGCCTGCAAAAACAAGAGGAAACAGTCCGGTTGCTGGCGGATTCGATCGAGCCGCTCCAGGAGGAAAAAGGCAAGTATAAAATATTCGTCAAATTACCGGGCATGACCTCAGAACGTGAATTAACGGAAGCGATCACCTCGATTCTGAAAGAGCATCCCGGCAATAACCAAGTGTATCTCCATTTTGCAGCGGAAAAGAAAACCATCCTCACCCATCCCGAGTTCTGGGTGGCTCTGGATCCGGGATTGCTGATCAAGATACAGTTGCTGTTGGGGGAGGATTCCTTCAGCGTCCGCGGCTGAGATCTTTGACGTGGACCGAGAGAGAGAGTAAGATGAAGGGTAAGCAGCAAGCGGGAGGTATGGCAGCGTGGAACAGGAAGGCAGATACTCCGGGGGGGAATACGTGGTGGTTAAGGCCCTGGACAATGGAGTGACCATCATGGGCTTAACTCGCGGCAAAGATACTCGATTTCATCATACCGAAAAGCTGGATCGAGGTGAGGTCATGGTCGCTCAGTTTACAGAACATACCTCGGCCATTAAAATTAGAGGCAAGGCTCGGCTTTATACCAGATTCGGAGTCGTAGAAACCGTTGAATAATGATTGTGCTAGAAGAGGAGGGGAGGTAGCATGTGGACTGTGGTCTATATCGCACCCAGCCGCACCAACGCTGAGAGCCTGAAGAAGGTGCTGAGTGATGAAGGTGTGCTGGTTCAACTTCGTGCTGTCGGGGTCCCCCATGGCGGAGATGCCAACTCCTTTGAAATTATGGTGCCTGAAGCCGAGGTGGAGGAAGCGCATGAGGTTTTGGCAGCTGCCCTGGGTGAATATTAATAATGGAAAGCGAACGGGCGGTACAGTATACCTCGGTTTGGGCTGATTGCAAAGATCAGCTTTTTTCGTTTCTGATTGCCACTGCCAGCGAAAAGGGAAACCCAAGGCAGATGGCGAATACAGATGCGATGTCGATTATCGTCCAAATACTGAAAGCAGGAGGACAAGCATGCGCAAGATCGGGATAGTCACCAGCGGCGGAGATTCACCGGGAATGAACGCCGCCATCCGGGCGGTGGTCAGGAAGTCGATATTTTTAGGCATGGAAGCGGTTGGTTTCCGGCATGGCTATAATGGCTTGATTAATAATGAAATGGTGGAAATGAATTTGGGTTCGGTGGCGGATATTTTGCAGCGGGGGGGAACCATACTGCGCACTGCCCGTGCACTGGAATTCATGAAGCCGTCCGGTCGGGAGCAGGCGGTACAGAATATCAACCAGGCCGGGATTGAGGGGCTGGTGGTGATCGGCGGCGACGGGTCGTTTAAAGGGGCGATGGAGCTTCACAAATTAGGTGTAAAGGTGATCGGGGTGCCGGCTAGCATTGACAATGACATTCCCGGTAGCGATTATGCGATCGGCTTTGATACCGCTCTGAATACAGTTTTGGACGCCATTAACAAGATCCGGGATACTGCCACTTCCCACGAGCGGGTGTTTATCATCGAAGTGATGGGGCATCGCTCCGGTTATATCGCGCTGAATGCCGGCCTGGCGGGTGGGGCGGAATCGGTGCTGATGCCCGAGCTGCCGTTCGACCTCCAGGAAATCGTGGACAAGCTGCATCGCGGAGCCGCCCGGGGCAAATTACACAGCATCATTCTGGTAGCCGAGGGCTCGGGTGATGCGATGGAAATCGGCCGCCAGATTCATAAAATGTCGGGAATGGACACTCGGGTCACGATTCTGGGACATATTCAGCGGGGCGGCGGACCCAGCGCATTTGACCGCATCCTGGCCAGCCGAATGGCGAGTTTGGCGGTTGACCTGCTGGTTGCCGGTGAATCCGGAAAATTTGTCTCATATGAAGCGGGTACCCTGCAGGGCCGGGATTTTGAATATATGCTCAGCAGCAAGAAGGAACTCGATCAATCGATGCTGGAGCTGACCAATATTCTGGCGATATAAGTACAAGGAGGATTGCCGATGCGCGCGATAAGGCGGACCAAGATAGTTTGTACCATCGGGCCGGCCAGCGAGTCGGTGCCAATCCTGGAAAAATTGATGGCGGAGGGCATGAATGTCGCCCGCCTCAATTTTTCCCATGGAACTCATGAAGAGCACTTGGTCCGGGTGCAGGCGATTCGCACGGCCAGTGCCAATTCCGGCTATCGGGTGGCGCTGATGCTGGACACCAAGGGACCGGAAATCAGGACCGGCCGGATCAAAGACGGCGGTACCATCAACCTCATCGACGGCGAACGAATTTGGCTGACGACCGAGCAGATTGAGGGCGACCAACATCGGCTGAGCATCAGTTACGCTGGTTTTGCGGAAGATGTTCGGCCGGGCATGATGGTGCTGATCGCCGACGGCTTGATCGGACTGAAGGTTTTGGATATCAAGAACGGCGAGGTTGAATGCGAAGTTGTCAACGGGGGCGAAATCGGCAGTCAAAAGAACGTCAACATTCCCGGTGCTACAATCAGACTGCCGGCGCTGACCCAAAAAGACATCGATGATGTGCATTTTGCCATAAAAAACAATATGGATTTCATTGCGGCCTCATTTGTCCGAAAGGCCTCTGATGTTCATGAAATCAGGCAGCTGCTGGAAGAAAACGATGCGGAAATAGATATTATTGCCAAGATCGAAAACCAGGAAGGGCTGGATAATATCGATGAGATCATCAAGGTTGCTGATGGAGTGATGGTGGCCCGAGGTGATTTGGGAGTTGAAATTCCAACTGAAGAAGTACCCCTGGTGCAGAAGCTGATAATCAAAAAGTGCAACCATGCTGGTAAACCGGTGGTCACGGCTACCCAAATGCTGGAGTCAATGGTCCGCAACCCCCGGCCGACCAGAGCGGAGGCTAGTGATGTCGCCAACGCCATTTTCGACGGGACCGACGCAATTATGCTTTCCGGAGAAACCGCCTCCGGCAAATATCCAGTCGAAGCGGTCAAGACCATGGCCCGCATCGCCAACCGAACTGAGGCGGTGCTGCCTTATTTCGAACTGCTGCAGGAACGCAGAATAACCTCAAAGACAACTATCCCGGATGCGATCGGGCACGCAACTTGTACCACCGCCCATGACTTGGGAGCGTCTTCGATTATCACTCCGACGGCATCCGGTTCCACGGCGCGGATAATTTCTAAATATCGGCCCAAAGCGCATATTATCGCTTGTGCCAACGATGATCTGGTTTTGAATAAATTGTGTATGGCTTGGGGCGTTATTCCGCTGCGAATCCCGGATTATCATGGTACTGACGCCATGATTGACGAAGCGATCGCCAGCAGCTTGGAGGCGAAACTGATCCGTTGCGGAGACTTGGTGGTCCTGACTGCCGGCGTGCCGGCCGGAGTTCCCGGCAGCACCAATCTGATCAAGGTGCATGTCGTCGCTGATGTCTTGGCCCGAGGCACTGGCATCGGCAACCGGGCGGTGGTCGGTCGAGTCTGTGTCGCCCTGACGCCGGAAGAAGCGGCGCGCAATGTTCAGCCCGGCGATGTGCTGGTCACCACTTCCACCGATAAGGAATATATCCCGGCTATGGGTCGGATTTCAGCGATAATCACGGAAGAAGGCGGCCTGACCTCGCATGCAGCGATTGTCGGTCTTAATCTGGGCATCCCGGTGGTGGTGGGGGCTAAGAAAGCAACTAGTCGGCTGAAAACAGGAACCGTAGTCACGGTTGACAGCGTTCATGGTTTGGTATATCGAGGGGCGACGAAAATCCTTTAAGAAATTTGTCAAAGAAGCAGGATTTAAGGCGCTTATCACGAATTTCTGTAAATAAGTATGAAAAGGTGAGAACGGATCTCTGAGCGCAGCAAAGGATGAAGGAGGTGAAGCAAGTGCAATCGCTTTTAGGCTTGGCAATAGTCTTTGTAGCAATTTTCGTCTTCCTGAAATTTGCTGGCTTATGTAAGAATTTTTCGATGTCAGCGGGATTTAAGAAGGCTACCTATCTCGTCAGTGTAGTGGCATTGGTGGTACTGAACATTTACGCTAGTAACGTGGCACTCGAATTGTGGGTAGTTCTTGCCGGCTTGGTCATGGTCCTGTGGTTTACGATGGCCCTGATGTCAGAAACCAAACAAGCCGCTTAACGCAATGAAATAGTATGGACGGGAAGCCGCCGGCATATAAACCGGCGGTTTTTTTACTTCACCAGCAACAGGAGAAAGTGAATGCCGCCTCGAAATATAAATTTATCCAAATCTGAAAATTGATGATACTGTTGCGAGGAGGGATTTGTTATGTTTGAGAAGATATTGGTGCCGATTGACGGCTCCGCTTTGTCCTATAAAGCTGTGGAGATGGCGCAGTCCCTGGTCGAAGATGGCAAAGGCAAGGAAATCACATTGATTCATGTAACGAATGATGTCCAGGAACTAATGGAAAAAACCCATGGCTTTGCCGAGCGCATTTTAGACGAGGGTTTGAAGAAAATGTCAGCTAACATCAAAGCCGACGTCCGCTTGGAAGTCGGACCTCCGGCAGAGGTGATCGCCGATGTGGCCCGCCATGGGCGCTACGACCTTGTGGTCATGGGGACCCGGGGTCTTTCGCCGATAACCAATGTCCTGATCGGCAGCGTCAGCGCCAAAGTAGCAGCGACCGCTCCCTGCCCGGTCCTGTTGGTGAAATGAGAACAGGAGGCAGCAATGGATTTGTATGAGGTGATCCGGGGTCGGCGTGCGATTCGCCGCTACCGCCCGGAAGCAGTACAGTCAGAATTGATTCACCGAATTTTGACGGCAGCCGAATGGGCACCTTCGGGACGGAATGAGCAGGCCCGGGAATATCTGGTTGTCAGCGGCGAGAAATTCCGGCAAATGGCGGCAGCCTACTATCAAGCCGCCGAAATATACACTCGGGAATGGAAAGATCAAAGCCGCCGCCCGCCATTTCTGGCTTTTGCCCGGAATTTTGGGGGAGCTCCCCTGATAGTTGTGGTCTTGACCGAGCTGCGGGCGGATCCGTTGGAACGGAAGATGGTATTGGAAAGCGCCAGCGCCGCCATGCAAAATCTCCATCTAGCGGCATTTGCCGAAGGCCTCGGCAGTTGCTGGATGACCGGTCCCTTGCAGAACGAATCTGTGATCAGGGAGATTTTGGGGATACCCGAGGAAAAGGAAATTGTGGCTTTGATGCCGGTGGGTTATCCGGCGGAAACGCCCCGTCCGCCCTCTCGTCGAGATCCGGAGCTGAGCGTAAAAGTACGTTGGGTATGAACGAAGCAACAAAATATTGCATTTTTCGACTTGCCCGGCAGGAGAATTCCATCGTACGGCAAACTATAAGGAGGGGCTCAAATCGCACTATTTTATTATGCAATGGAGGTGGCTGAACTGAAGAAAAACAATCCAAGGTTCCGTTTCATGTTGTTCGCTGTTTTGATCTTTGCTGTCGCATTGTTTGCCGGATGCAGCAGTGAAACCCAGCCGGCAGCCGAAAAGCAGCAGCCCGGCACGAGCGCCCCCGCAGTCTATAAGCGGGCGGAAGTGGTTACCAGTCCGGCGGATGCTCGAAAGCTGCTGGAGGAAGGCAACAAGCGTTTTGTCGAAGCAAAGGAAGCGACCAAAGACCTGAGTGCCGCTCGGCGGCAGGAATTGGTCGACAAAGGCCAGAAACCGTTTGCGGTCGTGGTAACCTGCTCGGATTCCCGGGTTCCCGCTGAAACCATTTTCGATCAGGGTTTGGGCGATATTTTTGTGGTTCGCACTGCTGGCAACGTAGTTGATCCAATTACGGTCGGCAGTGTCGAGTACGGCGCGGAACATCTGGCCGTGCCGCTGGTGGTGGTCATGGGTCACGAGAAATGCGGCGCTGTTAAGGCGACCGTGGATGGTGGCGAAGCCGCCGGTAGCATTGGATCGATTGTGAGCGAAATCAAGCCTTCCCTGGATAAGGCAAAAGCCGCTGGAGTTTCTGGCGACGCGCTCTACGAGAAAACAACTGATGAAAACGTGGCCGCAGTAATTGCTGAGTTGGAGAAGAGCCCCATACTCAAGCATCTGCAAGAATCGGGTAAGCTCAATATTGTGGGTGCCAAGTATCATCTCAGCTCGGGCCAAGTCAGCTTCTTCCCGGCGGCAGCACCGGCAGCCGGACATTAAGATCTCAATTAGAATCGGAACAAATAAAGCCGGGGAAGTCATTTCTCCGGCTTTATTTGTTGGCGACAACCATTTGCGGCGGATATGATTACTCGAGCATGCCCGACCGCAACTCTTCTAATTGCTGATCGATTTCAGTATTGAGTTCCTCGAGAGTCTCCAGATCCAGCATACCGATTCGCTCCGCCTCCTGCAGGGCACTCTTTTCCGCCCGCAAGGCCAAGATCCGGGCTTCTCGTTCCTGGTACTGGGCGAGCTGAGGATCTTGCCGGCGCAGCCGTTCGATGCTTTCCTGAACATGTGCAAGATTTTGGCGATACGCCTGCTGAAGCTCATCGTGGGTGGCAGGAGTTATCGCTTTTTGTTTTTCCATGCGGGTGATTTCGTCGAGAGCGGCGTCGATAGCCAGTAAGCGGCTGGCCAGCTTACAGTAGGCAGTTATACTCGGATGCACATCGGACAGGCCCAGTTGTTTGATGAGCGCTTTAATGCTCAAACCCTGTACCAGCAGAGAAAAGAGGACAACGCCGAAGGTAATCACGACCAGCTCGCTGCGCTGGGGAAAACCGAAACCAAGACCCAGTACCAGCGCCATGGGGAGAGCGCCACGCACTCCGCCCCAGATCAATACATGCTGCCATTTGAAGGGGACCTCGCCTTTGAGCCAATTGACGACAACGGAAAGCAGATAAATCGCAACTGAACGGGAAACAAGAATCGCAATGATGCCGATGCCGATTTCCTTCCAGGCGACCGAGAGATTGACAAAGGTAACCTCTAATCCGACCAGCAGAAAAATGATGGAATTGGCGGCAAAAGCAGCATATTCCCAAAACGAGGATACCGCCAGTCGGGTGGTGGGGGACATGCCGGTCGGCATTCCATAGCTGCCGACGGTCAAGCCAGCTGCGACCACGGCGATGACTCCGGAAACGTGAAGGGATTCGGCCAGCAGAAACGAACCGAAAGCGACGATGGTGGTGAGCATGATTTCCAGCAGATGATCATCAAACTCGCGAGTGAGACGGGAGGCGATGGAGCCGGTCAATATTCCCAGCGCCAACCCGCCGGCGAATACTTTGAAAAACAGGACAATTGACTGCGAAGGTTCGATTTCCTGCCCGCCGGCATAGCCTAGCAGGAGCGAAAAGATCACAATGGCGACACCGTCATTAAAGAGACTTTCAGCCTCCATGATCGTGGAAAGTCGCTTGCCGACCCGAAGTTCCTTGAGTATAGCGATGACTGAAACGGGATCAGTGGGGGAAATCAGAGCCCCGAAAACGAGCGCCGCGGGCAGCGGCAGACCAGCCAACCAGTGCATCAGCAGGCCGATGCTGAGGGTTGAAAAAACTGTGCCCACAAAAGAAAAGAAGAATACAGGCTTCCAATTTTCGCGAAGCAACTTTAACCTAAGGTTAAGGGCCGATTCGAACAGCAAGGGCGGCAGGAAAATCGTCAGCAGGATTTCCGGATATAGATGGACTTGCGGCAAAATGTGGACTGGTCCGATGATCAAGCCGGTTATGACCAAGGCAAGGGCATACGGAATCCGAATGTAGCGGCCCAGCATCGCTACTCCCGAGGCGATCACCAGCAACCAGAAGAATGAGAGAAAATCCAGGCCCGAAGACTGCAATTCGGTCATCATCCCACCCCCGTTTTATTGTGCCACAACCACAGCGGATCGGCATATCGCCGGAATAATTAATTGCATGCAAACCGGCTCATGACACAGTCAGGCGATGACAACTTTGAACCGAGGTGATTTGATGGAAAAAATTTTTTGTGATCTGTCCGAACTTATCGGAGGTACCCCGTTGCTTCGGCTGGAAAAGTGGTCGGCGGAAGTGGGGGCGGAAATTATCGTCAAACTGGAAGCCTGCAATCCCGGCGGCAGCATCAAAGACCGGGTTGGTCTGAATCTGATTAAAACCGCTGAGCAGGAGGGAAAGCTGTTGCCGGGAGCGACGATCATTGAGCCCACCAGCGGCAATACCGGCATCGCCCTGGCATTTCTGGCTGCTGGTCGAGGCTACCGTTTGATCTTAACCATGCCGGACAGCATGAGTATTGAGCGCCGGAAGCTGCTGCAGGCTTACGGGGCGGAGATCGTGCTCACTCCGGGAGCATTGGGGATGTCGGGGGCCCTGGCCAAAGCGGTGGAATTGAGAGAACAGATTCCCGGGTCATATATGCCGCAGCAGTTTGAAAACCCTGCCAATCCCGAGATCCACCGTCTGACTACGGCGGAGGAGATTTGGAGCGATACTGGAGGCAAGCTGGATATAGTGGTGGCGGGGGTGGGAACCGGCGGGACATTGACCGGGATCGCCCAGGCGTTGAAGCCGCGACTGCCTGGCCTGCGCATGATAGCGGTCGAACCGGCGGAATCGCCGGTGCTCTCCGGCGGCAAGGCAGGGGCGCACGGAATTCAGGGAATTGGGGCTGGATTTGTTCCCCCGGTTTTGGATGTGACGTTGATTGACGAAGTTGTCGCGGTGAGCACCGAGCAGGCGATGGCCAGCAGCCGCCGGCTGGCCCGAGAGGCGGGTCTGCTGGCGGGAATATCGGCGGGAGCAGCGGTATGGGCGGCGGCGACGATTGGCAGCCGGGCGGAGAATCGAGGACGGCGGTTGATTGCCATTCTCCCCGATGGCGGTGAACGATACTTGAGCGGCAGCCTGTTTGGGTAAGAAGAGACTGCAATCGAAGGAGGGAGAAGCATGAGGCAGGAGGTTAGCGGCCAGATATACAATGGCGAAGGCATAGAAATCGAACATTTTCATCATCGTGAACACGGACCGGTGCTGGTGATTACGATAGTAGAGATCGATAGCGGCATCGAGGAATTGGTATGCCGGACTCCGCGCGAAGCAGCGGCGATTCTGCATCGGATCGAAAGACCGGACTTGGCCAAAATGATCCGGGAGCAATTCCCTGGCGACAAATTCTAACCCTGGCTGAACGCTGACCAAAAATTCATAGAAAACATCTGACCCGCCTGACGACAGCGGGTTTTTCTTTTGTGATTATTATCTGGGAGGGAAAAAAGAGAAGTTTGAATGGATTTGATGAAGCAGACAGGATGTGATAAAATCCAACAATAATAAAATTCAATAGAAATTATAAGATAAATTTATTTAAATGCATATGCCGATAAGCAAACGGAGGGAAACATGCTGGTTGCCGGGATCGATGTGGGCTCGACCGAAACCAAGATATGCGTGATCAAAAACGGTGAATGGTATCATGCCGCTGCGCCTACCGGCTGGAAACCGCGGGAAAGCGGAGAGAAAATCTACCGGGAATTGATTAGCCGGATAGATAGCGCCGAACGGGCTGATTTTGTCGTTGCTACCGGTTATGGCCGAATCGCATTGCCTTTTGCTGATCGGCTGGTTACTGAGATAACCTGCCATGCCCGGGGAGGAGTTGTGCTGGTACCGAAAGCTCGCATGATCATTGACATTGGAGGGCAGGACACCAAGGTAATCCAGGTGGGTCCGGAGGGACAGGTCCTGGATTTTTTGATGAATGATCGGTGCGCTGCCGGAACCGGACGTTTCTTGCAAGTGATAGCGACTTCGATCGGTTTGGACGTGGAGGAACTGGACGAAATCGCGGCGGAGAAGGAGCCGATCGCACTCAATAGCATGTGCACTGTTTTTGCGGAAACGGAAGTGATCGGTTTGCTGGCCTCGGGAGCCGACCGAGGGGAACTGGTAGCGGGGCTTCAGCAAGCGATTGCACAAAGGATCGGAGGAATGGCTAAACGACTAGGAATAAGCGGAACGATTGCTTTTACCGGAGGAGTTGCCCATAGCCGAGGAGTGCAGCGCCGACTACAGGATCTGCTCAATACGGATGTGGTAGTCTCGAAAGACTGCCAGCTGGCAGGAGCTATCGGAGCGGCCCTGATTGCCCAAGATGCGATCGAGTCCTAAATCGTGATGAGACAAGAGGAGGAAAGTCTAATGCGGCCTTTGATTATGGAGACTTTTGACGGTCTCCGCCAGCAGAATGTACTGACGGTCAAAGAGGCCAAGGAAAAAGGGAAAAAAGTGGTCGGAATGTATTGTCTGTTTTCGCCGCAAGAATTGGTTTTGGCAGCCGATGCCTTGCCGGTTTCGCTGTGCGGAACAAAAGAGGATCCGATTGCTGCCGCCGAAAAAGTTCTGCCCCGCAATCTTTGTCCGTTGATCAAGTCTAGTTATGGGTTTGCAATAACCGACACCTGCCCCTATTTCTTTTTTTCAGATCTGATAGTCGGGGAAACCACCTGCGACGGGAAGAAGAAAATGTATGAAATCCTGCAGCGAGTCAAACCGATGCATGTTATGAGCCTGCCCCAAGGACCGGGGAAAGATGAACTGGAATGGTGGGAGCGGGAACTTTTGAAATTCAAGCAGCGGCTGGAACAAGAATTCGGGGTCGAAATCACCGAGGAAAAGCTGCGGCAGGCGATCATCCTAGTCAATCGGGAAAGAACAGTGATGCGAGAATTGCATCAGCTGGCGAAGAACCGACCATCGCCGATTTCCGGGCTAGACCTCTTGCTGGCGCTGTGGCTCAAGGGGTTCAACGTCGACAAGGAAGACGGCATCAGTCTGATCAGCCGCTTGGTTGCGGAAGTAAAAGAAATCGCTGATAAAGGCAAATCGCCTTTTGCGCAGGATGCTCCCCGGATTTTACTCACCGGCTGTCCGGTCGGAATCGGTTCCGAAAAAGTGATTAGAATTATTGAAGAATCGGGAGGTTCAGTTGTGGCTCTGGAAAATTGCTCGGGCTATCGCAGCCTCGATTTGCTGGTGGATGAAAATCCTAAAAAAGATCCCATTCTTGCGCTGGCGGAAAAATATCTGGAAATTCCGTGTTCCTGCTTGTCGCCGAATCCGGGTCGGATCGAAGTCGTGACCCGGCTGGCCCGGGACTATGCCGCGGACGGGGTGGTGGACCTCACCTGGCAGGCCTGTCACACCTTTAATGTCGAGTCATATCTGATTCGGGAGCATGTCCGCCAAACCCTTGGCATTCCATTCCTGCAAATTGAGACAGACTATTCCACTGCTGATACCCAGACCCTGGGAGTGCGGATCGCCGCCTTTTTGGAGATGGCTAGAGAGAAAAAACAATGAGGAACGAATCGTGAGGATACATGAAACGCGATGGAACCGGGATCAAGCTGACCATCAGAAGCAGCTGCAGGCGGTTGCGAGCATTAAAACTACCTGCGGGGTTTGCAGCGGCGGATGCGGGCTTCAGTTGCGGACAGCCGGCAAGCAGTTGTTGACGGTGGAGGGCGATCCGGACCATCCGGTCTCGGCCGGGAGAATCTGCCCCAAGGGAAAAGCGACTCAGGAATTACTCAAGGCGGCCGACCGCCTGCAACAGCCTCTGCTCAAAGGCAAGCGTGGTGAATGGCATCAAATCAGCTGGCCCCAGGCGTTGGACGAAACTGCCGCTCGGCTGCTGGAGATCAGACACCGGATCGGAGCGGAAGCCCTGGCAGTTCACATCGGCCAAGCCGGGGTCCATGAAGAGTTTTCAGCCTTTGCGGAGTTGTTTTGCCGGCTTTATGGTTCCCCCAATTATTCCACCGCTGGCAGCCATTGTCACACCGCACGGGCGATGGCCAGCCGCTATACCTGCGGCCGCATGCCGATCGCGGATTTCAAACGCAGCCGGTGCGTTGTGTGCTGGGGTTCAAATCCTACTACCTCCATGCCGCCGCTGGCTAAAATCCTCCGGGAAAAGCGCCGGCAAGGACAAACTCTGATTGTAATTGATCCCAAGCTGACCGAATTGGCTCAAATTGCAAACTGTCACCTGCAACTGCGCCCGGGAACAGATGAAGTACTGGCATTGGCAATGCTCCAGGTATTGATTTCGGAAGAGCTCTATGATCATGCCTTTGTCCGGGATTGGACGGTTGGTTTCAGTGAGTTAAGAGAGCGGGTGCTTCCATATACGCCCGAACGAGGGGAGCGGATTACTGGGGTCAAGGCTGAACTGATTCGCCAGGCTTCCCGGCTATATGCCCAGAATACACCTGCTTGCATTCATGCCGGGAACGCGGTCGAGCTTCACCAAAACGGCTTTCAGGCGGCACGGTCGATCTCCATCCTGCAGGCAATCAGCGGCAATCTCGACCGACCGGGAGGGGCGCTAATCATGCGGCCGCCCCGGCTAAGTTCAGCTTTGAAAAACGCGAAAATCAAGAAAACCAGATCTGCCATTGGTCGCGCCGAATATCCCCTGTTTTATGAGTGCACTGGCCATGCCCAAGGCAATCTTATTCCCCGGGCGGTGCTGCAGGGTCGGCCCTATCCTCTGAAGGCGATGATTGTGGCGGCGGGCAACCCAGTTTTAACCTGGCCTTGTTCCGGACGGGTGCAGGCGGCAATGCAGAACCTGGATTTTCTGCTGGTGATCGATCACTTTTTAACAGAAACCGCCGAATTGGCAACGATTGTTATGCCCCCCCGGTCATATTTCGAGCGCCACGAATTGTGGGACAACTCTCAAATCTGGGGTGAAGCCAGAATCGGCCTGACCGGGAAATACAAATCCGATCACAACGGACTGACGGATTGGGAAATCTGGAAGCAGCTGGCGCTACGAATTGGTGAAGGCGATGAATTTCCCTGGCCGAATGAGGAGGCAGCCCTGGATTTTCGTTTGCAATCAATGGGGCTGAATATTTCCGAACTGAGCAAACACCCGTACGGATATGTATACGGCCAATGGCAAGAGAAGAAATACGAGCAGGAAGGCTTCGAAACTTCCTCTGGTAAAGTCGAGCTTGTTTCTGCGGAATTGGCTCGGCGTGGCTTTGCGCCATTGCCGGGACTACCGGAATCAGATTTGCTGAATCTGGAGAAGCAAATGAGTGAAGCCGGGAGAAAGCTGATTCTGACATCGGGAGCCCGAACAGTCGAATATGTCCATTCCGGCTATCATAACCTCGAATCCCTGCGCAAGCTGAATCCGGAACCGATGGCGGAAATGCACCCCCAAACTGCAGCTGAATGGGGTGTGGTTGATGGGGGAACAGCCCGGATCGAAAACGAACGAGACAGTATTGTCATCAAAATCCGATGCAATCCATCTCTTTTGCCGGGGGTGATTGCGGTTCCCCATGGATGGACAGAGCCAAATGTCAACCGGCTGGTTGACGATGCCGATCTCGATCCGGTTACCGGATTTCCGGCAATGCGGGCGTTTGCCGTGCGGGTCGTGGATTGCTCAGGATGAATCAGTCGACAGCCGGGAGCAGGCAGCCTTTGAACGATGAAATTGAATCAAGAATCGACCAGACTGCGGTTAAACTGTTCGGGATTCATAAATCCTTCGCTTCGGTGGCGGCGTTGCGGGGTATCGATTTGAGCATCAACTACGGACAGATACTGGCCTTGGTAGGAGACAACGGGGCAGGAAAAAGTACCTTGATCAAAATACTGACCGGAGTCCATGCTCCTGACCGGGGAATCATCGAAATTGAAGGCAAATCCTATCTTCGCTTGAATCCAGCGCTTGCCCTCAATAAGGGAATTTCGGCAGTTTATCAGGACTTGGCGTTGGTTGATTGCCTGGATGTGGCCGGGAACCTTTTCCTGGGCCGGGAGCCAACTCGAGGACCCTTCATCGACAAGAAACAAATGCGCAGTCGATCTCAGGAATTGCTGCAACGATTACAGCTTGCGATTCCTTCGGTAACAACTCCGGTTAAAGTGCTTTCCGGCGGCCAGCGTCAGGGCATCGCCATCGCCCGAACGGTCAATATGGGAGGCAAGACCATTGTTTTTGATGAACCGACAGCGGCGATGGGGGTAAAGGAAACGAAAAAGGTGCTGGAGACCATTTGTAAGCTGCGTGACCAAAACCATGCCATCATTGTGGTCAGCCATAATTTGCATCAGGTCTTCGCCATATCAGATCGGGTGTGTGTTTTGCAACACGGCCGGATAATCGGTGACCTGCTGGTCGGACAAACCAGTCCGGAGCATATCGTCCGGCTGATGACCGGCGTGGAAGGGGCTGTCGCGGATGATGAATGAATCAACCTGGAAAACGCTGCTCTCGAGGCACCTTTCGCAACTGCTGCTGATAGCGGCACTGGCCGGTCTGATGCTGTACCTGTCGGCGGCGAGTCCTTTTTTCTGGCAGTGGGAGAACTTGCGGAACATTGCTGACCAGAGTGCACTGATGATGATTTTAGGAGTCGGAATGACGCTGGTCATCATTGCCGGGGGGATTGATCTTTCGGTTGGTGCGATCGCAGCCTTGAGCGGAATTATTATGGCCTTGCTGCTGAAAAGCGGGACTAATTCGACTGCGGCCTTAACTGCCGGACTAGTGGTGGGGGTGCTGGCAGGATTGAGCACTGGCGGGTTGATATCCAGGATGCGGCTGAATCCCTTCATTGTAACTCTGGCCATGATGTCGGTGATCCGGGGAGTAGCGCTGATTCTTAGCCAAGGTATGCCCGTATATAACTTCCCGGCGGAAGTAACTTGGCTGGGCAAAGGCTTTGCCGCTGGTCTGCCGGTCCCCCTGTGGCTGGCATTGGCGGTGGTGTTGGCTGGGGTATTGGTGCTGAATACCACTCGCTTTGGCCAATATGTTCAGGCCATTGGCGGCAATGAAGAGGCACTCCATCGCTCAGGAGTGCAGGTCAGACTATACAAAACTGCAATTTATGCTTTGTCGGGATTTTGCGCTGCCTTGGCAGGAATTATTGTCGCCGCCAGGCTGAACACTGCAGAGCCGACCGCTGGTTGGATGTTTGAGTTGGAAGCCATTGCAGCAGTGATTCTGGGGGGAACCAGCATGAAAGGAGGTGTGGGGAGCGTAGCAGGTACGGTTATTGCTTGCCTGCTATTGGGCGTTCTGCGCAATGGTTTGACCATCTTGAGCATCCATTCTTATTATCAGCAGTTATTAATCGGTCTGATCATACTGTTTGCCGTGGTGAGTTCGGAAATTCGGGAAGGTATTTCATGAGATTCGGAAAGGAGAACATATGTCTAAAAGATTCTGGGCCACTGTTGTTTCGCTGATGCTGCTGTTGGGATTATTGGCGTCAGCCGGATGCGGAACCTCGCAGCCAACGTCGCATGAAAACAACGCACAGCCGATAACGCTGCAAGCCGAACAAAAGACCGCATTAAATCCCAAAGCGCAAGCGATGGAGAAGGCTCTGATGGAACAGCTGCAGCCGATGCCGCAGATGAACACCGGCGATAAAATCGGGGTATTGGTGATCAGTCTCACCAATCCTTACTGGGTGGGCATGCGGGATGCTTATCTGGCGGTGGCTAAAGACCTGGGGGTAGCGGTGGACGTCGCTTCGGCACCGACCGAAGGCGACACCAAATCCCAGCTGGAAACTCTGGAAGCGATGACAGCCAAAGACTATAAGGCAATGATCCTCTCACCGATCGAGCCCTTCAACCTAGTGCCGGGAGTCGTAAAGGCCAATCAAAAAGGAATCAAAGTTGTTAATCTGGGGCCACCGATTGACCCGGCGACTTTGAGGCAAGCTGGCGGGCACCTGGACGGCAAGATCACCGTTGATTTTGAGGAACAAGGTGCGATGGCAGCCCGATATATTGTCGATAAAATCGGCTCGGACGGCGGTAAGGTTGCTATTATTCAGGGAATTCCCGGAGCTGGTCAGAGCGAAGGCCGTACCAACGGAGCCCGCAAAGTATTCGAACAAAGTAAAGGGATCAATCTGGTCAGCATCCAACCCGGCAACTGGGACCGCAACACAGCGTACAACATCGCCACCAATCTGGTCCAGGCTCATTCTGACCTAAAAGCAATATTTTGCTGCAACGACGTGATGGCGCTGGCGGCGGCGGATGCTCTGGAAGCGGCTGGGAAGCGGCAGGGCAAAATTGTTTTCGGTGTCGATTTCATCCAGCAGGCACAGGAGGCGATCAAAGCCGGAAAACTCGACGGCAGCATTGCTTACTCCTCCAAGGTTTACGCCCGGGCCGGCCTGATTCTGGCGATGAAAGCGGTTCAAGGGCACACGCTGCCGGCGGCGGTGTATTCACCCTTGGCGGCGGTAACCCGGGAGAATGTCGGAGAGTTCGAAAACTGGCAGTAGTTCTGTAAACCCGAAAGGAGGTAGATTGTAACGTGGATAAACGATTCATGGTGTTTACCGGCATCGTGATCGGAGCGCTTTCGGTGGCGCTGGTTTATTTCGGTAATCCGGGCAACATGGGGATGTGTATCGCTTGTTTTCTGCGGGATATAACCGGCAGTCTGGGTTTTCATCGGGCGAATACGGTTCAGTATTTGCGGCCGGAATTGCTGGGGCTCTCTCTGGGCGCCTTCGTCGCTGCTCTCGCCGGGAAGGATTTTCGGAGCCGTGGCGGCTCTGCCAGTTTTGTCCGCTTCCTGCTGGGGGCGTTGATGATGGTAGGAGCCTTGGTCTTTTTGGGCTGTCCGCTTCGAGATATCCTGCGGATGAGCGGCGGAGACCTCAATGCGGTCGTAGGCTTCGCCGGGTTTATTGGCGGTGTGCTATTCGGGGTATTCTTTCTTAAACAGGGGTTCAATTTGGGGCCGGCTCGCAGTGACAACATCTCTCCGCTGGGCGGATATCTCTTCATATTCGGCGTGCTGGCCCTGCTGGCCCTACTCTTCTTCCGGATCGATTTCAATCCGGCCGGCGGCGGTCCGCTCTTTTTCAGCAAGGAAGGCCCCGGGAGTATGCACGCCGCAGTTGGGATCGCGTTGGCTGCGGGTCTGGTGGTTGGATTTTTGGCACAGAAGACCAGGATGTGTCTGAGTGGCGGATTCCGGGATTATTTCCTGATTCGGGAAAATGGGCTGCTGATTGCCTATGGATTCATTTTCCTAACAGCAATGGCCTTAAATATGTATTTCGGATTTTTCCATCTAGGATTTGAAGGCCAGCCGATTGCACATACCAAACATCTCTTTAATTTCCTGGGACTGTTTCTGGTTGGCCAGACTGCAGTTCTGCTGGGTGGTTGCCCACTCCGTCAAATCGTCCTCGGAAGCGAGGGCGACATGGACGCAGCGGTAGCGGTTCTCGGGATGATTTTCGGAGCGGGCGTCGCCCACAATTTTATGCTTGCTTCCAGTCCCAAAGGAACGACTCTGTTTGGCGAGGTTGCGGTCGTGCTGGGAATACTGGTCGTCAGCCTGATCGCTTGGGCCTATCGGGAGGTGGACTAAATGGATCAATTGGACGTGCGAGGTTTGAGCTGTCCGATTCCGGTCATTAAAACCCAGAAGGCGTTGGAAAAGGGGAAGCTGCCGCTTACTGTTCTCGGCAGCGGCAATACCGCTCGGCAGAATGTCACCCGCTTCGCATCGGCCCGTGGCTATGCGGTGGAAGTCAGCAGCGAAACCGCTGACGAATGGACTTTGGTGATCAAGCAAGGGTAGCCAGCAAATAGTTGCGAAGCGAGCAGGCAAGGGCGGTGATGCAGCCATCGCCTTTGATTTTTGTTGAATTCCAGAGAGGCTTGATCTAAAATCAAGAGAACCATAGCAAAGAAAGGGTGTGTTGCTGTCAAACCGGCCAGAGACAGCCAGTTTTCAGTAATACGGTGAAAACGGCTGAGAGAGGAGGGTGTTTATGCTGGATAAGTACTTTGTCGCAATCGTGGGCTGTAAACATTACCTCGGAACCCGGGTGCTGAAGCCGGGTAAGCTGGTTTGCTTGGAGAAAGACCCGGATAATGATTATGACGAAGAAGCGATTTCAGCCTATATCTTCCCGGAAGGCAAAATCGGTTACGTTGCCAACAGCACCCAGACTGTGCCCAAGGGCTGCCGTAGCGCCGGCCGGCTGTACGATACCTTTGACGATGTTGCCTATGGAGTCATTTGCTTCGTGGTCCATGACACCGCGATTGTAGAAATTTTGGAAGCAGGAGCTGTCCATTGGGAGATCGTGGTTGAAATCAGGGACCGCACCGAGGTCTGAAAATTCGGGATATTGCCGCAAACAACGCCTGCTGCTAGAAGCTGCAGGCGTTGTTGTATTATTGCAGGCGGGGAGCGGAAAGAGATAGCCCTATACATTCACAAGTTTTAAGAAAAACAAAAAACCGTCTGCCTTCGCCAAGGCTGACGGTATCACTGATTAAAGCAACTGACGGCTATTTGGCAAAAACCTCAAACCCTTGTCGCTGTTGACTTTGGTGCCGAAGGCCGGACTCGAACCGGCATGCCCAGAAGGCAACGGTTTTTGAGACCGCCGCGTCTGCCAATTCCGCCACTTCGGCTAAGCAAAAAGTACAGAGCAAGTATAGCACCCGGGCAGAGCCCTGTCAAATCAGGGTTCTCTTTTTAAAGAATGATTTTACATCATCAAGCAGGGTGTAGATCACCGGGACGACTACCAGCGTGAGTAAAGTGGAAGTAATCAATCCCCCGATGATGGCGTGAGCCATCGGTGCCCGCTGTTCGGCGCCGGCACCGCCGATAGCCAGCGCGAGGGGGACCATTCCCAGAATCATGGCAGTGGAGGTCATCAAGATCGGGCGTAGGCGGACGGCAGCGGCCTGGATTAAAGCCGCATTGCGCTCCATTCCTTGAGTGCGGGCCTGTTTGGTGAAGTCAATTAGCAGAATGGCGTTCTTGGTGACCAGACCCATAAGCATGATGATCCCGATCATCGAGATTAAGTTGATTTCACTGTCCATGAGCAGTAGACCTAAAATTGCGCCGACTATGGCCAGCGGCAGCGACAGCATGATTGCCAGGGGATCGATGTAGCTCTCAAACTGGGCGGCCAGAATGAAGAAGATAAAGAGGACTCCAATCAGAAAAGCCAGGCCCATGGAATCATAGGCTTCCGCCATTCGCTCGGCGTCGCCGCCGGCTACAACCCGGAATCCGGCTGGCGGCGGGAGTTCGGTTGCGAGCCGCTTCATGAACTGCTGGTTGAAATCCCCGACGGAAACTCCGTCCAGGTTGCCGCTCAGCAGGATCTCCCGCGATCGATCAAAGCGCTTGATTTGGGCCGGGGTGGTGGCGAAGATCGCATCCGTGACCTGACTCAGTGCGATTTGTGGCCGGGGTTGTCCGGCGGGGGTGTCTTGGCTGCTGGGCAGGAAAATGCGATTTAGATCCTGTATGTTCTGCCGCTGATCGCCGGCCAGTCGAACCCGAACGTCATATTGCTCGTCGCCTTCTTTGTATTTACTGACAACTTTGCCGTTGAACAACGTGTAAATGGTGTCAGCAATCAGGCCGGTGCTGACTCCCAGGTCGGCTGCTTGATCGTTTTTGACCTGGAGCTGGATCTCGGGTTTGCCCGGGCTCAGACTGCTGGTAATGTCGACTGCTCCGGGGACGCTGCTCAGCAAGTGCTGCAGCTGTTCGGAATACACTTGCATTTCGTCCAGGTTGTTACCGAGGAGTCGGAATTCCCAGGTCTTTTGCTCTACTACACCGTCGTTGAAGAGCATGGATACTTTCATGCCGGGGATGTCTTTCAATTGATTGCGCAGGGCGGCGGCAATCTCTCGGTCGGAGCGGCTGCGCCCTAATTTCTCAACCAGCTTGAGGTAGACGTGGATATTGTCGGTTCCGGTGGAAGTATACATCTTTTCAACTTCCGGATAACTACTGATCACTGCTTCCAATTGATCGGTCCGAATTTGAGCGGCATCCAGACTGAGACCGGAGTCGAGAACGGCATCAAGACTGATTTCCGACAGGTCGCCGCTGGGAACGAATCCGGAGCCCAGCAGCGGAGTGATCATGATGCTGCTGACGAACAATAGTCCAGCCAGCAGCAGGGTCTGCCATCGGCGGCGCAGAACCAAAGCCAACAGCCGGGTATACTGCCGGGCAAACCATTCGTAGCCGCGATTGAATTGGTCCAGAGCAAAACCGACGGGCCCCCGAATGCGGGTTTCCTCGCGGCTTAGGGTACGGGCGGAAAGCAGAGGAACCAAGGTGAAGGCGAAGAGCAGGGAGATGAGTACGGCGACCACGACGGTGATTCCGAACTGCCGAAAGAACTGGCCGATCATCCCGGTAATCAAGCCGACCGGGGCAAATACCGCGACTACCGTGAGCGTGGTGGCGGTGACGGCCAGACCGATTTCGGCAGCGCCTTCACTGGCTGCGGCTAGCGGGGATTTGCCTAGCTGGAGGTGGCGGACGATGTTTTCAATTACCACAATGGCATCATCTATGAGTAAACCGACCGATAGGGAGAGGGCCATCAGGGACATGATGTTGAGACTGTAGCCGAGCAGTTTCATGGCAAAAAAGGTGGTAATGATGGAGGAAGGAATAGCCAAGGCGCTGATCAGGGTGCTCCGCCAGTTGCGCAGGAAAAAGAAAACGGTCAGCACCGCCAGTAGGCCGCCTTCGATAAGTGTGGCTACAACATGATTGACGGAACTGCGAATAATAACCGAGTTGTCCCGAACCAGCTCGATGTCCACCCCGGCCGGGAGCTGGCTCCGGATTTCGGTGAGGGCGTGCTTGACGGCATCAGTGACGACTACGGTATTGGTTCCGGACTGTTTGACGATTTCGATTCCTATTGCCGGCCGGCCCTGATATCGGGCGACCGATTCTTTTTCTTTTACTCCGTCGACGACTTCGGCAACGTCTGCTAATCGAAAAACCGTATCTCCCCGGCGCGCTACCGGCAGCTGGTGGAATTCCGAAACCTGAGCGACTTCACTGGCGGTGCGCAGGGTGATCCGTCTTCCTTCTCCGCTGAGGCTGCCTCCCGGCACCTCCAAATTTTCAGCTTGCAGATTGGCGACAATTTCAGCGGGTGACAAACCATAGGCGGCTAATTTTTCTTTGTCGAGCAGGATTTGAATCTCGCGCTCTTCATCGCCCTTGATGTTGACTGCTCCTACTCCGCCGATGGTATCCAATCTTTTTTTTATCTGATCATCGACTAGAGTACTCAGTTCCCGCACCGATTGGCTGCCGGTTACGGCTAGGGTGATGATCGGAGCGGAGGTGGGGTCAAAGCGGGAAATGACTGGTTCTTCCACATCTTGCGGGAGCTCGCCCCGAATCGTGCCCAATTTATCCCGGACATCCTGGGCGGCGCTCAGGGCTTTGGTCTCAAGCGTAAACTCGGCCATGACCGTCGCCACCCCTTCCTGGGTGGTGGTATAGATGTGTTTGACGCCGGAAATCTGGCCGATGGCCTCCTCGACTTTCTGGGCGACTTTGGTTTCCATTTGCTCGGGGGAGGCGCCAGGCTGGACAATTGTGACGGCGACATAGGGAAACTCAAGATCGGGCCAATGATTGATGCTGAGGGAAAAATAACTGAGCAATCCCAGCGCCACCAAGGCCAGAATGATAACGGTGGCAAGCACCGGGCGTTTAAGGCTGAGGTTGGTCAGGAACATCAGTTATTCCCCCTGCACATGCGTGGTTGTGACCTGATCCTGGTCTTTCAGCTGATTCACATTGGTGGTAGCCACCATTTGCCCCGGTTGCAAACCTGATCGAATTTCCACCATGCCGCCGATGACCGAGCCGATTTCAACTGGCTGGCGGCGCACTCGGTCGCCGTCCAGGACAAACACGTAAGCTACTCCGCGGTTGCTGCCCAGGGCCGACTGCGGAACCGAGAGCACCTCGGCTTGCCGGCCGGTCCGAATAATAATATTGGAAAACATTCCCGGCTGGAGCCGGCCGTCAGGATTGGCAGCCCGGATTTGGGCTTCGAAAACTCGGGTTTGGGGGTTGGCGGAGGGATTCAGGATTTCAATGCTGCCGTTGAAAATTAGGCCGGGATAGGCATCGATCGTTATCTCCGCGGATTGGCCCAACTTGACTAAAGAGAGGTCGGCCTGTTCGATATTGACTTTGACCAAAACCGACGAGATGTCGATGACTTCCATCAAGGGCTGACCGGGGCTGACGATTTGTCCGAGGCTGACATTCCGGTTGGCGATCAACCCGGCCAAGGGGGCGGTGATGGTAGTGTTGCGAAGCGCTTCCTCAGCGGTGCTGACGGCGGCGGTAGCCGCCGCCAAATCAGCTTCGGCGACTTTGAGCGCGGTTTCGAGATCTTCTAGATCTTGGCGGGATACAGTCTCCGCTTCGAACATGGCTGTCATCCGTTCGTAGTTGGAACGCAGGGAGGTCACCGCCGCTTCCGCTTTGGCTTGGGCGGCAATGCTGGTTGCCAGATAATTCTGAGCGTCGACCGGGTCGAGCAGCACCAGGGACTGCCCGGCTGCCACTCGGGCGCCGTTTTCGGCCAGCAGGGTGATGGTTCGACCGCCGGCCTTGGCGCTGACAATGGCGGTTTGGGAGGAGCGGATGGTGCCGGTGAGCGCGAGGACTGATTCCTTCAGTGTGGTTCCGACCGGCTGAATGGCAATAGCCGGAATGTTTGTCTCCGGGGGAGGAAAATCGCTCTGGCGAAGCGCGCTCAGACGAAATATGATCAATGCAGTCAAGGCGATCAGTGTGAAAAGAATTCCCAGTTTTGCGCGCCTGCTCATGAAATCCCCTCCGGCTCTCGGTTTATGTTGCTAAGCATAACAAGAAGAGGGCAAAAAGTCAAGATTGACGGGCATTGCTGGATTTTAGGGCGAAATCCAAAAAGGAATTGGGAACGAAGAAGCGAAGTCTAACATAAACAGGTGGAGCTGTTGGCGACGAGAAGAGGAGATATACACCATGCGCCGCATAGATGATTACAGGATTACAATTCGCCGGAAACGGTCAATTTTTGCGCTGGTGCTAGCCTTATTGCTGCTGATGTTGTTCTTGAGCGGCTGCCGGCTTGGATCGGCGACAGGCGGATTGCCAGGCCCGGCGGTCGAAGCAGTGCCGGCACAGCCGAGCCAGCCTGTGCCGATGCCCACCTCCGTTACCCTCAATGCAGTCGGAGATGTTATGCTGGCCCGGCATGTCGGGACGCTGATGCTCGAGCGAGGCGCCGGCTATCCCCTGGCTCGGCTGGGATCAGATTTTGCCGATGCGGATATCAGCTTTTGTAATCTGGAAAGTCCAATCAGCAGTCAGGGGAAGTCGCTTCCCGGCAAGGGAATCTGTTTCCGGGCCCGCCCGGAAGTCATCCCGGTTTTCCAGCAGGGAGGAGTGGACGTTGTCAGCCTGGCCAACAACCATGCGGTCGACTATGATACCCCTGCTTTACTGCAGACAGTTGAACTGCTGGCTGAGCAACAAGTTGCGGCAGTTGGAGCCGGGAAAAACCTTGAGGCGGCCAGACGGCCGGTAGTCCTGGAGCGGCAGGGGCAGCGAATTGCCTTTCTTGCCTATTCGGACCTGGCGGATTATTGTTTCAGCAGCAGCTATTGTCGCCGGCACCGAGCGGAGCAGGATCTGGCGGGTGTAGCGCCTCTGGATTCGGCTGCGATCGAGCAAGATATCGCCGCTATTCGCCCCGAGGTGGATCAGGTTGTGGTTTCTCTGCACTGGGGCCAAGAATACCGGGCAAATCCCACCGTGGCCCAGCGGGAACTGGCCCACCGGCTGGTGGAAGTGGGTGCTGACTGCATAATCGGCCATCACCCCCATTGGTTTCAGGGTCTGGAAATTTACCAGGGGAAATTGATTGCCTATAGCCTGGGCAACTTTATATTCGACCAAAATTGGTCGGCGGAGACCCGGGAAGGGTTGTTTCTCCGGCTGGAATGGGATGCCGACGGCACTTGGCGGGCGAAAGTACGCCCAGTCTGGATTGAAAATTCCCAGCCGGTTTGGGCGGCGGGCAGCCAAGCCCAGGAACTCCGTCGGCGAGTGATGAACTTGTCAGAAAAACTTGGCACCACTAGTGCCGAAGCAGGAGAGTGGATCACGTATGGCCCCTGAACGCTTCATGGTTTTGGATGGGAACAGTCTCGTCCATCGCGCTTTTCACGCAATCCGCAGCCTCAGCACCAGTCAGGGGATGCCGACCAATGCAGTGTATGGTTTCACCACGATGCTGCTCAAGCTGTTGGAGGCGGAGAATCCCGATTTCATTGCGGTTACCTTTGATAAATCAAGAGCGACCTTTCGCCAGGAACGATTTGCTGATTATAAGGCTCACCGGGCACCTACGCCGGAAGATCTGCGGGCGCAGTTTCCGCTGGTCAAACGTCTGCTGGCGGCGCTGCGCATTCCCGTTTTTGAAGCCGAGGGATATGAAGCAGACGACATCATTGCCACGCTGGCCAAAAGCGCGGAGGATCGAGGAATGGTGACAACCATTGTCACCGGCGATCGGGATACGCTGCAACTGGTTTCGGAGCATATCCGGGTGATGTTGACCCGCAAAGGGATCAGCGATATGGAGGCTTATGACCTATCCCGCTTTGATCAGCGCTACCCCGGTCTGGCGCCTCTGCAGCTGGGGGATTTAAAAGCTTTAACCGGTGATCCCAGTGACAATATCCCCGGGGTGCCTTCAGTCGGCGAGAAGACGGCGCTCAAACTGGTGCAGGAATTCGGATCAGTGGACAACATTGTGCAGCGATTGGCGGAGGTCAAGCCGGAAAAACTGCGAACAACATTGGAAAGCAATCGGGAACAGCTGCTTACCAGTCGCTGGCTGGTTAAGCTGGTTGAAGATGTTCCGGTGGCAATCGACTGGGAACAGTGCCGCCATCCCCAGCCGGATTACCCGCAGCTCTTGGAAGTCTTCCGGGAGCTCGAGTTCCGTTCCTTGGTGGCAAAATTCAGGGAACGGATGCCCGCTCCCGAAGCGCTCAACAAGAATCCGCAGGGGGAAAAGGCTGAGCCGGAGTATACTTTTCGTCGTTTGTCCGCCGTTGGCGATCTGGAGCAGCTGCTGGCTAATGTCGACGGCGAAGTAGCGGCGGTTTATATTGAGCCAGTCGCGGTCTCTACCCAACGCCGGCGGCTGCGGCTGGCGATCAGTGTGCGCAACGGCCTGGCGGGATCACTGGAAATGAATTCGGATCAAGAAGTTCCGCCGGTCTGGCCGGAAATAAGCGCCTGGTTGGCGGCAGGCGCCGGCAAAATGTTCTTCGACGCCAAAGCCGGCCTGCTCCACCTCCGGCGCTGGGGAGTGGAACTGGACGGAATTGTGGGCGATGTCATGTTGGAAGCCTACCTGGACAATCCTTCTTTACCCAAGATGGGACTGGAAGACCTCAGCCATCAATTGCTCAAGCAGGTGATCGAGACTGCAGCTGATTCAAGCGAAGGGCTCTGTCGGCGGGCGGAGGCTGTCCGGCAACTGCGAAATTATTTTCAGCCGCGACTCCGGGAGGCGGATTTGGATGACCTCTATCGGGAGGTTGAACTGCCGCTGCTTGGCGTTTTGGCCGATATGGAGTGGAGCGGGATCAAAGTCGATGTGGCCCAGCTGAACGCGATGTCGATCGAACTGGCCCAGCAATTGATGGAATTGCAGGGTCGAATATATGCTCTGGCTGGAGAGGAATTCAACATTAATTCCACTCGGCAGTTGGCGAGTGTGTTATTTGACAAGCTGGGCTTGCCGGTGGTTAAAAAAACCAAAACCGGATTTTCTACTGATGCCGAGGTATTGGAACAGCTGGCGCCACAGCATGCCATCGTCGCCCTGATTCTCGAACACCGCCAAATCGTGAAGCTCAAATCAACATATGTCGATGGTTTGCGGGCGCAAATCAATCCTGAAACCGGCAAACTCCACACCACCTTCAATCAGGGAGTTACGGCCACCGGTCGACTGAGCAGCACCGAGCCGAATCTCCAGAACATACCGATCCGCTTGGAAGCGGGACGTAGGCTGCGCCGGGTTTTTGTTCCCGCTGAGCCGGGATGGCTGATTCTCAGTGCCGATTATTCCCAGATTGACTTGCGGGTACTGGCGCATATTTCAGGCGATCGAGAATTGGTGGCGGCGTTTTGCGAGAATCGAGATATTCATACTCATACTGCCGCCGAAGTTTTCGGAGTGAGTGAGGAAATGGTGACCAAGGAAATGCGGCGACAGGCAAAAGTTGTAAATTTCGGTATCATTTACGGTATGTCCGATTTCGGTCTGGCTGGTACTTTGGGCATCAGCCGGGCTGAAGCCAAACAGTATATTGACCGTTATCTGCTTACCTATGAAGGGGTTCATCAATTCATGCAAGATATCGTCGAAACAGCGCGGGCCCAGGGTTATGTGACCACCCTGCTTAATCGCCGCCGTTACATCCCGGAGTTAAAGAGCCCCAGTCGCACCGTTCGCAGCTTTGGGGAGCGGGTGGCGCTGAATACACCGGTTCAGGGCACCTCTTCCGATATCATTAAATTAGCCATGCTGCGGGTAGACCGAAAAATTCGGGAATTGGGATTGCAGTCCCGTATGCTGCTTCAGGTGCACGATGAATTGATCTTTGAAACCCCAGAGGGGGAACTGAGCCGTTTGGCTGATATGGTGCGGGAGGAGATGGAACACGCAGTTTCGTTGCGGGTGCCATTGACGGTGGATGTGGAAGCCGGCCCCAATTGGTATGAACTGCTGCCGTTGGCTCGAAAGGGGAGGCGGGGCTGATGCCGGAATTGCCGGAAGTGGAAACCGTTCGCCGCTCGCTTTTAAGTTTAGTGCGGGGAAAACGGATTATGCGGGTGGAATTGACTGAACCGCGGATAATTCGCCATTGTGATCCGGCCCGGATCAGAACCGGTGTAACGGGCAGGCTGATCCTGGGCATTGATCGCCGGGGAAAGTTTCTATTGTTTCAGTTGACGGGAGAACTGACACTGGTGGTGCATTTGGGCATGTCCGGGAAATTATACTACCTTGCCGCGGAACCGACTGCGGGTTTTCCCAAGCATACCCATGCCATATTTGAGCTCGATGACGGAGGGCTGCTGGTTTATCAGGATCCCCGCCAGTTCGGCCGAATCTGTCTGACCGAGAGTCCGGAGACCGCAGTTGCAGCATTGCGGTCAATGGGCCCGGAGCCATTGGACCGGCAATTCAGCGTGAGCTGGCTGACCGCGGCGTTGGCCCGGCGCTCGGCGAAACTAAAAACCGTTATGCTGGATCAGAAGATCTTTGCCGGGATAGGCAATATTTATGCGGACGAGGCGTTGTTTCGGGCCCGCCTTCACCCGGAGCGGGCAGCGGCTTCGCTCGCGCCGGAAGAAGTGAAACGGCTTCATCGAGCGGTGCGAGCGGTCCTAAGGCGAGCGATAGCCAACCGTGGCACCTCGATCAGCGATTATGTCGACGGTCACGGGGTCCCGGGCGATTTTCAAGCTCAGCTGCAGGTCTATGGTCGAAGAGGTGAAGCCTGCCGCCGCTGCGGGAACCCGGTTCAGTGGGTGCGGCTGGCTGGACGGAGCAGCTTCTATTGCGGATGCTGTCAACAGGAGGAGAACAAACGGTGAAAGTGATTGGTCTGACTGGAGGAATTGCCAGCGGCAAGAGTGTAGTGGCCGATTACTTGGCGGAGTTGGGAGCCAGGGTGATAGATGCCGATGAAATTGCCCACGAGCTGGTGCGTCCAGGCATGCCGAGCTGGGATGATATCGGTCGGGTCTTTGGGCCTGATTTCATTCTGGAAAATGGTGAGGTCGATCGGATCCGGCTGGGGGAGCTGGTCTTCAGCAATCCGGGAGCGAGAATGGCGTTAAATGCCATCACCCACCCTCGCATCATTCGGGAAATTAAAGCCCAGCTCAAGGCTGCGGCGGAGGCGGGAGTAGAAATTGCGGTGGTGGCCGCCGCCCTCTTGATCGAAGCCGAGATGCTGCCCATGGTGGAAGAAGTGTGGCTGGTGGCGGTAAGCCGCGACACTCAGATCCGCCGGCTGATGCAGCGCAACCGGCTGGAACGGGAAGAAGCGGAAATGCGAATTGACTCGCAAATGCCGCTCCCGGAAAAAATGAAGTACGCTAACCGAATTATCAACAATGAAGGTCCATTATCCGAGACCAAATCCCAGATTGACCAGCTCTGGCCGCTAATCCGCCGTCAATCCTCCTGATAGCGGTTAATGATTGGCATCCGCCGGTCTTTGCCGAAAGCGCGGAAGGTGATTTTAACTCCAGGTGGAGATTGCCGCCGTTTGTATTCATTACGATCGATTTTTTCGATAATCTGCCTTACCAAAGCGAATTCAAGGCCCTGGGCGGCAATTTCGGGCAAACTCTGATCCTGCTCGACGTAACGCTCGATGATTTGGTCGAGAACGGCGTATGGCGGCAGGTCGTCTTCGTCTTTTTGGCCCGGCTTTAGCTCCGCACTGGGGGCTTTCTCGAATATCCGCTGGGGAATCAGGTCGCTGTTGGCCAGCTGATTGCGATAGCGGGCCAAACGGTAAATGAAGGTTTTCAGGACGTCTTTAAGCACTGCATAGCCGCCGGCCAGATCGCCATAAAGGGTGACGTAGCCGACTGACAACTCGCTCTTATTGCCGGTTGTGAGGACTACTCCCCGGTTCTGGTTGGCTAAAGCCATCAATAGGTTGCCGCGGATTCGGGCCTGAATATTTTGGCTGGTGAGATCGGCGGGGGCCTGATTGAATGGGGATTGCAGGGTTTTGAGATACGCCTGGTAAATTTCCTCGATCGGGATTTCAAGCAGCGCTATACCCAGATTTTGAGCCAAGCACTGGACGTCTTCGCGGTTATCCGGAGCGGTAAAGGAGGCGGGCAGGAAAACCCCGACAACCTGCTCTTTACCCAGCGCGTCGACGGCAATGGCGCCGGCTAAGGCGGAGTCGATGCCGCCGCTGAGCCCGAGATAGACCCGCTCGAATCCGTTTTTACGCATGTAATCATGAACGCCCAGAGTCAGGGCGGCATAAACGGCGGATTCCTCCTCCCTTCCTGGTAAAGCCGGGAAGCGGCTAGGGGACGGTGTACCGGGCAGGGGCGGGTAGTCGCGTCGCTGCGGTGCGGATAGTAGGATCCGGCGGACCGGCTCGCTTGCTCCGGCCATGAAAAATGTTTCTCGGTGTCTAATATCATGCAGCCGGGTGCGAAGAATATTGGCTGGGGGGATATCCACCAACAGCAAATCCTCTTCAAACGAGGCGCCCCGTGCGATCAGCCGCCCCCGCTCATCGAATACAATGCTGTTGCCGTCGAAGACCAGTTCATCCTGAGCGCCGACCGCATTGACGAAGGCGATATAGGCGACCATGTCCGAAGCCCGGACCCCGAGCATAGTTTCCCGCGAATGCTGCTTGCCCCGATGATAGGGAGAAGCGCTGAGGTTGAGAATGAGTTCGGCCCCGCCCTCCCGGATTTCCATAACTGCTGGTCCAACCGGATGCCACAGATCTTCACAGATAGTGATGCCGAGATGCAAGCCCCGGCAGGTGCAAACCAGCGGATTGTCGCCCTGCCGAAAATATCGCTTTTCATCAAAAACCCCATAGTTGGGGAGGAAGATTTTTCGATACATGGCCGACAGTCGGCCTCCATGGATGACTGCCGCGGCATTGAAAACATCGCCTTCAGCCCAATCCACGCAACCGACCACCAGCGCCGTATCGACCGTTTCGCTAAACTGCACCAGTTTTTCCAGGACGGTTCGACAGTCTTCTAAAAAGGCTGGTTTGAGCAGCAGGTCCTCCGGGGGATATCCGCACAAAGCCAGCTCCGGGAAACAAACCAGATCGGCGGTTTGTTCGTTGGCCCGGTTGGTGAATTCAATAATCTTTTTCAAGTTGCCGACGAGATCCCCAACTGTCGGATTGATCTGAGCCAGGGCTAAACGCACGCTTTTGCCTCACTTCCCAAACATATTATAATGATTATACAACGTCGGGAGCTGGTTCCGGCGCAAGTTAGCGATGCCGTATGGAAGGAATTTTAGCTGGAAATTCGAGAGTACAGAGGTGAGCTGCATGCATTTGTCGGAAGCTGGCTGGGCGCTTTTCCGTGAGCGGTACGCCGCTCGGAACGAACAGGGCCAAGCGGTTGAGACCCCGGAAGAAGCGGTCGCCCGGATCGCCGACGTTGCCGCCCGGACCGAACCGGAAGCCGACCGGGAATTTTGGCGGGAAAGATTCCGGCAGGTTATCGATGAGCGATATTTCATACCCAGCACCCCGATCTGGGCCAATATGGGCAAGAATGATCGCCCCTGGCAGCCGGCGGCTTGCTTCGTGCTGGCGGTCGAAGACTCCTTGGAATCAATGTATCAGGTACTCAAGGATACCGCTCTGATTTGCAAAAGCGGAGGCGGAGTAGGATTCAACTTCAGTCATATCCGGCCCCGGGGAGATTTGGTGCGATCGACCAAAGGCCGGGCTTCCGGCGTGGTGGAGCTAATACGACTGTATAACGCTTCTGCCGACATGATTAAACAGGGGGGAGTCCGTCGCGGAGCCTTTATGGGTATCCTGAACTGTGACCACCCCGAAATCATCTCGTTTATCCAAGCGAAACAAGCGGGAGGATTTGAAAACTTCAATCTGTCGGTGGGCATCAGCGACGATTTTATGGCGGCGGTGAACAAAGACCAGCTCTGGCAGCTGGTCTTTGACGGTCAGATTCGCCAGACCCTGCCGGCGATCAGCCTCTGGCGGCAGATAGTGGAAGCGGCTTGGAGCTGCGGCGATCCGGGCTTGGTCTTTCTCGATCGCTTGCGGGAAAGCAATCCAGTGCCCGGCAAGCTCGTCGAAGCCACCAATCCCTGCGGTGAACAGCCGCTCGCGGCTGGCGAAAGCTGTCTGCTGGGATCGATCAATCTCGCCTTGCTGACCGTCGATCAGAACGGTCGGCCGGAAGTGAATTGGGATCGGCTGCGGCAGACCGTGGCATTGGGAGTGCGGTTTCTTGACAACTTGATTGATCAGGCGGAATATCCCCTGCCGCTGCTGGCGGAACGTACTCGGGCCACCCGGAAAATCGGACTGGGAGTTCTGGGCTTGCATGATCTGTTGATACAGCATCGGCTACCCTATGACTCGGAAGCGGGCCGAGAATTGGCGCGGACTGTCGTCCGGGAAATTCGGTTGACGGCGCATGCAGTATCGCAGCAATTGGCCGAGGAGCGGGGAGTATTTCCCGACTGGCCGGAATCGATTTTTGCGGCCCGGGATGAGAAGCGGCGAAATGCCTCATGTGTGACGATTGCGCCAACCGGCAGCATTACCTTGCTGGCGGGAGCGGAGGGCTACGGAATTGAACCGATCTTTGCCCTGGCCTACCGTAAACTCACCCAGACCGGAGTGTTCGGTGCTTTATCCCCACTGTTTCAGCAGGCGATTGCCGGCTCCCGAGAGGAATCCGCAATACTGGCGGAAGTGCTTCAGCGGGGCAGCTGCCAGGGTCTAACGAGTGTTACGGCCGAGTTCCAGCGGCTGTTTCGCGGTGCCCGGGAGATTGCTCCCGCCGACCATTTGGCAATGCAGATCATCCTCCAGGGTGAAATTGACAATGCCATCAGCAAGACCATCAACCTGCCGGCGGCAACCGAGATCGACGAGATTGACCAAATCTTCCGTCGCGCTTGGCAAGGACGATTAAAAGGGATAACGGTATTCCGGGAAAGTTCACGACCGGGAGTGATCGAAGTTGGGGAGGAATCTACCGGCGGACAAACGGAGATCTTTGCTTATCAACGGGGACAAATTCGCCCCCGTCCGAATCAGACGGTAGGAATTACTCAGCGGCTGGACACCGGGTGCGGAAAGCTGTACCTGACCATCAATTCCGATCCGCAGACCGGAGAAGTTATTGAAACATTTGTCACCACCGGATCGGACGGCGGGTGCCGGGCCTTCACTGAAGCGACGTCCCGCTTGGTCAGCATGGCGATTCGGGCGGGGGTGCCGCTGAGTCAGATTGTCGAGCAACTGATTTCAACCCGCAGCTGTCCTTCCTGGCAGTTTTCCCGGGGCAAGGGCCGGGTCTTGAGCCCAGGTAGCAGCTGCCCGAGCGCGATTGGGCACGCCCTCGAACGGACGACGGCGCAAGCTGGAATCCAGCTGAAAGCGTTCACGCCGAATCTTGGGGCAGGGGTGGAAAACAATCCTGGCCGCATCAGCGGACAACAGGATTGTCCGGAATGCGGCCAGGACTTGATTCCGGCCGAAGGGTGTTATAATTGCCCGCAATGTGGCTTTAGCAAGTGTTAGCGACGGTGTTTGTGCGGTTAAACTAGGCGCCGCGGCGCATGCGCAGTTTGTCGCCCAATGCATCGAAATGGCTGACCCATTGTTGCATTGTTTCATTGCCTTTTTCCGCCAGCTTATGGATGGTTTGATACGAAGTGTTTAGCAGACGATAATAAATATTTTGGACTTTCCAAAGATTTACTTCAAAGGGTACCATTCGGGCTACGGTAGCAGTGGCGTCTAGTTCCTGTAAATAGCGCAGTTCCAAGGGATTGCGCTGCAAAGTTTCAGCTACCCGTTCGGCGCGGCGTTTCAGTTCGAAACCAAGCCCCTCACTGTCCAGAACGATGTTGAGCATGTTGGCTTCGCTCAAAACCAAATTAATATAATCGAGGTTGAAGATATCCGCCTTGAAAGCCCGCGCCAGACTGCTGTTGAGGTCGATCTCGGCCGCGGTGTGAAGGGGCCGGGGAAGAGGAATGCTGGTGCTCTTCAAGAATTGCATCAAGGCCGCATGTCGCTCGTAAATGTGGTGGTATTCAGCCCGAATTTCTTCCAGTGTGGTGATCAGGATTGACTCCAGGATTTTGCGCTGATCGTTCTGGAATAACTGCTTCAGGGAATAAGCGGTCCCTTCAAATGAACGGTCAAGGTAGCGGATGACCCCAGGCAAATCGGAATGGCGAAAAGCTTCGCTGATTTTGTTGACCATCTCCTGATAGAGCTCGTCACTGCGATGGTTCTGGACGCCCGCATTGACGTTGTGGTCGCCAAAATAAAGGACGCCGTAGTTCAGCAGCGCGGATTCCTGGGTAATGTCGGAAGTGACTTTGGCTCGGCCCAAGACCAGCTTGGTCATCCCTGCCTCCAACAACCGCCGGTCTTCCTGTCCGATTGAATAACAATAGACTTGGGCGTTGGTTTCATATTTTTCGAATAGGGAGCTAATGGCAAAGTGAGCTCCCACGTTGAGCAGATCGATTACCCGCGGCTTGACATAATGCTCATAAATATACGCTCCATCCTGATGCTCAGGCAAATTGCTTTTAGCCTGGCGCAGAAAGTCGAGGAAGCGTGGTTCCAGGGTGCTGCCGAACAACTCGTAGGCCAGTTGGATGGCACGGGCTGCGTATTGGATTACCTGAACGGTTTCAATGCCGGAAATATCATCAAAAAACCAGCCGCAACTGGTATACATGAGCATTAGATTCCGCTGCAGTTCGAGCAGCTTGAAGACAGTGATTTGCTCTGCGGGATTTAACGGTCGAATTGCCTGTTCGGCCAGAAATGCCTCCCGGGTTTCCTCATTCCGTTGCAGCAGTACCGAAATATAGGCGTTTCGCGCCGTCCAGGGATCCTTCAAAAAAAGTCGGGCATTGGCTTCGTATTGGGAGGTCAGGGTGTCCCGCAGCCAGTCAAAGGCTAAACGCAGCGGGGTTCGCCAGCTCTGGCTCCAACCCGGCCGGCCGCCGCTGTTGCAGCCGCAATTGCTGCGCCAGCGTTCAACCCCATGGACGCAACTCCAGGAGGTGTCGTCGCGGATTTCGACTTCCCAAGTGGGCGGATAATGCTCCAAGAACTCGCCGTAATTGGTCAAGCGGATTCCATCTTGCTGCTGCATGAAATTTAGGGCGTAAGACAAGGCCATGTCCCCGTGGTGGTGATGATGGCCGTAGGTTTCACCGTCGGTGGCGATACTGACCAGTTGGGCGGCGGGGCCGGCGGAGCTGAAACCACTTAACAAACGGCGGGCAAAGCGTTCACCGTTGTCGAGCAGGTTCTCGAAGGCCACCGCGTGGGAAACCGGTCCGTGATAGAAAAACACTGCTAAGGACTTTCTATTGCTGGGCAAGTAAACCTGGTAGGGGACCAGTGGGTTGATACCCCCGGGGCCGATTTCCTTCCAGGTAGCGTCGCCGATTTTTCGCGCTCGTTTAGCCTGATGGGGCGCTAATATCACAAATTTGATGCCGTGCTCCGCCATCAGCTCCAGGCTTTCCATATCAACTGCAGTTTCCGGCAGCCACATTCCTTCCGGTTGGCGGCCGAAGTGAAAGACAAAGTCCTGGATCCCCCATTTGATTTGCGTTTCCTTGTCGCGCCGGCTGGCTAAAGGAAGAATCAAATGATTATAGGCCTGAGCTATCGCCGAACCATGCCCGTTGAAGTATTTTTTGCTCAACTGATCGGCTTCTAAAATTTCCCGGTAAGCGCTCGGTTCCCTGAAACGCAGCCAATTAAGCAGAGTAGGGCCGAAGTTAAAACTGATCCGGGCGTAATTGTTAGCGATTTTAATGATTTTGCCCTCCCCATCCAAAATTCGGGAAGCGGCATTGGGCGCATAGCACTCGGCGGCAATTCGTTCGTTCCAGTTTTGATAAGGATAAGCGGAGTCCTGTATTTCGATGTCTTCCAGCCAAGGATTCTCCCGCGGCGGCTGATAGAAATGGCCGTGTATGCAGATCCATTGTTCCATTGTGGAGATACCCACCTCTCATCTCCGGTTGGCATTATTATATCATTACCTGACAATCTACAATTGCGGAAAAGCGTATACAATAGACCGGCTTTAATGGGAATTGTTATTTCCGGTGATGCCGGCGGAAACAATGAATTGCAATGCCAGATCCGGAGCGACATCCAGCAGCTGCAGCCGGGAACGAGGCACCAGCAGCAGGAATCCGGCCCACTGCATGCTTTGCAGGACATACACCGCGACATGATCAGGTAGATTCAGACCGGTGAGATCTTCCGCGGTTAAAAAGCCGAGCAATTTGACATCATCGTCACCAGGCAGCGAGATCAGAACAACTTTGGAGAAAGAGCGGCGATCGCCAAAAACTGCATGGGTGGCATCCTTGACCATTGAATAAATGCTTTTAACGACTGGAAAGCGGGCCAGCCAGTAATCGAGCCCTTCCAACAGCCGTCGGGCGACAAACCAATGGCCGAGCAAACCGACCAAAGTTATCATTAGCAAAGCGGTAATCAAACCTAAGCCGGGAAAGTGAAAGCCGAAAGCGGTAAAATACTTGCCTAGAAAACTGTCGGTAAGAGTGAACAGCCAATTCGCAATATAAACGGTCAGGACGATGGGAAGGAGGATCAGAATGCCTTCGAAAAAATACTGGATAAAGCGTTTCATGCCGTAATCCCCTTTCTGAAAGGAGTGGATCAGAATGCGAAAATTAGCTGGTCTGTTGGTATTTCTCTGTCTTTGTTTGATACCGTTCGGCTGCTCCAAATCAGAGCCGTCTGAGCCCGGTCCGATCAATCCGGCTCCGATCTCAGCCGAACCGCCGGCGCTCACAGTACTGGCGGTTTACTACCCCAAGTTTACTGCAACAGATGCGTATCTGGTCAGGGAAGTTCACCAGATTCCGGCAACCGAGGCAGTTGCCAATGCTGCTTTGCGTGAGCTGATTCACACCGACCCTACAACTCCCGGCGCAAGCCGGGTGCTGCCGGCGAACACCCGGGTGCTGGGTATACACATTGCGCCGGACGGGCTGGCGACCATCAACTTTTCTTCAGATATCCTGGCGGCCAATGTCGGAGCGGCGGGGGAAGCATTGGGAATAGCCAGTATTGTCAATACTCTGACTGAATTTCCGACGATTTCTCGGGTTGCCTTTCAGGTCAATGGCCAGGTTGACGAGAGGACTCGCGATTGGTGGGGTCATATTGGCTTGCACGAACAGCCGTTTAGCCGCGACTTGAGTCAAGTTTATGAACCGGCGATCTGGATCAGCAATCCCCGGCCGGAGCAGAAAATCAGCAGTCCGGTAACCATCAGCGGCTCGGCCCGGGTGTTCGAAGCCGCGCTCCAAGTGCAATTGATCAGTAGCGAGGGTTCGGTTTTGGCGCAAGCCTGCGCCCAAGCGTCAGAGGGCGCTCCGGGACGGGGCGATTATTCCGCCAGCTTGCGCTTTGATTCGGCCAAGCCGGGTCGCGGCTGGATCGAAGCCTGGTCGGACAGCCCCAAAGACGGCAGCCGACAACATCTTTACCGGGTTCCGGTCAGCTGGTAACCGGTTGCAATGCGGTAATCAGAAACAGTAACTTGCTGGGTTCGCGCCATAGGAAGTCCTGGCAGCGCTTGAAACCGTCAGCATCCACCGGCGCCAGCAGGCATGGATGAAGATAGGTATGAATAAAGCGCAATAAGCGTTGCGGGAATACATTGGCGACAAAAATATCGGCATAGTCAGGCAAGGCATTGACAATGAAGGCTTTCAGCGCATTGGCGGGGGCTTTGGGTCCGGCCAAATGCAGCAGACAATAACCGAGATCAGAGAGCGAGAGCAAAACCGGTGATTCGAGCCAACCGGAAATTAATGCCTGGGCAGTGCGCGCCGGCTGATTGAATTCGTCGTTGTTGCATTCGAACCGCTGAGTTCCGGCCGCGGCTTGCCTGCGGTAGGGAAGAAACACTCGCCGGTGGACTTCCGCCTGGACCAGGTCTCCCAGCCAAAGGACCGGCAAAGTAAAATCGGGGGCAGAAGCGGGAGTACTTAGACGATTTATTTCCCGCCCCAGCCATTCGATTTGAAGCAATCGGCTGTGGCTGTCGGGCAACAAGGGTGCGGTTAGGAGAGAACGGTCTGGGCCAAAGGCTTTTTCCTCCGTTAAGACGGGTGCTGCTGCTGAGAACCACTCTTCAAGCGGCTCGAGATCCAGTGCCAGTTCTTCACGGAATTGCTGCATGCTCCGCTCTAGTCCGGAACCGGTGGTGGCAGATGAGCGCAGGACAGCAATTCGATTTTGGACGGAATCGAGCAAGGCGCGGAATTTTCCGGTTTCGACTGCTGGCGGCGATGAAAAAAGGACCAGTGTCATATTGCCGCAATCCACACATCGCGCAAAAGAATGTAAATCTGGATTTATTGGTTGCCGGCTGGCCGGCCTGCTTAGACGGAGAAGTCCTTGGCAAACGGGGCAGGCCGTCGGAAAAAAATCGTTCATTTCAGTGTCACACTCCTAAGTTTGATTTAACCACAAATATTTGTCATTTGTTAATGTGGGCGGAGCATAATCGGCTGTTATCAGCTAGAATAAGAAGGGATTCTCGAAACGATGACGGGATCGACAGGGGGTTGACCGGCGGAATGAAAACCTATGATGCAAGTCACGAAAAATGGATAAATTCGGAATTGTTCCGGCAGTTGGTTGACTCGGAACAATTATTGCGTGCGATTTTCGATAATGCGATCGTGCCGATTATTGTAATCGAACCGGATGGCCGGATCAGCCAGACCAATCCAGCCTTTTTTCAGCTGCTGGGTTATGAGCCGGACGAACATCCGCAGCTGGATATTCGCAAATTGTCTTCGGTGGGGGATCCGTCGCTGTTTGACCGGGTGGTTTCCGGTGAAATCGAGTCTTATGTTCAGGAAAAACATTATGTTCATAAAATGGGTGATATAATCGATGTTATCGTCTCCGCTTCCGCCTTGAAAGACAAAAAAGGCAATCTGCGCTGTGTCGTGGCGGTAATCCAGGACATCACAGCACTAAAGAGCCTGGAACGAAGCATTCGCGAAGAAAAACAGATGCTGGAACATCTGCTGCATCACCTTCCGGTTGGGGTCAATTATTTGCGCAACGGTCGGATTGAATATGCCAATCCAGAATTTTCCCGCATTTTCGGCTACACCCCGATTGAAATCATCGGATATTCGTTAGAAACACTGCTTTTCCCCTCGTTGTACCGCAAAGTAAACGAAGATATTCAGCGGCTGACCAGCGGCGAAGTGGACAAAGTCCGTCTGGAGGGACCGGCCCGGACCAAAAATGGGCACAATATTTTCATTGAAACCATAATCACTCTCGGTCGCATCGAGGATCAGGATTGCATTATCGGACTGGTCAACGATCTTACCCTGAGCAAGCAGCTGGAAGCACGGTATCAACTTCTTTTCGAGGCGGCCAACGACATCATTTTGGTGCTGGATCCCGCCACGCTGCGCATTATTGATGCCAATCCCAAGGCGATCGAGATCTATGGCTATTCGCGGAGTGAGTTGCAGCGGATGACGGTCCGGGAAATTACGGAACTACCCAGCCGCCGCGAACAACCAGAGGTGGAGTCAGAGCAGATTGAAGAATGGCCGGCGGGGATTTATCCTCGGGTGCAGATCAAGAAAAATGGGGAGAAAGTGCAGGTGGAGGTCAGCTCATCGCTGGTGGACTGGCAGGGGCGCAAGTCGATGATCAGCATGGTGCGGGATGTTACCGAACAGCGGCGATTGCAACAGCAGTTAATGCAGGCTGATAAACTGGCGTCGCTGGGCAGTTTGGTGGCGGGCATCGCTCATGAGATTAATAATCCTAATAATTTCATCTCTTTTAACGTTCCGATCTTGGAAGAATATTGGCAGGAAGTGCTGCCGATTCTTGACCAATATGCAGCAAAGCATAAGGATTGGGCTATATTGGGAATGTCGTATGAGGAATTCCGTTCCGACATGCTCAAATTGTTAGGCAACATGCAGCATGGCTCCGAACGGATCAGTGCTATTGTCAGTGAGCTGCGTGACTTTGCACGGGTACAAAAAGACGAATATCGGGCCTGGGTGGATGTTGAAAAACTGGTTAGTCGGGTAATGACCCTCACCGGTAAGCAGGTAGGCAAGCTGGTCAGTAAGTATGAATTTGAAGTTTCTTCAGAGCTGCCGGAAATTTTCGTCAATCCGGCGAGAATTGAGCAGGTACTGGTTAATCTCATTCTGAATGCAGCTCAGGCGGCGGACAAAGAGCAGTCTTTTGTGCGGCTGCGGGTGTTTCACAATCCCCGCAACCGAGAAGAAATTGTCTTTGAGGTTACCGACAATGGATGTGGAATGGATGAAGTAACTCGGAAAAGAGTGTTTGACCCCTTTTTCACAACGAAAGAAGGACAAGAAGGAACAGGGCTCGGACTGTCAATCTCGTATGCCATAGTTCAGGATCACAACGGATCCATTAATATTGACAGTGCACCGGGCAAGGGGACTACCATGCAAGTTTTATTACCGATTGCAGGAGGCAACAAGTAGATGAAGGAACGGCGTATACTGGTGATTGATGATGAGCTCGATTTTCTCGAATCGATCCGCAGGGGTTTGATCATCGCCGGTTTTCGCAACATTACGGTTCTTAATAAACCAATCCAGATCAAGGAACTGCTGCGCGAAAACTGCTTCGATATCGCCTTGATTGATGTCAGCATGCCGCAGATGAACGGATTGGAGGTACTGCAGTATATTAAATCAGTTTGTCCGGATACGATTTGCATGATGGTGACGGCAATTGATGACGCTGAGACCGCCAGACAATGCCTGCGCCTGGGGGCCCGGGAATATCTGATTAAACCGGTTTCCCGCGAAAAATTGCTACAGGTTCTGACTCGAGCAGATGGTTAGTAGCCGGCTGACCTCAAAACAACAGATGGCCAGCAGCTCAGGAAGAGCTGTCCTTGGCCATCTGTTGTTCTTGCTGGCGGGCTTTCATAGCGCGCGTTCGTTTCTGAATCTGTTTGGTAATGAAATACACAGCCACGAAAAAACAGGCTTTGACAAACATCAGCATCGAACCCAGAACGGCGAATTTCGCCTGCATTGGAGTCATGAGGCACCATCACCTTCAAAACTTACTTCGGATTTATCGATTACGTGAGTCCACGATTGGGGGAACCTGACCAAACGGTCTTTTTCTTTTTCTCCTTTCTTTCGAAACCACACGGCGCCCGCCTGATACAGCTCATCTAAACTGACCGCATCCTGACGGATAAAAGAAGTTACGCCGGACCGTAATAACTGACTCTTTATCCGTGTGACCACCACGGCTAGAATCATAGTCGCCGCTAACACAATCAAGGCCGGTATCAGAGGAATAAGAAAAATGGCGACAATGCCCGGCAAGAGTACCAACCACTGAATGTAATTGAACGCAAACGCTTTTTCAACCGCGAATCTCCGGGGCTCGGGATGCTGCATCAACCAGGTCAGAGCCCGATTGGCATTTACTTCAACGATTACTCCACCTTCATCGACGGCGGCAATCAAGTCCAGGTATTGCTGAGAACCGTGAGTTTCGATATACAATCACTCCGCTTGCTAGCTTTTCTTAAGGAGATCATAGCATATCGGGAAATGAGCGGCTAGCCGATATTTGACCAAGCAAATTGGCTCAGCGCTGGCCAAAAGCCGGAAAATGAACTTCAATGTGCGTTCCAGTCGAACTGGTGTCAACCGTTATGAAGGCCCCATGGCGCTTGGCGATACTGTAGCAGACGGCAAGGCCGAGACCGGCTCGGTCTTCTTTGGTACTGAGGAAGGGCGTGCCCAGAGAAGCCATAACCTCATTCGGTATGCCGGTTCCTTGATCAGTGACAGCCAGGACCGCATAATCACCTTTGCTATAGGTGCGTAGCAAAAGGGTTTTGCCCTTGCTCATCGCCTCAAGTCCGTTGCGGAGCAAATTAAGCACCATATGCTGGATTTCATTGCTGTCCAGCAGGGCGTCCGGCACCGGTTCCAGCGAAATCTTCAATTTTTTCTCATGGATAGCCGCTTCCGCTTGAATCAAGGGCAAGAGATCACTGATGACTTGCGCCAGCGACTGAGGATGTAGGGTTAACAAACGGTTATGGGAGAGCTTTAAGAAATCGGAAATCAATGCATTTGCTTTATCGAGTTCGGAAATCATCAACTCAAAAAAATCCCGGTGAACTTGATATTCTTCCCTGTCCTGCAAAACCTGCAGAAAACCGCGAACTGTGGTCATGGGATTTCGGATTTCGTGCCCCATGCTTGCGGCTATGTGACCGATCAAGTTTAACTGGTCGTAACGGGCGAATTCCTGCTCCAGTAATTTTCGATCGGTAATGTCCTGCCAAGTTCCGACGATCCGGCACTTGTCTTGAGGGGAGAGTTCCACCCCGCGCCACGAACCGCGAAACCAGCGATAAATGCCAGCGGCTGTGAGCCAGCGAAATTCATATTCCTGATAACTGGTGCAATCAACGGCATGGAGGAGCCGGTCAATCGCCGGTTTATCTTCCGGATGAATGTGCTCCAGCCAAAACCAGGGATTGTTTAAAAACACCGACTGGTCATAGCCGGTTAATTTTCGGCTGTTGGCACTGATACTCAATATGCGAAAGTGTTCTTCCGGATCGCAGCTGAATGTGACAATGGGCAAGGCATTTAAAAAAAGAAACAGATGCTCCCAATTAGGATCATCGTTATCGGCGTACATGGAGTAACTGACTGAGGCGGAAGGTTCGACCGGCAAAATGTGTACCCCCTTACTTTCGATCAAGTCGATGCTAACTTCATTGTACGAAAGCAAAGGGGCAGAACATGGGGAAATCTGTCACCAGATCGCAGAAGATTTTGTCGACTTCTTGCCGATGCTATCCGGTAAACTGCTTTAAATGTAATATTTGCTTATGCAAGCGCTCCACCTGAATACAAAAGGCTTCCAACCGGGCTTCTATTCCTTGGGGAAACAGGTTGCCGTCGGTTTCAATCGAGAGGAAAGGCAGGGCCGGATACTTCTCCAACACCCGGTTGACCAGGGCCGGATTATCCGCCACCAAAGGTTTATGGCCGCTCAAGGTTTGGCTGATAATTGCCTCTGCAATGCGACTGGGCATACAGCCGAACGGTCCGATCGAAATTACTCCTGAAACCTGATCGATGATCTCGCTGATCGCTAGCCCCACGGTGAGGATAGCTTCGCCCGGGAGCTGGGGCGATATTAAAGAGGAAGCATTGTTGATCATCTGGTCGACGTCGACCAGATGAAAATGATACAGTCCCGACTGCGCAAAAATTCGCTTGATATCTTTTTCATGCGAACGCTGAAACCAGCCTTGCAGGGTCGTTTTCAAAACGTCCCGCAGCGAAGTTTGGCGGGTGATCTTATTTTTGGTCACATAATCACAATAATAAATCCATTCGCTGATGGGTGCGGTTTTAACCACAATCCCCTTGCTGGCCATCCGCTCAATCAGGTACTGACGGGAAAAATCATCGCGCCGCACAAAAATTTCACCGGTCAAGGCAATTTTCGGTACAGCGGCCAAAGCTTCCCGTCGGGGAATACTGCCCAGCCGCCGACTTTCATCAATCAGCACCTTGCGGACTTCAGCCCACGGTAATGTAGCGATGGCTTCGACAATTCGCTGACAGGAAGTCTGAAAAGCCTGTGTGGCGGCGGCTCGATCCTGAGCTAGAACCAGCAGGGCGCTGTACACCTCTTCCAAAACGTCGGCGGTGACAATTGCCTGCCAGGCGCGCAAGACAAACTGCCGGTCGAATCCCGAATAGGTGTTCTCATCGGAAAGGGTGAGAAAACCGACATTAGGGAGTTCATACTTTTCAACCATTTTTCGCATCAGAATATTATATTGCCCGAAACGGCAGGGACCGGAAGCTTCCGGCATAAAGTAAACGGTCACCTCATCCGGGTCTTGCCGTGCTTCCAAATAGGTGAGCAGTCCGCCCAAAGTCAGAATCAAGGGCAGGCATTCCTTGCAGGAAGCCAATCCCTGACCAGCCTTGAAGTCTTTGTCGGTCGGTGTTGGCAGTGAGCTGGCCTGAATCCCGATATGTCGAAAAGTAGCTGCCAGCATCTGACTGCCGAGACTACCCATGGAAGGGATGAGCATGTGTACGCGGGGATCCTTAATCGATAAACGGTTGCCCCGGCTGTCTGCCACCCACATCCCGTTTTGATCGGCGCCGGTGCTGACTGGCTGAAAAGTGGTGCGATCGGCCGCCGGTTTTGGCTCGGCTGAGATTTCAAGGTAATTTTTTACAACGTCAAGAAAAGCTTCGATTCGGGTGTCCAGCCCGGCGTCGGCGGTGTGGCTGTCCAGCTCCAGGGTGAGGGAGGGCTTTTTGCCCATCAGGTCCCGAAAATAGGTGATGATAAATGAGTCCGGACCGCAGCTGAAATTGGTTATATAAGTGCCGAAGAGCTGGGGATGGGTTTGGACGAATTGAGCCGATTTCATAATCAGCTGCCCCATTGCCCAATACATTTTTTCGACCGGCGCCTCTTGCTCAAAGGGGAGGAAATCGCAGGGAATAACCACATAGCCGCGGGAGGCAAATTTGTTGGAGATACCCATGTTGCCGTAACGGGTGAAGGCGTTGTAAGGCCGGCCAAAGAGGACAATGCCGATCTGTTCGGGGTGTTCCGCCAAATCAGCCAGTACCTTGCTGCCCAGTTCCCGGCAGGCGCTATGAAAATCTGTTTGTGCCTGGTGGGCCAGATCAAAGGCCTGACCAGCGAGATTGCCGTTTATCCCAAGCTGTTTACCCAGCCGGACAAAAACCGTCCGCTCCGGCGCATAGCCCTGGGCGAAATTGAGCACGGGGCTGAGAACTTGCTTGCCGGAAAGAGCCTTAAATGACGCCCGCAAATAATACGGCTCGCCCTGTACGAAGGGGCAGGTCACTCGATTGGCGATGCTATTTTCGACCGGCATGGAACGAATATGGGGAAGGAAATAATAATCGCAGTCAATGGTCAGCAATTGTTCGAGAAAACCATGGGCCTGTTCGACCGGGAAGCAAAAAGCTGCCCCTTTTCGCTCCATTCCCTCTTGACTACAGGTGTCGGGAAGAATGACTTCAAAACCCAGCGCAGTGAAAAAATTGTAAAACAGGGGAAATAGATTATGGGTCATGAGTGAACGGTTTACCCCGATTTTTTTCCCGTTGGCGGGCAGCAGATGAACCGCCCGGTCTCGGCTGAAGTCGTTGAAGACCATTCTCTCTCGAACTTGTACCAGATCCAGCTGGCCAACTTCGACCGGCGGTTTGTCCTGTAAAAGATTGTAATACTTGTTGCAGGCGCCGCCGAAGGGATAGATTTTACCCTCGATCACAATCCGATTAACCATGCATTTGCGGTCGCATTTTTCCTTGCCGCCCCCGCACTGGAAGGGTGTCTGATACACCACTTCGCGGTCTGCCAATTCCTGCAAATCAAAGCGGGCCGGCTTGAGCAGCCCCAGTTGCAGCCGGTGTTTAACTTCCAGCGCAACTCCGAAAGCTCCCATCAATCCTGGTTCGGGGGGGACGATAATATCTTTTCCGGTGAGAGCGGCCATCGCTACCGGCACCGCTCGGTTGTAGCAGACGCCTCCCTGCATGAACACTTTGCGACCCACCGCCCGGCTGCCTTTGACTCGGTTGGCGTAGTTCATACAAATTGAGTAGACTAGTCCAGCGGCAATGTCCTCAACTGGAATGCCTTCCTGGACGGCGCTTTTGATGTCACTGTTGATAAAAGCGGCGCACTGGTCGCTGAAATTCGGGGCTCGGCTGCTGCGCATCGCGATGTCGGCAATGGCCGTGACATCAATGTCTAACGCTTCTCGCGCCGATTCCTCAAGAAAAGAACCGGTGCCGGCGGAACAGGCTTCATTCATTGCGTAATCGGAGGGCACCTTATTGGTGATGTAGGTGTATTTGGCGTCTTGACCGCCGATTTCGAAAATTGTATCCACTTCAGGGTCAAAATAGACCGCGGCCGAAGCATGGGCAATAATTTCGTTAATGATCGCCGGAGTCAACGCATGGAGACCGGCGATCTGCCGCCCGGAACCGGTTACGCCGAGCGCGATGACCGACAGGTCAGCGGGGGTCTGCCGGGCGAGCTCCCGGTAGCATTGGCGGGAAGCACCGATCGGATCGCCGTTGGTCCGGAGGTAGCAACTGGCCAGGATGGCGTCGTCGCTTTCTCTCATTAATACTGCTTTGGTGGTGGTTGAACCGACATCCAATCCGACAATGCAAACGTCTCCGGACCGGGGAGTTTGCCGCAAATTTTCTTTAAACGTAACTTGCTGAACATAATCGGACATCGGCGGCAGGAAGCTGAATGAACTGGGCTGCTGGGCAAAAATATGATCAACATTGGTGATCGGCGCTGTTTCATGCTCGAGCCCCCACAGAGCTGCCCCAAACGCTTCGAAGCTCCGGGCTTGCGCCGGTCGCCGTACTTGGGCGACTTTCTGTTCAAGAAATTTGTGCATAACCATGTTTTCTGAGGTGCCGCCGATAACCAGCACATTCTGGTTTTCAACCCGCTTTAACAACTCAATTATTTTGGTGGCCATCATTTCGCAAAGCCCGGCGACCACCCGGCCTTTATCAGTACCCTTGTTCAGGGCATGAGTACAGTCGCTTTTGCAAAAAACTGAACAGCGGCCGGAAAGCCGGTAGGGATTTTCAATGTCCGCTGATTGGATGGCTTCCTCAATTTCCAGGTCCATCCGCTTGAGTTGCTGGAGAAAAAATTCGCCGGTGCCGGAGGCGCACTTATTGCCGGTATAGACATTGATTATCTGCCCGGTTTGGTCCAACTGGTATACCATAAAGGTTTCACCGCCGGCACTGACAATCAAGTTGGCGTCGCCGGTTGCCGCCCGGCTGAATCGATAGGCATATTCCACTGCTTCCGGCTCGGAAATCGAGGATGCATGCAAAAGGGATCGGAATTTTCGTCCGGTTATAGCCAGCCGGTCGATGCCGGCGAGCAGATCCGGGGTCAACAGCCGCTGCAGTATCACCCGCGGATTGCCATCGTGAGAAATCGATTTCGAGTCAAGTACTTCTGTCCGGCCATCGGCCTGCTCAATCAAGACGGTGCTGATGCTGGAAGCGCCGATGCATACACCAAGGGATTTCACCATGTTCACTCCTATACGTTTGCTGGTTTGAATATACAGAGACATCCACATTATACGACAATATGATAAAATGTGTTGCAATGACTCGTTTTGAGCCGGAGGGGGGCGTGCTGGTGGCGGATCTCAGTACTGTGTTGCTGGCGACTCTGGTCGCCTTAGGCATTGTTGTCATGGCGGCTTTGGGGTATTATCTGCCGCAATCCCGCACCGAAACACTAACATGTTTCGAGTGCCGGCGAAATATTGTGGCTATGAAATCTTTACCGAAGGTGACCTGTTCGGGCTGTCAGACGGTCTTGAAACAGGATGGTCAGTTGATCATAAAAGGAGGCAACGGTGGAAAAGAGTCCGGCTAAAGTATTCATCTATGATACGACCTTGAGAGACGGCGCCCAGGGTGAAGGCATGGCCTTGTCGACAGCCGATAAAGTGAAGATTGCGCTTAAATTGGATCAACTCGGGATTGACTTCATCGAAGGTGGCTGGCCAGCTTCCAATCCCAAGGACCTTGAGTTTTTCCGGATGATGAAGAAGAAAGATCTGAATCATGCCCGGTTAAGCGCTTTTACCAGCACCCGCCGGCCCGGCTACGCGGCGGCGGAGGATATAAATTTGACCACTGTCTTGGATTTGGGAGTGCAGGTGGCAGCGATTGTGGGCAAGGCCTGGGATTTCCAGGTAACTGCCGCGCTGGAAACTTCGCTGGAAGAAAACCTCGAAATGGTCGAAGATTCAATTCGGTTCCTCTGTGAGCGCGGAGTGGAAGTGATCTTTGACGCCGAACATTTTTTCGATGGCTTCAAACAAAATCAGCAATACGCCATGGAGGTCGTGGCTCGGGCGGCGAAAGCCGGTTCGAGCTGGATTGCCTTGTGCGACACCAATGGCGGAGCCTTGCCAGAAGAGATCGCCGCTGCGGTGGAAGCCATAACTTCAACTATCGATACGCCGCTGGCGATTCATACTCACAATGACGGAGGATTAGCGGTGGCCAATACCTTGGCGGCGGTGCGGGCCGGAGTCCGGCAGGTGCAGGGGACGATCAACGGCTATGGGGAGCGGTGCGGTAATGCCAATCTCTGCTCGGTCATTCCCAATCTGGAACTGAAGATGGGCTATCAATGTGTCGGGGCGGAGCGGCTGCGGCTGCTGGCTGAGGTCTCACATTATGTCAGTGAAATTTCGAATATGCCGCATTACGGGAACCAGCCGTTTGTAGGACGGGCTGCCTTTGCTCACAAAGGCGGGATTCATGTCAGCGCTATTCTTAAGAACAGCGAAACCTATGAGCACGTCAATCCCGAGGCAGTGGGTAACCGACGACGGGTACTGGTTTCAGAATTGGCGGGAATCAGCAATCTCAAGCACAAAGCCCAAGAATTCGGACTGGATGTCGCTGCGCTGCCCGATGCTGGTCGGCCGGTAATTGAATATATCAAGCAGCTGGAGCATCAGGGCTACCAATTTGAAGGCGCCGACGCTTCGCTGGAGCTGCTGCTGCGCCGAGCGTTTGGCGTCTATAAGGATTATTTCGCCCTCGAAAATGCCAAAGTCATGGTCGACAAGCGCGGAGATGAAGAGTTCAATTCCGAAGCCACGGTCAAAGTTAAAGTGGACAAAATGGTGGTGCATACGGCGGCAGAAGGCGACGGACCGGTCAACGCTCTGGACAAGGCGTTGCGCAAGGCGCTGCTCCACCTCTACCCCTGCATCGCCGAGTTTCATTTGAGCGACTACAAGGTGCGGGTGCTGGATGAAACCGACGGTACCGGCGCCGCGGTTCGGGTGATGATCGAAACTGCCGATGCGACCTCTACCTGGTGTACGGTCGGGGTTTCGGAAAATATTATTGAAGCTTCTTTTCAGGCATTGATGGACAGCTTCAATTTTGCCCTACTGAAACGAGGGGCGCGGCCGATTAGCGGAGAGGATGCGAGTTCGTGAAAATCGATCTCCATGTTCATTCGCAGTTTTCGTATGACAGTGCTACCCGTCCCGAAATCATCCTCCAATGGGCCCGCCGGCGAGGACTGGCTGGAGTGTGTATAACCGAGCATCATAGCTTTGAAAACAGCGCGCCGTTCGAACACCATGCTCCGCATAGTGATATCCTGATTTTTCGAGGAGCGGAAGCGGCAACCAGTTTGGGTCATTTCCTGCTGTTCGGGGTGAAAGACGACAGCTGGAACTCCTTTCATATGGGCGATTATATTGACACCCAGGCCTTGATCAATCTGGTTAATGTGCAGGGCGGAGCTGTGGTGGCAGCCCATCCCTTCCGGACCTATGATGACCATTTGGGCAATGCTGAAGAGCATTTCGGCGGGTGGAAAATTGCTGAATTGCAAGGCTTGGCGGCAGTGGAAGTGTGGAATGCCTGCTGCACTGATGAGCAAAACGAACAAGCGGTGCAATTGGCGCGATATTTGGGATTGCCCGGCACCGGCGGAAGCGATGCCCATGTCGGGGCGGGCGTCGGCCAAGCGTACACGATATTTGAACAGCCGATCGGGAGCATTATCGACCTGGTCAGGATGCTGAAACAGGGCCGGTGCCGGCCTGGCAACGGAGAGATGGATTAGGAGGAAAAGCGGTGCATGAAGATGCTGTTCCTCAAGCCAAAGCGTTTATCGGGAGCCTGGAGGGCAGTGGGGCCAAGGCACAAATCATTTTGTTCGATAATGGGATCACCTATGTAGTAAAGTTTAAAGGCAATCCCCAGGGCAAGCGAGTGCTGGCGAACGAACTGGTCGCTGCCCGGCTGGCGGAGCGAGTGGGCTTGCCGGTGACAGAAACCGCGGTTGTCCGAGTGTGCCAGGAATTTATTGACTTTGAGCCGCAGCTTTATAAATACCCCTTTGTCGGAGGACTGCAGTTCGGCAGCAGGTATTACGACGGCGCTTTCAGCAGTCCCACTTTAAGAATTCTAGAGAAAATTGATGATCCCGCGCTGTTTGCCGGGATCATTGTGTTTGACCAATGGTTGAACAACTGGGACCGGAGCAATCACGGGGATAATGTCCTCTATCTGCCGATGGAATCGTTCCGGCTGCTCTTGATCGACCATGGACATGCTTTTGGTGGCCCTGACTGGGGAACTGATGAACTCTTGGAAAAAGCACTGCCGATGCGGCCCCATTTTGGCCTTTTTTACCGGCTGCTGGGAGAGTTTCTGCTGGGCAATCCTTTTGAGACTTGCCTCCAGCGAATCGAAGCCTTGAAAGTTCGAGAAATTCAAGAAACCATGCAGGGGATGCCGGCCGAATGGCAATTTCAGCGGGAGGAGCGGATGGCCCTGCTGCAATTCCTGCTCTTGCGACGAAAACATCTGCGGACGACCATCGACCTTCTGAAAAAGGAACGTTTTCCACATTGCTATTGAAGCGGGGGGAGACTGTGGAACGCTGCTTATACTCAATCATTTGTTATACGCCTAGCTTGCTGCGAGGGGAAACAGTGAATATCGGGGTAGTGCTGCAAAGCATCAAAGAACGGAGATCTTGGTGCCAGGTATTGAGCTCGAGTCTGAAAGTTCGCTGCCTGGAGCCCCGTTTAAGCGAAGATGTAATCCAGTATGTGTACGCCGATTTACTAAATCGCTGGCAACAACTGACCGGTTGTGACGGAACCAATGACATCGGCAATCCGGAAGTCATTGACAGTATTTTCGAGGAATACGGCGGCCATGTAAAGCTGACCCAGCCCCGGCTATGTTTAGTGCAGAATCCGGAACAAGAAATCGCTGAACTTTACAATGTTTTCGTTGCCCCCGGCAGTGCAGCTGAAACAGGGACGCCCGACCGCCGCTTGCATCAGTCGCTGCGCCGCGGGCTCGGCTGAGCGCCGGCTTTCGGAGGCGAAGGCGGGGGTAGCCGGGTGGGTTATTTGCAAGTTTTCATGCGCTGAGAGCAGGAGAATCACGAACTATGTAGAAATGTTCCCTAATGCTACTTTTGTAGTTTTAGTTTGTGTGAGTATTTTGACAAAGCTTCTGGTTTAAGGAGGTGGCTGCTCACTAACAGGAGGTAATAAATATTTGGAAGCCGGACGCTTCCAAAGTTTAAGTTAGGGTAAGGAGGAGTTTGTTTTGGCAAAAATGTCCCGTAAAGAGCGCATGGAAATGACTCGTAAAGAGGCGCTGGAATTCTGGAAACAAATGGACGAGTCGGTATTGGCCCACCGCGAAGAAGCTTACAATGTCGGCGGCCAGAAACAAGTTGATCGTCTCGCCAAGGCGGGCAAAGTCACCCCGCGTCAACTTCTCAGCATGCTCATCGATCCCGGCACTGATTTCTTTGAAGTCGGCCTTGATTGCGGTTTCAACATTGGCTACCCCGAAATGGCGCATATTCCCGGCGGCGGACTGATCACCGGTGTCGGCAAAGTTCACGGCAAAGATTGCATGATCTTCGTCAATGAGAGCCGGATGTCTGCTGGTACTTATTTCCCGATCACTCTGAAAAAGCACATGCGCGCACAACGCATTGCCAATGAGCTGCGTTTGCCCTGCATTTACGTGGCTGACTCCGGCGGAATCTTCCTGCCGCTGCAGGTCGGCTCCTTTGCTGACGAGGGAATGTTCGGCTCCATGTTCTACAATATGTGCAACATGTCAGCCCGGGGAATCAAGCAGTACACTCTTTCCACCGGTGGCAACACCGCCGGCGGCGCCTATATCGTTTACCTGGCTTGCGAATCGATCATGATCGACAAGCTGGCGAACGCCTTCCTGGCCGGACCTCCCATGGTCAAATCGGCTATCGGCGAAGACGTTTCCCACGAAGACCTCGGTGGCGCCTATGTCCATACTCAGCATTCCGGCGGCTGCGACCACTTTGTCCGCAACCAGGAAGAGGGTATCGCCCGCCTTCGCGAGCTGATTTCCTTCGATCCGCCCCAGGGTTTCTACACTCAACGGCGGGAGTCCAAGGCGCCCAAGTTCGATCTCGATGAATTGATGATGTCCATGCCCAAGAACACCTACGATCCGATCGATATCAAGAGCTTCATCAAGTGTGTAGTCGATGACAGCCACTTTTCTGAGTATAAAGAGCGCTACGGCCCTGGCCGCGGTGACAGCGTAATTTGCGGCAAAGCTTACATCGACGGGATCCCGGTGGGTCTGGTTGCCTCCAACAAGAACGGCACCATCTTCACCCAGGCTGCGCAGAAAGCTTCCGAATTCATCGTCCGTTGCGGCAATGACGGCACGGCGCTGCTCTTCCTCCAGGGAGCTCCCGGCTACATGGTAGGGAAAGCGGAAGAGTGGGCTGGAATCGGTAAATACGGTTCCGATATGGTGCGGTGCGTATCCTGCGCCAAAGTTCCGAAGATTCAACTGGTTATCGGTCCTGACCACGGTGCTGCCAACTACGGCATGTGCGGACGCGCTTTCCGGCCGAACTTTGTATTTGAAACACTGAGAGCCCGGACCACCGTCATGTCCGGTACCACCGCTGGCTTCATTCTGGAAACCTTGCGGCGGACCAATGCGGCGAAAGAAGGCAAAGAGATCAACGAAGAAGAAATGGCAAAATTCCGTCAAAAGATGATCGACCGTTACGATGGCGAAGGTCATCCTTTCTTCACTGGCGCGCTGAACTTCCACGATGGCGTTATCACCCATGCCGAAATACGGCCGAGACTCTCCCGGGCGCTCGAACTCTGCTGGAGAGTGCCGCTCCGTCATTCCGACTGGGGCAACGTCAAATTCTAAGCGTTTACAAAACGAATTCAGGGCAAGCAGCAAGAGATCCCCGGCTTTGCGGCCGGGGATCTCTTTTGTTACAATAGGCAGAAACTAAACACACAGGAGGGAATCATGTGAATTCCAAGGAAAAGACGGATGCTCTCAATAAAGCCCTGGCGGAGCATTTTCAGAATTGGCAGGAAAGTTCAGCGGAACGGCGCTGTCAGTTGCTGGAGAACATAAAGGCCGTATTTACCGGTGTTGTTTTAGAAATACCTGAAGGCATGATCCTGGAAGTCTTGGATAAGAATCAATTATTCAACAGCTATTATCAGGGGACTGAGCAAGAGGAGATAATCAAAGATCTCAGCCGCTCTAATCCCGACTGGTGGCGGCAGGGCCCAAGCCTGAAGCTTCGGCCGAGGCACGTTAAAGACGAACAACGCTTCCGGATTCGGATTCGATTTAACGACGAAGAAGAAATATACATCGTGAAAAGCGTAAGTGAGGCGGTTACGAAATTTGAATTTCTGCTTTGGGAAGAAAACCTGATGCCGGTCTACAAAGAGCTGCAGCTGGAGGATGAAGAGTCGTTTCGGCGAACTGGGCGCTTGGTTTACGGGTCGGGGGAAGACGCTCCTACCCTGGAAATCATTCGCTAGGCAGGGAAGAAAAACCGTATGAGCGGAACTCCGGTTCGAACCAAATTGGATATTGTAATCATCGGGGCCGGAGTGGTCGGATTGGCTATTGCCGCAGCGGTTGGTGAACGTTTCTCCGGAGCGGCGATTGGTATTATCGAAAAGAATCAGCGGCCGGGAATGGAAACGTCAAGCCGAAACAGCGGGGTATTGCACGCTGGAATATATTATCCCTCCGCAAGTCATAAGGCGGTTTTAGCAGTCGAAGGCAATGCTTACCTCCGGGAGTATGCACAAAAAAACGAGATCCCCTGGCTCCCGATTGGGAAAATGGTGGTTGCGACCGAGGCGAAGCAAGAACCTGTTCTGGAACAGATAGCTGCTCAGGCGAGGATCAATGGAGTTGTCGTTTCCATGCTTGCTCGTGGTCAAGTCCAGCAAATAGAGCCGCAGGTTCGAGCCAGGAGCGCATTATTTGTACCATCGACCGCAGTTATTGACAGCGGGGCTTTGATTCGGTGTCTTTATCAGCAAGTCCGGCGACATGGAGTGGCGGTTGCTCTGGGCAGTTGTCTCCATCGAATTGAAAAAACTAAACAGGGATATGCGTTATTTTTTCCGGATGGCATGGTGGAAACATCCGTTGTAGTCAATGCCGCTGGTTTAGGCAGTGATCAAATAGCGGCAATGGCGGGGATTGACATTGATGCTATCGGCTATCGACTTCAGCCGATTAAAGGCGAGTATTTTCGAATTGCTTCACCGCTGCCAATAAAACACTTATTGTACCCGATTCCAGAGCGCGAAGGCTTGGGAATTCATCTCACGATTGACACAATCGGAGGTCAGCGGCTGGGACCGAATGCCTACCCGGTACTAAATCTCGATTATAATGTAGATGAGGGCCACCGGCAGAGCTTTTTCGAAGCAGCTAGTCGATATCTGCCGGACCTGCGGGAAGAAGCCCTGCTTCCCGACTATGCGGGAATTCGCCCTCGGTTGTATTCTGCACCGGGGGGAAACTCGGATTTTATTATCCAGGAAGAAAGTAGCCGCGGTTTTCCAAATTTTATCAACCTGATCGGCATCGAATCGCCGGGACTAACTGCGTGTCTAGCAATTGCCCGATTGGTGAGGACTATGCTTTAGAGTCCGCGGGCAGGAAATGTAATATATTCCGAGAATTCTCTTCTCAACCTGCCTGTTTGCTCGCAAGGAGAGTTAGGGGGTGCTTAATTTGCCGCCGATTCAACAGGGGGAAGAATTGATCATGCGGCCGGGTCTGCCCTTGCCGTTAGGCGCTTATCTTTCAGGGGAAGGGGTACAGTTTGCCGTGTTCAGCCGCCATGCCAGTCGGGTGTGGCTGTTGTTGTTTTTTCAGGCAGATGATCCGCTCCCCGGCCGGGAAATCGAGTTGGATCCCCGAATCTGCAAGACGGGAGACATTTGGCACATCTGGATCAAAGGGCTGTGCTGCAAGCAACTCTATGCTTTTCGGGCGGAGGGACCCTATCGCCCGTTGGAGGGACATCGCTTCAATCGCTATCGAGTACTTCTTGATCCCTATGCCACCGCTCTTAGCAGCCGTCCAGCATGGGATTTTATGCAGGCGCGTGGCTATGATATCCGGTCAGGGCTTCTGGATTTATCTTATTCCACGGTTGACAATGCCGCTGCCTTTCCCCGGTGTATTTTAACCGAGGATGAATTTGATTGGGAGGGCGACCGTCCGCTGAGAAGTTCCTGGGAAAAAACAATTATCTATGAGATCCATGTTCGAGGTTTGACAGTGCATTCAAGTTCAGAGGTAGGTTGTCCGGGAACGTTTCGAGGAGTCGTGGAAAAGATTCCGTATTTTCTGGAACTGGGCATTACCGCCTTGGAGTTGCTGCCGATCCAGGAATTCAATGAGCATGAGCTGGAAAAAATAAATCCGCTTACTGGAGAAAAACTGCGAAACTATTGGGGCTACAGCACGATAGGGCTCTTTGCGCCGAAAGGCAGCTATTGCAGCCAGGGGTCAGCCGGCGAGCAGGTGACCGAGTTCAAACAAATGGTGAAAGCCCTGCATCAGGCGGGGATTGAAGTCATTCTCGATATTGTACTCACTCACTCAGCCGAGGGCAATGAACTTGGTCCGACCATCAGTTTTCGGGGGTGGGATAACAATATCTTCTACCTGCTGGAAGAAAACCGCCGCTATTACAAAAATTATTCCGGTTGCGGGAACACCCTGAACTGCAACCATCCGGTGGTGCACAATTATATTATCGATTGCTTGCGGTATTGGGTAATCGAGATGCATGTCGATGGGTTTCGGTTTGATCTGGCTTCGATCATGGGCCGGGATGAAGAGGGAAACATCATCAACAACCCCCCGCTCTTATCGAGCATTGCTGAAGACCCGATACTGCGGGACAGCAAACTAATCGCCGAGGCCTGGGATGCGGCGGGAGCGTATCAAGTGGGAACCTTTCCCGGCCAACGCTGGTCAGAGTGGAATGGACATTACCGGGATGACATTCGGCGATTCTGGCGAGGCGATCCAGGGATGATCGACAAGTTTGCGTCCCGCTTGTGCGGTAGTGCCGACATCTATCATCATCCCGGCCAGGAACCGTTGAAAAGCATAAATTACATTACCTGTCACGACGGCTTCACACTCCGGGATCTGGTCAGCTACGAGCGCAAACACAACCTGGCCAATGGGGAAGAAAACAGCGACGGCTATGGAGAAAACTACAGCTGTAATTACGGCTGGGAAGGAAGCACCCCCGACCCGGCGATCAGGAAAATCCGGATTCGTCAGATGAAAAACTTTTTCGCTACTCTGCTGCTTTCGCGAGGGGTGCCGATGATTTTGGGCGGAGACGAATTCGGCCGGACTCAGGGAGGAAACAATAATGCATACTGCCAGGACAATGAAACCAGCTGGTATGATTGGCGATTTGTTCAGGAAAATGCTGAGCTGGTCCGTTTCGTCAGCAAAATGATTGACTTCCGAACCAGAAATCCGGTACTCATGATGGATGAATTCTATTCCGATTCTGACATTGCCTGGTTTAATCATGATCGCGGACAACCGGACTGGGGACCGGCTGGCACTGCCCTGGCTTGCATGATCAACGGCCGGCAGAACGGCACCGATCTCTACCTGATGTTTAATGCGGGCCAAACAGAACAGCTGTTTTATCTGCCGGCTCCACCCCGCGGTTTTGTTTGGAAAGCGGCCATTGATACCATACAAGCGCCGCCGGCCGATATTTGCAGCGCAGGGGAAGAACGAACCTTCATGCCCCAGGATTATTACCCGATGGCCCCGCGATCACTGGCAGTGTTAATCAGTCAAACCGGAAAGGAATGAAAGGTCGATGATATACACTGTGACCATGAATCCGGCATTGGATCGAACTGTCTGGGTGCGGTCGATCGAAGCGGACCAGGCCAATCGGATTGTCAAGGAAATCCGGTACGCCGGGGGGAAGGGCATTGATGTTTCGAAAGTGCTGACCAATCTGGGCACCGCAAATATTGCTTTGGGTCTGGTAGGGGGATTTTCCGGGGAGGAATTGAACGGCAGATTGCTGAATGAGGGTATTGAATGTGAATTCACTAAAATATCGGGCGAGACTCGCACCAATATCATCATTCACGATATGGAAAACGACCGGCAATTAATCTTTAATGCTGAAGGGCCGGAGGTTCATCCTTACGAGTTAATGCAGCTGGTTCATAAAATTGAGCACCTGACCGATGCCACTTTCCTGATCATTAGCGGAAGCCTTCCGCCGGGAGTGCATCCCGAAATCTATCGGGCTTTAGTGAAAAAAGCGCGTTCAAACAATATTCGAGTGGTGCTCGATGCAGATGGCGCCGCTTTATCAACCGGAATCCAGGGATTGCCGAACATTATCAAACCGAATATTCATGAACTGGGCAGGTATCTGGGCAGAACGGTCTCAGGACCGGAAGAGGCGCTGCAAGGGGCGCGCACCATTCGGCAGCAGGGTATCGAGATTGTATTGGTTTCGCTGGGTGCTCAAGGCATGTTGTTGGTGGGGGAGGAAGAGTTGCTGGCAACTCCCCCCAAAATCGCTGTTCGCAGTACAATCGGAGCCGGCGACTCGGCGGTGGCGGGATTTGTCTACGGATTAAACCAAGGTCGAAGCCAGAGAGAGGCGCTGCGATTTGCGGTTGCAGCCGGAACTGCTACCGTCATGCAAGTTGAAACGGCCCTTTGTCAAAAAACTGACTTCCAACAGGTTTTGCCCCAAGTTTTAATTTCCGCCCTTTGAACCGGCTTTCGGCAGCGGATCCGAGCCGCTTGGGCGCAGGGGGAAGGGATGACGATGCGAACAGAACTTGTCGGATTGGATATTCAGGGAATGGATTGTCCTGATTGCGCTGGCAAGCTGGAGAAAGCGGTGCGACGCCTGTCCGGGGTGGAAAACGCCCACGTTGATTTCGCGTTAGGCCGGCTGGAAGTGATCTTTGATCCGGAACAACTAAAAATCGAGAGTGTAATCGACCGAGTGGAATTTCTCGGCTATCAGGCGGCGGTGCGCAAGGACAGGCTACTCCAATCGGAGCCCGGACCTGCCCGTGCTCGGGCCTTTGATGAACCCACCTGGCGTCAAAATCGATTTATTTGGCCGACGATCATCGCTGGTGGTGCTATTTTAGCTGCAGTTCTGGCAAAGCTGCTGAGTGCTCCCGAAATGATGGTGCATGCCCTTTTCTTGGCGGGAATCGCGCTGGGTGGATATCTGCCGGCTCGCAGCGGTTTCAATATGCTTATCACAGCCCGCGAGTTGGATATGAACGCCTTGATGACCATGGCGGCGATTGGGGCGGTAGCGGTCGGGGAAATCGAAGAAGGGGCGGTAGTGGTTTTCTTGTTTGCCTTGGGCAATGCCTTGGAATCGTATACACTTGATCGCTCCCGTAAATCGATTCGCGATTTGATGGATTTAAGTCCCGAGACGGCCAACGCCATACGCGACGGCCTGGAAATCAAAATCCCGGTAGAACAATTACAAGTAGGCGAGATGGTGATGGTTCGGCCGGGAGAGCGAATTCCAATCGATGGTGTGGTCGCCGGTGGCAATTCGGCGGTCAACCAGGCATCGATTACCGGCGAATCGATGCCGGTGGCGAAACAAACCGGCGATGAAGTCTATGCCGGCACACTCAATGAGCGGGGCGCCTTGGATATCCGCGTCAGCCGTATAGCGCAGGACACGACTCTGGCGCATATCATCAGGCTGGTCGAAATTGCGAACAGCCAGCGGGCTCCTTCGCAACAATTTGTCGACCGATTTTCCCGGATTTATACACCGGCGGTAATGATTGCGGCGGTCATGGTGGCGATCTTTCCTCCCTTGCTGCTGCACCAACCCTTTTCCAAGTGGATTTATGAAGCCCTGGCCATGCTCTTGGTAGCCTGCCCCTGTGCGCTGGTTATTTCGACTCCGGTATCGATCGCAGCTGCGGTAGGAACAGCGGCTCGGCATGGCGTGCTTATGAAAGGCGGGGCGCACCTCGAAGCCTTGGGCGAGGTTGAGGTTGTAGCCTTTGACAAGACCGGAACCCTTACCACCGGCGAACCAGCGGTGACCGAGGTGCGAACCACGGGCGAGCATTCGCCGCAAACGGTAGTTTGCATCGCTGCTGGCCTGGAGTATCGGTCCGGTCACCCGCTGGCTGAGGCGATCATGCGGCAGGCGAAGTTGTACCGTTGTGCATTGCCGATTGTCGAGAAATTTGAGGAGATCCCGGGAAAAGGAGTTGTCGGCCTGGTCGGCGGGAAACGGTATTATAGCGGCAGCACCCGTTTCCTGCGGGAAATGCAGGTAGCTTCCGATATCGGGGAAGAAGCGGCTGCCCAATTGGAAAGTGAAGGGAAAACCGTTGTGCTGGTGGGAACCGACAACCAGCTGATGGGAATCATCGCTTTGGAAGACGAAGTTCGCAGTAATAGTCGAGATGTGATCCGGCAACTGCGGGAACGAGGCATTAAGCAAATATGCATGCTGACCGGGGACAATCCAGCGACCGCCCGGGCGATCGCCGATCGAATCGGGGTCGATGAAGTCGCGGCCTCCCTGCTGCCACAAGACAAGGCGGCTGCAGTTGAGGCATTGCTCGATCGATTTGGTAGGGTGGCTATGGTCGGCGACGGTATCAATGATGCTCCCGCTTTGGCGACGGCAACCGTGGGCATCGCCATGGGAGCAGCGGGCTCGGATGCAGCGCTGGAATCAGCGGACATTGCCTTGATGGCTGACGATTTGACTCGGCTGCCCTATGCCATATCATTGGGCCGCAAGACACTGCGGACGATTAAACAAAATATTGTCGCGGCTTTAATCATCAAAGCGGTCATCCTCAGCCTGGTTATACCTGGCTGGCTTACGTTATGGCTGGCAGTGCTGGGTGACATGGGGAGCACGCTGCTGGTCACATTAAACGGCATGAGGTTGTTGAGGGTGAAACCGGAGCAGGAATAGAAAGGAGCAGTGGGATGGAAATCATCAAGATTCTGGGTGTCGATTGCGGTCACTGTGCAGCTTCAATTGAGCGGGCGATCAAGAATCTCCCCGGAGTGAAGGAATTGGATGTGCGGCTTGAAGAGAAAGTTGCTCTCGTCTCTTATGATCCGGCGATCATCAGCCGGGAGGAGCTTAAAAACCGGATGGAGGATACCGGGTACGAAATCGGTTGAGTTTTTTTTAATTCAGGGGGATCCTTTTTAAACGCAAAGCATTGCTGACAACAGAAACCGAACTGAAAGCCATGGCAGCCCCGGCGATGATCGGATTGAGCAATCCCAGGGCTGCCAGGGGAATGCCGATTACGTTGTAGAACAGAGCCCAAAACAGATTCTGGCGAATATTTCGGACGGTTGCCCGGCTCAAACGGATGGCAGCTGCGATGTTGCGGAGATCATTGCCGACCAGGGTGATTCCCGCTGCCTCCATGGCAATAGCTGTGCCGGTGCCCATGGCGATCCCAATCTCTGCGGTCGCCAATGCGGGGGCGTCATTGATGCCGTCGCCGACCATGGCCACAATCTGGCCCGAATTTTGTAATTGGCGAATTTTTTCGGCTTTGGCTTCGGGCAGGACTTCGGCCATGACCTGCTTAATCCCCACCTGGGCAGCAATGGCGGCTGCAGTTCGCTGGTTATCGCCGGTTATCATCCAGACCTCAAGTCCTAGTTGGCGCAAGGCCTCAATTGCGACCGGCGCTGTCGGCCGCAGGGTATCGGCCACTGCCAGCATCGCGGCCAGCTGCTGGTCGACGGCCATCAAGACGACGGTTTTGCCCGCCGCTTCCAGCTCGGACTGAATTGCCTGCGATTCCACAGTAGAAATACCATTTTCAGCTAAGAGCCGTTCGGTTCCCAGCAGAATTCGGTGTCCGTCAACCTCGGCTATAACCCCTTTGCCGGGCAGAGCTTCAAAGACTGAGGGAATGGAGAGGTTATCCTCAGGATAGCGGGCGCGGATGCCGTCGACAATCGCCTGCGCGACTGGATGTTCGGAGGCATTTTCGACCCTCGCCGCCCAGTTGAGGAAGGCTCGTTGATGAGCGCCGCAGACGGCACTCATTCGGACGTCGGTTAGCACTGGTTTACCTTCAGTCAAGGTGCCGGTTTTGTCGAGCACGATGGCGGTTATTCGTTGAGCTTGCTCGAGATATTCGCCCCCCCGGATCAGAATGCCGTTTTCTGCTCCGCGCCCGGTTCCGACCATGATCGAGGTGGGAGTCGCCAGTCCCATGGCGCAGGGGCAGGCGATGACCAGGACTGCGGTGGCATTGATCAGCGCTCGGCTCAGATTGCCGGCATCGAACCAAACATACCAGCCGGCAAAAGTGGTCAGAGCGAGCACTATCACGACCGGAACAAAGTAACTGGCGATGACGTCCGCCAGCCGTTGAATCGGTGCTTTTGTAGATTGCGCTTCATTGACAATGCGGATGATCTGAGCCAACATGGTATTTTGACCGACCTTGGTTGCGGCAACAGTCAAAATCCCGTTGCGATTGATCGTGGCGCCGGTAACCGGGTCGTCTTTTTTCTTGTCGACCGGGATGCTCTCTCCGGTTAGCATGGATTCGTCTACTGCCGACCAGCCCTCCAGGACAATGCCGTCAACCGGGATGCGTTCCCCGGGACGGACGATGATGATGTCTCCCACCACAACCTGACTGACTGGTATCGTCATTTCGATTCCCTGGCGGACGACCCGGGCGGACTGCGGCTGGAGATCGAGCAGGGCGCGGATAGCTTTCGAAGCGCGGCCCTTGGCCAGAGCCTCCAAGTATTTTCCGAGCAGGATTAATGTGATCAACAGGGCGCTGACTTCGAAATAATAGTGGCCTTGGTGACCGCCGAACAGATACATAGCAACACTGTAAACATATGCAGTCGTTGTACCGAGGGCGACCAGCACATCCATGTTGGCAGCGCCGCTGCGGATTGCTTTGAAACTCCCGCGATAGAATGGAAAGCCGGCAATAAATTGAACTGGGGAGGCCAAAAGCAACTGCGTTAGCCAGGAAGTCAGCCATTGAGGAGCAGGCTGGCTGAAAACCTCCAGAACCATCAGCACAAGGAAAGGAGAGGACAGCAGCGCGGCGAATATCAAGCGACGGCGAAGACGAGAAAAATCATCTTCATTGCGCTCAGGATTGACCGGGGTTGATTCTCGAATCTGTGCTTGGTAGCCGGCACGTTGAATTGCAGCTATCAGCTGGGGGGGAGTGATCTGCTGGGGATCGTATCCGATCCGGGCGGTTTCGGTGGCCAAATTTACTGCCGCGGAGTCGACTCCGGTCTGTCGAAGCAGCACTTTTTCAATTCGGGCGGAACAGGCGGCGCAACTCATGCCGCTGATGTTCAGTTCCAGGACAGCTGCAGCTGGAGCTGGGTCAGGCATCGGTATATCTCCTCCTTCGATCGTTGGGTTTACCCGGCTGCCAGCAGCCGGCAAAATCGGCAAGTCGATAGGCCTGCAATGTGGCAAGGCAACAACTGTCAGGAGCAATAATTGCTGAAAGCAACTACTTGTGAAGGTTAAAAGCCAAGAACCTTAACTACCACCCGTTTTGGTCTTTGACCGTCAAACTCTGCATAGTAAATTTGTTGCCAGGGTCCAAGATCTAGCCGGCTGTTGGTGACCGGAATGATTACCTGATGATGCAGCAGCAGGCTTTTCAGGTGGGCGTCACCGTTGTCCTCGCCGGTTTGATGATGATGATAGTACTGATTGGCCGGAGCCAGCCGTTCCAGCAACTCCGCGATGTCCTGAATGATTCCGGCTTCGGCGTCGTTGACGTAAACAGCGGCAGTGATATGCATGGCTGAAACCAAGACCATGCCTTCGGAAATATCACTATCCTCGACGGCTTGTTCCACTTCTCCGATAATGTTAATGAATTCCTGTTTTTGATCGGTATCGAACCAAAGATATTTGGTGATGCTCTTCATCGGGAAGAGGCCTCCTTCTTATATCCAATGTGTTACTGAGCGGGCCGGAGAGCGGGGAGTGGGCGGTGGCTGCACTGCCGGGTAACCAACCGGAATCATGGCGATGGGCCGAACATCAAAACGCAGTCCAAGCACTTGACTAACCAATTCTTCCCGGAACGCTCCCACCCAGCAGGCTCCGAGGCCGAGTGCGGTGGCGGTCAGGAGCAAATTCTGGATAGCCGCGGCACTGTCCTGAAGAACATACAGATCTTCACCGCGTTTTCCGTAGCGGGAACTCGATTTTTGAGGAAGGCAGCAAACGGTAATAACCACCGGGGCCTCGGCTACAAAACGTTGAAAAGCGGCTGAGGCCAAATCGGCGCGGATTGACGGATTAGTGACAACAAAAAATTCCCAGGGCTGCAGATTGCCGGCTGACGGCGCCCAGCAGGCTGCTTCCAGGAGCTGTTCGATAAGATCATTGGCCACTGGGTCGGGGCGAAAATGGCGAACGCTGCGCCTTTCCCGGATAGTATTCATAAACTCACTCATAATCTCGATTCCTCCCACCGGCTTGATGTATTAATCAATGATTTCTGCGGAAGGCTGCAATTTCCTTCAAAACCGGAATGGTATACAATAAACAAAAAAGATATAATGTTCACAAGTATAAAAAGATTCAGAAATATGTATTGACATTATCGCTTTTGTAGATTATGATCAAGGTGAATCAGGAAAGGATCACGAGAATCCAAGTACTGATAAATCCCGAAGAATCCAATAGCTGCAATCCGAACAATATGGTGAAATGAGGGTCTGATCCCAGGGGAGTTCCAGGAGAGGCTTTTTCGTAAGGTAACCCGAATCGTGGAGGGGCCAATCCAGAGAACCAAGGCATTCGAAGAGCAGGGACGCTTGCAATAAGAGGCCATGGGGAACAAAGGAATTTGCGACAATAAGACTCACAGAGTAGGCAGAGAGTGGAGATGCAGTGAAATCTCAAACCAATTGGAACCGAAAGGTAAGACCGGGTATCCAATGAGGAATGGGAGGTTGGGTGAGTAGGAAAAGCAGAGGCTCATCGTCGCAGGACAGAAGGCAGCTGTTGGACCGAAATTCGGGAAAAAAAGGGGGGACGTACTGAATTGCAGTACACCTCGAAAGGGTAGGCAGGTTTCAGCAGAAACCAGGAATGCCTACCCTTTCTATTTGTATTTACTGGTGCATTTCGAGAGGGAGATGATCATGGGAAGAACTCTGATTACCAATGGCACAATTCTGACCATGAACCAAACGCGAGACCAAATCCGAGGAGATGTTCTCATCGAAAACCGACGGATTGTCGCGGTGGGAGATATTTCGTCCGAAATGAAAAATGGCATAGCTTCCAGCTTAGATGATGTAATCGATGCCACTGACCAAATCGTCATGCCCGGGCTGATTCAGGGGCATATCCACCTCTGTCAGACGTTGTTTCGAGGACTAGCCGATGATATGGAATTGCTGGACTGGCTGCGAGATCGAATTTGGCCCTTAGAAGCGGCCCATACGAAGGATAGTTTGTATCTTTCAGCTATGCTGGGATGTGCGGAATTGATTCGGGGGGGCACGACTTGCATTGTCGACATGGCAACAGTTAGAAATACTGAAAGCGTCTTCCAGGCGATTCATCAAACCGGGATCCGGGCGATTTGCGGAAAGGCGATGATGGACTGGGGGACGGGAGTACCAGCCGCTTTGCTGGAATCAACGGCAGAGTCTCTACGTGCCAGCCAGGAATTATGTGAACGCTGGCATGGGGAAGACGACAACCGCATTCAATATGCCTACATGCCCCGATTTGCGGTTTCCTGCAGCGACCAACTACTGCGGTCAGTGGCAAAATTAGCCCGCAAAGACAGCATTCGGATCCATACCCACGCTGCCGAAAATCCGGATGAGGTCAATCTGGTGTTGCAGGAACGGGGGGACAGAAACGTCGTTTACCTGGCTAAAGCAGGCCTTATCGGGCCGCATGTTTCTTTCGCCCATTGCATTTGGCTGCAAAAAGAGGAAATTGATATTTTAGCTCAAACGGGCACCGCTGTGGTTCATTGCCCCAGTTCTAATCTGAAACTGGCATCGGGCATAGCGCCGATACCGACGTATCTTGCGCGGGGCGTACGGGTGGCGCTGGGATCCGACGGAGCTGCCTGTGCCAACAATCTGAATGGATTTTTAGAGATGCGACTAGCCGCCCTGATCCACAAGGTGACTTCGGGTGCAAAAGCGATGCCGGCCGCAAAGGTATTGGCCATGGCTACAATTGAGGGAGCGGAAGCCTTTGGCTTGGAAAAGGAAATTGGCAGCATTGAACCGGGCAAACGTGCTGATCTAATTTTGATTAATCCCCAAAAATCGCACAATCAACCTGCCGGCTCGAATCTGGCCGGCCAGATCGTTTATTCCTTGCAAGCGGCTGATGTTGAGACGGTAATGATTGACGGTCGAATAGTTTTCCAAAGCGGTATTCTGCAGACGATCGATGAAGGACTAATCAGGGACCAAGCGCAAGCGGCACTTCGGCAGCTGCTGCCGGTACTTGGAACTTGAGACTTTCCAAAGCCAAGTCAATGCAAAATGGAATGTCAGCCGGACGAATACCCGCAGCCAGATCCCTGGCTACGGAGAGGGCCAAACGCGCACAGTGGGGCTGCTCAGTTTGGCTGTAAACATAGGCGAGCATTTCCAGTTGATCGATATAGTCTCGCCGATAATCAGCAGTGAAAACCCGCTCCAAGGCCTCTCCCGCCAACCGCATCTGAAATTCCTGAAGATAGGCGGGGGATAATATAATCTTGCTTTGGGTTCGATCCTGCCATTTTCGGCAGAGATCGGCAATTTCCTGAAGTGGTAGGATCCAGCCCTTGGTTTCCGGTGTCGCATGCAGACTGTTGGTTTGACGTCGCAATAGCGACCCGGCTTGTTCAATCATATTCGGGTCCAGACGGGAGTAAACGGGGTGCTGCGCATAATTCGCAGCTGGCTCCGGCATATGCTTGCTCCAGTAGCTGAACTCAACCGGCAGCGGAAGCGCTTGCTCCCGATTGACGCGGGCATAATGGTGAACCAGGTAATTGAAATAATCGCGCTCAATCTCGACCAGGCGGAATCCAAAACGATCCAAATCCCATTCCGCTAGGTATTGAGCCAGCTGACGCTCGTTGAAGCTGTGCAGCCGCATTTCCATGATGCCTTTTTGCCAGCTCAGCAGCAGGGAGGCAGTTTCATATTTTCCTCCGGGGCTTAGCAATACCAGTACGATGTTCATATGACCGGCTCCATCCGGATTGCTAAGGTAGGCCCGGTGAAACCGACGTTCGCCGCTGATTCCGGCGGCAGCGACGGTCACATCGGCATCGGCCTTCACGCCGGCGCTTCGCAAACGATGTAACGACCGGCTGATCTCTTTGCGCAGAACGGAATCAGTGGGAGCCGTCTCCTGCTCAAGCTGCAATAAGAAGTTCAGCGCAGTTGGGGTGTGAATAAGGCTCAGGGCCTGGACCGCGGCGAACACCAAAGCCGGATCAGCAGCGACTGTCAATGATTGCAGGAAAGGGAAAGCTTGAACTGGAGTTGCTACTGCTGCTGCTTCTAAGACTTTTCGTGTGAATTCCGGGGGAAATCCAATTAGCATTTGCTGCAGAGCAACTGTATCCGGATTTGCGCGATTGAGCTCGGAATTAAAGTCCTGGGACAAATTATGGAACAACGGGGAGCTTTCCGCCCGCCGATTCTTTTTATCGCTGCCGGATGACGATTTGCCTCCGGTATGTTTCTTCATAGTTTATTTCCTTTCTTGTATGGAATGGGCACGAAATCTACCGAAGGAGTTCCGCGCAGTGGTTGCGGGTAATAGTCCATCAATTGATAAATTTGAGCAGGAATATTGCAGGAAACCGGCAAGCCCATGCTTTGTAAAGTACTGCACATAAGCGGATGATCATGGGTCCAGCGCCCGTCGCTCAGCTTCTTAGCCAGTTGTCGAGCATCTTCGGCGGACATCCGGTCGGCGGCTATTTCCGCTACGCTGTCTTCAATCTGGCGAATTGCTTTTTCGGCAACGTCGCCCAGCATTATGGTCGTATCGTCTATCCGGTGGATCGGCTTTTCCCGCAAAACCCGAAGAATTGAGCTGGCGGGATAACGGTCGATTTGCGGATCGACTGGTCCTAGTACAGCGTTTTCATCAAGCAGGATTTCATCTGCGGCAAGCGCGATTAAAGTTCCGCCGGACATGGCATAGTGCGGAATTACGACTGTAACTTTGGCAGGATGGCGACGCAGCGCCCGGGCAATCTGTTCTGACGCCAGAACTAGTCCACCGGGAGTGTGGAGGACCAGATCAATCGGCATATCGTCAGGGGTCAGCCTGACCGCGCGCAGGACTTGTTCCGAATCTTCGATATCGATATACCGGCGCAGCGGGAAGCCCAGCAGAGCCATGGTTTCCTGGCGGTGAATCATCGTGATCACGCGTGTCCCCCGCAATTTCTCCACTGAGCGAATCAGTGCCATCCGGGCAGCTTCCAATTTTTTCTGTCTAATCCAAGGCAAAAGCGTGAATCCGAATAAAAGAATCCAAAAAACGTTTGAAAAAGAAAACTGTTCCATCTGCAACCTCGTCTTTCTTCTTCGCAAATGATCGTACTGTGAGCACAACTGGGAACGCGACCGCAGGGCAGGTGATCAGCGGCTGCCATGTTTAATGAGCAGTGAAATCAGGTACCATAACGCGGTAAAAAGCACAATCGTGGCACCGGTAGCAGTTCCCCAATAGTAAGAAGCGATTAGCCCGAAAATACCAGAACTCAGGGAAATTAAAATGCTAAAAGTATGATATTGCCGCATATTGCCGGCGATGTTGCGGGCAGAAGCCGCCGGCAGCACCAAAAGTGAATTAATAATCAAAATTCCGACCCATTGGATAGAGGAGCTGACAATAACCGCCATCAAACCAGCAAATAAGCCTTCAACGATTCTGACTGGGACGCCGCGGCTTTTAGCTAGAGAAGGATTGACGCTGACTACCAGCAGCCGATTGAACAGCAAGCCCCAAGTCAGCAAGACGGCAATCAGAATCAAGCTTAAAAACAGAATCTCCTCCGCCGTTATACTCAGCAGGTCGCCGATCAAGTAACGGGAATACTTAGCAAATCCTCCGCCGCGGGAAAGAATGACGATACCCAGGGCAACAGCCGTTGCGGAGAAGACACCGATCACGGTATCTGGGGAGCTGCTGCTGGCCGCCTTGATGTAGGAAATGGCCAGGGCGAGCAGCAGGGCAAAGGCGATCATCGAAAGCAGCGGATTATGAAAGCCGAGGAGCACCCCCAGTGCGATCCCGGTTAGTGCGGAATGGCCGATGGCATCGGAGAAAAAGGCCATTCGATTGTTGACGACCATGGTCCCCAGGATCCCGAACAGCAGGCTGACAAGTAGGATGGCGAGGAGGGCATTTTTCATGAATAAATGCTGTGACCAGGCAAACGGTAGCAGAGAGTCAACGAGCGCATACCACGTGTTCATAATATCTTCCCAGCTTCCGTACTAATTCGGCCGAAGGTTTGGATAACGGTGGGATTGGAAAAGACCTCGCCCGGTGTACCTACAACATAGAATGTGCGGTTCAAGAAGATGATCCGATCCGAATACCGCGATACCAAACCCAAGTCATGAGAAACCAGGATGATGGACATGTCATACTGCTGTCGCAGATCGGAGATCATCTGATAAAAAAGCTCTATTCCCCGGGGATCGATACCGGAGACCGGTTCATCCATCAGGAGCAGATCGGGGACCGGTTCCAGCGCCAGGGTTAACAATACCCGCTGTAATTCTCCGCCGGATAGGCTCCCTAGTTTGTTTTCGATCAGATGATCGGCGTTAAATGCGGCCAGTTTCGAACGGGCATATGCACGCAGCTTTTTTTCGGCTCCCAGCCAGACCGGGCGGCGGCAGGTGCTGGCTGCCCAAAGATCAAGCACGCTGGTGGGGGAACCAGCATCGAAATCCAGGCGCTGCGGCACGTATCCGATCCTCGGAGTGCGGGCCTTTGCTCCAGCAATATCAAGAAAAGTCATGGTGCCACTATGGGCGACTTCCCCCAGGATGGCTTTCAGCAGAGTGCTCTTTCCGGCTCCGTTCGGCCCGATCAGAGCGGTCAGCTCGCCGCAGTGAATGTGCAGGCTGAGGTCCCGTAAAATTTCTGTTTTTCCTAGCATCACACCAAAACCATGAAGTTTGGTGCAACACAATCCGCAGGCGAGTCCGGATTTATATTCCGAATTGACGGTGGGATCGATTTTGGTAATCAAGACAAAGCCTCGCGCAGAACTTGAAGATTTGCTTCCATTATTTTAATATAGGCATCCGCGGCGACCGGTCCGGTCACCGCCGGATCCAAGGTATAGACCCGAGCGCCGGTTTCTCGGGCGATAGCCTCGGCGGCTTTGGTCGGGTACTGGGGCTCGGCAAAAATGGCTTTGACGTTGGCCTGCCGAATTTGCTGAATGGCGACGGAGAGTTCGGCGGCACTTGGCTCTGAACCGGGTTCGCGCTCCACCACACTGATGATGTTCAGATTGAATTCCTGTGCAAAGTAGGGAAACGCTTCATGAAAAGTGACAATGTTGCGGTTCGGCAGACTGTCCAACTGTTGGTGCATTCGATCCCGCAATGCGCTCAATTGCGCAATATAGGCGGCAGCATTACTATGGTATTGGTCAGCTCGGGCTGGGTCCAGCTGAGCCAGTTGTTCACTGATATTTTGCACTTCCTGGATTGCCCCCGAAACACTGACCCAAACATGCGGGTTTGCTGCCGAATCGCCGGAACCGGGAAGCAGCTGCAGCCCCCGGCTGGCTTCAATGATTTTAAGCTGGGGCAACTGAGTGACTACCTTGCTCAGAAATGATTCCATATCAGCGCCGTTAACGATGAAAATTTGACCGCGGTTTAACGTGATCACATCGTCCGGAGTCATCTGGTAGTCGTGCAGGCAGCCGGTGATCGGCTTGGTTAGATTAATCACTTTCACACCCGGCACATCCCGGGTGATGTTCATCGCCATAATTTGCATGGGATAAAACGAGGTGATGATCGTTAACTCCGAAGCCGGGGATGACGAAGAAGTCGAAACAGTGGGGCGAGACTGACAGCCGGTACAAAAGAGTAACAAAAGCAGCAAGAAAACAGCCGGCAACTGCTTGTTGAAACGAAGTCGGAAAAATTTCACCGGAAGCATCTCCTTTTTACTCATGATCATAATAATAATATAACAGTATAATAGACGCTTTCATACTCTTGACTGATTGGCAGCAGGCCAAGAAAATACTAAATTTAGGAAGAAGGGGTGATCGGTTATGGGAAAGATTTTCCGCTGTACTGTCTGCAATTATCTGTATGATGAAAATCGGGAAAATTTACTCTGGGACAAATTGCCGGAGGAATGGGTCTGTCCGATCTGCGGCTCCCCTCGCTCCGTATTCGTCCTGATGACTCCGGCTGAGACTGCGCCACCGCCCGCAGCGGTCCAGACGGTATCAGATATTTTGGTCAGGCAAATGGCTGACTGGGGGATTCGATATGTTTTTAGCATCCCGGGAACATCGGCCTTGGGATTGGTCGAGGCGCTCCGGAAAAATCCGGATATCCGCTACATTCAGGTTCGGCACGAGCAGGCGGCGGCATTCATGGCCTCGGCGTATGGCAAGCTGACTGGTAAAGCAGCGGGTTGTCTGACGGTAGCCGGCCCGGGAGCGACTAATCTGGCAACTGGTTTGTATGATGCCAAGCTTGACCATGCTCCGGTCTTGGCCCTGACCGGATTGGTCAAGCGGGTCCAAATTGGTCCGGGCTCATTTCAGGAAATTGATCAACAGGCATTTTTTGATCCAATCTGTGTTTATAACAAAACTCTGATGTCCGAAGAACAAACAACAACCTTGGTTACACTGGCGATTAAACATGCCTTGCTGGAACGTGGGGTCGCTCATATCAGTGTTCCCAATGATGTTCAGAAACTTCCCTATGACATCCCACCGTTGCCAGTTGCCGGCAGAATCTCGGAGCAGGCGGTGACTGCACCCGGCCGGTTGATTGCAGCCGCGGCCGCAGTTATAAATAGCGCCCAACGACCGGTAATCATAATCGGACACGGAGCGGCGGGGCAGGGGCCGGAGATTGAACAATTGGCGGAAAAAATTTCGGCGCCGATCGTGTCGACGTTTCGGGGTAAAGACATTATCGGTCACGAGTTCTCTTGGTATGTCGGCTGCCACGGCACGATCGGTTCCACCGCGGCGGCACGGGTAGTGTTGCACAGCGATCTGCTGATTGTGATCGGCTGCTCTTTTTCCGATAAAACGCAATTGCCTCAGAAGAAAATTATACAGATCGATCTTGATCCGATGATGTTGGGTAAACAGTTCCCCGTAGAGGTTGGCTTGTGGGGAGCAGCCTCCGAGCTGGTCCCGGCCCTGAAAGCGGCTGTGACGCAGCGGACTGATCAGTCGTATACGATTGAGGTTGCAGGCTTGAAATCCGATTGGCAGGCTTTGCTGGAAAAAGAAGCATCCGACCGTCTTCCGCTCCGACCTCCCCTGATACTGAAGCTGCTGAATCAAGCGATTGCTGCCGATGCGATCATTGCTCTCGATGTCGGCGAGCACTGCTGGTGGTTTGGACGAAATTTCCAGATGCGCCGCGGTCAGCGTCTGCTTTTCTCCGGATATTTGGCGGCAATGGGATTTGGACTACCGGCGGCGATAGCGGCGCAACTTGCCGATCCCGGCCGTCAAGTGGTTTGTATCACCGGCGACGGCGGGTTCAGTATGGTAATGGCTGAATTTATGACTGCCGTTAAATACAATTTGCCGGTAAAAATCTTTGTCTTCAATAATCATCAGCTGGGAATGATCATGCAGGAACAACGGGTCGAAGGCTATCAAAACTGGCAGACGGATCTTCACAATTGTGACTTTGCAGAATTTGCCCGATCCTGTAGAGGAGCCGGTTTTCGGGTCCAAACCAAGGAGCAGTTGGTAACAGCGATACAAGCAGCGTTCGATTTGCCGGGGCCGGTGATCGTGGATATTGACACCGATCCCCGGCGGTTTCGGCAGTAGCTGCAGTCAGCGTCGTTGGTAGCGGCCTGTGAGCTGACATTCAGCAATGACATGCCCCTCCATGGCGGCAATCAATCGCGGCTTGCTGGTCCCCGGCTTAAGGTCAAGCAGACAGTCAAGAGCAAGCAGGCGGAACATATAACGATGGATGCCGGAGGGTGGACAGGGACCGTTGTAGCCGATCCGGCGGAAGTCAGTAAGACCCTGGAGAGCGCCGTTAGCCAGCTGTTTGTCTCGGCCGATGTTTTCCTTGAGTCCCCGTACATTAGCAGGAATGTTGTAGACCAGCCAATGAACCCAATCGCCGCCGGGAGCGTCGGGATCATCGCACATCAGCGTCAGGCTGATCGTAGCGGGTGGGAGATCGATCCATTCCAGAGGCGGGGACATATCTATCCCGTCGCAGGTATAATTAGGGGGAATCAAGCCGCCTTCGCGGAACGCTGAACTGATCAGTTTCATCGGGATCACTCCTTTCGGATTTCGATGTATGAATATATTCAGCACTCTTAAAGCGAAATCCTTTTGTTATCGAGAAAAGCAAAAAAGGAGGAATGAAGGTGTCCGGTTGTCTGACGCGTTGGCTGCTCAATATCCTGGTCATTATTCTTACAGCCTCGCTGCTGCAAGGATTTAATGTAACCTATGCGGGAGCCTTTTTTGGATCCATCGTATTGGGCATCATCAATGCTTTTATTCGGCCGATCATTCTGCTGCTGACACTGCCGCTGAACATTCTGACCCTGGGGCTGTTTACCCTGATTATCAATGGCTTGATGCTATGGCTGACGAGCACCGTGGTCAGGGGATTCGATCTGAGCGGATTTTGGACAGCCGTGCTGGCAGCATTGATCATTTCTTTATGTAGCGCCATCATCAATTATTTTGTACGGGATTAACGACATCGACGCGTTGGCGGCGGCTGATTTAGGAAGGGTGATGAAGCGGATGAGGAAACGAGTTATTGTGCGTATCGATGAAGATCTTTGTAACGGATGCGGGCTGTGCATTGCTCCTTGTGCGGAAGGGGCACTGATACTGCAGGATGGCAAAGCGCGGGTAGTCAGAGAAGAGCTCTGTGATGGGGCGGGATTTTGCTTGGGGATTTGCCCCCAAGGCGCGCTTAGTTTGGAAGAGAGGGAAGCGCCTGAGTTCTCGGCCGAAGCAGCTCATATTCAGCAGGAGCACCGAAAGGCGCATTATCTGCCGCAACACTGCAATTTCTGCTCGACCAGCGAAGATGACGCTTATCTCCTGCCGATAAAACACCGCGGCGAGGCACTCTGGGCTTGTACCCGGTGTCTGCCCCGGCTGATTCACGGTTGATCATGAAGATCCTAACCGTACAACATGTTGCCCAAGAAGGAGCAGGGCGGCTAAGGCCTTACCTGGAACATCGCGGCTGGCATTTTGATTTGGTCTGCATGGATCAACCCAAAGCCAAACTGCCGGTCAACATTGATGAATTTCAAGCTCTGCTGGTTCTGGGTGGACCGATGGGTGCGTACGAAGAAGAACGCTACCCGTATCTTGTCCATCTACAGAACCTCATTCGCGATGCGCTGCAGAGACAGCTGCCGGTTGTGGGAATCTGTTTGGGAGCGCAGTTGATTGCCCGTAGCTTGGGGGGGGTGGTTGAGCGCAATCCGGTTTCGGAAATCGGCTGGCGGCGGGTGTCGTTGACTGCGGAAGGCAGAAAATCTTTGCTTTTTTGCGGGGTGCCGGATGAAATCATGGTGTTTCAGTGGCATTCGGATACATTCCACTTGCCCGCCGACGCGTCTCTCTTGGCTGTGGGCGAGCAGTGTGTGAACCAAGCAATGGCAGTTGGCTCGAGCTGGAGCCTGCAATTCCATCCGGAAATCACTATTGAGTTAATCACAGAGTGGATGGAGTTATATCGGGATGAGCTGGAAGAAATAAACGGCCCCGGAGCGGTTGACGAAATCCTAACCGATAGTAGGAAATTCTGGCCGCATTACCAAGATTGGCAGGCCAGAGTATTCGAAAACCTGGCGAACATTCTAACTAGTAGCAATAAGCCGTAAGTGATCGACTTGTTCATCGGTCTATCCAAATTCAATCGTCGGCAGGAAAATAATCACCGTTGTCCGGATCGCCAGGAAGCATCATGGATCTCATCCGCAAGCTGTCCCAATCACAGGCGTCCAACGGTGAGCCCGAACAATGTGCAGCCGAATTCGGACAGCGCCAAGCGTTCTCAACCCAAAGCACCGTCTCGAAAACATGTTCGCACTGCGAACACCAGGTATAGTTTCCGTATTTTTCAACAAAAAAAGGGTGTTTATGGGATTGTGTCATGCCGGCAGCTCCTTTTTGCGCAATTTAACTTATTGTAGCAAAAACCGAAGCGATGGCTCGGCATGACCCGAAAAAGCTTCAGGGAAGGCATCGGCTAGCATAAAGCTAGCGGTTTGGTTTGAAAAATATAATGGAGTAGGTTATAGTATATAAAAGAACGAACGTACACTCGGAGGTTAAAGCTGTGCCCCTGCCCGAACTGAAACAGAATAAAGAGCGCCGTCAGCGGTTGTTGGAATGCGCTTTGGATCTTTTTGTTGAGAGAGGTTATTTTAATACTCCGGTTCGCGAAATTATTGCCAAATCAGGATTCGGCACCGGCACCTTCTATAACTATTTTGCGGATAAGGAAGACATCCTGAAAAGCTTGCTTGACGAATTTGCCATTCAAATAATATCTAGCGTAAACAATTATTACATCCAGGAAAAAGACCTGGCCAAACGATTCATCGAAACCAAGCGAGTCAACATGGAAGTATTCGCGCAAAATGAAAAGCTGACTGAAATATACTGCCGAGTTGCGGGGGCTAGTGATGTAATCGATGCCAGTTTACAGCAATTCGAAAACAAACTGCTCGATTTCTTTACCAAAAACATCGAGTACGGAATCAGGAAAGGCGTGTTTAACGATGTTCCCGCCTCCCCGTTGGCCCATGGAATTCTAGCGATGGAAAAATACCTTTTATACAAATGGATTGTATTGAAGGCGGTCAATAAAGAAGAAATGATAGCCATGGTTCTTTCTTTCCATGAAACTATTGCCCGAGGTTTAGTGAAAAAGCAATAAGTGGTCAATAAGCACAAAGCAAAAAAACGGTAGAGGCTGAGGGGCGGCCAACAAAGACGCCCTTTTTTCTCCGGGGAAAGTGAACGTCTGTGCGTTCAGTGCAATAGCAAGCAAAACTTACTTCTGTCTATTGAAATCTGGAAAACAAAGAAATGAGGTGGTATTGTGATGACATTGAATCCTGATCATCTCCGTGCGGTATTGGAACTAATCAATCAAGGGCCGTATTTTCGTTTGTTGTCAATGGAGGTCCGGGAGGTCGGCAAAGGATTTGCAAGAGTAGAAGTTGATCTGGAAACCAAACATCTGAATCCCTTTGGCGGGATTCACGGCGGAGTTTATTCCTCGCTGATTGACACCGCCGCGTACTGGGCGGTTTACTGTGATGTCGAGGAGAACGCTGGTTTGATTTCATTGGATCTCAAGGTTGACAACCTCGCTCCGATCAAGGACGGAAAACTGGTGGTCGAAGGGAAACGCATCAAAGCCGGCAGAAGCATTTGCATTGCCGAAGCAGTGGTCGTCGACTCCACCGGCAAATACCTGGCACATGGGATTTCCAAACAAATGGTGACGCCGGGACTGCAGACAATCAATCAGGCAGTGGCGGCCATGGGGCAGCAACCGCTGCCTCCCAAGTTCATTCAAAATTAGAATCGCGCATCAATTGGCGGCAGAATGTGCGGGCGGAGAGGACGGTTATCTTACAATGAAAAAAATTCTCGGTGTAGTTATATCGAAAAGAAAATTAGGCAATAGTGAGCTCTTGGTCAAGGAGATTATGAGTAGCATACCGGGGGAATGTAGTCTGGAATTAATCCGCTTGACTGACCTGAGCATCGAATCCTGCCGGGCTTGCTATCGATGTCTCCAGCCTGACCAGGATTGTCCGATTCAAGACGACTTCAATTATGTGATGGGCAAAATCAAAGCAGCAGATGCCGTGGTTATTGGGGCTCCGGTATACATTCTCGGTATTCACGGCTATTATAAAATGCTTACCGATCGCTTGGTAGGGGCATATAACCATGCGCTTCACACCCAAGGCAAGCCGTGCGCAATAGTAATCCCTTACGGAACCAAGGGTTGGGAGGGATACAGCAAAGCATCAGCTCTGCCCCTGCCCCGGTTGTTGAAAATGAAGCTAATTGATTGCTGGGTGGTTCACGCTACCATGCCCGGAGAATCACTGCTCAATCCGGATAATCTAAACTATGCGCAGGTGTTGGGGCGGGAACTCTTCAGCGGACGGCAATATCAACCCGGCTCTCGGGAATGTCCCGCCTGCGGCTCCGATGTGTTTCGCCTGCTGCCCGACAGCCAGGTCGAATGTCCGCTTTGTGGCGCCAAGGGCGTGCTAAACAGCGAGGGGCTCCTCCGCTTTGCAGAGGAACAGTACTGTCGGTTTGCAGATGAAGAAATGGAAGAACATTTCAAAGTATGGCTGGCAGAAATGAAGCATCGCTTCCTGGCTGAAAAGGATCGGCTGAAGGAAGTGCAAAAAGTCTATAGCGACAAAGAATGGTGGATTAAACCATAATACGGTGGAAGTGACCTTTACCATGTTGTATTTACTTATGTGTACCATGGCTGATAATATAGTCAGCTGCTAGTATTTGAGAGGGCAACAATGGATAATGATACATTAGAATTTCAGGAGATTTACGAAACCTATTATCCAAGGATTTATCGTTATCTAACACGCCTTTTGGGTAAGTATTATTCGGAAGACGTGGCTCAGGAGGTCTTTACTAAGATCGCTTTTAAACTAGGAGAGTTTAAAGGGGAATCTCGACTATCGACCTGGGTATATCGGATTGCGACTAACGCGGCCTTGGATTTGGTTCGTAGTTCTGGGTTTCGTAAGCAGGAGCCAATAACCATTGCTCCTGACAATAGCAATAATAGGTTAAATGTATCATCATCTATTGAGCAGCAACTTATTCGTCAAGAGATGAATCAATGTATATACTCGTTAATCGACAATCTTCCGCCAAATTATCGTATGGTCCTTTTTTTAAGTGAGTTTGAAGGATTAAAGAACAGCGAAATTGCAGAGATTCTGAATTTGAGCCTTGATAACGTAAAGATTCGGCTTCACCGGGCTCGTTCAAAATTAAAAAAAGAAATGATCATTCACTGTGAGTTCTATCGTGACGAGCGCAATGAACTGGCATGCGAACAAAAAAGAGAGAATTAAATAAAACATAAATTTATTACCAATTGTGTATCCCTCCGAGCGGTGTATTCGTCTATATAGTCAAACGATAGGAGGAGGTGATACACAATGAAGAAACTCTGGCAAAAGAATGTGGGGCCGATGGATAGATGTCTCCGGATTTGCATCGGGATTACCCTCATTATCGTGGGAGCTTTTTATGTGAAAGGGACGATGGGGACAGTCTTATTTATTCTAAGCGTGCCACTTATTCTCTCGGCAATTTTTGGAGTTTGCCCGGGCTATTCAATCCTGGGCGTTTCAACAAAGGATCTCATTTGTTGTTCCGAGTACTGTGGGTTGTTCAAAAAGCAGCCATAATCATCTAATCGAAATAATCCCCTGAAAAAGAAAAAACCGTCGATCTTAGTATCAACGACGTAAAGGCATTCTCTGAGTATGTTTGATGCTGTTTTAGAACTATATTGCAGTAAAAATGGTGTCGGAGACGGGACTTGAACCCGTACGGTCGCCCACACGCCCCTCAAACGTGCGCGTCTGCCAGTTCCGCCACTCCGACACAGCATTAACGTTCATTAGTATACTTGTTCAGGCCGTCAGTGTCAAGGTCAAGGGATCTGTAGTAATTAATTCGAAGAGAAAGAAATACTATCGCCCAAGCAAGAAGGCAAGGCATCAAGCCTTGCCTTCCGTATTCGGGCATTAGATGGTGATGATCTAGTGGTGTTCGTGCTCCTCAACATAGAAGGGCCATTTGTGCATGAACCACTCATTGAACAAGAGCGGAATGATCCACCAGAAGATCCAGACTGCAGGTTTGTTCATGACTTGGAAGGCGGTTCCTAGCGGCTCGCCATGACCAACCAGCTCGTGCATTTGATACAGACTCGGAGCTGAGGTAGCCAGGCCCGGCCAGAGACCGAGCATCGGCCAGCAGATTTTGTACCAGACGAACATCCACAGTCCAGCTAGAGCGAAAACTCCAACGAAGCGAATCCACCAGCCGATATTGAACATGCCCGGTTGGTTTGGCCAGTCATCAAAGTAGTGATGCCAGGCCAGGAAGGGCATGATCGTAGCAGCGGCGATGCTGAGGCTGTGATAGTGCCGGAAGCCCCAGTTGCCCCGAATTCCCAGTTCTTTTGCGGTTGCGGGATCGAGAGCGGTGTCCAAGGGGATCGCTCCCCAATAGGCGGCGATGATCGCGAGGGTGATTTGATTGAAAACATAGGCCAGGAAAACCATACCGATGGTTCCGACAACTCCGCGCAGCGGCTGGGTCTTGATGAAATTCCAGGGCCAGCCCTGCCAGGTGTTGGCAGCCAGGAAGAGCACAATTACGATCCACTCATACCATGATACGATATAGAGGTAGTTCTTGGCGCCGATCGGTGCGAACTTGGCGTACCAGATTGAGGGATACGCCCAACTGGCTTTACCCATCAGCTCGCTGGCCGATTTGGCATAGGTTGCGTAAACCGGATCATAGGTCGGCAGCGCTGCCTTTAGGTAGCCGGGATAAGCAACATTAGCAAAATGCGGGACAACAAAGATCCCGAATACTAAAATCGTAACAACGCTGGTCCAGGCCCATTCGGCCATGCCGGCGGCGGGTTGGGACAATTTGCCGGCCCACGGCCATTTCTGGAACATGATCGCCCAGAAAGGATAAGTTACGAAGCCGGTCACCACCCAGAAGGTAACAGCGGCCATTTTGACGTCCATGGCGCCATGATGCAGTTCCTCGTAGAGCTCAGTACCGTGAGCCGGAACCGGCAATCCTGCCATTTCGATCAATTGCAATTTAGCGTTGAGTACGGCCTCCGTGCTGAAAAACGGAAGAATGACCCCCAACCACTCGAAGAAAACATAGATGAGGAACCAAGAAATCACGATATTGGTGATTGTCATGGCTATGCCCCGTGATAGCGGGCCTAAATTCTGAAATGGATAATCTCCAAAAATAATGTGCTGCCATACGCCGACAACGATCATAACCGCCAGAAAAGCGGTGAATGGCTGCTCATACAAGCGGAAAATACCTTTCGCCGGGTCGCCGATGATGTACCAGGTAACCCAGGCAATCAGGGTGAAGACGACCAGGGCGATTATGCCGGTCAAAGGCTGACCCCAACGGGGGACGATCTTATGTGCTCCTGCCATTGTATCGCTCCTTTCCTGTGCATTACGTTTAAGAACCTGTCTGAAAATATGAGGGCTGATGAATTGGGAAATAATTAATTGAGGTATGAGTTCTTGGGATGCTCTGATAGAGACAGGCTGCAAATAGTGTTGTGATGCACTAGTGTGGAGTTTGCTGAATAGTACCCTGGATCAATCTGCTCGGCATCACCTCCAGACTAAACGTAAACAAAAGAAACAAACACATGAATTTACTGATTCGACGGACAGTTTAGAATTCCTTTTAATATTCAAAAAACTCTAGAACATTTGAACGACATAATTATACAAATATGGACAAAGTTTATTGAATAGGATAGCAGGGAATGGGACTCAAGACGTGGAAAATTAACAGTAAAGGGGGGATTGGTATGCTGTCAGCGCCGGCTTGGCTAAGTGACCGTTTTCTCTGGCTGGGAAGGCCGTTTTTCAGCAGTTATCTGTTGCTGGGCGATCAATACGCCTTAATTGAAGCGGGGATAAGCTGTTCCGCTCTCGAAGTAATTAAACAAATGCAAGCTTTGCAGATTGACCAGCGGAAATTGCGATACCTGATTCTGATGCACGCTCACCCTGATCACACTACTGGGTTGCTGCCTCTGCGCGAACAGTATCCTTGGCTGCAGATAGCTTCTAGTGAAAAAGCAGCTGAAATGCTGAAGCGGGAAAAAGTGCTGTCAGCATTTTGGGAAGAAGACCAGTTCCTCTGTTCAGCGCTTGCTGGGCAGAAAATAAGTCAGCAACGATGGGAGCAGAGAAAGACTGACCCCTTGATTGTCCAGCGGATTCTGCGCGACGGTGACCATATTGATCTCGGGGGAGGAATCCAATTGACCGCGCTGCTGACTCCGGGGCACAGCCCCTGTAGTCTGAGTATCTGGCAGGAGGAAATGAAAGCCCTTTTTATTTCAGATGCAGCGGGATTTGAAGTATCTTTGCAGCAAGATTTTCCTTGTTATTTTTATAGTTATTCCGATTATATTGAATCTCTGAGACGGTTGCTGGAGAAAGAAGCGGAAGTCCTGGCGCCCGCCCATCGACCGCCGATACTGGGCAAGGAAGCGGTTGCAAAATATTTGCAGCGGGCAATCGCGACAGCAGAAACGCTCTGTCATCATATTCAGCAGCGAATAAATGACGGCCAGCCGGCAATGGAAATCGAGCAGCACTTGGTTACTCATTATTACCATGACAATTTGACGCTGTATTCGCAGCGGAACATTCAGGGATGTGTCAACGCTCTGATTAAACAGAGCCGAATCGCTCCTTTCTAGAATATCGGAGGTGAACGATGCGTGGGCCTGCGAGAGGTCGAACCGTCGCACGGTTTGATAATTGTCATTACCGGCGATGGCAAGGGCAAGACGACAGCGGCGTTCGGTCAGGTGCTGAGAGCGGTCGGGCACGGGTGGAAGGTTGCGGTGATTCAGTTCTTTAAGCAAACTGGGTGTGGCGAGATCAAGTCGGTTGCGGCGTTTTCTGATCTGGTGGAGATTATTCAATGTGGTTCGGGTAAATGGATTGATCCGAATCACATGAGCCCGGTCGATCAGATGAACGCATTCTGGGGCTGGGGAATTGCCCGAGATTTGCTGCTCCAGGGAGCCCATCAGCTGATTGTGTTGGATGAAATTATGCTTGCTCTTCAATCCGAGGTTGTTCCACCAGCTGAACTGATTGCAGCATTGCAGTCTCGACCGGCTGGTGTTTCGGTAATGCTGACCGGCCGCAATGCGCCGCCGGCAATCTGCGAGGCGGCCGACATAGTGAGTGAAGTTGTGGAACGGAAGCATTGCTTCTACGGGGGAGTAGCGGCGAGCGCGGGCCTGGATTATTAGGAAGGCGAGGATTGGTATGGGCTGGCAGACAAAAAAGATGGAAGAATTTTCGCGGGAAGAACTGCTGTCTCTGATTGAAACTCTAGCCAAGAATTGGTTGGCACTGGACGGCGTGTGGTTTCAGGCGGTTGAAAAAAGCTATGGTCTGGAGGCGGCATTGGAAATGGACTATCAGGCTTGGCGCCGCTACAGCGGCCTGGAAACCAAGCGACTGATGAGTTGGCTGGGCTTGCCCGAGGGGGAAGGTATCATTGGCTTGCGGCAAGTTCTGCAGATTCGCCCGCAATCACGTGTCAATCGCTTTGAGATCATGACGCCGGATGACAACACCCTGATCTATTGCCTGAAAGAATGCCGAGTGCAGGCAGCCCGCAAACGCGCTGGTCTTCCGGATCATCCCTGCAAGCCGGTTGGCATCGCTGAGTATGAAGAGCTTGCCCGAGCGGTTGATCCGCGGCTGACCGTGCGCTGCATGTTCTGTCCGCCGGATCCTCATCCGGAGGGCTACTGGTGCGCTTGGGAATTCAAGCTGGAGGAGTAAGCAGGAAATTCGAAGGCTTGCGGGCAAATGTTGCCCTAATAGTATAAAGTCAGCAAAAGAACGGGCGCAGGCCCGTTTTTGCTTGACAAAAAAGCGAAAAATAGAGAAAATAAGTTAGTCTTAACTAACAAAGGAGCACTGAGTTGAAAACAGCGAAGAGCAGACTGTCTCCGTCCCTGGAAGATTACATGGAGATTATTCTCGAGCTATCTTTGCAGGGAGAAAAAATTAGAGTGACCGATATTGCTGTGCAGCTAAAAAATAGCAAGGCAAGCGTCAATCAGGCGATTCATGCACTGGTCGAACGGGGTCTGGTTGTTCATCGGCGCTACGGACCGGTGGAGTTGACTCCGGAAGGTGCGGTGTATGCTGCTCAGGTTCGAGAACGCCATCACCTGCTTCGGCAGTTTCTCATGGAAGTACTCGGGGTTGAGGCCGAAACAGCGGAATGTGACGCATGTCTGATGGAGCACGAAATAAGCGAGGAAACGATCGAATGCATGATCCGTTTTATGACCGAAAGGGAAAAACCAGGTTCAATTCCTAATGGAAAGAGTGCAGGAACAAGGTGAGTATGATGAAACACAGCGATGGCAAAGAGATTATTGCCCTGGTCGGACAGCCGAATGTCGGCAAGAGCGCACTCATGAATTATCTCACCGGCATTAAAACGGTTGTTTCCAATTATCCTGGAACTACAGTCGAAGTGCTGGAAGCGGATATGCGTCTCGCTGACCGGTGCTTTCATGTAATTGACACCCCGGGCACATATACACTGCATTCGGACACGGAGGAACAGCGGGTTACCCAGCAGATACTCATGGAAACGCCGATCGACCTCATTCTCAACATTACCGATGCCGCGAATCTGGACCGACATCTATATTTAACCCTGCAGCTGCTGGATTTTAATTTGCCGATTATTGTCGTGCTGAATCAAATCGATCGAGCGCGGGAGCTGGGGATTACCATTGACAGCAAACGGCTCAGTGAAGAGCTGGGGGTTCCGGTTGTTCCGATTTCGGTGATGTTGGAAGAAGGCTTGGAAGATTTAAGGCAAGCGATTCTGACCCAGCGGGAACGAGGAAAGCCAATGTGCTTCTCTCCCCGGGTCGAAACTGCTATCACCGAACTGCGCAGCAACATCCGGCTGCGGATTCCGGACATTGATCAAGCCAACATGCATACCGAGCGGACATTGGCCATCCACTTGCTTGAACATGATCAGCTGGATGAATACATTGTTAAACGCTACCCCGGTCTTGAGTCGGTGGTTGAAAGCCTGCAGCATGAAATGGCTAAGGGGTACGGTTATCCGGACTGCAACGATTGTTTCCGGGAGTGCGCGCTGTGCCCGGTGATGGAGCAACAGCATCCAATTTTTCTAACCTGTCTGGAAAGGACGGAAAGGGCGCGAACGATCGCACGGCAGTCGGTAAAAGCCGAGGATCACCGCCGTAACACTCCGGCGGAGAAGATCGAGAACATTATCGACCGGCCGCTGGCGGGAATGCTGTTTTTACTCCTGGCTCTGTATCTATCAGTTAAGGGAGTGATCCTGGCTATAACCGGCACTGAGGAATTGGTTACCGCTTTGATGAACCCAATCGAGGAATGGCTCCAAAACAACATCGCCCTGTCTGCCGGTGGATTCTGGCGGATTATGGTTCGGGCATTCATTGACGGGATTGTTTTACCTTTCAGCGTCGTATTGCCGGCGATGATCAGTGTCTATATAATCACCGGATTATGGGAAGACAGCGGATTGCTGCCCCGATTGTCCATGGTTTTGGATCGATTGACCCGGTTGCTGCGACTGCCGGGACAGGCAGTAATTCCTTTTCTCCTGGGATTTGGCTGCCGGGCGCCGGCGGTTCTGGCAACCAGAATCATGAGCGAGCCGCAGGAGCGGTTTCTGGTGGTGGCTTTGTTGTCAATTGTTGTGCCTTGTGCCGCCAGTCTGGGCATTATGGCGGGAGTGGTCGCCAAATTTGATGCTAATATCCTGGCGATCGGATTGAGCATGCTCGCTGTTTTCTTATTCCTGACTTATTTCCTGGGCCGAAAGATCGAAGATGCCAGCTTGGAACTGGTCATGGAGGTGCCGCCCTTGCGCCTCCCCAATCTCAAGAATATATTGAGCAAAACCTGGCTCCGTATGTCTGGATTCTTCAGCCAAGTGCTGCCCCTGATGTTCTTTGCCAGCGTGTGCATCCGAATACTTCTGGAGATCAATGTACTGCAGGTCTTGGCTGGCTTAAATCCAGTGACGCTGACGCTTTTTGGAATCCCGGGGGAAGCCTTTGCCGGGGTGGCGATAACGGTGGTGCAAAAGTATCTGGCCCCGATGGTGCTCTTGAATTTACCGCTGACAGCCCGAGAAGCAACAATCGCTTGTGCGATGGTGGCGTTATCGTTTCCGTGCCTGCCGGTTTCAATTCTGGCCCTTCGGGAACTTGGGGGGAAAAAATTTCTGCAGATCTTTGCCATCGCTGCCGCAGTTCCGATCATTGTGGGTTTAATTCTCAATCTGCTGCTTCCAGTTTAGGAGGAAGAGTATGGTTATCAGTCAATTGGCGGTCGGTGAAAAAGCGAAAATAACCAATATCAGCCGAGGCCAGGAAGCGCGTCGCCGATTGGTGGATCTGGGTTTAATTCCGGGGACGGAAGTGGAAATGATTGCTGTTCATCCCTGGGGTGGCCCGCTGCTGTTGAAAGTGGGCAGATCTCATGTAGCGCTGGGCCGAAACGTGGCTTCGGCAATTCAGATCGAAAAAAAAGAAAATTGCAAGAATGACAAATTATGACATAAGCTCTCTTGATTATCGCCCGCATCTTCCTGTTCAATTAAGTAAAGTGTAAACATTGCTGGATTCATTGCGAGGAGGGATGTGCTGTGGCGTTTACCAATATTTTGGTCGACAAGAGCGAAGGGATTTGCACTATCACCCTGAACCGGCCGGATGCTTTCAATGCTCTGGACTTCGTCTTGACAGCGGAGCTCGAGCAAAGCCTGGAAGAATGCTCGAGTGACCCGGAGGTTCGGGCGGTGGTGCTGACTGGAGCCGGTAGTGCCTTCTGTTCGGGCGGTGATATCGTGCAATTTGACAGCAATCCGAAAGGAGCGCCCTATGTCTGCCAGGAGGTCACTAAATATTTGAACCGAGCCATTATTGAGCTGCGACGCATGCCGCAGCCGGTTATTGCCAGTATCAATGGAGGCCTGGGCGGTGCCGGGATCAGTCTTGCTGCCGCCTGTGATCTCCGAATCGCATCCGCGACTGCCCGTTTCCGGCAAGGATATACTGGCTTGGGCTTGGTGCCCGATGGGGCCTGGACGCTCACCCTGCCATTGCTTATTGGCTGGGGGAAGGCGTGCGAACTGATCTTCACCAACCCGGTATTTACAGCCGAGCAGGCGCTAAACTGGGGGCTGGTCAATTGGGTGGTGCCGCCGGAAAGACTGGCAACCGAAACCCAGTTCCTGGCAAAACAGTTGGCGGCAGGCCCGTGCGAAGCCTTTTCAATTGTTAAACACAATCTTAATCGGGCATTGCTGGGCGGGCTGGAACTCCAATTGGAAGAGGACCGCCGGGGATTGGTCACGGCGGCCCGTACTGCTGACGCGAGGGAAGGTTTCCGAGCGTTTTTGGAGAAGCGTTCGCCCCGGTTTCAAGGTCCCTGCTCATAAAAATGAAAAATTAGCTTTGATAATATAGCTTTTCGTGTTCGCGCTTCATGCAGCGGTCCATGACAAAAAGTGAACCCTGATTTTCCACCGCTGCAGCCGCTTCTTCATTTGCTACTCCCAGGGGCAGCCAGATTGCCATCGGTTTGAGCTTAAGCGCCTCCTGAACATACGGCAGAACTTCATCACTATTGCGAAAGATACAGACCACGTCCACCGGTTCGGTAATATCATCCAAGCATTTATAGCATTTGCGACCCAGGACCTCTTCGACATCAGGACGAACGGGGATGATTGAATATCCCTCTTCCTGCAGGTACTGGGCTACTCGGTTGCTGGGTCGGCTGCTCTTGGGTGAGACCCCGACCATGGCTATTCTCCGACCTTCAGTTAGAATTCGGCGGATGAGTTGTTCGCTGGGCTCTTGATACATTTCGGCACCTTCTTTCTCGTTAATCTTGGATCTGGAGGGTAGCTTACTGTTTATTCCCGGAATTTACTTTAGAGAGATGGCGAATGACCGGAATGACACTGTCCGGATTTAAGGAGATGCTGTCGATCCCGGCGGCGATGAGGAAATCGGCGAAGTCGGGATAATCACTGGGAGCCTGGCCGCAAATACCCACTTTCCGGCCTTCTTCATGTGCAATCTGAATGACGGTATGAATCATGCGCTTGACTGCTTCGTCGCGTTCATCAAACAGGTAAGCGAGCGCCGCCGATTCCCGATCGATCCCAAGCGCTAGCTGCGTCAAGTCGTTGCTGCCGATTGAAAATCCGTCGAAATAGTGGGCGAACTCGCGGGCAAGAATGACATTCGAGGGAACTTCACACATAATGTAGATTTCAAGCCCGTGGCATCCCCGCTGTAATCCGGCACTGGCCATAATCGCGAGCACTTTTTGCGCTTCTGCGATCGTGCGGCAAAATGGTATCATGACCACCACATTGGTCAGTCCAATAACATCTCGGACGGTTCGGATCGCTTCGCATTCCAACAGAAAACCGGATCGGTAGCGATCGCTGTAATAACGGGAGGCACCGCGAAAGCCGAGCATAGGATTAGCTTCCTGAGGCTCAAATGCGTCGCCGCCGAGCAAGTTGGCATATTCATTGGTTTTAAAATCGCTGGTGCGAACAATGACCGGATAGGGGTATTGGGAGGCGGCGATTTTGGCGATGCCTTGTGCCAGTCGTTCGACAAAATACGTTGGTTTGTCCGGAAATCCCCAGGTGAGCTCCTCGATCTGCTGCTTGAGATCAATGTCCTCCAGCTGATTAAAGTTCACCAGTGCCATCGGATGGATTTTAATTAAATTACTGATGATGAACTCCATGCGGGCCAGGCCGATCCCCTGGGTGGGCAGACGCCACCAGCGAAAGGCAGCCGCTGGGTCGCCAATATTCAATAAAATGGGAGTGGCTGGACGGGGCAGATCCTCAAGGTTAATATCAGTCCGCTTAAAGGGGAGAAAACCTTCGTAGACATAACCGGTGTCGCCTTCGGCGCAAGAGATAGTCACTTCCTGACCAGTGTGTAAGATCTGAGTTCCCTGCCCGGTTCCGACAATTGCCGGAAGGCCGAGCTCCCGGCTGATGATGGCGGCATGGCTGGTGCGACCTCCATGGTCGGTAATGATTCCAGCTGCTCGCCGCATGATCGGGAGCCAGTCGGGATCGGTCATGCTGGTGACCAGGATCGCGTTGTCTTCAAACTGGTCCATATCTTGAACGTTTCGGATGACTCGTACCTTGCCCACGGCAACGGCATCGCCGACGGCAATACCGGATAGCAGCGATTTCCCACCTTGGCTGAGGCTATATGCCTGCAAGCGGCCGCTGACCTTCCGTGACTGAACGGTTTCGGGCCGGGCTTGGACCAAATACAGAACCTGGCTGTTGCCGTCCTTGGCCCACTCCATGTCCATCGGTTTTTGATAATGATCTTCAATTGCCACGGCCCAGCGCGCCAGTTGCAGCATTTCCTGATCGGTGAGCACAAAAGAGTTGCGTTCTGTGGCCGAGGTTTCGATATTTTTAGTGGCTTTGGTCCCGCCGCTGGCATAGACCATTTTCTTTTCTTTGGCGCCAAGATGCTTTTCAATAATCGGCTGAAAATGATCTTGCCCGAGCAGCGGTTTGAAAAGTAGATATTCGTCGGGCGTGACCTGCCCCTGTACAACATTTTCGCCTAGGCCCCAGGCGGCGTTGATAATAATAACGCGGGGGAAGCCGGTTTCAGGATCCAACGAAAACATAACTCCGGCGCCGGCTTTGTCAGAGCGGACCATTTTTTGAATCCCGATTGACAGCCCGATTTTCATATGTTCGAATCCATTATTTTCGCGATAGGTGATAGCTCGGTCGGTGAACAAGGAGGCGAAGCATTTCTGGCAGGCAGTGAGAAGTTCTTTGTCGCCCATGATGTTCAAGAAACTCTCATGCTGGCCGGCAAAGCTGGCTTCGGGCAAATCCTCGGCAGTAGCGCTGCTGCGGACCGCGACATCCGCCCGTTCGATGCCGTAGCGGCCGGAAAGCTGATGGTAGGCGGAAAGGATCTCCTGTGCCAGATCATCGGGAAAGGATGCATCGAGGATGGCTCGGCGGATGACAAGCCCGGTTTCCGCTAATGAAACCCGGCCGGCTGCCCAGTACTGCAGCTGATTTTCGATAAAGGTGATTAGATTGTTAGACTCAAGCAAGTACCAGTAAGCATCGGCGGTGACCGCAAAACCGTCAGGGACGTTGATTGCATGACTTCGCATGGCGCGGATCATTTCCCCGACGGAAGCGTTTTTACCGCCGACGACTGGAATATCATTGATGTCCAATTCTTCAAACCAGCGGATGAATCGGTTCTGGTGGGACATTCTTAACGCCTCCTCCGAGTCTGATTATAATAATTATACGATAGCGATATACAATAATGGTAGAAAGTGTTTATGGAGCGAAATTCGAGGTGTGCCAGATGAGCAAAGTTCTGGGAATAGCCTGCAGTCCCCGCCGTTCCAGCAACAGTTCGTATTTGCTGACAAAATTCATGCAAGGTGTCAGAGAGCGGGGGTTGGAGACCGAAGAGGTCAATCTCTCTGATCTCAAGTTCCAATGCTGCCAAGCCTGTGAAGCCTGTTCACTGACCGGTGAATGTGTCTTGACGGATGATCTCAGCCGGCTGTTCGATCGAGTCGACGGAATCGACGGTTTGGTGATAGCAGCGCCGGTTTATGCGATGGCGATCAACACGCTGGGCAAGGCGATGGTGGAGCGGGTCCAAGTATTTTGGGCAAGGCATTATCGCTTGGCATTACCGCTCCCGGCAGAGAGCAAACCGGGATTCTTTATTTCGACGGCAGGAACCACCCTGCCTCAGGTTTTCGAATGTGCGGTAAAACCGGTTCGTTATTTTTACCATGTGTTGGGAATGAAGTGGAGTGGAGAATTGCTAGTAAACCCGGTGGACAAGCCGGGTGAAATCCTACAACACCTCGACTGGCTGGAACGAGCTCAGCTTCGGGGCTTTGAATTTGCAGACAAAATCAGTCAGAGAGGGTAAACGGCATGAATGTGTCTATGCGGCAGTTTTCAGAAATGGCGGATCAAATTGTTGATGAGATTCCTTCCCACCTGCTGGAAGAATTAAATGGGGGAATTTCAGTTGTGGCCGAGACTAAACGAAGCGGAAGCTTCTTGGTTATGGGTGAGTACATTCGGCACGGGATGCTGGGGAGCATCGTCCTGCTCTACTACGGTTCGTTTGCGGAACTATTAGGAAATGCGGCCATTGATTCTTGGCGGCATGAACTGAGAAGCACCATCCGTCACGAATTGCGGCATCATCTGGAGACGTCAGCCGGTATCGATGATTTGGTCCAGGAAGAAAACCGGGAGCGAGCGCAGTGGAAAGCGAAGAACAAATTACGAAGCCGCACCGGAGGGCCGGACGAGAGTAAGGACTAGAAGGGACAACGAAAAATCCTGTTACCCTAATTCAGGGTGACAGGATTCGCATATAACAGTCGGCTTTTATGATTCGCCACTGTTCAACAATTACCGAAAACCGGCAGAAACAGTGGTTTTCTTGACAATTTGGCTGCGGGACTAGGATTTGAACCTAGGCACCATGATTCAGAGTCATGGGTGCTACCGCTACACCATCCCGCAACAGTAGTAAAATATCATATTTACTGACAGCGCGTCAATCTTCAGTTAAGGTCTGAATTATGGCTGGGATTACCGAGCGGGCAACCGCGGCATTACTGCCACCACTCAACACCCAAAGCAACGGTCTTCCGGCAACATAATCTTTAATGACCTTAGCAATGAGGTTATAAGTCGGATCCCACAGGCAAAAACCGCCGTAGTCTTCATAATGGGAATCATGGCCGAAAATTACGATCATGATCTCAAACTCAAATTCAGAGCGCAGGGATTTTTGCAAAACACCGATAAATTCCTCGTCCCAACCCGGATTTAGAGCATAGTCATAATTGTGGTACTGGCCGTCGAGAACCGAGCGGCTTCCTTCATGAAAATTGATGTGGATAACATCAGGATCAAACTGAAAGAATTCACGAGTGCCATCCCCAAAATGAGGATCGATATCGAGCACTAAAAAACGCTGCAGCCCGATTTGACGAAGGCGATGGATGGCAACGGCGACATCATTCAGATAACAAAAACCCCAGAACCGTTTTTGCCCTGCATGATGGCCGGCGCAGCCGGTATACGAAAAAACACCTTGATAATCCTGCTGACAAAGCAGTTCAGCGCCTTTTAGTACACTGGCCACCGATAACAGTGCGTTTTCGTAGAATCCGGATCCAATCACTGCCTCAAGGTATTCCGGTGTGTGAACCTGCTGGACCAAACGGATAACTTCTTCGTTGACAAAGGGCTTGTAAACCGCAACCTGATGGCTGCTGATTAGCGGAGCAAGAGCCTCAAAGGAAGGAAGTATTCGAGAGCGCAGCATCGGCTCTCCAGTCGCCGCCAACTCCTCATGAAATGTTACAGCCATTCGCACGGCATAGGCCCCTTTCTGGATTCGATTCAATATCCGCAATTGGATCTTCATTTAGAATGTAAAGCAAAAGCAGGCATTGAGCAAGAGCCTTGTCGTAATTACGGAACCAACCTCGAATAAAGTCGAATAATCTGTCTGAATACTCGCGCACATTCTCTAAAAACCAAATGAACTTGTGTGGTATAGTTTTGAAGGAGGTGAAGGCAGATGACGGTCAGCGCGCATGTTCCGGAGGAAGTTGACATTCTGGAAATTACCAGGGCTCTTGAGGAAAATCTCGGGACCAAGGTGGATGTTAATCTTGTGCCGACCAGAAATCCCTCCGTAACGTCCGTAACCTATTGGTGGCGGACAGCTACCCACGGCATGATGCGGGGCCGGGAAGCCTTCCAATTTGTGCAATTGCAAATTGAGTTTGACAATACTCAGGAATTGATGCAGATTGATTTTCTGTGCCTGCCGGAAATTCAGAAAGGAACCGGCAAAGGACGGGCAGTGGTTGATACCATCAAGCGGGTGGGTCAACGTTTAGGCTATAAGAAAATAGTTATCGACTCTATTGAGGGCAGCTACATGTTCTGGCTAAGAGTCAATTTTATTCCGACCGACCCCTTTCGGACTAGTTTTCCGCGCCATATGGTTCATAGTTTGTGATGCATAGGGGAAGTGATGAATTCGCACTATGGAAACAATGAAAGTATTTCGGGAGCAATGGGAAAAAGTGGTGAGATTTCATGGTCACGCCTGTCCCGGTCTGGCTCAGGGATTGAGAGTGGCGCAAGCGGCGCTGGACAACCTCGGAATCAGCGGCCCTGCCGAAGATGAGGAGTTGGTGGCTATTGTCGAGCATGATTCCTGCGGAACCGATGCGGTGCAGGTATTGACCGGCTGCACTTTTGGCAAGGGAAATTTGGTTTTTCGGGACTATGGCAAACAAGTGCTCACTCTACTGCGCCGCGAGAATGGCGAAGGAGTCCGGGTTTATTCCGACCTCAACTGCATTCCTGTCCCGGTCGGATATGTGGAATTACGTCAGCTGTTGCGCGACAATCGAGCGACGATCGAAGATCAGCAGCGGTTTCGAAACTTGCAGGAGGAGCGGATTAAACAAATTCTTTGTATTGCCCAAGAAAAGATCTTGCGGATTCAAACCGTCAATACTGCTTTACCACCCAAAGCCCACTTGTTTTCTTCCATAATGTGCAGCTGTTGCGGGGAAAGAGTGGCCAGCTGCCGAGGTTTCAAAGTGGATGAACAATTTTTCTGCCAACCCTGCGCTCGGGAGAATTACCGCTCGATCTTGGCCAGACAGCTTGACGGTGATGATTCCGGCGATGTTTCTCAATTATGATACCGCTCCGAGATTGTATTCGACCCAGTAATTTCCCTTACATGAACATACTGTTGCTGGCCGTTACGATCGGGATATTCTTATGGCAAACTCTTTTGCCGCCCGAGGCGGCGATGAGAACGGCTCTGCAGTTCGGAGTGGTTCCCGCCAGGATTACGGCATCGCTTTACGGCCTGACCAGTTTACCGGCTGCCGGATTGACGCTGCTGACAGCGGTTTTCCTGCACGGGGGATGGACGCACCTGCTGGGGAATATGCTCTATCTTTGGATATTCGGCGATAATGTTGAAGATCGTCTAGGTTCGCTCACGTATCTGATATTTTATCTGGGGGCCGGCATAATTGCCAGTATTGCTCAGATAACTATTGATCCGACTTCAACTACTCCGGTGATTGGTGCCAGCGGCGCGATTGCCGGGGTACTGGGCGCTTATGTCATAACGTTTCCGCGAGCAAAAGTTCAGACCCTGCTGATTTTGATCGTGTACATTACAATTATTCAGGTTCCGGCATCGGTCTTTATTGTCTTATGGTTTGTGCTACAGGTGCTCAGCGGTTTCGTTTCACTTTCCAGCGGGGTGGTAGCCGTTGCCTGGTGGGCTCATATCGGCGGTTTTCTGGCGGGCATGGTCTTAATGACACTTCTCCCTAAGAGAAAAATATCGCAACCAGAACCGGACATTTATTGACAAAATGCGCGAATTTGTTTATGCTGAGGGCATTGTTAGAGTCGGTCCAGATTTCATTAACTTGATGTTCACCGAAAAATAATTATCATACAACGATGAAGGGAATCCGTCATCTGTCGGTACGGCGGGTACAGAGAGCCGGAATAGCTGGAAGCCGGCACCGCCCAGGCAAATGGTATCCTCCCGGAGTTTCCTCCTGAACGCAGCAGCTAGTAAGCGAGGGCGGTGTGCGACCGTTACAGTGCGGTGTGATGATAGTCACATGCTGAGGGGCTGTTTAGCAGCAATTTAGGTGGTATCGCGAGATCGAGTCTCGTCCTAAGGGGCGGGACTTTTTTGTTTGGATTTAAGAAGGGAAAGTGGGTCCAGCCGTGAAGCCGATAACAATTGTGACCGGACACTTTGGTAGTGGCAAAACAGAAATAACAATCAACTTGGCTCTTCGACTGCGTTCCCAGTCTGCGGAAGCTCAGGTTGCGCTGGCTGATTTGGACCTGGTCAATCCCTACTTTCGGTCTCGTGAAGTGCGTCATATATTAGCAGCCAAAGGGATTACGGCGGTCATTCCGCCCGAGGAATTTCTGACTTCGGAGATGCCGGCGTTACCGGTGGGGATTATCAATACCGTTCGGCAGGCGAAAGACGGCAACTTCAAACTGGTGATTGATCTGGGCGGCGATGAACAGGGCATTGTAGTGCTGGGCCAATTAAAACCGGAATTGAACGAGGGTGACTATACTGTCTGGTTGGTAGTTAATCCCTACCGGCCTTTTTCCAGAAATATCGAGGAGATCACGGCCACGATTAGACGAATTGAAGCAATCGGTCGGATCTCGGTCCGGGGACTGATCAGCAATCCCCATTTACTGGCAGAAACTCAATTGGAAACGATCGTCGACGGACATCGGATTGTCCGGGAAACGGCAGAAAGATTGAGGATTCCGGTCATCGCGCTGGCAGTCCATGAGCGGTTTGCGGAACGATTGCGAGAAAGCGGCATACAGGAAGAAATCTGGCCGATCACGTTGTTTACTCGGCCGGCGTGGCTTGATCCGGAGTGAGTCAAAGGAGGGGTGATTAGAAATGATCGAGATGATCTTGTATGAAGAACGCTGCAAGGGATGCGGATTGTGCAGGGATGCCTGTCCGCACGATTTAATGACGCTGTCGACCAAGATCAATGCGCTTGGCTTTCAGACCATTGCCATGACGGATCCGGCCGCGTGCACCGGCTGCGCGCTGTGTGCCCGGATGTGTCCCGACTTGGTTATTGAAATACGCAAGACGGCATAACCGGCCGGCATCATGATATTTATTGCACTGGAGGACGAAAATTATCGTGGGCAGCAAATTATTAATGAAGGGCAATGAAGCGATCGGCGAAACCGCTATCCGGGCAGGCTGCCGACATTACTTCGGATATCCGATAACCCCGCAAAGCGAAGTCCCGGAATATCTGGCGCGGCGCATGCCGGAGGTCGACGGGGTGTTCTTGCAGGCGGAAAGCGAACTGGCGGCCATCAGTATGGTCTACGGCGCGGCAGGGGCAGGAGCCCGGGTTATGACTTCTTCATCCAGCCCGGGAATCAGCCTGCAGCAGGAAGGGATTTCCTATTTGGCGGCGGCGGAGTTGCCAACCGTCATTATCAATATGGTCAGGGGCGGGCCGGGAATCGGCAGCATCGCTCCATCCCAGGCTGATTACTATCAATCGACCAGAGGTGGCGGTCATGGTGATTACCGGCTGATCGTACTAGCGCCTTCGTCGGTCCAGGAGTTGGTTGACTTGACCTGGGAGGCATTTGTGATCACCGACCGGTATCGCAATCCGGTTTTGGTTTTAGGTGATGGGATGCTAGGACAAATGATGGAGGCAATCTCCCTGCCCGAACATCCAGCCCCGGAACTGCCGCGACCTTGGGCAACCGATGGGTGCAAAGGTCGGAAGCATAACGAAATCTTCACGTTATTTCTCAAGGCGGAGGAGCTGGAAGAGAATAATCAGCGTTTGGCTCGTAAAATTTCACTGATGGAGCAACAAGAGCAGCGCTGGGACGAATACTTCACGGAAGACGCAGAACTGGTCGTGGTGGCATACGGAATTGCCGCACGAGTGGGTCGTCGGGCCGTCAAATTAGCCCGGGACCGGGGGATCAAAGTCGGACTGTTCCGGCCGATCAGTCTGTGGCCCTATCCCAGTGAGGCCTTGTCCCGGGCAGCGGACAAAGCCAGTTCGCTGCTGGTGGTGGAGTTGAATTTAGGGCAAATGATTGATGATGTGAAATTAGCGCTAGGGAACACGCGACCGGTTCACTTTTATGGCAAGACCAATATTGTGCCAAGTCCGGAAGAGATCTTGACCGTCATCGAAAACATGGCTGGAGCAGGGAGGTGAATGGAATGGCAGTAGTTTTTCAACGTCCCCAGTCTCTGACCGATAAACAATTTATTTATTGCCCAGGGTGCGGCCATGGTATCATTCACCGGTTGGTGGCGGAAGTTGTAGATGAACTCGAAATGCGAGAAAGTACTGTCGGGGTGTGTCCGGTGGGGTGCGCGGTGATGGCCCATCAGTACTTTAATTTTGATATGCAGCAGGCCGCCCATGGTCGAGCACCGGCGGTTGCTACCGGTATTAAGCGGGTTCACCCCCGGCACTTGGTGTTCTCATATCAAGGCGACGGCGATCTAGCCTCGATTGGAACTAATGAAGTCATTCACGCGGCAGCCCGTTCCGAGAAAATCACGGTAGTATTCATCAATAACGGGGTTTACGGCATGACCGGAGGGCAGATGGCACCCACCACTTTGCTGGGACAGGTTACCACGACCTCCCCGCTGGGCCGAAAAAAAGAAATGCACGGTTCACCGCTGCGGATGGCGGAATTATTAGCCACAATCGATGGCGCAGCTTATATCACTCGAGTATCGACGCACAATGCGGCGCACGTGATGAGAACCAAACGGGCTATTCGGAAGGCGTTTGAAGTGCAGATGGCTGGGCTCGGATTCTCACTGGTGGAAATTCTGGCTACCTGTCCCACCAACTGGGGCTTGAGCCCTCAGGAATCCAACCAATGGGTCGAGCAAAGAATGATTCCCTACTTTCCTCTGGGGGTATTAAAAGACCATTCGAAAGGAGCCGAAGGATAATGAAGATGCAGGATTTGCTATTTGCTGGTTTCGGTGGCCAGGGAGTATTGTCGATGGGACAATTTCTGTGCTATGCAGCTATGGCCGAAGGCAAGGAAGTTTCCTGGGTTCCCTCCTACGGTCCGGAAATGCGGGGAGGCACCGCCAACTGCATGGTGGTTGTCGCTAACGAGGCGGTCGACTGCCCAGTGTTCGGCTCCCCTGATGCCGGGATTATGATGAATGGACCGGCATTGGACAAGTTTGAGAAGACGATTCGACCCGGTGGGATTTTAATCTACAATTCGTCAATCATTGACCGTTCAGTCAGCCGGACCGACATCTCCGTTTATCCGGTGCCGGCGAATGATATCGCCACTTCGCTGGGACGAGGACAAGTGGCGAATATGGTGGCGTTGGGAGCTCTATTGAAGCTGACCCCGATTGTCAAAGTGGAATCCATCCTCAATGTCTTGAAAAAGAACTTTCCGGAATCCAAGCAGCACCTTTTGACCTTAAATCTGAGAGCTATGGAAGCCGGTGCTGAAAGCGTCTCCCGAGATTATGTCTGTGAACGGATGGCTGGATGAATATAGAGGTGGATGAAATGACAGAGCCCCGGTGACGGCAACGGCACCGGGGCTCTGGTTTGTCCGGCTCAGAACTAGGCAAGCTTGTTGCTGCGACGCCAAACGTTCATTTTCTTGGCATCTTCAATCAAACCGTCCCGGAGATCGGGATGGGCGATATTGATCAGCCGCTCGGCCCGTTCCCAAGTGGAACGACCAGCCACATCAGCTTTTCCGTATTCGGTAACAAAAATATGGCCTTGAGTTCGGGGCACAGTTACAATCGAACCAACCGGCAAGGTCGGGACGATTCGGGATTTCAGCGTACCGTCCTTGTCCTTGAAGCTCGAAGTACAGCAGATAAACGCTTTTCCGCCGTTAGACATATAAGCTCCGGTGGTGAAATCAAGCTGGCCACCGGTGCCGCTGATATGGCGGAAGCCGGAAGACTCGGAAGAAACCTGGCCGAAGAGGTCGATTTCAATGCAGTTGTTAATGGTAATCATGTTGTCGTTGGCTGCGATTTTGAACGGGTCATTGGTGTATCCGACTGGATAAGTAGCTAAAGCGGGATTGTTGTCCAGCCAATCGTACAAGAACTGGCTGCCGGCGGCGAAGCCGAATGTTGATTTATTCTTGTCAATACCCTTGAATTTGTTGGTCAGTTTGCCCGCTTCGTACATATGATAGAAAGCGTCGACCAGCATTTCGGTTTGGCAGCCAAGGTCTTTCAAATCCGATTCGGCCAGCAGTGTGCCGACGACGTTGGGCATACCGCCGATGCCGAGTTGGATGCAGGCGCCATTCGGAACTTCAGCCACGATCAGTTGCGCTATTTTTTTATCAACATCGGTGGGGGTTGACGCTCCGATGGTTTCCACCGGGGATTCGGCTTCGACAATGTAATCGACTTCCGAAATGTGAACGCATTCTTCCTGCCCACCCAGCGCCCAAGGCAAATTCGGATTCACTTCGACGATGATTTTCTTGGCCACGTCACAGATGGCGCGAGTGGCCGAGCAGGCCAAATGGAAATTAAAAAAGCCTGATTTGTTCATTGGTGTTACCCGCAGAATGGCAACATCAACGTCGTTAAACAGGCTTTTACGATAAAACAATGGTTTGTTGCGGAAAACCATGGGAACGTAGTTCATGAGGCCGGCGTCATGATAGGAACGGTCCTTGCCGGTGAAATGCCAGTTGGATACGGTAAACGTCTCCCGCTTGGGATCGGCTTTGATGATTTCTAGGTCCTTCTTTAAGGTCAAAGTGCATCGCACTTTGATATCTTTCAACTCTTCTTTTCGGTCAGCTAGAGCTTTGTCCATCGCGTAAGGTGTGCAGTGACCGAAACTGAAATCCAACCAGTCTCCACTTTTGACGGCTTTGGCGGCAACTTCAGCGGATACTAACTTCGAACGATACTCAGCACTGTACGGCATTTAGTGCACCTCCAAAATTATGTCTTCTGATGAGGATATTGGGTTCTGCTATCTTTGCTGTGGATGTTGTCGAGCCCCCCCTTCAATTCGTAATCTATGTGAGCCAACCCCTTTGGTTGTCTGGTATGTAGAGCGATGGTCATAATTGCGCGCACAATAAAATCACAGGCTGCAGCTGCGAGTAAATTATTAAACTGCTGGTGAGAATAAGCTAAGGATATTGCTGAATATTTTAGAGCGTTGCCTGTGACCGATGGATCAATGTCGATTTATGTATATTTACCAAGAACAATTGTAGCATTGTCGAATGACAGTGTAAACAAAAAGGAAGAGCTCGGCGTTTAAACCGAGCTCTGGGATGACGGACAAATCTTGATTTAAATCCTTTAAAGAGCCTTCGCTAGGGGCGCACTTTGTTGATTTTCCGCCAGATATTCATTTTTTCCGCCTGTTTGACAAGCTCGTCGCGAAGGTCCGGATGTGCAATTTTGATCAACGCTTCGGCTTTTTCCCACGTTGCTCGGCCGGCCAGGTCGGCGACACCATATTCAGTCACAATACAATGAGTTTGGGTCCGGGGAACGGTTACGATGGAGCCTTGCGGCAGCATCGGCACGATTCGGGACTTGAGATTACCTTGTTTGTCCGTGAAGGAAGAGTTGCAGCAAATGAAGCCGATCCCGCCTTCAGACATATAGGCGCCGGTATGGAAGTCGAGCTGGCCGCCGGTGCCGCTGATGTGGCGCGGGCCGGAGGACTCGGAAGAAACCTGCCCGAACAGGTCAACTTCAATGCAGGCGTTGATTGACATCATGTTGTCGTTGGTAGCCATAGTGTATGGATCGTTGGTGTAAGAAACCGGGAATACGGCTAAGTTTGGATTGTAATCCATCCAGTCATAGAGGAATTGGCTGCCGGCGGCAAATCCGTACACGGTTTTACCGACGTCCCGACCTTTTTTCTTATTGGTCAATTTTCCGGCTTCGTACAGATGATAGTAAGCATCGACCAGCATTTCGGTTTGGCAACCAAGGTCTTTGACATCCGATTCGGCGAGCAGGGTGCCGACGACGTTGGGCAGACCGCCGATGCCGAGCTGCAGGCAGGCGCCGTTCGGAATCAAGGGAACGATATGATTGGCGATCTGACGATCGATGTCGGCCGGAGTAGCAGGAGGAATGACCTCGACTTTGGAATCGAATTCAACAATATAGTCAACTTCGGAAACGTGAACTACTTCGTCCTGTCCGCCCATGGCCCACGGCAGCTTCTCGTTGACTTCGACGATGATCTTCTTAGCGACATCCAGCATCGCTCTTACTGCAGCAACACCGCAATGTAAATTGAAAAAGCCATGCTTGTCCATTTTGGTTACCCGGATCATAGCCACATCGACTTTATCCGAGATGCTCTTCTTATAGAAACGCGGTTTCATGCGGAAAATCATCGGATGATAAAAGGCACGACCGCGGTCATGAAGCTTACGGTCATAACCAGTGAAATGCCAGTTCTGCTCAGAGAAAACCTTCCCGTCAGCGTCTGCTTCAATACACGCGTGGGCGCTTAAACTCAGGCAATGACGGATTCTGATGTCCTGAAGCTCGTCTATCCGCTTGGCCAATGCCTGATCCAGACCGACTGGCTTGGTATGGCCGAAACCGTAATCAACATAATCTCCGCTCTTAACTACTTTTACGGCTTCATCCGGAGTAACCAGCTTTGAACGATACACGTCGGCATACGACATATAAACACCTCCAAAATTTCTTAAGTGGAATCAATCATTTTTGAAGAATATACAGAAGCTATGAGACAAGGATAAATCCAAATCTCACGTTCTCCGGTTTTCACCTCCTCCTCAAAAATTGCGCTGCATTTCCCCAAGAAAACCAGTTAATACTGAAAAAACAAAAAACCCAATAGATCTCATGTAGATCTCTTAGGCTTACAAGAACAGTTGAATTGACGTCTGGCGGAAATAAGCTGTGAATTCTGCGATATGTAGTGCTGAGAATGCCTAACGCTAAGTAGTAAATATGTTTTTACGAAAAATATTCACATGCAACATTTTAGCAGTTAAATTTAGTAGTGTAAAGGAATAATCTATAGAATTAGGAACCATGCAAACATAGTAAAATATTCCGTAAATTTCGACAATAGGGGCCGAGGTTGACAAGATTCTCTGCTTTAGTATAAAAAGTAGGTAGTGATGGCTCGGAGTAGGCAATGCTTGGCGGGTCAAACACAGCAGAGAAACAATCAAGAATCCAATCTGAATACCCTGATACTACTCAAGCATCGGCCGGGTGAGAGGCATTGGGGACTGAAAGCAGGAACGCGGACAAAAGTCCGACCTGGATTCTGAGTTGATAAGGAGGTGGGGATCGGCGAGTTGGCAGATACAGTCAAGACTACTGCGCAGCTCGTGACTACCAGGACCTGCCGTCGTACCCGTGCTTAGAGCGGGAATACATACAAGGTTCAGATGCTCAGATTCGTTCAGTGTCGCTAGGGACAGGGTCTGAACCGAGGTGGAAACCTCTCGATGAAACGGCCAGTTGGCTGATGCCACCAGTAAATACAAACGGGAGCAATCCCAGTCTGTGCAGCAGACCGGACACCGGGCTTAAGCAGGATGTTTTTCGGGGAAGCGGTTCCTTCTATATAAACGAGGAGGGATATGGTTATATTGGGTATTGTGGACGCAGCAACCAACCATACAACGACAAACCGACATTCTCTTACTGCGTGTTCTTGTCTGCAGATGTTTTTCCTGTATGCCTGACTTCAAAAACAGGCTTTTTCTGCATTTTTATGAATAGCAACCCCTTGCCAGTTTAACCGGTCGGGGATGCAGAGAAGCCGGCGGCAGGTCAGCTAAGTTATCGATCTCAGGAAAAATCTCGAAAAATGAAAAGCATCTTTAATAACAAAATTTACAAGAAGAAAAAGGGGGACGCATCGAATGGCAATCAGTTTCGACTTCACTGATGAGCAAAAGATGTTATCGGAGACAGTATATAAATGGGCATCCACTTGGCTTGATCCGCAAATGGAACACCTCGATGAAGAAGACAAATTCCCGCCCGATTTCTTTAAAGAGACTGCCAAATTGGGCATCAACGGTATGTGTATTCCTGAAGAGTACGGCGGAGCCGGCCTGGGCTACACCGAAGTGTGTATCTGCACCGAGCAGCTTGCTCGTATTTCCAACGCTCTTTCCATGACCTGGGGCGCCCACCTGGTTCTCTGCGCTGACAACATCAAGCGGAACGCCAACGAAGAACTGAAGAAAAAGTATCTCCCGCCCCTGTGTGACGGCAGAGCGATTGGTTGCCTCGGGATCACCGAAGCGAACGCCGGTTCCGATGCAATGTCCATGCGGACAACTGCAAAGAAAGATGGCGACTACTACATCGTCAACGGCAACAAAATTTTCATCACCAACGCCCCGGTCGGCCAAACCCTGCTGTTCTATTGCAAAACTGCTCCTGAGCTCGGCCCCAAAGGCATGAGCGCTCTGATCGTTGACATCGATCCGGCTCCGGCAGGATACAGCTGCAACAAAATCCGCAAGTTCGGGATGCGGACTTCCCCCACTGGCGAGCTTGGATTCAATGACATGAAAGTTCCGGTCAGCAACCTGGTTGGTGCCGAGAACACTGCTGTCGCCATCCTTACCGGCGGTCTGACCACTGAGCGGATTACCCTTTCCGGTTGCGCTCTCGGTTCCGCTAAAGCAGCTATCGACCTCAGCGCCAAGTATGCGAAAGAGCGCGTACAGTTTGGCAAGCCGATCGCATCCTTCCAAGCGATTCAAAACAAACTGGCTGACATGTATGTTCGTTACGAAACCGGCCGTTTGCTCATGTACTCGGCTGCTGCCTATGTTGACAGCCTGACCGACAAGCGCGGCGGCAAAGGCACCGTGCTCGACATGAAAGCTGCTGCTTCCTTGCTCTATGCTGGCGAACTCAGTGTTCAGAACACCCTCGACGGCATCCAGATCCACGGCGGTTACGGCTACTGCCTGGAGTACCCGATTCAACGGCATTTCCGCGACACCAAACTGTGGGACATCGGCGCCGGCACTTCCGAAGTGCGTCGCATGATCATCGCCCGCGAATTGCTGTCCCAATACTAGTCAACGCAGCTTAAATTCTGATAATTGACGAAATAATACTGATAGCAAGATGAGGTGTGCTAAATGGCGAAGGTAATCACTGCAGCGGAAGCTGCCGCCATGGTCAAAGACGGCGACACCATCCTGGTAGGCGGATTTCTCGGCATCGGGAGTCCCGGCACTATCATCGATGAAATGGTTGCCGCCAATGTCAAGGACCTGACCTTGATCTGCAACGATACTGCCTTCCCGGACAAAATGGTAGGCAAAATGATCGTCAACAAGCAGTTCAAAAAGATCATCGTTTCTCATATCGGCACCAATAAAGAGACTGGCCGGCAGATGACTGCGGGCGAGCTCGATGTGGAACTCAATCCCCAGGGAACCCTGGCGGAGCGGATCCGCAACGGTGGCATCGGCGTGGGTGCGTTTTACACTCCGACCGGTGTTGGCACCCCGGTAGCTGAAGGTAAAGAAGTTCGGGTTTTCAATGGTCGGGAAATGCTGCTGGAAATGGCTATCAAAGGGAAAGTCGCTTTCCTGAAAGCCGCCAAAGGCGATAAATACGGCAATCTCCGCTATCATGCCACCGGCATGAACTTCAATCCGGTAATGGCGTTTGCTGGCGAGACCGTGGTCGCAGAAGTTGACGAATTGGTCGATTTCCTGGATCCCGATGATGTCCATACCCCTGGCGTTCTGGTAGACTACATCGTAAGGAGGGGTAGGTAATGGATCTTCGTGAAGCGATTGGCCGCCGCGGCGCCAAAATGTTCAAGAGCGGCATGCTGGTCAACCTGGGCATTGGAATGCCTACCATCCTGGCAAACTACCTCCCGGCTGATGTAGACTTAGTATTCCAGTCCGAGAATGGGGTTATCCGTTTTGGTCCGAAACCCGAAGAGGGTTATGAGGACCCGTATCTGACCAATGCCGGAGCCGTGCCGCTGACCGTTATGCAAGGCGGTTGCTACTTCGACAGCGCGACTTCTTTCGGCCTGATCCGCGGCGGTCATGTTGACGCCACGGTATTAGGGGTGCTGGAAGTTGATGAAAAAGGCAACCTGGCTAACTACATGGTTCCGGGCAAATTGGTTCCGGGCATGGGTGGAGCTATGGACCTGGTTACTGGCGCGAAGATGGTCGTGGCTGTGACTGAGCATACGGACAAGTCCGGCGCTCCTAAGATCCTGAAGCAATGCAAATTGCCGCTGACCGGGAAACAGGTCGTGCACTGGATTCTGTCGGAACTGGCCTTGATCCAAGTCACTCCGGAAGGTTTAGTCCTCCGTGAGATCGCTCCTGACACTACTGTTGAAGAAGTAGTGGCGAAAACCGAAGCAGCTTTAATTATCCCGCCGGAAGGCGTCAAAACCATCGAATACTAGTGTTGTCAGTAATGAGCCTGGTGGACGGGGCACTATTGCCCTGCCCGCCAGGCCATTACAAATTATGGGGCGAAATTCGTTCCTTCCGGCGAAAAGAATTGGAGGGATCACGTTGGCTTACGAAACAATGACATTTGAAAAAATTGCTGAGGAGCATCTCGGCATAATTACCCTCAATCGGCCTGACAACTTTAATGCGATCAGCACCCAACTGGCTCGAGATATGCTGGCGGTTCTGGCGGCCATTGAAGAGGACGACGAAATCTGGTGTGTCATCGTTACCGGTACGGGCGCGAAAGCATTCTGTTCCGGGGCGGATCTCAAAGAGCGCAAGAGCATGACCAAGCAGCAAATGATTGCACAACGCAAGATATTTGTTAAAATGTTCACAGCAGTATCGGTATTCCCGAAGCCAATCATCGCAGCTATGAACGGCGTCGCATTTGGCGGCGGCTTTGAGATCGCACTCGGTTGCGACTGGATTGTAGCGGCCGAAAATGCTATTCTGTCTTTGAGTGAAGTCAGCATTGGGGTTATTCCCGCCGGCGGCGGCACCCAGAACATGTCCCGCATCATCGGCAAACAAAAAGCGAAGCAGTTGATCCTGACTGCGAAGCGTTTGACTGCCGCCGAAGCCAAGGATTGGGGACTGGTTGCCAAAGTCGTTCCGCTGGATCAACTGCTTGCTACCGCAAAAGCCGAAGCCGCGGAAATTACCAAGAACGCGCCGATCGCTGTCTACCAGGCCAAGAAATCTGTCAATTACGGCGTTGATCTTGACCTGAACACCGGCCTCGTACTCGAGGCGGAAGCCTATAACGCTGCTTTGTATTCTGCGGACCGAGACGAAGGGCTTGCCGCCTTCAATGAAAAGCGGAAGCCTGTCTATAAAGGAGTCTAGAGAGGGGTGGTTTTGGCCGGCCCGGGAGGGCGGACCATGCACACGCCGGCAGTCCAAAGGTTACAATCGTAACAACAGAAGCATCCTATTTTGAGAAGGAGGAAACGCACGAATGTACACGCCGAAGTTTACTTTGGGCAATATTCCCAAGAAAGTTAAAATTGGAGACATCACTGTCCGCGACGGATTCCAGCATGAAGAGTTTTATGTTCCGTTAGACGCAAAAATGTGGTTTGTCGAGGAAGCGATCAAGGCCGGATTCAAAGAAATCGAGCTGACCAACTTTGGCAACCCCCGCAACATTCCGCAATTCCGCGACAACTGGGAACTGGTTGAGGGAGCTTGCCGGCTGCGTAAGCGGGCTGTGGAAAAGGGCATCATCTCCAGTGAGCATGATGTTGAGTTCACTGGCGTGGCAATCGACCGCTCCCGGAACTATCCGATCATCGAAGCCAAAAAAGCCGGCAAAGCAGTTCCCGACCGGGTACTCTGCATGGCTTCCACCAGCCAGGCGCACATGATCAAGAACGCCGGCAAAGACCACAAGCAATATCTGGCTGACTCCGAGATCATCATTGCAGAACTCCGTGATGCCGGATTCAAAGTCTGTGGCACTGTTTCCACCATCTGGGGCTGCCCGGTAACCCAATCGGCGACCGACCTGGACTGGGCGGTTGACCTGACTGAGATCTTCCTCCGTCTCGGCGTGTCCGACATCGAGCATGCCGACCATGACGGCCAGGGCAACCCGGTTGCAGTATATGACTATTTTGCTCGGATTATGGACAAGTTTCCGAATCCTGACCTCCATGTCTGCCATCTCCACGTGACCCGCGGCTACGGCCCGGCCAACGTCTACGCTGCCATGCAAGCCGGGATCACCCGCTTTGAAGCGACCTTCGGCGGACTCGGCGGCCAGCCGGCCAACTTTATTGATCGGACTCCGATCAAGGGCACCGGCGAATATTACTATTCCAATCCGGACGCTGTCGGCCTGCTGACCATGGAAGACATTCTGGTTATGTGGAACGGCATGGGCGTTGAGCACGGCATTGACATGACCGCTGCGTTCAAGATGGGCAAAATGGCTGAGAAGGTTTGCGGACGTACCCTCCGTTCCGCAGCTCTGCATTTCGGCGATCTGCCTAAATACGGCGAAATCAAAACCTTCAAAGATTTCGACGTCAAGGAATTCCGCGACAAATTCCCGATGCCCAGATACGAAGTTCCGGGCGTTCCTTCGGATAAGTGGAAAGCCTAACCTCAGACGGCAATCTCAACCGGGGGCTTGTAGTAGTACAAGCCCCTTTTACATATATAAATATATACAATAATAGCAAGTCACATTGTGGGGAGGAACGTAATGAATTTGCCTACTCAGATCCGGATTCGGGAGGTGGGGCCGCGAGACGGTCTTCAAGCCGAACATGCGCAGGTGACTGCCGAGGAAAAAGCCGAGTTGATCAACCGTTTATACGCCTGCAAATTGACGATGATCGAGGCGACCTCATTTGTTAATCCCCGCGCCATACCTCAGCTGGCGGATGCGGAAGCAGTAATCGCGATGGTGCACAAGCCGCCGATGGCGACTATGAGCGCGCTGATCGGCAATGCCCGAGGAGCCGAACGCGCTGCCAAGGCCGGCGTCGACGAGGTAATGATGGTTATTTCAGCAAGCGAGGCTCACAATCAGCGTAATGTAAATATGAGCATCAAAGAATCAATGCGACAAATGAGCCAAACGATTGAATTTTTGAGAACAACCAAACTGAAGGCGCGAGCTGCGGTAGCCACCGCCTTCGGATGCCCATTGGAAGGAGTCATCCCCGGGACGCGGATCAGGGCCATGATCAAAGCCTACAATGAGCTGGGCGTAAAGGAGATCACACTGGCTGATACGGCCGGACTGGGAAATCCCCGACAGGTTTATGATCTGGTGAGTATGGTTCGGGATGAATTCCCCGCCAATCTATTTGCACTGCATTTTCATGACACCCGAGGTCTGGGATTGGCCAATTCACTGGCGGGAATGTTGGGGGGAATCGAGATCTTCGAGTCTGCGCTGGGGGGATTGGGCGGCTGCCCTTTTATGCCGGGAGCGACCGGTAATATTGCCACCGAAGATTTGGTTAATATGAGTGAACAAATGGGAATATCGACCGGAGTTGATTTGCCGGGCTTAGTCGCAGTATCTTCCTGGCTGAAAATGATCGTTGGCCACGAATTGCCCGGCCGGCTGGTTTCACTGCGCGAGCAGGCCAATATTTGCAGCGGCTGAAAATCTTCTTGCCGCATCAAAAAGAAGAACGGGAGCCTGCAAGCTGATGACACCGACATCGACAATCAAAGTAACAGAAATAGCAAGAAAAATCGCATTGAGCAGCCTGCTGGGAATACTGGTTCTCTGCATCCCCATCTTTGTATTTGCCGATCAAAAAAATCTGCTCGAGGTTCTTACTTATTTCTCGGGGCGAAGCTTACTGCTGGTTTTCGCACTTTGCCTCTGCAATTATCTTTTCCGCTTTATTAAATGGCACTACTATTTGCGGCAAATCAGCGGCCGCCTGCCTTACCGTGAAAGTCTGCTGATTTTTTTCAGCGGATTGGCGCTTACTCCCACTCCGGCCCGGGCGGGAGAATTGTTCAAGTGCTACCTGCTGAATCTATACAATCGAACTCCCATCAGCAGTTCGGCACCGGTTGTGGTTGCGGAATGGATCACCGACTCCCTGGCGGCTCTGCTGCTGGCTGCCATGGGGATGCGGGCTTTTGCATCCGGAGAACGAACGCTGGAGGCAGTGGCTGTCTTTTTACTGATATTTCTGCTTGCGTTTCAATCTCGTCCGCTTGCCTCACGTCTACTCGGTCTTCTGGTGAAGATTCGGCCGATCAGGCGGTTTTCTGCTCAGATCTCATTCTTGTATCAATCGGCAGCGCAGCTGTTTAGTATCAAGAATGTAATGGCAGCAACGGCAATCAGTTTAGCTTCCTGGACCTGTGAAGTGCTGGCACTGGGATATATACTGCAGTCTCTGCAGGTTGAGCTATCCTTTGTAAATACTGCCTTCATCTTCTGTTTTGCTTCCATAGTCGGGTCGATTTCTATGATCCCGGGCGGAATCGCAGTGGTGGAGGGAGGAATGATTGGACTTCTGCTGCTGGCCCAGGTGCCGAAAAACCAGGCACTGTTGGCAACCATTGTGATTAGGGCCGGCACATTATGGCTGGGAGTAATACTGGGATTGAGCGCACTGTTTGTATTTGTTAAATGGTATTTGATCGATGATGACCGGGCTGAAAATCATCCCGAGGAAACCGAGGAGGAAGACAATGCATAAACCAACGTCAAGGTTTCAGGGCATTGTCCAGGGTATTGGTATTGTTCGGGCCAGGAGTGAAGTAATAAACAGCGCAGGCGAGCAAACCGAAATTATTGAGTTAAAAATAGCATTTCCCGAGCAGATGAGAGCGAGGACGGCTTTGGCGGTGGGAGCAGAGGTGGCGGTCAATGGCGTCTGTTTGACAATTCGGCAAATCGAGGCGGAGCGGATTGGATTTTGGATATTTCCGGAGACGTTGGCCCGGACCACTTTGGCTGAAGCAAAACCCGGCCAGAGGGTCAATCTGGAATATCCGCTGTAAAAGAGAAACGACCCTTAGGCTGATTCCTTAGGGTCGTGCTCGTGGTGCTCGACGGTTTCTACACTTTCCAGGCCGACACTGTCTAGAATTTCTTCAATTAACTCTTTACTCACCAAGCATCCTCCTTCCCACACTAATGATCTTTTTGATACAACCATATCAAAAAAATATTGAACGAATTTTAACATACTGACAAATATATGTAAAGAATGAATGTTCGCATGAAACGACAATGGTGTCGAATAAAGGAGAGAAGGACATGGAATCCGGTCGAGAATTTGACCTGCTGATCCTGGGAGCTGGTCCGGCGGGACTGGCAGCCGCGATTTTTGGGGGACGAGCTCGCTATCGAACCGGGATTATTTGCAACGGAACGGTTGGCGGACAAGTGGGGACAACCTTTTACCTGGAAAATTATCCTGGATTCGGGAAAGGAACTTCCGCCGCTTCGGTAGTCGAGGCTTTCGAGCGGCATGCCGAACAGATGGGTGCAGAATTGTTGTTCGACCAGATCTTTGGAGTTGATTTCACCCAAGAACGGAAAATATTAAAAGGCAGCTCGGGAAATTATGTCGGCCGGACGATCATTCTCTGCCCGGGCGCTGAGCCACGATCACCGGGGATCCCGGGAGAAGAGCGTCTGCGCGGCCGGGGCGTCAGCTATTGTGCATTATGTGATGCTGATTTTTTCAATCAGAAGCGGGTTTGCATGATCGGAAGCGGCGATGCGGCGATCGAAGAAGCGGAATATCTAACCCGATTTGCAGCCTCGGTAACGATAATCGTGGTTCATGAGGAAGGCAAGGTGGACGCCAACGCGACTTCCTATCAAAATGCCCGAAATAATCCCCGCATTCACTGGGAATGGAATGCCATGGTGAATTCGATTGAAGGTCAGGAACAGGTGGAAGCGGTGGTGATCCGTGATTTGCTCGAAGGGTCCCAACGGCGAATTGAAACAGACGGCGTTTTCATATACGTTGGCAGCCGTCCCAACACGGACATAATCCGCGGCGAGGTGGCTTTAGATGCCGGCGGGTATATTATCGTTGATCATAAAATGCAGACCAATTGCGCGGGCATATTCGCAGCCGGCGACGCCTGCGCCAAATACCTGCGGCAGGTGGTTACCGCAGTTGCCGATGGAGCGGTTGCGGCAGTCGCCGCCGGGAGATATCTCACCGACCTCGATTTGTTTGAACGGGAAATACTGGCTAAACCACTGACCGCAACCGGTTACTACCGGCCTGGCAACGAAGCGGACATGGAGGACCTGCGGGAATTTGAATCCCGACTGCGACTGGCGGACAAGGAGATTCCGCTGATTAGAGTCAATAGTCAGCGGCATGAATTCCTGCGGGAAAGATATGCTGTCAGCCAACTTCCCCACTTTCAGTTGTTTAGACACGGCGATTTACAGACCGAATGGAAATACGTCCCCAGCCAGGAGGAGCTGCTCGCGGGCTTATTGGGGAAATGATCGATACTGAATGGTGGACACTGATTCTGATCCTGAGCATCGGATTTAGCTCCGGGCTGTTGGGTGCCATGCTCGGAGTCGGAGGCGGATTTCTAGCGGTGCCGATGATGGGCATTATGCTGGGTCTTTCTCCGCAGACTATGGTCGGGGCTTCAATCACCATGAGTTTCCTGAACGCCTTGTCGGGAACCGCATATCATTGGGATCGGCAGCGGGTGGATTTCTCCGCCGGCTGGAGATTGGCAATGGCTACGATTCCGGGATCGATCGGTGGGGCTTTTATAGCGGGGAGTTTCACGAATCAGAGTTTCAATCTGGCTTTCGGCGGTTTGCTGGTGTTGGTGGCTGCTCTGATGTGGTTTCGACAAGACCCAAGCACGGATTTTGGTTTCTGGAATAACTGGACTAAGCGGATATCGCTGCCAGGTTCTTGGGGAGTGGCAGAAGCGAGAATCGTTGACCGCTGGGGGCTGGTGCATGAATACAGCTACAATCGCTGGCTGGGAGTTAGTCTCAGCTTCTTGATCGGCTTTGTTTCCAGCTCATTAGGGATCGGAGGGGGGATCATCCATGTCCCCCTACTGGTGATCCTCTTGCGATTTCCGCCGCATATCGCAACCGCGACGTCATTGTTTATTCTCAGCATATCAGCATTGGTGGGGACGATCAGCCATCTTGCCTTGGGCCACACGGAATTGGCGATAGCGGTTCCATTGTCCGGAGCCGGCATTGTTGGGGCGCAATTTGGTGTGCGAATTGCGTCGCGGATAGAAGCCGAGAAGCTTGTTCGATATTTTGCGATTGCCATGTTGTTTGTTGCGGTACGGCTGATATGGAATTCACGATAGAAGGAGTAAGGAATGAAGCGAACCGGCTGGTCCCGGTCCTGGCAGATTTTTAGATTGTTCTTTATCACCTTGGCCGAGATTCTCTGGGAGCGATTCCGGAGAAAGTTTTACGGCGCCCAAGTTATGGATGAACAGCTTCCTGCGCTGTATCGGCGGCAGGCGGTGCGGATTCGACTGACGGCTATCAGCCTGGAAGGGCTGCTGATCAAATTAGGACAATTTTTCAGCACTCGGGTAGACCTGCTCCCCCGTGAGTATACTGAAGAGCTTGCCAAACTGCAGGACGAAGTTCCGTCTGTCAACTGGCCGGAAATTGCGGCAATAGTAGAGGCGGAATTACAGCAGCCGATTGCGCTAGCCTATCGGGAGATCGAGCAGAAAGACCTGGCGGCGGCCTCGCTGGGACAGGTTCACCGGGCGTTTCTGCCGACGGGGGAGCGGGTGGCGGTCAAGGTTATGCGGCCGAACATCGAGGCCATTATCGCCGCTGACTTGAAAACATTGCAGCAGATCATCATTCTCCTGGAATGGCTGACCGATTGGGGCAAGCGGTTTGATTTATGGGCAATTTACAAGGAATTCTCGAAAACCTTGTTGAGCGAGCTCGATTATATCCAGGAAGGCAAGAACGGGGAGCGTTTCAGCACAAACTTCGAGCAGGATGAACGGGTAAAAATTCCGAAAATTTACTGGAGTCATACAACCAAACGGGTCCTGACCATGGAACTGCTGGAAGGGTATAAGATCACGCAAGTCGAGAGTTGGGGCGAAATCGTCGAACCCAAGTATATTACCGAATTGCTGGTCGAGATTTACACCCGACAAATTCTCGAACATGGAATTTTCCATGCGGATCCTCATCCCGGCAATATCATGGTCAGTCCGGAAGGGAAACTCTGTCTAATTGACTTCGGTATGGTCGGTTACATAACTCTGCGGGATAAAGAAGTACTGCGAGAACTATTATTAGCGCTGGGCAGTAAAAACACCCCAGGCATAGTCAGGGCATTTGGAGAACTGGGGTTTTTGCGTCCGGACGCTGATCAGGTGATGATTCGCCGCTCACTTGAGAAAATCTTGGAAAAATACGCCACCCAAAGTATCGGCAGCTTCTCCAATGAACAATGGGTTGAGGTCATCGGCGAGTTTGATGAGTCGGTGCTGGGCGAATATTTCCAGGTTCCAGCGAACTACATATTTTTGGGTCGAACCTTGGGTACCTTGTTCGGCCTCTGCGTCAGCCTGGAGCCGGACACCCAATTTATCAGCATACTGGAACCGCACTTGAAGCGGCTGGCGATGATTGAAAACATCGAAACCGGCAAACCAAGCTACCTGACCCAAATCATGCAAATGGCCGCCACCATGGCCGAGCTGCCCGGGCGGGTGCAGCGGACTCTGACCTTGGCCGAACAGGGCAACCTGCATATTCGGGTGGACAGTCCGGCATTTCAGCATTGGGTCAAAAGCCAAGACCGAGCCCTTCGCTTTGTCGGCCGCTCGATCATTTTTGCCGCATTTTTGGTATCTTCGGTGATATTGTATGTTTATGGTTTGCAGTTTGAAGCCCATGTTAACTTTTTCTTGGCGATCGTCTTTTTCCTGTATCTGCTTTTAACCTGGAAGGGGAGCAGGTCGTGAAGCCGGGTCGAATGTTATAATAGATCAGGGAATTGAGAAACTACAGGGGGGCGTCTGATTGGAAACACGATTACCGCTGAAAGATATCACCGTGCTGGACTTGTCACGGCTGCTGCCGGGATCGCTCTGCGGTCAGATGCTAGCCGATTTGGGTGCGGACGTGATCAAGGTTGAAGACAGTGAAGGCGGAGACTCCTTCCGCTGGTCGCCGCCACGGTACGATACGTTGAGCGGCTACTTTCACATGCTGAACCGAAACAAGCGCAGCCTAAAAGTCAACCTAAAAACGGTCCCAGGCAAAGAAATTTTCCTGCGAATGGCAGAGCGGGCAGACGTTTTGCTGGAAACCTTTCGGCCGGGTGCGATGAAGCGGCTGGGACTCGATTACGAGACGTTACAGGCGATCAATCCTCGGCTGATTTACTGTTCTCTAACCGGATTCGGGCAAACCGGACCTTATGCCCAGAGATCCAGTCACGATATTAATTTGCTCAGCTTATCCGGAGTCCTGGATCTGATTGGAGAAAAAACCGGGAGCCCGGTGATACCGGCGATTCAAGTAGCTGGGGTCGGCGGCGGGGCTTTGCATACCTGTATCGGAATTCTGGCGGGATTGATCGGAAGACAGGCGAGCGGTCGGGGAATGTACCTCGATGTGGCGATTCTCGATGGCATCACGCCGTTTCTGAGTATGCCGATGGCCGAATATCTGGCGACCGGAGTGGTGCCGCAGCGCGGCCAGTATGTTGTCGGCGGTGGTTACGCATTTTATAATGTCTATAAAACGGCAGATGATAAATATTTGACTTTGGGATGCTTGGAAAACAAATTCTGGAGCAATTTCTGTCAGGCGGTGGGAAGACCGGATTTAATCGAGCAGCAATTCGTCGATCATCCTGAACAAGAAAAGGTTATTGCTGCTGTCACCGAGATAATTCGTCAAAAAAAGCGAGATGAATGGACAGCCTTGCTAGCCGAGCATGATGTTTGTTTCGCTCCGGTCAATGACCTGGCGGATGTCTGGAAAGACCCCCATATCCAGCATCGGGGTTTATGGTTCCGTACCGAGCATCCGGAGGACGGACGAGTGGGACAGCAAGCTTTCCCGGTGCTTTTCGATCAAGAGCGACCGCCGGTCCGCCGGCCGGCACCTGGTTACGGTCAGCATTCCCGGGAACTGCTCAGAGAATATAATTGGACCGAACAAGAAATCGATTCTTTCGAAGAACAAGGGATTATCTAATCGGGCGGAGAAATTCGACAAAGTTTTTCTTCCATGAGAGGAATTTAAAATATTTTGTAGAAGTGAGTAAGGGGGTATTGACATGAATACTTTGGGACTTCAAGTCGGAGAAGATGAAGCTCTGGTGCAAAAAACGCTGTTGTTTACCGGATATGCAAAACTACCGTTAACTCTGACCGCATCAAAACTGTACGAGGTCATTGTGGTGGCGGTAATCGTCGACCCGGATACTTCTGAAATTCTCGATGTGGACTGCACCTTAGCGACGGCAGTAGGCCGTAACTTCTTCAAGGGATTAGTTCAGGGATATCACCTGGATGAAGGGATCGAGGGGCTGGAAGCAATTTTAGAATCTCGTTATTACGGCAGTGCCCGGCGTTCTTTGATCCAATGCCTGCATAATATTTACAATCGCTTTTTGGCCTACAAGAATCAAGTTACCATACGGGAATTGGATTAGAAAAGAGTTGCGGGTTCTGGTTTGAACTGGATGAAGGGGGGGTTTAGGGGCGATCGCCTTGCAAAATTTGTGGGGAAATGGCCTCTGGGCTGAGGCCAGATAAAAGCTAAAAGACGGAGAAAGGGGACATTATAAACAATGGCAACAACCGCAGAAAAAATCGATCTCATGCGCCAAAAAGACGCGAAAGTGGAGGCCATGGGCGGACCGGAGCTGGTGGAAAAGCAGCGCGCCGCAGGTAAATTGAATGCACGGGAAAGAATCGCCAAGTTGTTTGACGAAGGCACCTTCCAGGAAATCGACAAGTTTGTAACCCATCATTGCAATAACTTTGGAATGGAAAAGGCTTACATCCCGGGCGATGGCGTCGTAACCGGCTACGGACTGGTCAATGGGCGGCTTACTTATGTGTTCTCCCAGGATTTCACCGCTCGCGGCGGATCCATGGGCGAATTCCAAGCGGAAAAAATTTGCAAAGTGTTGGAAATGGCGGCGCTGATGGGTGCTCCGGTTATCGGCATGAATGACTCCGGCGGAGCCAGGATCCAAGAAGGCATGTACTCCTTGAGCGGATACGGCAAGATCTTCTTCCGGAATTCCCGCTTTTCCGGAGTGGTACCCCAGATTACGGCTATTATGGGACCGACCGCTGGTGGTGCAGTGTATTCCCCGGCAATCATGGACTTCATTCTGATGGTTAAAGGCTACGGCCAGATGTATATCACCGGTCCGGAAGTAATCAAAGCCGCGACCGGCGAAATCATCAGCATGGAAGAGCTGGGCGGCGCCATGACCCATAACAAGATTTCCGGGAACGCTCACTTTGTATGTGAAAACGACGAAGATTGCATTGGTACGATTAAAGATCTGCTTTCCTACATTCCGCAGAGCAACCGGGAAAAAACGCCGGTGAAACCGACCGCTGACCCTGCTGACCGGATGGAAGAAAAACTGCAGTCGATTATTCCTGATTCTCCCAACCGGGCGTTTAACATGAAGCAATTGATCAAAATGGTGGTCGATGATGGGCAGATACTGGAAGTATCCCAGTACTATGCCCAAAATATGCTGACCATCTTTGCCCGCGTTAACGGCCGGGCGATCGGCATAATCGCCAATCAGCCCAACTTCATGTCCGGATGTCTGGATGTCAACGCTTCGGACAAGGCTGCTCGCTTCATCCGCTTCTGTGATGCCTTCAACATCCCGATCGTGACATTCGTTGACGTGCCCGGTTTCCTCCCTGGCAAAGGCCAGGAGCATGGCGGAATCATCCGCCACGGCGCAAAAATGCTGTTCTCATACTCCGAAGCGACCGTGCCCAAGATCACCATTATCGTTCGCAAAGCGTACGGTGGATCCTACATGGCCATGTGCTCCAAAGACATGGGTCCCGACCAGGTCATCTGCTGGCCGACCGCTCAGATCGCGGTTATGGGAGCCGAGGGTGCAGCCAATATCATCTTCCGCAAGGAAATGGCTGCCGCTGCTGATCCCGATGCAGTGCGGGCGCAGCGCATCCAGGAATATGAAGATATGTTCAACAATCCTTACTATGCAGCCGCCAAGGGGCATGTGGACATCGTCTGCGAGCCTAAAGAAACCAGACCGGTACTGGTCAAAGCATTGGAAAGCCTGCTGGGCAAGAACGAAACTCTTCCCTGGAAAAAGCATTCGAACATGCCGCTCTAGTCGGATCGGCGGGTATACAGTATATTTTCGAAAACAGCCCCGTTCATATGCGAGCGGGGCTGTTTTCTTCGGTAACAACTGGAGTATAATCGGTTCGGCAGGTGGGATATGCATATCTATTTAATTCGTCATGGCGAAACCATGTGGAACCGTGAGTTTCGTTTTCAAGGTCATTCCGATATTCCGCTCAGCGAACGTGGCTGGGAACAATCGCGGCTGGTGGCTGCAAAGCTTGCCCCACTCGGAATTGAGATGGTATTTGCCAGCGACCTGCAACGAGCAGCATCTACAGCAGCGGTTATAGCGGCGACATCCCGAGTGCCAATCAAGCTGTTGCCCGGACTGCGGGAAGTCGATTACGGTGCTTGGGAGGGATTGACCGGAGAAGAAATCAAGCAGCGATTTCCGGAGGCCCGCAAGAATTGGTTAAAGAACCTGGCGGAAAGCAGACCCCCTGATGGTGAGAGCTTGGAAGAAGCGCAGCAGCGGGCGCTGCTGGAATTGAACCGAATCTACTGTGACAATGTGTATCAGTCAGTGGCGGTGGTTACTCATGGGGGAATCATTGCCGTCTTGCTGACCAAGTTTCTCGATGAAAGAATTGAGTTTCTGCGCACCTATTTTGGGCGCAACACCAATGTCAGCCTTATCGAACTACAAGCAGGGGAAGCCAGAGTTATTTACTGGGGAGACGCTTCTCACTTGGATGAGGCGGGCGAGCAATGAGGAGGGATTGGCTTGCGGTTGGCTGAACGAGCATTAACCATCAGTGCTTCACCGACGTTGGGGATTGATGCCCAAGCGAAACGGATGGCGAAAGAAGGCATTCATGTAATTAGTTTTGGGGTGGGCGAACCGGACTTTGACACGCCTCAAAACATCAAGACAGCGGCCGAACACGCCTTGCATAATGGCAAGACCAAATATACGCCGGTGGCGGGCATTGAGGAGCTCAAAGAAGCGATTGTCGAAAAACTGAAGCGAGAAAATCGACTTGACTATCAACCGAACCAGGTGGTGGTTTCCAACGGAGCCAAACACTCCCTGTATAATGCCATGCAGGTGCTGTTGAATCCAGGAGATGAGGTAATCCTGCCTGCTCCCTATTGGGTCAGTTATGAAGAAATGATTAAATTGACCGGAGCGGTTGCCAAGGTCATTCAGACCACGGAAGCTGATGATTTCAAGCTCCGCCCTCAGATGCTGGAGGCGGCGGTTTCACCTAGAACCAAGCTCATTATCCTTAACAGCCCCAACAATCCCACCGGCGCCGTCTATTCCCGCGAGGAGCTGGAACAACTGGGCGAGGTCACTGCCAAACACAACATAACCGTAATCTCTGACGAGATCTATGAAAAGCTGATCTATGACGGCCAGGAGCACATCAGCATTGCGGAGTTGTCGCCGGAGCTCAAGGAATTGACAATATTGATAAACGGTTTGTCCAAAGCTTATTCGATGACGGGTTGGAGAATCGGTTACGCGGTTGCAGTCCCCGCAGTAGCCAAGGCGATGTCCGACTTTCAGAGCCACTCGACCTCCAATGCCAATTCCTTTGCGCAATGGGCCAGCATTGAAGCCTTGAAGGGAGATCAATCCTCGGTCGCCCATATGAGTGCGGAATTTGCCCGACGGCGCAATTATATGGTCGAGCGTCTGAATGCGATGACCGGAATCCATTGCAATCGCCCGGGAGGCGCTTTCTATGTTTTCCCCAATGTCGCCGGCACTTTTGGCAAGCGCTATCGCGATATTCTAATCAGAGATGCGTCGGACCTGGCGGCTGCGCTGCTGGTTGAAGGCCGGGTGGCCGTCGTGCCGGGGAATGCTTTCGGGGTGCGGGACTTCATGCGGATGAGTTACGCTACCTCGCTGGAGAACATTATTGAAGGCTTGACGCGAATTGAATCCTTTCTGGCCGAACTAGAATAGACAGTTTGGCGAGTAAACAAAAACAGGCTGGATAAAAACAGCCTGTTTTTTTAATTCCTATTAAACTTGAAAGATCGCAAGCAGCGGTACTTAAATGTCAAGCAGGGAATCGTCGCGGTGCTCGAACAGCATCCATTTCTTCTTCATTTCACTGACTTCTTCATATTTGAGGTTGCTGACAATTTTGCCGGGAATCCCCATGAACATCGAATTGGGGGGAATGACTGTTCCGCGGGCGACGACTGAACCAGGAAAAATCAGGGCTCCACTGCTGATTGAAGCGCCTTCCATGACTAAGACCCCCGCCCCGATTACTGCTTCATCCTGAACGGTGCAGCCCTGTAGCACAGAGCGATGTCCAATGGTTACATGATTGCCGACCGTTACGCCATAGGGAGCCGAATCTTTGATAAAACAATTCTCGAGAACGGTGGAGTTGCTTCCGATGACTACGCTGTGACTATCGCCGCGAATCACTGAATTGGAAGATACCGAGGAATTACCGCCAATCTCGACTTGGCCGATCAGGACAGCAGTCGGGGCAATGCTTACCGCTTGTTCCGGCAGCGCAACCGACTTAATCTTATCAATGTATACTGCCATTGCCGTCAACCTCCATTGAAAACATGGAGATTAAATTCGACAAACAATTTAATATTCCTTTTACAAGAAATTAATATTTTGCATTTTAGCGAAATCTGTCGAACCCGGATGAATGAACTACTGTGAGCAGTTGCTCACCGCAAAGCAGCGACTCCCGGGAGCACCCGCCCTTCCAGAAATTCCAGAGATGCTCCGCCGCCAGTCGAGACATGGGTAAATTTATCCAGGCAATCGGCTACGGCAGCGGCAGTATCGCCACCACCGATTACAGTGATGCCGGGATTGTCGACCACTGCCGAGCGGATGGCCATGGTTCCGGCTGCGAAACCCGGATACTCGAACGCGCCGACCGGTCCGTTCCAGAAAATGCTGCGGGCGAGTTTAATCTCGCGTGCGAATACTGCTATTGTCTCCGGACCGATGTCAAGTCCCATGAGATGTTCCGGAATTTTATCAGCCGGCACCAGCTGGACTTCGTCATCAGACTGCAGACTAGGGGAGACGACGATATCCAGCGGCAGCACGATTTTATCTCCGGCCCGCGCCAGTAGTTGCGCTGCATAACCCAGTCGATCCGGCTCGACCAGCGACTTGCCGGTGGAGATACCTTTGGCTTTTAAGAAGGTGAAGGCCATGCCGCCGCCAACCAGTAAACGGTCTGCTCGGTCGAGTAAATTGTCGATAACCCCGATTTTATCGCTGACCTTGGCCCCACCCAAAATGATAACGAACGGGTGTTCTGGATTGCTGGTAATCAAGGAAAGGCTGTTTACTTCCTTTTCCATCAGAAATCCGGCGGCGCTGGGAAGTAGCTTCGCAACGGCGAACGTTGAGGCATGAGCGCGATGAGCAGCGCTGAAGGCATCGTTGACATAGCATTCCGCTAAGGATGCCAATTGGGATGCGAATTCCTCGTCATTGGCTTCTTCGCCGGGATAAAAGCGCAAATTCTCGAGAAGCAGGAGTTGTCCCGGCTGCAATGCAGCAACTGCCGCCGCTGCTTTTTCGCCAATGCAGTCATCGACGTAACCGACAGGCATTCCCAGCAGTTCCTGCAAGCGCAAGGCAACAGGTTTTAGACGGAGGGAATCGACGATCTTGCCGTCAGGACGGCCCAGATGACTGATTAATATGATCCGAGAATTTTGTTCAACAAGATATTTGATGGTGGGAATTGCGGTGCTCAATCGGTAATCGTCCTCAATCTTGCCATTCAGCAAAGGCACATTAAAGTCGACTCTGACCAAGACCTTTTTATCGCGCACATTTAAATCTTTGAGTAATCGCATTGCCGTCAACATCTCCTTCTATATATACTCGACGGGTATCAACAATTGTTCCTTCCCTAGTACATAATAGCAAAACTCTAAGAACTCATAAACGCCCGGCGGGAGGAAACACAGCTTTTTCCGCCAGGCAGGAAAATGCTTTCCTGAAAGCGAAATAAGTTCAGTCATTACTTGATGCATATAGACGTGAAGGAGGAATAAAAAATGGCTGCTGCTCACGTTAAGGTATTTACGAGCGGGAATTTCCAGACTGAGGTTTTGCAATCGGACAAGCTGGCGGTAGTAGATTTTTGGGCAGCTTGGTGTGGTCCTTGCCGGATGATTGCTCCCATCATTGAGGAGTTGGCGGAACAATACCTGGATCGGGCTGTAATCGGCAAGCTCAATGTCGATGAGAACAGACAATTGGCGGTGGATTTTGGGGTTATGGGAATTCCCACGATATTGATCTTCAAAGGCGGCAAGGTTGTTGAAAGAATTGTCGGGTATCGCCAGAAAAAAGAATTAGGCGAAATCATTGATCGCTATCTCTAGATTTATCTTGAATCCGAATCGGCGGATCGGTGGCTGCGGGATGATAATATTTAGCGCCGCTTAATTCCTTAGGCAAATATTCTTGTTGTACCCAGTGGCCGGGGTAATCATGCGGGTATAAGTATCTTTGGGAATGCAATGGCAGATACTCGGAATACGGGACGCTGGAACGTAGGTGGTGCGGAACTTCGACCCGAGGATGATCCAGTACATCCTTCCAGGCACGATTCAACGCTAGATAAGCACTGTTGCTTTTCGGTGCCCGGGCTAGATAGACAACTATTTCAGCCAAGGGGATCCGTGCTTCCGGCATCCCAACCCACTCCAGCGCCTGGGCGGCGGCTTGGACCAGCACTAGGGACTGGGGATCGGCAAGGCCAATGTCTTCAGCTGCCAGGATGAATAAACGGCGAACGATAAAGCGCGGGTCTTCTCCGCTGTAGAGCATGTACGCCAGCCAAAACAGAGCTGCATCCGGATCGGAGCCGCGGATGCTTTTAATGAAGGCGGAGATGACATTGTAATGCTGATCTCCGGCTCGATCATAGAGGGGCAGCGATGACTGGGTGAGATTGATAATGTCTTGGCGGGTAATCGGCCGGGGGGAGGGAAGGCTGACAACCACGGCTTCGAGCAGAGCATAGGCTCGGCGGAGGTCTCCTCCCGCTTCCTCCACGATACATTCCAGGGCATCGGCGTCGGCGACTGCCTGATACTGACCCAAGCCCCGCTCCCGGTCGGTCAGTGCCATCCGGAGGGCTAATAGGATATGTTCCGCAGTGAGAGCCTGGAAAGGGATGACATGGACACGAGATAAAAGTGCGGAATTTATGGCATGGAACGGATTTTCGGTGGTGGTTCCGATCAGGGTCACGACCCCTTGTTCTACCGGGGGCAGTAGTATGTCTTGCTGGCTTTTGTTCAGATGATGAATCTCATCGATGAAAAGAATGGTGCCTTGATCATGGAAGCGACGACGATCTCGGGCTTCCTGTAGAAAATTTCTGATCTCCTTTACGTTGGCGGAGAGAGAATCAAGTTGACTAAAAATATAATCAGAGGAATGGGCGGCCAGAAGAGCAAGGCTGGTCTTGCCTGACCCGGGCGGTCCAAACAATATCATAGAGGGTATCTCGCCGGTAAGGATAAGCCGGCGCAATACACTGTTTTCGCCCAAGATGGCGGACTGCCCGATAAACTCCTCTAGTTTTCGAGGACGCATCCGCACGGCTAAGGGAAGAGCGTTTTGGCGGAAATCCGGAACGGTTTCGAATAGATTCATTTTCGACTCCTCTAAGCAGGGCGGTTGATATGATAAGGGTAACGAAGGTCAAGATCTTTTACAAGCGGTTATTTAAGGAGAAGGAGCTGTAAGATTTCTGTGAGGAAACCGATTTACTTGGATCACAGCGCAACCACGCCGCTGCGGGAGGAAGTATTTCAGCAGATGGTGCAAGCCGGCCAGCTGTTCGGAAATCCTTCGAGCATACATATATTCGGTCGGGAAGCGAAGAGGATTGCGGAAGCAGCCCGGGAGAAGCTGGCTCGCGCTGTCAATGCGCCCGAATCCTCGATCATATTCACCAGCGGTGGTACCGAAGCGGATAATCTGGCAATTATCGGAGCGGCTCTGGGTAATGCGGATCGCGGCAAGCATATTATAATCTCTTGCATCGAACACCATGCTGTTGCTGAATCGGCCCGTTATCTCGAGACCCTGGGTTTTCGAATCAGCAGACTGCCGGTCGATCAGCACGGCATTATCAGTCTCGATGATTTGCAGAAGGCGTTGGCGCCGGATACTATTATCGTCTCCATAATGCATGCCAGCAATGAGATCGGGAGTGTGCAGCCGATAGCTGAAATCGGAAAAATTACGAAAAAACGGAATATTATTTTTCATACTGATGCGGTTCAGACTCTGGGCAAACTGCCGCTGGATATTCAAGAAAACAACATCGACTTGCTGGCTGCTTCCGCCCATAAATTATATGGCCCGAAAGGAATCGGTTGTTTATGTGTTCGGAATGGAGTGCGTCTACAGCCGCTCTTCTGGGGTGGCGGGCAGGAACGCGGTTTGCGGCCTGGCACCGAAAATGTCGCTGGTATCGTCGGCTTTGGAACAGCTGTTGAATTGGCAGTAAAGGACATGACCACTGTGCGGCTGCGGCTGGAATTACTGCGAGATTACTTCCTCAGCGGACTGCAGCGCCGAATTGAAGGGGTGGTTGTAAATGGGCATCCGTATACTCGTCTGCCCGGCCATGTACACCTGAGCTTTGCCGGCTTGACCGGAGCAGAGCTGGTCAAAGCTCTTGACGGGGTAGGGATTGCAGTTTCAGCGGGAGCTGCCTGTACAGCCGGGCAGATTGATTATTCCCCCACGCTCCGGGAAATCGGGCTCATTCCGGAATTGGCAAGAGGATCGATCCGGATCAGTATGGGTCGAGAAACGGGACGAGAAGCTATTGACTGTCTCTTGGATAAGCTGCCGACGCTAGTTCAGTCTCTGCGGCAGAAAAACGCAGCCGGACAATAATTTGACAGAGAAATTGGCTTCGGCTATAATTCACAATGGTTATAAATGGTAAATCTGAAATATATTCCGGACTAGAACATTGCGAAAATTGGAGGGAACTATGGCGCTCTCAGGCAAAGAAATCCGGCAGGCATTTCTCGATTATTTTTCGCAGAAGGGCCATACCATTGTCAGCAGTTCATCCCTTGTACCCCATAACGATCCGACGCTACTTTTTACCAATGCCGGCATGAATCAGTTCAAAGACGTTTTTCTGGGATTGGATCAGCGCACCTATACCCGGGCGGCTTCCGCGCAAAAGTGCGTGCGTGCGGGCGGGAAACACAACGATCTGGAAACGGTGGGCAGAACTGCCCGGCATCATACTTTTTTTGAAATGCTGGGCAACTTTTCGTTCGGCGATTACTTCAAACGTGATGCCATTTTATTTGCCTGGGAGTTTCTCACCGGAGTATTGCAATTACCCAAGGACACGCTGTGGGTGACAGTCTTTACCGATGATGATGAAGCCTATGGATTGTGGCAGGAACTGGCTGCGATTCCGACTGAAAGACTTGTCCGTTTAGGGGAAAAAGATAATTTCTGGTCAATGGGTGATACCGGCCCCTGTGGGCCGTGCAGTGAAATTATTGTCGACCGTGGAGAACGCTACAAATGCACCGCTCCGGAGTGTGCACTTGGAGTGTGCGATTGTGACCGCTGGCTCGAAATCTGGAATTTGGTTTTTATGCAGTTCAATCGAAGCGAAGATGGAACGATGACTCCTTTGCCCCGACCCAGTATTGATACCGGCATGGGCCTGGAAAGAATCACTTCCGTTCTGCAGGAGCAGGAAAGCAATTATGATACCGACCTCCTCCGCCGTTTAATTGAATTCATTGAACAGCTGACCGACAAACCTTACTTCAGCGATCAACGGGGATTTCCATTCAGAGTGATAGCCGACCATTCCCGAGCCTGTACATTTTTGATAGCCGACGGCGTGGTGCCGAGCAATGAAGGGCGCGGCTACGTTTTACGCCGAATATTACGAAGAGCTTCCCGGTTCGGCAAGTCATTGGGACTGGATACCCCTTTTCTGTACAAACTAGTTCCCGTCGTTGGTGAGCTGATGGGCGAGGCATATCCGGAAGTGACGGCGCGCGCTGAATACATCCAACACTTGATTGAATCGGAAGAAACACGATTCCATGAAACTTTGCACGAGGGGATGCGGGTGGTCAACTCCACCATCAGCTCCATCCTGAAAGAAGGCCGCCAATCCATCAATGGAGCCGAAGCCTTTCTGCTTTATGATACCTATGGCTTTCCCTTGGACCTGACGGAGGACATTGCCGAAGAGCATGGCTTGCAGGTCGATCGGGAAGGATTTGCCGAAGCGATGGAAGAGCAGCGGCAAAAGGCTCGCCTGGCGGGGATGAGCAAGCGGGGAGGAGCCGTTCTCAATGAACTAGCTGCTTTTCTGCCCGGTACACCGCCGACCCGGTTCTTGGGCTGGGAACAGACCGAGGCGGAAGCGACGGTGGCGGCACTGTTCAACCCGACGCCAGTGCCTGCTCTGCAGGAAGGCGAAGAGGGGTATGTCCTTTTGAGCCAGACTCCTTTTTACGGCGAAAGCGGCGGCCAGGTGGGAGACAGCGGAGAATTCATTGGACCAGCACTGCGAGTGCAGGTGACTCAAACCTTTAAAATCGGCGCGGACCATATCATCCACAGTGTGCGAGTTCTGGAGGGGGTGCTGGCAGCCGGGCAAACGGTTTCTGCCCAGGTTGATGCCCAAAGAAGAGCTTTGATTCAAAGAAACCATTCCGCTACCCACCTTCTCCATCGGGCTTTGAGGATGATGCTGGGCGATCATGTTCAGCAAGCCGGGTCACTGGTCGAGGCGGAGCGGCTCCGTTTTGACTTTTCGCACTTTTCCGGATTAACCACCGCTGAAATCGTTCGCATTGAAAACGAAGTAAATCAGCAAATCGTTAGAGATATGCCGGTACAATGTGAAACCATGGACTATCAAACGGCGCTGCGCCAAGGCGCGACCGCATTGTTTGATGAGAAATACGGCAATCTGGTTCGGGTGGTCGCGATGGCTGATTTCAGCATGGAACTCTGCGGCGGAACTCATGTCGACCACACCGCAGCAATTGGAATGTTCAAGATTGTTTCCGAAAGCGCTGTGGGAGCGGGAGTGAGAAGAATAGAAGCAGTTACCAGCAGCTCGGCGATTTCACTGGCCCAGCAGCGAATCGACCAAATGGATGCGCTTTGCGGTCTGCTCAAAGCCAATCCGGAAGAAGTTGTGCCCCGGGTTGTGCAGATGCAAAATTCGATCAAAGAGCGGGAAAAGACGATTTCACATTTACAACGAAAACTTGCGCTGATGGAAACGGACGAGCTAATGCAGCAGATTTGTGTGGTTAGCGGGGTTAAGGTTTTGGCAGCTCAGTCATCCGCGCCGGATGCCGAAATTCTGCGCACGATTGCCGACTCATTGAAAGACCGTATGAGTTCAGGCATCGTTGTTTTGGGAGGAAATTGGGGCGATCGGGCGGGTTTGTTGACGATGATTACCGGGGATTTGGTCAAACGGGGATTGCATGCCGGCAAAATAATAAAGCCGATTGCTGAGATGATTGGCGGCAGTGGCGGTGGGCGCCCGGAAATGGCCCAAGCCGGGGGGAAAGATCCTGACCGGCTGCCTGCGGCCTTAAACAAGGCTCCGGAATTGATAAGCGCAATGCTCATCAAACTGCCGAGTTAGCTGCCGGACCGGCTTGAAAGAGGTGTATACGCACATGCCAGGGATCGATCAAACAATGCGCTTTGACTGGCGCACCGATGATGTACAAGGCGCACGGGACATATTGCTTCGAGTCTACGCCGCCTTGCAGGAAAAGGGGTACAATCCAATCAATCAAATCATCGGATATCTCATTTCCGGGGATCCGGCTTACATCACCAACCATCGCAATGCACGGACTTTAATTTGCAAAGTGGAGCGCGATGAACTATTGGAGGAGTTGCTGCGAGCCTATTTGTCAGAACGATAAATAATGAAGTATAGCTATTTGGGCAACACCGGCCTGCTCGTTTCGCGATTGTGTTTCGGTACGCTGACAATCGGGCCGCTGCAAAAAAACCTGTCCTTGGCAGCAGGCGCTTCGCTGATTCGAGCGGCGATAGATTATGGTGTCAACTTCTTTGACACGGCTGAACTGTACGGTACCTATTCATATTTGCGTCGAGCTTTACAAGGCATCGATCCGGCAGTCCATATCGCTTCAAAGTCATACGCCTATACTGCGGAAGGAATGAGGGCTTCACTGGAACAGGCGCGGCGGGAGTTGGATCGGGATATTATCGATGTATTTCTGCTGCACGAGCAAGAAGGGGAGCACACTCTGAGAGGGCATCGGGAGGCGCTTGATTATTTGTTTGAGGCTCGCGCCAAAGGGATAGTGAAGGCGGTCGGGTTGTCGACACACCGGGTAGCAGGTGTTTTGGCGGCTATTAATACGGAAGGGCTGGATGTAATTCATCCCTTGATTAATATGAGCGGGATCGGTATCGGAGATGGTTCCCGCAGCGATATGGAGGCGGCGATTTACAAGGCCCGATGCTTGGGAATCGGAGTTTATGGAATGAAGCCGCTGGGCGGAGGTCATTTGTCCCGAGTCGCCTGGCAGGCGATGGATTATGCTTTTAAACTGGAAGGACTCGATGCGATCGCCGTCGGAATGCAGTCAGTTGCAGAAATCGAAGCGAACGCTCGTTTTGTAGATGGTTTGGACAGTCAGTCGGATTGGGAAAAAGCCTATGCCGCAGCTTCCCGAGAACTTTTCATCGAATCGTGGTGTGAAGGCTGCGGTGCATGTATTCCGGTCTGTCCCCAGCAAGCGCTGCGATTGAATCCCGATCAAACCCGAGTCGTGGTTGATCCGGGGATGTGTATATTTTGCGGCTATTGCGGAGCAGCATGTCCTCAATTTTGCATTAAAGTAGTCTGAGGTTGTGGGAAGGATGATAGCTAATTTGAGGATCTTGGGTTTGGATATCGGCAGTCGAATTATCGGTATCGCGCTTAGCGATCCTCTGGCACTGACCGCCCAACCGGTTGCTTCGATGCGCAGGCGATCAGGACTGGAGGAGGTTATTGATCAGCTGGTAGCGGTTATCGCCAAAACCGAGGCTGAAGAACTGGTCATAGGGCTGCCCCGCCATTTAGATGGAAGACCGGGCGAGCAATCGATCGAAGCCGAAAAAATCGGTGCCATGCTTGCGGACAAAACCGGGGTGAAGGTTGTTTATTGGGATGAACGCTTAACCACCGTCATGGCCAACCGGGCATTACTGGAAGCGGATATCAGCAGAAAAAAACGCAAGCGAGTCATTGATAAAGTGGCAGCAGTTTTAATTTTACAAAACTATCTAGAATATCGGCGGCAGCGAATGGCGGCGGAGTCTCCGCAACAAATTTGACACGTATAGGGTGCTAGTATACAATGCATGTAATTTATGAATGAGGTGAAACCATGACTGAACGGTTTAACGAAGGAGAAGAGCCCATTATCCTGGTGGACGAAGAGGGCGGGGAGCATGAATTCTATCTTATCGACACTTTGACCGTGGCTGATGCGCAATATGTGGTCTTAGCCCCGGCTGAAGAGGATGAAGAGAACGAAGGCGAAGTCGTGATTTTAAAAATTGCGGTTGACGAAGAGGGAAATGAAGTATTCAGCGAAATCGAAGATGACGAGGAATGGGAACTGGTGGCTGACGCCTGGGAGGAATCGGAGGAAGGAAACGAACTGATCGAAATTGAATCCGAAGTAGTGGCTATCGTTGCCGAAGCCCCGGCCGGTGACCGTTGTTCCTATTGCAACGAATCCATTCTCCCGGCTGAGGAAGCGGCCAGTTGCACAAAATGTGGCGCTAATTACCATGCAAAATGCTTTGAAAAAGCTGGCGGTTGCACTCATCAACATTAATTTTCTTCTAGCTCAGATCTAAATATCGTATTATTATAAATAAAGCGTGAAGGCTGTTGGTGTTATGATCAGCAGCCTTTCTTGCGTATAGCGATCGATGGGGAGTGCGAACATGCAAAAATTTTGCGCAGACCGAAGTCATTGGGGGCTGTTAGTGCTGCTGTTGTTCCTGTTTTGCGGCGTTGGCTGCAGTAGTCTTTCCGGGGAGAGTGAGAGTAAGATCTGGAACGGGACGTACATCGCCAACATTGCGGTGGGGGGCATGCCGGTGCAGGCAGCGGAGCAGGAATTGAATTCGCAGAAGTCTCGAGTGCTGGAAAAGAGAATTTCATTCCGCCTGGGTGAACGGACATGGGAGGCTACCTTGGGGGGGTTGGGCGTGAACCCGGATTATTCCGTCGCTATCCAGGAAGTGCTCAGCCGACAAAATGCGCCGCTGGGAATGCGGATGCAGTACTTATATGACACCTGGGCGCATGAACAGCATATTAATGTGCCGTTTATATTTGATCAGGCGGTACTGGCGGAAAATATCAACCAATTGACATCAGATTTTAACTCCAAGAAGGCAACAGCAGTGAGAATCGTGGTCGATTCAAAAGGGCATTTGGAGGTGGAAGGCAACACCCGAGCGGAGCGCATCAATGCTCTCCAAGCCGCGGAACAGCTTGCCGGGGTACTGCAACAGGGTGTACAAGCGATAGAAAACTCAGAGCAAAACGCTCCCATTAATATCGCTCTCGTCACCGAGAAGGTTTCACCCTTGGTCAACGGTCGCAGTTTAGCGGAATTAGGACTTGAACAACAACTGGCGACCTATACTACTAATTTCAATCCGGCTAAAACGGAGCGAACCTATAATCTGCGCTTGGCTGCTTCGGCAATTAATCATCAGCTGGTTGCGCCCGGAGCGACATTTTCCTTCAATCAGGTGGTGGGACCAAGGAGCACGGAAGCGGGTTATCGAGAAGCATTGGTGATTGTTAAAAACGAATTTGTGCCGGGTTTGGGCGGAGGCGTCTGTCAAGTCTCGACAACCCTCTACAACGCTATTTTGCTCTCGCTGCTACCGGTGGCGGAACGACATCCGCACTCGCTGGCGATTGATTATGCCCCCTTGGGTTTGGATGCGACCGTTCAATACCCGGGCAAGGATCTCCGCTTCACAAATAATACCAATGGCCATATTTTCATACAAACCAGTCTGCAGAAGAATAGTCTCACCATCCAATTGTTTGGTAAAAAAATGAACCTGCCAATAGTGACTATGAACAGTGAAGTAATCGAAAAGATTCCTCCGCAGCGAGTAGAGCAACCGAATCCCGAGCTTCCTCCGGGTACGGAGCAGGTGATCGAAAAAGGTAAATCCGGATCCAAGGTAAGAGTCTATCGAACAATCGGCAGTGGCACCAATACCAACAAAGAGTTAATATCGGTGAACACCTATCGACCCCAGGATACGATTGTTCAAATGGGACCGCCGCTTGCAGGTGCTCCGGCAGCAGAGGGAAGCGTCTTGCCGGGTCAAGCCGGGACGGGTGATGCCAGTCGCGTGAAACCGACGACTAAACCATCTGCATCTCCGACGCCGCCAATTGAGAATGCTGGCGACCGGCAACCGGCTCGAGGCAGACGTTAGCATGAAACGCCGGGGAGTGGGCAAAAAATCTCGACAGAAGCTGAGACCGATATTCCTTGGTGTCATAATGCTGGGACTGATACTGGCCGTTGGAGGATGGTTCCTCAGTGCGCCGAAGGGTTCCGGCGAAGTCAGTCTTAAAATCGAATCAAACGACAATGTTCATGAAGTAGCGGTAAAACTGTATGATGCCGGACTGATTCGAAGCGAGCAGACGTTTAATTGGTACACCCGATTCTCCGGAGCGGATCGAAGTCTGATTGCGGGTGATTATCAAATACCCCGAGGAACTTCGCTGCCATCTCTGGTGCAGGTGTTCACTGAGGGTCGGGTGGCCTGCAACTCGGTGACAATCCCGGAGGGACTGACGGTAAGGGAGACGGTGGATCTTTTAGCGGCTAAAAATCTCGTTAACAAAGAACGATTCATGATAGCTGCGCAGGCAGTGGAATGGCCGTTCCTGAAGGGGCTGCCTCAAGTACCAGAACGATTGGAAGGTTTTCTTTTTCCGGCGACATACTGCTTTCCTGTCACGGCTGACGAGCAGATGGTTATAAATACTCTATTGCAACGATTCAACCAGGAACTGACAGTGGAAACACAGCAACGCATGGCAGAGCTGGGATTGACTCCGCTCGAACTGGTAACCATAGCGTCACTGATTGAAAAAGAAGCAGAACGAGATGACGAAAGGCCGATGATTGCCGGAGTTATATGGAATCGGCTGCGCACGGGAATGAGGCTTCAAATCGATGCCACTGTTCTCTATGCGTTAGGTGGTCATAAAGAGAGGCTGCTCTATCGGGATCTGGAAATAGAATCTCCGTACAATACTTACCGTCAGGTCGGACTGCCGCCCGGACCCATCGCCAGCCCAGGTGCGGCCTCGATGCGGGCGGCATTGTATCCCGTCAAGCACGACTATTTGTATTACGTGGCCCGGCCGGACGGCAGTCATGTCTTTTCTCGGAGCTTCGACGAGCATGTGAAAGCGAAGCAAAAGATTCAACGGGGTGGGGAGTAGTGACAATCGGGCTCACAAAACCGGAATTGGTAGCTCCCGCCGGGAGCAGGGAAAAATTAGAATACGCCATCCATTATGGCGCCGATGCGGTGTACTTGGGATTATCACGCTTCGGATTACGGGCCGGGGCCGACAATTTCGAGGAGGAGGAACTGGCTGCCGCAATTAACTATGCCCATCAGCATCGAGTCAAAGTGTACGCTGCCTTCAATGCATTTATGCGGAATTCCGATGTTGATGCTGTTCGTTTCAGTCTCAGTATTTTCGCCGCCAATGCGATTGACGCCTTAATCATCAGCGATCCCGGGATGTTGTATTGTATTCGACGCTATGCCCCGGATTTGCCTGTTCATCTCAGCACCCAGGCCAATACGCTGAACTGGGCGGCAGTTCGATTTTGGGAGGAACAAGGTATTAAGCGGATCATCCTGGGACGAGAACTGAACTGGCGGGAAATCAAGCGGATTCGAGCGGAAACCCCCATTGAACTGGAGGTATTTGTGCACGGGGCAATGTGTATGGCTTATTCCGGCCGGTGTTGGTTAAGTCAACATCTCGCCGGCCGAGACGCCAATCAGGGTGATTGCGCTCACCCCTGCCGCTGGCAATACACATTACAAGAACAAAAACGTCCGGGTATGTACTTCCCGGTTAGGGAAGACAGTCAGGGAACACAGATTCTGAGCTCCAAGGATTTGTGCTTGATCGACCAAATCCCCCTGCTTGCGGAATGTGCGGTCAATGGCCTGAAAATTGAGGGCAGAACAAAAAGCGTTCATTATGTCGCCACCATGGTCAATGCCTATCGGCAGGCGCTTGAAGACTATTGGCGCGATCCCGGAGGCTGGACGCTGGACTCGGATATTCGGCAGGAGACGGGCAAAATCAATCATCGTCCCTATACTACTGGTTTTTTTGCAGCAGCCGAACCGAACACTGATTGCCATCTGGCTCCGACGGTTACGCCGGCAACAAGTGAATTTGCGGGTTTGGTATTAAAATATGAGGAGGATACGGGAATGGCTCTCGTTGAGCAGCGAGGCAAGTTTATGGTTGGCGACCAAATGGAGATCCTCTCACCTGGGAAAATTCCGTTCGCTTTCCGGGTTCGTGCGATTCAGGATGAAAAAGGCACCTTGTTGTCAGCAGCGCCGCATCCGCAGCAGCGGATTGTGATTCCGGTCCCGCAGCCGGTTGCCGCCCGCGATATTCTCCGCCGCATGGTTAACTGAATCAAGGACTGATGAAATCAATGAACATATATTTGCAGCTTGCGCCTGCAGATATTGATTTTCTGACCAGAATCTTTGAGGCCATGGATGGGATCGGCGTGGTCAGCACGGTTGATGCCAGAGCAGGTCTGATTAAGCTGCTGGTTACGGAACATACAGAAAATGAAGCGCGGACCATGCTCCGGCATTTTCCGCGCCCATTTACCTATATTATCGGCGATGCTGTCGGGCCCTAAATCCTATTTGGGGAGGCGACCCGAGGTTACACTTTCGGACCGCAGCTGTCGACCCACAATCCGTTCTACCATTGCGCCTAGATTGAGCAGTTTATCAATATCGATACCGGTTTCAATTCCCATTCCATCCAGCATCACCGCCAGATCCTCGGTGGAAACTAAACCGGTACGGCTGGGATCGGAATAGTAATATTTGCCGGTTCCGGCTACCGGGACGCCGTCAATAAAGTTGGCCGGCTGACCGCCGATACCGCCCAAAGTGGTATCGAAGTTTACGATTCCAGCTTGCATGGCCGCCAGTACATTGGCCAGACCCCATCCGCGAGTTACATGAAAATGGGCGTAATGTCTCTCCGGATGAGGATCGCGGTCCAACACCCGAGAAAAATAATCATATACTTTGTCGGGGGAAGCTTGGCCATCATGGTCAGCATGACAGACATCATGAACTCCCATCGCCAATAACCGCTCAGAAAAATCGACAGCCCATTCCATGGGGACTGGGCCTGCAATCGGACATCCCCAAATGGTGCTGATGGTCACCGAGTAATGAATGCCGGCAGGCTGAGCCAATCCCATCCATTTTTCAATTGCTTGCCAATGCTCCGCTACTGGTTTTCCGGCATTGACCAGATTGTGGGGTTCGCTGGTCGAGATGGTTACTGAGATGCGGTGAGGACCGTAACCGGCTGCTGCATCGGCTAATGCGTCCAGTACGGCTCTTTCCGTCATGGTGACCACGGTGTATTCGACGCCAGGCAACCTCTTCAATCGTTTCATGACTTCATGGGCATCGCGAAATTGCGGCATTCGCTTGGGATTGCCGAAGTTGCTGATTTCAATTTTTTTAAAACCGGCGTCGATAAGTTGGTCTATAACCCATAGTTTGGCATCGGTGGGAATGAATTTTTCTTCATGTTGAAAACCATCCCGCGAGGTCACATCGACAATAGAAACAAATTTCGGGAGATTGCTGAAAAAATTTTGCACTGTGCTGCACTCCTTCTCAAATAATATGGTCTTAAAAGATTCCACGTTTCTGTTCTTTATCCTGCTTGTCAGGAGGACTCGGATTTTGGTCAACTTCTTTTTCCCAGAGCAAAAAGCGATCGATTTCCTGACGCAGCACCGCGATCGTCCAAGACAGCACCGCCAAGTCATCAACTAAACCCATAGCCAATATCCAATCTGGGATGACATCAGCCGGAGAAAGCAGATACAACAGCCCGCCTAAAATAATTGCAAGCTGACGCGGCCTGATCCGGGTGTACTGTTTGCGGCGCCAGGCGTTGACCAATCTGATCATGGCGGAAAGGTCGGACCAAATTTGCTGCAATGCAGACTTGTTGTTTTCGGCTTTGATTCCGCAAGCGTGAAGGACAAAAGCCAGCCGACTGGGCTGCTGAAGCATTTGGACAGCGCTCCGCATAGAAGACGACAAACCAGCAGGCGGCACCTTATCCATTATGCTTCACACTCCCGAGTATTGATTTTTCTACCGTAACACAGTTGCCGCCAAAAATGAACTCATGGAAAGAGAAATGGAGCATTTGCCAGCAATTATGCGGTCAATGATATTTATAGACGGTAATGAGTCTATCGGGATGTTGACGCCGATGAAATTTGCATTTAATTTATGATAAAGTTAGACTGTTAATGAAAGCTGAGGTGAGTTGTTTTCTATTTACGCCGCAGGGAAAGAGATGAACAAGGCCAGGATGAAGATGATTCAGACGAAGATGATTCCAGAGGGCACCGCAGCACCGCGGTGCTCTTTGTGTTCAAGGTAAAGAAAGCAAAGGCCGGTGACGATGAATGAAACAGCTTATTGGGTGGCCCTGCGTCGGATTCCGGGATTGGGTCCCCTCCGTTTTCGGCGGCTGATTGAACACTACGGGAGTGCTCAATCAGCCTGGAAGGCCGAGGCGAAGGAATTGCATTCAATACCCGGATTCGGCCCCCGATTGATCCAAACCTTTGTCCACCATCGTACTCAAATCGATGTTGCCCGGGAATGGGACGTAACCAAGAAAAAAGGAATCATTGTCCTGCGCAGCGATCAACCTGAGTATCCATGTTTACTAAAAAACATTTATGATCCTCCCCCCGTTTTATTTGTATTGGGAAGCCTGCAGATAAATGAACCTCGGTTGTTGGCTATTGTCGGTTCCCGGCAGGCGACTGTCTATGGGCGGACGGTTGCCAAGAGACTGGCCCAGGATTTAGCCCAGGCTGAGGTCGGAATTGTTTCCGGGCTGGCTCGAGGCATTGATACAGCTGCGCACGAAGGGGCTCTGAGCAGCCAGGGAAAGACGATTGCGGTATTGGGCTGCGGAGTGGATGTGGTGTATCCGCCGGAAAATCAAAAACTATACGCCCGGATTATGGAGTCAGGAGCTCTGGTCAGCGAGCATCCGCCGGGAACGGCGCCGCAAGCCAAGCACTTCCCAGCCCGGAATCGAATTATCAGTGGACTTTGTCAGGGAATTGTGGTGATTGAAGCGCGGCTGGATAGCGGTGCGCTCATTACTGCCAATGCCGCCCTGGAACAAGGGAGGGAAGTAATGGCCGTACCCGGTCCGATCATGAATCCCAACAGCCAGGGTGTCCACCGACTAATTAAAGATGGAGCTCCGTTGGTTGAAAGCGTATCGGACATCATGCAATGCATGAATTGGCTGGTACTGGACGGGAGCGGGCATGAGCAACCGGCTTGGCCGGAAAGCCGGCGGCAGTTAACGCTGGAGGAAAGACTGGTTCTCGAGGTACTTACTCTTGATGCCAAGACCGTCGATCAAATTCATCATGAAAGCGGTCTGCCGTTGGAAGCGATTTTGTCTGCCCTGCTTCTGCTGGAGATGTCTGGAACAATTCAGAGAATACCGGGACCGCGATACCTGCGGTCGCTTTTGTTGCCCCGGGACTAGACACACTGTACAATAAGTGTGCTTAATACTGTGAAGTTGTTTCTACTATGAGGTGATATGGTGTCCAAAGTTCTGGTAATTGTGGAGTCTCCGGCCAAGGCGAAAACGATTGAAAAGCTGCTGGGCCGGCGCTATACCGTAAAGGCGTCCATGGGGCATCTGCGCGATTTGCCCCGAAGTCAGTTCGGGATTGATGTACATTCAGATTTTGAGCCGAAGTACATCAACATCAGAGGAAAAGGATCAATTATTAAGGACCTGCGGACAGCCGCCCGTGACGCTTCGGCGGTTTTGCTTGGACCGGACCCTGATCGTGAAGGAGAAGCAATTGCTTGGCACCTCTCCAATCTCTTGAATCTCGAAGGGCAGCGGCCATGTCGGGTCGAATTTCATGAAATTACCAAAGAGGCGGTTCAGGATGCGGTCAAGAAGCCGAGGAGCATCGACATTGAGCGAGTCGATGCCCAGCAGGCGAGGAGAATCTTGGATCGGGTGGTAGGGTACCAATTAAGCCCGCTGTTGTGGCGGAAAATCCGAAGGGGCTTGAGCGCCGGTCGGGTGCAGTCGGTGGCCTTGCGTCTCATAGTTGATCGAGAGCGGGAAATCAGCGATTTCGTCAGCCAAGAATACTGGACGATTGCAGCTGATTTTGCAACTCAACGGGAAGAAGTATTCCGGGCGATGCTAGTAAGCAGGAATGGACGAAAAGCCGAGTCATTAACCCGCGAGGAGGCAGAGCAATTTCTTGCCGATTTGCGTCGAGCAGTCTTTACCGTAACCGCAACGACCACTAGGAAAAGTCGCAAATCGCCGCCCCCACCGTTTACAACTAGTTCGCTGCAGCAGGAAGCTTTTCGAAAACTGGGTTTTCCTGCTCGCCGCACCATGGCGGTTGCCCAGCAGTTGTATGAAGGCTTAGAATTGGGTCAGTCGGGATCAGTGGGCCTGATAACCTATATGCGCACCGACTCAACCCGAATCGCTCAAACTGCTCAAGAAGAAGCTCGGGCATATATAACCGAGCATTTCGGACAACAATACATTCCGGACAAACCCAATGTTTTTCAAAACCGGGGGAAAGTCCAGGATGCTCATGAAGCGATCCGTCCTACGGCTGTTCCGAGGGATCCAGAGCAGCTGAAAAACCATTTGTCTTCTGAGCAATACCGATTATATCGTTTGATTTGGTCGCGATTTGTTGCTTCTCAAATGAAGCCGGCAATTCTCGAGGTGACCACAATCAAGCTGGAAGGTAAATCCGAAAACGGGCGCTATGGCTATCGGGCAGCCGGTTCGATTCTTGTTTTCCCGGGTTATCGGAAAGTCTATCTCGAGGAAGCCGCGGAGAAGGCGAGCGAAGCGACAGCGTTACTCCCGCAACTGGAGGACGGCCAAGCTGTCAACCTCTGTGAAATCGAGGCGCAGGAACATCATACTCAACCCCCGCCCCGCTATTCAGATGCATTGTTGGTGAAAGCAATGGAGGAAAAAGAGATCGGCAGGCCGAGCACGTATGCGCCGACAATTGAGACTTTGCTCAACCGTGGTTATATCGTCCGTAAGGAAAAGCAGCTGATACCCACCGAATTGGGGAGTTTGGTTGATGAGTTATTGAAGATTCATTTTTCCAGTGTAATCAATGTCGATTTCACAGCGGAAATGGAACATAAGCTGGATCAGGTAGAGGAAGGACAACTAGAATGGAAAGAAGTGGTTCGCTCCTTCTACAATCCTTTCCAGGATACCTTGCGCTTGGCAGAAGAGAAAATCGGACGCCGGGAAGCGGTTGACGAAGAATCCGAGATTCCCTGCCCGGCTTGCGGTAAGCTCATGGTTATCAAAACCGGTCCGTTCGGTCGATTTCTGGCTTGTCGGGGTTTTCCGGAATGCCGAGAAACACGGCCGCTGGTGGAAGAAACCGGGATATCATGCCCGCGCTGTGAAGCCCCGGTGGTTGTCCGGCAGAGCCGGCGGGGCAAGAAGTTCTTCGGATGCAGCAAGTATCCGGAGTGTTCGTACGTTGCTTGGGATCCTCCTTCGCAGACAAGATGTTCGGCATGTAATGATTGGCTGATTCCCAAGAAAAGCAAAGCTGGGGAGCGGCTTTTGTGTACTAACCGGCAGTGTCCAGATAAACAAAATCAAATTCTACAAGATAAAGGACGCAAGCCAGCAAGCACCAGTTTGAATAAAAAACCTGCCTCAACGCCCAAAAGCCCAAAGAAAACGACCAAGAGGAGCAGCTCATGAACAACCTAAATGGCTCTGCAGTGATCGTGATCGGCGGGGGGCTGGCCGGTTCGGAGGCAGCCTGGCAGTTGGTGAAACGGGGCATACCGGTCCTGCTTTACGAAATGCGGCCGCAGGTTAGCACTCCCGTTCACAAAACTGAGTATTTTGCCGAGCTAGTGTGCAGCAACTCGCTGCGCTCAGATGATCCGTCCAATGCTGTGGGACTGTTGAAGGAAGAAATGCGCCGTCTGGATTCAATCATCATGCGCTGTGCGGATACGGAGAGGATCCCGGCGGGATCAGCCTTGGCGGTAGATCGGGATGCTTTCGCAAAGCGGGTGACAACGGAACTGATGTCTCATTCCCTGTTGACTGTCAACCGTCAGGAAATGGTCGATCTGGATCCGGAGCAATATACCATCATAGCGAGCGGACCTCTGACCTCGGAACGGCTGGCGCAAAGCATCCAAAAACTAACCGGCAAGCAGTATTTCTATTTCTATGATGCATCGGCTCCGATTGTAACTGCCGATTCATTGGATGAGGGCCAACTGTTTTGGGGCAGCCGATATGATAAAGGCGATCGGGATTATCTGAATGCCGGCTTGAACCAGGAGCAATACGAGGCTTTGGTCGGGGCGATGCTGGCGGCACGGGTGCATGAAACCAAGGACTTTGAGGAGAAAACGTATTTTGAAGGCTGTATGCCGGTTGAAGCCTTGGCCGCTAGAGGAAGAGACACACTGCGATTCGGTCCTCTGAAGCCGGTCGGATTAAGCAATCCACTGACTGGACAGAGGCCTTACGCGGTCGTTCAACTCAGAAGAGACAACCATGCCGGCACGCTTTTCAATCTGGTTGGCTTTCAAACTCAGCTGGCCTGGCCGGAGCAGGATCGAATATTTCGGATGATACCAGGCTTGGAACGGGCAGAATTTGTCCGATACGGCGTCATGCATAAAAACTGCTTTATCAACAGTCCTGAAATTCTGATGCCAACCCTGCAAATGCACAGCAGCCCCCACTTGCTGTTTGCTGGTCAATTGACCGGAGTGGAAGGTTATGTTGAATCAGCCGCTACCGGCTTGATTGCGGGCATCAACATGGCTCGAATCTACAACCGGCAGGAACCGTTGATTTTTCCGGCGGAGACCGCCCATGGTGCGCTCTGTCATTATATAACCAGCGCTGAATCTCGAAGCTTTCAACCGATGAATGTGGCATTCGGTCTTTTTCCGGCACTACCCCACCGGATCCGTGACCGCCGGGAGCGAAATCGGCAGCACGCCCAACGCGCATTGAAAAAAATCGAAGACTACATCGGCTATTGAGCGTTCTCTTGTTGCTGAAGAAGCCCTGTGCTACCATGAACTGTAATACATTGGAGGAAGAAGCGATTTGCGCAGCCATATTGAAGATTTTTTACAGTATCTACAGGTGGAACGCAATGCTTCGCCCCTGACCATTGTCAACTATCGAATTGACCTAGCCCAGTTCATTGAGTTTTGCAGCAACTATTTGGGTGGCAGCCAGACCCCGATCACGCCAATGGACGTCTCAGCTCCGTTGGTCCGGGAATTCATGGCTGATCTCCAGCAGAAAGGCCGGGCTCGGGCGACGGTGGCAAGAAAACTAGCTACTCTTCGCTCATATTTTCGATTCTTGGTTAAGCGAAAAGTCATAACCGGCTCGCCCGTGAAAAACATGTTTACGCCGAAACAAATGAAGCGGCTTCCGTTGGTACTGAGCGAGGCAGAAACGAATGAACTGGTGGAATTTAATGTACATGAAAAGTCTTTTCCCTATCGAGATCGTGCTATTTTGGAGATGTTGTATGGCTGCGGGCTCAGGATCAGCGAGTTAGTCGGCCTGAATCTTTCCGATATTGAGTTTGCGGGCGAGTACATCATTGTCAGGGGCAAAGGCGGCAAGGAACGGTTGGTACCGCTGGGCTCCTTTGTTTTGTCGGCCCTGCACGACTACCTGACTGCCGAACGGGATCAATTGGCGTCGCGCCGAAACCAACTGCCAACGCCGGGTGTTTTCCTAAACTGCTGGGGGAAACGCTTATCGACCCGCTGGGTGCGAAAAATCGTTGATTCCTACGCACGTCAGGCCGGCATAGATCGGAAAGTTTTTCCCCATATGCTGCGGCATTCGTACGCCACCCATTTGCTGGAAAGAGGAGCGGATCTGAGATCGGTGCAAGAGCTTCTGGGACACAGTCGATTGTCTACAACTCAGATTTACACCCATGTATCCACTAAAAGATTGCGGCAGATCCATCGCGATTCTCATCCTCGGGGATAAGCCTGGATTTACAGGCAGCCGGCTTTTTAAAACAGAAAGACAGCGTTATTCAGCTGCCGGATAAGGTGACAATATTCATACATATGTTGAGCAAAGCCAAGATCCAAGCCACCATTTCCGTTGAGGAAGCCAGATCTGCGTGAGCTCTTCTTGCCGTTGAATGTACAAATATCTTGAGGTGGTAGAACATGAAATCCTTACTTGACAAAACCCGAGCCATCAACCGAGTTTTGCAGACGGCTGCCGGCAAGCCAGTCGACTTCACGGAAGTTGCCGGCGTTTTAAGAGACAATATCGAAGCCAATGTCTATATTATTGGGAATCGAGGCCAAATTCTGGGCCATGCGTTCATGAATAGTTTTTTCTGTGAAGGTATTAACGAAATTGTTGCCAAGATGGATTTCCCCGGTGGTTTTAATTCAAATATGCTGGCTATAACTCAGACTTCAGCCAATATCCAAGCGCATGAACCGGTGTGCTTTTTTCAAATCGAAGGGAAGCGCTGCCAGCTGGATTACAAAATGGTAAGCGTGGTGCCGATTGTCGGCGCTGGCGACCGGCTGGGAACTTTGGTGTTGGGCAAGATATCCGGGGAATTTTCCGATGGTGATTTAATTCTGGCCGAATATGGGGCCACAGTGGTGGCAATGGAAATCCTCCGCTCCCGAAGTGACCAATTGGAGGAAGTAGCTAGGCGCAAAGCTGCCGTCCAAGTTGCATTGGCTTCCCTTTCGTATTCGGAGCGGGAAGCTGTGGAGCATATATTTGCAGAGTTGGAGGGAAGCGAAGGCTTGCTGATCGCAAGCAAAATCGCCGATCGAGTTGGGATTACAAGATCAGTAATTGTCAGTGCCCTTCGGAAATTTGAAAGCGCGGGTGTAATCGAATCGAAATCATTAGGAATGAAGGGTACCTATATTCGAGTGTTGAATGAAAACCTGATCAACCAATTGCAGGGGTTATAGCATATTAATTGCCTGAGCCGACTATATGTGCTATACTTACCACCGGTAAAAAACACACGCTGGTTGAGCCAAAGCAGTGTGCCGGATCAGGTCTGATTGGCGTCGAAACCAGCGGAGGAAAAACAGTGAGGAGGTGTGCTGATGTCAGTAATATCGATGAAACAGCTCTTGGAGGCGGGAGTCCATTTTGGACATCAAACCAGAAGATGGAATCCTAAAATGGCTACCTACATTTTCACCGAACGCAATGGGATTTACATTATTGACCTGCAAAAAACGGTGAAAAAGGTAGATGAGGCTTATTCCTTCGTGAGGAGTATTGTCGGAGCCAAGCAAAAAGTTCTCTTTGTCGGCACGAAGAAGCAGGCGCAGGAATCAATTCGGGATGAAGCGCTTCGCTGCGAACAATTCTTTGTTAATGAGCGTTGGCTGGGTGGGATGTTGACCAACTTCAACACTATTCAGAAAAGGATCCAACGATTGAAAGAGCTGGAAAGAATGGAGGCTGAAGGAACATTCGATGTTCTTCCCAAAAAAGAGGTCTCTAAACTTCGCGGCGAAAAGGAAAAACTGGGGCGATTCCTAGGCGGAATCAAAGATATGAAGGAACTGCCCGGAGCATTGTTTGTGGTGGATCCACGCAAAGAGCGAATCGCGGTAGCCGAAGCGAGAAAGCTGAAGATTCCGATTGTGGCTATTGTCGATACGAATTGCGATCCGGATGAAATCGATTATGTAATTCCGGGCAATGATGACGCGATTCGGGCAGTCAAGCTCTTGACCAACAAGATGGCCGAGGCTGTCATGGAGGCGCGGCAAGGGATGCAGACAACAAACGTAGACTAAGCATTCAGCATGGGGATGGAGCTTGCGGGGAATTATTATCTGTTCCCGAACTCTGTCCCTTCTTTGTGTCTAAGTAAATGTCTAAGTAAAATTGGAGGTGGAGCAAATGGAAATAAACGCTGGAATGGTCAAAGAGTTGCGTGAAAGAACCGGGGCAGGAATGATGGATTGCAAAAAGGCCCTGGTTTCATGTTCGGGAGACGTTGAAAAGGCGATTGAATTCCTGCGGGAAAAAGGTTTGGCCGCGGCTGCTAAAAAAGCCGGCAGAATTACCACCGAAGGAAAAATAGAATCCTACATCCATGCCGGAGGCAGGATCGGCGTTTTGGTGGAGATCAATTGCGAAACCGATTTTGTGGCTAAAACAGGGGAATACAATGCGTTCTGCAAAGATATCGCAATGCAAATCGCAGCTGCCAAACCGGAGTATGTCTCGCGTGATCAGGTTCCAGTAAGCGTGATTGAGAAAGAAAAGTCGATTCTGCGGGTTCAAGCCTTGAACGAAGGCAAACCGGAAAAGATCGTGGATAAAATGGTTGAAGGTCGAGTTGAGAAATTTTATCGCGAGTCCTGTCTGATGGAGCAGGCGTTCATCAAGGACCCGGATCTCTCGGTCCAACAGCTGCTCAACAATCTGATCGGACGGCTGGGCGAGAACATATCGATTCGGCGATTTGCTCGTTTTGAATTAGGTGAAGGGGTGGAAAAGCCGCAAGTTGACTTTGCCGCCGAAGTTGCCTCGCAGCTTTCGAATTGTTGAGTTTTTCTGATATTTAAAGGTGGTTTTGGAATATGATGCGTGCCAAATATAATCGGATTGTGCTGAAGCTGAGCGGTGAAGCGCTGGCCGGGTCCCAAGGATTTGGAATTGACCAGGATATTGTGAATGACATTGCCGCCCAAATCCGGGAGGTTAATACGAGTGGCACCCAGGTTGCAGTCGTGGTTGGCGGTGGCAACATCTGGCGGGGTGTAGCCGGCAGCGCCAAGGGAATGGATCGGGCGACAGCAGATTATATGGGCATGCTGGCTACCGTCATTAATGCGTTAGCCCTTCAGGATGCGCTAGAAAAGCATGAGGTCGAAACCAGAGTATTATCCGCCATTGAACTTCGCCAGATTGCCGAAACTTACATTCGACGACGGGCATTACGGCACCTGGAAAAAGGTAGAGTAATTATTTTTGCGGCGGGAACGGGAAGTCCCTATTTCTCGACCGATACCACCGCCGCATTACGGGCGGCGGAAATTGAAGCGGATGTTATTTTGATGGCAAAAAAAGTTGACGGCGTATATGATTCCGACCCAATGAAGAATCCCGATGCAGTAAAGTATAAGGATCTTTCATACATTGAGGTATTAAACCGGGGCTTGGGTGTCATGGATTCAACCGCAACCTCACTCTGCATGGATAATAGTATTCCTATAATCGTCTTCAATATCACTGAAAGTGGCAACATTTTAAAAGTGGTGCAAGGGAATCAAATTGGGACGTATGTGGGGGTGTGATTATGTCGGAGGAAACGGCAAAAGAAGTTGAACAAAAGATGGAAAAAACGGTCGAGGCACTGAAACGAGAGTTTGCCGTGCTTCGGGCTGGAAGGGCTAACCCAGCTTTATTAGAAAAAGTAATGGTGGATTATTATGGAACCCCAACTCCGGTTAATCAGGTTGGGAACATTGGCGTACCTGAACCGCGGCTGTTGGTAATCCAGCCTTGGGATAAGACCATGATTCCTGCGATTGAAAAAGCAATTTTAAAATCGGATCTTGGGGTAACACCCAGCAGCGACGGCAATGTCGTGCGCATTGCCATTCCTCCGCTTACCCAAGAGCGGCGCAAGGAGCTTACTAAGACGATCAAGAAGAAAGCCGAGGAAGCTCGAGTCGCCATTCGCAACATCCGACGAGATTACAATGAAAAACTCAAAGCACTGGAAAAAAAGGGTGAGATATCGGAAGATCAATTAAGAAGAGACCAGGAGATAGTCCAAAAACAGACGGACGCCACCATCAAGAGTGTTGATCAGATTACAGAAGCCAAAGAAAAAGAAATAATGGAAGTATAGGCCAACATGAATCTCGCTTATGGATTTATGATTGGGTGGCCTCTGGAGAACGCCGTCGGTATCCTGCAGAAACAAGGCTGGGAGGTTATTGTCACGATAACGAACGGCCTGGTCGAGGAGAAAACAGCAGCCCGGCGAGTGCTGCGGATTGTCCCGGCGGAAAAAAGCAATCTACTGAACATCCTTGCAGCACCAGTTCCGGTAGAATGCGATTTTCAGTGGTACCCGCCTTTGGTCAATGCTGATAACGATTCCCGGCCTGCCGGGAATTTGTTTTAATGGGGAATCAACAGCTAGTCGGGACTTGGCAATACGACAACCGGAATAAAGGCAGGATGCCTCTATGAGTGATTGGCAAGCTAAAATACATCCACAAAAACTGCCTCGGCATGTGGGCATTATAATGGACGGGAATGGGCGTTGGGCTGCCCTGCGCCATTTGCCAAGGAATTTCGGCCATCGGGCGGGAATGAAAACATTAAAAGAGATTGTAATCTGCTGCAGCGAGCTGGGCATTGAGACCCTAACGGTGTTTGCTTTTTCAACTGAAAATTGGAAGCGCCCTTTGACCGAAGTAAATTTTCTGATGGGTTTGTTAGCCGAATATATTGAACGCGAACTTTCTGAATTAAAAAGAAAAAATGTGAAAATTTCAATATTAGGCGATCTTGATCACATCCCATCCCGAATTCAGAATGAAATCGATCGAGCAGTTTCGGAAACCGCTTCAAATCAGGGTTTAGTTTTGAACATCGCTTTCAATTACGGAGCGAGACAGGAAATCGTACAGGCCATACAAGCTATAGCGGCGAAAGTCGCGGCTGGTGAAATACGAGCCGAAGAAATCAATGAGCAGATGGTCAACGAATATCTGTTTACCAAGGGATTACCAGATCCCGATTTGATTATCCGTCCGTCTGGGGAACTCCGGCTCAGCAATTTTTTACTTTGGCAATCGGCTTATACGGAATTTTGGTTTGACCGCGTGTTATGGCCCGACTTCAGTCGACAGGACTTCTGCCGGGCGATTGTTGAGTTCCAGCAACGGCATCGCCGATTTGGAGGATTATAGCGCATGCTCCGGCTCAGAATAATCAGCGCTTTACTGGGTATTCCGATGTTTTTAGCGATTGCCTGGTCAGGCGGTTGGCTGTTCACCGCGGGAGTCATCGTACTCGCAGCTTTAGCTTGGCGGGAGTACTGCGCCCTTTGCGGTAGTAAGGATTTATTTCTGTGGGAGCTCAGTGGCTACTGCCTGGCGATAGTATGGCCGATAGTAATGTACTGGAGTGGAAGCGCGCAACGATTGCCACCGTTCGATCTGGGAAGCATTGGAATCATACTGATCGCTTTTTGGATGCTGCGTGAGTACCCCAGTAAAGGCTTGACCGAAGTGGCTTTGACTTTTTGGGGCATATTTTACACGATAGGTTTAATGAGTTATTTAATTGCAATGCGAATGCTGGGCCAGGGTTTCTGGTGGTTGTTGATGGTATTGGCAATTACCTGGGCCAACGACACCGCAGCTTATTTTGTAGGTCGGCAGTGGGGTAAGCATAAGCTGGCTCCTTTGATCAGTCCAAATAAGACTCTTGAAGGTTCTGTGGCTGGTTTGGGAGCGGGTTTTGGAATCGGTCTGCTGATGTATTCCTTGATTCCCGCTCTCCCCGGATTGGATCCAGCGGCGCTGACTTTTTGGTGTTTGCTCACCGCAGCAGCCGGGCAAGCAGGCGACCTGATTGAATCGGCTCTCAAGCGTTGGGCCGAGGTGAAAGATTCGGGTACAATTATACCCGGGCATGGAGGGATACTGGACCGTTTCGACAGTCTGCTGCTGGCTGTGCCCATTGCGTATCTTATGCTCCAACGACTCTTATAGCAACCTGTGATTGGAAAGGCTGAAAAGAACAGATGGGTATATCTCCGCACAGGATACAGGAAAACAGGAAGAGGATTATACTGCTGGGTTCGACCGGCTCGATCGGTCAGCAAACCCTGGATGTGATCCGCCGGCACAAGCATCGCCTGGAGCTGGTCGGCTTAGCTGCGCACAGCAGCTGGCAACTGCTCGCCGAACAGCTTCTCGAATTTCTTCCGACCGGAGCTGCATTGACTAATCAGCAAGTGTCGGCTGCTTGGCAGCTGCCGCTGGAGAACACAGGCGTCCGGATATTTACGGGTAGCGATGGATTGGAACAGTTGATTGAGCAGGTAGACGCCGACTTGGTGGTGAATGCTTTGAGCGGATTCGCGGGGCTGAGGCCCACGCTGCGTGCTCTTGAAAAAGGGACAGCGGTTGCTCTGGCCAACAAGGAACCAATTGTTGCCGCCGGCAATCTGATCATGCAAGCGGCGGCGGAACGAATGGCTGCGGTATTGCCAATTGACAGCGAACCGTCGGCCGTCTGGCAATGCATGCACGGGGAAAAAACCGCAGTCGCCAAAATCTGGCTCACCGCCTCGGGAGGTCCTTTTCGCGGATGGGAACAAAAAGATTTGCAGCATGTTACTCCGGCAATGGCACTTCGACATCCGAGCTGGACAATGGGGCCGAAAATAACGGTTGATTCGGCGTCAATGATGAATAAAGGCTTAGAGGTTATTGAAGCCCACCACTTTTTCAAAGTAGGCTGGGAGCAGATCAAGGTTGTTGTCCAGCCACGCAGCCTGGTGCATTCGCTGGTGGAGTTTGTTGACGGATCCATGTTGGGCCATCTTGGTCAACCCGATATGCGAACCGCAATTCAGTACGCGTTGTCTTATCCGGAGCGATGGGATAGTGAGGTAAAGCCGTTGGACTTGTATCAGATCGGTAAAATAGAATTTGAGAAGCCTGATCTGCACAATTTTCCTTGTTTGGAGTTGGCTTATCAAGCCGGAAAAACCGGGGGCTCGATGCCGACTGTTTTGAATGCGGCCGATGAAGAAGCAGTCAAACTGTTTCTTAAGGAGGAGATTAGGTTTACTGATATTCCTCGATTGATTGAACAGGTGATGGCTGGACATCACTCACGGGCAGGAGAAAGTCTTGCGGAAATCGAGGAAATCGATCGATGGGCGCGGCGCAAGACCCTGGAATTAGCAGTTGGATTGGGGGGAGCGGCATGTTGACGGTTGTCGCCGCAATTTTTGTTTTCGGGATCCTGGTTATGGCACATGAACTGGGACATTTTATTGCGGCAAAACTGGCGGGAATAACCGTCAATGAGTTCAGCATCGGTTTTGGACCGAAATTATTCGGGCGGATCCGCAAAGATACACTATATAGCCTTCGGCTGCTTCCTTTAGGCGGATATGTTCGCCTTGCCGGAATGGACGGCGAAGACCGATTCGCACCAGGCTCCTTTAATTCGAAATCCGTCAGCCGTCGTATTGGGGTCACCTTAGCCGGTCCCTTCATGAATATCATTTTAGCGGTCATCCTTTTTATCGCGGTCTTCACATTTATGGGTATTCCCACTGGATCACCGGATCCGGTTATCGGGGAATTGGTTGCCGGAAAGCCGGCGGCCGGTTCAGGCATAACGGTTGGCGACAAAATCTTGGCCGTCAACAATGAGGTTGTAAACAATTGGGAAGAAATGGTTCAATTGATCAGAAAAGAGGGAGCTGACGGTAATCCTTTGCGGTTGACCGTGCTAAGAGAACAGGGAACATTCGATGTTGAGGTTAAACCGGAAATGAACAATGGCCTGCCCCAAATTGGGATTATGCCAGCATTGGCTTATCGCAAAGTGGGAGTACTGACCAGTATTTACTTGGGATTTCAGCAGACTCTGTTGCTCACTCATGCATTATTAGCCGGCATCATTCAGATGTTTACGCAAGGTATTGGTACCGATGATTTGGCGGGACCAGTCGGAATCACCCAAATGATCGGCGAAGCAGCCCGAGATGGGGTCGCTAACTTACTCTATTTCACTGGAGTATTCAGCATTAATTTGGCAATTTTAAATCTATTGCCGATACCTGCCCTTGATGGCAGCAGAGTGGTGTTTCTGACATTGGAAAAGCTCAGGGGAAGACCAGTCGAACCGGAACGAGAAGCGTTTATCCATTTAATTGGATTCGCCTTGCTCATAACCTTGATGCTAGTCTTGACCTACAAAGACATCCTCCGGGTCTTCGGCTAGAGTAGTTTCGGAGAAGAGAGATATGGATCAAAAGCAAGCCAGAGCAAGTCGCCAAATAGTGATCGGGAAGATCGCGGTCGGCGGCGGAGCCCCCATTACGGTACAGTCCATGACCAAATGCGACACGAGAAACGTCGAAGCAACCGTGGCTGAGATAAATTATTTGGAGCAGTGTGGCTGTGATCTGATCAGAGTCGCAGTCAAGGACATGGAAGCGGCGACAGCGATTCGGGCGATTAAATCGAAAACCACTCTGCCCTTGATTGCCGATATCCATTTTGATTACCGGCTGGCGATTTCGTGCATTGACAATGGCATTGATGGACTGCGGATAAATCCCGGAAATATTGGATCGCGTCAGCGAATTGCGGCGGTGGTTGAGAAAGCCAAGGAGCGATCGGTGCCGATTCGTATTGGAGTGAACGCAGGCTCTCTGGAAAGTAGCATACGAGAGAAATTCGGGATATCTGCTTCTGGTCTGGTGGAAAGCGCCTTAGCCCACGTGGCTATACTGGAAGCAATGAAATTTTACGATATTAAGATATCGCTGAAAGCCGCGCATGTGCCAATGATGATTCAGGCCTATCGAGATATTGCTCAAAAAGTTGATTATCCCCTGCACCTTGGGGTTACTGAAGCGGGAACAATTCGCATGGGGACAATTAAATCAGCAATAGGAATCGGCGCATTGCTGGCCGACGGCATCGGAGATACAATCCGAGTATCTTTAACCGCTCCACCTCGAGAGGAAGTGAGAGCAGCGATCGATATTCTCCATGCTCTGGGAATCCGCTCGCATCGACCGGAACTGATTTCATGCCCAACTTGCGGAAGATGCGAAGTAGATCTTTTTAAAATTGTTGAAAAAGTTGAAACTGCATTGGAAAATATGCATAATCCAATAAAAGTGGCAGTCATGGGCTGCGTGGTGAACGGACCTGGAGAAGCACAACAGGCGGATGTCGGCTTGGCCGCGGGCAAAGGTTGCGGAATTATTTTCAGCCGGGGAAAGCAACCGAAGAAAGTATCGGAAGATGATATGATAAATGCATTGCTCTCTGAAATAAGAGAGATTACCTCAATTAAATCCGTGCTGACCACGGGCAGGGAGGAAGAATAAGGTGAGAATTTCACAGCTTTTTGCCCCCACCCTCAGGGAAGTCCCGGCCGAAGCGGAGATCATCAGCCATCGCTTAATGCTCAGGGCGGGAATGATCAGAAAAGCAACCTCCGGGATGTATTCATATTTGCCTTTAGCGCAAAAATCGCTCCGGAAAATTTCAGATATTGTTCGGGATGAAATGAACCGAGCTGGAGGTCAGGAAGTAGGTCTGCCTATCGTCCAGCCGGCGGAACTTTGGATGGAAAGCGGCCGCTGGTATGTATACGGTGATGAAATGTTTCGTTTGCGAGATCGCCATCAAAGAGACTTCTGCCTAGGCCCGACGCATGAAGAGATAATCACGACTTTGGTTCGGGGAGAGGTTCATTCATATCGGCAACTGCCCTTACTGCTTTATCAAATCCAAAACAAGTACCGAGATGAGCGCCGGCCGCGCTTTGGTTTGATGCGCTGTCGGGAATTTATTATGAAAGATCTATACTCATTTGACACTGATGAGGCTGGAATGGATATCAGTTACAAGAAAATGCATGAAGCATACTCACGGATTTTCACCCGACTGGGGCTTGATTACCGGGTAGTTGAAGCGGACTCTGGTGCCATTGGCGGCAGCTCCAGCCATGAGTTCATGGTGACTGCTGGCTCGGGTGAAGCCGCGATCGTCTACTGCGACAGCTGTGGTTATGCTGCCAACGTAGAAAAGGCCGAAACCGAACCTGAGAATTTGCAGTCGGAACTAAGTCCAATGCCCTTGGAATTGGTGAAAACACCCGGCGTAAAAACAGCCGAGGACGTAGCTGCTTACTTCGAGATTGCCGTTAGCGATGTCATAAAGACACTTTTTTATCAGACTGATCAAGGGGTTATCGCTGTTTTAATCCGCGGTGATCGCAATGTAAATGAAACCAAGTTACAGAATCTGCTGGGTTGTCTCTGGCTGGAACTGGCAGGAGATAGTTCCGTTAAGGAAGCAACGGGCTGTGCGGTCGGCTCAGTCGGACCAATTGGACTCAAGGAAATCAGGATAATCGCCGACGCCGAAATTATTTCATTGAAGCGAGCGGTGGTTGGCGCCAATAAAGAGGATTGTCATTACCGAAACGCTCAACCGGGGAGAGATTTCAGCTGGAATACAGCAGGCGATGTTCGCAATATTGAAAGCTCTGATGTTTGTCCGCGCTGTGGCAGTGAGATTAGTTTTGCCCGCGGCATCGAGGTCGGACATATTTTTAAACTGGGTTCTAAATATAGCTCGGTGCTCAATGCTGCCTATTTGGATGAAAAGGGGCAGGAACAAACAATGGTTATGGGCTGCTACGGAATCGGGGTCAGTCGAACATTGGCGGCTGCGGTGGAACAAAACAACGACGAGAACGGAATTATCTGGCCGATTCCGATTGCCCCCTATCATGTTACTGTGGTTCCGGTCAGCTGGCAGGATGAGCAACAACGAGCAATAGCGGAAAAACTTTATCAAGATTTGCTGGCTGCCGGAATTGAAGTCCTGCTTGACGATCGCAATGAACGAGCCGGGGTGAAATTCAAGGATGCGGATCTGATTGGTTTGCCTTATCGTCTCACAATCGGTAAAAAAGCTGTTTTGGAGAATCTAGTGGAAGTCAAGGAAAGAAGGTCAGGGCAGGTTGATTTTGTGGCAATGGACGAAATCGTTGGTTATATTAAATCCGCGGTAGAGCCGGTAGCGCCCGATTCTTGAGGTGGGAACATGACAGAATATGACATTGTGGTTCGATTGGGACTAGCTTGTTTTTTAGGTGCATTGATTGGTCTCGAACGCGAGAGTCTCAGCCGGCCGGCTGGGCTCCGAACATATACTCTGGTATGTGTAGGCTCAGCATTAGCCATGTTGGTTTCCCAAGACATGTATTTCCGCTATCATAACACGGTGGCCGCTGATCCTGGGCGCATCGCTGCGCAGGTCATCAGCGGCATCGGTTTTTTGGGCGCCGGCAGCATTATGCGCGAAGGGGCTAGTATCAAGGGCTTAACAACCGCGGCCGGGCTCTGGGTGGTTGCGGGTGTCGGACTGGCTGCGGGCGCCGGCTTGTATCTGGCGGCGATTACCACTACCGGCTTTCTGATGCTGATCCTGGTGTATTTTGCGAAGTTTGAGGAAAGGTTCACCGGCACTCGTGAGTTCAAAGCCTTCAAAGTATTCGTGGTGGATCAACCCGGGGCAATCGGACGGGTGGGAACCGCGTTGGGTTCGGCGGGGGTGCATATAAAAAATCTTAACCTCAGCCATCCGGAAGGAGGGCAGCTGATATTGGACCTGTTATTGAGACTGCCGTTAAACGTCAAGCCGACCATGGTGCAAAGTCTGCTGTGCGGATTGGATGGAGTTAATAAAGTTGAAATCCAGGACTGATTCGGATAACAAAACCAAGGCTAATGAATTTGATCCTGCTTTGGAGGCATCAATTTGTTGGGTGGAAGTCGACTGCCAGAAGCAGCAGTGGCATATTGCTCTCGCCGCAACTGCTCCGATTGATCCAATGCAATTAGAGGCTCAGGGACGATTATTATGCCGCCGGCACGTAGGATTGCAGTCAGTTACTTGGTTAATTACCTACCAGCTGGAAGATAAGACCCGAGAGCAATTTCTGATTGCCAACTGGAACGCCTTGGTCAAGCATATTTGTTGGGAGTTAAATCAATTCAAGGGCTGGCTCGACAATTCAGTACTCACGGTCAGCGATGGGCGTAATGCGGAATTGTTGGTTCGCAACCAGAAAGCGTTGCACTGGCTGCTCAATAAAAATGGACCGAGCATAATTGCTGCTTGGCTTCGCGAAAAAATCAAATTGGAACTTAACGTGCGTATAACCTGTCCGGCCGACCAGCCGCTGGCTCAGGTATGCGATCCCATGCTTGAATATGCCTGGAATCCGGAGTCGAGCCAAGCAGCAAGAAACCGAATATTACTCGGACAAAACATTCAATCCAAGCCAATCGCGATCAGAGCACTCCAGGAGGAACAGAAGAGCGTTGTCCTCCAGGGTGAGGTCATGGAAATTGAAATTAAACGGCTTCTGAGCAGGAGAACTGCAATTTCGCTAACCATTACCGATTTTACGGATTCGATCCAAATAAAATCCTATTTATCCGAAAAAGAGGCGTCTCCTAAATTGAACCTGATCAAGCCCGGTTCTTGGTTGCTGGTTCGGGGGGGGGCTCAGATCGACCGCTACTCGCAAGAACTGGTGCTGAACGCCGACGACATCAATTTGACTGAACCTCCGAAGCGTTCAGACCAAGCGACAACTAAACGGGTGGAATTGCATCTACATACCAAAATGAGTGCCATGGACGGGATGGTCGATGTCGAAGATCTAATCGCACGTGTCGCGGACTGGGGGCACTCGGCGGTTGCGATCACCGATCACGGAGTTGTCCAAGCTTTTCCGGCGGCTTGGGAGGCAGCCAAGAAGTGTGGCATAAAACTCATTTACGGCATGGAGGGTTATTTGGTCGATGTCTGGCCTTCCGGCAAGCAGCACCCCCGTCCCTATCACATTGTCATTCTGGCAAAAAATTTAACCGGGGTACAAAATCTGTATCGGCTTGTTTCCCAGTCTCATCTCAAGTACTTTTATCGGCGGCCTCGACTTCCCCGAAAATTATTGCATGAACTTCGAGAGGGCCTCATATTTGGTACTGCGTGCGAATCAGGAGAATTGATTCAAGCATACCTGCGCGGAGAATCATACGATTATCTGAGAAATGTTGCTGCTTTTTACGATTTCATCGAAGTCCAACCATTGGGTAACAATGATTTCTTAATCAGAAATGGTAAAGTTAAGGACCAAACCGAGCTGATTGCTATGAATCGAACCTTGATCAAACTCGGCCAGGAACTGTCGATTCCCGTGGTAGCGACTGGTGATGTACATTTTTTGGATTCCCACCAGAATGCTTATCGCGGCATTATCCAGGCTGGAAAGGGATTTGAAGACGCCGAGAGTCAAGCCCCGCTGTATCTCCGTACAACCGAGGAAATGCTTGCTGAGTTCAATTACTTGGATGACGAAACTGCCCGGGAAATTGTAATTAACTGGCCGAACACCATTGCCGAATTGGTTGAGCCCTGCCCTCCGGTGCCGGATGATCTCTATGCCCCGAAAATTGAGGGGGCGGATGAGATGGTCAAGGAAATCACCTGGCAGCAGGCGTTGGCAATGTACGGAGAACAATTACCGGCGATTGTTATAGAACGCTTGGAAAAAGAGTTGGCAGCCATAGTTGACAATGGTTATGCTGTTTTATATCTAATCGCCCATCGGCTTGTGAAGAAGTCGAACGAGGACGGATATCTAGTCGGTTCTCGGGGATCGGTCGGATCGTCATTAGTGGCGACCCTGATGGGGATAACCGAAGTCAATCCCTTGCCTCCGCATTATCGTTGCCGCGCCTGCGGCTACAGCCGGTTCTTTGAAACTGAAGATATTGGGGCGGGAACGGATCTGCCCGATTGTCTATGTGAACAGTGCGCAGAGCTGCTCGAAAAAGACGGTTTCAATATCCCGTTCGAAACGTTTATGGGTTATTCCGGCGACAAAGTCCCGGATATCGATTTGAATTTTTCCGGTGAATATCAGCTACAGGCTCATCGGCATGTGGAGGAAATGTTTGGTCACGAGTACGTCTTCCGAGCGGGAACTATTAACACGATTGCCGAACGGACAGCCTTTGGTTTTGTCAAGAAATTCATGGAGGATCAGAAGCTGGATCTTCGAGAACCGGAAATTAAACGCCTGGTTAAGGGCTGCAGCGGTGTAAAAAGGACCACCGGTCAACATCCGGGAGGACTGATGGTGGTGCCGAAAGACATGGATATCCACATGTTTACTCCTCTGCAGCGGCCAGCTGATGATACTTCAGCTGAAACCATAACCACCCACTTCGATTATGAAGCAATCAGCAGCAGATTGATCAAACTCGATATCCTAGGGCATGACGATCCAACTGTGCTCCGAATGCTCCAAGTATTGACTGGGGTTGATCCCAAAAGTATCAAGTTTGATGAACCGGCGACGCTGAGCCTGTTTTCCGGCCTCGAAGCTCTGCATGTGCAGCCGGAACAGATTCGCTCAAAAGTGGGGACGATTGGAATACCAGAGTTTGGCACGCGGTTTGTCCGGCAAATGCTGGAGGAAACACAGCCCAAGACTTTTGCCGATCTGGTAAGAATCAGTGGATTCTCGCATGGTACCGATGTCTGGCTGAATAATGCCCAGGAATTGATCAGAACTAAAACCGTTGAGCTTGCTCAAGCTATTTCCAATCGCGATGACATAATGCTATCGCTGATCCAACGAGGGGTCCCAGCTAATCAAGCCTTTCGAATTATGGAGGACGTGAGAAAAGGAAAGGGAGTCAAGACTGATCAAATCATGCTTATGGAAAAGCACGAGATCCCTGGCTGGTTTGTTGAATCGTGTCAAAAGATAAAATACATGTTTCCCAAAGCCCATGCAGTTGCGTATGTAATGATGGCATTTCGCATAGCCTATTTTAAAGTCTATTACCCGGAAGCTTTTTATGCCAGTTTTTACACTGTTAGAGCCGAGGAATTTGACGCTCAATTGATCGTGGGCGGAAGCGAACGAGTCAAACTGGCAATCGAAGAAATCGAAGGCAAAGGATACGATGCAACCGCAAAAGAAAAAAATCTGCTGACCATTTTAGAAGTCGCCCTTGAAATGTACGAACGAGGATTCACGCTGTTGCCAGTGGATTTGATGACCTCGCACAGTACGCATTTCCAGATCACTGCCCGGGGCATTGTGCCGCCATTTATCGCCTTACAGGGCATAGGCAAGACTGCGGCTGCCAATATTGTTGAGGCCAGGAATCATAATCCCTTCACCTCGATCCAGGATTTGCGGATTCGGAGCCGAGTTTCACGGACGGTGATTGATGTCTTGCAGCTGCACGGATGCTTGGCGGGAATGGCGGAGACTGATCAGTTGGCGATGTTTGATGTGGGCTGATGCTTGCTAAAAATGGGAGACTGTGTTAAAATTCGAGCAGTGACCTGAACCGGATATTTGTCAGGAGGTTCAAGTGGGTACAAACGCCCACTTTTTATATTGTGCGGATAAGCAAAAGTATTGACAAAAAGACGATAATCGATCGGGTTTCCGAAGAGGCTGAAACGATCGTCCGTGAATTCAGTTATGAATTGGTGGAAGTAACTTTCAGCAAGGAAGCGGGAGACTGGTACTTGCGAGTGTTTGTTGATGGCAGCGGCGGCGTGGATTTAAATATCTGTGCAGAAATTAGCCGTCGTCTAGGCGGCTGGCTTGATCAAACCGCCTTGATTGATCGGCATTATTATTTGGAAATAAGCAGTCCCGGTATTGAACGACCCTTAAAAAAACGCAATGATTTTATCCGATTTTCTGGGAGAAAAGCTCGGATTACCACCTTCGAGCCCATCGCCGGAAAACGCAGGCATATCGGAATCCTAGAATCGTTGGAAGGGGATCTGGTAGTAATGCGGTGCGAGCAAGACCGGATCATGATACCACTTACAGCAGTCGCCTCAGCGCGTCTGGTCTTTGACCCCGATGGGGTGGCTAAGGAGGACTTGAAAGCATGAACCAGGAATTTTTCCAAGCACTTAAAGAATTGGAAAAAGAAAAGGGCATCAAGAATGAAGTTTTACTCGAAGTAATCGAGGGAGCTTTGGTTTCGGCCTATAGGAAAAATTTTGGATCACTGCAAAATGCACGGGTCGAAATAGATCCTTTGTCTGGCCAGGTTCGTGTATTGGCCAAGAAGACGGTAGTTCCAGAGGTCAAAGACGATCGTTTCGAAATCAGCTTGGAAGAAGCTCAAAAGATTGAAAACCGTTATCAACTGGGTGACCAACTGGAAGTTGAAATAACGCCCCAGGCTTTTGGGCGAATTGCCGCACAGACGGCCAAGCAAGTCGTGGTCCAACGGCTGCGGGAAGCGGAAAGAGGGCAGATATTTGCTGAATTCTCTAACCGCGAAGGGGATATTGTAACAGGAGTCGTACAACGCCTGGAGCAAAAAAATGTATATATCGATTTGGGTAAAACCGAGGCGATCTTAACTCCCTTGGAGCAGATGCCGGGAGAAATGTATTATCAGGGCGATCGATTGAAAGTCTATATCGTTGAAGTTAAGAAAACTACCAAAGGTCCGCAGATTTTAGTATCCCGGACTCATCCGGGCTTGCTCAAAAGATTGTTTGAACTGGAAGTGCCGGAGATCTATGACGGCATTGTCGAGATTAAAAGCGTGGCTCGGGAAGCCGGAGCACGCTCCAAAATAGCAGTCCATTCGCGGGATGAAAACGTCGATCCAGTGGGAGCTTGCGTTGGAAGCCGTGGAATGCGGGTCCAGGCGATCGTGAATGAATTGCGCGGGGAAAAAATTGATATAATCAAATGGAATCCCGATACCGGCAGATTTGTCGCGAACGCACTCAGCCCGGCTAAGGTCATGACAGTTGAGATATTTGAAAATGAAAAAATCGCACGAGTGATTGTGCCTGATTATCAGCTTTCGCTGGCTATAGGGAAAGAGGGTCAGAATGCTCGCCTGGCTGCTAAACTGACCGGTTGGAAGATCGATATCAAAAGTGAAAGCCAGGTCGGATATTATGGTGAACAGGATATCGATGAATAGGATGTGTCGTCAATTTGACTAGGGTGCGTAAAACTCCCCAGCGCCTGTGTGTCGGCTGCCAGACCATGACCAGCAAGAAAGAACTCATTCGCGTGGTGAGGACTCCCGACGGCGAGGTGCTGGTCGATGCAACTGGCAAGAAATCGGGGAGAGGGGTATACATTTGTCCTCGGTTGACGTGTCTCCAGGCTGCTGTAAAATCGCGCCGGATTGAGAAGGCACTGGCAATTGAGCTACCTCCGGCACTGATCGAAACGTTAATTGCTCAGTTAGAACATGCTCATGACCATCGAAGCCAATAGCCGAAAATGGCAGTCGATGCTGGGATTGGCCTGTCGTGCCGGTCGTGCCGCAATTGGGCGGGAGGCGGTACTCGACGCCATTAAAAGAAGAAAGGCTTTAGTTTTGATCATAGCTGATGATGCTTCTGAACGAACGGCCAAGGAGTTTGCCGTTCTGGGACAAAAACATGGGATACCGATAATTCAACGTGAAAACAAACGAAGCCTCGGATTGTGTCTCGGCCGTGATGCCGTAGCAATCGCGGCCGTTACGAACAAGGAAATGGCCAAGGAGTTGCGAATTATAGCGGAAGCAGTGGGGCAGGATAAACTTTGCAGTGGGGGGGACTTACATGGGGAAAATTAGGGTACATGAATTAGCAAAGGAAATGGGCATAAATACCAAGGACTTATTGACCAGGCTGCCTGGCTTGGGCATTATTGTGAAAAATCATTTCAGCACTCTGGAGGAAGGTCAGGTAGCTCGAGTGAAAGAGACCTTCCGCCAACCAGAGAGAGCTGTTCCCCCCCCGGGAAAAGCTGCCAGCACGCCTCCGCCTGCTTCGTCGGGATCACCCGCTGTTGAATCCCGGGTTCAGCCCCGCAGACCAGAACCAACGCGGCCAGGGACACCCTCTGAACGGACTCCGAGGCAAACTGAAAACCTTTCTCCTGGCCGTCCAACGAGCCAACCCCAGGGGCCGGCTCCGAGTCGACCGCCGATGGCTGGGAGGCCTGCGCCTGGAACTACCCGCGGTCCGAATGCGCGTCCGGCGGGGGCGCCTTTCCAGGACCGTCGCGGTGCAGCCCCTTATGGCCGGCCAGCCACGCCGGGCAGGCCGGCAACTCCTGACGGTGGAATGACTCCAGAATCCCCGAGGACGAGACCGGCAGCTCCTTCGGAAAGGCCTCATCCTCCTCAAGGACCGGGCTTTGATCGACGACCCGGTGGATATGGTGCTCCCGGAGCTCCCGGGCGCCAGCCGGGGGTTGCCCCGCGTCCGGGGGGATTCGGAGCCGGCGGTGCTGGACGGCCCCCTGGTCCGGCGCCGCGTCCGGGCGGATTCGTAGCCGGCGGCCGACCTCCGGGAACATCTCCGCAGGGACAGGAGCGTCGACCGCAAAGAGATTCGGATCGTACCCCCCGACCTGGTGGGGAGCGACCGCCATTTCGGCCATCTCCGGGAGCCCCGGCTCCGGGCGGAAGAAAACCGGAAAGACCGGCTGAAAAACCGCCAACGGCAAAGCCGGTTGAACGCTCGGACAAGAGTCGATTTGGGGCGGCTAAAACCGACAAGCCCCCGCGCGAAGGGGCTGCTGCTCGAACTCCAGGCAAACCGTTGCCCAAGAAGACAGAAGCTCCTCGGGGACAGGGCAGAGTCGTCTTTATCAACGAGGAAGAGCGAACAGGTACTGCGGCACGTCCCAGACCAGTCAAGAAAAAAGGGCGATTTCCAGGAAAACGGGATGAGCGAGGTGCCGCCGTCAAGCCTCCGGCGCTTGCTCTGCCTTCAGCTATAACTATTGGCAAATCGGTTTCGGTTCAGGATCTCGCGGCTGTTCTCAGGGTGACCCCGGTTGAACTGGTTAAGCGGTTATTAAGCTTGGGAATTATGGCGACTATTAACCAGGAGCTCGAATTTGATACTGCAGCCCTGCTTTGTACAGAAATGGGCATCGAAGCCATAGCCGCTAAAAGCGCTGAGGAAACCTTGCTGACGGAGACTGTTGACGAAGAGTCGCAATTGCGGGAACGACCGCCGGTGGTAACTGTTATGGGCCACGTTGACCATGGCAAGACATCGTTGTTGGATGCCATACGGCGGACGAAAGTAACAGAAACTGAGGCAGGTGGCATAACCCAGCATATTGGCGCCTATCAAGTAACGGTAAATGGCCGAAAAATCACTTTTATAGACACTCCCGGGCATGAAGCGTTCACGGCAATGCGTGCTCGCGGAGCGAAGGTGACGGATATAGCCATTTTGGTGGTGGCTGCTGATGACGGGGTCATGCCCCAGACTATTGAGGCCATCAACCATGCTCGAGCAGCAGAGGTGCCGATTATAGTGGCGATCAACAAAATCGATAAGCCAGGCGCTAATCTTGATCGGATTTATCAGCAACTGGCGGAGCACGGATTGGTGGCTGAAGACTGGGGCGGAGATACGATTTGTGTCCCGGTTTCGGCCCATACCAAACAAGGAATTGACACCCTGCTGGAAATGGCGCTGCTCGTCGCGGAAGTGGCTGAGCTGAAAGCCAATCCTGATCGACCGGCCAAGGGAACCGTAGTTGAAGCGCAGTTGGATCGGGGCCGCGGTCCGGTCGCAACAGTATTGGTGCAGCAGGGGACATTGCGGATCGGAGATATGTTCCTGGTTGGTTTAACTTCCGGAAAAGTGCGAGCGTTATTTGATGATCAAGGACAAGCGGTCAAAGAAGCACCGCCGTCAACTCCCGTAGAAGTTCTTGGTTTGGATGAAGTTCCAATGGCCGGTGATGTTTTGCAAGTAGTTCAGGAGGAACGAATTGCCCGCCAGGTCATCGAAGACCGGCAGCAGGTTCGACGTCAGGAAGAGCTGGCCAAAACCGCCCGGGTCACACTTGACGACCTTTTTCACCAGATCAAGGAAGGAAAAGTTAAGGATCTGAACATCATTATCAAGGCTGATGTTCAAGGCTCGATCGAGGCGCTTCGAGAGTCGCTCGAAAAACAAAGCACCGAGGAGGTTCGGGTCAATATCATCCATTTTGGGGTGGGAACGATTCGCGAGAGCGACGTTATGTTGGCAGCGGCCTCAAACGCGATTATCATTGGCTTTAATGTCCGCCCAGATTCAAATACCCGCAAAGCGGCGGAATTAGAGAAAGTCGACATTCGCTTATATCGCGTTATCTACGAAGCGATTGAGGATATCCGTTCGGCCATGTCCGGATTGTTGGAGCCAGAATGGAAAGAGTCGGTGTTGGGGCGGGCGGAAGTAAGAGCAACCTTCCGAGTGCCCAAATCAGGCACGATCGCCGGCTGCTATGTGCAAGAAGGCAAGATTGTTAAAGGCGCTGAAATCCGCGTTATTCGAAATGGAATTGTAATTCATGAGGGCAAGATCTTGTCGTTGCGCCGCTTCAAGGACGATGTTAAGGAAGTTGATCATAACTTTGAGTGTGGCTTGGGAATAGAGAAATTCAATGATTTAAAAGAGGGAGACATTCTCGAAGCCTTCATGATGGAAAAAATTGAACGAACACTGTAACCTTGTCTCATCAAATATTGATTTGACCGTGGGGGAAGAGGTGAGACAATGATTTCGAACCGAAAAAGAAGATTAGCGGAAGAAATCAAGCGAGAGCTGGCTCACATTCTGCAGGAAGAAATGAAGGATCCCGGCTTGGGATTTGCCAGCATTACTCGAGTCGAACTGTCAAATGATATGGGTCATTGTAAAGTTTATTTCAGCGTTTTAGGCACACCGGACGAACAGCGCAACTCGGCTCAGGCAGTAGCACGGGCGCAGGGCTTCATTCGGAGCGAAATAGGGCGTCGGATCCGGCTGCGACATGTTCCGGTGTTTACATTTAAAATTGATGATTCAATCGAACAGGGTGTTCGAGTGGTCCACTTAATTGATCAGGTGAAGAATGAAGCAATGTCCGACGGCAATTCAGAATGACGATTTGAAATCGGCCGTATCTGCCTTGCGCTCAGCTGAGCAGATACTGGTCATTTCGCATATGGTTCCTGATGGCGACAGTGTGGGGGCGCTGCTGGCGCTTGGGTTGGGGCTCCTGCAGATCGGCAAGAAAGTTCAAATGTGTACACCGGACCGGGTTCCCGAGATATATCACTTTCTGGAAGGACAGGAATTGATTATTCAGCCGACCTCGATTATGACCATACCGGAACTAGTGGTGATGATTGACTGTACTGATTTTGATCGCATTGGGGTAGTGCTTTCGCAACGCATAATGAATCATACTGCAGTGATCAACCTCGATCATCACATCAGCAACCGGCGGTTCGGTACGATTAATTATATTGACACCAAAGCTGCGGCTTCCGCAGAAATTATATATCAAATCATAATAGACCTTGGCGTGCAAATCGATCAGGCAATCGCTAATGCTCTGTACACTGGCATAATTACGGATACGGGAAGCTTTCAGTTCTCAAACACTACGCCGCAATCATTCAGAATAGCGGCGTTTTTGATCGAGGCGGGAGCTGATCTGGATCTAATTCGAGAAAAATTGTATGAATCACAACCGATTTCGATGATTCGACTGCTGGGTGTTCTGCTGTCGCAAATGGAAATAACCGCACAGGGCCAAATAGCTTGGATGGCGGTTGATCAAAATCTGCTGGCGGCCCATGCCATCGAATCTGATACCGGGTGGTTTGAAGGACTTATCAATTATCCACGATCGGTTGAGGGGGTCGAACTGGCGATTCTTTTCCGAGAGATTGCTCCTCAGGTGATTAAGGTGGGTTTTCGGTCCAAGACAACCATGGATGTGAATCAATTGGCGGGGCGATTGGGCGGTGGCGGCCATCGCAAAGCGTCGGGATGCGTTTTGTTGGGCAGTCTGGAGGAAGTGAGTAAAAAGGTGCTGGCGGTTGCGATGACCGGGATTGAAGAATGGAGAGAATCCGAAGCGGCGAAATGAATGGTTTAATCAATTTACTGAAACCTCCGGGCATGACTTCGCACCAGGCTGTTAACAAGATTCGCAGAATCTTAGGGATGAAGCGGATCGGGCACCTCGGGACTTTGGATCCGGCAGCTGCTGGTGTGCTTCCCATTTGCGTGGGCACGACCACCAGATTAGCAGAATATATGATGAATTGGGATAAAGAATATCGAGTGGAGAGCCTACTTGGAGCAACCTCGGACACTGGGGATACGAGCGGTCAACTAGAGGTTCGCAAACAACCGGTTTTAGTCAGCGACGAACAGATCAATCAAGCTCTGACAGCGATGATCGGACGGCAATGGCAAATCCCGCCAATGACTTCTGCAGTCCGATATCAGGGAAAGAGGTTGTACGAATGGGACCGGCAGGGTAAGCAGATAGTTCGCGAACCTCGCCCGATCGAAATAAAAAACGTTCAGCTTTGTCACATATTTCGGACAGACGGCTGGACTCGAGTGCTTTTTGATACCGTTGTAAGCAAGGGAACGTACATCAGAGTTCTTTGCGGATCGCTGGGAAGCGAGCTAGGATGTGGTGCGGTAATGTCCTTTTTGGTGCGCAGCAGGGCGGGTCCCTTTGAGTTGTCGCATGCGTGGTCACTTGAAGAAATCATGCAGGCTGTCCAGGAGGCTGACTGGTCATTCTTACTCCCGGCTGATTACGGCCTCCACCATTGGCCATCAGTTACAATGGATGATGAAAGACTGAGCCGTATTCGGCATGGAGCAGAGGTTCGACTGGGAGAAGGCGGAGAGAAAATAGATCGGCTGGCATGCGACTCTTATCTCCGAATTCTCGATCAAGAAGGAGCTTTAGTGGCAGTCGGAAAAGTTGCGACAGGAGACGGAGATCTCGTTTGCCGACCTGAGAAAGTCCTGTCCTGAATAGCCGTAGGGCGAGAATAACCGGGGGGTTCTCTTTACATGCGAATATGTCATGAGATACATGAAATATCCCGTATTGGTGATCAGGTCGTGGTTGCCCTGGGGAATTTCGATGGCGTTCACGTTGGACATCAGCAATTGATCAGGGCAATGGTTGCGGAAGCGAAAGGCCAAAAAATGCCTTCGGTGGTCTTTACTTTTCACCCGCATCCGATCAAAGTGCTGTTTCCAAACAAAGCGCCCGGAATGCTGACCAGCTTACGAAAAAGATCGGATCTGATTGCGTCCTTGGGAACAGACTGTTTATTGGTCATGAATTTTGATCAACAACTGGCCCGATTGTCACCGGAATATTTTGTTAATGAAATCCTGGCTACCCAGCTGAGGGCTCGGGCAGTGTATGTTGGCTTTAATTACTCGTTTGGCCACCGGGGAGCCGGGACTCCCGATCTGCTGCAAAGCATGGGGAAAAATCTAGGAATTAAAGTAGTAGTATTCCCCCCGGTGAAGGTGGGGAAAACAGTGGTGAGCAGCAGCGAAGTACGATCGGCAATTTTAGCTGGGGAAATTGAAAAGGCTCGCTCACTGCTCGGATATTGGCCGATAATTGACGGCGAAGTGGTGCGAGGCGAACAGCGTGGTCGCAGGATTGGATTTCCGACGGCCAATATTGCACCGGCGGAAGAAATATTACTGCCGCCTCAGGGAGTATATGTGGCCAGAGTAGAGGTGTCCGGAGAATGGTATGACGGAGTAGTCAATATCGGGGTTAAACCAACCTTCGGATCCGGGCTGACACAAACGACCGAAGTGCACATCTTAGATTTTGCGGGGAACATTTACGGCCAGAATATCAGCTTATTCTTACTGAAAAGACTTCGTTCGGAAATGGCGTTTTCCAGCGTTGAGGAGCTTAAAAGCCAAATTGGCCGGGATATCGAACTTGCCCGCCATCTGCGTCCAGCCGTTCTTTTCCAGCAGGGATGAGGTTTACAGGGCTGGGGCTCTATGCTAGAATTGTTGCGGTGTTGATAGTTTGGGGAGAGGAGCGCGGCTGCTGATGAATAATCCAATCAAAGACGATTGGCATTCCAACCGGGAATGGGTTTCGCAGCTGATTGCAACCATCTGCATGAGTGACGAGTTTGAAGCGCTTAAGCAGGAACTGGAAGATCTCTATTCTGAACTAGGTGACCAGGGAGCACGCCTGCTGGCTTTTAAGGATGCGCTATACAGCCTTTTAGCGCAGGAAGAAATCGATTTGGGCAGGATGCAAATGCCGGGTCAAAATCAATACTTTTGAAAACGATCATAACCGAACATACTCGGACGCGTCTAAGGAATATGCGGCAAGGCGGCATCGAGCGCAGTGATATTCACACTGCAGCTGCCCGCATTCCAGGAACGATTCCAGTAGCCACTCGGTTTCGCGGGTTCATTGCCAAGTCGGGGCGAGTGTTTGACCTTGTAGTCAAAGACACTATTGATGGCAGGTTGGTAATAACTGTTATCGGAAAATAAACTTCCGATCAACTGAACCTTTCGCTAGGAGCAATGCGTTCACCAGCGTGTATCTTGGCAAAAGGCGATTAAATAAGAGGAGGTGATGGCTAAGTGACTTTGAGCACAGAAGAAAAAGGCCAAATTATTGAGCAGTTTCGTCTTCACGAGCTGGATAACGGCTCTCCCGAGGTGCAAATAGCGATACTCACAAAAAGAATCAGTATGCTGACCGAGCATCTCAAGATTCATCGCAAGGACCACCATTCCCGGAGAGGTTTGCTAAAACTGGTTGGACAGCGAAGAGGGTTGCTGAATTATCTGAAGAATAACAGCACAGAGCGTTATCTCAGTATCTTAGCACGATTATCATTAAGGAGATAATGGGCTGAAAAGCCCAAAAAAGGGCGGAACCCCGCCCTTTTTTGTTAGTTATCGACCAAAGGAGGGTTAATCAGCTGGCAATGCAAGATTTTGATATGGTGCTTGGCGGTCGGCGCTTGGTCGTTGAAACCGGCAAATATGCCAAACAGGCCAATGGGGCGGTTATGGTGCGTTTTGGAGATACCACCGTCCTGGTCGCGGCAACTGCGTCTTCCGAGCCGCGGGAAGGCATTGATTTTTTCCCAATGACAATTGATTATGAAGAGCGATTGTATGCCGTGGGGAGAATTCCTGGCGGATTCTTGAAACGTGAAGGCCGGCCGACTGAAGCGGCAATTCTAGCCGCACGGCTGATTGATCGCCCGCTGCGCCCGCTGTTTCCGAAAGGATTTCGCAATGATATTCACATTGTGGCGACAGTCATGTCGGTTGATCAAGACAACTCCCCAGAAATGGCTGCTTTAATCGGTGCTTCGTGTGCGCTTTCAATCTCAGATATCCCCTTTAATGGGCCGGTAGGGGCAGTGATCGTGGGTCGGGTTGATGGAGAACTGCTGATCAATCCAACTGTTGCCCAAAGCAAAGCCAGCGACATGAATCTGATTGTCGCAGGAACTCGAGAAGCGGTCATGATGGTAGAGGCGGGAGCCAAGGAAGTTCCGGAAGAAGAGATGCTCGACGCGATTATGTTCGGGCATGAAGAAATCAAGAAGATTGTGGCATTTCAAGACCAGATGGCGGCTGCTGTGGGCCTGCCGAAGAAGGAACCTAAACTGCATGAAGTATCTTCGGAGCTGAAAACTCTGGTCAATGACTATGCGGCGGCAAACCTTCGCCAAGCGGTAGTGGATCCGGACAAGAGCACCCGCCAGAGTAAAATCGATGCCGTGCGCATGGATACGTTCGAACATTTTGCAATGGATTATCCTGATCAGAGCAAACAAATGCGAGAAATATTTGACAGCCTGCTCAAAGCTACAGTGCGAAAAATGATTATCAGTGAGGGCATTCGACCTGACGGGAGAAAGCTGGATGAAATCAGACCGCTGTATACTGAAGTCGGAGTATTGCCCCGGACTCACGGCTCTGGCTTGTTTGTCAGAGGTCAGACTCAGGTTCTGACGGTGTGTACGCTGGGGGCAGTTGGCGATGCCCAAATTCTTGATGGGCTGGGTGATGCGGAATCAAAACGGTATATGCATCACTACAATATGCCGCCTTACAGCGTGGGCGAAACCCGTCCGATGCGAGGACCGGGCAGGAGGGAAATTGGGCATGGAGCCTTGGCTGAGCGTGCGCTGGAGCCGATGATTCCGTCTGAGGCGCTTTTCCCTTACACAATCCGCTTGGTTTCGGAAGCAATTGAATCCAACGGCTCAACTTCTATGGGCAGTGTCTGTGGGAGTACCCTGGCGCTTATGCATGCGGGAGTTCCGATCAAAGCTCCGGTTTCAGGGATAGCCATGGGCTTGGTTAAGGATGAGGAGCAATTTGCTATCTTGACTGACATTCAGGGCATTGAAGATGCTCTCGGGGATATGGATTTTAAAGTGGCTGGCACCAAGGTCGGCATTACGGCTCTGCAAATGGATATTAAGATTGCTGGGGTTGACCGGGCGATTCTCGGAAAAGCATTGCAACAAGCGCGAGCTGGCAGGTTGTTTATCATGGAACACATGCTGAATACAATCAGTGAGCCGAGTGCGGAAATGTCTCCCTACGCTCCGCGAATGATTACCTTTACGATTAATCCGGACAAGATCAGAGAGGTAATCGGCCCTGGCGGCAAGATCATCAAAAAAATCGTTGAGGAAACCGGAGTTACCATTGATATTGAGGATGATGGCCGAGTATTCATCTCCTCTATTCAGGCGGAGGATGCCCAGCGCGCAACTGCGATAGTCCAGAATATCGTGAAGGAAGTCGAAGTTGGAAAAGTGTACACTGGTAAGGTGATGCGCATTATGGACTTCGGCGCCTTTGTGGAAATCATCCCCGGTGTTTTGGGATTGTCGGGCAAAGAAGGATTGGTTCACATTTCACAGCTGGCGGAAGAGCGGGTCGGTAAAGTTCGCGATGTCGTTTCTGAGGGCGACGAGATTTTGGTCAAAGTGACTGAAATCGATAGACAGGGGAGAATTAACCTTTCCCATAAAGAGGTTTTGAAAAGCCAGAGACAAACTGTAAAGAGAGAGCCGCTCGAGTAATTGCGGCCAAACGATCTCATATTTATTTTAAACCGAGTTTCTCGGTTTAATTTATTTTACGTCGTGTAAAATTTCACTTTTATTGTCTTTAAGGGAGCTTTGTAATATAATAAGCGTTAATTAACTTAAACGACAAAAATTGACATTTATTTTAACCTGGTTTCGAAAGGGGGGGCATGAATTGCTGCATGAATTCGCAGGGATTGGGATTTACCTCTTGGTTGCCATCATGTTTGGATTAAGCAGCCTGGCTGTTGCCTGGCTGGTCCATCCGCAAAAACCGAATCCGATAAAACTCGACACCTATGAATGCGGGTTGGAAACATCGGGTGAGACCTGGATTCAATTTCGTTCCCAGTACTTTATTTATGGCCTCCTGTTTGTCGCTTTCGATGTGGAAACGGTGTTTTTGTATCCTTGGGCGGTAAGATTTCAAATGCTGGGCTTATTTGCTTTCATTGAAATGATTATATTTATTGGCATATTATTGTTTGGCCTTTGGTATGCCTGGAAGGAAGGTGTGCTGGAGTGGATGTAATTGAAAAAAGCGCAGATGACAAGATGTCAGAAATGAGCCGATCGATCATTTTGGAAGATCAAGCCAAAGAAGAAATGGAAACATTGCTCAAGCACAATGTCATTATCACATCGGTTAATCGGGTTTTGAACTGGGCACGGGGCCACTCGCTCTGGCCGGTTACATTCGGCATCGCCTGCTGCGCGATTGAGATGATGGCAACTGCCAGCGCTCGTTATGACATATCTCGTTTTGGCTATGAGGTTTTCAGACCTTCACCGCGGCAGGCGGACTTGATGATTGTAGCGGGGCCAGTCAGTAAAAAACTGAAGCCATTAGTTGAACGAATTTACCATCAAATGGCGGAGCCAAAATATGTTATGGCGATGGGCGGATGTGCGATCAGCGGCGGACCATTTCGAGATTCCTACGCAGTAGTGCCTGGCGCAGACAGTTTTATCCCGGTCGATGTTTATGTGCCGGGTTGCCCGCCGAGGCCCGAGGCTCTGATTTACGCACTGCTCCAGCTCAAGAAAAAAGTCATCGAGCCTGAAAGCATTAAACAAGGTTAAGGGGAAAAGAATGGGAAGCAAGCGATTAGCGGATGAAACCGTCAATAAACTCCTGAAGGAATTTGATTCGTTGCGACATCTACCGGACGACCACATTACCAAGTTTCAGGTCGATGTCGGAGACTTATTCTTCTTGTTGGAATCATTGAAATTTGACACGTCCTGTCGGTTTGATTTGTTGATGGACCTGACCGCGGTGGACTATACAACTCATTTTACGATGGTGTATGTTCTTTATTCACTACCGCTCGGACATCGAGTAATGGTGAAGTGTGACATTCCGCGAATCAATGCCAATATCCTGAGCATCAGCAGGCTATACGCAGCAGCTGATGTTATGGAACGGGAAGCATATGATTTAATGGGCATTGATTTTGTCGGACACCCCAATTTAAAAAGAATTCTGCTGGCCGATGATTTTGTCGGGCATCCTTTGCGGAAAGATTACACACCGTGAGGTAGAAAGATAATGACAACAGCAAGTATCCACGAAATTACATTGAACCTGGGCCCACAGCATCCCAGTACACATGGTGTTTACCGTTCGATTTTACGCTTGGTCGGGGAAACGGTTACCAGCGCCGAAAACATAATAGGCTATTTACATCGCGGGATGGAAAAGCTGGCCGAATCCCGGACATTCACGCAATTTATCCCGTATACTGATCGGATTGATTACTTATCTCCGATGATTTGCAATCATGGTTATTGCTGCGCCGTGGAAACACTGCTCGGCGTCGAGATTCCGGAACGAGCTGATTATCTCCGCGTTCTGATGGATGAACTATCGAGAATTGCCGCCCATCTGGTATTTCTGGGAACAATGGCAATCGATCTGTCCAGCACTACCGGCTGGATGTACTGTTATCGCGAACGGGAAAAAATCCTGGACTTATTTGAAATGGTTACCGGCTCGAGGATGACGGTCAGTTACATGCGAATCGGTGGCGTGTCAGCGGATCTGACTGACGAATTCGAACCGGCTTGCCGAAAATTCATAGCTGATTTCCCGGCATTTATCGAGGAATTCAATAATCTCCTTACCGGCAACGAGATATTTCTTGCCAGAACCGTCAATATTGGGGCTCTGGGCGCAGAAAAAGCTATCGCTTTCGGAGTTACCGGCCCTAATCTCCGGGCTAGTGGTGTCAAATTCGATATCCGGCGATTCGAGCCATATAGCGTCTATGATCGTTTTGATTTTGACATTCCGATTCGAACCAAAGGGGATTCGTTTGACCGCTTCATCATCAGGATTGATGAAATGGTGCAGAGTATCCGGATTATCGAGCAGGCGCTGAACGGAATGCCGGAAGGGCCGATTATGGGCAAAGTGCCGAAACTGCTCAAAGTTCCGCAGGGTGAATCCTACTTTGTGGTTGAATCATCGAAAGGAGCCCTGGGTTATTATCTAGTCAGTGACGGCGGAACCAAACCATATCGGCTCCATATCAGAGGTCCTTCGTTTTTAAACATCGGAGTATTCCCTGAAATGGCTGCCGGATGGAAGATCCAGGATATAATTGCAATTTTGGCTTCACTGGATCCAGTGCTCGGTGAGATCGATCGCTAAAAGGAGGTGAGATGGTGCAAGCACTAGAAAATATCTTTGTCAATATTGCCGCTTGGACGAGGAGCACGTCAATCGATTTCGGCTTGAATACAAGTATCGCTGATTTCGTCGTTTTGCTGCTCGGCATCGGCGCAATCATTGGCCTGATCACCTTCAACGCAATATTGCTGGTGTGGTGGGAGCGAAAAGTCGCCGGATTTGTTCAGCAGCGACCAGGTCCCAATCGACTTGGCCCGGCCGGGATATTTCAAAGCGTTGCTGATGCGCTTAAACTCCTCAGTAAAGAGGACATTGTTCCAAGCCAAACTGACAAATGGGTGTTCCGAATCGCCGCTCCTCTCGTATTTGTTCCCGCAATCATGCTGTATGCGGTTATTCCGTTTGGTCAAGGAATGGTGCCGGTCGACCTCAATGTCGGTCTGTTCTATTGCTTTTCCATTGCTTCGCTGGGCACCATGTCGTTTTTGATGGCCGGCTGGGGATCATGCAATAAATACTCCCTGATCGGAGGCATGCGAACGGTTGCCCAGATGATCAGCTATGAGATTCCTCTGCTCCTGTCCGTGATGGGAGTAGTTATGATTTCCGGCTCACTCAACATGTCAGCAATTGTCGCTGCCCAAAAATCGATATGGTTTGTTTTCCTGCAGCCGATTGGCTTCGTCATCTTCTTTATGGCGGCTACCGCTGAATTAAATCGGGGTCCCTTCGACTTGCCGGAAGGCGAGCAGGAATTGGTAGCCGGAGTATACACCGAGTATAGCGGAATGCGCTGGGCGCTGTTTTTTCTCGCTGAATACACCAATCTCGTAGCGATGTCTGCAATCGCCGTGACTTTGTTTTTCGGCGGATGGCAGGGACCGTTTCTTCCTTCCTGGATGTGGTTTTTCATTAAGGTCTATGTCGTCGTCTTTGTATTCATGTGGGTCCGCTGGACATTCCCAAGAATCAGAATTGACCATCTGATGAATTTCAGCTGGAAAGTACTAATACCGGTCGCTCTGGCCAACATTCTCTTTACCGGTATCGGACTCGAAATTTACAAGCTCGTTGGGAGGTGACAGTATGTATGGTCAAGGATTGCTGAAAGGGTTGCGGGTAACTCTCGGTCATCTGCTGGGAGAGCGAATCACTCAGCAGTATCCTGAGAAAATGCCTGATTTACCGGAGAGAACGCACGGTTCGTTCGCACTGGACGCAGAGAAATGTATCGGCTGCTTGTTATGTAAGAATTCATGTCCCAATCGAGTCATTGCTATTGATGTTGAAAAAGGCGAAGACGGCAAGCGCAAACCTACCTATTTCAGAATGGACATAGAGTACTGTCTCTTCTGTGGCTTGTGTACTGAAGCCTGTCCAACCGGAGCGCTCCATTTTACCAAAGACTTTGAACATGCAAAATACCGGCGAAAAGACATCCCGATGGAATTACTGGCAAAGAAGGTGAGTTAGTTTGCTTGATGGCTTGACTATAGCCGACATTGTTTTCTGGATCCTGGCCAGCTTAATTTTAGTTGCCGGCACATCGGTGGTCATGGCTCGGAATTTGGTACACGCAGCATTGTTTATGGTTCTGACCTTTTTCGGCATATCAGGCATTTACGTCCTTTTGGAAGCCGATTTCATTGCTGTTGTCCAGATCCTGATATATGTGGGAGCTATCGCTGTGCTTATAATGTTCGGCGTTATGCTGACTCAGCGGGAGGACATGGGTGAAACCAACGCCTATTCTGCCCACGGCAGGAGTGCCGCAATTGTGGTAGGGACTTTTTTGCTGGTGATCATAATCGCGCTTTCCGCCACCAAATGGTTGATTCATCCGCAGGCGGCTTTGCCTGAAACTGTTGGGCCGATTGCGGACCTGATGTTAACCACTTTTGTTATCCCGTTTGAAGCCGTAGCCATACTTCTGACCGTTGCAGTGCTGGGGGCAATCATACTATCAAAGGGGGCGAGAAGAACCCCATGATCTTACATGTGTCACTAAATCACTATCTGATCTTGGCAGCGATCTTGTTCTGTATCGGTCTTTATGGAGCAGTCGCCAAGCAAAATGCCATATCCATATTGATGGGTATAGAACTAATGCTTAACGCTGTAAATATCAATCTAATTGCTTTTAATCGTTTTATGCAGCCTGCGATTTTGGTCGGGCATGTTTTCAGCATATTTGTTATTGCGCTGGCAGCAGCTGAGGTTGCCATCGGATTGGCATTGGTTCTCTCGGTATATCGAGACCGGCGAACAGTCAACATCGAAGATTTCAACTGGTTAAAATGGTAGGAAATATGCCGTTTACCAGGATACATAGGAGGCAGGTGTTAGTGAAGTGATTCAGTATGCTACTGAAAATGCATGGTTGATACCGGTTTTACCCACCAGTGCATTTGTTCTCATCGGACTTCTATTTTTTCGATCAAAGACACTTTCCGCTGCTATATCGATAACAGCAATTGGTGCGGCTTTGCTGCAATCGCTGCTGATTTTGTTTGCGGTCTTAATTAAACCGGAAGTTCAGGAATTCACAGTTACCTGGTTTAAAATATCTGGCTTCCACGTGGAAATGGGTTTCTTGATCGATCCCATCGCGGCAATGATGCTCGTTGTCGTAACTCTAGTGGCCCTGATGGTACAAGTTTATTCACTTGGCTACATGCACGGCGATCCCGGTTTTTCAAGTTATTATGCCTACCATTCATTATTTGCTGCTTCTATGTTGGGTCTGGTGCTGGCGAATAATTTCGTACAATTATATATATTCTGGGAGCTGGTGGGACTCTGTTCGTATCTCTTGATCGGTTTTTGGTTTCAAAAACCGACCGCAGTCGACGCTGCCAAGAAGGCCTTTATCACCAATCGAATCGGTGATTTTGGTTTACTGCTGGGAATCCTGCTTATTCAGATTATATTTGGCACTTTGAATTTCCAAAAATTGCAGGGAATAATTGGCTCAGAATACATTGCAGCTACGAGCTTGACCCTGCTGGTGCTGTTGGTCTTTGCCGGACCGGTGGGTAAATCAGCTCAATTTCCCCTCCATGTTTGGTTACCCGACGCGATGGAGGGTCCAACTCCGGTCAGTGCTTTGATCCATGCAGCGACTATGGTTGCGGCCGGTGTATATTTAGTGGCGAGAGCGTTCTTCCTCTTTGCCGCTTCACCACAGGCGCTGCTGATCGTGGCCTATTTAGGTGGTTTCACCGCCTTATTTGCCGCTTCAATCGCGATTGTGCAGAATGATATCAAACGAATATTGGCCTTTTCAACGCTCAGCCAGCTGGGCTATATGATGATGGCGCTTGGTATTGGCAGCGTAACAGCCGGGATGTTCCATCTGATGACCCATGCATTTTTTAAGGCGCTGCTGTTCCTGGGCGCCGGCAGTGTAATCCACGCTTTGCACGAGGAACAGGACATCTGGAAAATGGGCAAATTGAGCAAGTCGATGCCAATCACCACAGCCACCTTCCTGATCGGCTCGCTGGCATTGTCCGGGATATTCCCATTGGCTGGTTTTTGGAGCAAGGATGAAATTCTCAACGCAACCATATCGAATGGTTATACCGGATTATTCATTCTGGGAGTGTTCGTAGCTTTCCTGACCTCGTTTTACATGTTTCGTTTGATTTTTGTAGCTTTCTATGGCCCATCCCAACAGCATCATCATACTCCCCACGAATCACCACTGGTGATGACCATCCCGCTCATAATTTTGGCGGCATTGTCCGTCGCCGCCGGGTGGGTGGGCATACCCTGGCTTTCGGTTAACTTCGCAACGTATGTTCATTACGGTGCTGTGCATCATGGGGTGAATACCTGGGTTATGTTGCTTTCTACCATAGTCGCATTAGCTGGAATCTGGACAGCACACATGATCTATCGCAAGAATGTTGTAGCACCAGCGGAATTAGTCCAGAGATACTCGACTATTCATCGCATTTTAACCAATAAGTACTACATTGACGAAATTTACAACTGGGCAGCGGCGCGCATTCTGGACGCATCCGCCCGTGTTTTGTACTGGGTCGACATCAAGATTGTCGATGGGATCGTTAATGGTTTAGGTGCGGGAGCTCGATGGAGCGGTTTCTTTCTTCGTTTGATCGAAACCGGTCAAACCCAGCATTATGCAATGGCGATGATCGTGGGAGTAGTCTTGATTGCACTAATGTTCAGCCTGCTGGACGCGGGTTTAAGTCTTAATTCTTGGCTGGGAGGGGGCAGTTTAACTTGGTTCTACCGTTAGACATTATATTCCCATACCTTTCATTTATTCTTCTCGCACCTTTGTTTGCGGCCTTGACCTTGATATTTGTTCCGCGGGAAGAAACCTGGATTATAAAATCAGTTTCAGCGGTAGCGATGTTGTGCTCGCTAATAACCAGCTTGATTGTGTTCTTTAAGTACGATACCAGTCTCGGCGGTTTGCAATTCCGAGAATTTGTGCCGTGGATCAGTGATCTCGGAGTGAATTATGCCTTGGGAGTAGATGGAATATCGCTGCCGCTTTTGGTTTTGACGAATCTGATCGGATTTACCGCTATCTACGCCTCTTGGGGTATAATTCAGCGAGTCAAGGAGTTTTTTATTCTGCTGCTGATTCTGGTCAGCGGAGTGGCAGGAACATTTATTACCACCGACTTGTTTATCTTCTTTCTGTTCTACGAGATCGTCGTTATTCCGATTTATATAATGGTGATTGTCTGGGGCAGCACTAAGCGGGTCAGCAAGGAATATGCCGGCATGAAGCTTACAATATACTTGCTTTTGGGCAGTGCTTTCTTGATGGTGGGATTGATCTCGGTGTATGTATACGCCTTTAAGCTGACCGGAGTCCGCAGTTTGGATATGAATTATCTCGCTCAGGTCCCGTTTCCTCCTGAATTTCAGATATTCTGCTTCTTGTTGCTGGGGCTTGGATTCTGCACCTTGATTTCGATGTGGCCGTTCCATTCCTGGTCACCAGATGGATATGCGGGCGCACCGACAGCGGTCAGTATGATCCACGCTGGAGTTCTAAAGAAAATCGGTGGTTATGGCTTAATTCGGATCGGATTATTTATTTTGCCGGCTGGTGCAAAATATTGGGCACCAATAATAGCCTTTCTAGCAGTTTGCAATGTTGTTTATGCTGCCTGGATTTGTTTGGCGCAGAAGGATTTGAAATATATTGTCGGATATTCCAGCGTAAGCCATATGGGATATGTGCTGGTCGGATTTGCCGCCTTGAATGCGGTCAGTATAAATGGCGCCATTGCCCAGATGTTTGCGCACGGCGTCATGGCCGCATTATTCTTTGCCTTAATCGGCAATTTATATGAAAAAAGCCACACTCGAAACGTTGATGATTTCGGCGGTTTGGCTCATCAAATGCCGGTGCTGGCAGTGGGGATGATGCTGGCAGGGTTGGCTTCGCTGGGATTACCCGGCTTAGCAAGTTTCCCGGCGGAATTTACCATATTTGTCGGTGCCTTTGGCGTCTATCAGCTATTTACGATCATAGCCATTACCGGGATAGTTTTTACCGCGATTTATATTCTTCGATTGTTTGCAAAATGCTTATATGGGCCGCGCTTGGATAAATGGAACGGTTTAAGCGATTTGAAGAGCTCGGAAATGATTCCTTTATTGGTTCTGGGTTCAGTTTTGATATTGGTGGGAATGTTCCCATCTGTGCTGATGGAAATGATAAATAGCGGGGTAGGCACCCTGCTGGCCCACATTAACCCGCAAATTACGCTGGGAGGGAGCTTCTGAGCATGGATCTTCGACTGTTGACTCCGGAGATATTAATCGCAAGCCTGGCCTTTTTAGTCTTATTCCTAGGCTTAATGGCTCCCAAAAACGAAAGGCGAAGTCTGGGGGTATTTGCCATCGTGGGCATTGTCCTGGCCATGCTGGCAGTTGCGTTTGACTTCCCATATATGCGGGAATACTTCGGCAATATGTATTTGATTGACGGCTACTCTTCTTTCTTTAAACTGATCTTTCTCGCATCCTCGCTTTTAGTCTGCATGACCGTTAATAGTTATGATCGACCCTTAGCCGGTAAGCAGGGGGAGTTTTATGTATTAGTACTTTTTGCTACCCTGGGGATGATGATCACTGTATCGGCCGGTGATCTGGTTACTTTGTATGTTGGGTTGGAATTGATGACCATCTCATTTTATGTATTGACTGCCAATCTCGCCGGAGAAGATGCGCGATCCTCTGAAGCAGGACTAAAATATTTGATTCTCGGTGCCTTGTCCTCGGCGATTCTTCTGTATGGACTCAGCTTGATTTATGGATGCACCGGTACTACAATAATCAAAGATATCGCTACCTTTTCTGATCCTTCCCCGGCTTTCTGGCTTGGAATTGTCTTTATCCTGGCGGGGTTCTGCTTCAAGATCTCGGCTTTCCCGTTTCATATGTGGGCGCCTGATATCTATGAGGGGGCGCCCACCCCGGTGACCGCTTTTCTTGCGGCTGGCTCCAAGGCCGCTGGCTTTGCGGTGTTTGTTAGATTGTTCCTTACAGCCTTTCCTCAGTATGCCCAGCATTGGGTGTGGCTAATCGCTGTCATTGCCGCCATTACTATGGTGTTCGGTAACCTGGTGGCAATCCCGCAGCAGAACATAAAGAGAATGCTGGCCTATTCAAGTATTGCGCAGGCCGGATACATCCTCGTCGGGTTGGTGGCCGCCGATCAGTTGGGAATTAAAGGTATTCTCTTTTATTCCGCCGCCTATGTCTTTGCCAATACCGGTGCTTTTGCGGTAGCGATTGCCTTCAGCCGCTATACCGAGAGTGACGACATTTCAGATTACGCAGGGCTAGCCCAGCGATCCCCCTTTCTCGCCGCGACGATGCTGATTTGTCTGTTATCCCTAGCTGGACTGCCGCCCTTTGCTGGATATACCGGCAAATTTTATTTGTTCATGGCGGTGATCAACCAAGGTTACACTTGGCTAGCCATCGTCGGGATGGTTATGAGCATGATATCGGTATATTATTACTTATCAGTTGCAAAAGTCATGTATACTGGGGATGTTACCGATTACAGACCGATAAAATTGGAAGGAACGGTCAAGACCGCTCTCTATATTTGTCTACTGGGAACCATTATTATCGGCTGCTATCCAGAACCACTGTCAATGCTGGCGTCAATTGCATCTCGTTTAATCCTCTAATGCTTGATCTAGAGGAAGCGACGTGAAAAACGCGGAAGCAAAGGCATTACTCTTAGCACACGGCTCTTGTCTTGACAGGGCCGGAACGGTTGCGTAATATGAACTCAAGTTTAGGGAGGTGACGATATGATGATCGACCTCGTCCGAAAATCCTTCTTGTTGGGTCTGGGATTAATGGCTGCCACTAAAGAAAAATCGGAGCAGCTTGTCGATGAACTGGTTCAGGAAGGAAAAATGGAAAAAACCGAAGCGACTAAAATGGTTAAGGAAATGATCGAAAAGGGTCAGCAACAGAGGGAAATGATACTGGATGCAGTACGCAAGGAAACTGACAAGCTCCGCAAAGATCTGGGCGTGATTACCAAGCAGGACTTGGCAGCCATGGAGGAAAAGCTGCGGGTGCTGGAGGAGCGCTTAAAAACCATTGAAGAAAAAGAAATCAACAACGAAATAGTATAAATATAATTGAATATGCCTTGAAAAGATGATGCTCCCGCCGAACAAGGCGGGAGCGTTTATTGTAATACGGGGACAACGAATGCACACTCGAACGGAGCAGCCATGTTTAATTATTGGCTATGGTGATAGAGCTCAACACGTCTTCGAACGCCTAAACGTTCACACTAAATGCGAATTACTGCTACTCGCCCAGAATGATACAGTGATTTCCCGTTATGGAGAGCTCGGGAATTTTGTGCTTACCGTCGCCCGCGGCGACAAAAAAGTCGAAACCTTTCCGGCGAATACGCTTATCTATGTCCCGGGGGAAGAGATTACTTCTTATCTAAAGGCCAATGAGGCCACGAATGAAGAGGGAAATGGATTAGAGTGGGTATATGTAAATTCACACGGCGGCCAATTCATCCCGGAATTAATCAATGGATGCAGAAATGCCGCCGTTATCGTTACAGAAACAATTGCGCCGATCAGAAGCTTTGCGCGAGCCTTGAATATTGCTGCAATAATTGCAGCTCGTGGCATTCGCTGCTGGGTGATGACTGAGTACCCGGTGATACATACACCGGAAGTGCAAACCCGGCTCCAAATCATGCATCCCGGTGTTCACGTTGAGCCGGAAGCGACAGCCGTTGCCGTTTACCTGCTCGAATCGGAAAAACAGATACAGGTTGAATGGCGGAATGCAGCGATCCCCGATTTGATATTTGAGCAAAGAGTTGATTGCGTAATACGGGTGGCTGAGGTTGAACAACATCCCTATCCAAAATCTAATGAAGACGCTGAAAAGCTGAAAAGGTTCTTTCCGCCGAGATTGAAACCAGGTATGCCGCTGACCACGGTGCCCGGGATTTATTGCCTGGAAACTCCGGATATCGAAGAGCAAATCCAATGGTTGGAAATATGGTCCGGCTCCGACTCCCTCATACCGTGCAGCACTGAGGACGGAAGGGACTCAATCCCTACTATAGATCCTGCTCGATGTCAGTTGTGTTTGAACTGTGTACGGATATGTCCGCATCAAGCTGCGACTATTCGTGCTGATAAGGAACGGGCCTCCTGCGGGCTCATGTATGAAAGCTCAGCATTTATAGTGCCAACCATGTGTCAGGGCTGCGAAAGATGTGTGACTGCCTGTCCAGCGCAGGCAATAACATCTGCCCGCAAGCAATGCCAAGAAAAACTACCAGCTCTATTCTACGGGGCCGGCAGTTTCTTTGCCGGCCAACCGAATTCCTGCTGCACGTCAAACCGGATGCTGCGGATAGCAATTTATTGCTGCGAGAATTCCGGGAAAATTGCTTTGCGTGAAATGCTGCGTCAAGAACTGAATTGCGGCAAGCCCGATGGTACGGTCGGATCAGAAGAAAGTGTAGTCAGGTTCGAAATTCATTGGCTGGAGTGTATCGGCAGTGTTAATCGGATTCAATTACTGGAGAACATCCGGCTGGGAGCATGCGCTTGTCTGTTTTTCTCCTGTAAAACAGACGCCTGCCGGCATCAAGGCGAATCGCTGGCCAAACCGCAGTTCTTGTCAACATTAGAGGAAGAGATTGCCAGAATCATGCAGCAAAAGCCTTTGTTCGAGTATCATCAACTGGCGCCGATGGAATGGAAATGTCTGAGAAACAATCTGCAGACAATTGCTGAGCATTTCATCAAACAACAAGGAGTCAATTATGATCATAGCTGAACGGAAACCATTCGAGGAGATTCAATCGATGCTGCAAAGCCATCGATCAATTTTAGTTGTTGGGTGCCATGGCTGCGTTACCATTTGTCAATCTGGCGGGGAACTGCAAACTCAGGAATTGGTCAATTTAGTTCGACTCTGGGGGAATGAGAAAAATAAAATCCTGAACGTAACTTGGGCTATGGTGGAACGTCAATGTGAAATTGAATTTATCACTCCGCTCAAAATCGGCCACCCTGATATTGATGCGATACTTTCATTAGGATGTGGAGTAGGGGTTCAGACATTGGCTGATTTGTTTCCGGCATTGCCAATATACCCGGGATTGAATACCAAGTGCATCGGCATGATTTCTCCCGGCGGCGATTGGGAAGAACGATGTCAAGCCTGCGGCAATTGCATTTTGCACTTGACGGCTGGAATATGTCCGATCAGCCGTTGCGCTAAAAGCATGCTGAACGGACCGTGTGGAGGATCGCAGGCAGGAAATTGCGAGTTGGGTGACGGCAGACCATGTGCCTGGGCTTTAATCTATCGAAAATTGGAGCAAAGCAATCAAGTGGAAAATCTGCTGCACATTCAACCGGCCAGGAATTGGTTTACCGCCCGAGACGGGGGGCCGAGGCGATCAACAGGAAGATCATGAGGGCTTACGAAATGAAAACAGACAATGCCCTGAAACAGAGTTTGCAATCAGGGACATTTACCGTTACGACGGAAATTGGCCCACCGCGGCATTGCGGCGGTGACTATATTCAGCAACAGGGTCGCATGCTGGCTCTCTGCGCTGATGCCATCAACATCACCGACAATCAAACAGCTATCGCCCGACTTTCAAGTTTGGCCGGCTGTGTGCTTCTGCAGGCAGTTGGGGTTGATCCTGTACTGCAAATGACCTGCCGCGATCGCAATCGAATTGCCTTGCAATCTGACGTCTTAGGCGCAGCATCTTTGGGAATAAATACAATTCTCTGCCTAACGGGTGATCATCAGAAGTTCGGTAATCATCCCGAAGCCAAAAATGTGTTTGACTTGGATTCAATTCAGTTGATCGCCATGATCAAAGCGATGCGGGATGAGGGAAAATTTCTGAGTGGAGATGAAATTAAGGTTAAGCCCGACATATTTATTGGCTGCGCTGCCAATCCTTTTGCCGATCCAGTGGAACTGAGAGTTTTACGTCTCGAAAAAAAAATAAATGCGGGAGCGGAGTTTATCCAGACGCAACCGGTTCTTGAAATCGATCGGTTCCAGACCTTTATGGAAATGGCTGCTCAACGAGGGCTTACTGACCGAGCGTATGTATTGGCAGGCATTATGCCGATCAAGTCAGCCCGAATGGCGCGCTATATGCAAAAGAATGTGCCGGGAATGCTTGTGTCGGAAAGTATTTGTAAACAATTCGAACGTTCTACTGACATCAGACAAACCGCAATCGATCTTGCCGTTGAACAAATTAAAATTGTTAAGCAAATTTCGGGCGTTGCCGGCGTTCACATCATGGCGGTTGCCTGGGAGGAAATTATCCCGGAGATCGTGGATCGTGCCGGGCTGTATCCGCGAACACGAGCAGTACCGAGGGTAGCACCGTGAAGGATCGAATAGTGGTGGTTGGTGGCGGAGTTGCCGGCTTAGCCAGTTCGCTGGCTTTAAGTTATCAAGGGATGGGCGTTTTGTTGATCGATCGCAACTTCCAGCTGGGGGGAAGAACGATTGACTATTCATGTAAAGCCGAGCAAGTATGCGTCAACTGCGGGGTTTGTGAAGCGCACTATCTCGCCAGGCGGGTTCAGGAATCAAGCAAAATTGAAATCTGGCTGCGAACTGATCTGCTGGCAATCACCGAAGAGGAGAAGGGTAATTATTTGATCAAAACATCTGGTTTAAACAAGAGCAGCCTGAGTGGATTCAGAGCGGTGATCGATGCTCGCGGAGGCTGCAGCTTCCCAGCCGAAGCCGTGCCTGAATATGGATATAAACGATATCCAGGCATTATTACTAATCATGATCTGGAACAAATCTGGAAAGACCCAGATGTAGCCCGGGGATGGATGCAAACGAAACGGCGGTTGGCATTCATTCAGTGCGTAGGCAGTCGGACTCGAAAAGCAGAGGGAAATTCCTCCTGTTCCCGGTATTGCTGCCGAGCTGCTTTGCGCTGGGCGAACAAACTATGTCAAATATCACCGGAGGTTGTTATTGATATTTATCACATGGGATTAAATGTAACGAACGATGATCTGCAGACAATAAGCGGAGAAGAACGGATCCGGTTGCGGCGCGGATTGCCGGCTCAGGCATATGCCTTGCGGCAAAGACTGTTTCTGCTGCGGGAAAGGGCGTCGGCAGACTCGAAGGCAGAGGAAGAGTACGATGCTGTAATCTTGTCAATCGGATTAAAGCCTTTGCCGGTAATAATTGATTCCCAGCCGGGAATATTCAGCTGCGGTTCAGTCCGGGAACCTGGCGATATATTTCAAGCTATCCGAGCCGGCGAAGTCACTGCCGGGCAGGTTATACAATATTGCCGCTACCAAGAACGTTGACAGTCTTTTTTGAACAATGCTAAAATAGCGCATTAGCATATAGTAAGACGATGAGCAGGAAAAGTTCCGGTTGATGGCGCCACAGAGAGCTGCCGGTGGTGAAAGGCAGTGCACCGTGCCCGGAAAATGCCGCCTGGGAGTTGCTGCCCGAACCGCACGTTGTAGGGCATGCCGGAATTCCACCGTTACGGAATTGGTCAAGCTGAAAAGCCAGGATCGAATGAGTGGGCTGAAAAGCCAATTAGGGTGGTACCACGAGAGAGTTCTCGTCCCTTTGCGGAAGAGGCTCTTTTTATTTGCGGGAAAGAGAGGAGAAATTACATGAGAAAATTGCTGGAGCTGCTTGAGGAGAACTGTAAACTTGCCCCGGCTGAGCTGGCAGTTATGTTAGGCCAGGAAGAACAAGCTGTCATTGCCTTGTTGGAAAAATTGGAAGCTGACAAGGTGATTCTGGGTTATCGAGCACTGATTAACTGGGGAAAAGTGGAGGGTAATGGAGTTACGGCAATTATCGAGGTCAAGGTTACACCGGAGAGAGAAACCGGCTTCGATAAAGTGGCGGAAAGGATTTATCGTTTTCCGCAAGTGCGCAGTGTTTTCTTGATGTCTGGGGCGTATGACCTGCTCGTCGAGATTGAAGGCTCCAGCTTGAAGGAGGTTGCGATGTTTGTAGCTGAAAAACTGGCTCCTTTAGAGAATGTCCAGGGAACCGTTACCCACTTTATTCTGAAGAAATACAAACAGGACGGAGTAATCTTTGCCGAGCAAGAAGAGGACTATAGACTGGTGGTGACTCCCTAATGAGCCGTCAAGATTGGCATCCAGACGACTGCATATCACCTTTGATCAAGAGCTTGCCGCCTTCCGGGATTCGCCGCTTTTTTGAGCTGGTTTCTCAGGCTAAGGGCGTTATCTCTTTGGGAATTGGAGAACCGGATTTTGCAACTCCTTGGCATATCCGGGAAGCTTCGGTTTTTGGCCTGGAAAGAGGCCACACCAGCTATACTTCAAATTGGGGAATGATCGAGCTCCGAGAGGAGATTTCTCGCTATTTGAACCGCCGCTATGATCTTTCCTATTTACCGGATAGCGAATTGCTGGTTACCGTTGGCGTCAGTGAAGCGGTGGATTTGGCATTGCGGGCGATTTTAAGCCCAGGAGATGAAGTCCTCATCCCGGAGCCGGCGTTTGTATCCTATGGGCCGTGTACGTTAATGGCCGGGGGTACGCCGAGACCATTGATTACAAGCGCTGCCGATGAATTTCGTCTGACCCCGGAAACGCTTGAACAGGCAATTACCGAAAAAACCAAAGCGATAATCCTTTCCTATCCCAACAATCCGACCGGGGCAATCATGCCAAAGGAGCATTTGCTGCCGCTGGTTGAGATTCTACAGAACCATAATATTTTGGTGATATCCGATGAAATCTATTCTGAACTCACTTATGAAGCACAACACAGTTCTATTGCCGGCTTCTCCGGCATGAAGGAAAGAACACTGGTGCTGAACGGACTTTCCAAAGCATTTGCAATGACTGGTTGGCGAGTGGGATATGCAGCCGGACCCAGCGAAATTATTGCCGCCATGTGCAAGATACATCAATATACCATCATGTGCGCTCCAACCCAGGCTCAACGGGCGGCTATTGAAGCGCTCCGCAACGGAGAGCCGGAGATGCAGCGCATGATCCGCTCCTATGATCAAAGAAGACGACTAATTGTAAAGGGATTCAATGACTTAGGCCTCGATTGCTTCGAGCCGCGGGGAGCGTTCTATGCTTTTCCGTCGATTACGCGAACGGGCCTGAGCAGTGAGGAGTTTGCCCAGCGATTACTGGCGGAAGAAAGTGTCGCTGTTGTTCCAGGAAATGCCTTTGGCGAATCCGGAGAAGGCTTTGTGCGCTGCTGCTACGCAGTGGCAACCTCGGATATTGAAAAAGCACTGGAACGTATTGGTAGATTTGTTCAGCGAAATTCCTGATCTCTCGCGTTGATTAACAGCGGACCAGGCCGGGGTTCAGCCCCGGCCTGTGCCTTTGAAAAGCAGAAAGCTGGTGTTATAATTAGCCTAGTTTGTTCTTGCGGGTTAATAGTAGCAAGGAGGAGTGTGTAGTGATTGCTGGCAAATTGATTGCTGGCTTCACCGAAGCCCTGATTTCCGAAGGAAGCACCAACATACCAAATCTCTTGCTCAGATCCTATACTCGCCTCGGCTTACAGGAAAGAGAATTGGTGCTTGTGCTAGTGCTTTTGTACCTGCGGGACAAGAAATCGGATTGGTATCCTGCGCCCGAAGAGATTGGCCGGATAATGATGCAGGATGCATCGAGAATCGAAGAGGATCTGGCCAGTCTGATTGAACGGAAATTATTAGCCATAGGGAAGCGATATAATGCCGCCAGCGACACCATGACACCGGTATACAGCTTGGAGGGATTGTTTGACCAGCTGGTTGAAATCTGGGCAATCGAAAAAGCACACGAGTTGGAAAGCTCAAGCATACAAAATACTGGAAACAACGGTTCAATCAGTGAAATGCCTGCGCAGTCAGGATTAATTTATCAGACATTTGAAAGAGAGTTCGGAAGACCATTCAGCCCGATGGAAAGCCAGCTCATCATGGAGTGGACTCAGCGCCTGCCGCAGAACCTAATTCTGGAAGCACTCCGCGTTGCGGTCTTGAACGGAACCTTCAACTTGCGATACATCGAACGAATTCTTCAAGACTGGCAAAGGAAAAACATAAAAACCGTTGAGGAAGTTCATCGATATGAAGAATTATTTGCCAGCCAGAAAATGAACAAGAGAGGACGCAAAAACAATTCCACCTCTCTTCGAAAATGAACGAAAAGGAGGTGTGAGAATTGGATCTGTGGCTGATTGAGAATAATACTGCGGGGTATAGTGTAAATTGGAAGGTTGTTAAAACCTTATTTGAACGGAAAACCCCCTTCCAGCATCTGCAGGTCCTGGAAACGCTGGAGTTCGGCCGGACAATGGTATTGGATGGCGCAATTCAGGTCACGGAAAAAGACGAATTCATTTATCATGAGATGATCGCTCACATTCCGCTTTTCTCCCATCAGAATCCTCGCGAGGTGCTGGTCATCGGTGGTGGAGACGGAGCTACTGTGAGGGAAATACTGAGGCACCCAGGGACGACTGTTGATTTAGTTGAGATTGACCAGGCGGTTTTGGATGCGTCAAGGGAATATTTTCCTGGTTTAGCCTGCGGTCTTGATGACCAACGTACCCGGGTTATAGTGGCGGATGGGATTCACTACCTAGAAAGCTGTACAAAAACTTACGATGTTGTGATTATTGACGCATCGGATCCGGTCGGACCAGCGGTAGGCTTATTTGACGAAGCTTTCTACCGTAATGTGTACCGGGTGTTGAAGGCTGATGGCATTATGGTCACCCAGAGCGAATCACCATTTTTCAATTATCAACTTCTGCGGGAAATCAACGCTATCCTGCGCAAGATATTTCCATTAGTCAAAGTATATCTGACATGCGTGCCGAGTTATATCGCCGGATTTTGGTCATTTACGGCTGCGTCCAAACGCTATGACCCGGCAGATCCGCGAAGATTCCCGGCTGACTTTGGAGAGTGCAAATATTACACCCAGTCAGTGCATCGAGCAGCGTTTGAGTTGCCGGCATGCATTGCAAATCTTTTGAGGACGAAAGACTGCAAGGGATTTGGTTCAAAATAGGAAATACGTGGAGGAGAGAGCTATGAAAAAGCTCATGCTGGGCAACGAAGCAATTGCGCTCGGTGCGTATGAGGCAGGAGTTCGGGTCGGCAGCGCTTATCCGGGGACCCCGAGTACCGAGATTATTGAAAATTTATCAATCTTTGACGAAGTATATACGGAATGGGCACCGAATGAAAAGGTTGCGCTTGAAGTTGGAATTGGAGCGGCTATAGCCGGCGCCAGAGCCCTGGTGGCAATGAAGCATGTAGGGGTAAATGTAGCGGCGGACCCGTTGTTCACCGTGTCCTATACGGGAGTCAACGCTGGTTTGGTGATCATAACGGCTGACGATCCGGCGATGCATAGCTCGCAGAACGAACAAGACAATCGTGGGTATGCCCGGATGGCAAAGGTTCCAATGTTGGAACCGAGCGACAGCCAGGAGGCCAAGGATCTCATAAAACAAGCTTTTGATATCAGTGAGGAATTCGACACCCCGGTCTTTATCCGCATAACCACTCGACTCGCTCATTCTCAGAGTTTAGTTTCTTCTGGCACAGTCCAGCGATTGGAACTGAAACCCTATGTCAAGAATCCTTCAAAATATGTAATGCTCCCGGCAAATGCCCGGGCTCGCCATTTGCAGGTGGATGCCAGAGGCAAGAAACTGGAAACGTATTCCGAGAACTTCCCCTTCAATCAGGTGATCGACGGAGATCCCTCCTTCGGGATCATAACCAGCGGGGTGGTTTATCAGTATGCTCGGGAAGCATTCCCCCAAGCATCTTTCCTGAAATTAGGCATGACCCACCCGTTGCCCCGAAAAATGATCGAGGATTTCGTCAAAACTCGGCAGCGAGTATATGTTATCGAAGAACTTGAGCCCATTATTGAACAGGAGATAAAAAGCTGGGGCTTGAATGTGGTGGGGAAGGATATTTTCCCCCGCACCGGAGAATTCAGCAGCGAGTTGATTAGAAGCGTTATTTCTGGCCAGCCAATTGTGAGCCGGCAGCCAATCTCCGGATTGCCGGGAAGACCGCCGGTAATGTGTGCCGGCTGCCCCCATCGCGGTGTATTTTTTGAACTTAGCAGAATCAAGGCAACTGTCAGCGGCGATATTGGCTGTTATACGCTGGGAGCATTGCCGCCGCTGAGCAGTATGGATGCCTGTGTATGTATGGGCGCCAGCATTGGAATGGCGCTGGGGATGGAAAAAGCACGCGGTCGAGAATTCGCACGACGCTTGGTGGCGGTCATTGGTGATTCCACATTCATTCATTCCGGCATAACTCCTTTGATCGACATGGTCTATAATGGCGGAACCAGTACAATCATCATACTCGATAACAGCACTACGGCGATGACCGGTCATCAACATCATCCAGGGACCGGACAGCGCGTCTCCGGGGAGCCCGCTCCGCGGCTTGACCTGGAAAAATTATTGCGGGCAATCGGAATCGAGGACTTGCATATCATTGATCCACTCGATTCCAAGCAAACCCGAAAAGTACTCAAAGAAGCAATGGCTTCAGACAAGCTCTCCGTTATTATCTCCCGTCGGCCCTGTGTTTTATTGACTCCGGCTGAAGAGGGTTATTATGAAATTGACGAACAGATTTGCACCAATTGCAAAGTATGCGTGCGGCTTGGCTGCCCGGCCATCCAATCGACTGATGAAAAAGTGATGATCAACGCTCCCTTGTGCATGACGTGTGATTTTTGTGCTCAGATCTGTCCGATAGATGCGATACAAAAGAGGGGGTCTTGACGTGAGTGGGCCGGTTACGAACATTCTAATCGTTGGGGTTGGCGGCCAAGGGACGCTTTTAGCCAGTCGAGTCTTGGCCCGTGCTGTAATCAGCACGGGAGCTGATGTTAAGGTATCTGAAGTTCATGGCATGTCACAGCGCGGAGGCAGTGTAGTGACTCAAGTGCGGTTTGGGAAAGAAGTGTTTTCGCCCTTGATCGAAACCGGAGCGGCTGATGCTATTTTGGCTTTTGAGAAACTGGAGGCGCTGCGGTGGCTGCCTTATCTAAAAGAGGGCGGACGCTTGATTATCAACGATCTTGCGATTGATCCGCTTCCGGTTCTGGTTGGAACAGCAAAGTATCCGGAGGACTGCATCGATCAGGCTCGGGCTGCCACCTCGAAGGTGGATGTGCTCAACGCTACTGACCTTGCCGGCGCCATTGGTGAACAGCGGGCGGCGAACATGGTTTTGCTGGGTGCCTTGTCCTGTTACCTCGATATAGCCGATCAACACTGGATTGCGGCTATTACCGAAACAGTTCCGGCCAAGGCGCGGGAAATGAATATAAAAGCATTTGAGGCGGGAAGAGCTGCTTCCAAAAAATAGCCCGATGAAAGCCAGACGGTTTGATCAAAAATGGCCGTATTCGCATGGCGGTCTGGATTTGGGATATTATCTGTTCCAGCTTTTGAAAGATTTTCCGAATCTGGAGCATACGGCGGGGATCAGTATTATAGCAATTGGTTCTCCTTCGGAACCGGGGGACGCGCTGGGCCCCTTGGTGGGTGACATTTTATGCCGAAGATTTGACAAGGGAATTATCCTCGGCACGAGCTTAAATCCGGTTGATGCTACTAACCTGAAACAGTATGTGCTTGATCGGCAGCCAGCCGAACTGCGGCCTTTGATCATCGCGGTTGATGCCGCTCAGGGACACTGGTCTTCATTAGGCCGGATCATAGCTCGACCAGGTTCAATATGGCCGGCTCTAAGCCGAGGCGCACTGTTGCCGCCGGTGGGGGATATCTCCATTACGGGTACAGTGATGGTTCGGGGCAGCAAATTTTCGGCTCATCTGGCGCAAAGTCTCTTCGGGTCCCCGCGGCTTTGGGCATTGCGTTTGGCGCCAATAATTGCTGAAGCAATCGCATGGGCGGTAGAACGCTTTGCAGAGCAAAGGAGGGCAGCAGGTGCTAGCCCAAGAACAGATTGAAGGATTGGAACATATTGCTCGGATGCTCAAGGAGGCCAAATCTTCGCTCGTCCTTACCGGGGCGGGTATCAGCACGGAAAGCGGGATACCTGATTTTCGAAGTCCAGGCAGTGGATTATGGCAAAACCTTGATCCGATGACGGTGCTGACACGCCAAGCGCTCTGGGATAAGCCGGAGAAATTCTATTTTAAGGGATTTGCACCTTTCCTGCGTTACTTGAATGCAATGCCCAATTCCGCCCATCAAACGGTGGCCTGGTTAGAGGAACAAGGATTGATTACGGGCGTCATCACCCAAAACATCGACGGCTTACATCAAAAAGCCGGATCTCAGCGGGTGTGGGAGATTCACGGCAATTTGACCCAGGGACATTGCATGAAATGCCGCCGGCGCTATCCGATACGGTTTATTGAAGATGCTCTGGCGGCGGAGGTTCTGCCAATTTGTACAGAGTGCAACAATTTGGTTCGTCCTGACGTTACGCTTTTTGGAGACACAATGCCGAATGATTTCTGGCAGGCTCAGGTTGCGGCGGATAGATCTGATTTTATGCTGATAATTGGGAGTAGCCTGGAAGTTTCTCCGGCTAATACCTTACCCCGGCGGGCAAAAAGACAGGCAATAATCAACTTGACGGTAACTGCCTCGGATCAAGAGGGCTGGCTTGTGGTAACCGGGAAAGCCGGCTTACTGCTCTCGACCCTGAAACAGCTGTTGCAAACTAATTGTAGGCGGAACTGAAGAAGCGGGGAGTGGGTTGCTTGGAATTTCGATTCATTTCGCTTTCATCCTCGAGCCAATTTGGAAATGCTTACTTGATCAGCAGCAACCGCGGCAATACCAAAATAATGATTGACTGCGGCTTGCCGATTAAACGCATGGAATCGGCTTTACTCGCTCTGGATATTCACCCTTCTGAATTATCAGCTATATTTCTGACGCACGAACATTATGATCACACCGCCAGCCTTCGGATCAAGCACCCGTTTCCTCAGAAATACGGAATTCCCGTATATGCCAGCAGTGGTTTATGGCGGCACTTGGAGCACAAGACCGGAATTCTAGAAACAAGCCTGAAGAGAGTGGTGATGCCCAATTGCAACATGCGGGTTGGCGATTTTACGGTGCGTTCAGTTCCGAAGCCGCATGATGCGGTAGATCCAATTGCATTTACCCTGCGAGCGAGAAGGCAGTCTATCTCAGTGGTAACGGATCTGGGTACGGTTACAGAACCGGTGTTTGCAGCAATGCGGGAAAGTGATTATATTATCCTGGAAAGCAATCATGACCGAGAGCTCGAGTTATTCTCCGGACGTCCTCGCTCCTTGATCAATCGAGTTCTGAGTCGACATGGTCATTTGTCAAATCAGCAGGCGGCCGAAGCCTTGCAGAGGGTAACATCACATCGCCTCCAAGGCATTGCTCTGGGCCATCTCAGTCTTGACTGCAATCGCCCGGAATTGGCGTTAGATACAGTGCGCAGTGCTCTGGCAGGAACAGACTATCGGGGATTTTTAGTGGCTTTGCCTCATCATGAAGTCAGTGATTGGTTACCGGTACAACAGTATTGAGGAGGTTATGAAAATGGTACAGCAATATCAACTGCCTCCCTTAGCTTTTGCGTATGACGCATTAGAACCCTATATGGATGCCGCGACCGTGCAGCTTCACTATGGCGCTCATCATCAAGCTTATGTGGATGGACTAAACCGAGCCCTGCAAGAGCTGGAGCTGGCGCGTGCGAACAACGACTATAAGCTGATCAAACACTGGGAAAAAGAGCTCTCGTTTCATAGTGCAGGGCATATACTCCACACGATGTTTTGGAGGGCCATGAAACCCGGCGGTGGTAAGCTCGCGGCCGGCCGGTTGCAAGAACAGATTACAACTGATTTCGGCAGCTTCGAAAATATGCAGCGGCAGATGACCGCAGCGGCAGCGGCGGTGGAGGGCTCCGGCTGGGCGATTCTCGGTTGGTCGCCGGAATTGAAGCGGATGATCATTGTCCAGGCAGAGAAACACCAGGATATGGCGCATTGTGGGGTAATGCCACTCCTGGTGCTGGATGTTTGGGAACACGCTTACTATTTGAAATATCAAAATCGGCGGGCAGAATACATCAATGCCTGGTGGAACCTGGTAAATTGGGAATATGTTACGGATTCCTGGCACTCGGCAATCAATTGTTCCGCAGTCGAATAATTAACAGAATCATTCTATGAATATTTACTTGCTGTTCGCCAGGGCGTTTTGGGCTTCTTCCTGAATAAACGGGCGATTATCCCGGGCCACTTGCTCCAAAATTGCCTTAGCTTCAAGGGTAGACATGGCTCCCAAGGCGTGGATGCTGGTGATCCGGTGCTGATGGGTGGGGCTGTACATACGGTATACTCGTCGGCTATCCGGCTGGAAGGCCTGGATGTATCCCTTGCGAATTGCCTTCCCGTAAATATGCAGAGTGATTGATGCTGTTTCCCCGATGGCGTTCATTTGATGGATGCCCTCATTGAGTGGCATCACAACCGTTGTATCACCGGGATTCAGCACGGTGATTTTGGCTGCTTCAAGTTCTGCGTAACCGGGTGTTTCCCCCGTGTCAAGCCGGCGATATCGCACTTCCTGAGTCGAACCAGCCAGCCCGGCGACAATCCCCCATGCTCCGTGATCGTGGATGGGATAAGGACGGTGGGGCAGCCAGACGAAAATTCGAATCGAGAAATTACCCTTCGGATCGCGGAACAATGTTATATCGTTGGGATCGATTGTGGGTGGCAAGGTGGCTGCAAAGTCAGCATCCAAGGCCAAGCGTTCCAGCAAGCCAATTGCGAGTTTGCGATTATGAGCACATTCCTTGACCATCTGGGTCATTTCTTTTAAGTGCTCGAATACTTGATCCTGATCTTCAGTCAGTCTGGCTAATTCTGCACTCAATCGCTCAATGCTCATCGATTTTCGATCCAATTCAATTACCTCCTTTGATAGGGCTTACAGCAGTCTCTGAACCTGCAATTGAGCTGGAGCCGTATTTTCTGATGTGCGACCAACTACGATAATGGGGATCATCAGGATTGTCAGCCAACGCGTCTTTTTCTGCAAGATATCGTTTAGCCATGGTCTTTTCCTGGTACAGTGCTCTATCTTGTCCAATCGGGCAGACTTTAGTGCATATTCCGCAGGGATAGATCCGCCGCCGGACCAAGGCCTCGGTTTGTCCCAGACAGGCGTTCACATCAAAATCGCCAATCACTGTATCTTCACGGGCGATAATAGCAGACGATGGGCAGCATTTGGCGCAGAGATTGCATTTGATGCAAAGATCTTCAGTCATCATCGGATCCGAGTTCAGTTCTGCCGCTGTGAAAACCGAGACCAATCTCACCCGAGGGCCGAATTCTGGAGTGAGCAGTACTCGGTTCATGCCGACCGTTCCCAGTCCGGCATAATACGCCGCGTGAATATGAGAAAAGGCGGCTTGCGGTTTTTCGCGCAATGCCTTCATGCTGACATAACCATCGCGGGTGAAAAAAAAGGCAGGATGGCCTTTGCGATTCAAGAATTGGACCAGTCGAAAAGCAACACTATCGAGTTCGCGATTTACTATGTCATAGAGCTCCTTGTGTAATGGAGAGGGGGTTGTATCTACAATCGGCAGCGGCATTTGCATCCCCATGACAATCACAGAACGGGCCAATGGCCAAAGCGACTGCGGAAAAAAATCCTCTTCGATCAGCGGCTGCTCAGCCCATCGTTTGGTGGCAGTGATACCGACTAAATCCGCTCCGAGCGAACGAGCATGCGCCTTGATTTCATCTTCCAGCTTGGTTGCCGGTTCCGCCATTCATTATCATCTCCTCTCATTCGTGCCTGAACAAGGAAGGAAAATTCATGCCTGGAATTATATTTGATTTTGACGATACGTTGGTTCATACAACCGATCGCTTCGATCGAATCCGTCGCCAGTTCTGCGGCTTATTACGAGACTGGGGGTATGACCTGCCCGGCATCGAACATATTGTCGATGGTTTCGATATCCGCAACATCAAGCAATCCGGATACTTTGCCGCCCATTGTTTTCCGCGGGCATTACTGCAAACCTACAAGCACTGCTGCCGAGTCTTCAACCACCCGATTTGTCCCGTCAAATCAGATCAGATCGAAGAGATGGGTTGGAGTGTCTTTCGAGAACCACCGCTTCCCTGTGCAACAGCTCATGATCTGCTGCAAGAGCTCAGAGCTTCGTATCCGTTGGTGTTATTGACGAAAGGAGATTATGAGGTCCAAAAAAAGCGAATTGAGCAAAGCGGATTAGCGCATTATTTCTGCGAGACGTTTATTGTACCGAACAAAGACAGTACAGCGTTCCAAAAAATCAGTGAATATTTGGGGATTGCGCCTGCACGTTCTTGGGCGATCGGCAATAGTGTCAAATCCGACATCAACCCCGCCTTGCGAGCTGGTTTTCGAGCTGTGCTGGTAAAAGCCAATAATTGGATATATGAAGATGCAGAGGCCATCGGCACTTATTACCAGGTCGATGTTCTCAATGAGATCCGAGAGATTATTCTAAATCCATTGTCGTTTCCGAAAATAATAGAGCATGAATCCTGAAATTCCAATACTTCCGGCGACGATTACCCAAAATACCCCGGCGTGTTCCATGTAAGGGATCGGAACGTTCATGCCGAACAAGCCGGTGACGTAGGTCAAGGGGAGAATAATAGTCGAAATTATGGTCAAAACCCGAATCACTTCATTTGTTTTGTTGGATAGCAGAGAAAAGAAGGAATCCAGAACGTTGTTGACCAAGTCGCGGTAGGTGTCAGTGGCATCCACGATTCGTTCCAGATGGTCAGCCAGATCCATGAAGAACGGCTGGTTTTCGGGACGAACATCAAAGGAGTATCTGCCGCCGACGCTCGCCAGAATTCTTCTTTGCGGCAAAATTACCTTGCGGGACAAGAGTATTGTTCGCTTGAGCGCTAAAATTTCATCTGTGATTTCCTGGGCGGGATTCACGTAAATTTTATCTTCTAATTCGTCAATCCGCTCGCCAATCCGGTCCATGATGGGAAAGTAGTCATCGAATATGGAGTCGACGATTGAATACAAGAGATAATCGGGCCCCCGATCCATTAGTTTGCAGTGGAGCAGGCATTGCTTAACCACTTTGCCGACAGCGGTGAGCGGACGTTTGTGAATAGTGACGATATAGTTTTGGCCTAAAAATACATCCAGCTCAGAAGTAGTGATTTCCTCTTCGTTTTCCTCATCATAATGAAGGGCATGAAAAACAAAGAAAAAATACTTGTCGTACTTATCCACCTTCGCCCGCGGGCTTAGTTGTAAACAATCCTCAATGGCGAGGGGATGAAAATCAAATACCTTGCCGATGTAATTGAGCTCCAAATCGTCGCAGTCAAACAAATCCACCCAGAGTAAGTCATCCGAGGAATGCAGATATTCGTCCTTGCAGCCCAAATCAATATCGGACAATATTTTTTTGTCATTATCCGAATAGAAGTAAGTCTTAATCATGGCCTCACCTCGGTCCGGTGATATTATAGCACAGGCATTGTGTTATAATTGCCTCAAAACTTGGCGACCGGCAAGAATAAGGGCGAAAGGGTGAAAGAAACATTTGAAAAAACTGCTCCGAGTACATTCGGAACAATTAAAAAATTATTGCGACGTTTCGCAGTTTAAATTTAAAACGACTGCTGATATATCTCCACTGGAAGGTCTTATTGGGCAAGAACGCGCCCGCAAGGCATTTGTTTTTGGACTCAAGGTTAAGAGCAACGGACATAACATTTTTA